>Ga0208300_100008_pt1 | contig 498125 bp, 454 predicted proteins | sample 23_taG_FD_184096 | JGI IMG/M metagenome (GOLD analysis project Ga0208300, IMG submission 184096) | Marine viral communities from Cariaco Basin, Caribbean Sea - 23_WHOI_OMZ (SPAdes) (version 2) | ecosystem: Environmental > Aquatic > Marine > Oceanic | place: Caribbean Sea: Cariaco Basin...
ATCGCGATGGACGAAGGTTTACGCTTCGCTATCCGTGAAGGTGGCCGTACAGTTGGTGCTGGTGTTGTTGCATCTATCGTTGAGTAATATCAACAGATAGAGCTTCACAGCTTATAAAAAGGTCGCCCTAGGCGGCCTTTTTAATGCCTGTAGAAAAGCTATCAGCTATCAGCTGTCAGCTTAGGTCGAGATGGTTGTTTAGTGTGGTGTCTCACTCAGCATTTGCCCTGTTCATTCTTCGGGTAGGTTGGTTTGAGCGAAGCGAAACCCAACACAATCCATATAAACCTGCTCTTTTATCAACTCAAATAACCTTTCCTCTGATTAGGCTTGACCTCACCCCTTTAAATTTACCCTTGCAAATTCGCTAACTCATATCTAGCAACTAGCCTATTTATTTCCACTAAAACTAATTACTTACCTTCTTGCGCTGCTTTTTTTGGTTTCATCATTTTGTCATGAAAAGTCACTTTTTCAGTAACAAAACACTCATAGGATGGCTGCGCTAATTAACCAAGCGCAGCTTAATTAGCTCCAAACTCTTAAAAATAACGTACTAACGGAACGTAACGATGAAAATTAATAAAATTGCGACTGCAATTGGTTTAACGTTGGCATTGTCAGCGACGGCCAATGCAGGTGTGTTACCAGACAGTCAAAAACAAAATGATTGGTATAGTGCCGCTGAAGCTACATTAACAAAAAAAGAAGCGGCAGCTCAGGCTGAGCAAACGTTTAAAGCTAAAAATGTCATTCTATTTGTTGGCGATGGTATGGGTATCTCAACGCTAACTGCGTCACGTATCATGGCAGGTCAAATGGAAGGTAAGTCGGGTGAAGAAGGCTTATTAAGCTTTGAAGAGTTCCCTTACTCGGCGCAAATCAAAACCTACAACGTTGATGCGCAAACACCTGACTCAGCAGGCACAATGACAGCGATTATTTCTGGCGTTAAAACTGATGTAGGTGTAATTGGTGTTAACGAAAACATTGAGCGTGGCAAGTGTGCAACAGTTGCAGGTAATGAATTAATCACTGCTACGGAACTTGCAGAAATCAAAGGTCTAGCAACAGGCGTTATTTCAACAGCCCGCATCACCCACGCAACACCAGCTGCAACCTATGCAAAATCAGCTGACCGTAACTGGGAAGACGTATCTGATATGCCTGCTGATGCAGTAGAAGCAGGTTGTGAAGACATTGCCTCACAACTTGTTAATTTCGAGAAGAACCTTGAAGCACGCTTCGTAGGTACTGATGTAGACGGCCTTGAAGTGGTGATGGGCGGTGGTCGTCGTCACTTCTTACCGAAAGATGCGGCATTCAATTCAGCTGATGCTGTCAGTGAAGTCGAAGGTGACCGTACGGATGAGCGTGATCTAACTGCTGAATGGCAAGAAATGTATCCTGATGGCAAGTACGTAATGGACCAAGCTGGCTTCGATACGCTCAATGCTGATACCAAGCGTGTATTTGCATTATTCAATGAATCACACATGCAATACGAAGCAGACCGCGCTAACGATGTAGCGGGGGAGCCGTCATTATCTGCAATGACTGGCAAAGCAATTGATATCTTAAAGAACAACGAAAAAGGCTTTTTCTTAACGGTTGAGTCGGGTCGTATCGACCATGGTCACCATGCGGGCAACGCTTTTAATGCATTAAGCGATACTGTTGAATTTGCTAAAGCGGTGCAAACAGCAGTTGAAAATACTAACCCTGAAGAAACACTTATCCTAGTAACAGCTGACCACAGTCACGTATTCACTATTGCAGGCTATCCAAAACGTGGTAACCCAATTTTAGGTAAAGTAGTAGCCGTTGGCAGTGAAGAACCAAGCCTAGCAGCAGATGGTATGCCATACACCACAGTTGGTTATGCTAATGGTTTAGGTTTTCGCGATTTAGGTGATGAAACCAATGCGGAAGTATCTTACAACGAGGCTCCATTTGCAGGTCGTGTTGATTTAACGGGGGTTGATACAACTGCACCTGGTTATCACCAAGAAGCAACAGTGCCATTAGGTTCAGAGACCCACGCAGGTGAAGATATTTCACTGCATGCAAAAGGTCCCGGTGCGCAACTAGCACAAGGCGTTGTGGAGCAAAACGTAATTTTCCACATCATTAACCAAGCTCTAGAACTAATTGAAGAATAATGGCGACGACGATGAAAAAACTAAATTTAATTTCTCTTGCTGTAGTAGTGGCATTAGCAGGCTGCTCTGATGATGACGATAAAAGCTCAACAAAAACACTGACTGTTGAAAATACTCTAGCGGTTGGTTCTGAGCAGTGTGTAAACGGTGGTACAGAAACTCTAACAGGTGCAGATAGCAACGATAATGGTGAGCTAGACTCAGCAGAAGTAACTGATTCAACAGTGTCATGTAATGCACCGGCAACCTCGTTAACTGCATCGCAATTAGCGCCACTGACTGACAATGACTGGTTTAAGTCAGCACAAGTTAAAGTTGCTACTAGCGAAGAAAATATTGCTGCAGTTGTAAAAGAGTCAGGTAAAGCGAAAAACGTGATTCTATTTGTTGGTGACGGCATGGGTATTTCGACCGTAACAGCTGCGCGTATTATGGCAGGTCAGCTAGAAGGTAAGTTGGGTGAAGAGCACCAACTTAGCTTTGAAAAACTACCATTCTCTGGTTTTGCTAAAACCTATAACGTTGACGCACAAACACCAGATTCAGCGGGTACGATGACGGCAATGGCGTCAGGTGTAAAAACTGATGCAGGTGTGATTGGTGTAGATGAAAATATCGAACGCGGTAACTGTGCAACGGTTGCGGGTAATGAGCTAGTTACAGCCACTGAGCTTGCTGAGATTGCCGGTAAGTCGACTGGTATTGTTTCGACAGCGCGTATCACTCACGCAACGCCTGCAGCAACGTATGCAAAATCGGCTGACCGTAACTGGGAAGACGTATCAGATATGCCAGAAGCAGCAGTGGCAGCAGGTTGTGAAGATATTGCATCGCAATTAGTTAACTTTGAAGCAAACCTCGAAGCTCGTTACGAAGGCCTAGATGTTGATGGCTTAGAAGTTGTGATGGGCGGCGGTCGTCGTCATTTCTTACCTAAAGATGCAGCTTATAACTCAGCCGATGCAGTGAGCTCGGTAGAAGGTGACCGTACAGATGGTCGCGACCTAACAGCTGAGTGGAAAGCTAAATATCCTGCAGGTCAGTATGTGATGGACCAAGCCGGTTTTGATGCAATCAATGCTGATACGACAGAACGTGTATTTGGTTTATTTAATGAAACTCACATGCAATACGAAGCAGATCGCGCGAACGACGTAGCGGGTGAGCCGTCACTTTCTGAAATGACAGCAAAAGCAATTGATGTATTAGATAACAACGACAAAGGCTTCTTCTTAACTGTTGAAGCAGGACGTATTGACCATGCTCACCACGCAGGTAATGCCTATAATGCATTGAGCGATACTGTTGAGTTATCAAAAGCTGTACAAGTTGCTCTTGATAAAACCAGCATCGAAGACACGTTAATCATCGTAACAGCTGACCACAGCCACGTATTTACCATTGCAGGCTACCCAAAACGTGGTAACCCAATCTTAGGTAAAGTGGTACCAGTTGGTAGTGATGAGCCATCACTTGCCGCAGATAACATGCCATACACAACCGTTGGGTATACCAATGGTGGCGGTTTCCGCGACTTAGGTGACGAAACAGATGCTGATGTAGGTTATGACTTTGCGCCAGTGACCGGTCGTGTTGATTTAACTGATGTTGACACAACCACACCTGGCTACCATCAAGAAGCTGTTGTACCGCTTGGTTCTGAAACACATGCAGCAGAAGATGTGGGTGTGTATGCAGTGGGCCCAGGTGCACATTTAGTAACAGGTACTAATGAGCAAAGCCTTATTTTCCACGTGATGGATTATGCAGCCGACCTTGTTAAGCAAGCCGATGCTAAATTAGCACAGTAATGAGTTATTGGGAGGCTTTGAGCCTCCCTGACTTAATTAGTTAATTAAAAATCAAATATAAAGAGAACCCCGTGAAAGTAGCTATCTTAATTGCCTCATTACTAAGCCCATTAGCCGTTGCTGGGCAATGCGATATGAACACAGGTTACACGCAAGCTGACTACAAAGTCACTACAGCTATTGTTGCTAATAAGCAGCAGACTGAAAATACTTTTACACTTTGGCGTACACCACATCAGGTGGCTAAGCAAAATCCACAGTTTATTGAGCTGTGGCAACAGTTACGTAATCAACAAGTTCGCCCAATCCGTTACTTCCAAGACGCACAGCGTGGTATTGAGTATCAACCATCTGAAGTTCAAGGTGAGCAAGATTGGAGTAGCAAATATCAGTTAGTAAGCGATAAATTTTTAGCCTCTATGACGCACCAAAAAAGCACCGGTGAAGGTTGTGAGCTAACAGAGTATTACACCCAGCAGCAAGGCCAAAGCAAAGTAGAGCTAAGCTGGCTTGCCAATCAAAAATTACTAAAATCACTTCGAATTTCAACACCCAGCTATAGCCGAGAGATTGTGTTAACAGCCAGCAATCATAATCAACAAGATGTGCAGGCAGAGTTTGCGAAATGGGATAACTATCAAACAACAGATTACGCAGATATCGGTGATAATGAAAGCGATCCATTTTTAGCTAAAATGATTAACCAAGGTTTTGTTGAACATGGTGCGAGCGGTTTTTATGATGCGCAAGGTAATCAGCTCAAAGGTGAGCATGGGCATCATCACTAATTAGTACCAACCACAAAAAAAGGCACCAAGGTGCCTTTTTTATTGTTTAATTACTTAGCTTAAACCTAAAATGCATAGTTCCAAGTTAGGTTTACGGTACGACCCGTGCCCGCAAAATAGCGTGTTGCAGCTGGGCGTGTTTGCCCGTAGTAAGTGATGTAGTACTTATCTAGCAGGTTATCGATACCTAGGCTAAATGCACCGTACTCAGCGCTTTGATATTGCACCGATAAATCAACGCTTGTGTAGCCGTCAAACTCTTCACCAGTATTAAAGTCGCGGTCAAATACTTTGTTAGCTTGTACGCGGCTAGATAGGTTCGCTGGCCACTGTTGCTGCCAGTAAAGATTTAAACGTGTAGGTGAAATATTGCTGCCGCCTAAATCGCTCTCTACTTTATTGTCGCCATCACCATCATATTGGCCTTCTGTATCAGCGTAACTTGCACCAAATGTTGTGCTGTTAGTTAGGTAATATTGTGCATTTGCTTCAAAACCTGAGATCTCAGTACGCTCACGTTGCACGCTGTAAATACCATCAGCATCAGCTTGTAAACGTGAACCTAAGTCTGAGTCAGATTCAAAGTAGCTGGCTTTAATATTGAAGCTATCGTTGGCATATTCAAAACCTAATTCGCGGTTATCAGAAATAACCGGCTCTAGGTTTAAGAAACTCTCAACCGATAAACCTGCTTGATTAATGCCACGCAGCACACGACCAACATCAGCCATGCTAAAGCCTTCGCTGTAGCTTGCATATAGACGAAGTTCATCAGTTACTTGATAGACAACACCTAAGTTCTCTAATAATTCGTTAAAGCTTGGCTCACCGCCTTCTACAAAGCTGCTGTTGTAAGATGCTAGGGTAGTAAAATCATCCACTTTTAATTTGCCGTACTCGTAACGTACGCCTGCATTGAAGGTCCAATCCTCTAAGCCGTCATAACGTAGTTGAGCGAATGGCGCGATGTTATTAAACTTGGTTTTTGGCACCCAATGGCGACCTGTTTGCGCAAGCTCTTGGTATGTTTCGTCAGAAAGTAAATCAATACCGGTCGCAATATCAAACTGGCTGTTTAACAGGTTATCTTTATTGTAAGTAACGCGGCTACCAAACTTTTGTGATTTATTTTGAGACTGATCGAAAATAGTCTCGCCATAGGCTGGATCTTGGAACGTAGCAAATGTGCCACCACCATACATAGCTGCAAAATCTTGCGTAAACAATTGAATAGCAAGGTTACCGCCAGCCACATTGCTGTGGTTATAATCTAGGGTAAAGGTTGTTACACGGTTACGTGGCGTGTCGCCTTCTACATCGCCTTTTTCAGCAGAGGTTGCAAGGCCTGTTGCTGGATCGCCATTTACAGCTACAAAGTCACCATTACCTTCAATTTTGTAGTGATTCAGCATTGCTTGAATGCTTTGCTCGTTATCAAGCTGATGTTTCACTTTTAAAAATAAGTCTAGGCTGGTTGAATCTTGCGTGTCACCTTGTGTGCCATCTAAACCAACAAAGTCACCGTTACCATCGCGATACATACCTGTACTACGAGCTGATACACCACCAATAAAGCTAATATCATCTAGTTGTTGGCTGAATAAGTAGCTGGCTTTATAGCTTTGGCTGTCGCTGCCACCGTCTGTTGGAGTGCTAAACCCCGCACTCATTTGGTGATTAAAATCGCCAGCTGATTTTGTGATGATATTAATAATACCGCCACTTGCGCCCATGCCTTGAATTGCATTTGCGCCACTGATCACTTCGATGCGTTCGATCATTGCAGGGTCAATCGTATTCCCATCACGAGAACCGTTACGAAGCGGGTTTGACTGAGGAACACCATCAATCATGTATAGCGGCTCACGGCCACGGAGTGTTTCACCGGCACTGGTCATTTTTTGACGACTTGGTGAAAAGCTCGGTAATAAATTACCTAAAATTTGCGATAGATCTTGAGTATGAGCAAGTTGCTCAGCAATGTCTTCACTAGTAATAACGCTGATAGTTGCAGGTACAGTACTAACTGGTGCCGTACTACGAGTTGTAGAAACGGTGATACGTTCAATATCTTGGGCCTGATTTGCAAACGCAGCGATAGGAGTAAGTAAAAAAGGAAGCGCAAGTTTCATTGTCATAGTTAAATCGCTATACAATTGTTATTAAAAATTGTTCGCATTTATACATGCGTTTGTTGTGACAATCAATATAGTCCATAATTGCAATTCTCTGTTTTAGCAGGGTTTAAACCTAAGTTATTGATTATGATTATTTAATTTTTCTAAACGTGAATTAAATAAATTTTAAAAATAATTGGCAAAAAAGCAGCTTGTTGATTACCGTTAATGAAGGAGGAACAGCCATGACAAAAATAAATACAAAGCACCCAGCAGGTACTTTCTGCTGGGCCGAGTTATGCGCGAAAGACTGGCAAGCTGCAAAGCAATTTTATACGCAACTTTTTGACTGGGGTTTTGACGATCAGCCAATAGGCGAAGATATGTATTACACCATGCTGCAAAAGCAAGGTGATGATATTGCCGCTATGTATCAACTGCCAGCAAGTATGAGCGAGATGCCAACCCATTGGTTATTATATATTGCTGTTGATGATGTTGACCAAAGCACAGAGCTTGCAAAATCATTAGGTGCAACGGTTTTGGCAGGGCCACATGATGTAATGACAGCGGGTCGCATGGTGATGCTGCAAGAACCGGGCGGTGCAACATTTGCCTTATGGCAAGCGGGTGAGCATATCGGGGCTAAACGAGTGCAAGAGCTAAACCTGCCTTACTGGTTTGAGCTTGTGTCGAAAGACATGCAAAAAAGTCGCGACTTTTATTGTCAGTTGTTCGGATGGCAGTTTGAGGTGAAACCCATGGAGGGCATGGACTACACCTTATTTACCATCGATGAGAAACCGATTGCAGGCATGCTTGAAATGACCAACGAATGGCCCGATGACATCCCATCTCATTGGATGCCGTATTTTGCGGTAGCAGATTGCGATCAGGCAGTCGCCAAAGCAACGCAGCTTAATGGGGCTATTTGTGTGCCAGCAACAGACATCCCAGATGTTGGACGCTTTAGTGTTATTACCGATCCCCAAGGGGCCGTATTTTCCATTCTTAAGTCAACCATTGATGAATTAACTTAAGCCCTTGGTTTTTGCCAATCTGTCCCAAGGTATATATATACCCAAACCACCTGAAGATGCAGAAACTCGCACCTTGAGGTGACTTGGGTATAGAAAAGCCAACTAAGGAGCAGATTGATGACTAAGCATGTGGTGGTTACAGGGGCCAATAAAGGTATTGGCCTTAATTTTTGTAAACAGTATTTAGCTCAAGGTTACCGTGTTAGTGCAGTAGTTCGCACTCCAAGCGAAGAGTTACAAGCACTCGATGTAAAAATTATTAGCGACATTGATGTATCTAACGCCGATGATGTTGCAACACTTGCCAACTACTTACACGGCGACAAAATTGATATTTTGGTTAATAACGCCGGTATTTTTCATAACGAAACATTAGCTGACATGGACTTTGCTGCCATCGAAAAGCAAATCAGCGTTAACAGTATCGCACCAATTCGCATTACTCATGCATTACTGCAAAGCTTAGGTATTGATGCCAAAGTGGCGATGATCACATCTTGTATGGGCTCAATTGCAGATAATAGCTCGGGCGGTTACATTGGCTATCGGATGTCAAAAGCAGCACTTAATGCCGCCAGTGTTAGTTTGGCCCATGAGCTAAAAGAGAAAGAAATTGCAGTAGGGTTATTTCATCCAGGCTTTGTACAAACGCAAATGGTTAATTTTGCCGGCGACATAAGCCCCGAAACTGCGGCAGAGCGGCTCATTAAGCGTATTGATGAATTAAACCTAAGCAACACTGGTGGGTTTTGGCATTCAAATGGCGAAACACTACCTTGGTAGTTGTTTTTTCTGCTTTTTTTATCTTCAGCTGGTTAGTAGTGATTAAGCTGCTAACGGCTGATAACTTTCGCTAATTATTGAACTTATAGTTTGCTATACTCGTACAATTGAAAGTCATTTTGATGTAGAGAAAAGCACATGGAATTAGAGCAAAATAGCGATTTAACCCTTCCACTTTTTTATTTCGATGAAAATCTTCACAGCCGCGATATCGAATCTCCAGATTTATTATTACATGTAACACTTAGCGAAGAGTTACTCGCACAGCTTTGCCAAAACCCAGCTGTTGATAGCAGTGTCGCAATTGCCATTAATGAATACCGTCTTGAAGCGTTGAATGATGATTATCAAGTATTAATTGATGGTGAGCACAGCGCGCAACTGAGTTTAGTTCGTGGGCCACTATTAAGCGCTATGCTTAGCTGCGACAACGACCAAACCTTTGTGTCGCCGCAAGTAGATATGATGCCAACCTTCGATTTAGGTGATGACATTGAAGATATCGAGGAGGAAGGATGAGAAAACTCCTCACTACCGTATTTGGTCTCATTCTGTTAAGTGGCTGTGCTTATTTAGGTGCAGCACACTATGATAAATTGTTTGGTGAAGAGCAACCAAGAGAGCGTGTTGTTGCTGCATCAACCTTAGAAGGGGCTGAGTTTTTAAATGATGTAAAGCCTGTTCTTGATACTCGTTGTGTGGTGTGTCATGGCTGTTATGACGCACCGTGTCAGCTCAAGCTATCTTCTGTAGAAGGTATCGACCGTGGTTTAAGTAAAGAGCGTGTTTATGACGGCACACGATTATTAGCGCAAGAGCCAAGTCGCTTACTATTTGATGCGACAACGACCGCTCAGTGGCGTGAGAAAGGTTTCACTCCAGTACTCAATGAAAGAATCCAAACAGCAGAGGCAAACCTTACCGGAAGCGTGCTTTACAATGCCTTAGTGCTTAAGCAAAGTAGCCCATTGCCTAAGCAAGCTATTTTAGGCGATGAGTTTGATTTTTCACTCGATCGTGAGCAAACATGTACCACAATGAGTGAGTTTGACTCATTTGCTAAGGATAACCCGCACAGCGGTATGCCTTATGGGTTGCCTGGTATTTCAACGGAAGAGTTTCAGCATCTGGCTAAGTGGCTTAGAAAAGGCGGCTATCTTGCTCATATCGATCCTCCTGAAAAGGACGTACTAAAACAAGTTGAACGCTGGGAAGCATTCTTAAATCAAGATGGTTTAAAGCATCAGCTTGCCGCTCGCTATATTTATGAACACTGGTACTTAGCGCATATTTATTTCCCTGAGCATGGCGATAAACATAGCTACTTTAAGTTGGTGCGCTCTTCGACGCCGCCGGGTGAAGAGATCAAACACATTAGCACCCGTCGCCCATATGAAGACCCTAAAGTTGAGCGAGTTTATTATCGTTTAATGCATGACCGTTCGACTATTTTAGCGAAAACACATTTACCTTTAGCATTAAATGACGAAAAGCTTGCACGCTTACATTCACAATTTATTGAAGCTGATTATCAAGTAAATAAACTGCCAAGTTATAAGCCTGAAGTGGCATCAAACCCGTTTAAAGCCTTTGCTGCAATTCCAGTAAACTCGCGTTATCAATTTATGCTTGATGAAGCTGAGCTTATTATTATGGGCTTTATTAAAGGGCCTGTTTGTCGTGGTCAAATTGCGTTAAACGTGATTAACGATCAGTTCTGGGTAGGTTTTGCGAAGCCTGAAATGGCGGCGACACCGAAAGTCGGTGAAATGTTGTTACAACATGAAGATGCGCTAGCCTTGCCTGCAGAAGAAGAAAGTAATGCTTTACCGATTTCTAGCTGGGTGAAGTATTCAAAACGCCAAAACAAATACTTGTCTGCCAAAGTTGCACTGGCAAATAAGATGTTTGCCAACGGTCAGCACCTCACAACCGATTTACTTTGGCAAGGTGATGGTCATAACCAAAATGCAGCGCTGACGGTATTTCGTCATTTCGATAGCGCAACGGTTGTTAAAGGCTGGATAGGTCAAGAGCCAAAGACCACTTGGATACTCGACTACGCGTTATTTGAACGTATTCATTACTTGCTGGTGGCAGGTTTTGACGTTTATGGCAACATTGGTCATCAGTTATTAACTCGTTTGTATATGGACTTTTTACGCTTAGAAGGTGAAGCAAACTACCTTGCATTATTACCAGAAGCTAAACGTAAAGAAATTAAAGCCCAGTGGTATCGTAAATCGCCACCTAGCCTAACGAGTTTCTTTGAAGATGAGTTGTCGTTTAGTCAGCCTACAGGCATAGAATATAAAACCGCAGATCAACAGTCTGAACTTTATAATATGCTCAAAGAGAAGCTCAAACCAATTTTGAGTCCTCGCTATGACTATACGAAAGTGCCTGAACCACTGGCGAAAATTAACGATCTTCCTGTTAAAGCAGTTAACTTGCTACCGCAAATTTCGTTTGTGTTAGTCAAAGATGGCGATGATAAGCACAAGGCCTACACCTTGATCCACCATAATGCTCATTACAATATCTCGAGCTTATTGAATGAAGAAGGTCAGCGTGCTTATGATGAAGATACCGTAACAATTGTGCCTGGATTTATAGGTGATTACCCAGAAGCAATTTGGTATTTACACAATGAACAACAGGTTGCAGCTTTTGCATCTGGGCTTGCAAAAATAACAGATGAAGCAGCCTACAGAGAGCTAAAAAGTGAGTTTGCTATTCGTCGCACGCATCCACAGTTTTGGCAATACAGCGATATTTTACACCGTGTAGCGAAAGAGTATCGCGGCGTCGAATTTGGTTTGTTTGATTATAACCGACTTGAAAATAGGTAAATTAATTTACCTATTTAGCTGATATTTAAAGCCCACCTTGAGTGGGCTTTATTGCATTATATGATCTACAATTACTCTAAAAATAAACGAGTAAAACATGTTTAAGTTAGTCACAGATATACGCAGAAGATATCGCTTCGGATTGTTAGCGATAGCAATTTTGATATCAACTTCAGCGGCGTTGATCCAAACCCTTTTGTATGTGCAAAAGGGAGATGCGAAAGTGATTAACATTGCAGGTAAACAGCGCATGCTTTCGCAAAAGATAGCTCTTTACGGTAATGCGTTAATTTATCATGAAGCTGATAGCTTTCAGCAACAACATCGTCGATTGCTAGAGCAGGCGGTCGATCAGTTTATTGCAGGTCACCAGTTTTTAATTCAGCAAGATAGTGAAGGTGATTATATTTATCTAAACGAATCATTACAGGCTCACTACTTCTTACCGCCCACAGCTCTTGATGCCCACGTTAAACGCTACATCAGTAAAGCCCAGTTACTTCTCAATAGCCGCGAAAATTATTTAGAAATAGACAGCTCACTATTTGCCAGTAATCAGCTTGAAGCCTTACTTACAAAATTAGATCAAGCCGTAAAGCTCTTGGAGCAAAAGTCAGTGCATAAGGTCACACTACTTGCCGTTCTCGAAATGATGTTTTGGGTTATTGCAATGGTATTACTACTCATTGAGTTACTATTTGTTTTTAAACCAATGGAGAATCTAATCACAAAAGCACTTACAAGTTATAAAGAACAAAAAGATTATGCAGAACAGGTAAATAAAACGAGAGAGCGTTTTATTGCTCGCACTAGTCATGAATTTAGAACACCTTTACAAGGATTAACAGCATCCATAGAGTCTCTTGATATTAAAGAAGAGCAAAAGCTGGCTCAGCAACAAGCACTATATTGTGCTAACCGCTTGGTGGTGATGTTAGATGAGTTGCTTGATTTACAAGAAATGACCACAGGCCAGTGGCAACCTAAACTTGACCAAGGCAACTTGTTAGAAACATTAAAACAAGCGATTGCACCCTATGAATACGCTTGTCACGAGAAAAAGATTACTCTTAGCGTCAGTTTATCTGATTCGCTTAACAGCGAATTCATTACTGATCATCCGCGGTTACAACAAGTCGTTGCTGAATTGATAAATAACGCGGTTAAATTTACACCGGTGCAAGGGCGAATAGCAATTACAGGTACTAATCAAGGCAAGCAACGCCTGCTATTAGAAGTGCAAGATAATGGTAAGGGGTTTGACGAATTACCCTCAGATATACAAGATAATGAAAATAGAACTGAGCAACATTTTCAAGGCTTAAAAACAGGGCTATTGCGAGTCAAGCACATTGTTAAAGCATTAAATGGCGACATTCAATTTTTTAATGCGCAGCCACAAGGCGCCAAAGTGGTTATAAATCTTAACTTCGTAAGTTCACCGGGCATAGAACAGTCTGCAAAGTTGCCAGGTGCTTTAAACTGCTTAATTGTTGAGGATAATCCTCTTAATGCCACGATACTAGGTCGCATACTTAAGCATTTTAACTACAGTTTTGACGTTGCTGAAAATGGTTTAATCGCCACAGATATGGCCTTGCATACTCAGTATGATGTAATTTTTATGGACCTAAATATGCCCGTAATGGATGGTTTTAAAGCGATAGATATCATTCGTAATGAGCAAGGACAGCAAACCCCAATCTTGGTTGTGACAGCGAACACCTCTAATGATGATTTACAACGAGTATATGAACTAGGGGCTAATTTACACGTATATAAACCGATTTCTGCTGACTCGGTCGAAAAAGCCCTCAGTATTTTATTTACCGAGAGCTCACAGGGATAAACCGGTATTTAGTTAGTTACTTTGATATCGCCGACACCCACTTCAACGTCAATAGCATATTGACCATTACCACGGTAGCTTGAGTGAGAGCTGACAACTTTACGACTAGTGTTTGCATTATTTTTTAAGCCACGAATTTTGGTATCGCCAACGCCCGTATCGAGTTCAATACGTTTATAGTCGTCAAGCGCACTATCAATTCGAACGGCACCTACGCCTAGCTCAATATCTACCGAGTTGCTAGCGTCGTTAATTTCAATATCACCAACACCCAGCTCAACATCAATGGCCATTGACTTCGGCATTTTTACATACCAGCTTTGTTGAATGTCATCGTTATCTAGTTTTAAGTTCAACGACCCTGCGCTTTGTGAATGGCTTAATTCGATATCAGATAAATCAACCTCAGATCCAAACCAACCTTTATCATTTTTAGGCTCAATACGAACAGTAACGACCACTTCGCTGCCGTCATAGTTTTCTACTTCTAAGCTGCCTACTGGAAAATCAATTTCAAGCTGGCTTGCACCACTCACTGCGAAGTTATGATTTAATTCACGTGAATCTTTCGCCATTGCGTATGTTGTTGTTAGTGCTAAGCCAATAGCTGCTACATAAAGTAATTTTTTCATTGTCTGTTTCCTGTTGATGACCTTTTATACCTTAGTCGCAGCTATGTTCAAAAAAGGTTTAAACGATTTTTATTTTTTTGTTGAATGTTGTAACGTCAGGCTAGTAATAAGCCGGAATGAGGATTCATAGTGCAATATGTTCAGTTGGTTAATGTTAATGCCAGCCTTAAGGGGCAGGGTAATGAAGAGTATCGTTTACGTGATTTAAGTTTAACTGTATCAGCAGCGCAGCAATGGGTATTACTGGGTGAAAATGGAGCAGGAAAATCAGCAGTAGCAGCTGTAATTGCAGGTTGCTCGCGTATTGAGCAAGGCCAGTTTACCAATAACTTTGCACGAATTGCTGTGGTGTCACCTGATAGACAAAAGCAATTATTGGCCGATGAGCTAAATAAAGATCAGGATGATATTATTGATGGTCTTACGCCGCTAAGCACAGTTAAAGACATTATTTTGGCCGCCAGAAGCGACCATGACATTGACAGTGAATTACTTGAGCTACTCATAAAAACATTTGATTTTGATAGTAAAATGAATAATGCATTTCGTGACCTATCAACCGGTGAAACGCGAAAGCTGATGCTGATCCAAGCGCTAATTGGACGCCCTGAGTTACTTATTTTGGATGAACCGTTTGATGGTTTAGATGTAACAGCACTGCAAACTCTTAATCAGTTATTAGCTGAATTAAGCAAACACACGACGATGATTTTTGTTCTTAACAGGTTGAGTGAAATCCCTGACTTTGTTGATCATTATGCGTTTATAAAACATGCTCAGATCACTCACCAATTAGCGCAGCCAACGAAAGAGCAACGCCAAGATCTTTTTAAATTGCTACATTTAGCGCAAACCGAATTAAACGTGCCCGAGGCAGATAACGACCATCAAGCGCCAGCCTTAACTGATCCCATATTAGTAAAACTTAAAGATGCCTCTGTAAGTTTTGGCGGAACCGTTATTTTTGAAAAGCTAAACTGGCAAATTAATCAAGGTGAACATTGGCAGTTAACGGGTAAAAACGGCTCGGGTAAAACTTGCTTACTTAATCTAATTACAGGTGATAACCCGCAGTGTTATAACAACGATATTAAGGTGTTTGGCTATCAGCGCGGCAGTGGCGAGAGTATCTGGCAAATTAAACAGCATATTGGTTATATTTCAAATGCCTTGCATATGGATTATCGCGTTAATATAACAGCGCTTAATACCATCGTATCGGGTTTTTATGACAGCATTGGTCTTTATCAAAAAGCCACTGAAACACAGCTATCAATCGCTAAAAAGTGGTTAGCCTTACTAGGGTTAAACGACAAACAAAATAGCTCATTTAGCCAGCTTTCTTTTGGCGACCAACGCTTATTATTGATAGCGCGAGCTATGGTAAAACATCCTAGTTTATTGATTTTAGATGAACCATGCCTAGGTCTTGATGAAGCGAATAGGCAACGCGTGTTGTTACTAATAGAAAAAATCTGCGCCGCGGGTACCAGTACTGTAGTTTACGTTAACCATCATGCCAGTGATAAAATTGCAGGCATCGACAACTATTTAGAGATGGCTGATTTCACAAAAAAAGCGCCATAAGGCGCTTTTTTCTGATGTTTATATATTTAGATACGGGTAATGGTGAAACCTTTATCTGTTAATTGTTTTAATAAACCATATTGCTCAGGTAAGTGTAAAGCACCTACAGCTATGAAAAGTTTTTCTTTACCAATGCGAGTCGATAGTTGCTCAACCCAGTCATTATTGCGATCAATCAGCATAACCTGCTCACTTAGTTCACCGTATTGTGAGTCGTCAAAACTTTCGTTATAAAAAGAGGTTAACGTTTTCATGTCGCCTGACTTCCACGCCTTAATCAGACCTAAAAAGTAGGTATCGACATCAGCGAGTTGCTCAAAGGTTTCCTCAATCATTTTGTCGTTCATGATCGCTAGGTGTTCAAACATTTCCATTTGTCGTTCTAGAGTTTCTAACTCACCTACGGCAATGTTATTTTCTTTAGCGTAAGTAAGAACCTGTTTGTCTATCCCATATTGATCTGAAAATCCAACGCGTTGAAATTCCATTTGCATCATCGTAATCATAACCGCCCAAGGCGCTAAGTTCTTAAACATTGCGATATCAATTGATTTGTCAGCAAAGTACTTTTGCAGTTTCGCATAGTTAGCTGGCGATAATTCTGACTGTAAGGTTTTACCATCTTTTAGCATCATAAATGGCAATGAGCGACGTTGCATCTCCATAGGAGATATTGAGCTAATATCCACTTCAACAATCACTTTATCACTATTATCAAGGGCCTGAGTTACTTTGTTTGGCAAGCCTTTCATGCTGGTATCACCCACATGAACAGTGCCAAATAAATAAGAGGCAACCCCGTTTTTTTCTACCTTCCATAAGCCAGGTTCTGCAAAAACATGCTGACTAAAGCCAAGCACTAAAACAAGACAAAACAAAACCTTGATATGCTGAATGAGTTTCATAACTTTCCTTTTAAGCTGTCGTTATTTTCAATACTAAACTAATTTTTTGTTGGTCGTTAAATTAAATCGCTCTCAAATAGAAAATCAGCAATATCCTAGATAAAAATTAATCAATCATTTAATGGCTTATTACGAGGTATGAAATTTCAAAAAACGAACGATATCGAAAAATAAATCCGTAATAATTGTTTTTGTGCATATATTTTCCTTTAAATTCGCGTTTATCTTATTTTTTTGAATTGATTTTTATGTTGACTTAACGGGCTTGTCGCGGTACTAATAGAAAAAGGCAGCGGGATGGCTAGATTTCCGCTACAAATGAACAGAATTTGGTTACAGATAATGCTTACTAACAAACTCACTCTTATTCTAATTAACGTCGTGGTGATTATTATTACCGCGGGGGCTAGTTAGTGCTTGGAGAAAAGTAAAGCATTTAAAAAGCCCCCCGCACTTAATAGTCCGGGGGGCTTTTTCGTTTAAAGGGTTTGAATCGCAGCAAATACACAATGTCACTGAGGAATGAGGATTTACGATGACAGGCGCAGAGTTAACAATCGATTTATTAGCCAAACATGGCGTTAAGGATGTTTTTGGATACCCAGGTGGTGCCATCATGCCTATTTACGACGCTTTGTACGGTGCGCCAGTCAAGCATTACCTGACACGCCATGAGCAAGGTGCTGGTTTTGCAGCCGTAGGCTTTGCACGTAGCACGGGTAAGTTAGGTGTGTGTTTTGCAACATCGGGCCCAGGTGCAACTAACTTAATCACTGCACTTGCCGATGCCATGATGGATTCAGTGCCATTACTTGCTATAACAGGGCAAGTGCCAACCGCTGCGATAGGCTCAGATGCTTTTCAAGAAGTGGATGTGTTGGGTATGTCATTATCATGCACAAAGCACAGCTACATGGTTGAACGTGCAGAAGACCTTGCCGAAATCCTGCAAGAAGCCATTCACCTAGCACAAAGCGGTCGCCCTGGCCCTGTGTTAGTGGATATCCCTAAAGACATTCAAATGGCACAAGTGCCATTCCACCCTTGGCTAGCTGCAGAAGATTATTTACCTAAACTAGATCCGAACCAAGTTGCTATAGCAAATCAAATCTTAAGCGAAGCACAGCGCCCAGTAGCCTACGTGGGTGGTGGCGTACAAGCCGCTGATGCGCAAAACGAGCTTATGCAGTTTTTAGAAAAAACACATATGCCTGCGGTTTCAACCTTAAAAGCGTTAGGTAGTGTGTTACCTGATTACGATTATGACTTAGGTATGCTAGGTATGCATGGCGGTAAAGCGGCTAACTTAGCGGTGCAAGAATGTGATGTATTAGTTTGTATCGGCGCTCGTTTTGACGACCGAGTAACTGGCAACTTGAGTAAGTTTGCGGCTAAAGCAAAGGTGATCCACTTAGATATCGATGCCGCTGAAGTAGGTAAACGCAAGCCTGTAAAAGCGTCGTTAGTGGCAGATTTAAAAACCTCATTACCACAACTTGATTGTTTTGTGACACCTGATGAGTGGCTGACTCATATCGAAAGTATGATGAAAGAGCATGCTTGGCGTTACGACTACCCGGGCGAAAAAGTATTTGCTCCTTATTTGTTAAACCAACTAAGTCAAAAAATGCCATCAACCGGCGTAGTGTGTTGTGATGTTGGCCAGCACCAAATGTGGGTTGCGCAGCATATGAAATTTAGCCACCCAAGCAATCATTTAAGTAGTGGTGGTGCAGGTACTATGGGCTTTGGTTTACCGGCAGCGATCGGTGCCCAAGTTGCTCGCCCAAATGATTTTGTGATCACTGTGTCAGGTGATGGCTCAATCATGATGAACATTCAAGAGCTGGCAACGATTCGTCGTAACAACTTACCAGTTAAAATTTTAATCTTAGATAACCAGCGTTTAGGCATGGTACGTCAATGGCAACAGCTATTTTTTGAGGGCCGTTATTCTGAAACCAATCTTTCGGATAATCCTGATTTTGTAGCACTTGCGGCAGTATTTGGTATTCCAGGTCAAACCATCACTAAAGCAGATGAGGTCGATGCTGCGGTTGATGCGTTAGTGAAAAGTGAAGGTCCTTACATTTTACATGCTTGTATTGATGATAAAGAAAATGTATGGCCGCTCGTACCACCAGGTGCAGCCAATGATGAAATGATGACGGAGACAGTAAAATGAAACACACCCTAACGATTACATTAAAAAATCAAAGTGTCGCAGTTGAGCGCTTTTTACGCGTTGTTCGTCATCGCGGTTTTGATTTAACAACAATGAACCTAGAAATGGCTGATGGAACTTTTCATGTCACCATGACAGTCGACAGCGATAAGCCAATTTATTTACTAACATCACAGTTAAATAAATTGGTTGATGTAAGACAGGTCAGCATTGAAAACCAGTTTCACCAACAGGCAATGTAACAACGAATAAACTAATTCAACAGGTCGCTTAAGCGCTAAAACGACGGTTAAGCGAATAAATAAATTTTTGGAATGAGGAAGTCAGTGGCATGCCACTGCAACAACTGAGGTAATTATGGCTAAATTAAGAAGTGCAACAACAACAGAAGGTCGCAAACGTGCAGGTGCGCGCGCACTATGGCGTGCAACGGGGATGACAGATAAAGACTTTGGTAAGCCGATTATCGCAGTTGTTAACTCATACACTCAGTTCGTTCCTGGTCACGTTCACCTTAATCAGTTAAGCGAACTAATGGCCGAAACCATCACCGAAGCAGGTGGTGTACCAAAAGAGTTTAATACCATTGCAATCGATGATGGCATCGCAATGGGTCACGGCGGTATGCTTTATTCACTGCCATCGCGTGATTTAATTGCTGATTCAGTTGAATACATGGTTAATGCACACTGTGCCGATGCTATGATCTGTATTTCTAACTGCGACAAAATCACCCCTGGAATGATGCTGGCAGCACTTCGCTTAAACATTCCAGTTATCTTTGTATCGGGTGGGCCAATGGAAGCGGGTAAAACACGCCTTGCTGATATCGATATCAAGCTTGACTTGGTTGATGCCATGGTTAAAGGGGCTGATACCTCTGTGAGCGATGAAGATTCAGAAAAAGTAGAGCGCTCAGCGTGCCCTACTTGTGGCTCGTGTTCAGGTATGTTTACTGCCAACTCAATGAACTGTTTATTAGAAGCGATTGGTCTGGCACTACCGGGTAACGGAACCACACTTGCAACGCATAAAGACCGTAAGCAGCTGTATGTTGAAGCGGGCGCACGCATTGTTGATTTATGCCGTGAATACTATCAAAAAGATAATGCAGCGGTATTACCACGTGCTATTGCAAATCGCACCGCTTTTATGAATGCGATGGTGGTTGATATTGCCATGGGTGGTTCATCAAATACGGTGCTTCACTTATTAGCTGCGGCGCAAGAAGCAGGTGTAGACTTTGATATGTCGCACATCGATGAGCTGTCTCGCAAAACACCATTCCTATGTAAAGTGGCACCCGCGACAAACAAATACCACATTGAAGATGTTCACCGTGCTGGTGGCATGATGGCCATCATCCGAGAGCTAGGCAAAGCTGGTTTAGTTGATTTATCAGTTGATCACGTAGCAGGTCATACTATGGCTGAGATGGTTGCTAAATGGGACGCGACCGATCCAAGTAACGAAGTGGCGCAAAAATTCTATAAAGCGGGCCCTGCAGGTATTCGAACTACAAAAGCAATGAGCCAAGAATGCCGCTGGCCAGAACTTGATAATGACCGAGAAAACGGTTGTATCCGCAGTGTTGAAAATGCTTTTCGTCAAGATGGTGGCTTAGCAGTGTTATCGGGCAACCTTGCCCTTGATGGCTGTATTGTTAAAAGCGCCGGTGTTGTTGAAGAGATGCTACATTTTGAAGGCCCTGCCGTTGTTTATGAATCACAAGATGATTCGGTAGAAGGAATTTTAAATGGCGAAGTAAAAGCGGGTGATGTGGTTGTTATTCGCTACGAGGGGCCAAAAGGTGGTCCGGGCATGCAAGAAATGCTGTACCCAACAAGTTACTTAAAATCGGTTGGTTTAGGCGAAAAATGTGCGCTTATCACAGATGGACGTTTCTCAGGTGGTACGTCGGGCTTATCAATTGGTCATGTTTCGCCAGAAGCAGCAAGCGGCGGTGCAATAGCCTATGTTGAAAACGGCGATAAAATAATCATTGATATCGCGACCCGTGAAATCACTTTAGCGCTGTCTGATGAAGAGCTAGAAGCGCGTAAGCAAAAACAATTAGCGCGTGGTAAAGATGCATATAAACCATTAAATCGTGAACGCTATGTATCGCCTGCACTTAAAGCCTATGCGTTACTTGCAACCAGCGCAGATAAAGGAGCTGTGCGCGATTTAGCTAAACTTGAGGAGCTAAGTTAATTATGGTGTCCCAAGAGCTCGATTATTTTCGCGCTATCATCCAAGCGAACATGGAGCCGCTTGCAAAAGTCACTGAGGTCAGCGAAATGGCTGAACTCAGTGCGCGATTAGGCAATCATGTGTGGTTAAAGCGTGAAGACCAACAACCGGTTTATTCATTTAAGCTACGTGGTGCTTTTCATAAACTGGGCAAGCTGCCAAAAGGGTCTGATGTGATCACGGCTTCAGCTGGCAACCATGCACAAGGCGTAGCACTGAGTGCCTCTTTTTTAGGGCATAAAGCAACTATTGTGATGCCAGTTACAACACCCGAAATTAAAGTCAATGCAGTGCGTGCTTTAGGTGGTGAAGTGGTATTACACGGCCATCATTTTGATGCGGCAAAAGCCCATGCTTTAGAGCTCACAGAGCAGCGCAATGGGGTATTTGTGCCACCGTTTGATGATCCTGATGTGATTGTTGGCCAAGGTACGGTTGCCCGTGAATTAATGCAACAGCTTAATGATCTTGATGCAGTCTTTATTCCTGTGGGGGGCGGTGGCTTACTTGCAGGCATGGCGGTGTACATTAAATCTTTACGTCCCGATATCAAAGTTATTGGTGTTGAAGCCGACGAGAGTGCTTGTTTAAAAGCTGCGCTTGAGGCTGGCAAACCCGTTGAGCTTGACCGTGTTGGCAGCTTTGCGGATGGCGTAGCAGTAAAAATCATCGGTACAGAAACCTTTCGTTTAGCGCAAAAGTTTTGTGATGAAGTTGTCACTGTAACGGGCGATGAAATCTGCGCAGCAATGCAAGATATCTTTGTTTCAACCCGTGCTATAGCGGAGCCTTCAGGAGCACTATCAACTGCGGGTTTAAAGAAGTGGTGCCAACAAAATGGTGTGAAAGGCTTAAACGTAGCTGCGATTTTATCGGGTGCAAACTTAAACTTTGACCGTTTACGTTATGTTGCTGAGCGAACTGCGCTTGGTGAAAAGAACGAGGCACTTCTTGCCGTAACTATCAAAGAAGAAAAGGGCAGCTTCAAGCAGTTTTGCGCTTCTTTAGGCGGGCGTGCAATCACCGAATTTAACTATCGTTATGCAGGACCAGGCGAAGCACAAATTTTTGTTGGTATTGCTTTGAGGCAAGGCCAACAAGAGCTTGATGAGCTGAAAGGCGCACTGACTGAAAATGGTTATACGTTTTGCGATCTATCAGATAACGAGCTGGCTAAATTGCATATTCGTTATATGGTGGGTGGTAAAGCACCGGCTCAGTTGCATGAGCGTCTGTTACGTTTTGAGTTTCCTGAATACCCAGGTGCACTAGCGCGCTTCTTAGATACACTAGGTAGCAATTGGAGTATCACTTTATTCCACTATCGTAATCATGGTGGATCAATTGGTAATGTTCTGGCTGCCTTTGCTATTGAGCCGAGTGATTATGAGGTATTTAACGAGCACTTGAACCGGTTGGGTTATAACGTTCAAGATGAAACAAATAACCCATGCTTTACGCAATTTTTAACCACTCAAGGCCAAGAGTTAGCTGATGTAAAAGCGGCTAATCAATAAAACCGATTTAAGGCTCCTTTTGGAGCCTTGATTTTTTATTGGCTTTTCCTATAGTTAATGGATGGTTTTCAAGCAAGGATGATGCGTGCGTGGAACTCGCTATTACCTAGGGTTACTTTGTTTAATGTGCAGCTTGAGTGCATTGAGTAAGGATAAGGTTACCCTACAATTAAAATGGACTCATCAATTCCAATTTGCTGGCTATTATGTGGCATCACAGAAAGGCTTTTATAAAGAAGCAGGCCTTGATGTAACAATTTTACCCGCCGATCCAAACGACCCTGATACCTTCCCTAAAGTGTTAAGTGGCAAAGCTGACTTTGCAATTACTCACTCAGGCATATTGCAAAAGCGCCAACAAGGAGCGCCAGTTGTTGCCTTAGGAGCCATACTGCAGTTTTCACCTTATTGTTGGATGGTGAAAAATAACTCAGATATTTTTCAGCCTCGAGACTTTGTAGGCAAGAAGATCAGTAAAGTAAGCTCGTTGGAAAACGCCGAATTACTAGTCATGCTTCGTAAAGCTGGATTAGATTATCAACATTTAATAGAGGCAAGCGCCGAAGGAGGAATTGAGCAGTGGCTTAATGGTGAGCTTGATGCGGTGCAAGTGTATGTTACCAATGAACCTTATACAATGACGCTGCGTGGTGTAGGGCACCGATTAATCTGCCCACAAAAGTTTGGTCTAAATGTGTATAGCGATATTTTATATACTTCAGAGTCGATGCTCAAAGCTAATCCTGATGTTGTTAACCGCTTTTATCAAGCAAGTATTAAAGGCTGGCGCTATGCATTACACAACATGAATGAGACGATTGCATTGACCAAAAAGCACTATGCGGTTCATAAGAGTATTCAAGAACTTGCCCATGAAGCTGATGTGTTGGTCAATTATATTCAGCCACCAGGAATTAATATCGGCAATATGTCGATGGCTAAATGGCGATTGATTGCGGACTTATATGGACTCAGCCAAGATGAGTTTGATCAAACGTTTGCCGGTTTTATGCATCAACACCAGCAAGATGAGGGATTAGAATTATCTTGGATGCTGATTTTAGCAATTTTATTAAGCATTGCCTGCATTCCATTATATATCCACTTGAACAGAAGTAATCTGCGCTTGTAAAAACTGTTATACTGCATTTTATTTGTTGTCGTTTTGTAGTTATGACCCTTGCTCAGCATTTTGCTGCCTTAGATACTTTGCTTTTTTCAACCCGCCAGTACTGGCAATGTACCGCATTTGATTATGATGCAATCCCTTGGCCTGAACTTTCGTCTTTATTATGGGCGCTTGACGATCAACAAGTTAGTGAACTAGATAGTGACCAGAATGCGTTATATGCCTATTTTGCAAAGGCAATTAAGGGGCTCGATGAGCTTAAATCGTTATGCGAACTTCCCACAACCCAACAAACCCGAGATGAGTTTCCATTTTGGATCAGTAACGGCATTAAAGGACGTAAGTTCGAGCAACTACAGGACTTTGTTGCAGCGATTAGCCAGCAGAAGTCACAGTATCCAGTACTTGAATGGTGTGCTGGAAAAGGGCATTTAGGGCGCATGCTCGCTTTTAATGGAGCACCGAGTATTCATAGCATAGAACTACAAGCGCATTTGTGTGAACAAGGTCAACAAAGTGCTAATCAACAACAATTACCTATGCAGTTTTCGCAAGCTAATGTACTTACCGATGATGTTACTGAGTATTTTAAAGAGCAACAGCATGCCGTTGCGTTGCACGCCTGTGGTCGATTGCATCAAACATTTATGCAGCAAGCAAGTGATGCTAAAACTCAGCAAATAAGCTTTTCTCCATGTTGTTATCATTTATTCACGGATAACGATTATCAAGCAATGAGCGAGCCTGCAAAGCAAAGCCAGCTTGCGTTGACTCATCGCGATTTAAAATTGGCACTACAAGAAACCGTCACTGCTCCGAGTCGTGTTGATAAAGTACGAAAAACTGAAGTCGAATGGCGGCTTGGTTTTGATGCGTTGCGTAAATCAATCACGGCAGAGCAGCACTATGTTAGTGTCCCGTCGGTGAACAAAGCGATCTTTTCTGATTCTTTTAAATCATTTTGTTTATGGGCTGCTGAGAAAAAATCATTATCACTGCCAGAAGATATTGATTACCATGAATTTTTAGCAATAGGGAAACAACGAAAACGAGTAACTGAGCGTGTTGAACTCGTCCGACATGTGTTCAGAAGGGCAATTGAAGTTTGGCTCGTGCTCGATCGTGCTTTATATTTGCAACAACAAGGGTATCAAGTAACGGTTAGTACGTTTTGTGAAAAGCAGCTCACCCCAAGGAATATCTTGATCCAAGCTAATTATTAAAACATCGTAAAGAGGCGCAATGAGAAAGTTAAAAAATTTATTCGAAAATAATAGACGTTGGGCAGCGCGTACGAGTGAAAATGATCCTGAGTTTTTTAAAATTCTATCAATGCAGCAAAATCCAGAGTACTTGTGGATCGGTTGTTCAGATTCGCGTGTACCGGCTAATGAAATCGTTGACTTGTTACCGGGTGAATTATTTGTTCACCGTAATGTAGCAAATGTCGTTGTTCATACTGATCATAACTGTTTATCAGTAATGCAGTATGCTGTTGAAGTGCTTAAAGTAAAACACATCATGGTGGTCGGTCACTATGGTTGTGGTGGTGTGCAAGCGGTATTAAATGAAGCGAGCTTTGGTTTAATTGATAACTGGCTTCGTCATGTAGGTGATGTAAAAGAAAAACACATCGAACAACTTAACGCATTACCTGAAAAAGAGCGTTTAAATAGTCTGATAGAATTAAACGTTATTGAACAAGTACGTAACGTGTGCCGTACTAACATAGTGCAAGATGCGTGGGCGAAAGGCCAAGAGTTAACAATTCATGGTTGGGTTTATGGCTTAGCGAATGGTCACCTCAATGACTTAGAGTCGGTTGTGACGTGTGCTGAAGAAGCTAATGAGACCTATGGTATTGCGGTTAAGCGTGTATTTGAACGAGTGGCTGAAAAAAGCTAATACCGAATAAAGTAGAAAAAAGGAGAGCTAATTCGCTCTCCTTTTTTATTGTTCGTCTTGTTTGCTAGCAAGTTGCTGCTCAAGTAATGCAACTTTCTCTTCAAGCTCAGTGAGTTTTTCACGAGTACGAATAAGTACTTGGCTTTGAATATCAAACTCGTCACGGCTTACAAAGTCCATCTCAGCAAGTTTGTTTTGAATAGCTTGCTTAGTTTTGCCTTCGATTGTATCGGCAAGGTTTTTCACACCTTGCGGCATGTTATCAGTAATTTGCTTAGCGATTTCTTCAAGTTTTGCTGGGTTGATCATGTTCGTCCCTTGAGTCACGTAAAAAAACAATCTTACCTTATTGGCTAGGCGTAGTGTAGTGATTACGGTAAAATTGCCCGTCCTGTCTTTGGATAATTTCTTTAGGGGCTTATGAAACTCAACCCAAAACAAGATGAAGCGGTAAAGTATATTAGTGGGCCGTGTCTGGTATTAGCCGGTGCGGGCTCTGGTAAAACGCGTGTTATTACTAATAAAATCGCTTACTTGGTGCAAAAGTGTGAGTATCAAGCACGCAATATTGCTGCGGTAACCTTTACCAACAAAGCAGCAAAAGAGATGCGTGAGCGTGTCACGCAAACACTCGGCAAGCAAGAGTCGAAAGGCTTATGGGTTTCAACGTTTCATACCCTCGGTCTTGAGATCATCAAAAAAGAGCTAACCACTTTAGGCTTTAAGCCCGGATTTTCGTTGTTTGATGATCAAGATACCAATCAGCTATTAGCTGAGCTGACCGAAGAAGAGCTTAAAAAAGACAAAGACTTACTCAACCTGCTTAAGATGCAAATAGGCAGCTGGAAGAACGAATTAATTCTACCTGAGCGTGCTATTCGCGAAGCCAGAGAGCCGCAAAAAGCTTTATTTGCCCAGCTGTATGCGCGTTATCAAAATCAACTGCGGGCTTATAATGCGCTTGATTTTGATGATCTGATAATGATCCCCACTTTATTACTTAGCCAAAACGCCACTTCTCGTGAGCGTTGGCAACAGCGTTTTCGTTACTTGCTGGTGGATGAGTATCAAGATACTAATACCAGTCAGTATCAACTGGTTAAATTATTAGTGGGTGAGCGAGCTCGTTTTACCGTGGTAGGCGATGACGACCAATCAATTTACTCATGGCGCGGTGCCAGACCACAAAATCTTGTGTTATTGAGTAAAGACTTTCCGGGCTTACGTTTGATTAAGCTTGAACAAAACTACCGAAGTGCTGGGCGAATTCTTAAAGCGGCGAATATTTTGATTGCCAATAACCCTCATGAGTTTGATAAAAAGCTATTTAGTGAGCTTGGTTATGGTGAGCCTATCAAGGTCATTGGTTGTCGTGATGAAGAGCATGAATCAGAGCGAGTGGTGGCAGAGATCATTTCTCATAAATTTATGAAACGCACCAGCTATAAAGATTACGCAATTTTATACCGTGGTAACCACCAAGCGAGAGTGTTTGAAAAAGCACTCATGAGCAACCGCATTCCTTATAAGATCAGCGGTGGTATGTCGTTTTTCTCTCGCTCAGAAATTAAAGACATCATGGCTTACTTACGCCTATTGGTGAACCAAGATGACGACAACGCATTTTTACGAATCGTCAATACGCCACGCCGTGAGATTGGTACGGTCACTTTGGAAAAGCTAGGTACGCTTGCTAATGAAAAACATATCAGCTTATTTGCTGCCTGTTTTGAGCCTGAGCTTGCGCATCGACTAAAAGGCCGTGGTTTTAATGCTTTAGCTGGTTTTGCCCGTTGGGTGGTTGAGCTATCTGATAACGCTGTACGTGGTGACACCCTTGAAGCAGTTAAAGAATTAGTTAGGCAAATTAATTACGAAGCATATCTGTACGAGTCATCACCGAGTGCAAAAGCCGCTGAAATGCGCATGAAAAACGTCTCAGAGCTTTATCGTTGGATCACTGATATGCTAACAGGGGACGCAGACAATCCACCGCTGAACCTCGCTGAAGTGGTCAGTAAACTGACCTTACGTGACATGCTTGAACGTAACGAAGAAGAAGACGAATCCGATGCGGTACAATTACTAACGCTACATGCTTCAAAAGGTTTGGAGTACCCGTATGTGTTTATGGTTGGCATGGAAGAGGGGTTATTACCGCACCAAGTGAGCATTGATGAAGATAACGTCGAAGAAGAGCGTCGCCTTGCTTATGTAGGTATTACGCGTGCTCAGCAAGAGCTGGTAATGACCTATGCTAAGTTACGCCGTCAATTTGGTGAAACCTCAGAGACTGAGTTGAGCCGTTTTGTACAGGAATTACCGCAAGATGACCTAGCCTTTGAATCTAAAAAGCCACCGTCATCGCAAGCAGAGCGTATGGAAAAAGGACAGGCTCGTGTGGCTAATCTAAGAGCAATGCTTAAGAAGTAATCGACTTTGCGTTTGGCACGACTTGATCAAAGGGTGCCAGCGCACGTTGTTTTCCAATAAACAAAGATAAGCCATGCTTTTCTAGCAAGGTGCGGTAATTGAAAATAGACGGCCCTTTAGCGATTACTTGGATATTTTGCAGTTTAGTAATCGCCAGCACACCTTGCAGTTGTAAATGATAATTTTCTTGCTGTAGTACTCGTTTGCTGAAGGTTGAGCTTAACAGTAAGTAATCGAACTCGAACTCAGTAAGCAGGTTTAGTTCACAGCGATCTTTAGCAAATTCGTTCAAGCCGATAGATACTCCCAAAGAAATAAGCTCTTTTAAGTTCTCTATTTGCACTGCTGATGCATAACGGATCTCTTGCTCATTAAATAGCAAACAGATTTTGCTCGCATGATTTACTTGTAATAGCTTAGTCAATACTTTGAAATTAATGCGTTCAAGTACTAAGCCTGAGCATGGGAATAATACTTTTTTAAGATTATTCGTATTGATTAACGTAAAAGCTTGTTCAATGAGCTTTAGCTCAACTTCAAAGTGCTGCACGCGATCAGTCGCAAACTTCTTCAAAACTTCAAAGCTAGTACTGCCAAGTACAGGGTGTTCACCAAATGCTTCGAGTAAAGACTCTGGGTGAGGTTGCTCATCAAGGGTAATGATTTCTGCACTTCTAAAGTGCATTGGCAAATCATCCAAGTGATGCATTGATTCTGATTCGTGATGAGTTAGCGACGTATTAAGCAATGGATGAAAAGATTCAAATCGATTACGACCTGCATTTTTAGCGTAATACATAGCAGCATCAGCATCGCGAATAATTTCATCAGTGTGCTTATAACTCGGTTGAGAGTAAGTAATACCAATACTCGCACCGCTTTGAATACATTGACCTTTTAAACAAAACGGCTTTTTCATTATCTCAATAATTCGCTTAGCAACATCTTGTGCTTGCTGCTGCTCTGTTAGATGAGTCAACAACACAACAAATTCATCGCCGCCTAAGCGCGCTAATAAATCATGCTCACGAATACAGTGCGAAAAGGATTCTGCAACACTAATTAAAAACTGATCTCCGGCTTGGTGACCAAGCTGATCATTAATGTCTTTAAATTTATCTAAATCGATAAATAACACTGCAAATTGTTGTTCTGGATAGCGCTGGTAGTGCTGAAGTGTTTTCTCAAGCTGAGTTAAGAATAAACTGCGATTAGGTAAACTAGTGAGAGAATCATGATGGGCATCATGATAAAGCTGTTGCTCTATTTTTTTACGTTCTTCCATCTGCATTTGCAAGTGCATATTAGCTTGGCGTAATTCTTTGGTTTTTTCGGCCACTCTATGTTCAAGCTTTTGATGGCTTTGTTTAAGCGCTTGATTGGCTAAATGTGCTTGGATAACGTTGGCAATTTGATGTGAAACAAAGGTAATGAGCTCACAGTCATCTTGGCTAAATTCATGTTTGTTATTATATGCTTGGCAGACTATTAAACCGATAACACCTTGCGATGTTTTAAGAGGGGCACCTAACCAGCTCGTGGCTGTTTGTTCTCGGGGAACATTAACAGGCTTCTCAACTATGCCAAGTTTAACCAGTTCTTGTTCTCTTTTACTATCAATAAGCTGACATTTTTCGGTACTTAGCACTAATTCACTGTACCCTTTAGCAAACGGACGCGGCTTAGCATTGTTATTATATTCATCAACACAATACGGAAAGCTTAACCAGTTTGTGTTTTCATCATACAGTGCAATATATAAATTATCTGCGTATGTAATTGTTTTAATTATTTCATGCACATGTAGATAAACATCCTCTAAGTTTTCACTGAGCGTAGCTAGCTCTGAGATTTTAAACAGGATCTGTTGTCGCTCGAGGGCATTTTTCCGATGTTGAATTTCTTCGTTGAGGGCTTGGTTACTTTGCGTTAGTGCACGAGTACGAATTTTTACTTCTGATTCTAGTAATTCACGTTTTTTGACCCGCTCAATCGCTGTTGCTAAGTACATCGACATCGCTTCGAGTAGTTCAATTTGCTGCTCGGTATAGCCATTTTGTTCATCGTAACTTTGTGCAACCATTACACCAATGATTGTTTTATCTCGGTATACAGGTACCCCCACCCAATGCTCCGCCGGGGTACCAAATACTTTAAACAGACCTTGCTGCTCTGCTAGCTCTGTTTGTTGTTTAGTAAAGTAACTGGTTTCTCCGTGTTTAAACACATACCCCGTTAATCCTTCCTTAAAGTACTGCTCATATTTTAAAGGCACCGATAAGCCATCTTTTTCATCGGCAAAATAAGACAGTTCGAGGTTATCGTATACAGGATTGTGTAAAACGACGAAAAAATTCTTACTAGGAATAAAATCTTGTAAAATTTCGTGAATAGCTGGATAGAGTAGGGTTAATTCGGCAACAGTGCTGGCCTGCTCTGATAATTGTAAGAGAGCATTTTGCAGGTGATGTGATTGCTTATACTGTTGTAAAAGCGATTTTAAACGAGCATTTTTACGGGCTAGTTTATCAATGTGTGTTGCTGAATCTTCCAATGATTTAGAACCAGATCTTATTATTGTTTAAATATCGTCCTATATAGTTCCACTTTTTTATTAGATCGTCAAGTAACAGTTGTTAACAAAATACTAATTAATTGTGGGGCTAATTCTGCGACAGAGCTAGCCTGGCGAGCAAAAATGGGCACAAAAAAAGGGCTTAAAAAATTTAAGCCCTTAGTATTAGTTTCTGAATTGTTACTTGCTAGTCATAAAGTCGATAGCAGCACTGATTTCTTCATCAGAACAATCCATACATGTACCTTTTGGTGGCATCGCATTGAAGCCATTGATAGCATGATCTAATAGTGTATCTTTACCTTTAGCAATACGAGGAGCCCAATCATCAGCTGATTTAGGAGCACCTAATGCACCAGTACCATGGCATGCAAAACATGCTGCTTGATAAACTTGTTCACCAGAACGAGGGCCAGTAGGCTCAGCAGCGGCCGCAGCTTTATCACCTTCTAGATATACAGAACCAATTGGCGCTAGACGCTTTTTAATAGCATCTTCAGTCAAAGAGTTGTCATACGCTTGTGCATATGCCGTTGTTGCTAGCAGTAATAATGCAGCTGATAGTTTTTTCATTTTGCCTTGCTCACTTCGATTTGAACGTGATCAATCACGATATCTGACGGAAATTAGAACGATTATAACGCTAAGCCACAATTTATAAAATGATCTAAAAGGCTTTTTCTTGATAAAAAACGTCATTTTTTTGCGTTAGCGCAAGAAAAGCCAGCATTAGATGCTGGCCTTAACATAAATAATTAAACGAGTTCTAAGACCTTATTTACTAATTTTTCGATACCTGCATCTGCATCTAAAATGCTTTGCGCCAGCATATATGCAGGAGTCGTGACCACTTTGTGTTGCTCATCAACAACGATATCATTAACTGCACAGCTTTGGTGTGAACCACCAAGTTGTTCAATGGCCGCTGCTGTATCTTCATCATTACCAATGGTTGTTTTGACTCCTTTACCATAGATCATTGGTAACATTGCCGGTGCAATACACATATATCCAGCTGCTTTGTTTGCATCAACAAAGGCCTTTGCTGTTGTAAGTACATCATTTTGCACTTGGGCATCAGCACCTTTCACTGCAAAGTCAGATAAATTTTTCGCGGCACCAAAACCACCTGGTACGATTAAGGCATCAAACTCATTCACATTAAGCTCGGTTAATGCTTTTATTTCACCACGTGCGATACGTGCCGCTTCTACTAATACATTACGGTTTGGAGTCATTTCTTCGCCCGTTAGATGATTAATAGTGTGCATTTGCTCAATATCAGGAGCGAAACATTGATAGCTTGCACCTGCTTTAGCAATGTGTAGTAAAGTTAGGACGGCTTCGTTGATTTCTGCACCATCATAAACACCGCAACCCGCTAAAATTACAGCAACTTTTTTCATTTTTTGTCTCTCCTTAATGTGACTAACGCTAGTGTAACAATTATGCGAGTCAGGCGACAAAATAAAAAATTTTTGATGCTCAGTTACTCGCAAAGCATGATGAATGGCTGTTTATGCCATTTCATAAACAGCTAACGAAAAAAAAAGTATAAAGGATCGCTATGATCTTTGATCCATTATGCTAGAATACTCCTCCGGTTATGAAAAGGGATGTTAATTCGGTATCGAATAAGCACAAGGTAAATCGCTGCTAAAACCGTTTTCCACATCGGATAAAAATAATAAAAAAAGAACCACGCATTATCTTTTTTAAATAAAAACATAGTCTTAATAAAATTTTCCTAAGTGTTTTTACATTTTGGGAGGATTAACTGTGTCCGTTATCTACATAGTTATCCACAGGTTGCTATTGAGTTAAACGCTTGTTGGTTAATAATTCACAGTCGTTTTCTTCATAGCCTTATGGCATGCTTACAAACAATTTAATGTTATTCAATTAGGATCCAATTTCACCATGGCTCAGATCCCTGAAAATCCACTAATTCTTGTTGATGGTTCTTCTTATTTATTCCGTGCATATCATTCGCCACCGCACCTTACTAATTCTAAAGGTGAAGCGACAGGTGCTATATACGGTGTTGTAAATATGCTGAAGAGTTTGATCAAACAATATGATCCATCACATATGGTTGTAGTGTTTGATGCGAAGGGAAAAACCTTTAGAAATGATATGTACAGCGAATACAAAGCTAATCGTCCACCTATGCCGGATGACTTACGCACACAAATTGCGCCCTTACATAACATTATTAAAGCAATGGGTTTTCCGCTTATCAGTATTGAAGGTGTTGAAGCCGATGATGTGATTGGTACTTTTGCACGTATTGCCTCTGAGCAACAGCGCCATGTGCTGATCTCTACCGGCGATAAAGATATGGCGCAGCTAGTAAATGAACATGTAACGCTTATCAACACAATGACCGATAGCATCTCAGATCCAGAAACAGTCGTTGAGAAGTTTGGTGTTGGACCTGAGCTGATCATTGATTACCTTGCCTTAATGGGTGACAAAGTCGATAACATTCCGGGTGTTGATGGCTGTGGTCCAAAAACGGCGGTGAAATGGTTACAAAAATACGGATCATTACAAGGTGTTATTGATCACGCTAGTGAGATCAAAGGCAAGATTGGTGAAAAGCTTGCTGCAGCACTTGATCATTTGCCACTTAGCTATGAGCTGGCAACCATAAAATGTGATGTTGAAGTTGAAACGGACCTTGAAAGTTTCAAACTACAAGAGCCAAACCGTGATGAACTGATTGCACTTTATGGTGAATGTGAGTTCCGCCGTTGGTTAGCTGAGCTACTTGATAACCCTAAAGATGCTGACACTCATTTAGATGTACCAACAGAAGCCAACGAACTACCTAAAGTGGCTGATGCGCACTACGAAACAATCTTAACTGAAGAGCAGCTTGATACCTTAGTTGCGCAGTTAAATGACGCCGAGCTTTTTGCCTTTGATACTGAAACAACCAGCCTTGATTACATGCAGGCCCAATTGGTTGGTATGAGCTTTGCGGTTAAAGCCGGTGAAGCGGCTTACCTTCCGGTTGCTCACGATTACCCAGATGCGCCAGAGCAATTAAGCTTAGACACAGTTATGGCAAAAATTGGCCCAATCTTAGCTGACGAAAACAAGGCAAAAGTAGGCCAGAATCTAAAATACGATAAAAGTGTATTAGCGAATGCAGGCTTTGAATTAAAGGGTATTAAGTACGACACTATGTTGGAGTCGTATGTATTTAATAGTGTAGGCAGCCGTCATGATATGGATTCGCTGGCACTTAAATACCTAGGCCACAAAAATATCAGCTTCGAAGATATTGCTGGTAAAGGTAAAAAGCAGCTGACATTTAATCAAATTGAGCTCGAAAAAGCCGCACCATACGCTGCTGAAGATGCAGATATAACGCTTCGTCTTCATCAAGTGTTATGGCCAAAAATCGATGCTGATAGCCAATTAAAATCGGTATTCGAAGACATTGAATTACCTCTTGTGTCGGTGCTTTCTGATATTGAACGTACCGGTGTTGCAATTGATAGCAACATGCTGGCAGCTCACAGCCAGCGTTTAGGCGAACGTTTATTAGAGCTTGAGCAAGAAGCCTATGATATGGCTGGTGAAAAGTTTAACTTAGGTTCACCTAAGCAGCTGCAAGCAATCTTGTTTGAAAAGCTAGAGCTTCCGGTTATCAAGAAAACACCAAAAGGTGCACCGTCGACGGCAGAAGAAGTATTGCAAGAACTTGCTCATGATTACCCGCTACCTAAGGTAATTATTGAACACCGTGGTTTATCGAAACTGAAATCAACGTATACAGATAAACTACCGTTAATGGTGAATGAGCGCACTAAGCGTGTGCATACTTCTTACCATCAAGCGGTAACAGCAACGGGGCGTTTAAGTTCAACGGATCCAAACTTACAGAATATTCCAATTCGTTCGGAAGAGGGTCGTCGTATTCGTGAAGCCTTTATTGCTGCACCTGGCCATAAAATTGTCGCTGCCGATTACAGCCAAATTGAATTGCGTATCATGGCGCACTTATCACAAGATAAAGGCCTACTTACCGCGTTTGCTAATGGCTTAGATGTTCATAGCGCCACCGCAGCAGAAGTATTCGGCGTTAGCCTTGAAGAGGTTACCACCGATATGCGCCGTAAAGCCAAAGCGGTTAACTTTGGTTTAATTTATGGCATGTCAGCGTTTGGTTTATCGCGTCAGTTAGATGTACCACGTCATGAAGCACAGCATTATATTGATAAATATTTCGAGCGTTTCCCGGGCGTACTTGAGTACATGGAAACTACCCGTGAAAAAGCGGCTGATAAAGGTTATGTAGAGACTATTTTTGGTCGTCGCTTACATTTACCAGAAATCAACGCCCGTAACGGTGCTCGTCGCAAAGCCGCTGAGCGTGCAGCTATCAATGCGCCAATGCAAGGTACTGCTGCTGATATCATCAAAAAAGCGATGCTTAAAGTTCATCAGTGGGTAAACGCACAAGCTGAAGGGTCAGTGAAGCTTCTAATGCAAGTGCACGATGAATTAGTGTTCGAAATTAAAGAAGAGTGTGTTGACGACTACAAAGCTGAAATCTGTAAGCTAATGTCAGAAGCTGCCACTCTTGATGTGCCACTGATTGTTGAAGCCGACAGCGGTGACAACTGGCAACAAGCACACTAATAGTCGCAATAAATGAGAGCTGTCAGCTATCAGCCGTCAGCTTTCAGACTGAAAGTTAGCGAGTTTCTAGGGGAAAGTTAGAGCTGTCAGCTATCAGCCGTCAGCTTTCAGACTAAAAGTTAGCGATTTGCTTGACCGTTATACCGTATTTATCTCGAATCTAGCTTCCAATTTAAGGGTCGCGGCATAAAGGCGCTGCTACAGGTAGGCGTGAAACTTGTTTCGCGCGTCTGACCGCTGAAGGCTGAAAGCTGATCGCTTCTGTATATAGAACATCACTTCTAGCGACCCGACTTAACCAAAAATAAATCATTACTCGTTAACTATAACCCCAACTCTTGTAACCTTTTTACATGTTGACGATAAAGCTCAACAGGGTCGACTTCGCGTAAATGATGCAAACCTATAAATTGATTGATTTCGTCTAAATGATTCATTTTATAATCATCTTTAATGACATGACCTAAGTGACTACTACAGCGTGAAATCAGGCCATCATCTTGACCTACGATCAATATTGATCCAAGCAGCATAGATAAGTCGGTTGGATCAAGAATATTGGTAAGCGCTGCTGTGCCACTCCACGAAAAATAATACACCCCATTACTGGCAAGCATTTGTCCTTGCTCGCATGCCGTTGGCGGTAAACCTTCTGGGTACTTTTGATTGAATACAGAGGCTCCTTGGCTGGTTAAGCTATATAATGCTGCTAACGGATCTTGCGGTAAATCACTGTGACCTGATAGTAACGAAATCATGCTGCCTAGTGCTGCAAATACTAGCTTAAACGAATGTTCAGATGGTGAGTTTGGTTTTATTTCTTCGCGAATAAGATCAGCAAGTGTACTGCCATAGTTTGCACCCCCGATACTGGTCACAGAGGCAACTAAGTTAGGCGAGATCGAAGCGACATAGCGAACCGTTTGCGCTCCTTGACTATGACCAATTAAGTTAACCTTTTCTGCGCCCGTGAGTGCCAAAATATGATTAACCTGAGCCAGTAATTGTTGACCACGAAACTCTGAACTGTGAACAGCTGACACAGCAGCAACAAAAACCTGGTGGCCATCAAGCGATAAAGTGCTAGGGATATTATGAAAATAGTCAACGCCTAATAGGCTATCAAAACCTAACAGCCCATGTACCAAAACAATCGGGTATTGAGTGCTATTATTTTTCGCGTGACAGGGCAAGCTCAGCGAAATGAGTAAGATGGTAGCTAGTGCTAGGAGGCATTTTTTCATTCCTTTTTACTCTTGTGCTAAGTTTTTGCCATCAACATGTATTAATAATGCTGCTATTTTCTCTGATTAATTTAACGATACCTTAAATAACCACTTGATGTAATGTTAATTATAGGTAAACAAGAAAAGATAGTTTTAGAGTTTCGTTATATGTTTATCAAATCGAGCGTTTTCTTTGCGGATGCAATTTCTTTTTAACGCGGACTTTGTTAAAGTCCGCGCCGTCCTCATCCTGTAGGACATCCTGTTGATGATGCATCTGAAAAGATGCAACGTATTGATAGCTTCTCCCCAGTTTGCTATACCGGCTCGCTTGTTATTGAGCGAGCCGTTTTTTCTCTTCTTATCATACAATTCATTGCACAAATTAACGCAGGTGATACCATCTAATAGATTGTTATTATCTTCGAAGGAATGCGTTATGTTTAAATCTGTGGCCTTTGCCGCCTTATCATTATCAAGTTTATTAGTTGCTCCTTTTGCTAGTGCAAACTGGCAGGTTAACAATGAGCAAAGCAAGGTTAGCTTTGTATCTATCAAAAAGAATTCAATTGCTGAAGCGCATCATTTCAAAAAAGTATCAGGTACGTTGAATGAGCAAGGTCAATTCAAGTTAATGATCGATCTTAGCTCTGTTGAAACGCTAATTCCTATCCGTAATGAGCGCATGACTAAATTGTTGTTCGAAACAGCTGAGTTTCCTCATGCAGTTTTAACTGCTGATTTAAGTAAATCATTATTAGCACTGAAGCCAGGACAACATGTATTAACTGGTTTGAAAGCCGAGCTTGACTTCCATGGCAATAAAAAAGAGTTAACGATTGATGTACTGGCAAATATGTCACCCAATGGTGATGTGACAGTTTCTTCGTTCTCACCAGTGATTATTAATGCAGATGATTTCAAAGTAACAGAAGGCATTGCACAGCTACAAAAGCTTGCTGGTTTACCATCTATTGCAACAGCTGTTCCTGTAACTTTTTCTTTGACGCTCGATAAAGATAAGTAATGCAGTCGCTTGCCGAGCTAGAAGCTGCACTTGCAGAGCCTGATAAACCTTTTGATCAATGGCAACCAGACAATTGTGGTCAGTTGCCTATTGAGATCAATGGTCAAGGAGTGTGGTTTTATGCTGGCAGCGAAATTCAACGGGAGGCAATGGTCAAACTATTTGCCTCCGTACTTTGTAAAGAAGCCAATACTTACTATTTAAAAACGCCAGTAGAGAAAATGGCGATTACAGTCATTGATGTGCCATTTGTTATTGTTGATTGGTATTTTGAAGAGACCGAGCAAGGACAGGCTTTATGCTGTGTTGATAATCTACAACGCACTTGGTTAGTGACATCATCGCAACCACTACAATTACGCAAATTTGAAAATCTGCAGGTACCTTATTTACAGTTAGCACATGGGTTAGCGGCAAGAGTATCGAGAAATGTTTATTATCAATGGGCTGAAATAGCCTGCTCAGACGAGCAGGGCTACTTTATAGAGTCATTAGGTAAGCGTTATTACTTGGCCTAAGCTTCTGGTTCTTCTTCAGATTCAGGAGTTTGAACTTCAATTGGCCCTAAGAACCATTCATCTAGCTTTTTAGCAACTTCTGGTAAGCCTGTTCCTTTTAATGATGAAAATGCATGAACAGTAATATCACCTTCCAAGCTACTTAGCTCACGGCGAACTTGTAAAACTTGTGCTTTACGTGCGCCCTGTTTTAATTTGTCGGCTTTAGTTAAAAGTGCAAGTACTGGGATCTCACTGCCAACGGCCCAGTCAATTAAGTCACGATCAAGATCTTTTAGTGGATGACGAATATCCATTAAAATAACAATCCCTTTTAAACTTTGGCGCTTTTGTAAGTACTCACCTAACGATTTTTGCCATTTCTTCTTCATTTCGATTGGCACTTTCGCAAAGCCATAACCAGGTAAGTCGATAAGGCGTTTATCAGCATCAAGCTCAAAAGTATTGATCAACTGAGTACGACCCGGCGTTTTAGAGGTACGTGCTAACTTTTGATCAGTTAGCGTATTAAGGGCACTTGATTTACCCGCATTAGAGCGACCAGCAAACGCGACTTCAATCCCCGTATCAGCAGGCAAGCGTGAGATGTCAGGTGCGCTAGTAACAAAGGACGCAGTATTGTATTTGATACGAGATTTGAGCACAGGCTCTCCTAATCTTTTATAAATAATGTTGAACAGTGACTAAAATTCACTTAAGACGCGTATTTTATACTATTAAAGCAGCATTCAAAAGCGTATTTAAGCGTGCTAAATTTAGTTACATAGTGGGAAAATTTCTAGATAGAAACTTAATCTAAGTCAAATCCCTATAAATTATGAGCTTAAAGTGGGCAGAAAACGTGCCAGAGAATTTATTATCGTGTAGAATATAGAAATCACAACATCCATATTGTAGATGATACAGGGTCGGAAACAGAGAATTCACCATGAAAAAAATAGCACTATCTTTAACTATATTGCTTGGAACGTTGTCAGCAAGCAACGCAACAGCATTTGATGGCGATGTAAACGCAGGTAAAGAGAAATCGGCAACGTGTGCGGCCTGTCACGGCCCAGACGGTAATGCACCGGTTAATATCTACCCTAAAATTGCAGGCCAACACGCAGATTATATCTATAAACAATTACAAGAGTTTAAATTAGGTATGACGTCTGGCGGCAAAGAAGGCCGTATGGATCCAGTAATGAGTGGTATGGCTATGCCGCTTAGCGATCAAGACATGAAAGACCTAGCAGCTTACTTCTCTTCTTTAAATATGTCTGAAGGTTCAACACCTAAAGATGTAGTAGAAGTGGGTCAGCAGCTTTATAAAGCCGGTGATGCAGAGCGTGGTATTCCAGCATGTGCTGCGTGTCACGGTCCTCGTGGTAACGGTACATCACTTGCTAAATTCCCAAAAATTTCGTTCCAACACCCAGAATACATCAAGTCTCAACTTGAAAAATTCCGTGATGGTACACGCAATAATGACCTAAACGGCATGATGCAAGACATCGCTAAAAAATTAACAGACAAAGACATCGAAGTTCTTTCAAAATACTTAGGTGGCTTACACTAAAGTCTGATTGCCGAATGTAAATATTGGCATTAAAGTGTACAAATTGTAAAAAAAGCAGCGCAAGCTGCTTTTTTTCATATTTATCTCATCGAAATTTCTTACTTCCTTGTGAGACATTGCCCACACTTCAATGTGAGCTAAATCTTATTTTTATTTTTTTTTATAATATAACGAATTGTTTTAAAAGGTAATTGTCGTTTTTTAATCTTTTGACTGTAAGAAAAGTTATATAAATTAGTTGTAACAAAATTATTAATGAGTAAATTAACCACTGTCGCTGAGACAATAAAAACAACAAGGACAAAGCAATAAGGAAAGTGATTGCGGCAAATCTTTAGGGGGTTACATCGTTTGATGTACTAAAGGAAATAACAAAAAAGTGTCAGGATTGACCGAGAATAATAAAAGCTCACGGAAGTTTAATAATAAAAACAAAATGGAATGCTACACGGAAGGTTTAAAAATAACAAAATGGATAAAAAATAATAATAAAAATAATAAAGACTAAAAGTCGAAGGGAGAAGTGTCCAAATTATTGGCGCTCAGATTAGTAGGCGGTAGAGATGTTTTCTCTACCGCCTTTTTATTTGTCCTGTTACAATAGCCACCGTTTGTACTAATACCAATCGACTTAAATATTTAGCTGCTAAATAACTTAACACGATTGATATGAGAGTATGAAAAGTGCGCAGTTCGTCATGTTGACAAACCACATCCGCACACCGAATTCTTCTGGTTATGCCAGCATTACAATGCCGCTAAAGGTGTTGTGCACAACCTCTTAAGTGAGACGATCAAGATATGAGTAGAAAGAAAAAGTCGCGTAAAATTCCATCAAATGGCCCGGTACGTCTGAGTAAAGAAAAACTTAGAGAGATGCGAGCGTTGAAGGAGCAGCGAGTTAAAAAGACCAAAGGTGCTAAACCAGGTTCTCGAAACGCCCCTGACGTGCAAAAGGGAGAGAACACAAAGGCTAATAACCAACCGAAAGATAAACGTGTTGGTAGCAAAAAGCCAGTTTCATTAGTTGCGCCTAAAGCTGAACCAAAAGTTGAAATGAAACGTAACTTAAAACCAATGGTTGAGCTTAAGAAAGTTAATGAGCCAGAGCTAACACCAGAGCAAGAGCTAGAAGCATTAGAAAATGATGAGCGCTTATTAAAGCTTGTTGAGCGTCACGAACGTGGTGAGCTGTTAACAGGTAAAGATGCTAAGTACTTCAATAGTCGTATCGCACGTCACCAAGAGTTATGTGAACTGCTAGGTATTGAAGACGAAGACGAGTACGAAGATGACTTTGAAGATGATTCATACGATGAAGGTGAATCTGACTTCGATAAGTACTTATCTGATGACCTAGCAAACGAATGGTTAGATGACGAAGATGAGGATGAACGATGAGCATACCCTTGATTATTGCCATAGTTATTGGTGCGGCAATTATCGCAGGACTTGCGTTTTATGCAGGACAACTTCTGTATAAACTAAAAGAGCAAAATAAGCTTATCGCTAAGAAAAAAGCTGAGTATGCGCTAAAGCTTGCTGACTCAAAAGCAAAGCGTAATGCAAAGTTAGCCGACAGCATTCATTTAATTGCCCGTGCGATGAATGAAGAGCAATGTGAGTTCTCAGAAGGCTGTCTACGCATTTGGGTGCTGATCTCTCAATACAGCTTTGCAGAAGAGTTTGAGTTAAGTGAGCGCTACCCAGGCATATTCAAAATGTACGAAGTTGTAAAAGACATGCCAACGCACGATGCCCGTAAAAAGTACTCTAAAAAAGAGATCTTTAAAATGGACACCACTCGTTGGCGTGCTGAAGAGCAGCATAGCGATGAGATTAAAGCCGATTGCGCACGTATCATTGAAGAGTTTAAAGCAGCTCCAGGCAGCGAAAACGTAGTATTTAATTAAGCCGACGTATCGTTGAATTAAGCTAATTAAACAGCAGAGCCTAGGCTCTGCTTTTTGTTGTTAAATTACTCGTGAGAAACGAGTTTGCTTTATTTGTTGTTGTAGGTGCGCATCAAAGCACATACAAATAATACGAATAAATAAATTACCGCGGGCTGTTACTGTGATCTTATTTTGGCTAACAGACACCAAGCCATCAGCTAGTAATGGGTCCAGTGCTTGCAATGCCTCACAGAAATAGCTGGCAAAGTTGATATTAAACTGTTTTTCGATTGAGGGAATATCCAGCTCAAACTGGCAGATCAATTGTTTGATCACTGCTGCACGTAAAGTATCGTCATCAGTGAGAGCGACACCTTTACATACTGCATTGCCAAAGCCTTCTTGCACGGCTTTGTAATAGTGCTTTAACTCTTTTTCGTTTTGTAAAATGGCATTGCCTATTTGCGAAATAGATGACACACCCAAACCTAATAAGTCACATTGGCCATGCGTTGTGTAACCTTGGAAATTACGGTGTAATTGACCTGCGTTTTGGGCAATCGCTAGTTCATTATCCTTACGAGCAAAGTGATCCATACCGATAAACTGATAGCCCGCCGCTAACATTTGCTCAAGTGTATTTTTGAACATAGTAAGTTTATCGCCAGCAGAAGGTAAGTCAGCGTCTTTAATTTTACGTTGCGCTGCAAATCTATCTGGTAAATGAGCGTAATTAAACACAGACACTCGGTCAGGATTTAGCTCAATCAGCTGTGCAATCGTCTCTTTAAAGCTTTCAGGTGTCTGTAATGGCAAACCGTAAATCATATCAGCATTAATTGATTTAAAGCCAAGCTCACGAGCCTCGCTAATTAAACCTTTTACTGACTGCACGCTTTGCGGACGATTAACCGCCAGCTGTACAGCATCATTAAAATCTTGAATACCAAACGAGACACGATTGAAGCCAAGCTTACGTAGATGTACTAACATGCCATCAGCTAAAGAGCGAGGGTCAATCTCAATTCCGCGCTCGGCATCATCAGCAAAATTAAAATGCTGCTCAACTAACGTCATTAAGCGGCTCATTTGCTCTGCAGATAAAAACGTTGGCGTACCACCCCCTAAATGCAGTTGCTCAACGTTATAATCAGCAAAAAGCGTTGCCTGCTCAGCAATCTCAAGCGCTAAATTATCGAGGTATAAATCGGCTTTAGACTGATGACGAGTGATCACCTTATTACAACCACAGTAATAACAAAGCTGACTGCAAAAAGGGATATGGATATACAACGATAAAGAACGGCTTTTCGATGCCGCAATCGCGTTAATCATATCTTGTTGGTTATAACCATCAGCTAGAGACAACGCAGTGGGGTAAGATGTATATCTTGGCCCTGAAATATTGTATTTATTGATCAAAGATTGATCCCAGCTTGGTAAATTTATCACAGTCAGCACTCCGCAATTGATTGAGCGGTTATTTTAACGAGTTTAGTGATTTAGCTATTTGATCTAGAACAATGTCGGAGGCTAGAAATCAATCGACATGCTTTAAGGTCGTTGAAAAAACAAAGAGTTTACTATTTGAGCAAATAGTTTAAGGATTTTTAAAATAAAGAGTTTTGCTAGTGACAAGGTTACAAAAACTTTTTATACTGCAACCCGCTTTAGTGAGTTAATCCTCCTAAACGCATCTCACAATTAGCAAAAGCTAATACAATGGCCCCTTAGCTCAGTTGGTTAGAGCACACGACTCATAATCGTTAGGTCCCCAGTTCAAGTCTGGGAGGGGCCACCATTTTCTTACTGTAAAAATCCAAAAATCAAAAGCTTATATCTATTTTTAGCAATTGTGTTCCACTTTTGTTCCACCTCTTTTTTATCCTTAAAATTCAACGAAATAAAAAATATTTTTATTTTTTTTAAAATATTTTGTCAGGTTTTTAGAGTTTGTCTCGTCTATAGCTGCAAATGACACGAAGTTGTTCTATTTGGTGGTAGCGATAGGCAGTGTCTTGTGTATCTATTTTTACGAAAAGGACAAACTCATGACGATTACAACCTCAACTATGAATACGCTAAAACTTGATTCAATGAGCGCACCATTTAGTGATGCTGCTCTTTGGTTAAAAGAAGGGTGGCGGCTATTTAAAAAAGCACCCTTTAAACTTTTTTTACTTATGACGCTGTTCGCTATTGTACCTGGTGTGGTGCAACTATTGCCTGCACCTACTGGTTTAACCGTATCAAAATGGTTAGCGCCTATGCTTATGGCAACGGTATGGCCTTTGTTGTTTAACCTGAATAATAACCAGAGATTTTCATTTAGGTACAATGCAACATGGGCGAAGTGGGGCAGGGTTGCGATTTGGTCTGTTGTGGGTATTTTACTGGCGCTGGTGCAATTTGCTGTTGGCAGTGCTTTGATCGGTAGTGAGCAGTTATCGGTATTATTGTCTGGTCAATTTGTTGATGTTGAGCGCTGGCGCGTAGGGGTTATGTTTGTATCAATTGTCCCTATAAATATGCTGCTTATGTTTGTGGTGCCCCTGTTACTTTTAAATAATGCTTCGCTTATTTCAGCTGTAAAAGAAAGTATTACAACCGCATTAACGGTGATTAAACCATTAAGCATGCTTTGTTTGATTAATATGCTTGTTACCTTTGTTGCCCCTTATAGTCTTTTACCTATGCTATTGGTGGGGCCTGTATTAGCATGTACCTTCTTTTGTGCCTATAATCGCTTGTTCAAATAATAATAAAAACATGGAAGTACAGTGAAAGCTGACGTTCAAATAAACTCGTTGCTGAATGAATACGCGCCGTTGTTGGCGCGTGTTGCTGCAACCTACGAGATAAACCAAGCGCTGCAAGATGAGCTCATTCAAGAGATGTCGCTGGCTGTTTGGCGCGCTTTTGAAAGTAGCGGCTCATCTCCCGATATTGCCTTTCGAGGTGATGCCAGCATGAAAACCTATATTGCCCGAATAGCTCACAATAAAGCGGTTGATCATGTGATTAAAGAGCAAAACCGTAAAGAGATGGCAAGCTCTGAAAGTATTAATTACACCCACGCCTTAAGTGCACATAAATCACCAGACGACAGTTTAGATTTAATGGCCGCCCTTCGTAAATTAGCACTGAAATACCGGCAGGTGCTTGCTTTGCAGCTTGAAGGGTTTAATCAAAATGAGATAGCTCAAACGCTGGGATTGTCTGAAGATGCAGTTGCTAAACGTGTAAGTAGAGCAAGACAGCAACTTGCGAGCCTAATGGAGTAATAAAGTGGATAAATTCGAAGCAGATGATCAATTAGCCAAGTGGCAGCAGGCATTCGTGCAGGCAACCCCGAAAGTGGATAGCGCGGCGTTAATTGCACAAACGCAAAAGTCGCGAACTAAGTTAAAGTTAAAAGGGTTAATCGACTCACTTTTAGGTATTGTGGTAACCGTATTTTGTATTTACGCCATGTTGTTTGAGGCAAAAAATACCTATGAAACCATTATGTTTGCGCTATTAGTACCTATTCCTTTAGGTTTTGGGATTTGGTCATACCATTTAAGACGAAAGCTTTGGCGAGCAGAAACGCTAGATGTCAATGCAATGCTTAATTTTAAAGAGAATCAGCTGAAGCACCAAGTTCATTACTGGCATGTGAGTTTTATTGGCTGCGTTGTTCTTTGGTGCGCTTTGCTGATCGTTGCCTTGTTTAATATGGTTATGTTTAAAACATACAGCCTATGGCTTATCCAGCTTGGTATTAATGGCATTATCGTACTGGCTGTTTATATACGTTATAAAAAACTAAGAGCACAGCTTGCTAAAGCGCTAGAGAGTATTCAAGCAATGCGTGGATAATGCTTCTTGACGAGCCGTTCCTAAAACCTATATAACGTGTTATTCAAATAATAATAAAGGATATAGAAATGGAAGTTTTATACAGTATTTTGTTTTGGGGATCGCCTGTCGGCTTGGGTTTGTTCTTTTTCTTATCATGCACGGGGGCTGGGGTGCTTTTTTGGGGGATTGCACAGCTTAAGAAAGCTTCATCTAATTAAAAAGCTGATGTGTGAAAACGTCGGCTCATAACGACTTCGACTTGCGAAATATACGCTGGTGAGTTGTTAGGAATTCCATTACGGTCTTCACCTTATCGCTTTTCTCCCTTCCACCGCTCAGATATGCCGCTTATCTTTTTTTGATAAGAATTGTTACATATTCGGTTTTATTGTTTTGCTTGAGAGGTTTATTATGGAGAAAGCGAAAAACTAATGATTAATTAGGTTTGCTAGTTTTTCGATAAATACATCAAAAAATAATTAGTACGGGACTCCCATGAAAAAAGTAACACTTACCGCGGCAAGTATTGCACTAGCCCTCGGTCTTGTTGGTTGTGGTGAAAAAGAACAAGAAACTAAAGCACCAGCAACTGCGGCCGTCACTGAAGCAAAAGCACCTTTAAATTCAGGTATTGAACTGGCGAACATGGACAAGTCTGTTCGCGCACAAGATGACTTTTACTATCACGTAAACGGCGAATGGTTAGAAAAAACAGAAATTCCGGGTGATAAATCAAACTATGGTTCATTCACTCAGCTTTACGATGATTCGCAAAAAGCGATGAAAGAAGTGCTAGAAAAGGCAGCGGCAAACACTAATGTTAAACCGGGGTCAGATGAAGCTAAGTTAGCGGCGTTCTATAACAGCTATATGGATGAAGCAGGCCGTGAAGCGGCTGGTATCAAACCATTAACGCCAGTACTTGCAAGCGTTGATGCAGTAAAGAGCAAGCCTGAGCTTGTTGCTTTAATGGCTGAACTTCGTATTAAAGGTGGTAGCTTACCATTTGGTTATTATGTCAATAATGATGCAAAAAACTCGAGCGAATACGCGATGTATGTTTATCAGTCTGGTTTAGGTTTACCAGATCGTGATTATTACTTAAAAGACGATGAAAAATTCACAAAAATTCGTGAAGCTTACCAAGCATACGTTACAGCTATCTTAAGTAAAGCGGGTGTAGCAGATGCAGAATCTGCGGCTAAAGCTATTATTGATCTTGAAACAAGCATTGCTGATGCGCAGTGGAGCCGAGTTGAAAGTCGTGATGCTACTAAATCTTACAACAAGATGAGCGTTGCAGATGCTAACAAACTTACTGGCGACTTTGACTTTGCAGCTTACCTTGATGCGTCAGGTATCAAAACTGAAGAGGTAATCATTCGCCAACCTAGTTACTTAGAAAAATTTGCAGGTATCTACAAGGATACAGACTTAGCAACTTGGCAGAATTACCTTAAGTTCCACTTTGTGAGTAACTACGCTGCACTATTAGATAAAGAGCTTGTAGATCTTAACTTTGATTTTTACAGCACAACGCTTCGTGGTGTGACTGAGCAATCTCCGCTTTGGAAAAAAGCAGTTGATGCATCAAACGGTGTATTAGGTGAAATGCTTGGTAAAGTATACGTTAAAGATAACTTCCCACCTGAAGCGAAAGCGCGTATGGAAGAGTTGGTTGATAACGTAATTAGAGGTTACGCAGTTGCGATTGAAAACCTTGAGTGGATGAGCCCAGAAACAAAAATCGCTGCAAAAGAAAAGCTTGATAAGTTCACACCAAAAATCGGTTACCCAGATAAATGGAAAGACTACTCAGCACTTGAAGTTAAAAGCGATGATTTAGTCGGTAATTACATTCGCCACAGCGAATGGGAGTATGCCGATATGATTGCTAAACTAGGTAAGCCAGTTGATCGCTCTGAGTGGCACATGACACCACAAACAGTAAACGCTTACTACAACCCAGTGAACAACGAAATCGTATTCCCTGCGGCTATCTTACAACCGCCATTCTTTAACCTTGAAGCTGATGACGCTGTTAACTACGGTGCAATCGGTGCGGTAATCGGCCACGAACTTGGTCACGGTTTTGATGACCAAGGTGCGAAATACGATGGTGACGGAAACTTACGTAACTGGTGGAGCGAATCAGACCTTAAACAGTTTGAAGAGCGCACAGGTCAGCTAGTTGCTCAGTATAATGAATATAAGCCGTTTGAAGATGCTAGCGTAAATGGTGAGCTAACATTAGGTGAAAATATTGGTGACTTAGGCGGCTTAACTGTTGCCTATACTGCTTACCAATTATCACTTGGTGATGAAAAAGCGCCTGTGATTGATGGTTACACGGGTGATCAACGTTTCTTCATGGGATGGTCACAAATTTGGCGTCGTAAATACCGTGACGAAGAGTTACGTAACCGCCTAATGACAGACCCTCATTCACCAAGCCACTACCGTGTAATCGGTATTCTTTCAAACATGCCAGAATTCTATCAGGCGTTTGATGTGAAAGAAGGTGATAAGATGTATATCAAACCAGAAGATCGCGTAAAAATCTGGTAATTGATTATCGATTTAAAAAGGCTCTGAGTGAACGCTCAGAGCCTTTTTTGTTTTAGGAGCAGAAAGCTTTTAGCCGTCAGTTTGAAGCTGAACTAATGGGGTATGTTAGTACTGCGTTCATTTGCTGTTATGGTGGTGAGCGCTAGAAAGTCGTGCAAAAATATATTCACAAAGAGAAGTGAATGAGAAGAGAAAGAGTAAACCAAAAAGATATCTTAATTTATTTCTCTTTAGCGCTGCGTCTCTTGGCCTCTTTGTGAAAATTACCGAAGTCTGTTTGCACAAAGAAAAGTGAATGAGAAAAGAATGAGGGAACCACAAGATCATTTTTTACTTTCTCTAAAGCGCAGCGTCTCATGATCTCTTTGTGATAATTTGGTTTTCTCTGTGGTTCAAATATGTTTTTCACAAAGAGAAGTGAATGAGGAAACCAAAAAATATTTTGTTTCCCTCTAAAGCGAAGCGTCTCACAATCTCTTTGTGCGATTAAATGTCTTTGCTGTAGGCGTGATATTTATTTCGCACGAAGGAAATTAAATCATAATCGCATCTTTAAGATACTGGAATAACTCTTTGTACGCTTTGGCTGGTTTTTCAGCTTTCACTTCTTTTGCGGCGCTGCGTACTAACTGGCGCATTTTTTGGCGCTCAAGAGAAGGGTATTGATCAATTGTTGAATTGATCAGATCGTCACCTTGTTTGATTAAATCATCACGTAGCGTTTCGATTTTGTTCATCAAAACATCCGCTTGGTTGTTTTTGTTGAGCATAATATCGATCATCGCTTGGATTTCATCAACGTTTTCAGTAGTACGTAATACTTTTGCGATATAGTTTAAGTTACGACGGTAAGCATCGCTCTTATCACTTACTTTATCAGAAACAACAAGGGCTTCTTTTAAATCGTGATTGAGTGGTAAGCGATCGCGTTGCTTTTTCGGCATTTTCGCGATTTCAGCACCCAAACCATGATATTGCATGGCTTCACGTTTTAACTCGCTTTTTGATACGTAAATAATTTCTTCTTCGATAAGTGGCTTTTTCTTCTTCGCCATAAGGATGCTCATTCAGTAAACTTAACTATTCGCTATTATACGTCATTTAGTTAATGATTAATATTAGCTGATGCACGTCTCGCAGTGTGTTAGCATTCGCTACACTATAAAAAATATCAGAACCTAGGACACACAAGATGAAAGATCCTATTTATCAACACATTTCTGAAGTGAAAGACGCGGTAAGCGAAGTACTTGAGCATGCAAAAAAGTTGGGTGCTACTGCTGCAGAAGCGGCGATGTCGAGCACGTCAGGTTTGTCTGTTAGTACGCGCATGGGCGAAGTTGAAACAATAGAGTTTAACCAAGACGGTGGCTTAGGTATTAGTGTTTATGTGGGGAATAACAAAGGCTCTGCTTCAACGGCTGATTTAAACCCTAAAACATTACGTACAGTGGTCGAAAAAGCCATTGATATTGCTAAATTCACTTCAGATGATCCATACAATGGTATCGCTGATAAAGAACTGCTTGAATTCGCACCACTTGATTTAGATCTGTATCACCCGTGGGAAGTAAGCCCAGAGCAAGGTATTGAGCTTTGCCATCAAGCAGAGCTGGCGGCACTAAACGCCGATGAGCGTATTGTAAATTCAGACGGTGCGAGTTTTTCTTCTCACCAAGGTTTGCGTGTTTATGGCAACAGCCATGGCATGATTGCAGGTTACCCGCGCACACGTCATAGCATTAGCACCATGGTGATTGGTAAAGATGGCGAGCAAATGCAGCGCGATTCTGCTTATACCGTAGCGCGACATAAAGATGATTTAAACGATGCTGCAAAAGTAGGCCTCGAAGCGGCAACAGAAACATTGGCTAAGCTTAATAGTCAAAAGCTAGGTACCATGAAAGTGCCAGTTATCTTCAGAGCAGATATTGCCAATTCACTATTCGGTCATTTAGTGTCTGCGATTGGTGGTGGTGCACTTTACCGTAAATCAAGCTTCCTACTGGATAGTTTAGGCACAAAAGTATTTAGTGATTGTGTAAATATTTCTGAGCGTCCACATTTATTAAAAGGCTTAGCGTCTTCACCATTCGACTCGGAAGGGTTAAAAACTATCGACCGTGAAATTATTCAAGGTGGTGAGCTTCAAACATATCTATTAGCAAGCTACGCTGCACGTAAACTGTCTATGACACCAACGGGGCATGCTGGTGGTATTCATAATTGGTTAGTTGAGCAAACTCATGCTGACTTAAAAGCACTCTTAAAAACTATGGGCACAGGTTTACTAGTAACCGAGCTTATGGGTCAAGGTGTGAACACTGTAACGGGTGATTACTCACGTGGCGCGGCGGGCTTCTGGGTTGAGAATGGCGAAATCCAATACCCAGTCAGTGAAATCACAATTGCTGGTAACTTAAAAGATATGTTTAAAGCGGTAGTCGGTTTAGGTGGTGATATCGAGCGCCGTGGCGGTATTCAAACCGGCTCTGTATTGATTGAACAAATGCAGGTTGCTGGTAGCTGATTCATCAATAACTACTCAATATTTAAAGCCTCACGTTTGTGGGGCTTTTTTATTTGAAAAAGTGCTTTACCTGAACTTAACTTGAGGTTTTATCTTGCTGGCAGTTTAAAAATAAAAAGGAAAACTACCATGTATTTAGAGCACGTAAACCTTGTTGTTAGTAATGTTGATGCCATGCTGCACTTTTATAAAGCTGCGTTCCCGCATTGGCGGGTGCGTAGCCAAGGTGATAGCACATGGTCAGGCAAACCGCGCAAATGGCTGCACTTTGGTGATGATTACCAATATCTTGCTCTGAGCGATAACGGTGAAGACGAAAACCGTGATTTAGCAGGGCACCAAGTGGGCCTTGCTCATTTTGCTTATGTGACAAACGATATTAATGCCGTAATTGAACGCTTGGTTGACGCTGGTTATGAAATAGATAAACAGGGTCCAGAAAACCCGTATCGTAAAAATGTATATTTTATCGATCCCGCAGGTTTTGAAGTTGAGTTTGTAGAGTATTTCAGTGATATACCGAGTGAAAGGAATAATGACTTGTAGCTAGAGCAGTCAGCTTTTAGCCGAGCACTAGAAGGTCGAGAAAAATATATGCACAAAGAGAAGAGAATGAGAAAGTAATAACTTGCTTTTCTCTGTGGTTCAATATGTTTTAAAAAATTTGCACAAAGAGAAGTGAATGAGAAGAGAATGAGGAAGTGATAATTGTGTTTTTTGTTTTCTCTAAAGCGCAGCGCCTCTTGTCCTCTTTGTGAATTAAAGATCTTTTTTCTAACTACAGAGGACACAGAGGACACAGAGGTAGAGAAGGACAGGCTCTAGTCATTCTCTTTGTATTAATTTGGTTTTCTCTGTGTAGCGCGCAGCGCCTCTGTGCTCTCTGTGGTTCAAATATGTTTTGCACAAAGAGAAGTGAATGAGAAGAGAATGAGGAAGTGATAATTGTGTTTTTTGTTTTCTCTAAATCGCAGCGCCTCTTGTCCTCTTCGTGAATTAAAGATCTTTTTTCTAACCACAGAGAACACAGAGAGCATAGAGGAAGAGAACTGAGTTTTCTCTTAAGCGAAGCGCCTCTTACCCTCTTTGTACGATTAGATCTTCGATGTAGGCGTGAAATTTATTTCGCGCGCATTCTAGTAGGTCGTGCTTTAGCGCGTCATTGGTGAAACGTATGCAATATCTTGTCGCCATAAATGACGACCTACATTAACATAATCGCAACTCGCAACTTTTACTACATCTTATTCATCTCTTTCCAACTGGCTTTTAGACTGTTGGCAAAGCTGATGAACTTTTCTTTCATGGTACGTTTAACTGAAATCTCGACTGAGCCTAGCCATACATTACCTTCAATGGTGATGGTTGGGCCTTGGCCTTTATTTAAGGCGACTGATCTGTTCTCTACACTGCCAATAACACTGAACAGCTTTGATACCACATTGACATGTTCTGGCACATAGATTTCGTCGTTACCTAAAATACAGTTCACGTAAATAGTGACATGTTGGTGCTGGAAAATCGCTTCGCTAAAATCGAGCTCAATTGAACCTAAGCAGTTTGTAAGGTGGATTTCTTTTGGCACTACCCACTGGCCGCTGCGCTCATTTGAACCCAAAATGCTACGAAGCTGCAGACTTTCGTTATCGCTGCTGTGGCCATAATGAGGTTTAAATTGCGCATGCTTTTGCGATTTGTAGTCAATATCAGCTTTAAGCTCTAAGTCAGCAACAAGTTCAACGAGTACTTCGTTGCTGGTGGCTTCCATTGCTTGGTCTAAGCGGCGTTCAAATGCTTCAGCTGAAATAACAGCATGACTGTAGTTATAAATGAGTTGATCAATTACTTCTTCTCTTACTTGATCGAGTGGGCGATCTTCAAGTTTAACGGCCATGGTAGTTCCCTGTTGTGATTATCAAAGTGATTTTTATGTTATTCGTTATAAAGCAAAGCTTAGGCCAAATTTTATTTTATTATAAATCAATATGTTGTGTTTTGTAGTGTCAACGTTACTTAGTTAAATTAACCACAGATTAATAAAATCAGCAACTAAATGGTTATTTTTGCAACATAGTGAACTTCTTACCGAGCAGCCTGTAAATCTTTACCGAATTGAATATAAATAGTCGCTGAATGAGGGTTTAAGGTGTTGAAATTAAACAAATAAATAGTTGGCATCATAGTCGCATTAGTAAAAGTGTCTTAAATCAAAAGGAGAAGATTATGAACACTTTTAACAAATCTATGATTGCCGCTTTAGTAATTGGTGCAACAGCAAGTATGTCAGCTCAGGCAAGCAGTTGGGAAAATGAAAGTAAAGATGCTTGGATTGATGGTAAGGCAGAAACTGTGCTTCTTATGAACACAAACCTTAACAACTTTGACATCAACACTGATGTAACGAATGGCAAGGTTGTACTTACAGGTAAAGTTGATAGTGAATTAGATAAAGAGCTTGCTGAAGAGCTTGTTCTTAGCCTAGATGGCGTTAGCTCTGTTGATAACAAACTAACGGTTGTTAAAAACATGAAGGCTAAGAAAATGAAAGCAGATAAAGCTGATTCAACTGAAAGCGATTTAACAGATGCGAAAATCAGTACTGTAATCACAACACGTTATTTATTTAACTCAGAAGTAGGTGGTACAGACATCGATGTTGATACCGATAACGGTGTAGTAACACTTAAAGGTACCGTTGAGTCTGATGCTGAAAAGCAATTAGCAATCAGTATCGCTGAAAACGCTGAAGACGTTCGCAAAGTAATCGATGAATTAACGATTGTTGCTGAATAACAGCAAGCCTAAATTAGCCCAGCTTTGGCTGGGCTAATAGATTTCAAGGAGTGAGTCATGGATTTAATACGTATTATTTTATCGGTTTTAATTCCACCTCTTGGCGTATTTTTACAGGTAGGTTTAGGTGCGCAGTTCTGGATTAATATTCTTTTAACCTTATTAGGGTACATTCCAGGTTTGATTCATGCTGTGTATATCATCGCTAAGCGATAATTACCGCATTAATAAGCAAGGATGAGTCAGGGAACACAGCAAGGAGCAGCTGTAGGAGTAAAGGACGATAAACCGCAAGGAGTTTACAGTATGGACAATGTAGCACAGCAAAAAGGACAGCAAGGAAGTAACAAAGCGTTATGGAGTAGCGCACAATGGCAACGCTTTATGGATAAAGTGAACGGAGATGACAGCAAGGGATAAGCTCAGGCTTGGAGCCAAACAGGATGAAGCTAGCGTAAGGAGGTGACTATATGGAACAAGTACAAACGCAACCAACACAAGGATTGACCGACAAAGGAGTTGCTTTATGGAATAAGCAACAGTGGCATGAATTTATGGAACACGCGAAAGCGGTTGCGCCACGATTAACAGGGAAGGCTGACGATAAAAACCCGATGTCATCTTCAGGTGACATCGGGTTTTTAATAACTTCGGCAATTTATCTTTATAACTTAAACTGATTTACTGTCTTATTTAAAGACGCTGCCAATTCATTTAAATCACGTGCTTCATCTGCCAATTCATGAGCATGATCCGCAGTGCTATTAACAAGGTGGTTAATAGCCGCCAGGCTATTATTAATATCTTCTGCAACCACAGTTTGCTGTTCTGTTGAAGTCGCAATTTGATGACTCTGATCTTGTACATTTGTCACTGATTGCGCGATATCTTGCAGTGCTTGCAATACAATTTGCGTTTGCTCAACGGAGCCTTCAGCACGCTCTTGACCCTGTTGCATCATAGTTGATGCTTGTTGAGCAATTTGCTGTAAGCGACTGATCATATTTCGAATATCATCCGTTGACTCTTGTGTTCTGCTTGCTAGTGAACGAACTTCGTCAGCCACAACAGCAAAGCCTCGCCCTTGCTCACCGGCTCGTGCCGCTTCAATTGCTGCATTAAGTGCTAGTAAGTTAGTTTGCTCTGCAATTGAGTTGATTACGTCGATCACAGCGCCAATGTTGCCACTTTCTTGTTCAAGACCAGCAACTACTTTAGATGCTTCGCCGATGTGGCTTGCAAGCGCAGTCATTACTGACTGAGCTTGTGTAGAGCGCTTAGTGCCATCAACTGTAATGGCTTGCACTTCTTCGGCTGCATTATTGGTATGCTGCGCATTACGTGAAATTTCGAGTACTGTAGATGCCATTTCAGTAACAGCGGCACTTACACTATCAACTTGTTGTTTTTCTTGCTGAATTTCATCATTGGTTTTTTGCGATACAATTTTCAGCTGACTAGCTGCTTGGCTCAGCTGCTCTGCTTGCGCAGCAGTGTTGAGCATCATTGCACGTAATTTATCGATGAAGGTGTTCATATGATGAGCAAGCTGGCCAACTTCGTCCTGACTATGAATTTCAATTTTCTGTGTTAAATCGCCATCGCCTGATGCGATATCACGCATGATGTAAGTCAGTTTTGTAAGAGGTTTGGTGATCATTTGCGTGGCCCAAAAGATCATCGCAATGATAATCGCAAGGATGATGATTAATGATGTAGTGGTTGTCATCACCGCATCGTTAACTGGCTCATCAATCATGCTAGTTGGGATCAAAATCCCGACATACCAATCAAGATATGGACTTTCTAGTTCAAGGCGATTGTATACAACGTAATATTGCTCACCTTTAAATGTGACATAGCTGCTACCATCTTTTTGGCTTTTCATCGCGCGGTTTAATTCGCTAAAGCCTGATGTGTCGCTAAATTGTTTTTCGAGGGCATCTAAGCCTTCTTTACCATTAGGGCCTTCGTCAGTCACAGATAATTTATGGCCAGTACGCTCAGAGAAGTGAACAACCTTTTGATTGCCATCTAGCAAGAAGCCAAAACCTTGGCCATTAAAGCGAATGGCCTCAACCATGTCGTTGATATTGTTGAGCTGTAAATCAACCCCACCAAAACCAACAAGTTTGTTTTGTTTATTATAAACTGGCTGTTGCACAACCGCTGAGGCATTACCTGTGGTTAAATCTACAGAAATAGGGCCAACATAAAGTTTGTTGATCTTTAAAGCATCTTGCCACCAACCACGTTTATAAGCGTAATAAGGCTGGCCATTGTAGTGGGTGGTTCGCTCGTTTTCTTTAAAGTATTCGCCTGTTGTTGCTGATGCAAAGAAGGCCGATAGAATGTTGTCATCGTTACCACTGATACGAACAAAATCTTGATTAACGTTGTCGTATCCTGGTTGGTTATCAAGGCTTTGATCACGTTTAGTCCAGTTGTCAAACCAGTTTACTAAATGCGGATTTGTTACGAAGGTTTCAACAACTTTACCGTATTTAGCAAAGTAACCTTGCATTGATAGTCGTTCGCTTTGTAAGTAGCTATCAGCTTCGCGTTGAATCGCTTTGCGAGATAGGTCAGCAATATGATTAACAAAGAAACTAGACGCGATGATCAGTAGTACACTAATCGTCCCGCCAATCAGCAGTAATATTTTTTTACGTAAAGAGAGATTGTTTAACATAGGTGCACGTATTTTTATTATCGGTTAGAGTTATCTATCTAATCATATTTGCGCTTAAATCGCTACTTTGCAAAACGGTAGTTATTAATAAAATATTACAAAATACATAGAGTAAGTTACTAAATGGTTGTGAATGATAATAAAATGGTGGTGCTAGGTGCAGGTTGGTTGGGGCAAGCTCTTTGTCTTAAGGCAAAGGGATTGGCGTGGCAGGTGCAGGGGACACACCGTAGTCGCGATCACGAACATGACTTTCAGCGTCAGTTTGCACTTGAAGATGGTGTACTTAAACATGACGTATCACTTGAAGGAGCATGGTGGGTGTGTGCAATTCCACCGCGTAGCCGCAGCTCAGAAAGTAATTATTTAGATACATTACAAGCTGGGCTTGAACTTGCCAAACACCTAAATTGTAAAGGCTTTATTTTATGTTCTTCGACAGGTGTTTACCCAACTGACAATGGTTGTTACGACGAAAGCACAGAAATTAACTGCCAATCAGCACGCCAACAAACATTATACGATGCGGAGCAATTAGTGCTAAATGCAGGTGGCAAGGCATTGCGCTTAGCGGGACTTGTAGGCCCCGAACGCGACCCAGGTAAGTTTGTTGCAGGTAAAGAGCTTACTAGCTCAAGTCAGCAAGTGGTGAACATGGTACAACAGCAAGATGTAATAGCGGCGATTTTTTCAGTGCTTGAAAACTGGTCTAACGCCAATAGCATTTATAACGTTGTTAACCCAGCGCATCCAACAAAAGCGGATTACTACCAGCAAAAATGCTCTGAACTGGGTAATCAACCACCCACCTTTACAAGTCATGAAGCTGGCGAACGTATCATTGATGGTTCGGCTATTGAGGCGCTGAACTTTCACTATCAATTGCCAATTTAATTACTTTTTAAAGGTTAAGTGACCGCCGAGTCTGTATTTACTACCTGGTGAGACTAAGCGTGCAAAGCTTACAATGCCATTTGCTGACCACGTTCGGCGGATCACTTGCAAACAAGGCTCTTCATTGTAGAGATTAAGCCATTCGCACATTTCTTGGTTAGGCATAATCGCCTCAACCGTATGTCTGGCCTCAGTTAATGGCGCACTGGTTGATAAATACTCATGGGGAGTTAGGCTGTGGAAATCTTGTTGTAAGTAATCTTTTGCCAGAGCCGGGTTCACAAAGCGCTCTTCTACTTGCAGAGGTTGCTCGTTCTCGTTGTGAACGATGACGCTACGATAAACGTGACTGTCTACATCAACGCCCAATGCAATTGCAATAGGGGCAATTGCACGTATTGATTCCATCACTAAAATTGTACAGCTGTAATCACTGTTACGAGCTTTAACTTCATCAGCGATGTTTTTAATTTCGAGCAATGATGATTGTGACTTAAAGCTTGCTACAAAAGTCCCTTGGCCTTGGCTACGAGTTAGTATACCGGCGTCTGTAAGTTCAGATAACGCGCGTCTGGCCGTCATGCGGCTAACCTGAAACTGGCTGGTTAATTCGTTTTCTGAGGGCACGCGGCTATTTTCTTGCCATTGACCCGATCGAATGTTTTCCAAAATATATTCTTTTATTTGTGCAAACTTAGGGACGCTCATTGTGAAAGTGCACAGGTAAGTTAACAGTGTGTTACAAGGTGGCATAATTTTCTTGTATATACAAGATGAGTTGTTAAACTTTAAGCTAATTTGATTAGGCGCTTTAAAGCTCGCAGCAGATATAAGTATAGGTGAAAAATGCATACAACGAACGATAGCCAAATGCACTGGGATTTAGTGATCACAGATGCCAATATTGCCACCATGGATCCTGCAGTTGATGCGCCATACGGTGCTATAGAAAATGCAGCGATCGCAGTAAAAGAAGGTAAAATTGCTTGGTTAGGTTCGCAAGCTGACTTACCAAACTTTGATGCATTAGCAACACCGACTATCTCAGCTAAAGGGCAATGGTTAACACCGGGATTAATTGATTGCCACACTCACTTAGTGTTTGCCGGTAGCCGCGCTGAAGAGTTCGAGCAACGGTTGCAAGGTGTTAGTTATGAGCAAATTGCTGCTAATGGCGGCGGTATTGCAAGTACAGTACGAGCAACGCGCGCAGCAGACCACGAAACCTTATTTGTCAGTGCGAAAGAGCGTTTAAATGCGTTATACGCAGAAGGCGTGACTACGGTAGAGATCAAATCTGGCTATGGTCTTGACTGCGAAGACGAAATTAAGCTACTCGAAGTGGCTCGCTTATTAGGTGAAAATCATCCGGTTGATGTTAAAACCACATTTTTAGGTGCTCACGCATTGCCACCTGAATATAAAGGCCGTAGTGATGAGTACATTGATTTGGTTTGCGGTGAGATGCTTGACCGTGTTGTTGAAGCTGATTTAGCTGATGCGGTTGATGCATTTTGTGAAAATGTCGGTTTTAGTAACGAGCAAACTCGCCGTGTATTTGAAGCGGCTAAAAAGCACAACTTACCCGTTAAGTTGCATGCTGAGCAGTTATCTAATCAACATGGTGCAGAACTTGTTGCTGAATTTAATGGCTTATCAGCCGACCATATTGAACATTTAGATGAAGCAGGCATTCAAGCAATGGCCAAAGCAGGCACTGCGGCAGTGCTGTTACCGGGGGCATTTTATTTCTTACGCGAAACAAAATACCCACCAATTGAATTGCTTCAGCAGTATCAGGTGCCTATTGCTATATCAACCGACTTCAACCCAGGAACGTCACCATTGTGTTCATTGCATTTAATGATGAATATGGCCTGTACTCTTTTTCGTATGACACCAGAGCAAGCGCTTGCAGGTGTAACACGTAATGCCGCCAAAGCCTTGGGTCTTGATGATCGAGGTGTATTAAAAGTGGGGGCACGCGCTGATATTGCTCACTGGCAAATATCCCACCCTGCGCAATTAAGTTACCAATTCGGCGTAAATAAACTGTTAAATCTGTGGATTTTGGGTAGACTTAGTTAGAAGTTATTTTTACGTATTTTTGGATTAGATGTCATTAATTGCCAGTTTAGCGAGTAACGGTGTAGGGCTCGTAAATTTAAGTAGTGATGCAGTGCCTGTGTTTTTAGCAGGCTGCGTTTTTATGGCAATGATTTGTGCGTTGTGTGTCACTCGTCATCCAATACTTAGACTCAGTTTAGTTGTTAATGGTGTGCTGGGGTTGGCAATCCTCAGCTCCGCTATTCCTTGGTTAATCATTTTATTAGCAATGAGTCTTTGCTTTCATTTATGGCAAGCTTTTCGAACAAATAACTGGTTAGCGATTATTTTTACTGTCGCTGCGGCGATTACGTTTACAGTTATGTATTCTGCCCACTTATTGCTCGAAACTTCCGCGTATTGGCTAGTGATTTCAGTTATTGTTTTATCTGTGTCTGGCTTTTTTAACTTTGAAGAACCAGAAGAAAGTGAAGAAGTCATAGTTGATACTCCTTACCATGATGAAATAGACAGTACTCCACTAACAGGTTTGCCAGATCGCAGTGATTTACGACGTAGCTTTGCTAGCTGGGTTGAAGAACACTCGCATAACTGCGCCCTTGTTATGCTGCGTTTAGAGGGATTTGAAAGTGTTAACCAGCATATAGGTCGGGACTTTGGTGATTTATTACTTGCTCAGTCTGCTACTCGTATTAAACAGCAATTAGACAATGATGCAGTGCTTAATATTAGTAGTGGCGCTGGCAATATAGAAAAGCTTGCTCACTTAGGTGGATTAAATTTTGCCTTCATTTGCTCTCTTGAGGAGCAAAAGCATTTGCATGAGCAACTTATAAGTCAAATAAAACAAGTGACCTTAAAACCCTTCAATGTGGCAAATTGCACTATTGAGGTGAAAGTGCGAGCTAGCTACGTTAGCTGTAACGAGCCTGAATACAGTTTTGAAAACCTTATTTCTTTCGCTAACCTTGCACTTGATTCAAACCCAGATCGGGCTATCGTGCCATATCATCCACAAATGATGATTGAGCAGCTAGAGCAGCAAGCAAGGCTTCGAGAGCTGGCGCACTTAGATTTTGCTAGTGAGCTTGAGTTGTATTTTCAACCAGTGGTTCGTAATAGTGACAACAAAATAGAGTTTTTAGAATTATTGTTACGCTGGCAGCATCCAAAACAAGGGATCTTAGCAGCTAACAAGTTTATTGATGATATTCGTGTTGCAGGCCTTAGCTATCCGGTTGCTGCTTATGTGATTGAGCGAGCAGCAGAGCTTGCTATGGCATTACGTATGGAAGGCATGCAGCTGCCACTCAGTATTAATGTGTTTGGTCCTGAGATGCTGCATGAAGAGTTTATTGAATTTGTAGACCGTATTGCCACCGAGCATCATTTAGAACCCGGCGCTTTAATTATTGAATGCCCGCTTGATCTATTTATGAGCTTGGATGATCAAGGTAAAGCCATGGTTGCAAGGCTAAGTAGCATTGGTATTAAACTGTGTGTAGATGGATTAGGTGATACCCCTGTTTGGCTATCTAAACTACCAAATTTGAATGTTGAGTATGTTAAAGTTGCAGCATCGCTTACCGCAGATTTTGCTCACCAAACTCAAATACGTAGCCTCGTTTCAGGGGTGGTGGCTATGCATAATCAAAATAATGCTAAAGTGATTTGTGAAGGGGTGGAAACCTTAGAACAACTTAATTTTATTAAGTCATTAAATACCTATGCAGCGCAAGGTTATTATTTTAATTACCCGCTTAGTAGTGTAGGTATGGTGTCATGGTTAAAACAATGGCATTTAGAGCATCAGTAATGAAGCTAGCGAGTTGTTTGACTCGTTACATCGCGTTTATCTCAAACCTTGCTTACAATTTAAGGGGCGCGGCATAAAGCCGCTGCTACAGTTAGGGGTGAAACTTGTTTCGAGCAGACCTCCCCAAAAATCAGTCGTTATCTCGTTTCTCGCATCTTTCTAACTTGCCTCTCTTGCCTGCAAATACGCATTCACTAGGGCAGTGATGATTTGGCCGGCATCGTTCATGCCTGCTTCTAAACTAACAGGGTGTTGTGATGGTGCACCTTCACATAAATGAAGGTAGCGAGCAGTTGTTTGGCTGGCTGCTAAATGCACAAAGTGTTCTGCATCACTCACACTAAAGCCGCAATTGGTATAAGCGCTAACTGGCATTAGCGAAATACTGTCTAAGTCAACTTCGACGCCTAATGGGGCATTATCGAATTTATTAAGTGCTTGTTTACATGCGGTTGATAAGTCTATATTGCGACGAACTTGAATGTCTTGATAACTATCAAACGAGAAGTTTGCTTGAGTTAACGCATTCATAATTGCTTGATTATTCTTAAATTCGTGCAAACCCATCACATGATAATCAGCGAGATGATTTTCGCTGTAGGCATACCTAAAGCCATTACCGCTATGGCGACCTTCACAGTCTCTAAAATCAGCGTGAGGGTCTAAGTTAATGGCGTTTACTGGTTTGCCATGCTGCTTACTAAGGGCACGTAATATACCTAAGCAGTTGTTGTGTCCGCCACCTATCACAATTGGCTCAAGGCCAGCTGCAAAAATCATTGCCAGTACTTGCTCAACACGGGTGTCGATATCGCCACACAGTTCACGTAGTTTGGCTAAGTCGGCGTCGTTTTTATTATCAAGGTTAGCTGCTTGTTGGTTTAAATCATCAAGCGCAACTTCACCAAGTAGCAATACACGCTCATGGTTTAAAAATTGGTTATGAGTTTGATTCAAAAAGCGCTTTAAGAAAGCTAGCCATGCTTGCTGTGCACCGCCATTACCTAGGTTAGCACGAGGCCCAATATCTTCACACACGCCAACTAAAACGTAACGAATACCAAACTGTTTGGCATCAATAAGAGCCTGAGAGGCGTTTACATGTGTATCAAGAAGAGCAAGAGCTTGCCATGCTTTTTGTTCATTGGTGCGGCGGACACATAAATGTTTTACCGCCGCTTCATCATAAATTTTAAGGGGATTTATCACTGAGATTAGTCTTCTATTATTTCTAACTCTAATTCTTCAGCAGATAATATAATGCCGGTACTATCGGCGTAAACAAAGTCACCATCAAAGAAAGACACACCGGCAAAATTAACGCCTATACCATCTTCGCCTGCGCCTTCACTGTCTGCAGCAACTGGAATAGAAGCAATTGCTTGAATGCCTAGATCTAGCTCTTCAAGTTCGTCAACATGGCGAATAGCACCGTAAACGATGATCCCTTGCCAGTTATTCTCAAGGGCGATTTCTGCTAGTTCAATATCTATTAGTGCGCGTCGGGTTGAACCACCACCATCGATCAAAAGTACACTATCGGTTCCGTCCGTAGTTAAGATATCGCGGATCAGCTCGTTATTTTCAAAACATTTAACAGTTTTCACTCGGCCACTAAAGCTTGGGCGTCCACCAAAATTGATAAACATTGGCTCGAGCACATCGACCACGTCGGCAAAGTGATCGCATAAATCAGAAGTGCTGTAATCCATTTTTTCATCCTCTAAAGAGACTGTCTGTTTAGTACCCAGTATACCTTGATACAACTCAATAACAACGACTTAATACTGGTTTATTCGTTTAAATCAAAGGAATTTCGTTATCGCAACATTAGTGTCTCAAAAGCGTCACCTAATTGTTATTTTTACCGCCTAAGCTGAGATGAGTATAAAAATTAGACGCAAAGTATGACAAGGAGCTTACCATGGCAAACAACATGCTTACTAAATTGGCCAAAGTGGATGAACAGCTGTTTTTAAGTGTGTTTAACGACGCTTCGCCAAATTGGCTCAGAAAGTCAGCGCTTGGTTTATCAAAAAGCGGTGATGGCGGACTTTATGTGGTGTTGTTCCTTGGGTTTTGGTGGTTTACCGAACAACTTCATTTTCAGCAGCTTGCGATGAGTATATTGGTTGGCTTTGCAATTGAGCGCCCCATTTACTTTTTAGCTAAAAAGCGAATTGCGCGGGTAAGACCTTGCGACTGCTTAGTGCAAGGTGCGTATTTAGTGCCAAGTGACCAGTTTAGCCTACCGTCGGGGCATAGTGCTGGGGCATTTGTTATAGCGACTATTTTAACCATGTATTTCCCTGAGCTTACTGTGCTGTGGCTTCTTTGGGCATCGGGTGTAGCAGCATCTCGGGTGGTAATCGGTGTGCATTACCCTGCAGATGTAATTATTGGCGCAGGTATGGGGTCGAGTTGTGCAGTTTTAGCAGTCATGGTGGTGGAATCTATATGAGAATTTTGTACGGTATACAAGGAACAGGTAACGGACACATAACCCGTGCTCGCGTGATGGCAACCACCTTTAAAGCATTAGGGGTCGATGTTGACTACGTATTTTCCGGGCGCAAAGAGCAAGATTACTTTGATATGGCTGATTTTGCCGACTTTAGAACATTTAGAGGTTTATCATTTACCAGTAAATCAGGACAAGTTGATAGTTTAAGAACATTAAAAAATGCACGCCCTTTGCAGCTAATTAAAGATATTAAAAGCTTAGATTTACGTCATTATGATTTGGTTTTTAATGACTTTGAACCTATCACAGCGTGGGCAGCAAAACAGCAAGGTATTCCGGTTATTGGTATGAGTCATCAGGCTGCATTTTTGTCTGATAAAGTGCCAATGTTTGGTCGAGCTTTCTTTCGTCGTGCGTTGATCCGTAATTATGCCCCCGCGAATGTCTATCTCGGTGTTCATTGGCAACCTTATGCTGAGAATATTATTCCTCCTTTCATCGCGAGTCATCACCATGACAATCCTGTGATGGTTGAAAATAAAGTCTTAGTTTATTTACCGTTTGAGAACCTAGACAGTGTTGTCGACTACTTAAAGGACTTTCCTGAGCGTGAGTTTTACTGCTATCACCCCGATGCGCAAGATTGCTCAATCGGTAATATTCATCTGCGAGCGCCGTCACGAGTTGGGTTTCTTAACGATTTAGCCAACGCTGGTGGTGTGATTGGTAATGCAGGGTTTGAGCTTGCAAGCGAGGCATTACAGTTAGGTAAAAAGCTGTTACTCAAGCCGCTTGGCAAGCAGTTTGAGCAGGGGATTAATGCACAAACGCTGCTAGGCATGGGAGCTGCCCATGTTATGAGTTACCTTAACCCCTATGCGATGGATGATTGGTTGCAATCACCACAAAATAAAAGATTGAACTTTCCGAGTGATCCCGCGCCATTAGTTGAATGGGTAAGGAAAAAGCAGTGGCAGAAATTAGATAAGTTACACCAACATTTATGGCAAAAAGTTAACTTACAGTAAATACAGTTTGTTTGTTGGTTCCTTATATTGGAAAATGCATCGCCTTTTCAGGCTACTTTTTATTAGCTGCTTCAAATAGTTTAGCTATACTTTGAAATGCATGTTGCTATAGGGCACTTTGAATGAATGTATTACAAAATTTAACTATAAAACGTCGTTTACAGTTAAACGCGCTTGTTGTTGGCCTTGCAATGGTTGTAATGCTGTGTGTAATTATTTTTGAGTCACGCATGATGCTTAAGCTCAATGAAACAATTCAAAATGCAGAGGAACTCGATATTCATGAGCTTGCCATGCGCAAGCATGAAAAAAACTTTTTGTTTTATAAAAAAGTCGAGAGCCTTGAGCTTTTTGAAAATGAGTATACCCAGTTAAAAACCAAAATTGCTCGCCTAGATGAGTTAGTCGATGATCTTGATATGGATAGCACTAAACTTGATGAGTTTAAAGGATTAGCAAAAACTTACTATGACGACTTCAATAAGGTTGTGGTACTACAAAAGAAAATAGGTCTACACCCGAAAGATGCACTTTATGGTGATTTACGTGGTGCGGTGCATCAAGTAGAAACATTATTAAGTGAGCGCGAAAACTATAAATTACTAACTTTAATGCTACAGCTTCGCCGTGCAGAAAAAGACTTTATGCTGCGCTTTGATTTAAAGTATATGGGCAAGTTTGATGATTTAGTTGCTAGCTTTAGATCAGAGATTAAAAACGCAGGGTTCGATGCAAATTACGAAAACCAATTGCTTAGTTTGCTTGCGACTTATCAGAGTAAATTTAAAGCCTTAGTTGATGCACAAGTTGCCTTGGGCCTTGATTTAGAGTCAGGGGCACTCGGTGAGATGAAACGCAGTGTTGAGCTTAGTGATGCAATTGTCAGCCAACTGACCACACAAACTAAAGAGTTTGTAGAATCTAGTGCTGCTAGCGCGCAGTTGATTGCCATTCTTGTGTTTATTATTGCGAGCATTTTAGTGATGCTATTAGTTTACTTTACTAGCCGCTCAATTATTCAGCCTATCGAGCGTGTGTACCACACGATTAACGAAATTCGTCGCAATAACGATTTAAGCATGTCGATTTCTCAATCAGGTAAAGATGAAATTACCACCATGACGATCGACTTTAATAGCTTGATCAGTGATTTCAAAAAGCTGATTTATGAAGTTAATACCGCGCTAAGTACCCTTAACGTGGCAACTGAGCATTTATCAGAAACGACAGCAGCAACAAGCTCAGGTATGCAAGAGCAGCTTCACGAAGCAGATATGGTTGCTACAGCTGCCACTGAAATGCAGGCGACGATTCAAGATATTTCTCACAACACAGAAGCGGCTGCGAAAAAAGCTGAGTCAACTAACTTAAGTGCGCAGCAAGGTCGTGCGGAGGTTGAATCGACGGTGGTGCAAATTAATCACTTATCAGATTCACTCGGGAATGCTTCAAGTGTGGTGTCGCAGTTAGAAAAAGACGCTGAAACGATTGGCTCTGTGTTGGATGTTATTCGTGGTATCGCTGAGCAAACTAACTTACTGGCACTCAATGCGGCCATTGAAGCTGCGCGTGCTGGTGAGCAAGGTCGTGGCTTTGCGGTGGTTGCTGATGAAGTACGTTCACTTGCCCAGCGTACCCAAGACTCAACACAAGAGATTGAGAGCATTATTTCGACCCTACAAGGTCGCACACGAGAAGTGGTGAGTATTATGCAGCAATGTCGTACACAAGGTGGCGAAAGCGCGGCGCAGGCAAGCAAAGCCGGTGAGTTACTGCGTTCAATTACCGAAGATGTACAAACCATTATGGATATGAGTACTCACATAGCCACAGCAATTGATGAACAAAGCCAAGTGGCTTCTGAGGTCAATAAAAACGTGGTACGCATTCGTGATATCGCTCAAGAGGCATCGGGTCACGCGGCAACCAATGCACAAACCAGCGAAGAAGTATCTGAGCAAGCGCGTGTGCTTTATCAGGCAATCGATAAGTTTAAAGTTTAATAATTACTTGATACTTTATACTTTACATAAAAAAGCGCGGTGATGGTTTCGTCATCGCGCTTTTTTGTTGCTTGGGTGTGTATACCGCGACAAGGTATTAAGGCACAAACTTAATAGGCACGCTGTCTTTGTTGGCTTCGTGCTCTGTGACTCTGGCTTGATATTGTTGCCAAAGCGCATCATGATTTGCTTGTAGATCAGCTAAGTAATGCCAGCTAAACAAGCCACTATTATGATTATCGCTAAATACCAGTCGAATTGCATAATGGCCAACCGGCTCAATTTTACTAATTCCTACTTGCTGTTTGCCAAGCACCAGTTTCATCTGCTCATTACCGTGGCCTTGTACTTCAGCAGATGGTGAGTGAACACGCAGAAATTCAGCACTAAATTGGGCAATAGTCTGATCATCAAAATGAACATCTAATACTTTACTAACGCTGTGATAATGCACTTTAGTGACTTCTTTCATGTGAGCCTCGAATCTACGATTTATATACTAAAAAGCCTCCAACTGGAGGCTTTTTAGTATAACGCTAATTTGTTGATTAAAGAATGAAACGGCTTAAGTCTTCATCTTCAACAAGTGCACCTAAATGCTGTTCAACGTAATTGGCATCAATTGTTAGTGTTGAACCTGCTTTTTCTGAGGCATCAAATGAAATTTCTTCCATTAGTTTTTCCATCACTGTGTGTAAGCGACGTGCGCCGATGTTTTCGGTTTTCTCATTTACCTGCCAAGCCGCTTTCGCGATACGCTCAATTGCATCATCGGTAAACTCTACCTCAACTTGCTCAGTTTTTAACAGCTCACGTTGTTGCTCAGTTAATGAAGCATGAGGCTCAGTTAAGATACGTTTAAAGTCATCAGCACTTAGTGCTTCAAGCTCAACGCGGATTGGTAAACGACCTTGCAGCTCAGGGATCATGTCTGATGGTTTAGCCATTTGGAATGCGCCAGATGCAATAAACAACATGTGGTCAGTTTTAACCATGCCGTGTTTAGTGCTTACTGTTGAGCCTTCGATTAATGGTAGTAAGTCGCGCTGTACACCTTCGCGGCTAACATCAGGGCCAGACGCTTCACCACGTTTACAGATTTTATCGATCTCATCGATAAACACGATACCGTTTTGCTCTACCGCGAAGATAGCTTGCTCTTTTAACTCTTCAGGGTTAACAAGTTTTGCAGCTTCTTCTTCAACTAATAGTTTGAAGGCTTCTTTAATTTTTAACTTACGCTTACTGCGCTTGTCGCCACCCATGTTTTGGAACATGCTTTGTAGCTGGTTGGTCATTTCTTCCATACCAGGAGGTGCCATGATCTCAACATTAGGCTGAGCTTGTGCAACATCGATATCGATTTCTTTATCGTCTAATTGGCCTTCACGTAATTTCTTACGGAAAGATTGACGAGTCGAAGAGTTTTCTTCAGTTTTTGATTCACCAAAGGTGTCGCGCGCTGGTGGTAGTAGGGCATCTAAAATGCGCTCTTCTGCCGCTTCTTCAGCACGGTGCTTAAACTTCTTAGTTTGCTGTTCGCGGGTCATTTTAATTGAAATATCCACTAAATCACGGATGATAGTTTCAACTTCTTTACCAACATAGCCCACTTCTGTGAATTTGGTTGCTTCAACTTTAATGAAAGGCGCATTAGCAAGTTTTGCAAGGCGGCGAGCAATTTCAGTTTTACCCACACCAGTAGGACCAATCATTAAAATGTTTTTTGGTGTTACTTCGGCGCGTAGCTCGTCGCTTAGTTGCATACGGCGCCAGCGATTACGAAGCGCGATTGAAACTGCTTTTTTAGCTTTAGCTTGGCCGATAATGTGTTGATCTAGCTCGTGAACGATTTCTCTTGGCGTCATCTCAGACATGGCAGTTCCTATTACAATTCTTCAATAGTTTGGAAATTATTCGTGAATACGCAGATGTTGCCGGCAATAGTTAGGCTTTTCTCTACAATTTCACGTGCACTTAGGTCGGTGTTTTCAAGAAGCGCTGTGGCTGCTGATTGTGCGAAGTTACCACCACTGCCAATCGCAATTAGGTCATTTTCTGGCTGCACAACATCACCGTTACCTGTGATGATCAATGACGCAGTTTCGTCTGCAACTGCTAAGAGTGCTTCGAGTTTTCGAAGTGCACGGTCACTACGCCAATCTTTGGCCATTTCAACGGCTGCCTTAGTCAGGTTACCTTGGTGCATTTCTAGTTTGCTTTCAAATCGTTCGAAAAGGGTGAAGGCATCAGCAGTACCGCCAGCGAAACCAGCGATTACTTTGCCATTATAAAGACGTCGAACTTTGCGGGCGTTGCCCTTCATTACGGTATTACCAAGTGAAACTTGGCCGTCGCCACCAATTACGACCTTGTCGTCGCGGCGTACACTTACAATAGTGGTCATGATTATTCCTCATCATCGAGCGGCAAAGCCGCTCGTAAAAAGCGATTGATGAGGTGTTTATATGGGTGAATGAACTAAAATCAAGTCCAAAGCCAAATTCCGCAGCCCATTATTTTGATACGTTTAAGTTTATTTTTATCACTTTCGGCCAAACGTTTGGTTTCGTAAGGGCCTAAACGCACTTTATACCAAACACCATTGCTGCCTTGGGTTTTCTTTACCTCGGCAACCAAGCCGGCAAAAGCGATTTTAGCTTTTAATGTTTGTGCTTGCTCTAAGGTTCTAAAAGAACCGCATTGCATTACATACGGGCCCTTTTGTTCAATCTCTTTTACTTCAACCTGAACTTCGTGCTCTTTAATCTCTTTGATAAATTCAGGTGTTTTAGGTGGCGGAATAACTGTTTCTTCTTGTTTAGTCGGATTGGCTTGTTGTTCCACAAGTTCAGGGTCAGCATTATGTTTGATATACCATAAGCCATAGCTAAACCCGCCTACTAAAATAAGCGCGATTAAAATTAGAATAATAGGAAATGGCTTTTTCGCCGGAGCCTGCTTTTTATTTCTATTTGCTGGTTTTTTATTAATGTAATCGTGTTGTGCCATGACTCTTTTATTGGCCTTTAAATCATATCTATCGGATCAACGTCTAGGCTCCAACGCACTTTTTGCGCTAATTTGCTGGTGCTTATGTAGTCGACCATTTGCGCTAAATATTGGTGCAAGTGGGAGCGTTCCTGCGCCTGAATATGTAATTGAAAGCGATACTTACCAGCCACACGTTCCAGTGGCGCAGGTATCGGACCGAGCAATTGTATACCAGATACGTTCTGGACAGGAACCAAATCAGTTAAAAAATCGACCACTTGATTAATGTTATGTCCTTCGGCGCGCACCATAGCCATATTGGTAATGGGTGGAAGCTGAGCCTCTTCGCGCTCTGTCAGGGCATAGCGGGCAAAATCCTGATAGCGATTGTTGACTAAATCTTGTAGTAATGGATGCTCAGGAAAATGGGTTTGCAATAATACTTGCCCAGGTTCACCACTTCGACCAGCACGGCCTGCCACTTGTGTGACAAGTTGCGCTAAATGCTCGGTAGCGCGAAAGTCGCACGAATATAAACCGCTGTCGACATCTAAGATTAAAACCAGGCTAACATCAGCAAAGTGGTGGCCTTTTGCTAACATTTGCGTACCAACGAGGATACGCGCACCGCCTTGGTTAATATCATCAAGGGCTTTTTCTAAGCTGCCTTTACGACGAGTTGAATCTCGGTCGATACGACTAATCGGAATATCAGGAAAGGTTTGTGTTAAAAACTCTTCGATTTGTTCAGTACCTTTACCATTTGGAAAGATCTGTGTGCTGCCGCAATCGGGGCATTGATGAGGCACCTGATGTTGCTCACCACAGTGGTGACAAATCATCTGGCCAATGGCTTTATGAAAGGTTGCACTGGTGCTACAACGTGAGCACTCACTTAGCCAGCCACACTCATGGCATATAAGGGTAGGCGAAAAACCGCGACGGTTTAAAAACACCATTACTTGTTTGCCACGCTCTAAATGTTGGCGCATATAGGCAAGGCTAGCATGGGCAATGCCTGCTTGCTCTGGCTGACCTTTCATGTCAATTAGTTGAAACTGGTTATCGGTGCTGGTTTGGGCGCGCTCAGTGAGGCTCAACAGCTGATATTTGTTATTAATTGCTTTATGTAAGGTCTCAAGTGCCGGTGTGGCACTACCTAGAACGAGCACAATATTATGCTGGTATGCTCTATAAGCGGCTAGGTCTCTAGCATGATAGCGCAATGTATCTTGTTGCTTAAACGAGCTGTCGTGCTCTTCATCAACGATGATCATGCCAAGTGATAAAAAAGGTAAGAAAATACTCGAACGTGTGCCGATCACTATGGCGCAGCTGCCTTTTTCACAGAAACGCCAGGTCTGTAAGCGTTCGTTATCTGTCAGTGCGGAGTGCCAGAGCATAATCGGTGTATCAGGAAAGCGACGACGAAAACGATTAACCGTTTGTGGTGTTAAGCCAATTTCAGGCACTAATACTAGGGCTTGTTGGCCCTTTTTAAGTACTTCTTCTAGGCATTGCAAATACACTTCGGTTTTACCACTTCCGGTAACCCCTTCAAGTAAAAAGCTGGTAAAGCCGCTAGCTTGATTAATGCTGGTACACGCCACAGCTTGTTCTTTATTAAGTACAGGTTTGCTACCTACCGTCGGCGGGCGTTGCTGCCACTGGTTATCATGTTCGATAAACTGAGTGATCAGTTGTTTGTCGAGCAGGCTATCGATGGTTTTTTTTGTAAATCCGAGTGCTTTTAATTCTGTAACCGATGATTTGCCCGATTCGGCTAGCTGCTTTAATAAACTTAACTGGGTTTTTGCTTTTAGCGACGGCAGCTTTGCACCTTTTTCGGTCAGCTCAACCATGTTAATGCTGGTTTTATCAGGGCATTCGCCTTGTCTTAATGCAGCTGGAAGTGCCGTATGAATGGTTTCACCCAATGGATAACAGTAGTAGCGTGCAGTGAACTTCAGAAGCGCTAAATGTTGCTCAGATAAAACTGGCGTGTCGTCTATTACGTCTATAATCGGCTTTATTTTGTCAGCGGGAACATCGGTTGATGTTTTTAGAGCCAACACCACTGCAACCTTTTTTTGACTACCAAATGGCACGCGAACGCGCATGCCTGGCTTTAACTCAGGGCTGTGCAGCAGCTGTTCAACTTTATAATCGAAGGTACGCTGTAAAGGGACTTTTATGGCAACTTCTACAAAGTGCATAACAACTCTACTGAAACAAAGACGGAAAGATAATGTACTAAAATTACGGTTAAAAACCTACCAACAAATACTGAACAACAAGCCACTTGATTATTTTTTTAGCGAAATATGTATTTAAAGCTTGTCGCAAGGTCACTTGAGCTATAAAATACGCGGCCTATTAATTGTATTAACTGCGTATGGTGCCAGACTTCGGGTTTGGAGAGCGATACGGCCTTAACTAGAGGTTCCCTATGAAAGAAGGTATTCACCCTAAGTACGAAGCTATCACTGCAACTTGTTCATGTGGTAACAAATTCGAAACTAGCTCAACTCTTTGTAAAGACATCCACTTAGACGTATGTTCTGAGTGTCACCCGTTTTACACTGGTAAGCAAAAGATTTTAGACACTGGCGGCCGTGTTGATCGTTTCAACAAGCGCTTCGGTGCACTTAGCAGCAAGAAGTAATTTCTGCTGTTTAGTTAAAAGAAGCACCTTAGGGTGCTTTTTTTATGGCTAAAATTCACAAAATTCGTTATTAACACTGACACTTACTTATCATCTTCACTCATTTCCTTTGCATAACTATTTCTGGCTGTTATGCCCATTATGTCGTTAATTGTAGAGACAAAGTGCCACCCCTTGGCTATATTCTTTTTTGTATAAATGAGTATACCAATCCGCAATAATACTTAATCATTTTGAGGGATTAAACCTGTCGCTACCTGCGTTAAAAATTTCTGATTTAGAACACAACTAAATAACGAAATTTTTGCCTTGCTATCAACAAGGTTTCATTGCCTCAAAATAGACTACTTAACTAAGCGTATTGGTATCTAAAAGTTATTAAAAATAATAAATTTAAATAATTTCGTGAGTAAATGCTGTGAACTTCGTTGAAATGGCTGTTTTGGGCTAATTTCGGCTATTTGCAGTGTTCGTGCATATAAAATACAAAAACACGCGCTTAAAAGGCCATAAATAGGTTGATTTTTATGTTTGATTAATCGCAACTATGCACAGAAATTGTTGGGAAATCCTTTAAAATTAAGCGATATAGCTTATAACAGGATAGACCTGATAATACTTGGAATTTTTATACATTACAGGTATCGTACTGATGCAAGCTCTCTCACTTTTTAACTTTTTGCAGGATACTATCGCGTTATGTCAGATTTTCGTGAAAAAGCATTACATTACCACGCTCACCCCGTTCCAGGTAAAATTAGTGTTGAACTAACTAAGCCAGCCGAAACGGTTAACGATCTCGCTTTAGCTTATAGCCCAGGTGTGGCTGAACCAGTCCGCGAAATTGCTGCTGATCCAGCAAATGCCTATAAGTACACAGGTAAAGGTAACATGGTTGCGGTTATTTCAAACGGTACCGCAATTCTAGGATTAGGTAACTTAGGCCCGCTTGCATCAAAACCTGTAATGGAAGGTAAAGCGTTACTATTCAAACGTTTTGCTGGCCTTGATTCAATTGATATTGAAGTAAAACACCGCACAACAGAAGACTTCATTAATACGGTTGCTAACATCGCTGATACGTTTGGTGGTATCAATCTAGAAGATATTAAAGCGCCAGAGTGTTTTGAAATCGAAAAAGCGCTTATCGAGCGTTGCGATATTCCAGTTTTCCACGATGACCAACATGGCACTGCTATTGTTACCGCTGCTGGTATGCTTAATGCCCTTGAAGTACAAGGTAAAGACATCGAAGATGCAATTATCGTATGTTTAGGTGCCGGTGCAGCTGCAGTTGCTTGTATGGAGCTATTAATAAAATGTGGCGCACTGCGTGAGCACATCTATATGCTTGACCGTAAAGGTGTGATCCACACTCGTCGTGATGACTTAAATGAGTATAAGCAATTATTTGCTAACAATACTGATAAGCGTACATTACAAGACGTTATTGCTGATGCTGATGTGTTTGTAGGTGTATCTGGTCCTAATCTATTAACTGCCGATGATCTTAAACTGATGGCAGATAAGCCTGTGGTGTTTGCGTGTTCAAACCCAGATCCTGAGATTGCCCCAGAAGTTGCACACAGTGCACGTAACGATTTAATTATGGCAACGGGGCGTTCAGACTTCCCTAACCAAGTGAATAACGTGCTTTGTTTCCCGTTTATTTTCCGTGGTGCGCTAGATGTGCGAGCAACGGCAATTAATGATGAAATGAAAATTGCAGCTGTGCATGCTATTCGAAGCATTGCAAAAGAGCCTGTACCAAGCGAAGTATTAAAAGCGGCTGGCGTTGAGTCACTAGAGTTTGGTGCCGAGTACATCATTCCTAAGCCAATGGACCCGCGTTTATTACCTCGTATTGCTCGTGCTGTTGCTGAGGCGGCAGTAGAGTCAGGGGTTGCGCAAATTGAGATGCCAGAAGATTACATGCGTTAAACTTAATTAACGCTAATAAAAAAACTCAGCCTAAGCTGAGTTTTTTTATGCCTGTGGCTATCGGCGGTGATCCGATGGCCGAAATACTTACTCTGAATCAAGAACAGGGATATCTAACCCCATTTCTTGCATAATCTTTTTAACTTCTTCTGGCACCTTTTCAGGGTTGTCTTTACGAAGGTCATCGTCATTTGGTAATGGTTGACCTGTAAAAGCATGTAGGAAAGCTTCACACAATAACTCACTATTCGTCGCATGACGTAAGTTATTGATCTGACGACGTGTACGTTCATCAGTTAATACTTTTAATACATTAAGTGGGATCGATACGGTAATCTTTTTTACTTGTTCTGATTTTTTACCGTGTTCTGCATATGGGTGAATGTATTCACCGTTCCATTTAGCCATAAGTTATTTCGTTGCCTCGGTTGTCAGTTATTTACGCGAGATACCAATTCAAAATAGAACACTTCGTAAAGGTAATTAGTATTTCTCATCGCGCAAGATGCGGAAATTCTATCTCTTTAAAAAAGATAGTCAAATACTAGTTATTTAGCCATCTAGTAGTGTAAATGTATAAACTTCTATTGTGAGCTATAAATACTTTGACTTCTCATAGTCGATCATCTAACCTTTTAGACGTCTAAACATCCAATTTATGAATAGGTGATGAAATGAGTGAAAAAAATAAAGCGACGATAGCGGTTCGTCACGGCATCGAAGCCGATAAGCATCATGGTGCGGTTGTGCCACCTCTATACTTATCAACCACCTATTCATTTGCTGACTTTGATACTAAACGCCAGTATGACTATGGCCGCAGTGGTAATCCGAATCGCGATATCTTAGCTGAAACCTTAGCTGAGCTTGAAGGGGGTGCAAGAGGCATTATTACTGCAACAGGTATGTCTGCAGTGCATTTAGCAACTCAGCTGTTAAACAGTGATGACACACTGGTTATTCCACATGACTGTTATGGCGGTAGTTACCGTTTATTCACTTCGCTTGAAAAGCGTGGCTTATTAAAACTAAAAGTTTTGGATTTAACCAAATCTGAAAACCATCAAGAAATTTTATCGATAAAACCTAAGTTGATTTGGATTGAAACGCCAAGTAACCCAATTTTGCGTTTAACTGATATTAAAGCAATTACGAGCATTGCTAAGCAGTGTGGTGCTTTAGTTGCGGCTGATAACACCTTCTTATCACCTGCATTACAAAACCCAATTGAGTTTGGTGTTGATATTGTTGTGCACTCAACCACTAAATATATTAATGGTCACTCTGATGTGGTCGGCGGGGCGGTGATTGCTGCAACGCAAGAGTTAGGTGATGAGCTTGCTTGGTGGGCGAATAACATTGGTATTACTGGTGCACCATTTGATAGCTACTTAACACTTCGTGGTTTACGTACTTTAAATGTACGTTTGAAGCAGCACCAAGAAAATGCCTTTGCAATTGCTGAGTATTTAGAAAACTCACCTTATGTAAGCCAAGTTTATTACCCAGGCCTTTCTTCACACCCACAGCATGAGCTTGCTAAAGCACAGCAGCGCGGTTTTGGTGGTATGGTGAGCTTTGATATTAAAGGCGACATTAACGATGCCGCAGCGTTTTTAACAAGCCTTAAAGACTTTAGCCTTGCTGAGTCGCTTGGTGGGGTAGAGAGCTTGATTTGTCACCCTGCAACGATGACACACGCAGGTATGGAGCCTAAAGCCCGTCTTGAAGCTGGTGTCGGTGATACCCTTATTCGTATTTCTGTAGGCATTGAAGACGTAAAAGACCTTATTGCCGATTTAGACCGTGTTTTTAATTTAGTAAAACCAGGTCAAGGCCAGCAAGTTACAAAAGCTGAAGTTAAGCAAGCACAGCAAGATACACAACAAAACACGTCATTTAAGTTAACGCCAGCACATACGGCATTGTGGTAGAAAAATGGTAAATATTGTTCATAAATTTGGTGGCTCAAGCTTAAGCTCGGCAGAACGCTATCATGCGGTGGCTAACATTGTTTTAGCGAATACGGAGCAGGGCGATTGCGTAGTTGTATCGGCATCGGGTAAAACAACCGATACTTTAGTAAAGCTTTGGCAAAGTTACCAGCAGCAAGATAGTCAAGCCGTTAGCGATATTCTACTGCTTATTGATAATAATCAACGTGCGCTTATTGAGCAGTTACTTACAGGCCAAAATAAACAACAGGCGTTGGCACAGTTAAAAGATGAACTTGCTGTATTAAACGAATTAATTAGTCAGCAACAGTTACTTGAAGCACCTTTACTTGCACATGGTGAAGTGTGGTCGGCGCGCTTGTTGGCGGCTTACTTAAATCAGTTGGGTATTGCTGCACAAGATGTTGATGCAAGGCAGCTATTTACTTTAAATGATGGCCAGCTTTTACATCAAAAAAACCAGCAGCAATGCAGTGATACGATTAGCAAATCACATATCAACGTAGTAACGGGCTTCATTGCCGCAGATTGCCAAGGTAATACGGTTACTTTAGGCCGTAATGGCAGTGATTACAGCGCCACATTACTGGCCAGTTATACTTTTGCTAAACAAGTGTCTATTTGGACAGACACACAAGGGGTATTTAGCACTGACCCTCGTAAGGTTAAAAATGCGGTTAAATACGCCAAGGTATGTCGTGAGCAAGCAAACTTATTAGCGCGCTTAGGCAACCCAGTACTTCATGCAAAGACGTTATCGCCGTTAAAAGACTCAGAAATCAAACTCGTAGTTAGAAGTAGTTTTGATTGCGATGCCACGCCAACCGAAGTGGTAAAAGAAGGCTATAGCAAAGCAAAACGTTTTATTACTACCTTAGATAACATTGATTTATTACGCGTTGATAAACTAAGTAGTGGTGAAGTAGGTGAGCTAAGTCAGTTAATTCAACACAGCTTGCATCACTTTGTTAAAGAAGGTGATACCTACTTGTTAGTGCCTGGTCAAAGTACTCATCAGATTGTCAGCCATTTAGCGGGTCGCGCCAATATTGTAGAGTCTAATTTAAGCGGTTGTGCGGTAGTTGCACCGACTGCTGATATCGGCGCTCTTGCAGAGCAAGCAACAGCGCTTTTAAAAGAGCAGAGCATTCATCCTCGTTTTGTACAACAAGACGATAACTATGTGTTGATCTTAAATGATCAAGCAATTGATAGTGATGTTTTAACTCTTCTACATGACAAGTTGGTAAACAAAGGCCAAGAGCTGGCCATTATAGTTGCTGGCCTTGGTAATGTGGGTGAAGTGTTCTTATCGCAACTTCAAGCTCAGTTTGCTCGTTTATCTGCCCATTATAAAGTAAAGGTGGTTGCTCTTCTTCGCTCTAAGCAAATGCTATTTAGTGCCAGTGGTTTAAATACTGAAACATGGCAGGAGCAGTGGCACAATGAAGCGCAAAGCTACGACAAAGCTGAATTATTAGCGCGTATCAATGAGCTTGATTATGAGCATAAAGTGATAATTGATATCACTGCGAGTGAGGCTTTTAGTCAGTTGTATCCTGATTTTGTAGAGCTTAACTGTCATCTGATCAGTGCAAATAAATATGCGGGTACCGCTGCAAACGATTGGTATCAAGCACTGCGTAGTCAATTAGCTGAGCGAAATCTGTTATGGCGTTATAACACCAGTGTTGGCGCAGGTTTACCGATTAACTTTGCTTTGGCTGATTTACAAAATAGTGGTGACAGCATTAACCGTATTGAAGGGGTATTCTCGGGTACTTTATCGTGGTTATGTAGCAGTTATGATGGCAAGGTGCCGTTTTCTGATTTAGTGCTACAAGCACAGCAAATGGGTTACACAGAGCCTGATCCTCGTGAAGATTTATCTGGCCGCGATATGCAGCGTAAACTGCTTATATTAGCGCGAGATTTAGGGCTAGATTTAGAGCTTGATGACATTGCTCTAACACCACTTATGCCAGCAGCATTGGCAGCAGGTAGCTGGCAAGATTTTCTTGCAAACAGACAGCTGCTCGATGAATTCATGACAGAAAAAGCAGCCCAAGCTGCGGCAGAAGATAAAGTAGTGCGCTACACAGGTGCTATCACACTTGTTGATGGCAAGGTTCAGGCACAGGTAGGTTTAGTCTATGTTAGCAAAGATGATGTGCTAGCAAGTCTTAAACCGGGCGATAACATCTTTGTGATTAATTCACAGTGGTATACAGACAATGCATTAGTGATCCAAGGCCCTGGAGCGGGTAAAGAAGTTACTGCGGCAGGGGTTCATTCAGATCTGTATTGGCTGGTGAATAACTTAAAATAATTTTGCTGATCTTAGTTTTAATGGCTAAGCAAAAAGCGCCCCATGGGCGCTTTTTTATTGTCTAAAACTAATATAGTAATTAGAACAGTTCTTCTTCTGTACTCAGTTTTTCTTCAAATACATCTGTTGGCTCTTCTGTAACATACTTTGTAGGTGCAGTGCCTTTAATAAAGTATTCGAAGCGGCTGGTATAGTCATTCTTGTGGCTTAATAAGCCCGTTGCTAAATCAATACGAACCGAGACTAAGCCTTCAGGAAGTTCGATAGGAGCTTCTGGCATACCGTCAAGCGCTGCGCGCATAAAGTCGACCCACGCTGGCTGTGCGGTTTTTGCACCTGACTCAGCCCCAGAAATTTGTGAATTATCTAAGTTTTTATTTCTAGCACTACGGCCAAGTGTAATACCAGGATTGTCAAAACCTACCCATACGGAGGTTAGTACATTGCGATTAAAACCACTGAACCAAGTATCAACAGAATCATTAGTGGTACCTGTTTTACCAGCTAGGTCGCGTCGGTCTAAAGCTTGAGCACGCCAACCGGTGCCACTCCAACCTGTTTTATGACTCCAACTACCGCCGCCCCAAATGGCGCTGTGCATAGCTTGCGAGATTAAGAATGCATTTTGCTTTGAAATAATACGCGGAGCACAACGCTGGACTGGTGTTTGCTCTGTTTCAGTGATGCTAAGTTGGCTCGAATCGCGCGCTGCAAGCTCAACAGTGGCAGCCGGTTTTGGGCTATCACAAGCCAATTGAGGATTTGCCTTAAATAATGTATTGCCTGCTGAATCTTGGATTTCAGTAATAAAATAAGGCTTAATTAGGTGGCCACCGTTTGCAAAAGCGCTCATACCGCGTGCAAGTTCAAGCGGGGTAATCGAGGCACTACCAAGGGCTAACGACTCACTGCGATTAATATCACTATTTAAAAACCCAAACTTAAGCAAGTGATCTGCAGTGCGCTCTAGGCCAACACCACGCAGTAAACGAACAGAAATTACGTTTTTTGATTGTGCCAGTGCTCTGCGAATACGAATAGGGCCATTATAAACAGCTGGGCTGTTTTTAGGTCGCCATGCAACCCCTTGGCTTTTATCCCACTGATTAATAGGTGCATCATTCAAAATAGAAGCGAGTGTATAACCATTCTCAAGAGCTGCTGAATAAATGAATGGTTTAATGTTTGAACCCACTTGGCGTTTTGCTTGCACTGCACGGTTGTATTGGCTTTGTTCAAAGCTGTAACCACCTACAATGGCTTTAATTCGACCATCTTGCGGATCAAGCGAAACTAATGCACTCGATGCTTCAGGTATTTGGCTTAATATATAGCTATTGTCTGGATTTTTACGTAACCAAATTTGAGCGCCTGCTGTGAGAATGTCGCCAGCTGTTTCTGGTGCAAAACTTTGGCGGTAGCGCGTAATATATTTACGAGCCCACTTTAAACCATCCCATTCAACATTAACTTGTTCGCCACTTTTTAATAAAACAGAGATTGATTGCTCAGCTACTTGAGTGACAACACCAGCTAATAAAGGGCCAAACTCTTTTACATCTTTAAGTTTGTTTAAAATCGCGTCTCGAGTTAATGGCGTGTCGGTTTCACTATCCCATAAATGAGCGGTTGCTCCTCTATAGCCATGGCGCATATCGTAGGCATGTAAGTTGTTTACAAGCGCATCTTGTGCCGCCTGTTGGATATTTGAATCTACACTGGTGTAAACCTTGAAGCCTGTATTATAAGCTCGTTCATGGCCATAACGCTCAACCATTTCGGCGCGAACCATCTCAGAAATATAAGGCGCATATACTTCAATTTCAGCACCGTGGAATTTTGCCGTAATAGGCGCGTTAACGGCGTCTTGATACTCTGACTGACTAATATATTTTTCAGTTAGCATACGACCAAGTACAACATTACGACGTGCCTTGGCTCTCACAGGGTTACGAATTGGGTTTAGTGCAGAAGGAGCTTTAGGTAAACCAGCAATCATTGCCATTTGGGCTAACGTAAGTTCATTTAATTCTTTGCCATAATAAACTTGGGCTGCTGCACCAATACCAAAAGCACGATTCCCCAATTCAATTTTATTTAAATATAATTCGAGTATTTCATCTTTAGTTAATATACTTTCAATATGCAATGCGATGAATATCTCTTTGACTTTACGGATATAAGCCTTTTCTCGGGTTAAGAAAAAGTTACGGGCAAGCTGCATAGTTATGGTACTTGCGCCTTGTTTCTTTTCACCTGTAGATATGAGTACAATGGCTGACCGAACGATACCAATTGGGTCTATACCAATGTGTTCGTAAAAACGATTGTCTTCGGTCGCTAAAATCGCATCGATTAACGGTTGGGGGATTTGATCTATTGTGACGGGAATGCGGCGTTTTTCACCAAATTGATTAATCAATAAACCATCGCGTGAAAAAACTTGCATAGGTGTCTGTAATTGAACGTCTTTTAAAACCTGTACGCTAGGAATGTCAGGTTTAACGTAATAGTATAGACCAACTAAAGTGATTAGCCCTAAGAATGAGCAAATGATAAAAAATTGTAAAGTTCGTTTTAATAAAATCACTTATATTTTCCCTAAATGGACTCCCAATTAGAATCGGAGACTGCTAGTATATATTGATTAAAAAATGAATAATATTTTTTCAGATAAAAATTATAACTTGTTTATTATTAAAACAAAGGCAAAGTTGCAATCATGCTAAGTCAGCTATTAAAAAAGCCTTCATCTATGATGGTAGGGATCGACATCGGATCTCACTGCATTAAAGCAGTGTTGTTGCAAGAGACAGACGCAGGTTTGCGGCTTGAGGCATTAGCTATTGAACCTATGCCAAAAGGGGCTATGTCTGAACGCTCAATTCAAGACATTGAAGCTATCGGCAACGTTGTTGCTAAATTAAAACGAAAATTGCCTAAAACAGTCCAAAGTGCCGCCGTTGCAGTGTCTGGGCAAACTGTGATCACAAAGGTTATTTTTATGGATGTATCATTAACTGATGCTGAATTAGAATCGCAAATAGCCATTGAAGCAGACAGCTTAATTCCATACCCACTCGACGAAGTGAACATAGACTTTGAAAAGCTCGCCATTAATGAAGCCGATCCGAGTAAAGTTAATGTACTTTTATCTGCAGCACGCACAGAAAGTGTTGAGGCTCGCATTGGTGTATTAGAAGCTGCAAATCTAACTGCTAAAGTAGTTGATGTTGAAAGCTACGCGTTGAGCCGCTCGTTAGATGTGTACTACCAACAATTGCCTAGCGATGCCTATGATAAGTGTGTGGCAATTGTAGATATTGGTGCTGTGCTAATGCTTGTGAGTGTGGTTCAAGCCGGTGAGACTATTTACACTCGGGATCAGGTTTTTGGTGGCGACCAATACACAAACAGTATTGTCGCTTATTACAACAAAAGCTTCGATGAAGCAGAAATAGGTAAAACCACAGGCGACTTACCTCCTAATTATACGTTTGAAGTACTTGCACCTTTTCAGACTTCGCTGCTACAACAAGTAAGACGTGCAGTACAAATGTTCTTAACGACGAGCGGTAAAGATCAAGTCGATTATATTGTTTTAACCGGTGGCACAGCCATGATTGAAGGCTTAGACCGATTGTTAATTGAAGAGTTAGGGATACATACAGTGGTTGCTGAACCCTTTGCAAATATAGAAATTGCTCCAAAGGTAGACCGTAATATTTTACAGCGTCATAGAACACAGTTCGCGATAGCCACAGGATTGGCGTTGAGGAGCTTTTCGTCATGCCACATATAAATCTACTGCCTTGGCGCGAACAAAAACGAAAAGAATCGCAAAATAAATTTGTTACTTTGCTGTTCGCTGTTGTTGTAGTGAGTTTTTTAAGTATGTATATGTTGAGTTCTTTCTATTCAGGATTACGTGAAGGACAAAATGTAAAAAATAACTTTTTAAGCAACGAAATTGCACTACTTGATCAACGCATACGTGAAATCAACGAATTGGATAAAAAGAAAGAAAACCTACAGCAGCGAATGCGCTTAATTGAGGAGTTACAAAGCAATCGAAATCTTGGTACACAAATTATGGATGAGGTTGCGAAGATTGTGCCTTCAGGTGTTTATTTAACTAAGCTAGAACGTCGTGATGACCGCATACATGTATCGGGACGTAGTGAATCTAATAATCGACTATCGACTATGTTGCGCCAAGTTCAGGGCTCTTATCTTCTAGAGCGACCTGTTATGCAAGGTATTGTGGCTGGTGAGCAAACGTCGAGGTTACTAAGTGACTTTAATATGGATTTTTATGTTAAACCATTTGATAAAATAGGTGAGGTACGCAATGAACCTTGATATCAAATCGTTAACTGAAATAGATTGGAACGAAATAGAGCTCGAAAATATGGGCGATTGGCCCATTGCTGTAAAAGTAATGTGTTGTACTTTTGTTGCTGCAATCGTGCTTTATTTTAGTTATAGCTTGCTAGTGTCTGATGAAATAGCTAATTATCACAGTTCAGTAGCCAAAGAGACTGAGCTGAGAAATACTTACAAAGCTAAATATGCTGTTGCGAGTAACCTAGATTTATATCGCCAGCAAATGATTGAGATGGAAGATAAGTTTTCGCAACTATTAAAGCGCTTACCCACCTCTAATGAAACACCAGGTTTACTTGACGATTTGTCTTATGTTGGCACGACAAGTGGTTTAACGTTTTTAAAAATTGGCTGGTTACCAGAGATAGAAAAAGAGTTTTACACTGAGCTGCCAATTAAGATAGAAGTTGTGGGCTCATATCATGAGTTTGGTGAGTTTGTTGGTAAAGTTGCACAATTACCGCGTATCGTAAGTTTGCATGACTTTACTATTCAAACCCTTGATGATGGTGAACTTACTTTTAGCGTTGTTGCTAAAACCTATCGTTATGAGGGAGGCACTCAGAAATGATGAGAAGGCTTCCGTTAGTTATTATTATGACTTTTGCACTGAGTGCATGTAACGATGATACATCAGAGCAAAAAGAGTTTATCGATCAGGTAAAGGCAAGCACTACACCCAAAGTAGAGCCTATTCCTCAGATCGCAAAGTTTGAATATTTTGAATACAGTGCCAGTAAGTTGCGTAGCCCATTTGTTGCACCAAGACCTGAAATTATTCAAAACAACTTAGTACAAGTTAAAAACTGCTTACATCCAGATCCTAGCCGAGTTCGCCAGCCTCTAGAGAAGTACCCGCTTGAAAATTTATTAATGAAAGGGACTATCGGTCAAGCTGATAATAGCTGGGCATTGATTAAAGCGGCAGACGATACACTTTATCGTGTCACAGTAGGTAATTATCTTGGTTTGTATCATGGTGAGATTAAAGAAGTGCATGACAACTACATTGAATTATTAGAATTAATCCCTGATGGGGCTGGTTGCTGGAAAGAGCGCCTGACCAAGCTAGAAATGTTAGAGGCAGGTACAAATGGTGCAGATTAATCATATAAAAGGTAAAAATAAAATGCATAAAGGAATGGCTTGGTTAAAGCACATGCGAAAATACATGTTCGCTGCATTAACCTTACTGGTAGCGCAGTCGGTAGTCGCTGCACCTGTACTTTATGATGTGCGTTACAATCCAATCATGAAGGATGAAACGCAGCTGCAGCTAGTCTTTGATGAAGCCCTTACATTTGAGCCTAAAGTTCAGGTTTATAACGCACCAGCTCGGATAGAAATGTTATTTGACGATGTTGGTGTTGATAAAGAAGTTCAGACTGTAAATATAAACCAAGCAGGTATTCAGCAAGTCACTAGCACAATGACAACGGATGGTTTAAAAGTTGTTGTTATGCTGGATAAATTGAAAATTTATAAAACAACAGCTAAAGACAATGTTTACACGCTGCATGTTTCAGATAACCCAATTGCCAGTGATGAATCGGCTGATCCCTTATCAGCCTCAAGTAACTTTATAAATACTGTACAATCCATTGATTTTCGTCGTACTGAAAAAGATGAAGCTCGCTTATTGGTGTTTTTGCAAGGTACTCAAGCTGCGATTGATGTACATGAAAGCGGTGGTAAAATTATTGCAGAATTCCATCATACGGATATTTTAGACGAGCTTCTGTATGAACTAGACGTTATTGACTTTGGTACCGTTGTAAGCAAAATCGAGACCTTCAAAGAAGGAACAATGACTCGTATAGTGGTAGAGCCAAATGCTGCGTTTAAATTTACTCACCAACAAATAGAGAACATCTTTACGTTAACAGTTGAAAAAGATGATACTCAACGTGCATACCTAGACGGCGGTATTGAATATCAAGGTCGTCCTATGAGCCTTAACTTCCAAGATATTCCAATTCGCTCTGTACTACAGATTATTGCGGGCTATAACGAGTTTAACTTAGTAACAAGCGACTCTGTAACAGGCAATATTACGCTTCGTCTAGAAGGTGTTCCTTGGGATCAGGCTTTGGATGTTGTGCTTAAAATTAAAGGTTTGGATAAACGCATGGATGGTTCTATTTTGATGGTTGCACCATCTGAAGAACTGGCAGCGCGTGAAGCCAAAGAGCTCAAAGCTAAACAGCAAGTCGAAGATTTAGAGCCTTTATACAGTGAATATATTCGCCTTAATTATGCTAAAGCTGAAGAGTTTGCTGATTTATTAAAAACCGATACCAACAGCATCATTTCTTCACGAGGCAGTGTTTCGGTTGATAAACGTACTAACACATTACTAATTAAAGATACTTCTAAAAGTATTGATAGTGTTCGCCGTATGGTTGAAACCCTTGATATTCCAGTAAAGCAAGTGGTGATTGAATCACGTATGGTTACTGTGAATGATAACGTGCAAGAAGACTTAGGCGTACGTTGGGGTATAAGCGATGTCGGCAGTGACGGTGCTATCTCTGGGACTCTTGAAGGCGCCGGAGGCATGTTTGGTGCTGGCTCTTACAATAACATTCCAAGTTTAGCTGACCGATTAAATGTAAACTTACCAATTTCAAGCCCAGCGGGAAGTATTGGTGTACAAGTTGCCAAATTAGCTAACGGCACCATTTTAGATTTAGAGCTCAGTGCTTTAGAAGAGGAAAACCGAGGTGAGATCATCGCAAGTCCGCGCATCACTACGGCTAACCAACAAAAAGCACGTATTGAGCAAGGTACCGAAATTCCTTATGTTGAAGCTGCATCAAGTGGTGCAACAACGGTTACCTTTAAAAAAGCGGTATTAAGTTTAGAAGTAACGCCACACATTACGCCTGACAATAAGGTGATTTTAGACCTAGTTATCACACAAGATACACGCGGTGATACGGTGCAAACACCAACGGGTTCAGCGGTGGCGATTAATACTCAAGAAATCCAAACACAAGTGTTAGTAGAGAATGGCCAAACAGTTGTTCTTGGTGGTATCTTCCAACAGCAAATTGTTAACTCAACGAAGAAAGTTCCTGTACTTGGAGACATTCCATATTTAGGAACCTTATTCAAAAGCACTAGTGAGTTTAATGAAAAGAAAGAGCTGTTAATCTTTGTAACACCAAAAATTCAATTGGATTAAGTGATTTTTTCTTAAGCAACGAGCAATTAGCATGTTTAATTGCTCGTTATATGGCTTTTTATGCTAATTGACTTGAAATACCCAAGCAATTACTGAGATAATCCCCTCCTTAATTTTGGGGCCAGGTCGTTAGGCGGGGTTTTATTTCAAATTTTAGAGTTCGTTTGTACTAAAAAGATATGGCTGAGAAACGTAATATATTTCTAGTGGGCCCTATGGGGGCTGGCAAAAGCACAATTGGTCGTCACATTGCTGACCAATTACACCTTGAATTTTTCGATTCAGATCAAGAGATCGAGCGACGCACAGGAGCAGATATTGCTTGGGTGTTCGACCTTGAGGGTGAAGAGGGCTTCCGACTTCGTGAAGAAACTGTTATTTCAGACCTAACTGAGATGCAAGGTATTGTACTTGCAACAGGTGGTGGTTCTGTGATCAGTAAAGAAGTACGTAATAAGCTTTCTGCTCGCGGTATTGTTGTATACCTAGAGACACCTATCGAAAAGCAAGTTGCACGCACGCAGCGCGACAAGCGTCGCCCATTATTGCAAACAGAAGAAGCACCGCGTGATGTATTAGAGCGCTTAGCTGAAGAACGCGAACCGTTATACAAAGAAGTGGCTGATTTTGTTGTCCGCACTGATGAGCAAAGCGCTAAAGTTGTTGCTAATCAAATCATTGAGAAATTAGATTTTTAAAACCAATAATTAAAAAAGGAAACTAGCGATGCTTGAATTAACTGTTAATTTGGACGAGCGAAGTTATCCTATTTATATTGGTCAATCTGCTCTTAAAGACACAGGTCGATTACGCGAACACATTGGCGATTGTCGTCCTATCATTATCACCAACGACACCATTGCACCTCTATACCTTGATGATGTAATGGCGTCATTGGCTGATCTTAACCCGTTATCTTTTTCTATACCTGATGGTGAACAATATAAGTCACTAGAGTGGTTTGAGAAAATTTCGGCATTCTTACTCGAACATAACTGTGGTCGTGACACCTGCCTTATTGCATTAGGTGGTGGTGTTGTGGGCGACTTAACCGGTTTTGTTGCTGCCTGTTATCAACGCGGTGTGCCTTTTATTCAAGTGCCTACTACCTTGCTATCACAAGTTGATTCATCAGTTGGTGGTAAAACCGCTGTTAATCATCCGCTTGGCAAAAACATGATTGGTGCGTTTTACCAACCGCAAGCCGTTTTTATCGATACCCAATCACTACATACTTTACCTGAGCGAGAGTTCGCAGCAGGCATGGCTGAAGTGATCAAGTACGGTTTAATCTATGACACAGAACTATTTGCTTATTTAGAGCAAAATATCGCTAATCTTAAATCACTCGATGAGCAAACATTACAGCATGTTATTTATCGTTGCTGTGAAATCAAAGCCTTGATTGTTGCGCAAGATGAAAAAGAAGCAGGTTTGCGTGCGTTATTAAACCTGGGTCATACTTTTGGTCACGCAATTGAAGCGCAAATGGGCTATGGTAATTGGTTACACGGCGAAGCTGTTGCTGCTGGCATGGTGTTAGCAGCACGTTTAGCGCAAACTCGCGGTGATTTAACTGCAGCTGAAGTTGAGCGCATAGTTCAATTGATTGCTCATTACGATTTACCTGTTGATATTCCAGCTGAAATGACTAGCGAGCAGTTTTTAACGCATATGCGTAAAGATAAGAAAAACAAGAAAGGCACGATCCGGTTTATTCTTCCTACCCAATTTGGTCAGTGCGCGCTGGTAAGCGATGTTACCGATCAGCAGGTTTGTGATTTAATAGCGCGCTAATGCAATCGCAAATATTGCCTAGCCGTGCTGCGCTAGTTGATCGAATCGCTCTGCAGTTTGAATATGGGCAGAATTTAATTTGCTTACTTGGCCCTTCAGGGCTAGGTAAAAGTTACTTACTAGAAACATTCATCACTGATAAGTACGCTGAGTTTAACAAAGCATTTGTACAATTGTCTGGCAAAATGACAGATCAACAGCTGCTTACAGAGCTACTCGAACAAAGCTTTAGTAACCCACTTATCGATCATACCCAAACGTTATCAGAAAACTTTTATAACCTGTATAGGCAGCAACCTTGTGGTGATTGCTTGTGGGTGATTGATGGCGGGCGTCATTTATCTGAGGATATGGTTCATCAACTCGAGATACTGGCAAAGAAAAGCCCAAGTACCTTATATATTTTGATAGCATCTCAGTCTGTTGGGCAATTCACACAAGCTGTTGAAATTCACCTAGAGGCACTTAATCTTAGTGAAAGTAAGCAGTTGATGCGTTGGTTTTTCGATAGCCTTCCGGTAGAAGAAGATCCTGTTTTTCGAACCTTTTTGCAAGAAGCTCATGGTAATCCTGCATTATTACTTGCATGGCAACCAGATCAACAAACTGCAGATATTCGCCCTCCAGTAAAGAGCTACAAACCGTTGTATTTAACCCTGTTGTTAATAACAACTATGTTATTAATTATTGGCTTTTTGTACAAAGCAGATATGACCCAATGGTGGAAAGCACATTATCAACAAGAGGAGAGTGCCACTATTGCTACGGCTCTCCCAGCAGAAAAGGTTACTGCGGCTCAACAGAACAGCGATGAAACGCTATCAGAGCCGAGCAGTGCGTCAGTAGAGCTTGATAATAATACTGTGACAGTTCAACAGTCAGAAGCTCCAGCAGTAAGCCATGAAAATAATATTGCTGCAATTGTTGATAGTCTTGCTAGTGCAAAACCTGAAGAGCAACAGGCCAAACCAAGTAGCGAAGAAATTGCCGCAGTATTGACTGACGACGCCTTAAATCCTCCTCCAGCTGATAATGCCGTTAATACAGTAACAGTTGAAAAAGCGCCGACAGTGAGTGCAAATGCATGGTATTTAGCAGAGCCAGACGAGCATTTTGTAATACAGCTGTTAGCTGTTACTAAAAAAGAAATCACTGATAAGTTTATTACAGAGAACTCATTAGAAGGGCAAGTTAATACGTATCAAACTTTGCGAGGTGGCAAAGTGTGGTGGATTGTAACTTATGGTAGCTATGCCACCTTAAACGACGCGAAAAATGCGTTATCGACACTACCGAATAAAGTGCGTAAAAATCAGCCTTTTTATAAAAAAATAAGTAAAATTAAGCAAGAAATTGCTTCACAGGATCAGTAAATTAAAACTGATTAGTGTAGAATCGCGCAATATCGAATTGAAGTTAAGAGCAGATGCAGCAAAAGACCAGAGCCTTCCTTAAATGGGCAGGTGGAAAATACAGCCTAGTTGAAGATATTCATGCCCGCTTAAAACAAGCGAGTTTGGATGCTGATACTTTAGTTGAACCTTTTGTTGGCGCTGGCTCTGTATTCCTCAATACTGACTTTAAGCATTATATTTTAAATGATATCAATGCTGATTTGATCAACCTGTACACAGAGCTTAAACGCACGCCAGATGAATTTATTAGCGATGCAAAAAAGTTATTTGTTGAGCTAAATAATCATCCAGAAGCTTATTACGAATACCGTGTTCAATTTAATCAAAGCAGTGATGTATATGAACGTGCAATTTTGTTCTTATACATGAACCGTCACGGGTACAACGGCCTATGTCGTTATAACCTAAAAGGGATTTTTAATGTTCCTTTTGGAAAATATAAGCGCCCATACTTTCCAGAGAAAGAAATGAATTTCTTTGCTGAAAAAGCGCAACAAGCAACTTTTACCTGCTTAGGTTATGACGAAGTGTTTAAGCTTATTCCTGAAAACGCAGTAGTGTATTGTGATCCACCCTATGTACCACTCAGTAAAACGGCGTCGTTTACTTCTTACGCTAAAGGCGGCTTTAATTTAGATGACCAAGCTAACTTGGCTAATTTAGCTGAGCAGGCTGCATTCGAAAATAATACGCCCGTACTTATTTCTAATCACGATACAGTGTGGACTCGCAAAATCTACAGCCAAGCATCACTTGATGAGATTAAGGTGAAGCGGACAATAAGCCCTAAGGGTGGTTCACGAAATAAAGTGAATGAATTGATGGCTATGTATTTAGCACCAAAGAAACCGCGAAATAAATAGCAGCAATAAAAATAATAAACAAAATGACTGCAATCACAATGATAGCCAGTGGTGAATGCTCTTTGAAGTCAGCTTGACGTTTTTGCTCTGACTGCACACCAAAAAATGCCGCAAAGACACTTTGTAATGCACTAATAAAGCTGCTCATGTAATTAGAATTTTGAGCTTAAACTACTAACGTTCTTTGACTCTTCGCTACTTGTTAAAAGCTCAAGTAAATCGAGGTAATGGAATTGTGCGCTACGGCTGTCACCAGTCAACCAAGAAAACCATCCAGTTTCTTGTTCTGCTTTCATACATTGAGCAGAAGATGATGATGCGTTTAGCGTATTGCATGAGCAACCAGACGCCGTTGCTAAAAACTCGTCTTCATCGGCAGATGAAAAAGATACAAACGTAGCAACAGTAAGTGCGGACGCGATTAAGATCCCTATTTTAAAAGCACGCATGAGAATAACCCTTGTTTGTGTTATTTAAACAAGCATACCTAATAATTGCTCAAATAACAAACTTAATTCATGCTGAATTGATTAAAAAATTAATAAAATTAGCGCGTTAAAGTTAATTTTATGTTTAATTTTTGTTTTGTTTTTTGGTTCTTTTGACATGTTTAATCGGTTTAGGTAGCAGGTCAGCTAGTTAATAGTTCTTATATTCGAATGATCTTAAAGGCTTTCTACTATTTAGCTAAGTATTTACCCTGTGTCGTACTGTTTTAATCAGTAAGCGATTAGGTTACATTAAGCGCTCCTTTAGCGTAGCAAATTATTATTGGATCTCTCATGTTAGAAACCTTACAAAAGTATTTAATAGCCCCTTCAATTTTATCGGCTGACTTTGCTCGCTTAGGTGACGATGTCGATCGTGTTCTTGCAAGTGGTGCTGACGTTATACATTTTGATGTAATGGATAACCATTACGTGCCTAACCTCACATTTGGACCAATGATTTGTAAAGCGCTGCGAGATTACGGCATCACAGCACCAATTGATGTACATCTGATGGTAAAGCCCGTTGACCGCATTATTCCTGATTTTGCTGAAGCAGGGGCGTCGATTATCAGTTTTCACCCAGAAGCCAGTGAGCATATAGACCGCACTTTGCAATTAATTAAAGATAACGGCTGCCAAGCGGGATTAGTGTTTAATCCTGCAACAAGTTTAAGTTACCTTGAACATGTGCTTGATAAAGTTGATGTAGTGCTATTAATGTCGGTTAACCCTGGCTTTGGTGGCCAAAGTTTTATTCCACATACTCTCGAAAAGCTCCGCCAAGCACGTAAAATTATTGATGCTTCAGGTCGCAATATTCGTTTAGAAGTTGATGGTGGTGTCGGTGTTGATAACATTGCCGAAATAGCAGAAGCGGGCGCTGATATGTTTGTATCAGGCTCTGCAATTTTTAATCAACCAGATTACAAAGCGGTCATCGATGCGATGCGCAGCGAACTTGCGAAGGTTGAATAATGAAATACGATGCGGCATTTTTCGATTTAGATGGCACCTTGGTCGATAGCGTTTATGATTTATACATTGCGATGAACCTGACTTTAACCGATTTAGCGTTTCCGGTTGTTACACAAAAGCTAGTAGAAAGCTGGGTCGGCAATGGTATTGAAACCTTAGTTAAGCGTGCTTTGAGCGGTGACATGCAAGTAAGCGAGCATTTGGATGAAGCCCTTGCAGAGCGTGCTATTAATTTGTTTTATCAGCACTATGACCAGGTTGTGGGTGACTATAGTGCGCTTTATCAACATGTTGAAACGGGGCTTGCTGCACTTGCTGGTGTTCCTAAGGTGGTGATCACCAATAAGGCACGTCGTTTTACCGAAAAGCTACTTGATAAACTCTCATTGACCAGTCATTTTCAGTTTATTGTCTGTGGCGATGATATGGCAAAAAAACCATCACCTGAACCATTGCAATATGCTTGTCAGCAACTCGATGTCAGCCATGAAAAAGCGGTTATGATCGGCGACTCAAAAAGTGATATTTTGGCAGCAAAAGCTGCGAATGTTGACGTTGTTGCACTCGGTTATGGCTATAACCAAGGTGAAAACCTCGCTGATTTCAATCCAGAGTACCTCTGCGAGAATTTCTTAGATATAATACCCGTTCTTACCCAAAGGTAAGTGCATTTTAAATTCGTCTTTTTAGTTTAGTAAAAATATAAAGGAACATCATGAGTAAACCAGTAGTGTTAAGTGGCATTCAGCCAACCGGTGGTATGACAATAGGCAACTATGTTGGCGCTATTAACCAGTGGCTTAAGCTACAGGAAGACCACGAAAGTTTCTTTATGTTAGTAGATTTGCACGCCATTACAGTTCGCCAAGATCCAGAGCAATTACGCTCGCGCGTGCTGGACGGTATTGCGCTATATGCTGCATGCGGTATCGACCCAGAGAAAGCTGCGTTATTCGTGCAATCTCAAGTGCCAGAACATGCACAGCTGAGCTGGGTATTAAACTGTTACGCGCAAATGGGTGAGCTTAACCGTATGACGCAGTTTAAAGATAAGTCATCTAAACATGCGAATAACGTGAATGTGGGCTTATTCTCTTACCCAGTGCTGCAAGCGGCAGATATCTTGTTATACCAAGCGGATCAAGTGCCAGTGGGTGAAGATCAAAAGCAACACCTTGAATTAACACGTGATATCGCAACACGTTTTAACAACCTATACGGTGACGTGTTCAAACTACCTGAGCCGTATATTCCTGAGTTCGGCGCACGTGTAATGAGCTTACAAGATCCGCTGAAGAAAATGTCTAAGTCAGATGAAAATCCAAACGGTTACATCATGTTATTGGATGAGCCGAAGAAGATTGAAAAGAAACTGAAAAAAGCAGTAACCGATTCAGACGAACAAGCACGTATTTACTTTGATCGTGACGAAAAACCAGGTGTATCTAACCTACTTACTTTATTATCAGTTGCAACTAAGCGCTCAATCGAAGACTTAGTTCCTGAATACGAAGACAAAATGTATGGTCACCTGAAAAAAGACACCGCAGCAGCGGTTGTTAATATGATTGAGCCAATTCAAGCACGCTTTAAAGAGATCCGTGAAGATCAATCACTACTTGATAGCATTATGAAATCAGGTGCTGAAAAGGCGAGTATTCGCGCTGAAAAAACATTAAAAGCTGTGTACGATGCGGTAGGTTTTATTCCTCGCCCGTAAGCTTGCAACAAATAATTGAAATAAAAATACCGCTTAACAGCGGTATTTTTTTTATTCATTAAAAACTCAGCACAATTAAAACAGTAAAAAAACACATCAGCGCGGCAGCAGTTTTGTCTGTTTTTTCCATTTTTTTATTCCTCATCTGTGTTCAACTGTTTAATTGCATAGCCTTTATTTTTTAATAGGCCTAACAAGCTATCTTCACCAGCCAAATGGGCTGCACCAACGAGCACCAGCTCTTTTTGATGATTAGTAAAATAGCGCTCTATCTTACTAAGCCAGGTTAAATTACGTTGCTTAATTAACATTTCATAAGTAAGGGGATCACGTTGTTTTAGCGGTAGGGTAGTAAGCTTAGCCATTGCTTGCATATCGCCATTTCGCCATGCATCGAGCATTTCAACATACAGTTGCTGGAAGTCAGAAACTTGTGCCAATAGTGATTCTATAAAGGCATTCTCATCTTCATTGCCTAATTGTTTAAACAAATTTAACTGGAAAGCTAAGGTTTCAAGGTAAGCTATTTTTTTATTATCTTGTTTGGCCAGTTTCGCAAGATAGCTATCGACGCCCTCACCTAAGAGCTGCTGTTTTTGTAACTCTAACGACATGATTAGCAAGCTCACCATAAAAGGTCGAAAGCTATCCAGTTCATAGAGATGCATGCCATAGCTATTAAGCTGTAATTTTAATTGTTGCTTAACTTTTTCTGTCAGTTTGCTACTTAAGGTTTCACCTGCTTGATAGCTAAGAGCTTTAAGCAGGGTTAGTTGTGCCGAGCTATCGCTTGGTGCAGGTACATCGGCTTCAAGCACTAAGGTATCTATCAGTTTATAAGCCTGATTAAATTCAGTGGGAAGTGGCAGCTCTTTAGAAGGTAAAATATGAATTGAACCAGCAAGATAAATATATTCATCACCTTTACTTACCTGCCAAATGGCACTTTTAGCGATGCTAAAACTACTTGCTAATAAGCCTGATGTAGCAATGAATGAGATGAGCAAGTATCGAGTTAATGTTTTCATTATTTTAGCCTGTTAATTGATGAGGTTTGCCCAGCATGCTGGGCAAACTAGCTGTTAGTTATTGAGCTGTTGTTCAATTTGGTGATCAATTTTATTGTTCATTTGCTCAATAGAGGCGGCTATAGATGTCTCTAACTGTTGATCTAGTTTTTGAGCACCTTGATTATTTAGTAAAGTGTTCGGTGCTGTAATAACGAGTGCAGCGACTGCTAGTAGTGGCATCATTTTTAAAATTGAATTGCTCATAATGTAATTCCCTTAATTGGTTGATTGGTTTTATCAACGAGGCAAAAGTGGTTGGTAGCCCGTTGATGGAAACTACAATAGCGAGGAATTCGGATAGAGTCGCTTATCTAGTTCTAAGCGATTTATTTATAAGGTTTTTAAAATTTAATTCAAACAATTTCAATGGTTTAAATCCAATCCTTATGGGCCGAAATAAGGTTTTAAAGGATATTATTTTTGAGGGTTTGCTTTATCGAGGGCTATTATTCTTTCACTGGCTGGCAGAAGCGCAGCAAGCCTCATTAATAAAAGAGGATTACTGCGTTACTTTGCAACAGGGGTAACACCTGGCGAGTCACACGCAATGACTTCAAATCGATAGCCATATTCAGCATTGTGATCAGGGGTTACTTGCACTATTTCGTAATCATTCAGCTCAACAGCTTTACTGTTTTCAGCCTTTAAACAGCGCGAATAACTATCGGCCTCAAAGCTGTAAGCAAACATGGCAATTAAGCGTTTGCTGCGCTCAAAGTAACCCTTACTATCCAAAAACTGACGTAGATTTTCAGCCGTTTCGTTATCAGCTTGTATGTTTATATCACGGCTAGGTACCTGAGCTTCTTCGTTGATGTCAGGAATTTGTTGCTCAATTTTTTCACTGAGTTCTTCAACCGCTTTTTGCTGCTCTTCACCTGACTCTTTGGCAATGACTTTGCTATCGATAAAGGTACTGACCATGTTGTCGAGCACTTCTTCAGGTGGCTTGTCATCAAGAAACGAAATTAAGTTAATAAATACTACGGTTGCTAAAATAAAACGCACGATGGCGGTTAATAGCGGCGAATAGCTTTGACTTATAAATTTAACTCGCTCAGAGCCAAATGGTTTTATCAGCAATAGAATAAAAATATAAAAAGGCAAAAAGAGTTGAAATAACAATAATGTACCTAGTGTTATTCCCAGCGCCCAAGGCGGTAAATATAACAGTGTGGCAAAGTTATGTGTGTAGTTAAAATGATTGGCAGAAACATGGGTTACATCATTTACTATGCCGCTTGCACCTGCCAACACAAAGTTAGCGATACTAGCATAGAAGATTAAAATCAGTGCCTTGCCGGCAAGTGAATGCCAAAGTTGATTAAATTTAGGCCAAAATTCAATAACAAGCGCAATAATGGTGATGGTGGCACTTAACCAGCCTGATGGCACAACAATCAGGCTGCTTAATGCCAAAAGATAGAGCTTTTGTGCGGTACTTAAGTTAAACCAAATGGCTTGTAAACGTTCAACCAACCTTGTTTTATGAGGTTGCCAGCTACGTTGCTGTTGTTGAAACTGTTTATTAGCGCGCCATTTTGCAATTTTTAAATACCTACGCACGCAATATCCTTTTTATAGTAGTGGTTTTAAGTACCTGCCTGTGTGTGAACGCTCACAATCGGCGACGTCTTCAGGTGTACCAGAAATTAAAATTTCACCACCGCCAGAGCCACCTTCAGGGCCTAAATCGACAATCCAGTCTGCGGTTTTGATCACATCAAGGTTATGCTCAATAACAACAATGGTATTACCGTGATCGCGTAAGCGGTGCAGTACTACTAATAATTGCTGAATATCAGCAAAGTGTAAACCCGTAGTTGGTTCATCAAGGATATACAGTGTTTTACCGGTATCGCGTTTTGAAAGTTCACGAGCCAGTTTCACACGCTGTGCTTCACCACCTGAGAGGGTTGTTGCAGCTTGACCTAAGCGAATATACGACAAGCCAACATCCATTAACGTTTGCAGTTTACGTGCAATGGCCGGGATTTTATCAAAGTAGTCACGGGCATCTTCAACGGTCATTTCGAGTACTTGGTGAATGTTTTTACCTTTGTACTGTACTTCTAGGGTTTCACGATTGTAGCGCTGACCTTTACATACATCACAAGGCACATATACATCTGGTAAAAAGTGCATTTCTACCTTGATCACGCCATCGCCTTGGCAAGCTTCACAACGGCCACCTTTAACGTTAAAGCTAAAGCGACCGACTTTATAACCACGCGAACGGGCTTCTTGAGTGCCTGCAAATAGCTCACGAATACCGGTAAAAATACCAGTGTAAGTTGCAGGGTTTGAGCGCGGAGTACGGCCAATTGGGCTTTGGTCAATATCAATCACTTTATCAAAATGATTCAATCCCTTAATTGACTTATACGGTGCTGCTTCTGCGGTCGTTGCGCCATTTAACTCGGTATGAGCCAGCTTAAATAAAGTGTCGTTGATAAGTGTCGATTTACCTGAGCCCGATACACCTGTGATACAGGTCATTAAGCCAAATGGAATACGTAAATCAACGTTCTTTAAGTTGTTACCTGTGGCACCAAATAGCTCAAGCCATTTGTCGTTGGTTTGATGGCGAGCCGCCGGTACTTCGATTTTCTTTTCACCAGAGAGATACTGACCGGTGATAGAATCTTTACTTGCTAGAATATCATCATGGGTACCTTGTGCAATAACATGGCCGCCATGAACACCAGCACCTGGGCCGATATCGATAATATGATCGGCAGCGCGAATGGCATCTTCGTCATGCTCAACCACAATGACGGTGTTGCCTAAATCACGTAAGTGAATAAGGGTTTTTAGTAGGCGGTCGTTATCGCGTTGGTGCAAACCAATTGATGGTTCATCCAGTACGTACATAACACCAACAAGGCCTGCACCAATTTGGCTTGCTAAACGAATACGCTGAGCTTCACCACCTGAGAGGGTGTCAGCGCTTCGCTCAAGTGATAAGTAATTAAGGCCTACATTAATTAGGAAAGATAAACGGTCGCGAATTTCTTTGAGGATTTTATCGGCAATTTGGGCACGCTGACCAGTTAGGCTTAAGCTATCAAAAAATGCCATGCTTTCACCAATACTCATTGTGGTGATGGCAGGTAGATTGGTTTGGCCAATAAATACATGGCGAGCTTCTTCGCGTAATCGAGAGCCATGACAGCTTGGACACGCTTGGCTCGTTTGGTATTTAGCGAGCTCTTCGCGCACCGAGTTTGATTCTGTTTCGCGGTAGCGGCGGTTCATATTATTTAAAACGCCTTCAAACTCGTGGTTACGCGTAATTAAATCGCCACGGTCATTGCGGTAATTAAAAGCAATTTTAGTCTTGCCTGAACCTTCAAGAATAACTTTTTGTGCTTCTTTACTCAGATTTTGAAACGGCGCTTCTAAATCAAACTTGTAATGCTCCGCAACGGCTTGCAGCATTTGGAAATAATAAAAGCTGCGTTTGTCCCATCCTTTAATTGCGCCGCCCGACAAGCTTAGCTCTGGGTTTTGCACTACACGGTTTGGATCAAAATACTGACGTACACCTAAACCATCACAGCTTTGGCATGCACCTGCTGGGTTATTAAACGAGAATAAACGCGGTTCAAGCTCGCCCATTGCATAGCCACAGGTTGGGCAAGCAAAGTTAGCTGAAAACAGCATGTCTTCGCTAAGAGAGTCATCCATTGCCGCTACATGAGCTATACCGCTTGAAAGCTCAAGCGCCGTTTCGAATGATTCAGCTAAACGCTGTTGTTGGCCATCTTTTACTTTAAAGCGGTCAACCACAACTTCGATAGTGTGCTTTTTATGAAGCTCAAGGGTTGGTGGATCTGATAAGTCACAAACTTCGCCATCGATACGGGCACGAATAAAGCCTTGGCTTGCAAGTTGCTCAAGCAGCTTAACATGTTCACCTTTTCGGTCTTTCACAACTGGTGCTAATAGCATTAGCTTGCTACCTTCAGGTAGCGCTAAAACCGTATCGACCATTTGGCTGATAGTTTGTGCTGCAAGTGGTAAGTCGTGAGTAGGACAGCGTGGCTCACCTACACGGGCAAATAATAAACGTAGGTAATCGTAAATTTCGGTGATGGTTCCGACTGTTGAGCGCGGGTTATGCGAGGTTGATTTTTGCTCAATAGAGATTGCAGGCGATAAACCTTCGATGTGATCCACATCGGGTTTTTCCATCAGCGATAAGAACTGCCTTGCATATGCAGAGAGTGATTCAACATAACGACGTTGCCCTTCTGCATAAAGCGTATCAAACGCTAAAGACGATTTTCCTGAACCAGATAGGCCAGTGATAACTATCAGCTTATCACGGGGAATGGTTAGGCTGATGTCTTTTAAATTGTGCGTACGGGCGCCTCGGACTTCAATGTTTTCCATGCTATCTCGTTTTGTTACCTAATTATTTTTTCAGTATCTCACAATACGCGATAAGATTAATCCTTGATCAAAGAAAAAATCATCACTCACAGGTGATTATTTAGTTTTTGCTTGTGGTAGAATCCACGCTCACATTTTAACAGACAGCAAGATCAGTAATTCATGACAGCATCTTCACTCAACTCTCGAGAAAAACGCGCTGCCGTTTCGTTGGCGAGCGTATTTGCATTTCGCATGCTTGGCCTATTTATGCTGATGCCAGTATTGGCAATTTATGGTCAGCAGCTAGAAGGGTTTTCGCCACTATGGATTGGCTTTGCTATCGGTGCTTATGGTTTAACGCAAGCTGTATTACAGATACCTATGGGCTGGTTATCGGACAAAATTGGTCGTAAAAAAGTCATTATTGGTGGTCTTTGTGTGTTTGCGCTTGGTTCTGTGATAGCGGCAACAGCTGAGTCAGTACAAATGGTGACGTTAGGGCGTGCATTACAAGGCATGGGCGCAATAGCCAGTGCATTGTTAGCACTTGCTTCTGATCTAAGTCGTGATGAACAGCGTCCAAAAGTAATGGCCGTCATTGGTATGTGTATTGGTATGAGCTTTGCCGTTGCTATGTTACTTGGGCCAATAGTAGCCGCATCATGGGGTGTTGCAGGAGTATTTTGGCTTACCGCAGGGCTGGCGCTTTTAGGTATTTTTATCGTGTTGTTCTTAGTGCCCAATGCAGTTAGTAAAGCCCCAAAAGGCGATACGCTTGCAACACTTGATGACATTAAGCAACTTATTAAACACCCACAATTAGCGCGCCTTGATTTTGGGGTGATGCTGCTTCATCTTACATTAACTACCGTATTTGTAGCATTACCAGGTCAGCTTATTAAAGATGGATTGATTGCAGATCATCATTGGTATTTATACATACCTGTATTATTTTTAGCATTTTTCTTGATGGCACCTATGATGATAGTGGCGATTCGCAAAGAAAAAGAAAAACAAGCATTCATTGCTTCAATCGCACTGCTGGTGTTAAGCATGTTAGCCATGTCGCTATGGGTTGATTCGGTGATTGGCATTGGTATTTGTATGTTGGTTTACTTTATTGCTTTTAACTTTTTAGAAGCCACCATGCCAGCTCTTGTTTCGCGTATTGCCCCTGCAAACCAGAAAGGTTCTGCGATGGGGGTGTTCTCATCAACGCAGTTTTTTGGTGCCTTTTTAGGCGGTTTATTGGGTGGCTATGTTGCTCAAGCATTAAGTGCGCAAGCAGTGTTTGCGGCAGCGGCACTTGTTGGGGTAATATGGCTTATCATTGCTTGGAATATGCAAGTCCCACCAAGAAGTAAAATAATTAGCTTAATGACCGAATTAAGTTCAGAGCAGCAAGCACAAGCACTTGCTTCTCGTCTTGTTGCTTTACCGGGCGTCATTGAAGCAACGGTTGTTTGTGATGAAAATCGCAGCTATTTAAAGATTAATGACAAAGAATTTGACCTAGACCAAGCACGTAAAGTTGCTGGTTTAATCTAACGTTTTATAGGAGAAGTTCCATGGCACGCGGTGTGAACAAAGTTATCTTGGTTGGTAATTTAGGCCAAGATCCAGAAGTACGTTATATGCCTAATGGCAATGGTGTAGCGAATATCAGCATTGCTACGACTGATAGCTGGAAAGATAAAAACACAGGGCAAATGCAAGAGCGTACTGAATGGCACCGTGTTGTGTTATTTGGCAAACTAGCTGAAGTTGCTGGTGAGTATCTTCGCAAGGGCTCACAAGTTTATATTGAAGGCCGTTTACAAACGCGTAAATGGACTGATCAATCAGGCCAAGAAAAATACACCACAGAAATCGTGGTAGATATGGGCGGTCAAATGCAAATGTTAGGTGGCCGTGGTGGCGATCAACAGGGTGGCGGCTATCAAGGTGGTCAATCACAAGGCGGTTACCAAGGTGGTCAACAGCAAGGTGGCGGTTACGGTGGTGGCTCACAACAAGCACAAAGCAATAATAGCTATGCACCACAGCAACAGTCTGCACCAGCACCACAGCAACAACGTCCACAGCAGTCAGCGCCGCAACAACAAAACAATAACCAATACGGTGGCGGTTATGGTGCTCCACAGCAAAGCAGTGCACCACAACAAGGCGGTTTTGCTCCTAAGCCACAAAATGCACCACAAGGCGGCGCATCAAACCCAATGGAACCACCAATCGACTTTGATGACGATATCCCGTTCTAGACAAAGACAAAATTGAAAATGTATAAGAGAGCCGCTAAATAGCGGCTCTTTTTTTAACTAAAAATAATGTTGAAAAATAACTTAGGATGCATGCTGGCCGCACAAATTTACCCACTCATTTTGTCCTTTACTTTGCATTGAATCGTTTATCTTTTAATTGAGTCTGTGAAGCTAGGATTAGTGCTTACGTTCTTTTTTATGGCTGCAAGTATGCCTGGAGCAGAGTTACAAATACTGGCGATATCAATCGTATGGTCTAAGTTTAATAAAAAACTTTATTCCTACACCCATGAAAATACTTAGTAAGATAAGCTTTCAACAAGCGCTAGCAGCAGTGATTGCATTTGCTTTGGTTGTGATGCTTACAACATCTTATATTGTTATTGATGCGTCCCTGCAAAAAAAGCAGCTTGTGAGTCAAGATGCTGAATTTATCAGCGAAGTATTGATGATAGATAAAATAGCGCATGAAACGGCAGTCGAAAGGGGATTAACTGCTGGCTTTATTGGTTCAGGGTATCGCAAAAACGGTGACAAAGTTGCTAAGCAACGCTTGATTGTTGATAAAGTTTTTAACGAATTTTCTAATTATACTCAAACGAAAAAACACTCAATAGCCCTATTTACTGCAGTGTTAGAAAAGCACAAAAATATAAAAGCGTTAAGAGAAAATATCGATAGGCAGCAAGGAAAATCAGCGTTTGCCGTTTATTCTAATGCCAACCAGTTTATGTTGGATGTTGCTAACAGCCGGGTTTCACACATTAGACAATCCGAAGCAATCTCTTCAGGTTTAGCTATTATCAGAATGTCTTTGTTAAAGGAGAGGTTAGGCCAGATTAGAGGAAAGGTGAATGGTATTTTATCATTACAATCAATATCTAAAGATAGTCAGGTTCAAGTTGCTGGCTATTTTAATAATATTGAAGAAAGTTTGGCTATGCTCGCTTTAACACTCACCGCAAAAGAAGATAAAGCATGGCTATCAGAATTGACTAATTCACAAGCCTTTAAAGGTATTAAGGCAATTATCGAAAACCTAAATCAAGAAAGTGGCAAGCTGGCTTTGTCTTACCCAGAACCTTCGGACTGGTTTAGTTTGTCAACGGACTTAATTGGCAAAATTCACAAGCGTATTACTGAAAAACAAAGCGCGTTAGAGTCGCTTATCGAGGAAAAGCACGTTGATGCTAAAATGGAGGCTGTGGTAACGGTAGGTCTTGCGATATTTTTTATTACTTTTTTTATCGCCTTCGGTTTATTTGTAATCAAGGCACTTGCTAAAAAAGTTAGAAAAGTACGAGATTTAATTGGAAAAATTGCTTCAAGCCATGATTTAACAGTGAGGATTGATGACCAATCGAGTGATGAAATAGGTGCAATTTCTAGAAGTGTTGATGAGTTGGTAGATACCCTCACTAAGTTGATACGGCAAGTGCAACAAGCAAACAGCAGTAGCGAATCCAGTGTTAAATCATTAATCACTTTTGCAACAGAACTTTCAGAGTTAGTTGAGAGTGTTAATTCAACCACATCGGTGCTTCAAGATAGCTTCGCGAGGCTATCTAACCAGATCGAGCAAATTGCACTGTCAGCAGATGAAAGCTCTAAAAATACAGCAAAGGCAAATGACTTATCGAATAATACAAAGCAAATAATTGGCACAAATAAAGTGAGCATTAACTCACCATCTACGCTGATTCAGCAGGCTCATCAGCAATCAGATTCGTTAAGTGCAAAAACGAACAGTATTCAATCAGTGCTTGATACAATTTCGAGTATTGCTGAACAAACTAATTTACTAGCCCTTAATGCTGCTATTGAAGCTGCTCGAGCGGGTGAACAAGGGCGTGGTTTTGCTGTTGTTGCAGACGAAGTGCGGGGTTTAGCAACGCGTAGCCAAGATTCAACATCAGAAATATCTTCAGTGCTTGATGACATAAAGCAGCAAGTGCAACAACTTCAGGCGTATATGGAAAATACCTCTGAATCAACGCAGAAGGTGAGTGAAAATAGTGAAAATGCGCTCAAGAATATCGATATTTTGACAACTAATATCACTGAGGTGAGCGGCCAAACAAACATGGTGTCATCAGCGATTGAATCACAAAATCAGTTAGCTGAAGAAGCGAGTAAGGCAAGCCAAAATATCACTGAAAATATGCAGGAAGTACAAACCGAATTGGCGCTATTATCTAAATTGATAAAAGATTTAGAACAAGCTCAATATAAGACATCAAATGCTATAAATGTATTTAGAGTAAATACATCTTCATGAGCCTGGTGTGCATCAGCTACGCTGTCATGATGGCGCTTATTTTTGCGGGTAATGCGCATCTACGAAGGCTAAATAATAATGCCTTTCATCATTACAAACAGTTATCTTGGGGTTGATTACAGGTTACTGTAAAAGTTTGCGTATCTTTATTTAACTCTGTTGCAGAGATTCAGTTGCGACTTTTTGAATTGTTGATTACAAAATAATTCTCATTACCAGTAAATGCTAGGTTGTTAAATTTACGGAATTTTTGACAGCGTTGGTATTAGGATTCTTCTGAAATTACTTTTAATCAGCCTGTAGCCTTGTATTTATGGGGTTCTTGAACAACACTTTGTATATCTTTGGGCAACAAAATTGTGAAATGAAAAAAGACTTTGCTTCACAGATCAAGCGACCAGTGGTCATTTATGTGACGATTGTGCTTTTGCTTGTGGTTGTTTTTAACATTTTTCTTAATGATGTACTTCATGACAAGGTTCATCATACTGGCACTGAGCTGGCTAAAGAAGTATATGAATTAAACTTAGATCCTATCACCTCGCAAGACATTATCGCGTCTATTGTAAAAAGTCAGGGTTTTGTCTTGGATGTAGCTGACTTGCCGCAAAACTTTGCAAATTTTATTGATGTAGAGCAAGAAGTATTTAGTTATAAAACAGTCAGTTTACGATTGTTTCATTGGCCAGCTTGGTTACTAGAAAGCCACTTATTTATTCTATTAAACCTTATTTTACTAGCAACAGGCTATTGGGCTGGGCGTTGGTGGCGAAGTATGGCTAAGTCTACGGCTATTAAAGAGCAACCTGTTATCAAACCGCAAGCATCAGCAGATGCACAAATTGAACCCCAATTTAAATCACAAAAGCTAGCATCGCCAAGGCCTTTACCGCGACAAGACCTCAATATTCTTTATGGGGTGCCAACAAGTTATAACCATTTATTTGCTTTGTTCTTTTGGAAAACACCTTTTCCATCTAACCTGGATGTTGATAACTACTTTAAATTAGTAATTGCGAAAGGTTTTGGTGAGTTGGTTAATCGTTCCGTTAAGTTGCTTCCTTCAGGTGGCATCGCGGTTACTTTAAATAACATCCCTGCAACTGAGCTTGATAAATACACCAAACGGCTTCATCAAGTTATTTACCAAGCGTGCTTAAACTATCGCAGTGATTTATCACGTGCTGATGTCAAGATCGGTGTTTGTAATTACCGAACAGGAGCAGACCAAGCTGTTGTATATCAGCTAACTAAATCAGCATTGGCTATGGCTAAACAAAGTGCATGGCAACATATTCATCGCTTGCCGTTCGGGCATACCCAATCAAGCATGTTAGCAGACAGTAAAGAGCACTTGTTTGAGTACATTAAAAACAAACATTTTATGTTGTTTTTTCAACCTTTGTTCGATTTACAAACAGGTGAAATTTTACAGCATGAAGCGTTAATTCGCATTCGCCATAAAAATTTGGGGTTATTGGCAGCTCGGCATTTTATTCCTCACATGAGCAGTAAAAATGACGTGTTGTTTTTAGATAAAATCGTTATTACTCAAGTGAAGAGAATACTCTCTAACGAAGCTGGTGCAATCACAGTCAGTATAAACCTACATGCTATGAACTGGTTCAATGACAAGTTTTGGGTTTGGTTTAAAGAACATATGAGTGACTATGAGGGAATTAGTAAACTTCAATTTGAACTCAGTGAAGATGATTATCTACGCCAACATAAAAAATTAATCTCACAGTTTAAGTGTTTAGAGAAACTGTCGGCTGGTGTGGTAATTGATAACGTGAGAAGTGCAGAGCACTTAGCTACTTATGCGCAGCTTAATAATATACGCAGTATTAAACTGGCCTATGAGCTAATACATAATATAGATACAAATGCTCAACAACAGAAGATCGTAAAACAGATTATCAATAAGGGCAGCGAATTAAGCTTTCCTGTTTATGCGGTGGGGGTCGAGACGCAAAATGAACTTGCGACCCTCAAAAACTTAGGGGTGGTTGCAGCTCAAGGCTTTTACTTTGCTGAGCCCTTACAAAAGTTAGCAGATATAACACCGCATAGCTAATACAGCTAATTAGTCGATTAAATTGCGGTATCGCAAGCCATCTAAACCTTGTAGCCCACCTGTATGAATCGCAATAATGTGTGTGTGTGGAGCAAAAAAGCCCTGCTCAATGAGTTGCCATAGTGCATACATCATTTTGCCACTGTAAATAGGTTCAAGAGGAATGTCGTGCTGGTGGTTAAATGCTTGACAAAACTGCCACAAATTAGCACTAAACTTGCCATAACCGCCATCATGAAAGTCACATAACAGCTGCCAGTTTTGTTGTTGTTTGGCGCGGTTGCTCAATTGTTTAATGTCAGTTATTAAATACTCAGCTTGCTTAAGTACAGCCACCCCTAATACTGTTGTACTTTGTGATGCGCCCTCAATTAAACCTGCTAGTGTTCCGCCACTTCCCGTAGGGCATATAATATAGTCTGCTGGGGGAAGGCTTTCGGCCAACTCTTTGCAGCCTAGAAGGGCTGCTGAATTAGTGCCGCCTTCAGGTAAAATATAAGCATTAGGAAATTGATGTTGTAATTCAGCTAAGTAATTTTGATCATGCCTCAACCGGTAAGTAACACGGTCAACTGGATGTAAATTCATGCCACATTGCTTTGCATAGCGCAGTGTTGGATTTTCGCTATCAAGTTCGGGACCCCGAATTATACCATGAGTAGTAAAACCAAATAGTTTCCCCGCAGCAGCGCTGGCATGGATATGATTTGAAAAAGCACCACCAAAAGTGAGTAATTCAGATTTTCCAAGTTGTTGCATTGCGGCTAAATTAAACTTTAGTTTACGCCACTTATTGCCACTAATTTGCGGGTGAATAAGATCATCTCGCTTTATGGTGAGCTGAATTTTACGAGCAGCCAATAAGGGATGGTTTATGGTTTGTAAAGGTGACTCAAAAGAACTATACACAGCAGCAATTTTAATAAAAAACACGCTCTATTGTAGCAAACTGATCATCAACTAAGAAATTAAACTAAAATGATTTTGTTATTTACTGGCATCAACTAAGGTAATAGTTGTAAACTCAGATAATAATTGAACAAAGCTTGTGTTTTGCTTTCCAAGTACATAGCATAAGAGTTTAATTATAAAAAAATAATAATGACCAAATAATTGCCGCTTTTTGGGAATGGAATATATGCGAATCGCTCCTTTATCTCTATTTATTTCAGTTAGTTTGCTAGCAACTAGTGCATTTGCACAAGATACTGCTACGGTAACTGGTATAGAGTCAGAGATCAGTAAAAAACAAGCCGAGTACGATAACTCGACTGTTATCCTTGAAAAACACCTAAAAGAAGAAAGTCAGTTACAGAAGCAACTCGAATTATTGCGCGCACGCTCGACAGAGTTAGACAAAGAAAAAAACCAAGCGCTAGATGCAATGAACGAGATGTATCGCCGACTTATTGATGATCCAACAATAGACATTAGCAATGCACAAGCACGCTATCAAAAGGCAGTTGTTGATCACAAACAGAATAAAGATGATATTTCGATGCAATTGGCGGCAATTGCATCGCATAGAAAAGACATTGAGCAAATTCGCGTAGCTAAACATACCCAACTCAATACATTAGAAAGTTTAAAAGAACAACTCGCAACGGCGCGTGTTGAGCGTTTACGTAATGAGTTTACACGTGAAGGTACATTAGAAGTTAATCACACCATCAATTGTAAACGCACCGAAACGCTTGCTGCCTGTGAGCAGCGCGGTCAGCAAATGGGCTTGCAAAAAGCAACTAAACGTTTTGTTGATCAAATTTTTGCTAACTTAACTGAAGAGCGATTGGTTGAACCAAAACGCAATCTTGCGGGTGCGCAAGTTAAGGTGTTAAGTAGCCATGTTGTCAACAGTGCATTTAGCGGTCAAGGTAACTATAACGTCAACTTAAGCGTGACCATGCGCGGTGATGTAAATAGCAGCCGCTTATGTAGTTTACTTAATTTAGATAACCGATTCTGCGCTGATTATGGCTCGCCACTTGCAGGCAACTATCAGTCTAATTACTCGGCATCTTACCCTGATAGTCAGTTAACATTCAGTGACCCTTTGGATAATAGTCAGGTGGTATCGGTATCACGTATGACTAATGAGCCTGTTAGCGATTATTCATCAAAAAAGCCAGTAAAGGTTGAACCGTTACCTGATTTGAAAAAATCTAAAATGGTTGAGCTAACACTTCGTTCTAATGTGTATGATGATGAAGTGTTTATCGATGGCGTGAGTTTTGGTGCGACAAAATTAACCACTTCGTTGCCTGTAGGTTTTCATGAAGTTGAAATTCGCAAGCGTGGTTATAAAAGCTATAAAGCGCGTATTGATCTTCGCAAAGCGCAAACAATTCATGCAAATTTGGTAAAAGAACCAGAGCCAGTTGTTGCAGCGGTTACAGCAGCTGAAAAACCAGCAACGTCTTCACCAGTTGCAAGTATCGTCAATAAAAACAATTCAGCAGGTATCGTTGTTATTCCTGCAGGCAAATTTAAGATGGGCGATATTAACGGCAATGGTTTAGCCAACGAGCGTCCAGTGGTAGAAAAGACCATTGCTAATTCGTTTGCAATGCAAAGCAAGGAAGTGACTGTTGCAGAGTATGAGCGTTTTGTTGCAAATACAGGTTACAAAACAGAAGCTGAAAAAAATCGTGGTTGTGCTTATTACTTAAATGGTGAACCAGTATGGGAAGCTACGTTAAATTGGCGTAACCCAGGTTTCGAGCAAGAAAGTGATTTTCCGGCGGTATGTTTAACCTATAACGATGCAAAAGCATACGCAGATTGGTTATCGGGGCAAACGGGTCAGTTATTTCGCTTACCAAACGAGGTTGAGTGGGAGTATGCTGCGCGAGCTGGTACTGAAACCGAGTACCCTTGGGGTAACGAAATCGGTAAAAACTTAGCGAACTGTGGTTGGTGTGGGAGCGAATGGTCAAATAAAAGCGCTGCACCGACAGGGTCGTTTTCTCCTAATGCATTTGGCCTATTTGATACAGTAGGTAATGTATGGGAATGGACATATAAAAAGCCAGGACAGTCTGATGTAACGGTTCGTGGTGGTGCTTGGAACTTTGCGCCTAGCTTAGCCCGCGTATCAACACGCCTAATTTTAGCGCCAGACTTTCGTGCAAACTATATCGGCTTTCGTTTAGTACGCGAGCGATAAATATTTAAAAAGGAAGCGCTATAAGCTTCCTTTTTTAGCAATTAATTTAAGGCAGTTGCGCTTTTTCATGATTAGCATGATAGAGTGAGAGCAGCTAGTATAAGAACGTATTTTCAAAGGTCATCCAGCCTCATGTTTAAAAAACTCCGTGGTATTTTTTCAAACGATCTATCGATCGACTTGGGTACAGCCAATACCCTAATTTATGTAAAAGAAGAAGGTATTGTATTAAATGAACCTTCTGTAGTTGCTATTCGCCAAGAGCGAGCTGGTGGCCCGAAAAGTGTGGCATCAGTGGGTACAGAAGCAAAGCAAATGTTAGGCCGTACACCGGGTAACATTAAAGCGATTCGTCCTATGAAAGACGGCGTTATTGCTGATTTCTATGTGACCGAAAAAATGCTGCAACACTTTATCAAGCAAGTACATAACAACAACTTTATGCGTCCAAGCCCGCGTGTTCTTATTTGTGTGCCTTGTGGTGCTACACAAGTAGAAAAACGTGCTATTCGTGAATCAGCGATGGGTGCTGGTGCACGTGAAGTGTACCTAATCGAAGAGCCAATGGCGGCTGCAATCGGTGCAGGTTTACCTGTATCAGAAGCAACGGGTTCTATGGTTGTTGATATCGGTGGTGGTACAACTGAAGTTGCTATTATTTCGTTAAATGGCGTGGTTTACTCTTCATCTGTACGCATCGGTGGTGACAAATTTGATGAAGCTATCATCAACTATGTACGCCGTAACTTTGGTAGCTTAATTGGTGAAGCAACGGCTGAAAACATCAAGCATCAAATTGGTTCGGCGTTTAAAACAGATGAGCCTATTGAAATTGAAGTACGTGGTCGTAACCTTGCTGAAGGTGTTCCGCGTTCATTCACACTGAACTCACACGAAATTCTTGAAGCGTTGCAAGAGCCATTAATGGGTATTGTGAGCGCGGTTATGGTTGCGCTTGAACAGTCTCCACCAGAGCTTGCTTCGGATATTTCTGCACACGGTATGGTATTAACCGGTGGTGGTGCATTATTAAAAGACCTAGACCGTTTATTAATGGAAGAAACAGGTATTCCGGTCGTGGTTGCTGACGATCCATTAACTTGTGTTGCTCGTGGCGGCGGTAAGGCGCTAGAAATGATTGATATGCACGGTGGTGACGTATTTAGCTACGACTAATGAAGTTACTTTTTGGTCGTACCATCTCTTTGCAACTGCGACTTTTTGTCGCAGTGCTTTTGAGTGTCGTGCTGATCGTGGGCGATCGCTACACACAAGGTGGTACAACAATTCGCACCAGTTTAAATACCCTAGTTAGCCCACTTATTTATCTCGCCAATTTGCCGTATGAGCTATTTAGTATTGGCGCGAAGAATCTGCACACCCGCGAACAGCTTTTAACTGAAAACGAAGCACTTAAGAAGAAGCAGTTATTGCAAAGCGAGCAACTCCAACAACTGCAATTTTTATCTCGTGAAAACGATAAATTACGTGCTTTGTTAGGTTCATCTGCTAAACAATCAAATCGTAAAATTATTGCCCAGGTATTGTCTGTTCACTCAAACCCATATAGTCATCAAGTGGTTATTAACCGCGGTACTACCGATGGCCTAAGTGAAGGCCAAGCAGTTATTGACGAAATGGGTGTGGTAGGGCAAATCACCCAAGTTGGTTCGACTACTTCGCGCGTGTTGTTAATGACCGACACTACCCATGCCACACCTGTGCGTATTTTACGTAACGATGTACGTACCGTGGTTGAAGGCATAGGTAAAATTAATGTAGTTAAGCTTTCGCACGTTCCGCACAGCCTTGACGTACGTATTGGTGATATTTTGGTTACCTCTGGCCTAGGTGGCACTTTCCCTGAAGGTTATCCGGTTGCTGTAGTAACTGAAATTAACCGTGACGAAGGGCGTCCTTTTGCGCAGGTATATGCTGAGCCAATTGCACAACTTGACCGGATTCGCTTGTTGGTTGTGCTGTGGCGTAATCAGCAGGAGAGCATAAGCAATGAATAGTCGTCACTCTTTGCTGATTGCTATCAGTATTTTCTTTGCATTGGTTATGGCGTTAATGCCGTTACCGATTTCGTTTGAGCCTTATCGCCCAGATTGGGTGTTAATGGTATTAATGTATTGGTCGTTAGCGGTACCACACCGTTTGAACATTGGTACAGCTTGGGTGGTCGGTTTATTAATGGACTTAGCTTCAGGCTCACCACTGGGTGTAAACTCACTGACTTACTCAGTGTGTATATTTATCACTGCTAGTAACTTCCAAAAGATTAGAAACTTTTCTTTATGGCAGCAAAGCATTTTAGTTGCTTTGTTTTTAACGCTTTACCACCTTATGCAGTTTTGGCTAAATCACTTTTTAATGGGCATTTATTTTAGTCCGCATTATTTGTGGCCTGTGCTAACAGGTATGCTTTGCTGGTGGTGGATTTTCTTAATTTTGCGTAAATATCGCCGTCATTTCAGGATTAGATAATGCAGACCGCAATTTATTTGGCGTCTGCATCACCGCGCCGAAAAGAGTTGCTCAGCCAGCTTGGCGTTGAGTTTTCTCAATTTAGCGTTGATGCAGATGAAAGCCAATTTCCGAATGAATCTCCTCGTGATTATGTTGAACGCTTAGCTAGACTCAAAGCACAATCAGGTGTAGCTATGGGCTACACTGATCGCCCTGTGTTAGGAAGTGATACTGTAGTCGTCATTGATGATACAGCCCTAGTTAAACCTGTTGACCAAGCAGACTTTACAGCCACTATGCAGCGCTTATCTGGGCGCACCCATCAAGTGATGACAGCCGTTGCAATTGCAAATAGTGAGCAAGTAAAAAGTTGTGTTGTTGTCACTGATGTGACATTTAAAAAGTTAAGTGATGAAGAAATTGATGCTTACTGGCATTCGGGTGAGCCCCAAGATAAAGCTGGCGGTTATGGCATACAAGGCTTAGGCGGACGCTTTGTTAGCCATATTTCGGGTAGCTATTTTGCGGTGGTCGGCTTACCTTTATATGAGACTGAACAGTTATTAAATGAATTTTTAAGAGGGTAACATGAGCACTGAATTACTGATCAACGTTACACCGAGCGAAAGTCGCGTTGCGCTAATTGAAAACGGCGTACTGCAAGAGATCCAGCTAGAGCGTATTGGCAACCTTGGCATCGTCGGCAATATTTACCTAGGTAAAATTAGTCGCGTACTTCCGGGCATGCAAGCTGCATTTGTCGATATCGGCTTAGATAAGGCGGCTTTTTTACACGCATCAGACATCGTTAATAGTGCCTCAATTGTTGAAGGTGTTGACGAGCAACCAATTAAAAAAGTGCAAGATATTCGTGAACTAGTGCGCCAAGGTCAATACATCATGGTGCAGGTTGTTAAAGATCCCCTTGGCACTAAAGGCGCGCGTTTAACCACCGACATCACTATCCCTTCTCGTTATTTAGTTTTTATGCCAGATGCGACGCATGTTGGTGTGAGTCAGCGTATTGAATCAGAAGATGAGCGTTTACGTCTGAAAAAAATTGTCGCTGAATACGGCGACGAAGACGGCAGCTTTATAGTGCGAACTGCAGCAGAGGGGGCCTCAGAAGCAGAACTGCGTCACGATGCTGAATTCTTAAAAAAATTGTGGCAAAAAATCGTCAACAAACGAAAAAAAATCAGTAAAGAAAGCATCTTGCACGAAGACTTAACACTGGCATTTCGTACCTTGCGTGATTACGTTGGTGAAGACATGGAGCGTATTCGTGTTGACTCTAAACTGACCTATCAAGAGCTTAAAGAGTTTACTGAAGAGTTTGTGCCTATTCTGTCTGAAGCACTTGAGTATTATCCCGGTGAACGCCCGATCTTTGATTTATTTGATGTTGAAACAGAAATTCAAAAAGCGTTGCACCGTAAGGTTGAGTTAAAGTCAGGTGGTTATTTAATTATTGATCAAACTGAAGCGATGACCACGGTTGATGTAAATACCGGTGCGTTTGTAGGGCATCGTAATTTAGAAGAAACCATTTTTAATACTAATATCGAAGCAACCTCTGCGATTGCTCGTCAGCTACGTTTACGTAACCTAGGCGGTATTATTATTATCGATTTTATTGATATGGTCAGTGATGAGCATAAGCGTCGTGTCTTGCATTCGCTTGAATCAGCGCTGGCAAAAGATCGTGCTAAAGCCAACATAAATGGTCTATCTGCACTAGGCTTAGTAGAGATGACCCGCAAACGTACCCGCGAAAGCTTAGAGCATATTCTTTGTGATGTGTGTCCCGCTTGTTCAGGGCGAGGGTCGCAAAAAACGGTTGAAACTGTCTGCTATGAGATTTTACGAGAAATCGTCAGAGTAAATCGCGCTTATGCTGCCGATAAATTTATGGTTTATGCCTCACCATCAGTGAGCGAGGCGTTGCTAAATGATGAATATCATAATTTAGCTGAACTGGAACTATTTATCGGTAAGCAAGTCAGTATTCAAACAGAGAGTTTATATAATCAAGAACAATTTGATGTGGTAATGATGTAATGAAGGCAAAAACGGTCTGCTTTTATTGTTTACGTAAGTTATGGCAAGTATTTGCTATCACTCTCGTACTGCTGGCCGTTATTGTCTCAGTCGTTAAGTATTCATTACCCTATGCTAATGATTATAAAGATGACATTGAAGTGTTCTTGTATGAGCGCTTTGATGTCAATTTATCAATTGGGTCTATCTCGGCCAGTTGGCAGGGGAAAGGACCTGCTTTAGTTATCGAAGACATTTCGTTTGAAGATAACCAAACTTCACCTATTGCACTAACTATTGATAAAGCCAGTCTTGAAGTAAACTTATGGGAATCACTAAAAACCCGTCAGCTTAAATCGAGCTACTTTGTGATCAATGGTTTTCATGCTGATGTTGATTTACCTACCATGCTTGATTTGGGGAACACTCAACAAGCAGGCAGCTTTGAGCAAAAAGAGCTGATCGAAGGCTTGTTCCTTGGTGAAACAGGCCACTTTGCGGTGCAAGACAGTAGTTTAAACTTTACCTTGAGTGATGGTAAAAAACGTAAACTCATACTTGAAAACATTGTTTGGCAAAATACCCCAGAACAACATCAGGGATCAGGTAGCTTGGCCTTACCGGGGATCTCGGTGGGTAGTTTTGATGCTCGCATGGCCCTTAATGGCTCAACTCTTGAGACTATGGCCGGTGATATATATGTACAAGCTGCCAATGTCGATGTTTCTAAATGGCTTGCTCAATTTATTAATACCGATAAACAGCAGCTCAGCTCCGATATTAATTTACAAACTTGGTTTAGCCTAGAAAAAGGCTTGATCAGCGATGTAAAAGTGCAATGGCTACCGAGCTTTATTAATTGGCAACAAAACCAAGAAGCACATCAAATAAGTTTAAATGAAGGGGGCTTTCATTTATTTCCTTGGCAAGATAATTGGCGTTTAAAAAGCACGGGCCTTACGTTTGAGCGAGACTTAAAACAGTGGCCAACTCTTCAGTTTGAAGCACAGTTAGGTGATAAAAATCAAATATGGCTTAAGCAGTTTGATTTTGGGCTGTTGGCTAAATTAGCCCAGCTTAGTAACTTTGAAGTACTGGCACCTTTTTTAGCGCGCCAACCCAAAGGCCAACTCAGCGACGCATATGTTGAATTTGATAACCAAGATCATTGGCAATTGTGGTTTCAAGGTGAGCAAATCAATTGGTTATCATTACAGGGGATTCCCGGTGGCCAAGCAATTCGCGTTGAAGGGTTACTCAACCAATCAGCAGGGCGCATTCAATTATACGGTGAAAACAATCAGTTGTTGACCAATGGCAGTTTCAGCCAAGATATTCCCTATAACCAGTTAAATGTAGAGCTTGATTTACATCACTTTGATGATGGCTGGCGCATTAGCAGCGATAATATTTGGCTTGATAACGATGAAGTCACGCTTGCTGCAGAGATGAAACTAAGCCTGACTGACGAACCGCGTCTTGACTTATATGCCGAAGCCTATGCAGCTGATGCTAAGGTCGCAGGGCACTACTTTCCGCTACCTGTAATGAGTGAAAAGCTCGTTAATTATTTGAATGGAGCGATTAAGGGCGGCGAAGTAAATAAAGCGCAGGTATTGTTTTCTGGGCCATTTAAAGGGTTTCCATTTAAAGAGCAACAAGGTCAATTTGAAGTCTTAGCAAATGTCGAGAATGCCAAGTACAAGTTTTCACCAAGCTGGCCTGAGGTTGAAGAAGCCAACGTTATTTTGCACTTTGAAAATGAACGCATGGATATTTATAGTAAATCCGGCAAATTAGTTAACTTAGCGCTTGATGATAGTGTTCATGTGAGCATTGCTGATCTGATGCATGCTGATATGTTAAAAGTTGCTATAAATAAGCGTGCTCACGGTAGTAAGCTTAAGCCTTTCTTTGCTGCTACACCGCTGGCAAAGCCGCTTGCAAATGTATTTGATGTTGTACAAGCGCAGGGAGAAGCAACAGCAGCTATCGATTTATTGGTTAACTTACGTTCAGGCCATGTTGATGCTGTAGGCGAGGTTGAATTAGCTAACTTACCCGTTTACCTAGCCCAGCCGGGAATAACGCTGAGCCATATGACAGGCATAGTTAAATTTAATAACGACAAAATTGTGCTAAACAATGCCCAGGCAAACTGGTTAGGAATGCCACTTACCGCAAGCTTTAATAGTGAAAATGTTGGTGATAACTACCGAGCTGAAATTGCCATAGAGCTTGCCCTTGAGGCAGACCCATTGATTGAGCAAGCACATGGCTTATTGTCTGGCTATTTAGCAGGGCAAAGCAACGTTGATGTTGGTATATCGCTTAACTTTTTACCTAATGACTTTAATTATCGTGCAGACATAACGGGTAATTTAGTGGGGGTTGCTAGCCAACTACCTGCACCTTATAACAAAAATGCAGAACAAACTTGGCCACTAAATGCGGTTGTGCAAGGTGATCATATTTCTAATTTAATCACAGCTAATATCGATAATAAGCTGTTTTTTAATGCGATTTTAGATAATGGCAAAAAGAAGTTTAATAATGCTCACCTTATTTTAGGGTCACAAGATTTAGGGTTAAATCGTGAAGGTTTTGCGGTATCAATCGATTTACCAGAAACCGAAATAGTGCCTTGGTTTGGCTTAATTGATCAAATTATTGCGCTTACCAAAGTTAAGTCTGATGCGCCTAGTGTGATGCCAGCTTTTAACAATGTAACTGGCAAATTTAACAAACTTGCACTGAATAATATTGATTTTAATGACTTTGAATTTAGATTAGCGCCAAAACAATCAGACTTAGAGTTAAAGTTAAATGCCAAAGAATTACGTGCTGACGCACTTATTCCAACCGGTGAAACGCGCAGGCCGATTCAAATTTTTACCGACTACTTACGGATGAATTTTTCGCCAAATGAAAGCGAGCCTCCATCTGATAAGAATGAGCCAGAGGATTTAAGTTGGCTTATGAATATACCTGCAATCGAGTTTTATTGTGAAGACTGTAAAGTAGGCCAATATCAATTAGACAAAGTAAAAAGCAGTTTAGTCGGTGAGCAAAATAAGTTGATATTCTCTGAGCTTGTAATTGATAAAGGTGATCATGTATTACGCGCAAAAGGGCAATTTGCCGATGGCTTAACTCAGTTTAGTGGTAATTTAGAAAGTGATGATATTGGTGAATTATTTGATGAGTTTGAATTAACCACCACAGTAAAAGATTCAGACGCCAATATTAAGTTTGATTTAGCATGGCAAGGCGCACCCTATAGCTTTGATGTACCAAGTTTAGCGGGAGAGCTAGATTGGCGTTTAGGAGAGGGTCACCTTGCAGAAATAAGTGATGGTGGCGCGCGAGTATTTTCATTACTGAGTTTAGATTCGTTAGTGCGTAAGCTGAAACTCGACTTTAGAGATGTATTCTCTAAAGGTTTTTTCTATAACAGTATGCAAGGCACCATGCAGCTAGAAAAGGGCATTGCTTATACTCAAGATACCAAGCTTGATGGTGTACCTGCCGATTTAACGATTAAAGGGCATACAGACCTAAATACCTTTGAAATTGATTACGACCTTGCAGTTGCCCCGCAGGTGACATCGAGTATTCCCGTTATTGTGGCATGGATGGTCAACCCGGTAAGTGGGCTTGCAGCGCTTGCCATCGATAAAGTGATTCATTCAGCGCGAGTGATCTCAGAGATCAATTTTAAAGTAACAGGAAGTATGAACGACCCTGTAGTGAAAGAAATAGATCGTAAGAGCCGTGAAGTGACATTACCGCAAGCAGCGCAAAGCCAACCGCAGTCGTCTAGCCAATTAAAGTTAAAAGATGCCGCATCTTCAGCGAGTTTAGATACCAATGAAGGCTAATAATCAGCCACAGGTTGTGGCAGTACAAATGTGCTCAAGCATGAATGCTGAGCAAAACCTCGCTTTTCTGGCGGATACATTATTAAAGCTACCTGCAACTCGCCCATTGCTTGTGTGTTTACCTGAGAGCTTTTTGATCTTTAGTAAGCAAAGCCAAGCAAGCTATCAATTAGGTCACCAAAGCGAGACTTATAAAGCGAAACTTGCCGATTTATGTAAGCAGCATGATATTTGGCTAGCGGCTGGCACGCTGCCTGTGTCGCAGCAAAATGGTAAGTATCTAGCAGCCTCGTTTTTATTTAACAACCAAGGTGATGTGGTTGCGCAATACAACAAAATTCACTTATTTGATGTGGATGTTGCCGATACTACGCGCAGTTACCGAGAGTCTGATGCGACCGAAGCCGGCAAGGATATTGTGGTGGTTGATTCGCCATTTGGTAAAATTGGCTTAGCAGTATGTTATGATCTACGTTTTAGTGGCTTATTCACTGCCATGCAGCGCCAAGGAGCTGAGCTTATTTTAGTGCCTAGTGCCTTTACCACAGTCACCGGTGCTGCTCATTGGCATATTTTATTAGCTGCGCGCGCAATCGAAACACAATGCTATGTGGTTGCTGCAGCGCAGTGGGGCGAGCACGAAAATGGCCGCCACACTTATGGCCACAGCATAATTATTTCACCATGGGGAGAAACGCTCAGTGAGCTTGCCTCTGGTACCGGGTTTATCAGCCATGGGCTTGATTTAAACCGCTTGAATACAATTCGCCAAGACATGCCTGTGCAGTCTCAGCAACGATTTAGAGAGCATTTATTATGAACACGGTTGAACAGCATTTATTACATGACAGCCAACTAACGAGAGAAGAATTAGAAAAAACGCTCGCTTTTATTCATCAACATCAAGTTGATTATGCCGACCTGTATTTTCAATCGAGTCACCACGAATCTTGGGTACTTGAAGATGGCTTAGTGAAAGAAGGCTCATACAACGTTGAGCGTGGTGTGGGTGTGCGTGCTGTTAGTGGTGAAAAAACTGGTTTTTCATACTCAGATGCGATTAACCTTGAAGCGCTAAATAAAGCCGCAACTGCAGCACGCAGCATTGCCAATGCTGGCGAAAACAAAACGATTCAGGTGTTCAGTGATGTAGCTGCTAAACAGCAGTATGCGCCGCATCAACCAATTCAAAGCATGAGCAACGATGACAAAGTAAGCCTGCTTCGTGAACTAGAAAACTATATTCGTGAATTAGCGCCGGATGCTGAGCAAGTGATCAGCTCAATGTCGGCGGTTTATGAAGAAGTGTTAATTGCTGCAAGTGATGGCACCTTTGCAACCGACATTCGCCCGCTTATTCGCTTAAACTGTTCAGTGTTACTTGAAAAGAACGGTCGCCGTGAGCGCGGTGGTGCAGGGGGCGGTGCGCGTTTAGATTATGGCTATTTTAAAGAATTAGTCGATGGCAAACCGCGTTGGATGGAATACGCCGAAGAAGCTGTTCGCCAAGCAAAAGTAAACCTTGAAGCAATTGATGCACCTGCTGGCAGCATGGAAGTTGTGCTAGGCGCAGGTTGGCCGGGTGTGTTACTACATGAAGCAGTAGGCCATGGCCTAGAAGGTGACTTTAACCGTAAAGGCGCATCGGCGTTTAGCGGTAAAGTAGGTCAAAAGGTGGCATCTGAGCTATGTACAGTCGTGGATGATGGCACTATTGCTGATCGCCGTGGTTCATTAAACGTAGATGATGAAGGGACACCAGCTGCGTATAACGTGCTTATTGAAAACGGTATTCTAAAAGGATACATGCAAGATAAGCTAAATGCCCGTTTGATGGGTGTTAACCCTACTGGTAATGCACGCCGCGAATCGTATGCTCACTTACCTATGCCGCGTATGACCAATACGTATATGTTAGGTGGCGAGCACAGCCAAGCCGATATCATCAGCTCGGTGAAAAAAGGTATCTTCGCGCCTAACTTCGGTGGTGGCCAAGTGGATATCACGTCAGGTAAGTTTGTATTTAGCGCCTCTGAAGCTTACTTAATTGAAAACGGTAAAATCACCCAACCTATTAAAGGCGCTACACTGATTGGCAATGGCCCAGAAGTGATGCAGCAAATTTCGATGGTAGGTAACGACTTAGCCCTTGATAAAGGCGTTGGCGTATGTGGTAAAGATGGCCAAAGCGTACCTGTTGGTGTGGGTCAGCCAAGCCTTAAAATTGATAACCTTACTGTGGGTGGTACGGCTTAAAAGACTCCATCACATGGCAGGTTAAACTCTTAACCTGCCTCATTTATCTTCGCTTTCTGTTTACACAAAAACTTACACAAATTTTGTATCAATAAAGGTACTTTTGTCGTTAACTTAATTGTGTGAGCTAACCTATTGCTTACAGCAAAAATAAAAATAGCATTATAGGATCAAGATATGAAAGCAATTCCAATTGTACTTGCACTTGCTATGCTGGCAGGCTGTGCATCACAGGCCGTAGTTGATGGGGCTGAAAATGAAATCTACGCTGAGCATGAGTGTCTAGGTGGTGAACTCGAAACCGATTACAGCTATACGATTTTTAGCACCGATGACGACGACAGTAAAAAGGCTGAGGTTAAATCGACCTGTCATCCAGTAAAAACCGAAAGTGAATTCGAGCGCGATTTACGTAATGGTGGTTAACCATTCGTTTAAAGTGGCTTAATTACTTAATTAAGCCACTTTAAATACTAATAAAACGCTAAAAAGTAATAAGCATCCATATACCTGCGGCTATCATAAATAAGTTCTCACTCAGTGAGATAAAGCCGAGCGGCACATTACTGTCGCCACCAACACAGGCGCATTTCAGCTCTCGTTTATCGATATACACAGCTTTAATAACCGATACCGCACCTATGCCACCAATAAATAGTGAAAAGGGTGCTACAGCTAAGGCGGGTAATTCAGCCACCATACCAATCGCTACATACGCCTCGATAAAGGGGTAGACATAGGCATAGGGCACAATGCGCATCGCCAATAAGTCATAGGTAATAAATGAGTTAGAAAAGCTGAATAAATCTTGCAACTTTTGTATCGCTAGTACCGCCATTGATAATGCAACGAACAGCATCAGGTTCTGCACAGAGAATAAAGCCTCACCGCTGGCATAAGTAAAACCGCAGCTCAGTAGCATAGCCACAGCGAAAATGGCTAAAACTGGGGTATAACTGGTACCTTGTTGGCCAGCCTCGGGCAGATTAAAAAAGTCGCGCAACTCATCGTAACCACCAATGCGTTTATCATTGATAAAGGTTTGTGGTGTGGTTTTTACATCATGCTGCTGTTTGAATTCGTCAGTTTGCTCACGGCTGGTTAAATGACGATCATCAACATCGTAACCATTACGCTCTAATAAATCTTTTGATTTTAAACCGAATGGGCAAATATGCTCATCGGTTACCATGCGATATAAAATTGCAGACTTAGACACAGTGCCTCCTTGTAAAAATGCCTTGTTTACTGCGTAATAATTGCTTAATTACACAGTAAATAAGGGCAAATTGTTGCTATAACTGGTTACTTTATTAACAGTTACAAGGTTTGTGCCAGCTTTAGGCATAAAAAAACCTTGTGGCAGCACCACAAGGTTTTAAAATTGACTTGCAACTCAAGTTTATCTCATCGTAACAAACTCTTCAGAACCCGTTGGGTGAATAGCCACAACAGCATCGAAGTCTGCTTTGGTTGCGCCCATCTTCATTGCAACTGCAAAGCCTTGGATCATTTCATCAACGGTAAAGCCAATGCCGTGTAAGCCAACAACTTTTTCGTTATCACCTGCACACACGAGCATCATATTACATGCTTGGCGGTGCTGAGTAACTGCTGTGTACATCGCTGCAAAGTTTGACTTATAAACCTTTACGTTTTCAGCACCATATTGCGAAATCGCTTCTTGCTCTGTTAAACCAATGGTGCCGATTGGTGGGTGACTGAATACCACCGTTGGTACTAGCTCGTAGTCCATTTTTAAATCATCAGGCAATTCTTTATTGAATAAGCGCTCTGATAAAATACGACCTGCTTTAACGGCTACTGGCGTAAGTTCGATACCGTTTTCGATGATATCGCCAACTGCATATACATTTTTAGCTGTGGTGTTTTGAAACTCGTCTACTTTTACATAGCCGCTTTCGTTCACTTCAACACCAGCTGCTGCAAGGTTGATCTTGTCTGTTGTTGGTGTACGGCCAATTGCCCAAATAACTTCATCAACGTTTTGGCTGTGACCATTTTCAAAGTGAATTGTTAGGCTACCGTCGTTTTCTTTAACCACTTCTTTAGGTGTGCACTCAGTGTGAAGAGTTGGGCCTTCTTTTGCCATAATATCGACAAGGGTATCAACAATGTATGGGTCAAAAGTACGTAGTGGTTTGTTTTTACGAACAAATAAATGTGTTTCTGTACCTAGGCTATGAAGAACACCCGCAATTTCAACAGCAATATAACCTGCGCCAACAACTGCAACACGTTTAGGTTGTTCATTTAGCTCAAAGAAACCGTTCGAATCAATACCAAGCTCAGCACCTGGGATATTAGGAATAGTAGGGCGACCACCAACAGCTACAAGGATATGATCAGCAGTGTATAGCTCACCGTTCACTTCAACTGTTTTACTATCAACAAATTTAGCAAAGCCATTAATAACCGTTACGCCGTTACTTGCTAAGTATTTATTGTAACCTTGGTGAATTCGGCCAATATATGCTTCGCGGCTTTCTACTAATTTAGCCCAGCTAAAGCTTTTAAGCTCAACATCAAAGCCATAGTCTGGTGCGTATGCATTAATTGCTTCAGCAACTTGTGCGCCGTGCCACATTACTTTCTTTGGAACACAACCCACGTTTACACAAGTACCACCCATGTGTTTTGCTTCAATAAGAGCGACTTTTGCGCCACGCATTGCAGCACGGTTTGCAGAGGCAATACCGCCACTACCACCACCAATAGCAATGTAATCAAAATGCTGAGCCATAGTTTGTCCTCAAAAATAGATAAATTTTTATTAATTAATCGATTTATTAATAAGTTGATAATAGCATAATAAAGACCAAGGTTAAGCCCCTTGTATTTCATCAATTCGCCCCAACTTCAAAATCATCTTCGCATAAAATTTGAGAACGAAAATGACAATTGCAGAAAATAACCCACTCATTGGTTTAGAAGGGCTTCCGCCGTTTTCTAAAATTAAACCAGAGCATGTCGTGCCAGCGTTAAAAGCAGCCATTGCTGAGTGCCGCACTAAAATAGACGAGGTACTGGCGACTAAATCGTACACATGGAATGACTTGGTACTGCCGCTAGAAGAAGCTGATGACAAGTTATCACGTTTATTTTCACCGGTATCACATATGAACTCTGTCGTTAACAACGATGAGTTACGTGAAGCTTATGAGCAATGTTTGCCATTGTTATCTGAGTACTCAACCTTTGTAGGTCAGCATCAAGGTTTATATGATGCTTACAATGCACTTCATAATAGTGATGAATTTAAAACACTTACTACTGCCCAGCAAAAAACCATTACCAATGCACTGCGTGATTTTGAATTGTCGGGTATTGCTTTAAAACCTGAGCAGCAAAAGCGTTATGGCGAAATCAGTGCACGTTTATCTGAACTGGCTTCTAAGTTTGGTAACAATGTAATGGATGCCACACTCGCTTGGCAAAAGCATATTACTGATGAAAGTGAGCTTGAGGGGTTACCTGAGTCTGCGTTAGCACTTGGCGCTGATACAGCTAAAAGTAAAGAGCTAGATGGCTGGGTATTCACGTTAGATTTTCCATCTTACTTACCAATCATGACTTATGCAGATAACCGCGAGTTACGTGAAGAGTTTTACACTGCGTTTGTAACACGTGCTTCTGATCAAGGCCCCAATGCCGGTGAGTTTGATAACTCAGCTATTATGACTGAAGAGCTTGCACTGCGTCATGAACTTGCTGAGTTACTTGGCTTTAACAGCTACGCTGACATGTCACTGGCGACTAAAATGGCCGAAACGCCAGAGCAAGTTTTCTCATTCTTAGAAGATTTAGCCGATAAGTCTAAACCCCAAGCTGAGCAAGAACTTGCTGAGCTAACGGCTTATGCCAAAGATAAGCACGGTGTGACTGAACTTGCTGCCTGGGACTACGCCTATTACGGCGAAAAACTTAAGCAAGAGAAATACGCGATTTCAGACGAAGTACTGCGCCCTTATTTTCCTGCCGATAAGGTATTAAGTGGCTTATTCACTACAGTAAATCGTTTATTTGGTATTAGTGTTAAAGAAGTCACTGACTTTGATACCTACCACCCAGATGTACGTTTTTTCGAAATTTACGATAGTAGCAATACTTTACGTGGTCGTTTTTATTTAGATTTATACGCTCGCGATCGCAAGCGTGGCGGCGCGTGGATGGACGACTGTATGGGTCGTAAAGTACGTGCAAACGGCGAATTACAAACCCCAGTTGCGTATTTAGTGTGTAACTTTAATAAAGCAGTTGGCGATAAGCCTGCGCTGTTCACTCATAATGAAGTGACAACCTTATTCCACGAGTTTGGTCATGGTATTCACCATATGTTGACCCAAGTTGATGCTGCGCCGGTTGCGGGTATTAATGGTGTGGCATGGGATGCAGTTGAGTTACCAAGTCAGTTCCTTGAAAACTGGTGCTACGAAGAAGAAGCGCTGAACTTTATTTCGGGTCATTACGAAACAGATGAGCCTTTACCAAAAGAGTTATTAGATAAACTCCTTGCGGCGAAGAACTTCCAATCAGGTATGCAAATGTTACGTCAGCTAGAGTTTTCGTTGTTTGATTTTACAATCCACCACGATTATAAAGCGGGTGAACCATGTAATATTCAAGCAACTTTAGATGCTGTTCGTAGCAAAACCGCGGTTGTTAAAGCGCCAGCGTTTAATCGTTTCCAACATGGCTTTAGCCATATTTTTGCTGGTGGTTATAGCGCTGGTTATTATTCGTATAAGTGGGCAGAAGTTCTGTCTGCTGATGCGTTTTCTAAATTTGAAGAAGAAGGCATTTTCAACCCTGAAACGGGAGAAGCCTTTTTGAAAAACATTTTAGAAAAAGGCGGTAGTGAAGAGCCAATGGAGCTGTTTAAAAAGTTCCGAGGGCGCGAGCCGCAAGTTGATGCATTGCTTAGACACAGCGGCATTGCAGCATAAAGAATATAAAAATATAAAAGCGCCGTAAGGCGCTTTTTTTATTAATATTTCTTCGCAAAATCACACGCTCGTACTATCCTTCTAAAAAAGAGTATATAGGAATTAAGCATGTCTAAACTGGTATTAGCCATTGATGATGATAAATACGTGCATCATGTGATCGAAGAATCGCTCGCGGGCTTTTGCACACTGCTCCATGCTAAAAATGGTGATGAAGGATTAAGACAAGCAATAAAACACAATCCAGATATAATATTGCTCGATATAGAGATGCCCGGAAAAACTGGGTTTGAGGTTTGTAATGAGTTAAAAGCAAACCCTGAAACCAAAGATATTCCAGTAATGTTTTTGTCAGGTAAATCAGACTTACCAGACCGTGTTAAAGGGTATAACGCAGGTGCTGCTGACTACATTGTAAAACCATTTAATGCTGAAGAGCTTATGGCACGTATTCGCGTGTTATATCAGTATCGCCAACACTCAAAAAAGCTTAAAAGTGATGTTGAGCGAGCGCAGATCACCGCCGAAATTGCAATGACAGATTCAGGTGATATGGGGCGCATCATGCGTTACGTCGGGCAAAGCTATCATGCACATGATATTAAAGCCTTATCTGAGTATATGTTCGAATTTTTTAACCCCATGGAGCTCGATGTTGTTTTGGCGTTTTGGTATCAAGATGTTGGCGTGTTTTGTAGTGCTAAAGGTGGCGTATGCCCACTTGAGCAAGAGTTATTAGAACAACACCGTGAGTCAAATCGCTTTGTTGACTTTAGTCATCGCACCATCATTAACTACCCAAAAGTATCGATGCTAGTTAAAAACATGCCCTTGGATGATGCACAGCTTTATGGCCGCTACAAAGATTTGTTTCCGCATATTTTGGAAGTGACTAATGCGAAAGTGCAAGATATGGAAATAAACGAACGAGCATTGACGCAGGCAAACCAAATAGGCAATGCTTTTAACGAGCTCTCTGAACTAATGCATCAAAACAGTGACTCTCGAGAGCATGCCGTTAAACAGCTAACAGTTCAGCTTGCTGAATTGAACCAATTAGTCGAACATAATGAGCAGTTAAATAGCAGCGATGTGGCTTTGTATTTACAGCAATTGCAGCAAACTCAGCAGTTATTTTCCTCTTTAAACGACGATTTAACTCACATTAAACATCAGCTTAATCATATTATCGAATCGCGTAGTGAGTTATTGGTAAACTTACAAAAAATGGCTGAGCCTAGTCATACTGAAGATATCACTTCACAAACGGATATCGAGCTATTTTAAGCCATGCTATACTGGCGCCGAATAAAATAGCTCGGAGTTATACGTGGTAATTCATTGTCCTTTTAAAGAAATGCGTCCTTATTTAGATGCCATAGAGCAACGTTTTGGTTTAGCCAAGTGGGCTGAGCTTAATGCGGGCTTTTCGCTTCATTATGACGATCAGGGCTTGAGTTTGAAAAAAAAGGATGAGCCAAAACTTGGCGCTATCCATGTAGATTTTGTCACGGGGGCTGCCGCACATCGACGTAAGTTCGGTGGTGGTAAAGGCCAAGCTATCGCCAAAGCGGTGGGTTTAAATAAAGGAGCTACGCCCGTGGTGCTTGATGCCACCGCAGGCCTTGGCCGCGACGGCTTTGTTTTGGCATCACTTGGCTGTAAAGTCATACTACATGAGCGTCACCCTGTGGTTGCCGCGCTATTATTTGATGGCTTAGAGCGCGCCTATAACGATGCAGAAATTGGCTCATGGATGAAAGAAAACATGAGCCTAGTATTTGGTTCTAGCCATACTTTATTGGCTCAGTGTAACGAAGTACCTGATGTTGTGTACTTAGATCCTATGTTTCCCCACCGAGAAAAGTCAGCCCTAGTTAAAAAAGAAATGCGGGTATTCCAAGAGCTTGTTGGGGCTGATAGTGATGCCGACGATTTACTAGAGTTTGCTTATCCACTTGCAAGCAAACGAGTCGTGGTTAAGCGACCCGATTATGCGCCATTTTTGAATGACAAAACCCCTAGTATGCAAATCAAAACCAAGAAGAATCGCTTTGATGTATATGTAAAAGCAGCAATGGTTTGAGTCTAGTATTTTTGGATGTGTTTGATTTTTATGTGTGGTTATTTATGGTGGTTTTTCATTAAACTGTCATAAAAGGTTAATATTCTATGCGCGTAACGTTACTTGGGAATATCGTTTATGCGCGTGTCATCATTTACTCGGCTACTAGCCGTTTTACTTACTCTTGCCAGTATTTTATTAGCTGCCACCTTGTTTTGGTCAAGCCAAACATTAATAGGAATAGAGCAGCAAGATAACGCTTATAACAAGCTTAAAAACACCATCATAATTGATTTAAAAAGTTACCTAGATGACTATTTAGAACAAGGTGACAGCCAGTACTTAACTAAAGCCTCAGCACTGATTAGTAAGATTAAAGCACAGCAATTAGCTGGACTTCCCAATGAGTTAGCAGCAACACTGAATACGCAACTCACTGAATTAGACAAAGACATTAATGGTAAGTACCGCGCTTTGGGCAAGTTGTCTGGTAACGAAATGGCTTTACTTGATAACTCGATAAGACAAATGGCCGGTTCTGCCTCATCGTTAATTGGTTATGCTAAGAAAGCAGAGCCGCAAACAGCGCTTGCACTTGAGTATTACCAACTTGCCGCTGACTATTACAGCGAAGTCACATCACTTGCTTTGTATACTTATAAGTTGGTTCTTAACTATGATCAAGATACTAAAAGCAGCCTTACGCAAACAGTTACAACACTAAACACACTCGCAGATAAAATCGACAGCCTTGATAACCTAGGTGTTATGAGTGAAGTTGAAGAAGATGCGTTGTTTTTTGGTGAAGAAGCTGAAGACTTAGCGGGTGATATTAAAGCTGAACTAAGTAGCTGGCCTAAACGTTTTCCCCGTGATTTGGCATCTACTCTTGAACAAGCTGAGCAACGTCAAACGGGTATGCAAGCATTACGCGAACAAATCGGTGCGTTATCTGTAACCGTGCTCGGTGCTGAGCAAAAGCTAAAAGACGAACAGAGCAATCTTAAACAGCAAGTATTTATCGTGTTTTGTGTCGCTATTGGCATGCTTGTAGTGTTGGCGGGTGGTGTGTATTTTGTGCAGCGTAACCAAGTGCTTAATCCATTGCGTCAATTGCGTGATGGTTTTGCCTTCTTGATTGAAAGTAATGAACTTAAAAATATTGAGAGTAAAAACCCGAAAACCGAGGTAGGCGAAATTGCCAGTTACTTTAATCAATTAATAGAGCGTCAACGTGGTGAGGCTGAAGAGCGAGCACAAATGCTTAAGGTTATTAATGACTTTATGCTAGAAATGAGCGAGCACTTACATACCATAGCCCAGCAAACCGATGCCAGCCATTCTCAGGTAGAGCAAAACCAAGATTTACTGAGCGATATTCAACATATAGGTGAGCAAGTAAATAACATTAATAGCCAAGTCGCTGATAATGCTAAACAGACTTTTAATGCGATGGAGCAGAGTCTTGGTTTTGCCGACAGTATGTTAACGGCGAGCTCCCACACAGAGCAGCGAGTTGAACAAGGCCTTGAGAGTTTAAAAGAATTATTAAAAGGGGTCGATGATGTTGGCCAAGTCATTGAAGTAATTAAAAACATTGCTGAACAAACAAACTTATTGGCGTTAAATGCGGCGATTGAATCGGCGCGTGCTGGTGAGCATGGTCGGGGTTTTGCGGTAGTCGCCGACGAAGTACGAAAGCTGGCTAGACAAACACAAGGCTCGCTTGATGATATTAACAACCAACTTAACCGCTTGAGTGAAAACTCAACTATGGTATCAGAGCAAATTAGCGCACTGGCTAATGATGCTGAGCTGCAAACACAAAATGCTCAAGAACTTAAACGTAACTCAGAAGGCGTAGCCGGCAACGCGCAAGATGCCAATAAAGTAGCGTTTGATGCCATGGAGCTTGCTAAACAGCAAAATGCCTTACTCGAAAACTTTAGCCAATCAATGCAAAGTATGAAAGGGCAGGTAGGTGAGTCAAACTCATTAGTTAGTGATATTCAGCATCGCCTACAAGAGCAAATGCATACCATTAAAGCCAGCTTAGGTTTATAACTCTTCAAAGGGCGAGCAATGTAGTGCATTGTTTGCCTTTAAATCATGCGGTATTCAATTTTTTGGGTATATACTCTGTATTCTTATTTTATTTCAAGGAATCACGATGATCGAACAAGGCCAAACTTTACCTGCGGCAACCCTTAGCGAGTTAACCAGTGAAGGCATGCAAACTTTATCAACAGAGGCACTATTTGCTGATAAAAAAGTGGTGCTATTTGCTGTGCCAGGTGCATTTACACCAACCTGCTCAAACGCTCACTTACCAGAGTTTATTACTTTAGCTGATAAAATCACCGCAAAAGGCGTTGATGCAATTTACTGTGTATCAGTAAACGATGCATTTGTAATGAAAGCATGGGGTGAAGCTCATAATGCTGAGCACATTCGTATGCTTGCTGATGGTGATGCAAGTTTTACCAAAGCACTTGGTTTAGATAAAGACACGGCTGGCTTTGGTGGTGTACGTTCAAAGCGTTATGCGATGATTGTTGAAAACCAAACAGTAACAGGTCTGTTTGTTGAACAAGACAAAGAGTTTGTAGTAAGCCGCGCTGAAGCTGTGCTCGAAAAGCTTTAATATAAATACAAAAAAGCCGGACGTGAGTCCGGCTAAAAGTCCCTGGGGGTAAGGGGAGATCAACTATTAAGGTTGATACTGTGCATCCAATGTCAGACCTGAGAAGGTTTTGTATGCATTTAAGCTTAAATGCCAAGTACCTGCTTGTGGGTTACTGAATGTACATGTTTCTGCGTTACCGTTTTTGTACGGACGACAGTCATAGCTTGAAGTAGTTGGTTGGCTACCAAACTTAACAAATAAATCAGCATCGCCAGAACCACCAGACGTTGTTACTGTGAAGCTTGCCATACCTGCTGGCACGTCAATCGTGTAGTGTTTCCATTGACCTGCACTTGCAGAGATATCAGTCACTGTACCACCACCAGCTTGCGGTGCACCTGTGCCAGTACCTGAAGTTGTTAAATCGCCCACTAAGCTAACACCTGAATAAGCAGAGTAGCCGTTAAGCATGACATGATAAGTACCCGCAGTTGGGTTATCGATAGAACATACTTCGTTATTACCGCCTTCATAAGGACGACAATCATAGGTTGATGTTGTTGGTGCGCTACCTGCACGAACGTAAAGGTCAGCATCACCTGTTCCACCACTCATAGTGAAAGTTACATTCGTTGCGCCTGCTGGTACTTCCATTGTGTAGAATGTTTGGCTGCTAGCTGAACCACTTAAACCAGTGAGTGCTTGGCCATCTTCTAACACGTTACCTGTTGGTGGTGGCGGTGTTGTGCCTGATGCTGCTGCAACAGCAGCTGCCGCATCAACAATACCTGTACCACAGCTAGTACATGTTGCTGGGAATGAACGCGTTGTTGATTTTAAGATGTTTTCGATTTCATCTGGTGTTGCTGATGGTTTCGCTTGTTTAATTAGCGCCGCTACACCCGCAACATGAGGTGCCGCCATCGACGTACCTTGCGAGTAGTGGTATGAATCACTGCTTGGGCCAGTAGAACCTGAGTTGTGTGTTGATAGAACACCTTCAGAGTCATTAGCAAAGCTTTGTGCGCCACCTGGTGCTGCAACATCGATGTTGCTACCATAGTTTGAGTAGTAAGCACGTCCACCGTCACGACCTACAGATGCAACGTTTACAACGCCATTACAGTTACCTGGATTGTAATTCGCAGAGTTATCGTTATCGTTACCTGCAGCAATTACGATCACAGAACCGTTGTTACGAGCTTGGTTAATGGCACTTTGCGTGGTTGAGCTACATGAACCGCTACCACCTAAGCTCATGTTGATAACATCAGCAGGATTAGCATTCGCTGGTACGCCTGATACAGAACCACCTGAAGCCCAGATAATACCGTCAGCGATATCAGACGTTAAACCACCACATTTACCAAGTACACGAACAGGAACTACTTTCGCATCGTATGCAACACCAGCAACACCTTCTCCATTGTTAGTCACTGCTGCAACCGTACCTGCAACGTGAGTACCGTGCCAGCTAGAGCTTTGTGCACTGTGTGTGTAACCACATTCGTTAGCGCTGATTGCATCACCCGGATCGCGTGCATCGCTATCACGACCACCGCCGTCATTTGCTACAGACAGATTAGAGATCATGTCGTAACCCGGTAAAATATTGGCATTAAGGTCAACATGCGGACGGTAACCTGTATCAAGTACCGCTACAACCACACCACTACCTGTTGCCGTGTCCCAAGCGGTAGGTAGGTTTAAACCACCCGCTTGCTCGTAGTAGTGCCATTGGTCGTTATAACGAGGGTCGTTAGGTGTTGCGAATGGCTTTAACATTTGGTCGATTTCGATGTATTCAACATTACCTGTTGCAACCATCTCTTGCATGAACTCTTGCGCTTCTTCAGCAGAAAGTTTTTTATCAGCACGCATTACGTGGTGATTACTCATCGCCATTGCACGAACATATTGGGCTTTTACTTTGCCTTTTTTACTGGTGAAGTTTTTAACAAAGCCTTGAGCCTTTTTGTTCATCATAGTTGGCGATTGTTCTGCTGCCGACATCGTCATCATTTCATCACTGTTGTTTTTATACTTAATGATGAACTGCGTACCAAAGCCGTCTTGACCTTGTAGTTTTGCTGCCGTTTCCTGCATCGATGGTGTCATAAGTTGGTTTGGAGTCGCCATTGCTGCCGTCGTCCCAAACAACGCAGTCAAGCTCAGTGCAATTGCGCACTTTTTCAAGTTGTTGTTAGTTGTCATAATGATCCCTAGATTGTTATGTTAATCTCCACGATATTTTTCGCGAAGGGGGACAAAGGTAAAATAAATGTAAATTAAGTTAAAATATCGTTTTATTATGTTTGTCTCTATTTTGGTTATAACTAAATGTATAGATGGCTAAATGGTGCTTTTTTCGTGTGTTTTTCGTTCTTTTCTAATTAAAAAGTTTTAATTTTTAGATTTTGAGTTTTTACTTTATTTCGTTTTTTGGTTTTATCTTTTTTGTAAAAACACCTCACAGTTAACACCTCATGTAAAATAACTTGTTATAATCAGCTAAATTTTTTTAGTGAGTATGAGTAATGACCCAAGTAGATGTAATTGTGATAGGCGCTGGCGCTGCAGGTTTGATGTGTGCTGCACAAGCAGGCTACCGTGGTCGCAATGTTACTGTGCTTGATATGGGCAAAAAGCCGGGCCGTAAAATATTAATTAGCGGCGGTGGACGTTGTAACTTCACCAATGAAAATGCAAGCCCAGACAACTACTTGTGTGGTAATCCTCACTTTGTAAAATCGTGTTTAAGCCGTTATACCCAGCATGACTTTATTGAGCTGGTGGACCGTCACGGCTTGGCTTATCACCATAAAACACTGGGTCAGTTATTTTGTGATAACAGCGCACAAGATATCGTCGATATTCTTCTAACTGAGTGCGAGTGGGCGGGGGTTAACATTGCTCTGCGTAACGAAGTACTCAGCGTGACTAAAACCGATGCGGGTTATGAAGTTATTACCGAACAAGACAGCTATCAATGTGAGTCGTTAGTTGTCGCATCGGGCGGATTAACCATGCCTAAGCTTGGTGCATCGCCAATTGGTTATAAAATTGCTGAGCAATTTGGTTTAACTGTGCTGCCAACCATGGCGGCATTAGTGCCATTTACTTTGCATCAGCATGATAAAGATCGCTTTGACGGGTTATCGGGGATCAGCATTCCTTGTCTGGTTACCAGTGAAGATGGCACCCAGTTTAAAGAAAACATCTTGTTTACTCACCGCGGCCTTTCGGGCCCAGCGATTTTGCAAATCAGCTCATTCTGGCGTGCAGGGCAAACGGTGTATATTAACTTGTTACCAGAGCTTGATTTAAAACAGCAGCTTGAGCAGTGGCGTCAAAGCCAAGGTCAAAAGTCATTAAAAAATACCCTTGCGACAATTTTACCAAAACGCTTTGTTGAAATGCTGCACGACAGCAAAGCAATTCCTGATTGCAATGTAAACCAACTAACCCATGCACAAATCGACGCGCTACATGATTACATTCACAATTGGCAAATTAAACCCAACGGCACAGAGGGTTATAGAACAGCCGAAGTAACGCTTGGCGGTGTAGACACCGACGAGTTAAGCTCAAAAACCTTTGAAGCGAAAAAATCACCGGGTCTTTATTTCATCGGCGAAGTCACCGACGTAACCGGCTGGCTAGGCGGCTACAACTTCCAATACGCTTGGAGCTGCGGCTTTGCAGCAGGGCAGTATTGTTGATTGTTTTCGTGGAATAGTTTCGAAGACAGTTTTGCCAATTCGAAGACAAGAAGCTCTTATTTAACGCGGCACAGCAAGCTAACTAAATAAGAAATATACGAATATTTTTGTCTTCGGTTTTTGGTTCGTTGATGCTACTCCATATGAAACGTTAATGTCGGAATGTTGTGGTTTTTAATGCTTCTATTTGTTCAGGACTAAAACCATGACGAAGTAGTTCAAAATCACGATAATCTATAGCGACTTTCTTACCTTCACCAATTACTTTATAAATGCTACCACTAGCTGTTTTTAGCAGGTTTGTCTTTGGATTTATCTTAACTATCCTTGAAGTGCAGATATAGTCACCTTTGCCAAATCTAAAAGATTTATCTTCAACACATATGCCCCATAAAACTTGACCGATTCGGTGTCCATCGTCTTCAACAGTCACGATTTGCCAATCACAAACTATAGTATCCATAAATCACCCTTACCCCATGAGCAGTAAAGTTCGATAGTAGGAATTTTGTGGTTAAAAACATACTAAATGCGTGGATCTAATCCTGAGTTTTTCTTCAGATAAAAAACGATAAGGCTATTGGTGGCTAAAAAATCCTATATAAAACCTAGATAACTTGTTGGTAATATAGAAGAATAACTTTGATTCTAACAGTGCTGACAACTGGAAGTCGAATGACTCTAATAATTACAAATATAGAGAAGAATGAAGACGAAATTGAGCTTCTTGGTAAACATTTCAAGTGGAAAAACCACAAGGAATTGCTACTTCAGTTAGTTACTATTTGTGATGAGTGCCTATTGGTTTCTCCATTTTTAGCCAAGGACTTCAATAAACTATTAGATGGCATATCACTTGAAGGGAAGTCAATTGAGCTGATTTCTTCCTGTGCACCAAGAGGGGATGATCAGTTCTCTAAGCCTTTTTCGTTGAGAGATTTTGGAAACTTAGTGAAATCTCAAACTGGCGATTGGCCTGTTATCGGCTTAGATCAAAAGCTTCACTCTAAAGTATATATTTTTCGCAAAAACGGTACTCCATTCGCTGGTATTGTCACTTCTGCAAACTTTACGGAAAGTGGATTGACTTTAAACAATGAGACAGGCGTTCTAATTCAGGAAGAAAAGGCACTTTTGGAGTTAGAAGAAACGAGCCGAGCCGAGTTGGACTATGTAAATTTAGCTGATTGGCAACTAGATAAATTATGCCAAAATGCTGAAATATCGGGTAGCGTAACTCCACCATCAGGAAATCGAGAAATAGGACTATCCACATTACTGAACAACTATGCTACCCCTAGTGCTGGCAATAGAACCACTAAACTTAGACCAGAAGCTAATTACTTTATCAAAGTATCCGGTGTTAGAGATCGTCCTATTTTACCTGAACAAAGAATCGTCATTGATAAGCCGCAAAGCAGGTTAACCTTTGCTAAAGAACCCAAAGGGTTAAAGCTTGGTGATTGCCTGTTAGAAGTAGCTGTAGGCGGTGCATGCTTCTTAAGCTATTACGCATGCGCTAGTGCAATTTGGGAATTCACAGCCGAAGAGCAGAGTAAAAATAAGGACTATCAAAGATGGCCTTATTATGTATTCGCCAACAACCTCTCATTAAATTATGGAACAACATGGTTTGAAAGCCCCATTTATTATGATCAATTAGTAGCTGATTTTAATAGGGAGCATCCAAATACTGCCGTAACTAAAGCCGGAAAAGACCATTTTAAAGGGGCGATTCAAATGGGACATTCATACATCAGAGTTACTAAAGAGTTTGGCGAGTACGTGAAGTCAAAAATTGATAACTATGGGCAATAACGCAGCTTGGCCCTTAAATATTCTAAAACTAAAGGAAGTATTAAAGCTAAAATGATAAGAATGGAACACCTAATAGATCTAGAGTCTAGCCATGTAGCAGTGATTATTGGCGAAAATGGCTCTGGCAAGAGCACGCTATTGAACCAATTGTCGAAGAAGTACATCGCCCAAGGGCGCAAAGTCATTGCTATTGCTAATTCGATTCACGATAAATTCAATAGCCAAAGTCGTAATTTTAGCTTGCTGGGGTATCGAAGTGGAAGGAAGATATCCCAGAGAACAGTAAAAAAAGCATTGTTAAACCTAGACAACGAAGACTTAGTTAAAACTAAAAGAATCGGTCAAATACTAGAGTATGTTGGGTATCAAAATGAAATTGGATTTAAGGTCAATGTCTTAAAAGAAGTCAGAGAGTATGAAATTGAAGAGGCTGAAATCCTAACACCCAGTGAGTTGCAGGATGTTAGCACTTTAATCAATAAGCTTAATAACAATTCTAGTAACGAAATTCACTGGGTTCGATTAGATGAATTTCGTTACGACAAGATGAATAGCTCTACAATAACAAGACTTTTGAAGCATGAAAAACTGCTTAGAAAGCTTAACGTTATCTCAACAGTCGAGGTTTTCTTAAAAAAAAATTGGGAGCCAATCGACCTATCTGAAGCAAGCTCTGGTGAGTTGTCTTTTATCACTTCGTTAGTATTTATTTCAACAATGATAAGTGAAGATTCTGTTATCTTGATCGATGAACCAGAGAATAGTTTGCACCCTAGGTGGCAAAGAGAATATATTGCAAAGCTGATGGATATATTCTATCTCCATCAACCGACAGTTGTTTGCGCAACTCACTCTCCAATTGTGGTTTCAGGTGCTGAAGTAAGTGAGCAAAGTCTTTCCATATTCAAATCGCAAAACAATCAATTGGAAAAATTGCCTCAAAATTCCAACAACCTTGAACAATTACTTTGGGAAATGTTTGGCATTGCTACCCCAGAAAATAGATACCTTTCTAATCTCATCACTAACACTCTTAATGAGCTAGCAGAAAACCAAATTGATTTGGCACAAGCGCAAAGATTGTTCAACCTGCTAGAGAACGAAGTTTATGATCCAAAACAAAAAGATGTATTGGCTTCTGTTAGAAAACTTGCTGATAAAATAGAGCAAAGGAAGGTTTAGTATGCGACCTTATGTATTAACTGTAGATGATCAACAAAGCATAAGAACCGCAATTCGGGAAGGCGGCAATATTTGGTCTTCAGATCATTTGGATGACTTTAAAAGGAACCTAAAAGACTTTTATAGGAATGAACAAAACCAGCAGTGCTGCTATTGCAAAAGAGTTACCGTTGGAGAATTTAGGATGGTTTTAGATATCGAGCATATCCTCCCCAAAGGAACCCCCGCTTATAGAAGATATATGTTCGAGCCAAAGAATCTTAGCATTGCTTGTAAAAGATGTAATATGGAAATAAAAAAACAAGATATTTCTTTTATCAGTAATACAGCAAACTTTAACCCTGACTTTTTTGACTCAAATAACTACCTTTTCATCCACCCTCATACTGATAATTATTGGGATCATATCGATTATTCTATGGTGGTTGAAAATGACTATATGTTAATTCAATATACTGTGAAGAGTCCCAATGGTAAGGGACAGTACACTTATGATTACTTTAAACTTAACGAACTAGAAGTTGAAGCAATTAATAATGCTCAAGGTATAGAAAGCCAGCCTATATCTGAAGAGATAGATGAAGACATAGCATTGGAAATTCAACGGTCTTTAATGGCTCTTTAACAAGCATATAGCCTTATAAAAAATTTTTATAAGGCTATCACTGAGTTAGCTAAACGCTTCTCTTTGCTTAATGGTGTGGTATAGAAACGCTGTTCAATACCGTAAAGCAAAAGCTTTAACTCTTCATCTGTCTGTATTTCAAATTTCTTATTAGCAGCATCAAAAGTTAGCTTTTGATCACAGTAACTATGCACATATGACAGCATTTGGTCTTTGTCAGCAGCAGTCATGTTATTCAAAGTATCCATTGCCAATGCAATACGCTTTCTGTTTGGTTTAGATACTTTGGCTAGGTCTAAGTCACCCGTCAGCTCAAGAAACTCTTCATCTAAAAACTCTTGAACTTCTTCATTAGTCGCTTCTTTGTATAGTTCATCAATACCCTTAAAAATACTGGATACAGTAGCAAGGTTTTTGAAAACTAAAGTGTTACTGTTTTTAAAGTAAACAGCATCAGGAAGTGCGTTGATCACTAAACGGTTGTCACTTTCTTCTATTTCTGCTGCCTCGCCAAAGCCAATCATTTTTCGCTTTAGAAATAACGATGGTGTGATTTTTTGAAAATAAAAGTCATCACCTTGCAGCGAGAATAGATAACCAATTTTTGCAAATTGTGCTTTGACTAAATCATCATAATCTTTTGAGTCAAAATCAGCTTGTAAAAGGTCAATACAAAACGCTCGTTGATTAAAGTTCTCAACTTTAAACCAAGCATCTTCATCTAAGTTGTGGTCAGGGTTGTATTCAACACAATGTGCGATATCAATATCGACTGCTTCAAATAACGTGTGATCGGAAACCAGTTTGAAATAAGGCTTTTTTCTAAGTCCTTTTACTTTAGCAAACACGTGATCCATGTTTAACCTCGTTCTAAAAATGTGTAATTGTTAATTCGGTGCGCTTTTTCAATGTCTATTTCATTCGGCTTTTTATATTTATTCCGGCTGATTAGAAAAATAGCGGTGCCATTCTTGGTTTTGATGTTATAAAACTCAAAACCAAACAAGAGGAAAAGCGGGTTAAAATAAAGTGCCTGAGACAAGTAGGTGAAAATGAACAGCACGCCATAGACAAAGCTAAGCGTCTCCCAGTTGTTGATACTTAGTGCGACAAAGAAATAGCCCAAATAACTTGGCAAAAAGCTATTGTTAGCATGCTCTATACTCTCCACCTCTCCTTTTTTGAAAGCATCGCTTCCAAGCCATCTACTTAATAAAATGCTGACTCCAGTTAATAATATTGGAACAGCTAAATAAATCAGGTAAGAAACAAAATTCGGCCACGTTGCTACAAAAGTACAAGCAGGAAATAACTTAGAGAGCGTTACTCCCTTTTGCACCAGATATATTAGCAACAGCAACGATGTTGCATTAAAAGTAAGTAGTAGCCGAAATAATAAGTTCATCACTTCACCGTAACCTGACCATTCATTAGCATGGGAAGCAGCCAATCTCTCATTCTTATCAGCTCTTGGTTTTCTAAATTAGTTTGAAAAATCATATTATTATAGTCTGTGACTATATCGTCATATTTTTCCAATAGGTTGGATGGTGGATTTGCCAATGCTAAAGAAAAGAGGTCATTCTTTGTAATTGAACCAAAGGTTGTACCTTCGGAATTACGTCTATCAAAAACTTGCTTAAAGTATTTCATTACATAAAACAGAAAACCATCTGAGCCTGTTTTGCTATTAAGAGCAGCAAGTCCACGTCCAATACAACAGTCAATATTCGCTATATTCATTTCGCCCACAGGTGCTCTAACACTCAACAGAATATCCCCTTTTTTAGCCATTCGATTAGGTTCTGTTGTATATTGTCTTTCAGAGGGGAACAGCCAACCAAAGTCTGTAGAGCCTTGGAAGAATGGAGTTCCGTTGCCTTCTTCATTGTATGAAGTGCCACTTGGAGATTGGCCCATTGTTATATTGGCAATTTTCGATAAAATAGTATCCGTCCACCCTTCAGGAATAGCTCTTTTTAAGTTTTCGTTATAAACCATATTACCGCCAGAAGACTTATATGGATTACCATTTTCATCAGGAAAGTCGAACTGCACAAACCAATAGTCAAATAAACTTTTTGCCATTTCCTCCAGCTCATTACTAACTTTATTATTGGCATCTATTTTTTCATCAAGAGTTTCCAAAAGTAGCGCGACTTTATCTTGTTCCTTTTTGTCCCTTTTTGGAAAATCTAACGCCCTAAAATTAGTAGTTGCCTGTGCTAGTGCTGGCACACCCACATGGCTTTTGAATGATAGTAGTCTTCTTTGTCCCTCTGGTGTGTGGAAATAATAGGCAAAATAGACAGGGTTAATTAAATCTGTATTCAACTTTACTCTAAATTGACTCTGAGATATAACATACTCTTCATATTGTGAACTTTCAGGTACATATGCTATTTGACCTAAAGTTCCTCGGTGAGTAATAACAATATCGCCCCTTTTGGCAACTGCTTTTCTATAACCCTTGGCTCTCTCTTCAGATACGTAATTATCGAAGCCATCCTTTAGTTTTACACCTGAAATATTCGAACCATTTAAAACGGGTACACCACTTTTAATGAAATACTCAACCTTTATATCGGAACCAAAAGGTCCCATAGATATTTCTTCAATGAGTTCGTCTATTTTTTGATAAGTTCTATTCATAACTTATCCCACTCAACTGCTTTTGTATTGATTTTTCAAGCTTTTTTGATTCTTCAAATAAGCTTTTTAATCTCTCAGAATGAGTTTTCATTTTAGATTTAAATTGATCTTCCGTTATATCAACGTGATCTAACTTAATCTCAAAGTACTGGCCTGCACTAAGACTATAATTTTTTGCTTCAATTTGTTTATACGTAACAACTACCGATAAGTCTTCGATAGTTTTTTTGGTATTAAAAGCATTGATAATTTTTTGCTCTTCACTTGGCGTTAATACTGTTTTTTGATTTTTTCCATCTTTAACTTTTTCACCTAAGTTTGAAGCATCTACAAGTACAACATCTTCTTGGTTATTTTCGTCAATAAAGAGGATAGAAACATTTGTCCCTGTGTTTGCAAATATATTAGATGGCATTGAAACAACACCAGCTAGCCATTTCTTCTCTACTAATTTTTGACGAATTTTTTTATCAATTCCTGATTGAGCAGTTATAAATCCTGTAGGTACAACTATTGCTGCTTTTCCTCCATTTTTTAATGAATGGATAATATGCTGTAAAAATAATTGATAAATAGCCATTTTGTCTTTTGACTTAGCAGGTGTCTTCGGAACCCCTGCGAAAAAGCGTTCTTTATTTGCTTTGCTATCTAACTCATCACGAATATCACTAAAGTCTAGTTTGAATGGTGGATTCGAAACTATGTAATCAAACTTTTTAAGCTCTTGACCATCTTTGTGATGAGGGTGTCGCAGAGTGTCACCTTCAATTACATTTGGTATTGAATGAACTAGATTGTTTAAAATAAGGTTTAAACGAAGAAGATTTGATGATTTCTTTGAAATATCCTGCGTGTAAATACTACAGCGATTTTCACCTATTGCATGTGCAACATTCATTAAAAGCGTACCAGAACCAGCCGATGGGTCGTAACAACTTACATTACGAACATCACCTCTAACATCTTCCGGCACAAGTATATCCGCCATAATTCGCGCAACTGCGTGTGGTGTGTAGTATTCCGCATATTTACCACCCGCATTGCTATTATAGTCTTTGACTAGGTACTCAAAAATTGTCGCGTAAAAGTCAAATTTCTGAGTGAAGATTCTTTCGAAACTAAACTCTATTAGTTTGTTGATTATTGCTTTACAGAATTGATCGCGCTTTGAAACCGTGACGTTTTCACTAATACGAGTGAATAACTGCACTTTTTCACCGGAATCAGTCATTACAGCAAATACATCGTTATTGTTAACAGCGATATCCATTAAGGTATCGTCAAATAACTTGGCGAAATCTGGTTCATTTTGCTTTGTAAATAAGTCACTAATGAAGTGATGCGGCTTTAATCTCGCTGTATCAGCGCCCATTTGTAATTGCAGCATTTCTAAATCGTCTTCGGACATTGCGCTCAGCGCGTCTTCCCACTTTTCAGCAGTTGCAATGTTGTCATCGATCTTTTTTGCTTCGAAAGCAAACTTGTCATTTAAAAACTTATATAAAAATACTTGGGTGATAATTTCAAATTCACCTGTGCTATTGCCAAGGCCATTGGTCGCACAGATAGCTTTCAAGCTATCAATTAAGTCTTTAGTTTTTTGTTGAAATTCTATTTCTACCACTTTTAATTCCTAACAATATTTTGAGCATTACCAAGCTTGGCTGCCCGTATTAAATTCTTTTAAATATTCAGCAACTACTAAATGATTGATGTACTTAGATGCGTCTGCATTCAGTTTAATTTGTTGCTCTTTCATAAAGCGCCCAATAACGAGGGGCATCATTTGTCTTTCGAAGTAGCTTTCGTTATCGAGTATTTGAGTGTTATTCAGCACCTGTTCGTCAGCATCTTCTTTCACACCGACTAAGGCTTCAAAAATCTTTCTTTCCGAATCGCTGATATCGCTTTGAGCTGAATGTCGTTCCTGAAGCCTTTTATGAATACGTGTATATTTAGCATCACCAAGGTACTTTTGACGAAGCTGATTATTCTGCCGATTCAGCTCTTTAACTTGGTCATGAATTTTGTTTAAAGTATCAATATTCGCAACCATTTCTTCTTGCGTAACTTCGCTAAGGTTTTTCTTTTTAAACAAGCGCTCTAGTTCTTCTTTTAGCGTAATGAACTTAGGGTCTTGTTGATCAATATTATTTGCCAACGCTTCACGTGTTTGGCGAAGTGTGTTCTTCAGTTTATCTGCAAGAACTAGCTCTTCCTCACCAATTTTAACGAACTTAAAAATAACATCTTCTAATGCTCTATTTAGTAGGTTACTGGTGTCTTGTCCGCTTTCCAGATCTTTCTTTAAATTCAATAAATCTAAGTGATTGCTTGTTTCTCGGTAAAGAACATTTAACTTGGCAAAGTCTAATTGATCCAAGAAATCATACTCACCTTGTAAGCGGATGAGATTATACAAGCTTCTAGCGTCTGCGAGTGCTTTTTTAAGAGCTAATATCGTTTCTCTGTCTTGAATTTGGCTGATTTGATCAGAAAACGTTTCCATGTTGTCTGTGTCAAAGCGGAAAAGTACATCTTTGATATGCTCGATTTCTTCTTTGATCTCATCTTGAGACTTAAATAGGTGAGAATAGTGCTCCATCTCATCGCCCAATTCCGACTGCAATTCATCAAAGTAAGCTTTGTTTGTTGCATCGAATTCCTTGCGAATATCGGCAAAATCTACAACATAACCATAACGGAAATCTTTATATGTTCTATTAACCCTAGTTAGCGCTTGAAGTAGGTTATGCTTACGAATAACTCTACCCAAGTATAGCTTTTTCAAGCGCTTGGCATCAAAGCCAGTGAGCAGCATGTTGTAGACAAATAAGAAGTCTATCTTGCCTGCTTTAAAATCATCGACCCAATCTTTACGCTCTTCTTTAGTACCAATGTCATGTAGGATAAGAGCAGCGTTTTTAACTTTTTGCTCTTTCTTAACGTTTTCAATGTAGCTATTGGGGGCTGGTTCAGCTATTTGAGGGACTTCCAGCTCAGCCTTCTTATTAGTCGAGTTTTCTGCATATACAGCATTGAAAATCTCAAACATCTGCTTAGCTTGGTCTGAGCTATCGCAAATTACCATGCCACCAATGGTATTGTCGTCCAACGTGCCTCTACTTTTCTCAAAGTCGTTAATAATGTAATCCAGCATAGGCTCTACAAACTTAGGTTTGGCATATGCTTCTTTTCTATCAAAGCCACCTTGTTGTAGCTCAACTTCTTCGAGAGCTTTTTGCAAATCAAGCTTATATTGAGTAGATATCTCTTCTCGAATCAAACGTAAGGTATACCCGTCAGCAATAGAGGCATTGTAATAATACTTATGTATGTAATCACCAAATAAAGCTCGCGAATTGTAGTCATCACCAAGTAATGGAGTGCCTGTTAAACCAATTTTTATTGAGTTTTTATCTGACTGACTAAGGTTTGCTAAAAAGCTACCTTTCGGGTTGTAACTCCTATGTACTTCATCTAAGAAATAAACGCGTTGAATGGCTACGTTGTAGTCTTTTGTTGAAACAACATCAGGGTCATCTTGGAATTTTTGAATGTTAACTACAGTTATTTCTGGCTTACCAGAATTGTTATGTATGACTTTGGTGGCTTTGATATCACGTGCAAATGCATCACGTGAATTTATCGTATGTACAACTAAGCCACGAGCAGTAAATTCTCTCTGCGCCTGCTGAAGTAAATCGAGCCTATCAACAATAAAGTAAAACTTAGGAATGACTTGCTGTTGCTGGAAGTAATCTGTTAAAAACCTGACATTATAAAATGTTAGAGCAGTTTTACCGCTGCCTTGCGTGTGCCAAATGATGCCTTTCTTGATCCCATCATCTAATTTGCGCTCAATCGCTTTTGTAGCAAACATTTGTGGGTAGCGCATTATATGCTTCTGTAAGCCATCTTCCTCTGCAACGTATGCAAGCGCATAACGCAATATAAACGCTAGCCTTTCTCTACTAAGAAGAGAGGTACATATTCTATTTGTAGGTCTGCTAGGTTCTTTATTGGTTTGGAATTCAGGATTACTGCGAATTACCTCTTTATTATTGTCTTTTAAGACAAACAATTCTTCAGAGTCGCTAACTTGCTTTAACAACCTTGTAAGATCTAATTCTTCTTCTTCACGGAAATAGTTGAAAACTGGTTTATGGTAAGAGCTACTAGCATAGAATGCACCTTGAACTGGCTCTGGATCATTTTCGTCATATTCCATGTTATTAGAAAACAACATGAACTGCGTTATATTAGCGAATCGCCTGAATTTAGGGTTTTGAAAGCGCTTATTCATGCGATCACGCTCAGCAAGAATACCTTCTCGGTTGTTTGGCTTTTTCACTTCAATAAATACTAACGGCAATCCATTTATTAACAGTGTTATGTCTGGCCTAAATTCTTCATCACCATTTTGACAGGTAAGCTCTGTAACGACATGAAAGCTATTGTTATTAAAATTCTCAAAGTCGATTAGTTTGATATTTGATCTATCGGTAAGGCGGTTAAAGAACGCTCTTCCTAGATCTTCATTATCAAGTGTTAGTTTGATTTCTTCGAAAAGCCTAGCAACATCCGCCTCTTCAATACCGGGGTTGATTTTTGTAATAGCAGAACTAAAAAGTGATGGGAAAATATTTGTATCTAGATCCCATGTATGATCTTTGAGTGAAAGGTATTTATAACCTAATCTCATTAAATGAAGAATGGCTGGAATTTTTACTCGTGTATCTTCGTTATGTGGTTGCATACTAATCCTTGTTATTTTTTTGTTCTTCAATCCACGTTTCTAAATCAACCCGCTTGAAGCGCCATGAGCCACCCACTTTGAAGCCGGGCAGTTTACCTTCGCTTGCAAGGCGATAAGCCGTTTTTTCATTCAACTTGAGGTATGTAGATATCTCTTGAATAGTAAGTATTTCGTCTGTCATCGGACTATCTCAATAATGAACTTAGTTACAATATGAGAAAATTGAGGAAATAACAAGAAATTGGCTTATCGATTTGTTCTAATCTGTTAATTATCATGAGATATCACGTTTTATCATCGAACTATCAATTTTCATTTTCCCTCGATTACATAAGATTGATTTAGGCAATCACACAAACAGGAGAACATGATGTCTAATCAACAAAACAACCATAAAGCAAACCAAGGTAATGCTAACAAAGGCACTTCTGGTACTAACCAAGCGTATGCTAAAGTACACGGTAATCGTGGTAAGCAAATGGGTCCCACTCAAAAAAAATAATGGGATATAAAGTGGCAGGCTAACAATGCCTGCCACCTTTTAAGGATAAGTATGGAAGCAACTAACAATAAAAATAAAAAGCGAAAATTCAAACAAACAAAACAACTCGTTAGATTCGCAATTAATGATGGATGGACTCAAATAGAGATAGCTAAAGCGTGTCGAACCCATCAATCTATTGTTAGCAACTGGTACAAAGGTATAGATCAAGCAACAGAACAGCAACTTAAGCCTTTGCTAGAGCAATATGGTCACAAGCTAAGACGGAATTCCTTTAAGGTTTATTGGAATATTGATTCTGAAAGCAAAGCCAAAGTATTCCACAAGGTTGAAGGTAAAGTGATTTTAAGCCAAGCCTTCTATGACGCGAGAAGAGTTAGTCATAAATTAGAAAAGAAAATCCCTCAACATAAACTTACGATTCATCACCAAGGTAACAACAAATTCAGAGTTGTTTATCAAAGTCGATTAACGTTTCAACATAGCAATGCAGAGCTTGAGTCAACGGTCGAAGATGCTATTTGGGGTGCAAATGTCTCTGAGCAATATGAGCTTGCAGAACTACTTCTTGTAATTGATCAATACGCTGAAAAAACGTTAGCGGAATACCCTAGTGACGCAAACACGTTGCCTTTCATTTTGCGTCAATCACTGCTGAATCACGGATTTCATATTGATGGAATTGTTGAATACCCTGCCGTTTGGTAAGGTATTAAAGAACCCAAAGAAAAGGCTTGGCACCTTAAAGCCAAAGTATGTGGAAAACCACAATGTTTGGAGCACCCGCTTGGGTAAGCCCTATGGCTAGCCAGTTCGCTACCATAGCGCGATTCAAACAATATTAGGAGTACATTGTTATTGCTTTGAAAAAAGCTAGGCCAAAGGCACCGCTGATCAGCCGAATCATAACGTGTAATTAAGGGATAGGGTGGGTAAAAAAGCCAGCCGTCAGTCACTGACCGCTGGCTTTTTGTTTCCCCTAGTTTCTTGCATTGCTACAACATCTATCCAAACAAAATCTAGTTTTCATCTCACCCTCTTTATCTGTAGAAAAGTTAATTTCTCTTAAAAATAACAAATTATTTTGTTCACTCAAAAAATTCCCGTTCCTCTTTGAACTAAAGGTTTTATTTAATATTTACAATAATATCTAAGTTTCGTTTTATTTATAAAAAATAATACTTTTGAGATTTTTAGTATTAATCAATATCTTAGCGCCTATATATATTATTTAATATATTAAATATGCAGAATTAATCCGTAGTTTTAATTATTATTAGTAAAATTAAATAATTGATATATAAGGAAAATATTAGTTTTCTAGTTTTGTTTTTTATGCTTTGTGATGCTATTACTTTAAAGATGTAATTTTTATTGGATTAGTATTTATGAGAAAGCAACTAAAAGGGGTCACTTTAAAACGACAAAAAAATTGGATCGACAAACATGAAGAAAGTTTGTTGGTAGGAAACAGTTATATTCCTTTCTGGACAGTACATGATGTTCGGTCCAGTGGAGTTAAATGCAAAATTAAGCACTTTCGTGAAGATCGTGTTGTTCATCTGCTAAGCCAAAACGAAGTTTGCCAATTTATGCTACTGGCGTTTGACCAAGCCGTTATAGATACGAAAGAGCAGTTTGCTTTACCTTTGGCGGAGACATTGGTGCTAGCCAAAGAGCTTGATGTAAAACATCCTGTATATCCGGGAACGAAAGTACCTATTGTTCAAACCATCGATTTTATATGTGACATCAATACGAGCAAGAAAGGTATAGCCGTTAAGCAGCATGACGAGATTTTCAAAGTAAGAAGTGTCGAAAAGCTGGCAATTCAAGAGGCATACTGTGCCAAGCGTGGTTTTGAATTTGAAATAACTACTAGCAAAGATTTGAAGATCGAGCCAGTAAGAAATCTAGAACGCATCTATCGGCATGCCAAGCTAAATCCACTTCTTAAACCTATGCTTGCTGATTGGTTAGAGACTTTCTTAGTAACTATTGATCAAGCTCCCGATGAAAGAGCATCAAAGTTACTGCGTATGAGTGCAGATAAGGTAGGGATTGATTTCTCGATTGCCGCTCACTTTTTTTATCACAGCATCTGGCACCACAAAATCGATATTCATTGGGAGCGACCTCTCTTTTTGGAGTTTTCAGCTATTGATTTAGGTTTGTCCAAAGTTAATGCTGGCAGCATTATAACTGCTGGCGCTGCGGCTTAAGGGAAGAAGTTATGTTAGCAGTATCAGACTTCCCTTCTGACAAATTAAATCATTTCAGCGTATTGTCACCAAGTAATGTTGATGAGCCTATTCGTCTGAATGGGCGAGCTATTACTGAAAATTACTTAGTTGTGTATTTGGATTCGAATAGTGATTTGGCAGTGATAATCAATCAAGAGTCCAAAACAATAGCTCCTCTGCATATCTCATACGATGAATTAGTTTTACATATTGAAAACTACCACTTAATCGTTGTGAAGCCACAATGGCATCCAAAGACGCTAATTTCTGAAGAGCAGCTAACTGCAAAACAAAAGATTAAAGTTGAGCGCAGATACAACGCAATACTTCCCTTAGTCAGTGATATTGATGCGGTGCTTAGAAATAGTGTTGGCGATAGAGTGTTTGCGAGTGCTGCTGAGGCGGCTGGAGTCACTAGGCAGTTTGTCTATGACACGTTCTATAGCTACTTAAGACATGGCTGTAGAAAAATCGGCTTAATTATGCCTCAAGGTAAAGATAGTGCAGAGAAGGATAGAAGTGCTTCTAATTACGTCAAAAAAGGTCGTGTGGCCGTCAACTTTCAAGGAATGGAACTGCTTCCAAAAGATGAAAAAATCATCCAGCAGTATATAAAAAAATACGCTACCACTCCTGCTTTGACAATCATAGACGCTTTTAGGGAGATGCTGAAAGATAAGTATCATAAATGCAGAAGAGCTGCGACCCCACAGGAGCAAAGGGAAACGGGTTCTCGTTTTGTCGTTGAATTAAAGGAACGACATGAACGCCCAACTTACGATCAATTCTATTACAGGCTTAACAACGTTTATAACGGCAATATCGCAAAACGAGATCGCGGTAAACAAAACCCAATGGAAGCTGCTGCCAATAATGATGGCAGGGAAGGTAACTCTAATATTAATGCTTCAGGTCCGGGTGAAATTTACTACCTCGATGAAACTCCATTTCCTGAAGAATTGGTAAGTATTTTTGATCCTGAACGGAAAACTAAAATTGGCAAAGCAACCGTTTATTTTGTTGTAGATAATTTTTCAGACGCAATTAGTGGTTTGTACATCACCACAGAATCACCAAGTTTTGCAACGGTTAAAGAAGCAATATTCAACGCATGTAGAGACAAACAAAAATGGGTGGATGAACTCGGCCTAGATATAGATGCCTCAGGCTGGAAGCCTAAAGGAGTACCTCAAATTATCTATGTTGATAATGATGTTTTCAAGGGGGAGGTTAGCGAAGGACCAATTACGTCAGGAGTGCCTATTACCGTGAAGTTTGGTCGCGTTGGTCGAGGTGATGATAAAAAAATGGGAGAGCAACATTTTGAACTAGCGATGAAGCTTTTCCGTGGAAAAAGTAAAGGGCATGAGACTGACTCTAAGTTAGACAAAGCAAGGCAAGTGGCACGTAAAAATGCTTGCCTAACTATCAACGAACTATACGACATCCTTATCCGATACATCATTGTTCGAAACAATAAAGTTCAGAATAAGCAATTTCCACTTACGTTTGAAATGGCTCGTGATGGAGTTAAGAAAATTCCTCAGCATGTTTGGGATTGGGGAGAAGAAAATAGACCCGGCTACACAATGTATGTACCCGAATCACAGTTGTATTTAGATCTTCTGGAGACTGGCACTGTAACTTGCCATAAGACTCATTTGTTCCTTCAAGACCACGGATTGAAATACACCTGTAATTGGACCAAAGAAGAGGGCTATCAAGACCGTAAAAAAGGTAGAAAACTTCACCAATTCAAATGTAGATATCACCGAGGTTTTGCTGGCTGCATACTTATTGTTACACCAGATAACAGGCTCGTACCCGCATATTTAGAACAAGACGATGCTATTTACGCACAGTGCTCATTCAGAGAAATCAAAGAGCATAAGAGCAGTGACCCCGATGGGGATCAAGAGTTATATGAATCAGAGCTATCTGCTTATTTAACACTAATGGATCACCTCGAAGATACAGTCAAAAAAGCTGAGAAAGAGCGTAGGCCAAGTTCAACAGGAACAATCCAGCAAATCCGTAAAAATCGAAGATTTGAAGCACTTTTAGATCAACAAAGACAGATAGTGAACTTCTTGAATGCTGTTCAAGACACGATGACAGTCAACTTGCCAGTACAGGGTCACTCTGACGAAATCGAATTAGATGAACACGATTCAAGAGACTCATTTTACGATAATTAACCAAAGGTATAAAAAATTATGAAAACTACAATTGTTAACGCGAAATATCATGAAACAGGCAACCCCCTGCATGCTGATAACCCATTAATTACGGCATTACCACCAAAGTTGTTGGCAAAGGACTTCAGTCCAGCCACAGCCATTAAACTGATCAACCTCAAAGCTACAGATGATAGTGCAGATGAGCGGATTAAAGCCATTCGACAACTCAAGAAGCTATATCTACCTACTTATACTCATTATGAGATTTACTCGCATTTATACGATACGGTCGTGTCAGTTTATGAAGATCGCAATCCAAATCATAGTGAAGTGACAGAATGGACTTATGAGCTTGCCAGTCCTGAATTTAATTTTGACGGTGATGATGACGATATTTTAGAAGGAAGTACGACTAGTGAAAGTAGCGTACTTACTGGACCAAGTGGAGCGGGTAAATCAACATTTGCACGTAATACGATTGCTCGTTTATTTCCACAGGTCATTCGACACCCTACACTCGACCTAGAAAATCCACAAATTACCTACTTGTTTGTAGATATGCCACATGATGGAACACGAAGTGGGCTTTGTATGAATATTTTCAGAGCGTTGGACAAAGCGCTGAAGTCATTTGATTACCCTTGTTACGAAAAGCTCTATGAAGGTGAAAAAATTGCAAAAATGGAATCAGCTATCCACGTCCTATTTCGCGAGTTTCACGTTGGTTTATGCGTTATTGATGAATTTCAGAATTTAAATGTATCTGGAAAACTTCTTCGGGACGAAATGCTCCAGTTTTTTGACAGCATGGCTAATAATGCAAGAGTTTCTATTCTTAAAATAGGCACCAGCGATGCGATTAAAATCATCGATAAAAAACACCAGCATTTGAGAAGAGCGGGTGAACTAACTCAACTATCTGCATATACCAAAGATTCGAAAGACTGGGAGCTGTTAGTTAATACTTTATTTAACCTACAGTTTGTAAATAAGAAAATCGAAAAAGACGATAAGCTCAATGACTTGTTGTTCGAATTAACTTGTGGTTTTCCTTATGCTGTGGTGAAGCTGTGGCAACTAACTCAAATAGAAGCCATTAATAGCGGTAAAGAAAAAATATCTCTAACTCTACTGAGAAGTGTTTATAAGCGTCAGTTTAGTCTGCTGCATACCGTATTTTCCGCGATTAGACGTAAGAAAACGTCTCGTTATGAAGATTTAATTTCTGTGCAGCAACTTCTCGATAAAGGAGAAGTTAAACAAGCGATTAAACACCTTAAGTACTTCCTCGAATCTGAACAGTTTAATGGCCCTGCCACATTGCATTTAATGGAAGCGATAGAAGTAATGCAGTCTGATATTGATCTTACATCAGAAGAAAAAGCTGAAATTGCAAAAGTTAAACAGTCACTTGAGCTAAAAGTAGCCGAAATTAAGAACCAGAACTCCAACAAAGTAAAAAATAAGAAGGAGGCTGCGTAATGTTAAAGTTTAAACGTTTTCCTAATGAACATGTTATCAGCACGCTTGTGCGCAAAAGAGTTCAGCTAGCGTTTCCCTCAAATAATTCTTTCATGAATTACATTTCCTTGAATTGTGCGTATCCCAAAACTTTTGATTTGTGTACCCAAGTATTTAATGCCGCTTTACTTATTGATGGAGACAATACCAAAGTTAATCACAGTCTTGTTGATGGCAGTTCTTGGGCTTCATGGCGGTTAAGTGATAGCGATAAAAATCTATTGGAGTCTATCGAAACTGAGCGAAATGCAAACCTTCGACAAGGCGAATTAGCTTTTAATCGAGGTTGGCAATTTTGCTTAACTTGTGTTCGAGATGATAAGAAGAATTATGGAGTTAGTTATTGGCACGCACAACACCAATTACCGGGGATCACCCATTGTATGAAGCATCAATGTCCTTTATACATGGCTCCCCCAATGAAGTCGATAGATAAGTTGGTATTACCGCAATACATTGATTTACATAAATCACAACAGCATTCAAATTCGTCGGAACTGCTAAAGTGGAGTCGATTCGTTTATGAAATTAATGAGGCATTAACTCGATTTCCACACAAGGGTGCAGAGTACAAAAGTGCTCTTAGGAATAGCTTACCAATCGAAAGCAATAAGGTAACAGATATAACTCAAACTTGTATGAGCTTTATGGATCAACTTGAATCCGAAGTAAGTTATGAAGTGCTGCAACATCTGTTCAAATACTACTCAAGGCCCAATGCGAAAAGACGATTAAATCTTATCCGTTCAGCGCTTATCAACGATGACACTGTAACTGTTCGTAATCCAGTTTATTACCTCATATTGATGTACTGGAGAAGAAATCAACCTGAGTTAATAAAGGTTCTTAACGATGTTCAGTTTGCAGCTTAACCGAGGCGAATGCTTGTACAGTACCATAACTAGGCATTGGCAAAGGTTAGGTGCACCTTCAAGTTACAGGTATAGAAGCTTACTCGGTTTACCAAGTCGTCATAGGGTTCACCCGTTTTTGACTACGCACCTTTCTGTTATCGGTCAGAAATTTGGTATTGATGCTGAGTTGCTTTTAAACGCGCATACATTGTATCCGATATTTCGTCTACTCATTCCCAATAGTAGAAAGCTTGCACATTCAATGCTCGGTAGCGGTAAGCCGTCACCAGTGCTCATTGCTAGATTACCTCAAGTCGCATGCGATTCTCCATTTACTATTAGATGCTGCCCTGTATGTGTCGAAATCGAGCGTAATCAGAAAGGGTTTGCAGTATGGCAATTAAAACACCAAATACCGGGAGTGGTTGCATGTGATGTTCATGGAGTGATACTAAATGAATATATTATGGGAGATGGAGGCGCAGATAGAAATTTCTTACCTATACCTTTATCTAAGCACCTTAGACACAAGGATGCCTCTCAGCTAGATATTCTATTAGCAAAAAGCAGCACATTTTTATTACATGAATGTTGTTGTAAGTTCAGTAATCACATTGAATTTATGGACTGGTTACAACACAAGCTAACTTATACAGGCTTGCTCACAGAAGGAAGTTATATTCGTCAAAAAGAATTAGAGCAAGCAATCTCCTCGACCTTTTCTGATCACGTTGGCATCGAGTTCAGCCAAAGTAATTCGTTATTCTCCAAAGCTTGTATTGTTTCTCGAAAAGGCCACCAAAACTGTGCTCACCCTCTGGCATATGCAATTTTGGCGTATACTTTATCGTCAATGGAAGCATCAGGTAACACTAGAGCTGACAAAAATCAGGTAACTGCTGAAGAATTCCCATTACTAGAAATGCTGGAAGATGCACGAAACGGGCTGAGCATTAATCAATTGTGCCACAAATATTCCCGAAGTAAGTGTTTCATCACTCGGCAATTAGAAATAAATGAAATCCCTCATGCCAGTAATTCAATGGCTACTGATATTGCAATTAAAGAAAAAATTTTGTCGTTAGCCAAGATGGGAAAATCTAGAGAATCAATAGTTGAAGAGCTTAATGTTGGTATTGGTTTAGTTGATAAATTGATTTGCAACACACCGGGAATAACCGACTTAAGAAAGTCACTCAGACACCAGCAAAAAATAAAGCACAGTACAGAAAAAATAAAGCAAGTTTGTAGAGAAAACCCTGAGCTATCTAGAACCCAAGTTAGGAAGTTAGCTGAAACTGAATATGCCACTTTATACAAAAATAACAAGCCGTTACTTTTTTCACTTCTACCAGAACCACAGCAGCCAAAACCTACAGGCCGAAAACGCAAAAAATAAGCCGACCTAGTACATCACAAAATAATACTATTTAATTCCATTCCTTTTAAATTCAAACTTGCTAAAAAAACATAGCATTTGTAAATTATACCTAGCTGAATTGCTTTTTATTCAACTTTTCTCCTAGTAACGTCCCAGTTATTATAGAAAGGAAAAGTATTGATTTTTCAGTCAGTTAATTCTGTCTTCGATCTTTTCCAAAAAAAGGGGTATTTGAGCAACCACAGAATGCGGCTTTGAGGGGTATTAGTGTCTTCGAAATCAGTCCACGGATACATGATTGAAGTTGCTAGTTTTTAGGAGCTAGGAATTAGCTTAGTAAGTGTTTGTAGGTCGTGCTCTAGCGCGTTTTTTTATGACGCCATGAATGACTACCTACATTACTGAAATCTAAGTTTTGGCTAATAAACAATCAAAGCATAATCACAATATAGTCTCTATTTATGTTTTCATCTCAGCTCTTTCTTGCGACTCTAATAACATGCTGAACCTTTTTAATAAGCTGGCAGCTATCGTAGATAAATCTTGATGAAGGCAAAACTCTTCAAGTATGTATCTAGAATCTTTATAGCCCTGCTGAGTTCCTTTTAATGGTATGGTATTAAAGAGGAACGTTAAATATTTCTTTGATTCAGCATCTCTACCGAATAGTTGTAATTGCCAGCCGCTAGGAGCTATAAACAAATCAAAGGCTATTTTGTAGGAGAAAAACTCAAAGTCATGAACAAGACAGGATTTAGAGTATATCCATTGCCTTTTGCATTGAGGCGGTTTTTCAATTTTTTGTTGTAGCTCAACGACTTTATTATTGAGTTTGGCTAAGAATTTATTTCTTTCTCCAAGTAGTGCTTCTATTTTTTCAAAGTTATCTAGAAAAAACTGATCATTTTCGTCAATTTTCATTTTGCTTCCAGCTAGTCCTTCAATGCTATTCATAAAATCTAGTAAGTAAAAGTACCACTTGTTTTTTGTGATTTGATAATTAGACATGCGTCTTCTTATCTCAGTAAATAGTTCTTCATAAGTGACGTTTACAAAACCATCACTTGGTTGCTCTTTTTTTATACTTAATACTATTTTCACTATCTCTAGATTATTCGGTTGAGCCCATTTTTTGAGCGCATAACTGTAGTCATTTAAATCATTATTAAGATGATGGAAAATTTTATTTTCTATACCTATTAGTAAGTTGTCAGTTTCAATTAATAAGTCTAACCGCTTTTGATTGAATGTAGATTCTTCGCGACTAACTAGAACATTTTTTAGATTCCTATCCTCAATGGCAACTTTGTTAAGAATGGAACTTAGAAGTAAATCTTGTAAACCATGTTCATTGTGAGGATTAAGATAAAATGCGAGTACATTACTTGCCACATTTTCATAGTGAGGGTAGCCAGATATATCGAAAATACTCATTTCTAGCTGATTTTTTGGCAGTTCCTCAAACTCGCTGAGTAATCTTTTGAAGTCAGCAGGTGTGTAAGTAGTCATAAAACTAATTCCCTTTAAATATTCTTAAAGCATTTATAGTGAGGGTCGGTTAAAAGTATTGTTTTAACCTCAAACAAAGAAAATGCATGCTTAATTTTTTTTACTATGTGCTTTTTAAATAGCTTTCTATCTAAGTATATATACGTAACTAATTCGTTGAAATTATATATGACCCTGCCTCTTGGGAAGTTGTAGTAATCGCTCTCGCTCAGATAGATATCAAATTGTTCAAAGATTAAGTTTTCTTCCCATTCTTCATGGTGTAAAAAGGGACTGTCAATTAGGCCCAAGGTGTCTACTTCCAAATTAGCTGTATTAATAGCTTTATAAATTAGCGTATTTTCAACATACCAAAATATTCCCACTTTGTTTTTAATCATAAGACTCTCCTGTTAAAGGTCCCATCAAAACTCGATTTGATGGCACTTAGAACCCTTTATGGAGCTAAAATGTAGGATGTCTTATGTCATATTTATTTAAAGTTAGAGTAATATCTAATGGCAGAATAAAGGGGGCTGCATAATGAAAATAGTTATAAGGACTGTCTCGCTAAAAATTGTCGCCATAAATGGCGACCTACATAATACCGCTTACCGATTTTTTCTCTAAGCCGCTACTTCAACACAATTACGGCCATTACTCTTCGCTTTGTACAGTGCTTTGTCGGCAATGGTGAGTGTTTCTTTTATAGTAGTTGCGGCGTGGGCTACGCTGTGAACACCAATGCTTACTGTAAATTTAACTGTTTGTTTATCATCAACATTAATAATGGTTTCTTGTGCTTGTTTGCGAATTCGTTCGGCAACCTGCTTGGCATCTTCAAGGTTACAATTAAGCAGTAATACAAACTCTTCACCGCCGTAGCGACAGGCTATATCCCCTTTGCGCTGCTTTGCTGTAAGTATATTGGCAAACTCAATAATAACTTTGTCACCAATATCGTGCCCATAGGTATCGTTTATATTTTTGAAATGATCGAGATCGGCAATCAGTAAAGATAATGGCTGATTATTTGTGGCTGTTGCTGCAATTAACTCTTCACTTTTTCTATCGAAGTAGCGACGATTAAACAGGCCTGTCATTGGATCTGTGTCGACTAAGCGAGTGAGCTCTTTTTGCTGCGCTTTTACTTTTTCAAGTGTTTTAATTCGGTATGAAAGAATAAATGCCATCATTAAAGCTTCAAGTAAAATGCCTATTCCCACGCCATGACTATTGATCACGTTAGCTTCACTGATCCCTTTGTAATAAAGCACTGCCAACATATTGAAAATGACAAACATAGAGTGACCAAGTAAAAAGTATTTTGCTAGCGGGTTTCCTTTGCGCCATAGAGAAATAGATACTCCAAATGTCACCGTCATCATAAGTGCGGCTAAGCTACTGGCTGGCTTTAATGCGCCAACGATATCGAATAAGCTGTAGATAAAGTCGCCAACAAGCAACAATAATATAATTGAAAGGGCAATATGCTCTTTAGGGTAATGTTTCTTGGTCTCGAAAATGAGCATTACAAAGATCACCAAAAAGCTTGGCATACTGAGTAAGTTTGAGTTTAGTTGGAAAAGCTCTGCACTAAATACACCAAAAAAATTTGCCGCTACACCGTAAGATAACGCCACCCATACGGTGCCTGAAATCAAGTATAGGGCGTATACGATGTTTTCGATTTTTCGGGCCGATAAATACAAGAAAAAGTTATATATCATTAGCGCAAGCATCATTCCAACGAGTAGCGCAATGTAATTACCGTTACCGACTAATGCACGTTTAGAGTGCTCTTCGTCATATATATTAAGAGTAAACCACTGGTGTGAGTAAGTTACAGATTTCACATAAAGGATTTTTTGCTGAGCTGGTGCTAAAGCAAACGAAAAAACGGCACTCCCGCCAAACATATTGGCTTTTACCCCAGATTTATCTAAATAAACATCTGTTTGATTAATGAGTTGCCCATTGTGGGTTTCGTAAAATCCCACCTCTTCTAGATGGTAAGCATCGGGGTTGTGAACAAATAAACGTAAGCTATCGCTATAGTTATTTTTGATGATTATTTTTGACCAGGTCGTTTTTGCGTTAGTACCTAAAGTGAGCTCATTTTTACTGTTAATAAAATTTTCACTTTGTATCTTAGTGAATGGAGTATTGCCTTGCTTATCGATGAAATAGCTCATGTTGAATTGCGTAAGATTAACGCTGCGCTCGTTAATAGAGATTACAGAGTTAGCCTGATCCGCATAGCTGTTTTCTGTCACAATTAAGCATAGTAAATAGAAAACAATGAGCTGTGATAAGCGTGCAATCATCCTTAATGCCTACATCTTGATATTAATAATAAAGTGTTATTTTTAACTTAAAACACAGGATTGTCGAGCGAATTTTATCCAAAATAAAAAAGCCGCTATACTTAGCGGCTTTGTTGGTTGCGAAAATATTAACGCAGGTCGAAACGATCTAGCGTCATTACTTTAGTCCACGCTGCTACGAAGTCATCAACAAACTTCTGTTTAGCATCGTCAGATGCGTACACTTCAGCAATTGAACGTAGCTCTGAATTTGAACCGAAGATTAAATCTACTGGTGTTGCTGTCCACTTAAGTTTGCCTGACTTACGGTCACGGCCTTCGTAAACACCTTCTTCAGAAGACTTAGACCACTTCGTTGACATATCTAGTAGGTTAACGAAGAAATCATTGCTTAATGTGCCTGGTTTTTTCGTGAATACACCGTGTTTAGTTTGGTCAGTATTCGCGTTAAGGGCGCGCATACCACCTAGTAGTGCAGTCATTTCTGGTACTGATAAGCTTAGTAAGTCAGCGCGCTCAACTAACATTTCAGCAGGTGATTTCCATGCTGAGCTGTAGTAGTTACGGAATGCATCTGCTGTTGGCTCAAGTACTTCGAATGATTCAACGTCAGTCATTTCTAATGACGCGTCCATACGACCTGGCTTGAATGGTACTGTGATAGAGAAACCTGCGTCGCTTGCTGCTTTTTCGATTGCAGCCGCACCACCAAGAACAATCATATCTGCAAGTGAAATTTCTTTACCGCCAGATGCTTTTTTGTTGAACTTAGTTTGGATTTTCTCAAGTTTGTTCAGTACTTTAGCTACTTCTTTCGGGTTGTTTACCGGCCAATCTTTTTGCGGAGCAAAACGAATACGTGCACCGTTTGCACCACCACGCATATCTGTGTCGCGGTAGCTTGCTGCTGATGCCCAAGCAACACGCACGAGTTCAGATACAGATAAACCAGAATCTAAGATGCTTGCTTTAAGTGACGCGATATCTTTGCTATCAACAAGTTTGTGATCAACCGCCGGGATGTAATCTTGCCAAATTAATACTTCTTCTGGCACTAAGTCACCTAGGTAACGAGCACGTGGGCCCATATCACGGTGGTTTAGTTTGAACCATGCTTTAGCAAATGCCAGTTCGAACTCTTTCGGATCGTTTAAGAAACGCTCTGAAATCTTACGGAACTCAGGGTCTGCTTTTAACGCGATATCAGTTGTGAACATGATAGGCGCATGACGCTTACCTTTAATGTGTGCATCTGGCACTAGGTTAGATGCTTGACCATTTTCAGGGATCCACTGAGTTGCGCCTGCTGGGCTCTTCGTTTTAACCCACTCAAAGCTGAATAAGTTTTGTAGGTAGTTGATTGACCAACGTGTTGGTGTCACTGTCCATGCGCCTTCAAGACCTGAAGTCACAGTATCTTCTGAGTGACCTTTACCACATTTGTTTTTCCAACCTAAACCTTGCTCTTCGATAGCCGCAGCTGCTGGCTCTTTGTCTAAGCAGGTCGCTTTTTTCGCACCGTGTGCTTTACCAAAGCTGTGACCACCGGCGATTAGCGCAACGATTTCTTCATCGTTCATTGCCATGCTGCCGAATGATAAACGAATGTCTTCTGCTGCTAGCAGTGGATCAGGGTTACCGTGAGGGCCTTCTGGGTTTACATAAATTAAGCCCATCTCAACTGCCGCTAATGGGCCTTTAAGTTTGCCTTTTTTGTCACGACGTTCGTCAGTTAGCATTTTGCCTTCAGGGCCCCAGTATACGTAATCTGGCTCCCAATCGTCTTCACGACCACCGGCATAACCGAAGGTTTTGAAGCCCATTGATTCAAGCGCAACGTTACCTGTTAACGCCATTAAGTCAGCCCAAGAAATGCTGCGACCGTATTTTTGTTTTACAGGCCAAAGTAAGCGACGCGCTTTATCAAGGTTCGCGTTATCAGGCCAGCTGTTTAGTGGGTCGAAACGTTGTTGACCACCGCCTGCGCCACCACGACCATCAAAAGTACGGTACGTACCTGATGCGTGCCACGCCATACGGATGAAGAATGGACCATAGTGACCGTAGTCAGCAGGCCACCAATCTTGAGAATCAGTCAATACTTTCTCAATATCGGCTTTCACTGCGTTTAGGTCTAACTTTAAAAATTCTTTTTTGTAATCAAAGTAAGGACCCATTGGGTTTGATTCTGCGCCATGGGCACGAAGTTGGCTAAGATCTAATTGTTCTGGCCACCAGAATTGGTTTGATTTGATGTCGTTAGTCGCTTGTACGCCTGTTGCTACGAGTAAAGATACTGCAACAGCGACTTTAGACAACGCTGACGTTGATTTTTTAAACATTGTGTAGTCTCCAGTTAGAAGTTGGATGAAATATAGAGTTGTTCTGATTAACTTTCCACTTACAAACTGGGGTTTAAATCGATTGATAAAATCGAAAAAACAGATTGTTTGATTGATTTTATAGAACAAAGCCAGCAAAAATGCTGGCTCTGGGGGAGGTGTGCTTTAAGCTGAAAATCAGCTTGTTGCTTATTCTTCAATAAAAGGGATGCCGTTCTTGATCCAATCAGCAGCTGGCTTGCCTTTTAAGTAATGATCAAAGTATTCCATCATGCGCACCGAGAAATCCACTTGATTAGGGAATTTCTTCAAGTGATGTGGTTCACCTTCGTATTGTAAGAAGGTGGCATCTTTACCTGCGCGACGAAGCGCGAGGTAATATTGAACACCCTCGTGCCATGGCACAGCGTCATCTTTGTCACCAAACATAATCAGGATTGGGGTATTCACTTTGTCGGCAAAGAATACGGGTGAGTTTTCGATGTACAGCTCTGGCGCTTCGAATAAGGTTTTACCAATGCGGCTTTGCCCTGTTTCGTATTGGAATTGACGCGCAAGGCCTGATTTTAAGCGAATACCGCTGTATGCACTGGTCATATTAGATACTGGCGCACCCGATACAACCGCCTTAAACATATCTGTTTGCGTGATCATAAAGGCACTTTGGTAGCCTGCCCATGAGTGACCTTGTAAACCAATTTTGTCTGGATCAGCAATGCCTAAATCAATTAACTTTTGAGTGGCATTGATCATCGTTTGGGTTGACGATTTGCCCGGATGACCAATTTCAAAACGGATATCAGGTAAGAAAATCGCATAGCCATTTGAGGTAAACATCGGGAAGTTAGGGCGATGATTTAATTCCATTTTCGGGAAGTCATACATGCGTTGGCTCATATAGCGGTAGAAGTACACAACCACCGGAACCTTATCGCCTTTTTTGTAGCCCGCTGGCTTGATTAATACGCCTTGTAAATCTTCACCATTAAACCCTTTGTAACTAATGAGCTCAGGTTTTTCACCCCATGCAAAGTTGCTAATTTGTGGGTTTAGGTTGGTAACACGCTGTGGCTTTTTAAAGCTAAAGTCAGTTTGGTAGTAATCAGGGAATTGCTGATATGTTTGCGCAGTAAATAGGTATTTGTCGGCATTTTTTGCCTTTTTCACCACATCATAGCGCTTTTTACCCGATAGTACTTTGCTTACTTTATTGCTTGTTAAGTCAAGCTTGGCAATTTCAGTTTGCTTATCTTGCAGGTTGGTTGCGCTTAGCAATAATGTTTCGTCTTTGGCAAAGCCCACTTGGTCTTTATCAAGTTTAATAACACGATATTGGGTATTGGTTTCTTTACCTTGGGTTAGGCGCGTTGCCTTTTGTGTTGCGACATCAAAAGCCCAAATATCAAATTTGCTGTAAACCAGTACTTGGCTGCTGTCGTTTAACCAGCCTGCAAAACCATAACCCGGTTGAGGTGATGGGTAGTCATGCTTATCATCGGCAAAAATAGCATTAATTGCTTTAGATAAGGTCGAAACCTTGTTGTTACCTAAATCTTTTAGCTGAACTTGGCTGTCTTGAAAAAATGCTGCAAATTGGCCATTTGGCGCAAGGCTTGGTCTAAACGGATAGTCGCTGATGATAGCGGTTTGTTTACCAGTTTTAACATCCACGCTGAAGTAATCTGCGTAAAAACCGCCATACATAACACGTTCTAGGTAAGGTAGGTCTGAGTAACCTAATAGGGCTTCGCGATGAGTATTTAGCGAAACCTCTGGCATGTTTGGTGTGCTAAGCTGCACAACTTGCTGACCATTTACATGATAAACCGCTTGGTAGTGGCGCAGCTTATTGGCTTTGTTCCATTGCTGCTCTTCGCGTGGTTTTATTTCAGCGTCTTTGTTGTGCCAAACGTTTAGGCCTTTTTGGTCGCGAATGGTATCGAAATCATATAAAGAAGCTTCATCTTTGTATTCTTTTGCGGCAACTTTTGCAGCGAGTTTAGGGTGGTTTTCAAAGTATAAACGAGCACCATCTTCAGACCATTTTAGCGATGCTGTTTTGCCAATAGTCCAGCTGCTATCTGCAGAGTGAATGGTTGAAAGCGCCCCGTTTTGTAAAAGCTGTAAGCTGTGGTCACGACGGCGTGTGTCATCATTAACGTAATTACCAATTAACAGCGCTGCGGTATTGCTGTTTGGTTGCCAAGCAATTTTATTTGCCACAACGCCCGGCTCATCAATTAGTACACTCGTTGCAAAGTCATTATTAAGCGCAACTAATACAACTTGGTTGTCGGCACCATTGCTGTAGCTTTGGCTTGCTAATAACTGCTCACCGGTGCTGCTAATCGCATAGCTGAATACATTGTTTAGGGTGTGAGTGGTTTTGTCTTGAAGGTTAACAAGCACTAAATCAAAGCTTTTATCTTTTTTGTCTGGCTTGATTTCGCTGCTGTTTTCGTCTTTTTCTTGGTCGTCTTTTTTATCTGCTTTTTCTGCTTTCTTATCGAGTCGGTAAGCAAGCCATACACCATCATCCGATAACGCGTAGTCTTTTACATCGTTAAACGTTTGTTGCTCACCATTTTTAGTATTCACTAAAACTAGGTTATTTTTTAGTTCATCTTTTTTCTTGGTGGTTTCTTTTTCAAGCAGGGTAGGTACCTGAGTAAAAGCCACCCAGTTTGCTGCTTTATTAATAGTAGGGCGAGTACCGCGCTCAACGCTGGCAAGCAGGGTGTTATTGTTTAATGTATAAACCTGACCTTGTGCATTACCGCGATACGGGTCAGCACTAAAGCTAAGAATTTGGCCATCTTCAGAAAGTTGGGTGCCTTTTGCGTATTTAAAATCAAACACGTCTTTAAATTGCAGAGCTTCTTTCGCACTAACTTGTGCACTACCAAGGCTTGTCACCAAGGCTAAGCTCAAAAGTGATAATTGCGCTTTCATTCATCTTTCTCGTTGTTTTTAAAATGATGCACCCAGTGTAGCGTTTTAAATTAACAATTCGAGTAGATACGATAAGTGGCGTGTTTGGGGAGGTGAGCTGATAGCTGTAAGCTTTAAGCTATCAGCCATAAGCTAAAAAAGAGGTCGGTAGGTTTTGTTAAAAGGGTAGCAGCGGGTTTACCCCGCGTAATTTTAATTTCACCGTTGCGCGATATGAAATCGCGCCTACGGCTAATTTCCTACAACCAAATCTTTTGTAACTCTGGCCATTGTTTTTCAAATTGTGCACTTGGTTTTGCTTTAAAGTCGCTGCGCACGAATTGATTCATCTTACCTTCTACGTAGGCGAGTAAGAAGTTGGCTAGGGTGGTTTCGTCTGATTGAAATGCTTTGCCTTCGCGCAGTTTGCGTTCGCGTAGCACTTGCTTGAACTGAGTTTCTAGCTTTTCAAATAGGCCTTGTACACGCTCACGTAAACGCTCTTGTTCACCTTGCAAGGCATCACCGGTCAAAATGCGGGTAATACCCGGGTTTTTCTCAGCAAAGGCTAATAATAGCAGTAAAATATTGTACACACGTGTTTGGCTTTCTTTCTCATTTTCTAAAATGAGGTTAATGCGTGATAACAGGGTATCTTCAATAAACTCGATTAGGCCCTCAAACATCCGTGCTTTACTCGGAAAATGACGATACAACGCAGCTTCAGACACACCTACCTCAGCCGCTAGTTTTGCAGTTGTGATACGTTGACCTGGGCTGGTTTCTAACATTTGTGCGAGTGCTTGCAGAATCTGCTCTTTGCGATTACTTCTTTTTGTCGCAGGCATGACCATTCCTTTCTTATAATTTATTACTTGCGCTCTTAGGAGTCAGACAAGCCATTTTTTGTGCAAATGAGAGGCTTATGTTAATGTTTTATTCAGTTTCTTTCCAGCATTTTTACAAACGCTTGGCAAGCTCAGTCATCACGCTCATGGCCAAATCTTTTTTACTTCCCATCGCTAAATCTAGCTGCTCATTGTGCCAGAAAAGTGTTAAAGCATTATGATCAGAATTAAAGCCAAGGCCTTCTTTTGATACGTCATTTGCGCAGATCATATCGAGATTTTTGTTCTTTAATTTACCTTGTGCATAGCTTGCAACATCTTGGGTTTCGGCGGCAAAGCCCACGGTATAAGGACGGTTTTTGCTAAGCGCTGCAACGTTTGCGATAACATCTGGGTTTTTAACTAAAGTGAGGGTTAGTTCATCACCTTGTTTTTTCATTTTTTGCTCATGAATTGCTGCTGCACGGTAATCGGCTACTGCTGCACAGCCTATAAAGGCATCTGATTGTACGGCTAGTTGCATTGAGGCGGTGAGTAATTGCTCAGCACTTTCTATAGTAGTAAGCAGGGCATTAGCAGGTGCTTTAATTGTCACTGGGCCAGAAATTAAGTTGACCTTTGCACCTAAAGCAAGTGCAGCCTCGGCAAGGGCATAACCCATTTTGCCAGAGCTGTGATTAGAGATATAACGAACTGGGTCGAGGGCTTCTCGGGTTGGTCCTGCTGTAATAGTAATGGTTTTGCCAGCAAGTAATGGCTCTACTTCAGGTTGTGTACAAAGCGCGACTAACTCGTGAGGCTCTAACATACGGCCTGCGCCTACATCACCACAAGCCTGCTCGCCTTTACCTGGGCCCCAAATAGCCACGCCACGTTCGCGAAGTGTGGCAATATTTGCTTGTGTAGCAGGATGGGCATACATTTGCTGGTTCATGGCAGGTGCTACAGCCACTTTTGCAGGGGTGGCTAATAGAAGTGTTGTCAGTAAATCATCGGCAATACCCATTGCCATTTTCGCTAAAATATTACTGGTTGCAGGGGCAACTAAAATAAGGTCGGCCCATTTAGCAAACTCAATATGGCCCATTGCTGCTTCTGCTGCTGGGTCGAGTAATGAATCAGAAACAATTTCACCGCTTACCGCTTGCATTGTTAAAGGAGTAATAAAGTGTTTTGCCGAGTCGGTCATGACGACTTTAACTTCGCAGCCTTGATCTTTTAAACGGCGGACAAGCTCTGCACATTTATAGGCTGCAATACCACCACTCATACCTAGCAGGATTTTTTTATTTACTGATTTAGTCATTACGTGAAATTTAACTTTTGTCGATATGGGCTAACGATAGCAAATCTTTACCGATAGCATGAAGTTTTCTTTTTCATGACAGGAAAAAACTGGATTTTCTAGGTTTTATAGTACAGTTTAGTCATTGATATAGTTGTTTTAAGGATGAAGCAATGCCATTAACCGATTTACCTCTATCAGCAAGGCCTCGCGAGAAGCTACTTGCTAAAGGTGCTAAAGCACTTTCAGATGCAGAGCTATTAGCAATATTTTTACGCACAGGCGTGCCGGGCATGAATGCTATTGAGCTTGCAGAGCATTTACTCAGTATAAATAGTTCATTGCAAAACTTGTTTAACGCGAGCGAACAAGAATTCTGCGCACAAAAGGGCTTAGGGGCGGCTAAGTATGTTCAGTTGCAAGCGGTACTTGAATTAAGCCGGCGCTATATGCTTGAGCAATGTAAACGCGAGGCACTATTTAATTCGCCACAAGCTGTGTACGACTACTTAACTATTCAGTTGCGTGGTTTGCAGCAAGAAGTATTTATGGTGCTGTATTTAGATAATCAAAATCAATTAATTAAAGACGAAGTACTTTTTTACGGCACTATTAATGCAGCTTCTGTGTACCCACGCGAAGTCGTTAAAGCAGCATTACGTAATAATGCCGCGGCGCTGATTCTTGCCCATAACCATCCAAGTGGAGTAGCTGAGCCAAGTCAGGCTGATAAATTGATCACCACGAAATTGCAGCAAGCGTTAGCCTTAGTTGATATAAATGTGCTGGATCACATCATAGTGGGAGGTGAAAATTGTGTGTCGTTTGCCGAAAGAGGGCTTATATAAAGCTTGTTAGGCTAGAGAGTGTGTTAAAAATGAGCAGTTTAGGGCGATTTTAGAAATTAGTTTAATTTAAATGCAGTTTTTACTTTCCCTAAGGGCATTCGATCTTTATAATTAGCCGCTATCAAATTTACACATGAGCTGATTGGATAAGATCTGTTACTTGATCTTTGCCTGTATAAGCTGTATAAAGAGCGCCCTTCGATTTATCCCGGGGCACAAATACTGGCCTAAGGGAAAATTAAGCTCGAGCGAAGTTATTGGAGATATATAGACATGTCTAAAGTATGTCAAGTTACAGGTAAGCGTCCAGCGGTTGGTAACCACCGTTCACACGCGAGAAACGCGACTAAACGTCGTTTCCTACCTAACCTACAAACTCACCGTTTTTGGGTTGAAAGTGAAAAACGTTTTGTAACACTACGCACTACTACTAAAGGTATGCGTATTATCGATAAAAAAGGCATCGACGCGGTTCTTACAGAAATCCGTGCTCGTGGCGAAAAAGTTTAAGGAACTGAATCATGCGCGATAAGATCCGTTTAGTTTCAACTGCTGGTACTGGTTTTTTCTACACTACCGACAAGAACAAGCGTAACATGCCTGAAAAAATGGAAATCAAAAAATACGATCCTAAAGCTCGTAAACACGTGATTTTCAAAGAAGCTAAAATCAAGTAATTTTAGTTTTCAGAATCTCAAAAACCCAGCCTCGGCTGGGTTTTTTGTTTTTAGCGCTTAGAAAATTTTATTAGAGCACAATAATCTAGCTTGGCTTGCTGTTTTATCTTGCTTAATTATCAATCTAAGCGTAAAATGCGCGCTCATTTCGGCTTATTAAATTTAATTCCTTGCCTTAAACCGACTGGCCGAAACGGTAGAAGGCTCTATTAACCGTAAGGAATATCCATGCGTCATTACGAAATCGTATTCATGGTTCACCCTGATCAGAGTGAGCAAGTAGCTGGTATGATCGAACGTTATACTGGTTCTATCACTGAAGCTGGTGGTACTATCCACCGTCTTGAAGACTGGGGCCGTCGTCAATTGGCTTACCCAATCGACAAGCTTCACAAAGCTCATTATGTTCTTATGAACGTTGAAGCACCTACTGAAGTAATCAGCGAGCTAGAAACTACTTTCCGCTACAACGATGCAGTGCTTCGTAACTTAGTTATGCGTACTAAAGACGCTGTAACTGAAGCATCTCCTCTTGCGAAAGAAGAGAAGAAAGAAGCACCAGCTGCTTAATCGTTTTGAGTTCAAGCATGGCGCTTGCAGTTGAGACAAAAAGATGAGCCAACCGCTTAATCCTTATATGAATCAGCTGACACTATCTGGGGTTGTATGTAAAACCCCAAAATATAGTCAAAGCCCTGCTGGTATACCGCATTGTATTTTTGTTCTTGAACATAAATCGATGCAAGTTGAAGCAGACCTTAACCGTAATAGTTATGTCAGGCTTCAAGTTGTTGCCAGCGGCACGCCATTGCAACAACAGACTCAACAATTGCACGTTGGGCACCAAGTGCAGGTGACGGGGTTTTTAAACCGTCACGAAGGTCGAAGCGGCTTAAGCCAATTGGTCTTGCATGCTCAACATATAGAAAGAATTTTTTGAGGAATTATACTCATGGCACGTTATTTCAGACGTCGTAAGTTCTGCCGCTTTAAAGCGGAAGGCGTACAACAAATCGATTATAAAGATCTAGCTACTCTTAGAAACTATGTTACAGAAAGTGGCAAAATCGTACCTAGCCGTATCACAGGTACTAGCGCTAAATATCAGCGTCAGCTAGCAACTGCTATCAAGCGTGCTCGCTACTTAGCCCTTCTTCCATACACTGACTTACATAAGTAAGCAGCGGATTAACAGTTTTTAAAAGGTGTAGAGACATGCAAGTTATTCTACTAGACAAGATCGCAAACCTAGGTGGCCTAGGTGACCAGGTTGTAGTTAAATCTGGCTTCGCACGTAACTTCCTTTTCCCAAAAGGTAAGGCAGTTCCTGCAACTAAAGCTAACATCGAAACTTTCGAAGCACGTCGTGCTGATTTAGAAGCTAAGATCGCTGAAGATCTAGCTGCTGCTCAAGCTCGCGCTGACAAGTTAGAAGCATTAGCTGAAGTTACACTAGTTTCTAAAGCTGGTGACGAAGGCAAGTTATTCGGTTCTATCGGTACTCGCGACATCGCTGAAGCTATTTCAGCTGTTGGCGTTGAAGTTGCTAAATCAGAAGTTCGTTTACCTCTAGGTACTATCCGTGAGACTGGCGAATTTGACGTAGCAATCGCAGTACACTCAGACGTAACGGCTACTATCAAAGTAATCGTTATCGCTGAAGCTTAATAGCAATATTAAGTAAAAAAGGCCGCGCTTAGGTGCGGCTTTTTTGTGCCTGAAATTTGAGTAATAGCCACTTTCTGAATTAGCCTTAAACACGCTTAATTGTAGCGTTTTGTACCGCTATCAACTCATAGGTTTACGGTAAATGGTATTAGTTTTCACGCTTTAAATACCTAATAGATAATCCTATAATCTTACCTATTTTACAAACAAGCATTCTTTTTTCTTAATTTTATTCTTCTTATTAGTATAATCGGATGAATAAAGGTAAATTGGTTAAAATTGACACTGACAACGCTGTCATTTATATTGTTTTAACAAAAAAGTATTAGAGGTATTAAGATTGTTAAATGCGCTCGTGTTAAGTGGACAAGGTAAGCAACGTGGTTTTACATTAGTTGAATTACTTATTGTTGTAGCAATTATAGGTATTCTCTACAGTGTGGCATTACCCGCTTATACTGAGCATATGCAGCGCAGCCGACGTGCTGATATTCAACAAGAATTACTTCAATATAGTGCAAGTCTTGAGCGTATCTATTCGCGAAATGGTGGATATCCCAATACATTCACAACGCAAGATACTAGCTATTACTCTTTTACTTATACTGCCACCGATAAAGCTGCTGGTGCAGTGAGTGATTTTAAAAACCGTGGCTACAGTTTAAAAGCAACACCTAATACGGGATCTGCACAAGCGGGCGATCGCTGTGGTGAGCTTGTCGTTAACCATGATGGTAGTTACAGCGCGACAGCCAATGATTGTTGGGAGTAACTAAGTTGCGTCGTTTAGTTGGTTTTACCCTAGTTGAATTATTAGTGGTGCTCGGTGTTATTGGGATTTTGGCAAGTCTTGCATTGCCATCTTTTAGCCAGCAGATTTTGCAAGATCGCGTCATTACTACCGCAAATCAACTCAACAACGTTTACAAATATGCACGCAGTGAAGCTGTAAAACGCGATAAGTCGATTCGATTAGTTGTGAGTGATAACCGCTGGGAAGTGACTTTAAATGAAGCCGGTGTTGATACTATTTTAAAAGCATTTTCTGTGACAAAAGCTGGAGTTAGCGTCAATTTGGTCTCATTAACGGTGAGTGCCAGTGGTGAGGTTGATAGACAAGCAAGTATTCGTATTCAAGATGAGCATGTTAACACCACAGACTATGTGATGTGTGTACTTAAAAGTGGGCAAAATTGGTTAGTTGAAAGTTCACAGCGAGGGTGTGCATGAACAAACAAGCAGGTTTTTCATTACTAGAGGTCATGATTTCTGTTGTTATTGCTGGGATAGCGTTATTGGGTTTAGCTGCAGCGCAGTTGAAGTCTTTACAGTATGCGACCAATAGTTTTCATTATACGGTGTCACTTATTCAAGGCCAAAACACAATTGAGCGTTTATGGCCGCATGTCTGTGAAATTCAAAAAACCGATCCCGCTTTGTTTCAGGATGCCACTTTTAGAGAAAGCCTTAAGCCACAAGTAAACGACTACCAACTGACGATTCCGGCTTCTTACAGTAACGATATGCAAATAAATGTTGGCTGGGTTGATAAACGTATGACTGATAACGCTGAAAACCAAATTAGTTTAAACGCCAGTTTTCCCGATTTATCGGCGGCTTGCTAATGATGAAGCGTGGTAAGGGTTTTAGTTTAGTTGAGCTGATGGTTGCACTTGCAGCAGGGGCATTTTTACTTGCAGGCGTGAGTTTATCTTATTCGGCTATTAAAAGTACGATTGCGGTAAGTAAAGAACTTGAAAACGCCCAAGAAGTGATTCGCTTCACAAGTAAAGTGTTCACCCGAAGTATAAAACAAACGCAATTAACGCCAATCGTTAGTGCAGATAACAGCACGATCACAATTACGCAGCCAAGTGGCGTTATTGCCTGTGATGGCTCTATTACCACGTCTCAAGTGACAGAAATCTATCGTTTAAATGGCAACGACTTATTATGCTCGTTAAATGGTGCGGTTGCCGAACGCTTACTAACTGGTATTGAAGCATTATCGTTTAGTTTATCTGGTGACTTGGTCACGATAAGTGTCAAACCACGGGATTTACCAACTCAATTTGGTCAAGGTATCAACATCGATATTGCCTTAACGAACGCAATTTTACTCAAAGCATATGGGAATAGTCGTGTTTAATAAACAAGCTGGTTTTACGCTTTTTACGGTTCTTATTTTAACCAGCATGGCGAGTATTGTGGTGCTGAGTTCATTACGCGAAACAATTGTACAAGAGCGCTTAAGTGGTAATTTTCAGAAAAAACTAAACAGTCGTTTACTAGCCGAAAAAGGTGTTTTTGAACAAGCTAAGTTATTGCAGCAAACTATTAATCGAGAAGGTATTCTCGCGGTTGATGAGTTGATCAATAAAACAAGCGATGCCTCAGGAGTGGGCGTTATCGCTGCTGATGCTACGTTTAATGCCAGTGTAAGTAAAAATGCCGATGGTGAACTAGAAATTGCCAGTTTAGGTCAGCGTTTTGAGGGAGATGCACAAAGTAATCTAGTTGCACGCTTTGCACTGCAAGGAGCTAAAGGAAGCTCTGTATTTACTAATGCGATGGTGGGTTGTAAAGGCGTTAACTTATCGGGGAGTGGCAGTATTGATAGCTACGACTCTAGCAAAGGTAGCTATGAAGAAACAAAATCGAATGATGGCGATGTATCGACCATCGCTGGTGATTCGGATGTTGTGCTGTCTGGTCATTCTCCTATAAGAGGTGATGTTAAGGCTACAGGGGTTATCTACTTAAATGGTTCATCACCGATTATAGGTAATATTCATTCAAATACCGGGGTGTATATTTCACCAGGTAGTGGTTTACGTGTTGACGGTAACGTCTACACGGGTGGGTATTATACCCATCGTGGTGGCACTGTGTCAGGTGTTGTTAGAGCTAATGGCGATGCCAAAATGCAGTGGTCGACGTTTATTACAAATAACCAAGGTGAAGCGCTGGATATTATGTATGGTGGAACAGGTGACTTTAAAGATACCTATAATAATCAGCAAAATGGTGTTCATTACAGTGATAGTAAGTTTAATGTAAACCCAAATGTTGCACCTGTTACCGTTGCAGATCCTAGTGCACCAGATTACGATCCGAGCAACCCAGACACCAACTGTGATCCTCTTATACTTCCAGAGAAAATGGTCGATATTCTCGATGAAGTTACTGACTATGATACTGTTTCGATTGGGCCAACACAGCAATTCAAGCTGAACACTCAAAAAGGTTTTTTTAGTCAAAATGGTCGACAAATTATCTTTCCGACGTTTGCGGATATTTTCTTGTTTGATTCAAATCCACAAACAAAAACAAGCGGTAGTAATAGTAAGGAATCTATATTTGCACTAGACCGATTAAAAATGACCAGTGACGGTAAAATGGAGGTCTCTGGTGGTGATGTTATTTTATTGGTTGATGGTGACTTCTCAATGGAAGGCGACACGACTCTTACAATAAAGAAAGACAGCAGTTTAACCGTGTTAATCACCGGCAAAGTGAGCATTGGTGCGGGAGCAAAAGTGATCACTGAACAAGAAGGGTTAACCAGCAGTGGTCATCCTTCACTGTCATTTTATTCAACATTTAATGGCATCAACGGAGTGCAATTTAGTGGATCTGCAAATTTATATGCTGCGATATATGCGCCCCTCACAACGGTAAAGTTATCTGGTAGTGGTGAGCTATTTGGTAGCGTTCGTGGCTCAAGTATCACAGCGACAGGGGGCAGTGGTGCCCATTACGATGCAAGTTTGTTGCAGGTTAAAAATGGCACGACACCGTCATCTCCAGCTCGTATTGTGTTTTTAGGTTGGCGCTACAAAACCGCAGAAACAAGCGAAGACGAAAGCGACGCATCACCTGCCGAATAACGCAAGCCCCCAAATAAAATTGTGTAAGCTCAATTATTTGTAGCTTACACAAAAAAATTTAATTTCATTTAAACCTTTTGAATCCTCCCTTACGTCTAATACACTAAATTCACAATAATAATCATAAAGGACAACATCCAGGATGTTGATAGATGCAGAACAAGCGTTCGTCCAGCAAAGTGAGCATGCCTTGATCGAGCGGGTTAAAAGCGGTGATCAAGCTGCCTATGCAACACTTTATGAGTTGCATGTGAAGCGGGTTTATAGCCTTTGTTTGCGATTACTTGCAGACAAAGAGCACGCCGAAGATGCAACACAAGAAGTGTTTGTACAGTTGTGGCACAAAATCGCGAACTTTGATGGACGCTCACAATTTTCGACTTGGTTACACAGTGTTACCAGCAATATTGCGATTAGCTACATTCGCAAACATAAAAGCTGGTTTCAAAAAGTAGTGAGTTTTGAACAAAGCGGTATGGATGAGCAAAGCGCAGCAGATTGTGACGGCTTTAACGGCCTCGATAAATTAGTACTGAGACTACCTGAGCGAGCACGTATGGTGTTTGTGCTCCATGCCATTGAAGGTTATCGCCATGAAGAGATAGCAAGCATGCTTGATATGGCGGTCGGTTCTAGTAAATCGCAATTTCACCGTGCAAGGCAGTTATTAAAAGAGTGGTATGAAAATGAGTAAGCCAGAATTTGAACAATTTTTAAATGACTCGCTTAACCAGAAGCAAGATATTAGCCCAGATAAAGATCTCTGGCCGGGTATTGAGCGAGCAATTGCAGAGCCGCAAACGCAGCAAATTGAGAAACCAACTCATGGCTGGAATAAGCTCGCGGCTGTGGCTGCTTGTTGTATTGCTGCACTGTTGACCGTACAGCTTTTTGTCGGTCAAGGTGAATCAAATAGCATGATGGCAATGAGTGATTATTTCACTAAGCAAAAGCAAGGTTTATTGGTGCAGTATCAAAATCAACCTGCATTAACCGATAATTGGCAGCAACAGCTTAAAGAGTTAGAAGAAGCAGAAAGCGCCATCAAGCAAGCACTTGAGAATGAACCTGAAAATCCAGCTTTATTACAAATGCTCTCACAGGTTTATCAGCAACAACTGGACTTAATTAACAAGGTGCATGCACCGAAGTGGCAAACGATTTAGGAGTGACAATTATGAAATTACTAGCTTTAACATTAGGATTATTGCCACTGATGGCAATGGCAGGACAAACCATTAATGAACAAATTGATGTGCCTGTAAATAAACGTATTTTTATTGAAAATCAACGGGGTGATGTACGCATTGAAGGCTGGGATAAGCCTCAACTTAAAATCGAAGGTGAGCTTGATGATAAAGCCGAAGGTTATCGTTTAGATGTGGAAGGCAGCCGTGTTGAATTTATCGTCAAAATGCCGCGTAACTTACGTGGTTGGAATAACGGTGACGGTTCACGTTTAACCATTTACATGCCAAAAAGCAGTGAGCTTGAGTTTGCCGGTGTGAATGTAACCGTCAGTGCTAAAGAGCTTGAAGCCGGCGCTGAAATCGATACCGTCAACGGCGACATTACAGTGCAAAAAATTAGCGGCAACATGAGCTTTGAAACAGTCAATGGTGATGTAAATGCCCATGATCTTAACGGTGATATTCGCTTTGAAACAGTCAATGGTGAAATCAACGATAAAAACTCACAGGGTGCCTTACGCTTTACTGCAGTTAATGGTGATATAAAATCAAAAACCAAAGCGCAAGATGTTCGCCTTGAGAACGTAAATGGTGATATTGACTTTGCCTTTGATGCAATTAAAAAGCTACGCATAAACACAGTAAACGGTGAAGCGGAAGTTCACATCAACAAGCTGCTAGCAGATGCCAATATTCGTTTTGAATCAGTCAGTGGTGACGCCGAGTTTTACTTCCCTGCAGATGTATCGGCAAAGTTTGAAATTGAAGCTCATGCTAACGGTAAAATCGTTAATGAGCTGAGTGATGACAGAGCAACGAAGGCTAAATACGGCCCATCTAGCGACTTAGAATTTAGTATTAACGGTGGCGATGCTGATATCGAAATGGATACGATTAGCGGACGCATTGAACTTCGTAAACAGAAATAACGATTACAGTTCACTCAATTACAATATTTCACTCAATTACAATAAAGCGGGAGGACTTCCCGCTTATACCAATCGTGTTAAGTTGTTGGTCTTAAATAGCGACAGATAAATGAAGTGATAACAAGGCAGAAATTTTGACATGTAGTTACTCTACTTTAGACATTTCTAACGCAGTTAGCGCTTTATTTAGCATGCTAGAATGACCAAATATTTAAGTCGATTGGTATTAACTATTTGCACAGCCTTAGCAAGTCGATAGAATAGAGCCATTCAATTTAAGTTTTGTGAAGTTATGGCCAAACCAGATAAGCAAGTCGACACATTAAAAGTTCCTCCCCATTCAATTGAAGCTGAGCAATCTGTTTTAGGTGGTTTAATGCTTGATAATCAAGCGTTTGACCGTGTTGCTGAGTTAGTGGTTGCACAGGATTTTTATACCCGCACCCACAAGCTAATTTTTGAAGCAATGGTGAGCCTTGCTGAAAGTGGCGACCCTATCGATTTGATCACTATTTCTGAAAGCTTAGAAAAAAATAATCAGTTAAGTAGTGTCGGTGGTTTTGCCTACCTTGCCGAAATTGCCAAAAACACGCCAAGTGCAGCGAACATTGATGCTTACGCGAATATTGTTCGTGAACGTGCTGTTATCCGTGAAATGATTGGTGTTGCGAACGAAATTGCCGAAGCTGGCTTTAGCCCTGAAGGGCGTACCAGCCATGATTTGCTCGACTTTGCCGAAAGTAAAGTATTTAAAATTGCAGAGCAACGCACAAAAAGTACTGAAGGGCCGCAAAGCTTACATAGCATCTTAGAAAAAACCGTCGATAAGATTGAAGAGCTTTATCAGTCGCCGCAAGATGGTGTAACCGGTGTAAGTACAGGTTATACCGACCTTGATAAAATGACGGCAGGTATGCAGCCTTCTGACCTTATCATCGTGGCGGCACGTCCATCGATGGGTAAAACCACCTTCGCGATGAACTTAGCCGAACACGCAGCTATGACACAAGATAAGCCTGTGCTTATTTACTCACTAGAGATGCCTTCAGAGCAAATCATGATGAGGATGCTGGCATCGCTAGGTCGCATTAACCAAACTAAGGTGCGTACTGGTCAGCTTGATGATGATGACTGGGCGCGCCTGTCGTCAACCATGGGCTTGTTGATGGAAAAAGGTAAGATGTATGTTGATGATGCATCGGGCCTAACACCCACAGATGTACGCTCGCGTGCACGTCGTATTGCCCGCGACCATGGCGGTATTAGTATGATCATGGTCGACTATTTACAGTTAATGCGTGTACCAAGCTTATCTGATAACCGTACCTTAGAGATTGCTGAAATATCTCGCTCATTAAAAGCACTGGCAAAAGAACTGCAATGTCCGGTTATTGCATTATCACAGCTAAACCGTACTCTAGAGCAACGTGCCGATAAACGCCCAATCAACTCCGACTTACGTGAATCAGGCTCGATCGAGCAGGATGCCGACTTAATCATGTTTATTTACCGTGATGAAGTGTATAACGAAGACAGTGCTGAAAAAGGCGTGGCCGAAATCATCATTGGTAAGCAGCGTAACGGCCCAATCGGTAAAGTACGTTTAACGTTCCAAGGTCAATTCTCGCGTTTTGATAACTACGCGGGTCCAGCTATGGATGACGAATACTAATGCGCTTAGCCATTGCCGAAATCAACCTTCAAGCACTTGCCCATAATTTAGCGCAAGTGAAGCGCTTTGCGCCTGGTTGCAAAGTAATGGCGGTGCTAAAAGCCAACGCCTATGGTCATGGCTTAGTAAAAATTGCCCAATACTTAAATGATGCCGACGCTTTTGCGGTAGCACGAATTGACGAAGCGTTAGCGCTACGTGCCGGTGGACTGACAAAACCGATTGTATTGCTTGAAGGTTTTTTTCATCAAGACGATCTGCCAATTTTGCTGGCGAATAACTTTCAAACCATCATTCATGATGAGAATCAGCTCACCAGCCTTGAAAATGCAATGCTTGATGCACCGATTGCATGTTGGTTAAAAATTAACACCGGCATGCATCGCTTAGGGATTGCACCATCGCAATTTGAGTCTTTTTACAGTCGCTTAAAAGCAAGTCCTAATGCCCGTGATGACATTAAATTAATGACGCATTTTTCGTGTGCCGATGACATCAATGATGAAAAGACCGCTCAGCAAATTGCTTTGTTTGATTCATTAGCTGATGGCAAAAGCGAGCAGTATTGCCTTGCAAACTCAGCTGGCATTATTGCTTGGCCAAAAGGTCATGGCGAGTGGGTACGCCCGGGGTTGATGCTCTATGGCGTATCGCCAATGCTTAATGGTGTTGGTCAACAGCACGGGCTTGAACCTGTTATGCGTTTAACGACACGCGTTATTGCGATTCGTGATGTTGAGGCTAATCAATGTGTTGGCTATGGTGGCCGTTGGTGTAGTGATAAAGCCACTAAGCTTGCCGTAGTTGCGATGGGCTATGGTGATGGTTATCCGCGTCATGCCGAGCAGGGCACACCGGTTATTATTAAGTCGCAGCGCTATGGTATTGTCGGCAGTGTGGCGATGGATATGATCACGGTCGATATTGGTGATAACCACGACAATATCAAAGTAGGAGATGAGGTGATCATGTGGGGGCCTGAGCTTCCTGTTGAAGAGATTGCCCAGTGTGCGACCACCATTCCTTACGAGTTACTGTGTAATATCACCCCGCGAGTAAGCTACGAGTATCAAGAATAACTATTCTTTAATAAAATACACGTCGCTAAAGCCCATTCGTGCGAATTCTTGATCACGAAAATTACGCACTGCTGCAGAACCTTTTGAAGTCATTTCGACTTGCTGTTCCATCTTTAAATAATTCGTTAAATCAATGCCTTCAGCCGCAGCTATCGCATGATACATATCGCGGTATTTATCTTTAGCAAAATTGATTTCGCGCGGTTGGTTTTTAAATTTATAAGTGATGCGGCGTGCCATAATGAGTCCTCAATGTTTATCGGGGCTGATTTTACACTAAAAAATAGCCAGAGCCATGACTTGTTAGTATAAGCGAGTTACAATGCAATACTTTGAAAATACTCGGTAACGCATATGAAACTTTCAGTAGAGATCAGCAAGTATCCACTTCACCAAGATTATATTCCGTTTATTAAAGGTTTTATTGACCGTGTAAATAGTTATGAAGGTCTAAAAGTGATCACCAATACCTTATCGACACAGATTTTCGGTGATTATGATTTAGTGATGTCTGTACTTAATACTGAAATCAAACGTTCATATGAAGAGTTTGGTAAAGCTATTTTTGTTTGTAAGTTCTTACATGGTGACTTGTCGCCTAGCGAAGACTAATCTCTAAAGTAGCGCGTGTTATGGAATTTTTGAGCGAAACCTTCTCAGGCTTTACTGCCATGTCGCATTGGGAATACATTGCCGTTGCATTGTCGATGGCGTATTTACTGTTAGCGATTAAAGAAAGCCTATGGTGTTGGCCTGCCGCGTTTTTGAGCACCTTTATTTATACCGTGATGTACTGGAATGGCGCACTGTTGATGGAGTCGCTACTTAATTTTTACTACATGTATATGGCGGTATATGGTTGGGTAGTTTGGCGCCGGGGCATGAACAATAAAGATCATCTGCCAATAATTTCTTGGTCGTTGAAGCGCCATGCAGTGATTTTGCTTGCTACTTCATTAGCTTCAGTTGTTATTGGTTTTGTGATGACCAATTACACCCATGCTGATTTTGCTTATTTAGACAGTTTTACCACCTGTTTTGCTGTGGTGACAACCTACCTTGTTGCTAAGAAGGTACTGGAAAACTGGTTATACTGGATTGTGATTGATGCAGCTTCGATGTATTTGTACTTTGAAAAAGGTTATTACCCAACCTTAGTTCTTTTTGTGTTTTACACCATTATGGCAGCGTGGGGCTTTAAAACTTGGTACGAAGAATACGAGCAGCATCAGGCTAAGCCGCTTGCACAGCTATAGATGAAAACTGAGCAACAAATTCACGCGTTATTTGCGCGTTTTGACCCCCATTTAATTATTACCTCAATCAGCCCGCTGGTTGAGGGATTAAGCAATGACAACTACTTAGTAAAAACCTCAAATAAAGATTTCTTGGTTAAGCATTATCGCGACCACTGGCCTGCAATTGGCCTTGCTGCGCAAACGCACTTTGCAAAGCAAAGCTGCTGTCCAGCACCGCTTTGGTTAGAGCAAGCAACCGATACCGCTATTTTTGAATACGTGGCAGGTAGCATTGCAAGCGGGGAGTTCTGTAGTAGCTTATTGCCTGATTTAGTGAATTTACATCGTTATCCTGTGCTAACTGAGCCTATGGATATTGCCTACGAAATTAACTATTACCAGCAAACACCCCGTTACCAGCAACACGCAGAGCTAATTAAGCAATCACTGGCTTATATTGCTTCAGCACCAAAAGATATGGGCTTTTGCCATAATGATTTAGTAAAAGAAAATATCATTGTGAATGAATCAGGTATGTTTTTGATCGACTTTGAATATGCCAAAAGTAACGATGTTTATTTTGACTTAGCGGCGCTAGTGGTGAGTTTTGCACTGAATGACGAGCAGCAACTAGCATTACTTAAAAGTTACCATGCGCTTGTGTGCGACCATTACGAGTTTAACTTATCAGTTGAAAAGCTCGCGGCGTTTCATGCATTGTTTTTACTTTTATGTATTTGCTGGTATGAACAACGTGGTGCGATGGACAAAGTGGCGCCACTGCTTACACAGCTTAACCACTTCATATTAAAAGTTAAAAACTAAAGACCGCCAATTCGCTCGGCAAGCTCTTTATATTTTTTTACGTCTTCTGGATCAAACAAAGGCTCACCTTTGTCATCTTGTGATTTAGAGATCAGTAAATGTTCGCGAGCAAGGCGTTTTACACGTTCAACTTTGACACCTAAAAATTCCGCCACTTGCTCTGTAGACATTAAACTCATGATCAAATTCCCCTTATGCGGCAAAGAATGCCACCTTGTTATTAATTTTACTAAGTATACGTTAATACCTTGGTTCTGCCCGAAAGTGAAGTGTTTTAATGCAAATTGCTGAATTTATGTGCATATAGAGAGCTCGGCGCTAGCATTTAATGACAGATGCCATTATCATTGCCGGGTTGTCATGCTGATATCGCGAGTCAGTACTGGCGACGACAAATGTGCTCTCGTGGTGAAATGGATATCACGTGGCCCTCCGGAGGCTAAGTTGCAGGTTCGATCCCTGCCGAGAGCGCCATTTGCTCTTCACTTTAATATCTTCTAAGCTCGATTTACTCTTTAATAAGACTCAAAAGTAAAATGACCTATCAACCCATAGACTGTGGCGACTACGATAAGTACGAATTATGGTGCATGCATAAATCATTATTGAGTATTACCTTAGTATCTGGTGAACAGGTAGAGGGAAGGGCTGAGACACTCAAAATATTTAACTCCGATGGCGAGCACCTGATTTTGGCGACAAAAAAAGGCGAACATGCCGTCCGCCTTGATTTAATTAAAAAGGTTATCGCGTTATAGCCACTTCTTATTTTTAAAGTAAATGCCAATTCCAACGGTTAGCACCAGCAAGAAAATAATAAACAAGCTAAATGCATAAGGGCTTTCAGTCCCCGGAATTCCACCCACGTTTACACCGAGTAAGCCTGTTAAGAAGCCAAGTGGTAAAAACAGTGCAGCAACCACCGACATCACATACATGCGTTGGTTTAGTTGCTCCGACACTTGGCTGGTAATCGCTTGTTGAATAATTTGCGCACGTTCAATCGAGCTGTCTAGCTCCTCTAAATAACGGATCAACATATTGGTTGTTTCGTTTAAGCGTGCTTTATCGTCTTCATCTAGCCACTTATATTTGTTGTTTAACAAAGTAATAAGTGCTTCTTTTTGTGGTCTTAAATAACGTTTTAACGCGATTGTCTGACGACGAATTTGCGCTAGCGATTGATGATCAAAGCCTTTGTTTGGTTCATCAATTTCATCTTCAAAGCCATCGAGTGTGTCATCAAGGCTATCGATCACCGCTTGCATACGAGACGTTAGGTTTTGCGCTAATTGACACACTAATTCAGAGATTGAGCAAGGGCCATTACTACCATCGAACGATTCAACAACGTCTTGCACCGATAATAAACGGCGTTTACGCGTTGTAACAATAACATTCTCGTTGATGAATAAACGTAACGACACCATATCTTCTGGACTTTGCGCGGGGTTTAAATTTACACCACGTAAAAACAGCATGTTACCGTTGGTAACTTTAGTTAGGCGAGGGCGTGTTTCATCAGCAATAAGGGACTCAAGTTCGTAATCTGTTAATAAGTTACTTTGTTCAAGCCACTGCACTGCATCGGCCTGACTGTAGTCCATGTGAACCCAAAGTTTTCCGTGTGCAGGTTGCCAATTTTGCAGCTCGGTACTATTGTCAATAGCACGTGCGCCGCCTTGTTCGTCTAAGATTAAGACATGAAGTAACCCATTGATCATATTGAGCTCTCATTTTACAAATAGTGCGATATAGTTGAGTATATACATAAGTATAGTCAAGACTATATTAATGAAATCGATTTATCGAGGGGATAAATATATTTCGTTGGAGTTTCTAGCGCTGTAGCGTATAAGACACTTTTTTAAAGAGGGCACATGAATGACCGCAAAAATGATAGTTGGCTGGCGTGAGTGGCTGAGCTTGCCAGAACTGGGCATTGAGAAGATCAAAGCGAAGGTGGATACAGGTGCGCGTACATCTTGTATTCATGCGTTTGATATTGAGGAATTTTCAGAAAATGGCGAAAACTGGGTGAAATTTAGTACCCATCCTCTGCAAGAAGATGTAGAAACAACAGTGTTGTGTCGTGCAAAAATCGTTGAGCGTAAGTACGTGACCAGTTCGAGTGGTCAGCGTGAACTTCGTTACTTTATTGAAACAAAACTCGTTGCAGGAGACCAAAGCTGGCCTGTAAGAGTAACCTTAAGTAACCGTGCAACGATGAAATTTAGAATGTTGCTAGGGCGCACAGCAATGGAAAATCGTATAGTCGTTGATCCGGCTTTATCACACTTATTATAAAAAGGACTTATGACACATTTTTAATGTGTATGAGTTAAACAGTTAAGGTTTTAACTATGAAACTTGGTATTTTATCTCGCAACCAAAATTTATATTCAACACGTCGCTTGATAGAGGCAGCAGAACAGCGTGGTCATGAAGTAAAAGTGATTGATGCACTACGTTGTTACATGAACATTAATTCAGAGCAACCAGAAATTCATTATCGTGGCGAAAATTTAAAAGATTTTGATGCTATCGTGCCACGTATTGGTTCATCAGTAACTTTCTATGGTTGTGCGGTATTACGTCAGTTTGAAATGATGGGCGTATTTCCTGTGAACGAGTCTGTTGCTATTACCCGTTCACGTGACAAATTACGTTCACTACAGCTACTCTCGCGAAAAGGTGTGGGTATGCCAGTAACAGGCTTTGCGAGCAAACCTGATGACGTAAAAGACTTATTAAGCATGGTAGGTGGCACACCTGTAGTAATTAAACTACTTGAAGGTACGCAAGGTATCGGTGTGGTATTAGCTGAAACACGCAAAGCAGCAGAAAGTGTAATTGAAGCATTCATGGGCTTGAAAGCCAATATCATGGTGCAAGAGTACATCAAAGAAGCTGGCGGTGCTGATATTCGCTGTTTCGTACTAGGTGATAAAGTTATTGCTGCTATGAAGCGTCAAGCTCAAGAAGGTGAGTTCCGTTCGAACTTACACCGTGGTGGTAGTGCGACACTTGTGCGTATTACGCCTGAAGAAAGAAGAACTGCGGTTGCAGCTGCTAAAGCGATGGGCTTGAACGTAGCAGGTGTCGATTTACTTCGTTCTGCACGTGGTCCATTAGTGATGGAAGTAAATTCATCACCAGGCCTTGAAGGCATTGAAGTAGCAACAGGCAAGGACATTGCTGGCATGATCATCAATTTTATTGAGAAAACAGCCGCTACAAAAAGAACTGCAACTCGTGGTAAAGGCTAAGAAAATAAGCGCTCTATTAAAAGGAACAGTGCGTGGCTAAGGTTAAGAAAAATACACCGTTTTCAATTTTAGGTGATACGGTGGGGGTTGGCGAACGTAAAACATTTTCTATTGAAGCTGCTAAGCTTTATACCCATTCGCCGTTAAATATTCCGATTGAAGTCGTCAATGGTGTGCAGCAAGGACCGGTATTAATGGTATGTGCGGCCATTCATGGTGACGAGCTCAATGGTGTTGAGGTTGTTAGGCAATTACTGGCTAAGATTGAGCCCTCGCAACTGCGAGGGACAATTATTGCAGTACCGATTGTGAATGTATTTGGATTCATTCACAAATCACGCTATTTACCTGATCGCCGAGATATGAACCGTAGCTTTCCGGGCTCAACCCGCGGTTCACTAGCTGGGCGCATGGCTAATGCATTTTTCTCGCAAGTAGCTATGCATTGCACGCATATTATTGACTTACATACGGGCGCGATACACCGGACAAACTTGCCGCAAATTCGTGCTAATTTAAGTGATCCTGCAACGGCAGCTATGGCGAAAGCCTTTGGTACTCCAGCGGTGATTGATGCATCACTTCGTAATGGCTCATTACGTAGTGAGGCGGCAAATTTAGGTATTCCAGTGATTACTTATGAAGCTGGTGAAGCGCTTCGCTTTGACCCAATTGCCATTGCAGCTGGTGTGCAAGGTGTTGATTATGTAATGCGCCATTTAAAAATGGTACGAGGTAAGCGAGCTAAGAAGCTACCAGAGCCGGTTATTGCAAGCTCAACAAGCTGGGTGCGCGCCGAAGTTGACGGTATTGTGCGTGCACAAGTATCACTTGGTGAGCGAGTAATGAAAGGGCAAGTGTTAGCTTATATCAGCAGCCCACTTGGTGATGCTGAGCTTGAGCTACTCGCTCCGCGCAGTGGTATTGTGATTGGTCAACAAACCATGCCGCTTGTGAACGAGGGGGATGCCGTATTCCATCTTGCTTACTTTGCTCATGCAAATAGTATTGTAGAGCAACAACTTGAAAACTTTATTGATGAAATAAGCGATATTGAAGACGAGTTGAAAACGGCAGATTTAAATAATTAGCCGTTAAAGTATTTTATAAAAAAAGCCGCAATTGCGGCTTTTATTTTTTTGGCCCTAAAATGCGCTTTATGGTTGGCGCTTTAGTCGCTGTTGGTGGGGTCTTTAACACCATCACAGGGCGGGTAACAAAGATGTTGTTTGGGTAAATGACTTTGTGGCCATCAACATGCTCAAGCACCACGTTCATTAACCCCATTTCGATAATACGCCCTTCTAAAAAGTTTGCACCGTCAATTACTCTCACCCAAAAACCAACACGGCAGTCGTTTTGAATAAACATCAGCAAGAAGGCTGTTAGGTTGCTTAGTAACGACCAAGCAGCAAAAAGGGCTACACCCAACATGGCAAAAATGGATGAGCCTAGTACTAACAAGCCGCGCAGCTCTATACCCCAAAAAACTAATACTAAGCATAGCATTACGATCGCCAAAATAATGTTAAGGAGTAGCTCTGCACGGTACTCTCGGTGCGGATCAGCTTTACCTTTAATGGCTTTTAAAAGCAGTTTTTTGGTGGTTTTACGTAGTAGCGGATAGAGCAAAACCGCGATGATTGTCACGATTAAATGATATTGCTCATTAAAAAATTCGACGAAGTCCAAAGGGGTCCCCAAGCTAATAATTTACGTCCGATTTTAGCGCGTTAGTTGCTGAATAACACTAGCTTAAAAGGTATTTTTAACAGTCACAAGCCATTGTACTGAATCTATCTCATCATCGTGATTATTTATCGGTGCGGCAACATCTAGATGGATTACTGTTCCTGCATTGGCACGACTAGGGGCTAAACGAAGACCCACACCGACATTTTGTAGTACATTGCCATTTTCACCATTGTTTTTGTCGTTATACCAAGCTCTGCCAATATCATAAAATGCCGCGCCACCGACTTTGAATAACTGCAATAAATCGTATTCCCAATAATAGCGTTTTTCTAAAGTCACTAAAAAGCTACGATCGCCTACTTGGTAATCGAGCGGGTAGCCTCTGAGGCCGTTTTCTCCACCTAGAGTAAGTTGTTTGTCGGCGGTCAGGTTTTTTGCGTACTGCAGGCGTGCTTTAGCATACCAGCTTTGCCTAAGAGTCGTATTAAGGTAATACTGAACTTGCGTGCTTGTAAAAAGATTTTCAACATCATCAAGGGCTTCGTTCCAATAGCCGTCTATGTCGGCTTTAAAGCGCCAAAGTTGATTATCTCCGCTGTAGTGTGCTTTTGATAATGATAGTGAGTAAATGGCACGACTTGAATCATCGCTAAAGTCTTTGCTTGAATAACCAAGAAGAGCTTGGATATTCCATCCAAGGTTGAGGTCTTCGGTACGATATATGCTGTCGAAGTTTCTTACTTTGATGTAATGATCTTCAAACCATTGCGCACTCACATAGGGGTAACTAAGGCTACGATCATCTGCAATAGGGTAGCGCGTTTGTGAAATGGCTTTAAAGGTCTCTTCGCGGTTTTCAATGCCGAGTTTTATGCGCTGGGTCCAATTATTGGCAAGTTGTGATGAGTGACCAAAGTAAGCGCGGCTTAATACAGTTTTTTGTTCAAACTCACTGACCACATCTCCCCGATAATAAAGTGATTCGCGGCGCTCATCAGAGTAGCTTGTTGCGCCATAACTATAAGGTGTATCGATAGAAAAAAACGGGTAACTTACATCGATGTAATGACGCTTACCATCGTCGTTATCGGAATATTCTAGCCGCCCACGATAGCGGCTTGAAAAGATATTAGGATCATCATAAACAAATAGGTAACCGGTGCGGTCAGCATCATGCGTACGCGAGAACGACACGCGTTTACCCCAACCTAAAAAGTTTGACTCGCGAAATCCAAGGCTTGACTCATTTTCTCCACCGCTGCGGCTGAAACTTATTTCTGGCAGTAAGGTCCATAAATCGCGGGTGACAACATTAACGTGTACATTTCCGTCACAGTCAAGTTTGGCGTTAATACGGGCGTCATACAAATAACCTTGTTTACGCAGCAGTCGCTCAGACTCTAGTAATTTACGTGGATTGTAAACATCGCCTTCTTTGAATAGTAAAACGCTATGTATTACATCCGGCTCAGTGGTCATGTGAGCACGATTAGCAAAGCGAAATAAAAAGTTATTTTCTTCTTCAAGCTCGGTATTAAATACATTGAGCTGCTCAAGTTTTATAGAAGTTATTTTGCTGCCTTCAGCAGCCTGCGGAAGTGGGTTATCGGTATCAAGTTGGCGGCGCAAATTGTTATCTTGGGATTTTAGTGTGCGCTGATTTTGACAATAGTTGCTATCGTCTATGTCTTGCTGTTCTGCATACACGTTCGTTACCAAGCTCACTGGCAACAAAATTAGTAGAGCAACGAAGTGCGACTGCTTAAAACCCATTTACACCCTTAGTTGATTGTTTCCTATACAGTCACTACATACTAAGCGTGGAAAAAAGTCTAGCTTATTATTGTAACTGTGTGACTAAATACTGATAAAGCTCGCCTAATATCTCTGTAGCTTCTACGCCCTCAGCATTTATCCAAATACTTTCACTGTAATGTTCAAAGTTTAGATTAAAACTATGATCTGTAAAGTGAAATCTTAACTGATGTCGATCGGCTCCAGCATCAAAGTCGGCAATTTTTATTGCGGGTGTATGTAAAAACAAGGTAGCCCATAATTCAAAATCTTCGTCATGAGGAGGCTCGCTTGCTTGCACAATGATGACTGCATGTTCTGCATCAAAAGTAAGTTCAGTCATGGTAGTCCTAGTTTGCGGCTAAGTAGTCGCGGATAGTATTTAAAAATGGTGCGCCGTATTTATTTAGTTTAGTAAAACCAACACCCGACACTTTTAAGAACTCGCTATCATTAGTTGGCATAAGTTGCGCCATCTCAGCAAGCGTTTTATCGTTGAATACTACATAAGGTGGCACATCATCCGCATCAGCCAGTTCTTTACGTAAGGCACGTAATTTAGCAAACAGTTTTTTGTCGTAATTAAACTGGGCGAGTTTATCTTGGTATACGTGCTTGGCTTGTAAGCGAGGCTCGGCAAGTTGTAATGCATATTCACTTTTAAGCACTGCACGGGCGGCTTCGGTTAAACGTAACGATGAGCCTTGCGTGATGTCTTGGCTTAATAACCCTTGGTGAATAAGTTGTCTTAAAATACTTAGCCAAAATTCCACGCTGTGATCTTTACCAATACCATAAGTACTTAGCTGGTGGTGATTATTATCACGAATGCGGCTGGTATTTGCACCACGTAGTAGTTCAACAATATAGCCAATCCCAAATCGTTGCTCAGCACGGTACACACAAGATAGCGCTTGCTGCGCAACGAGTGTGCCATCAAAGCTGGTTGGTGGGTTTAAGCAAATATCACAGTTGCCACAGGTTTCGCGCTTATATTCACTAAAATAATTGAGTAAGATTTGTCTGCGGCAAGTTTGTGCTTCGGCAAAGCTGGCCATCGCATTAAAGCGCTGTTCTTCAACGCGGCGTCGTTGCTCGTCTTCAATATCTTCAAAAAAGCGCCGCACGCGGCCTATGTCAGCTGGATCAAAATACATAATCGCTTCTGCGGCAAGGCCATCACGACCAGCTCGGCCTGTTTCTTGGTAATAGGCCTCAATGCTTTTTGGAATATCGTAATGCACCACAAAGCGCACGTTTGGTTTGTTGATACCCATACCAAATGCAACCGTTGCAACCACAATTTGAATATCGTCTCGGGCAAAGCCTGATTGCACAAATTGGCGTTGCTCGTTACTCATGCCTGCATGATAGGCTGCGGCATTAAAACCTGCATCAGCAAGTTTTTCAGCAACATCGTCAACCCGTTTACGGCTGGTGCAGTAAATAATGCCGCTTTGATTCTGCTGCTCTTTTAAATAGCGAAGCAGTTGCACCATAGGTTTGAACTTTTCTTCAATGGTGTATCGAATATTAGGTCTATCAAAGCTGCCTGTGTGCACATACGGCTGGTTAAGCTGGAGCTGTTCGATTATATCGTAACGAGTTGCCTTATCTGCTGTCGCTGTAAGTGCCATCATAGGTACATGCATAAAGCGATGTTTTAACTCGTTGAGTCGACAATAATGTGGCCTAAAGTCATGGCCCCAATGAGACACACAGTGTGCTTCATCGATGGCAAAAAGTGCTAAATTCAGATGACTTAAACGTTCTAAAAATTCATGTTGCAACACTTTTTCTGGCGCCACATACAACAGCTTAATTTGCCCGTAGTGCAATTGCTGATACACCGCTTGCTGCTCTTCAAAGGGAAGGCTGTTATTAATGTATGCAGCCTGTACGCCAAGCGCTCTTAGTTGGGCAACTTGGTCTTGCATAAGAGAAATAAGCGGCGAGATGACCACAGTCACACCATCGAGGATTAATGCTGGGACTTGATAGCATAAGGATTTGCCTCCACCTGTTGGCAGAAGTACAAGCGAGTCTTGTCCGTCTAGCGCTGCGGCTATAATCGCTTCTTGGCCATCACGAAAATCCTTGTAACCAAACACTTGTTTGAGTACGGCGTGTGGTGATCGAACGGGTGTGTTGGACATTGCGGTATTGGTATTCATCGCCGAGCATTTTAGTGGTTTTTTAAGGCGATGTCTTTAGCAATATACCAAATGACCTCAAGATGCAGAATTAAGCGTTTCACAGGTGCTTAATATCAAGGCGTTACTTTTCAACAATGGCAGTCCCTTTTTAGAAGTAAATACATGGGTTTATTTAACGCGTTTTGGTTGCGTCACTGCTTAGTGGGCGTAAAATAATGTTTTTAACCTACAAAGCCAAGCTTATGCCTACCAATATTGAACAGCGAAAAGGGGTTATTTTCGCATGTTTAGCTTTTTTTATGTGGGGTCTTGCACCCATTTACTTTAAGTTTTTGCAGCAAATATCTGCATTTGAAATCTTGATGCACCGCGTTATTTGGTCGGTGTTATTTTTACTTCTTATTATCGCAGCTCGTCATCAATGGCAGCGTATTCGTATTGTGCTTGGGCAACCTAAATTACTACTGATGTTGGTGATAACAGCCAGTTTACTAGGCTTTAACTGGGGCTTATTTATTTGGGCTGTGAACAATAATCATATGCTTGATGCAAGTTTAGGATATTACATCAATCCATTGCTCAATGTGTTACTTGGTATGTTGTTTTTAGGTGAGCGACTGCGTAAATGGCAAGGCGTTGCGGTAGGTTTAGCACTTTGTGGTGTGTTACTTCAACTTGTGAGCTTTGGTTCATTCCCCGTGGTTGCTTTCTCACTAGCCGGTTCGTTTGCCATTTATGGATTATTACGCAAAAAGCTGCCAATTGAATCATTACCAGGGTTATTGCTAGAAGCGCTTATTTTATTGCCTGTGGCGCTTATTTACTGGTGGTTGATGGCGCCTTCAGCAAGCTCTGATTTAACAGCGAATGATTGGCATATTAACCTGTTACTCATCAGTGCCGGAGTGGTAACAACCTTGCCGCTGTTATGTTTTACAGGTGCCGCAAAGCGCCTGCAGTACAGCACGCTGGGCTTTTTCCAATACATAGGTCCAAGTTTAATGTTTATACTTGCAGTGGCTTTTTACGGTGAAGTATTTGATGCTGAGCGTGTAGTGACTTTTGCGTGCATTTGGAGTGCGCTGGCACTATTTAGTTGGGACTCGTATCGACAAAGCCGTAAACAACGAAAGGCGCAATTAGAAGCGGTGACAAAGCCTGTGTAGGCTTAGCTTACTAATTTGTTACGCCCAGTTTCTTTTGCTTGATAAAGCTTTAAATCGGCCTGTTTTATTAGTTCATCCAAACTATAAACAGGCCCATTATGAAAACCAATCGACAGTGTAAACTTGATATGGTCTTTGCTAAATTCAGAGCTGTGCTTTTCGACAAATAAGCGGAACTTCTCTAAGCGTTGCAACGATTCTTGTTTGTCTTGATCAGCAAAATAGACTGCAAACTCTTCACCACCAAAGCGGCCTACTAAGTTATCTTCAAAATACTTTGCCATACATTGCGATAACCCCTTAAGAACTTCATCGCCGGCATCATGACCGTAGTTATCGTTAATTGATTTAAAGTGGTCAATATCAATCATGGCTAAAGAGACTGAGGTATCTGACACTTTTTCAGCTTTTAGATGACTGTTTGCTTCACCAAAGAAATAGCGGCGATTAGGCAGCTTAGTGAGGTAATCAGTGTTTGCTTGTAAACGAATCGTTTTAATGTTTTCAAGCATGTCGACGTTCTGGCTGAGCCGACAATAAAACTCTTCATTGTTGAATGGCTTACGAAGGTAATCGTCTGCGCCTGATTTTAAAAAACGCGTTGATAGATGCAAAGTATCATAAGCAGAAATACCGATAATTGCTTTTTCATCGTTGGAGTATAAACGGCGTATTTCAACACAGAGCTCAGCACCGCTCATGTTCGGCATTTCGTTATCAGTTATTATCACTGAAATTGTTGGGTTTTCAGCTAATACTCTGAGAGCATCGACGCCATCAACGGCTTCAATTGTCTGGTATTTGTGGCGAGCTAATAAATGACAAATTAGCTGACGAGTTGCTTTTGAATCATCGACCACTAACACCAGTATTTGCTCATTGCGAGGTAAACGCGCCAGTTGTTTTTCTAGGTATTGATAGGCTTGTTTATTTTCTTTGGTAATGTAATCAATGATTGGGTGCTTTTCGACGATATTACGCGTGGTTTCGTCAAGGTTACCGGTCATAACAATAGTCGGTATATCGGCTGCGATGGTGCAGGGGACGGCTTCACCTAAAGGTGCGTCTGGGAGAATAAAATCAACCACAGCACAAAAATAATTGTGCTTACTTATAAGCTTTTTTGCTTCGGCTAGATTACCTGCAATGTCAGCTTCATAGCCAACTTTTTGCGCGATATGTTTTTGCACTCGCGCAATGGTTGGCGTATCTTCAACTATTAGTATTCTTCGAGTCACAGCTTGCCTTGTAATAACTTATTGGCGAAACAAAAGTTATTACAAGTTTTAACCCTAAAAGGGTAAAAAAGCAAATCGTTATAAGCTATCTGACTCAGAATAATACTCAACACTTTGCGGTGTAGGACTGGCAATACGTGAACGACCAAACAAAGTGTGAAACTTCGTTTTACAGGTTGTTTGTTTTAGGTATTTCATCCAAGCGCGTTCAACTGGGTTTGTTGCTTCAAGGTTACCGGTAACAACTTGCACAAATTGAGTTTGAAATTCATTTTGTGGTTCTAGGGTTTTGTTGTATAAACCCTTTAATACAACACCATGCTGTTCGAGAATGTCGGCTTCTAGCAAAGTGAAGTGACCACTACGACCAAAACCGCGTGGGAAGTTTTGATCATCATAAAATTGACGTTGGCTTGCAAATGCCTGACGAAGTGATGAAATGTCATTGCTCATGGCTTTATCCTCATGCCCTAATTTCTTGCAGGAGTATGGATCAAGTTGTCGATTTTATTAAACAAGTTATTTTTATCGTAAGGGTAAAAAATGGATATCGATTTATTGAAGACTTTTGTCGAAGTGGTTCGTACTCGCCATTTCGGCAAAGCAGCTGAAAATTTATATATTACGCAGTCTGCAGTGAGTTTTCGAATCAGGCAGTTAGAGCAAGGTTTAGGCGTTAACTTATTTATTCGTCAACGTAACAATATTCAGTTAACAGCACCGGGTGAGCGATTGCTGCCACATGCGCAAATGATCATTACCGGCATGCAACGTGCAAAAGTTGATGTGGCGCTTGCTGATAATATGCATAAGCAAATTAGTTTAGCAGGTACACCTAATATTTGGGATGCTTTTTTACAGTTTGGGATCACAAATATTGTTTCTGCCATGCCGGGTGTATCGTTAGTCGCTGAAGTAAAAGCACAACAAGAAAGCACTCGCTTACTATTAGAGCGTACATTAGATTTAGCGGTACTGTTTGATCCTCCTAAAGTGGATGAGCTAGTTGTTGAACGAATTTGTGAGCTGCCAATCATTCCTGTGAGTGCTTTTGAAACAGCTAACAGCGAAAACTTTTTCGACAATCAATATGTTTATGTTGATTGGGGTACTACCTTTTCTTTGTGGCATGCTCGTGAGTTTAACGGCCACGCGCCTCCTTACTTTAGAACCAGCACAGGGCGTATTGCTCTTGATTTAATTTTGAAGTGCGGTGGTAGTGCGTTTATACCTAAGTTATTAGTAGAAGAGCAGTTAAAAGCGGGTGATTTATACCATGTTGAAGATGTTGCTCATACCTCGCGAGATGTGTTTGTTGCTTATCACAGAGATAATGAACAAACACCTCTTTTAGAAAAGTTGGTAACCTTACTAACTGAGCTGCAAATAAAAACTTAAAATTTATTTAAATTAGCTTTTATGAAAACTTAACTGTGAAACAGTAAGTTACGTTTTTATTTCAGAAATAATTATATTTCGTGAAGCTAAATTGACGATTTTGTTTCAATTGTCATCTTTCTGTCATTTTTCGCTGTCACACTGCGCGCATTGAAACACAACATGTGTTTTTTGTTGCGATTATTGAGGAAACGACATGAAATTTGCAAAGTCTAGCTTATTCCTAGCTTTATTTGGTGGCTCATCTTTTTCTGCATTAGCTGATGTAGATGTATATGGTAAAGCAAACGTGACTGTTCAATCATCAGATGATGGCGAAGGGTCTTTCACAGAAATTAAAAGCAATAACTCACGTTTTGGCTTAAAAGGCTCAGAGAAAATCTCTGAAGGCTTAGAAGCGGTTTATAAATTTGAGTTTGGTGTTGACGTATCTGACGCTGATTCAAAAGGCGACAATGATGACAACATCACTGCACGTAACCAATATGTAGGTCTTAAAGGCAGCTTTGGTCAGGTTGTTATCGGTCGTAACGATACAGCTATGAAGCAATCTCAAGGTAAAATTGATTTATTCAATGACCTTGAAGCAGATATCAAAAATGGTTTCAAAGGCGAAAACCGTTTAGGTGACACAATTTCTTATGCTTCTAAAGATTTCAGTGGCTTCAAAGTATTAGCAACGTATGTGGCTGAAGATGATGTGGATGCTGATAACGGTTACTCAGTAGCGCTAACTTACGGCGATGCAAAACTTAAAGAAAGCAAACTTTATGCATCAATTGCAGCTGACAGCGAAGTAAAAGGTTACGACATTGTTCGTGCAACAGTGCAAGGTAAAGTTGGTGACTTCAAACTAGGTGCTATGTACCAAACACAAGAGAAAGTGGATGGTAGTGCAGAAGCTGATGGTTACTTAGTAAATGCTGCTTACCAAATGAATAGCAACACCTTCAAAGTACAATACCAAGTAATTGACTTTGATGAAGGCGATAAGAAAACAGCTATCTCTGCAGGTGTTGATCACAAGCTTAGCAAAAACACGAAAGTATTTGGTTTCTACTCAACGTTTGATACAGATAATCAAGTTGACCAAGATTACTTAGGTGTTGGTATTGAATACAAGTTCTAATCCAACCCTTGGATAACTCCCTAACTTGTCAGCCCAGCTTATTAGCTGGGCTTTTTTATTGTTTAGTAGGAAATTTATAAATCAGATTGCGCTTTGATTTGCGATCAAGCCTGTGCGTAGTTTGATTTGCCAGCAAGCCAACGTTGAATCAATTTATCGGTAAGCTCTGGATAGTCGTTCAAAATTTTGAAGGCAATGGGTCTTACATGGTCGAGTGTTTGTTTATCGCGGTTTAGGTCAGCAATTTTAAATTCAGCTAGGCCTGTTTGTTTGGTTCCAAGTACTTCGCCTGGGCCACGAATTTCAAGATCTCGTTCAGCAATCACAAAACCATCATTACTTTCACGAAGCACCCCTAAGCGTTTTTGCGCTGTGGCTGACAATGGTGCATGATAAAGTAAAACACAGTGTGATGCAGTTGCCCCGCGACCAACACGACCACGCAGCTGGTGGAGTTGTGCAAGCCCCAGCCGTTCAGGGTTTTCAATAATAATAAGGCTAGCATTAGGCACATCAACACCCACTTCAATCACCGTTGTGGCAACGAGTACATGAATATTACCTGCTTTAAACTCGCTCATAATGGCTTGTTTTTCAGTGGCTTTCATTCGGCCATGTACTAAGCCGACGTTTAGTTCGGGTAGTGCTGCTTTTAATTGCTCTGCGCTATCTTCTGCGGCTTGGCATTGTAGCACTTCAGATTCATCAATCAGGGTGCAAACCCAATACACTTGCCGGCCTTGATCTGTACATGCGGTTTTAACGCGTTGAATGATTTCGTCTCGACGGGCATCAGGAATAGCCACCGTTGTAATGGGCGTTCTACCCGGTGGTAATTCATCAATTACTGAGGTTTCTAAGTCTGCGTAGGCTGTCATGGCTAAAGTACGCGGAATAGGCGTTGCAGTCATCACTAATTGGTGTGGGTAACAGTCACCAAAACGGCCTTTTTCACGCAGTGATAAGCGCTGATGAACACCAAAGCGGTGTTGTTCATCGATGATGATTAGCACCAGATTATTAAACTCGACCTGCTCTTGGAATAACGCATGGGTGCCAACAATCATTTGTGCTTCCCCTGAGGCTATTTTTTCAAGAGTGGTTGCGCGCTCTTTACCTTTGCTTTTACCACCTAACCAAGCGACTTCAATGCCTAATTGATTAAACCATTGGCTAAAGTTGATGCCATGCTGCTCGGATAAAATCTCAGTAGGTGCCATTAAAGCTACTTGGTAGCCTTCGCTTATAGCGGTGAGTGCACTAAGTGCTGCAACTAAGGTTTTACCTGAACCTACATCGCCCTGTACTAAGCGCATCATCGGAAACGGGTGTTGTAAGTCACCTTTGATTTCTGCCACGACACGACTTTGCGCGTTGGTTGGGCTGAAGGCTAAATTTGCTAAAAACTGTTGCTCAAGTTGGTTATGGGGCTTTAAAGGGACGGCTTTTACGGCTTGCCCTTTTTGGCGTAACTTTAAAAGGCTTAAATTTTGCGCAAGTAACTCTTCAAACACTAACCGTTGCTGGGCAGGGTGCATACCTTGTTCAAGGGCGGTTAAATCAACATCGTTTTGTGGGCGATGTAAGGTCATTAACGCATCGGCTAAGCTCATTCCGGTTGGTTGAAACTGTTCTGGTAGTAATTCTTCTACCGGGTATTTAGATAATAGCGCAAGCGCTTGATCGCTAAGCGCGCGAATAGATAATTGTTTTAGTCCTTCAGTAACAGGATAAACCGGCGTGAGCGTGGTATTTGTAGGTTGCTCTGAAGGTGTATCCGATAGGCTGTATTCAGGGTGCGTCATTTCAAAACCAACACGACCACGGCGTATTTCACCAAAGCAGCGAATGATCTTACCTGCACTTAAAGCATTTTTTTGAGCTGCGCTAAAGTTAAAAAAACGCAGCGTTAAACGGCCCGTGCCATCGTTAATTTGGCAAACCAGCATGCGTCTTTTACCAAAGGTGATTTGGCTGGTTTCAATGGTGGCTTCAACACTAACATGGCTATGCGGTTGTAGTTCGCAAATTGAGTGAATACGGGTGCGGTCTTCATAGCGGTGAGGCAAATGAAACAGCATGTCTTGCACCGTATGAATATTTAGCTTAGCGAGGCGCTCGGCCATTTTTGGGCCGACGCCTTTTAATTCTGTGATTGGGTATAATGCTAAGCTAGGGTGACTCAAAGGTGACTCAAATTGTTAATTAGTAGACTATTTTTTCAGTTTACTTGCACTCGTTAGAGGCATCAAGCGATTGCGTATGTTTTAAGGTATGCCAAAACGCTTCATCAGCAACAATGTCGCCGTTTTCATCAAGCTCAGGATAAGGCAGTTCCTTTTCTCGGCATTGCTCAGCAATAATAGGGTGGCAGCCTTCAAATAAAATACGATGCTTAACTTTAGCATCAAGCATATTGCGGTCGTAGAGCCCGGCTACTTCTCTTTGGCGCTGTGCTTCAAATAGAATAAGTGCAGCAGCAACAGATACATTAAGAGACTGCACCATGCCTTGCATTGGAATGATGATGTGCTTATCGGCATGTTCAAGTGCCCGAGTTGAAATTCCATCTCGCTCTTGGCCAACAATAACAGCTGTCGGTTTGGTGTAATCAATGTCACGAAAATCAACGGCATCATCACTGAGATTAGTTGCTAAAATTTGTACCTCAGGATTATGGGCACGCATTGTGGCTACAGCCTCATCAATATTGCGGTGCAAATGAGTTTCAAGCCAATTCTTACTACCGCCTGAGGTATTGTTAGTTAACCACTTTTGGTTATCGGGCCACACTGCATGTACATGATGACACCCCGTGGCATCTGCTGTGCGGGCAATGGCTGATAAATTATGATGTTTATGTACTTCTTCTAAACAAACCGTTAGGTCCGTTTGGCGGCGATCTAACACGCGCTTTACACGCTCAAAGCGAGTTGTATCCATAGTTGTGTGCTCGTTGACGGATTCTATTGGCGCTGATTATACCCTAGGGAACAACAGCACGGCTAATTGGGTTTTGAAGTGAGATCAGCGTTTCTGTTGATTGAATGGCTTCAATCGCTTGGATTTTATTGATCAGTACATCTTGTAAGTGATCAATTGAGCGAGCCATCACTTTGATAAAAATACTGTAATTTCCCGTGGTGTAATAGGCTTCAACCACTTCTTCTAGCTCTTTTAGGTGCAGCAAGGTTTGCGGATAATCACGGGCGTTATTGAGGTTAATACCAATAAAACAACAGACATCATAACCAAGTTGTTTAGCATTAATACTCACTTGTGTGCCTGTAATAATACCTGCTTGTTTCATTTTTTCGACTCGTACATGAATAGTACCCGCGCTCACAGCAAAGCGTTTAGCAAGTTCTGCATACGCTGTTCGGGCATTTTCCATTAATGCGTTAAGGATGTTTTTATCGAGATTATCGATTTGATAATTTTCCATAGTATTTCTTGTTGCTAATTGTTGAATCAATAAATTTTATAGCATTATTTTTATGAAAATTTCAATGTTAAGTTCTTTTTGTTGATGGTTATTGAAAATAATCTTGGTTTAGTTGAGGATTGCTTTATCGGAGAAAGCCAAGCAGCGGGCTTTTCTCATAAAGCAAGTAACAATAACTGGGAATGAGGCCAATTATTATGAGTTCACACTATCTGCAGCAACAGCAGCAAATTAGTAAAGTAAAACAGTTCTTTTCAAGCCAATTAGAACAACAATTAGGGTTAGTTGAAGTACAAGCACCAATCTTGGCTAAGGTGGGCGATGGTATTCAAGATAATCTAAGTGGTACTGAAAATGCTGTCTCGGTCGCAGTAAAAACAATTCCTGGTAGTCAATTTGAAGTAGTTCACTCTTTAGCTAAGTGGAAGCGTAAAACCTTGGCTGATTACGGTTTTTCAGTAGGTGAGGGGCTCTATACGCATATGAAAGCACTTCGCCCTGATGAAGAGTCACTTAGCCCAATTCATTCAGTGTATGTTGATCAATGGGATTGGGAAAAAGTAATTTGCGAGAGCACGGAGCGTACACTTGATAAGCTTAAAGAAACTGTGACATCACTTTATCAGGCGATTAAAGCAACCGAGCGCTTTGTAGCGAGTGAATTTGATTTAACGCCTTTTTTGCCTGAGCAAATCACCTTTATACATAGTGAGCAGTTGCGCCAGATGTATCCTGACTTTACTGCGAAACAACGTGAAAAAGCGGTGGCGCAAGAATACGGTGCGGTATTCTTAATTGGTATTGGCGGCACACTCGCCGATGGTAAAATTCATGACGTACGGGCACCGGATTATGACGATTGGTCAACGCAAACATGCAGCAAATTTGCAGGCTTAAATGGTGATATTTTAGTTTGGAATCCTGTGCTTGAAGATGCTTTTGAAATATCTTCAATGGGCATTCGCGTAAGCCCTGATGCTTTAGCTACTCAGTTAGCGATTACTGGCGATCAGGCTCGCTTAGAGTTTGATTGGCATAAACAGCTACTTGCGAAAAAGTTTCCGCAAACAATAGGTGGTGGTATTGGCCAATCTCGACTGGCTATGTTGCTGTTACAAAAGCAGCACATTGGACAAGTACAAGTAGGTGTGTGGCCTGAGCAACTAAAACAGCAAGTGGAAGGAATTCTTTAAATTAAGATTAATGACCCTGGTAAAAAGAGGCTTTAAGCCTCTTTTTTATTAACTGGTTTTAAACTCTACCTCAACCTTGTTTTCTTCAAGCTTGACCTTACACGGTGGGTATTGGCGGTTTGTACGCAATACTTTGTCGAAAATATGAATTTCTACACCAGAGTGCAGTGTTTTATTAACAATGAGCTTTGCGTCTTCAAGTAAGTCATGTAGGTGGTTCTCAAGCGTTGATAGTTTTTTTTCTAACATTTCAGCTTGCTCACAGTAATGCATTTGTGTGGCACCTATTTTAGCGAGTAACAGTTTTTTCTTCTCAACATCTTTTACTTGATCCGCTTTTTCTATTGCTTCTTGAAGAGTGTCGAGTTGTGAGTCTGTCTGCGCAAGATCTTTTAGGCATTGATCTGTTTGTGCGGTGACGTCGGCACCTGATGCTGCTAAGTTTATTAACATTTTTGCGCCAGATTCATTGCCAATTTCACCAGCAATAACCATTTGTGCATCTAAAATCTCACCGCCAAACAGTTTGCCCTGTGGGTTATCCTCTTGACCAACTTGTAACAGCTTAGTAGCCTTCATGACACAGTGGCTAGATTGACGTTCAATAAGGATATTATTCGCTTCTAAGTAGCAGTATTGGCCATGAGATAAGTGAATATCACCTTGGCAAATAATATTACAGGAAAGACTTTTATCTTCTAGCTGATGACCAATGACGCCTTGCTTTATTGTGATGTTGCCAGCGGCGGATAAGTTACCTGACTCAACGGTGCCCATTACGGTAATGTCGCCTTTGGCGTTAATACGCATGCCCGGTTCAACGTTGTGAGTAACAATGACGCTACCTTCAAAGTCTACGTGACCACTTTTTACGTTTACATCGGCGATAGTAAAAATATCATCTACGCGCATTCCGTTGGCGATCTCAACCGGCACACCTGCAATGACAGAAATAAGTTCTAGTGGGTTGTTTTTAGAGATTTCGGTGCCTTCACCTGCGACCAAAGTGAGGCTCTCTCCCGGTTTGGCGGGAAGTACATCGCCTGTTACAGTAAAGCCTTCTTTTCCTGGAGTCGCTGGAATTTGCTTAATCAACAGCACGCCGGGCTCAACGCTAGCTAATTTACCAAAATCACGCATATCAACAGTGCCATCTTCGCGAAGTTTTGGTTTTTTTAGGCGATCTTTTAGTGTTTCGACTTGTGGCACAAACTTGGATGGCTGACCATCAATTGGAAGACGGCCTTTTGCTAGAACACCTTCTGTTTTGGTGCCTGCTGGTAATTCAAATTGCTGTTGTAATAACTTTTCTAAAAATGCCTGTTTGTAACCTCGTGCTACACCTGCTTTTATTAGCTCTTTTTTGGCGTCTTCTAAGCTCATAACTTTGCCGCCTTCAGCGACTGTTAATTCGCCTATCGCCTGCATTTTGTCATCACTTATTTTTACTTCTAGGGTTGCATCATGTTTAGAGGCAACAACGAGCGTACGCTCATTCGATTCACTTTTAAAAAAGTTATTAATAGAGTCGTGATCAACTCGGCACTCACTATAAGGTGATTTCTCAAGTGCTTCGATGATAAATGCAGCACTTGGTGGCGAATGTTCATGAACATCTAATAAAACGTTGCCATTGTGAGCGAGCTTAAACACGTGGAGATCCTTTTATACAACAATAGTGAAAGGGTTACTTAGTAAACCCAAACCATCTCAAAAATTTAGCTTCTAACTGGTATTCAAGCGCTTCAAATAAGGTTTTGATTCACATAATGGTAAAAATCAATAACGCAATATAAATCGCTTTTTAAACCAATCGTTTGAACACTTCTTTGAGCCTAATGTTTATCGGTGGTACTTCTTCAAATAAATTGCCAACAAAGGCAAAGTAATACGTTGATATTAAGCCTATTTAAAATGCAAACTATGACATTTTGAGGTGATCTGAATACCTTTACTATACAGATTGCTAGAGAATCGTTGGTGAGTCAAGAATTTCGGATGAGGTAAAATAGAAATTTGTCAATAAAAGTGCCAGCAACAAATAGCTGCTGGCATAGCTGATTAGTTTGTTGAAGGCAGCTCCATGATACCGTCAATCTCAATTTGCACACCTTTTGGTAAAGCGCTAATACCAATTGCAGCGCGTGCAGGGTAAGGCTGCTTGAAGTATTGACTCATAACTTCGTTAACAATCGCAAAGTTTGATAAGTCAGTTAAGAAGATATTTACTTTCACCATATCTTGAATTTGACCGCCAGCAGCTTGGCAAACAGCAGATAAATTTTTGAATACTTGGTGCGTTTGTTCAGTAAAGTCTTCTGAGATCACTTCCATTGTTTCTGGCACTAATGGAATTTGACCTGATAAATAAACAGCCGTGCCTACTTTAACTGCTTGGCTGTAAGTACCGATTGCTGCAGGCGCATTATCAGTAGAAATAAATGATTTGTTCATAATTATCCTTGTTACTTTTTACGATAGACTCTTTGTACATCAGGCATCACGCGAATGCGGCGCATAATGTTGGCAACGTGAACACGGTTTTTAACCGTGATACCTAGGTCTATCATGTATAAATTGCTTTCTTTTTCATCGGTGGCTATCTCAACTATGTTAGCTTGGGTTGAGGCTACAACATTGGTTAATTTAGCCAGCGCACCCTGATGATTGATGATCTCAATACGCAGAGCGGCTATATATTCTTTTTCTGGGTTATCGTCCCATTTTACAACTAAGTATTTTGAGCGTTCTTTTTCCCAGCCTCGAATGTTCTTACATTCTTGGCGGTGGACAGTCAGGCCTTTACCTTGGCTGATATGAGCTGTGATGGCATCACCTGGTACAGGACGGCAGCATTTAGAATAGTTAACTAACATGCCTTCTGTGCCTATGATTGTTGCTTTGGCTTTTTTGGCGATGTCGTTTATATCTTCAACATCGTCTTGCATCAAGCGTTTAGCAATTAATACGCTCATAAGATTACCTGAACCAATCTCTACGAGTAATTCAAGTAAAGTATTTAGATTATGTTCTTGTAATACTCGACGGATATTTTCATCTGGGATGTCATCTAATTTTGACTCACCAAGTGCAGAATCTAATAAACGGCGACCAAGCAACATCGCTTCTTCATGTTGTTGGCTTTTCAGATAGTTACGTATACCTAAACGTGCTTTACCAGTTACAACAAAGTTTAGCCACGTCGCATTTGGGTGCGCGCCAGAGCTGGTGATTACTTCAACAGTTTGCCCAGTATCGAGAGGTTTGCTCAAAGGGTGAGGTTTACGGTTTACTCTTGCACCCACACAGGTATTACCTACGTCTGTATGTACTGCATATGCAAAGTCAACAGCGGTTGCTCCCATTGGGAGCTCAACGATACGGCCATCTGGCGTGAAAACATAAATTTCCTCTGGGAAGAGTTCAGTTTTAACGTTTTCTACAAATTCAAATGATGAACCAGCACTTTGTTGCAGTTCAAGTAAGCTTTGCATCCATTGGCGAGCGCGTTGTTGCGCAGTATGTCCTGCGTTATCACCGGCTTTTTTATACATCCAATGTGCCGCTACCCCTTTGTCTGCCATATGATCCATATCGTGAGTGCGAATTTGAATCTCAACAGGAATACCATGCGGGCCAACCAAAGAGGTATGTAAAGATTGGTAACCGTTGGTTTTAGGAACCGCTATATAATCTTTAAAGCGGGTTTCAATTGGCTTATAAAGGTTATGTGCCACACCTAGTACGCGGTAACAGGTATCCATGTTATCGACATTGATCCGAAACGCGTAAATATCCATCACTTCGTTAAATGACAGCTCTTTATTTAGCATCTTCTTGTAAATGCTATATAGATGCTTTTCTCGGCCAGAAATGGTGGCGTCGATACCTGATTCTTCTAAGCGTGCTTCTATTTCTGTTTTAATATTGCTAATGACTTCTTTTCGGTTTCCACGGGCTTTGATAACCTCTGATTTCAAAGCGCGATGACGCATTGGGTATAACGCTTGAAAACCTAAATCTTCCAATTCGTTTTTAATATCATGGATACCTAAGCGATTAGCTATCGGGGCATAAATTTCGAGAGTTTCACGAGCAATACGACGGCGTTTGTCTGGGCGAAGTGCGCCTAAGGTGCGCATGTTGTGAGTTCGGTCAGCAAGTTTAATTAAGATCACGCGAATATCTTGGGTCATCGCCATGATCATTTTTCGATAATTTTCAGCCTGAAATTCTTTTTTATCTTTAAAGCTGAGTTTATCTAGCTTACTCACTCCTTCAACAAGCTCAGCAACGGTCTCGCCAAAAATTTCGGCTAAGTCTTGCTGGCTAAAATCGGTATCTTCAATCACATCATGCATCAAAGCTGCCATGAGTGTTTCATGGTCTAAGTGCATGCCGGCAAGTATTTGTGTAACTTCAACTGGATGAGTGATGTAAGGCTCGCCGCTTGAGCGAGTTTGGCCTTCGTGAGCTTCACGGGCGACCACGTATGCTTTTTGAACCAGCTCTATTTCAGCAGGTGGCAAATATTCGGTTATTTTCTTTTTTAGGCCTTCGAATAGATACAAAGTCACACTCCAATGCGCAAATGAAGTAAATCGGTAACGGTATGAATAGAATATACGATGAAAAGAAGGGCTTGCCAACGGCTAGTGTTGAAATACTAGCCGTTAAGCTAAATCAAAGCAGGGCGCTTGATTATTGGTTGCCACCAACGATAGCAGCAACAGCAGCCATTTCTGCTGCTTCTTGATGTTGTTGCTCTTCACGGTCGATCAGGTCCATAGACGAGCTATTTACTAACCCTTTCTCAATTTCACGTAGAGCAATTACAGTAGGTTTATCATTTTCAGCATCAACGAGTGGATCTTTACCACCAACCGCGATTTGGCGGGCACGACGAGCCGCAACTAAAATTAAGTCAAAACGATTACCAATTGCATCTACTGCATCTTCAACAGTTACGCGAGCCATCTTAGCACTCCAAATAAATTCTTAAGCAAAGGCGTAGTTTACTGTACCAAGTTAAATTCGCCAATAGCTTGTGGTTAATTTTTATCTTATTCTTAAAAAAGTATTATTTAAGTAAGTTCTCTAATAGCGCCTGATGGCGCACAGTTTGGCTTTTTAACGATAAACGTTTAGCCATCACGATCGTTTCGATTTCTGAAAGTGCAGTTTCAAAGTCATCGTTTACAACAACGTAATCATATTCATTGTAGTGGGAAGTTTCAGATTGTGCTTTTGCCATCCGTCCGGCTATTACTTCTTGTGAATCTTGACCACGATTATTTAAACGTGATTCAAGTTCTTCTTTTGACGGCGGAAGGATAAAGATAGTCTCAACATCATCAACTAATTTACGAATTTGCTGAGCACCTTGCCAGTCAATATCTAAAAATACGTCGATTCCAGCGTCTAACTGACTCTCGATTGCTTGCTTAGAAGTACCGTAGTAGTTATCAAAAACTTGCGCCCATTCAAAAAAGTCATTTTTCTCGATCAATGCTTTAAACGCTTCAACAGAAACAAAATGATAATGAACACCGTTTTCTTCACCTGGTCGAGGTGAGCGAGTCGTATGTGATACTGACACTTTCATATCGTTGTATTTTTTTAGTAAAGCACTTATAAGACTTGATTTTCCTGCACCAGAAGGAGCCGATAAGATAAATAAATTTCCGCGAGTTTGCGCCATGATCTGTCTCTAATAAAAAATAAATAGGCTCGGACTATTGCTAACCCAAGCCTTTAATTTATCCATTGTACTTTATTTCGCTAAATGCGCTCAAGTTCACACAAGCGAACCTTTGACATTGAGGAATAAGCTGTATAGATAATCTAAACAGTCTTTTGCAAATTAGATTTTTGCGAAAGCGTCTTGTAGTGGTGGTACTACTTGCTTCTTACGGCTTAATACACCATCTAACCAAACGCGACCGTCTTCTGATTTAACATCATAAGCAGCTTCGATTACTGCTACGTCATCAGACGCAATTAGCATTTCTGAGCCTTCTTTCATGATATCAGTTAACAGGAGTAATACTGAGTGGCGGCCGCCTTCTTCTTTAAGCTTTGCGATGTCTGCTTCAAGATCTGCTTTGATTTCATCAAATACAGCAAGGTCGATAACTTCTAGCTGGCCAATACCTACTAGTTTACCGTTCATATTGAAGTCTTTGAAATCACGCATTACTAAATCGCGTGCTGGCGTGCCTTCAACTGCTGATTTAACCTTGAACATTTCCATGCCAAGTTCTTTGAAATCTTCAATACCAGCGATTTCAGCAAGTGCTTCAACACACTTGATATCAGCCGTTGTGCAAGTTGGTGATTTAAAGATCACAGTGTCGCTTAGGATAGCGCATAACATGATGCCTGCGATATCTTTTGGAATTTCTACATTGTAGAAGTCATACATCATTTTGATGATGGTGTTTGAACAACCCACTGGGCGGATCCAACATTCAAGTGGTGTTGACGATGTTAAGTCGCCTAGTTTGTGGTGATCAACAACACCCACAACACGTGCTTCATCGATGTCATCAGGTGCTTGTGTTTTTTCTGTGTGGTCAACGATATAAACGTCTTCGCCTGCGTAGCTAAGTTTTAGCTCAGGTGCTTCGAAACCGAATTTATCTAGGATAAATTGTGTTTCAGGTGATACTTCACCTAAACGCGTTGGGATCGCAGGTTCATTGATTTGGTTTTTTAAGTAAGCAAGCGCAATTGCACCGCAAATTGAATCTGAATCAGGGATCTTATGACCCACTACATACATTGACATTGACGGAACTCCTTTAAATTTGGCGGATATTTTAGCAAAGTATCGACAGATTGATACATAACAGACATGAAATTTTGTTGATCAATTACAACTGCCAATTAATGTCCTTTTTGGTTACACTTTAAGATATTGAAAACTGAGGAAGATACTGATGCGTTTGAGCCGAAAAGCATGGAATAATGTGGTGATTATTTCGATGCTACTGATGATTTTTTTCTTCAATGGCCTCCATAAAAAGCTCAATACTCAGCCCGTTGAAGAAGGAGTGCAAGCGTTACTCCCAGAGCAAAGCTTCATTTTGGCGATGGCATTTCCAGAATTAAAAATTGAGCGTATCGGCACCTCTTGGCGTAGCCAGTCATTGCAAAAAGCCTCTTGGCAAGGCGATGAACAACAGCTCGAACAACTCGTTGAGCTTTGGCAACATCAAAAACTCACTATTGCCAGTATTCCTGTTAGTCAAATTTCTCAGTCGTCAGCAGATTATGTTGCTTCTGTGTGGTTAGCCGGGGAGCAATTGCCTGCTGTTTATCAGTTGTACCATATAGATAGTAAATATTATTTATTAGATAAGCGGTTACAGCGGGTGTTTGTGCTTGAGCAAGCTGATGCCGCTAAGTTATTTCCGTTATACCCGTTTTAAGAGAGTCTCAGATGCCTGAATTACCTGAAGTTGAAGTGAGTCGGTTGGGGATCACCCCACATGTGCTGGGTCAAACTGTTGCTAAAGTAAATATTCACAATGCGAGCATGCGTTGGCCAGTGCCGGATGATGTCTATCAATTACAAGGCCTTAAAGTGACATCAATTGAGCGCAGAGCAAAATATTTACTACTCGGCTGTGAGCTCGGTAGTGTTATTTTGCACTTGGGGATGTCGGGTAATTTGCGTGTTGTTAATGCAGATGAACCATTGAAAAAACACGATCATATTGAGTTTATTTTGGCTTCAGGTAAAGCGTTGCGGCTTAACGATGCTCGTCGCTTTGGTGCTTGTTTATGGCAGGCGCCAGGTGAATGCCATACTTTGCTGAGCAAGCTTGGGCCAGAGCCATTAACAGATGAGTTTGTGGCACAGCGTGTTTACGAACAGTCGAGAAACAAAAAAGTACCGATTAAACAGTTTATTATGGATAATGCGGTGGTAGTTGGTGTAGGTAATATCTACGCTAATGAATCGTTATTTAAAGCGGGGATCCATCCAAAGCGAGAAGCTGGCAAGGTTTCTTTGCAGCGTTATCAGCAATTAGTGCCTATTATTAAAGAGACACTCGCTGCAGCCATCACGCAAGGCGGCACAACGTTAAAAGATTTTGCTCAAAGTGATGGTAAGCCAGGTTATTTTGCCCAGCAATTACTGGTGTATGGCCGCAAAGGTGAGCCATGTGTTAATTGCGAGGAGCCATTAAAAGAAATTAGATTAGGACAAAGAAGCACAGTGTACTGCTCTAATTGTCAAAAATAACAACGAATCCCTCATCTATGTAGTATTGCAACAGATAGCAAGATAGAGACAGGCTTAAGGAATGAGAAGGTTGTATGCTATTAAACAAATACCTCATAGGATATGTGTTGGTAATGGTGCTTGTTGGTTGCTCAAAAGAGCAACCAAACGAGGTAATTGAAGAAGTTGTTACTGCTAAGGTCAAACAGTTTGATGTGCCATTATACGGAAACTACGTGGCACGCACAGATGCGTCGCTGGATGTTGAAGTACGCGCGCGGATCACAGGCTTTGTAGAAAGTGTTGAGTTTGTCGAAGGAAGCTGGGTTGATGAAGGGGATTTACTCTATACCATTGACGATAGACCTTACCGAGCCAAGCTTAATCGCGTTAAAGCGGCGCTGCAAAAAGACCTAGCAGCGTTGGCTAAAGCCAAACGGGATGTAACTCGTTTAAAACCCCTTTACGAGCAAGATGCAGCAAGCCAGCTCGACTACGACAACGCTATTTCTATTCAAGAGCAAGCGCAAGCGTCATTATCAGCAACCCAAGCAGAGCTTGAAGAAACGAAGCTCGAACTCGAATATACCCGCATTACAGCGCCAATTAGTGGCATGGTAGGTAGCTCTGAAGCTGATTTAGGTGCGCTAGTCGGCACTAACGGTATTTCTTTGCTAACCACTATTCAGCAAATAGATCCTATCTACGTTAATTTTAATATGTCGGCACTGGATTACTTAAACGCAAAACGCTGTATGAGTAGTTTGATGGATCAGCTACAAGCCGAACAAAAAGGTAAAGCGCTTGAAGGATTCGTGCGTATTTCTTTGCCAGATGGCAGCGAATATCGCTACTGGGGTGATGTGAGCTTTACTGACCCTAAGATTAGCCCGAAAACAGGCACCTTTAAAGTACGGGCACAATTACCCAATCCCGACAGTGAGTTATTACCAGGCCAATATACTAAAGCGCGTATAAAGTTGTCGCAGATCAGTAACGCCATTGTCGTCCCTGAAGAGGCTACGCAAGTTGAGCAAGGTGGTATTTATGTGATGGTGGTGCTTGATTCAGGTGTGATAGAGCGGCGCTTTATTGTTGTTGAGCATTATGGTGAGCAAGGTATTGTGGTCAGCGGTGGCTTGAGTGCGGGTGAACTAGTCGTGGTTAAAGGCTTGCATCGTATTCGTCATGGCCAACAAGTGAAAGCGATTTCACTCGAGGAGTTTGAAAAGCATCAACTAACCCCAAACGCCGATCATCAACTGCTCGCCCCAGATAAACCTGCAAAACAGGAAGATAAAAATAAAGCGCAGGGAGTTTAATTATGTTTTCGCATTTTTTTATTAAGCGCCCGGTGTTTGCCATTGTTATTTCGCTAGTTATTTTACTCACTGGCTTGGTCTCGCTTTTTACTCTGCCAATTGATCAATACCCCGATATCGCTCCGCCATCGGTTAAAGTGTCGGCTTCATTTCCGGGAGCAACCGCCGAAACCGCATCTGAATCTGTAGCTATTCCACTTGAACAAGAATTAAATGGCACGCCAAACATGTTGTATATGGAGTCTAAGGCCACTAACTCAGGGAGTGTTGGGATCACACTTACCTTTGATGTTGGTACCGACCCTGATCTTGCCCTTGTAGATGTGCAAAATACAGCAAGCCAAGCTGGCAGTAATTTACCTGTTGATGTGCAAACTGAAGGGGTGACAGTGTCTAATGAAAGCTCAGTCGAGCTTTTGAAGCTAGCGCTGACATCTGATGACCCTCGCTATGACGAAATCTACTTGAGTAACTATGCCAGCATTAATGTTGAAGCGGCTTTAAAGCGCGTACCGGGGGTTGGGCGAGTTCGTAATACCGGCTCGCGCTCTTATGCTATGCGGGTCTGGTTAAAACCTGACATTTTAGCGGGCTATGAATTAACCGTGAATGATGTGAGTGCAGCAATCAAAGCACAAAACAAAGAGGCCGCTGCCGGTGAGATAGGTGCACAACCTATGAAAGATGCCATTAAACTTAACTTTCCGGTACGAGCGCAAGGAAGGCTTAATAAGGTTGATGAGTTTAATAATATTATGCTGCGAGTTAATAGTGATGGCTCGATGATTCGCTTGCGGGATGTCGCAAGGGTTGAGCTGGCTTCCTCTGCGTATACCTTAAACTCAAAACTCAATGAACAACCAGCGACTATTTTACAGGTTTATATGTTGCCAGGCTCTAATGCATTAGCGGTTACTGAGCGTGTTAAGGCAGAGATGGAGCGCTTGAGCGCGGCTTTTCCGAAGGGAGTGAAATGGCAGCTTTTTTATGATGCCTCTGAGTTCATCAAGCTGTCGATTAATGAGGTGATCAATACCCTTATCCAAGCACTAGTTTTAGTGATTTTAGTGGTGTACTTATTTTTGCAAAATTGGCGAACGACCTTGATACCTGCTTTAGCTGTGCCGGTGTCGATAATTGGTACTTTTATCGCCTTGGCTGCATTTGGTTTTACCATTAACAATGTCAGTTTATTGGCTATGGTTTTGGCAATAGGTATCGTCGTTGATGATGCGATTGTGGTGGTCGAAAGTGTTGAGCGACTGATCAATGAGCAAAATATGGAGGTAGTTGCTGCCACTAAACAAGCCATGACAGAGCTTTCAGGTGCCATAGTAGCAACGTCTTTAGTACTTGCGGCAGTGTTTGTGCCGGTGTCATTTTTAGCCGGTATTACGGGCATTATGTACCGAGAATTTGCGATTTCAATTACCGTTGCCGTGCTCATATCAACCTTAGTTGCTTTAACCTTGAGCCCCGCTTTATGTGCGATTTTCTTAAAACCTAGTACCCCCTCAAAGATTAAGATTTTTGTTAAGTTTAATAGCTGGCTTGAAGGTGTTGGCGAAAAATACACCTGGCTCGTAAAGGCTAGCTGTGCAAAAGCAAAACGCAGCTACATTGCCTTTTTTATTATGTTAGTAGGAGGCTATTTTATGTTTAGCCAACTACCAAGCAGCTTTATGCCGCAAGAAGATCAAGGGCGCTTTTTTGTTGATATTACCTTGCCAGATGCGGCAACGGTTTCACGTACCAATGAAGTAATAAGCAAAGCAAACCAATTTGTTATGAGCCATGCGGGGGTGGCTTATTCATTCACTCTAGCGGGTGAAAACCGCCGTGCTGGTAGTGCGCAATCGCATGGTCAAATGGAGGTTATTTTACAACCTTGGCAAGTGCGTGCGGAGCAAGGATTTACGGTCACAAGTGTGATGAATGATATACGTAAGCAGCTGTATGCCATTCCGGATGCTGAGTTTAATGTGTTTCAACCATCAGCTGTGGCAGGGCTTGGTTCGGGCTCTGGCGTTGAGTTTGCACTACAAGAAAAAACAGGAGGCAACTTAACAAGCCTAGTTGAATCGCTTGAGGTTTTACTGGCAAATTTAAATAACCGCCCTGAAGTTGCTAAAGCAAGTAGCTCACTGCGTGGCTCAGTACCTCAGCTGTTTTTAGAGTTAGATAGAGAAAAAGCCATGGCATTAGAGGTGCCGATTGCCGATGTCTACAGCACAATGAAAGTGCTTACTGGCTCATCAACAATTAACGACTTCAACTTATTTGGCCGGGTTTATCGGGTTAAAGTTCAAGCAGAAGATGAATTTAGAGCACGCCCAGAAAACCTCAACGAATTTTATGTGCGTTCTAAAAATGGCGCTATGGTGCCATCAAATGTGCTTGCTAAGCTTAATCTAACAACCGGTCCGTCTGCGATAAATCGCTTTAATATGTTTACCAGTGCCATGGTGAATGTGTCACCAGCTACTGGCTATGCATCGGGTGACGTGATTAAAGTAATTAAAGAGGAAGTGGCTAAATTACCAACAAATATTGGTTATGAATGGACAGGCTTAACTTATCAAGAAATTCGCTCATCCGGTCAACTAGGTATTGCGGTGAGTTTGGCGATTGTGTTTGTTTTTTTGTTTTTAGCAGCGCTTTATGAAAGTTGGGCATTACCATTTGCGGTATTACTTATCAGCCCTATTGCCATGTTAGGGGCCTCTATATTGACCTTGGTGACGGGGCATGAAAACAACTTATTTTTTCAAGTCGCGTTTATTGCATTGATAGGCCTTGCAGCGAAAAACTCTATATTGATTGTTGAAGTGGCTAATCAGCTTTACCAAGAAGGTATGAATGCCGTTGATGCTGCAATAGAAGCCGCCCGTTCTCGTTTTCGACCCATCTTAATGACCGCAGCCTCTTTTGTGCTTGGCGTTTTGCCGTTAGTACTTGCCTCTGGCCCCGGAGCAGTTGGTCGGCAGTCGGTTTCTATGCCTATTTTAGGGGGGATGTTACTAGCAAGCTCTATTGGCATCATATTAGTGCCGTTGTTTTTTATTACCGCAGCACGCTTTGTGAAAAAACAGCAAGCAACCGCCTCTAAAGTGTTAGCAAAGGAGCAAGTTGATGCATAAATTGTTGCCATTATTTTGTTTTGCTTGCTTACAAGGCTGTGCTGTTGGCCCTGATTTTGAAGTGCCTGAGCATAGCAAAGTCACTAACTTTATGGGGGCCGCAGCAACGCCACAGTCTGAAGCTTTAGCTGGCTGGAAGCAAATATATAGCGACCCACATTTGCAAAAACTGATTAGCCAAGCGCTGGTCAATAATCAAGATATGTTAATTGCGCAATCGAAAATTATCGAAGCGCGAGCTCGATATCGGATTACCGATGCCGCTTTATGGCCTGATGTAAGCGTAGGGCTTACCTCAGAACGAGAAGAAGAGCTTAATAGTGGCCCTGAAAACTCATTTGATTTAAAAGGTTACTTAAGTTGGGAGCTAGACTTATTTGGCAGCAATCGGCGCGCAAGCGAAGCCGCACTGGCAAATTATTATAGCCAAGAGCAAGCCCGAAATGCCTTGCAGCTCGCCTTGATTGCTGATGTGGCGCAGCAGTTTTTTGCCCTTAAAGAAGTAGAAGAGCAATTAAAAATTAGCCTGAGCACAATTAAGCTTCGTGAGAAAGAGCTTGAAATTGCGCGTATTCGCAAAAAAGGCGGTATTATTTCAGGGCTAGAACAACGCCAAGCTGAAGTAGAGTTAGAATCAGCAAAGGTGAAGATCCCGCCATTACAGCACAGTGAAAGGCGGATTATTAATCAGTTAAAGTTTTTAATTGGTGATGCCAATGCTGATGTGCAAGGGGGTAATGAGTTATCTGTGCAAATCCTTCCTAAGCAACTACCAACAGGGTTACCTAGCGAACTGTTAAAGCGTAGGCCAGATGTGCAACAAGCAATGTATCAATGGCAAGCAGCAATGGCTGAGATTGGGGTCGAAAAAGCGGCGTTATTTCCAAAACTTAATTTGTATGCTGAGCTTGGTAGTGAAAGTACTGATTTTAATGATTTGCTTGCCAGTAATTCGCAGGTTTGGTTGCTGGGCTCAGAGCTGTTAATGCCAATATTTAATATGGGCCGCAATCAGGCAAATTTAACGGTTGCGGAACAACGGGCTTATCAGGCAAGTATCAAATACCAAAAAACAGTGCTGGTGGCACTGCAAGAAGTGAGCAATCAGTTATCGAACTACCAGTCGGCAGAGCAAAGCTATGATGCGCAAAGAAGCTTGGTGCTCAGTAGTCAAGATTACTACCGCTTAGCACGCCTTAGGTATAGCAATGGTGTTGCCAGTTCACTTGACTTAATGGATGCCCAGCGGCAGTTATTTTCGGCAGAAATAGCCTTATCGCAGGCAAAGAATGACCGTCTGCAAAGCTTAGCAACACTCTATAAAGCCCTTGGTGGCGGATGGTATGATACCAATCCGCAATAATACTTAATCATTTTGAGGGATTAAACCTGTCGCTATCTACGTTAAAAATTTCTGATTTAGAACAACTAAATAACGAAATTTTTGCCTTGCTATCAACGAGGTTTAATTGCCTCAAAATAGATCACTTAATTAAGCGAATTGGTATGAATTGAGCGAACAGGAATTAGAAAAAGTAGTGGATTAATTTAAAGAGCATGCAAAAGCATGCTCTTTAAACACTTATAACTCAAATGGTGCTACGCCAACGGCTTTCATCTTGTAGCCTACTTGAGCAATTTCACCAGACCAGGTTTCTGTGCTGATAACGCCTGTCACTACGATCGCATCGTACAGGCTTTCGATTGGCACACCGCCTTTAATAGTAACATGCACAATTTGGTTTGGTGGCGGTGGTGGTACGTGAATACACGCTCCAAAATAAGGCACTAGTAAAAACTCGGTGATCACTTCGCTATCGCCTTCTAGTGGTACCACAAAACCAGGCAAACTCACTGATTTTCCATCAAGCTCCTTTACCACAGGCGCATCAAGGTCTGGTTGCACCCAGTTTTGCTCGCTACCTTCATGGTTTGCTTGTGCTTGGGTGTCGATTTGGACATGACCTTTGGGAATTAAATCTTCCCAGAAAATTTCTTTTGGTGCGCCAGCATTGGCTGTAGCGCACACAAATAATGTGACTAAAGCGACGAGTTTTCGAAAAAACGGCATAACATTCCTTAAATTTTAATACTCATACCATCAGCAAGAGAGTAGAAATACGCACGGGTTGCAGGAATTAACCCAACAATAAAGCCTGCGACCATTATCGCAGCTAAGAGCATAAGTTCATAGGATGACAATAAAGCTATATTTAGGCTTATTCCGGCATGGCTTTGCAAGTAATCTGCGCCGAGTAGCATTAAAGCATAGAACAATGCGGTGCCAACAATGCAGCCAAGCCCTGTAATGAGTAACGATTCGACACTGATCAAGGTGAAAATATGCCAAGGCCGTGCGCCAACAGAGCGTAAAATAGCAAGCTCTCTGCGGCGTTGATTTAAGCTTGAAAGCAGGCTCGTTAACATGCCAAGTAAACTGATCAGTACCACGACAATAGAAAATAACAGCAAGATTTTTTCCACGATAGAAAGCATTTCCCAAAGTTCACGCAAGGTAACGCCCGGCATAATGGCAAGCAGTGCTTCATCTTTGTATTGGTTGATATTACGACGCACTTGTAAGGTATAAAGCGGAGAGTCAAAACCAAGTAAAAAAGCGGTTATTTGTTTTGGTGTACCCACTAAATCAACATCATCATGCTGGTCGTGGTCGTGGTCGTGGTCGTGGTCGTGGTCGTGGTCGTGGTCATTTGCATCAGCCTGAGCGGGTTGATGTTGATGAGCATGGCCGCCATGAATCTCCTCAATTGCTGCCAGTGGAATATGTAGGGTTTTATCAACAGGCGTCCCCGTTGCTTTTAAAATACCAACCACTTTAAATGGGTTATCGTCATGGTTATGAAAGCTGGTATTGCCCATGCCGTGTGCAATCACCACTTCATCGCCAAGCTGATAGCCTAAGGTGTTGGCAACCTCAGCACCTAACACAACCTCAAACAAGTGATTAAATTCATGACCTTGTGAAAAGCTTAACGGTTGCTTTTTAGCAAAGCGATAGTGCTCAAAATAGTCTTTATTTGTGCCAAGCACAGCTAAGCCTTTGTGGCTGTCGCCAAGCGACATAGGAATAGCCCATTTTACGCCGCGTTGCCCTGTGATGTATTGGTAACTTTTCCAGCTCACGCCATTGTTAGCATGACCAATACGAAATACTGAAGACAGCAGTAGTTGGATGTCACCGGTACGTGCGCCAACAATTAAATCAGTGCCTGAAATTGTATTGCTAAAGCTACTTTTGGCATCGACTCGAACGCGCTCAATCGACATCAGTAGCATAACGCTAATTGCTATCGTAAATAACGTGAGTAGGGCACTGGCTTTACGGTTTAATAAACTTTTCGCGGCGAGTTTAACGAGTAGCATGTGTGCCTCCTTGTAACTCGACAAGGCTGATACTACGAGTAAATAATGTTTGTAGTGTTTCATCATGACTGACAAACACCAGCGTGCTATTTGCCGCGCTTGCTTGCTCAAATAATAATTTTACGAAGGCTTGGCGATTTTGTGTATCGAGTGCTGAGGTAGGTTCATCTGCAATGATAATTTCAGGGCTGCCTATAAAAGCACGCGCAGCAGCAACTCTTTGTTGTTGACCAATACTAAGCTGTGCAACGGCTTGATGTTGCAAGGAATCATTTAGCCCTAAAGCACTGAGTAAGCGGCTTGCCTCTGCTGCTAATGTTGCACTATTTTTTAATGCATTTGTTTGCCTTTGTTTTGAAAACTGGCATCCTAAAGTTACGTTTTCAATAGGGGATAAATAAGGTAATAGATTAAAGTTTTGAAAAATATACCCTATGTGGTCGGCACGAAAACGGTCACGTTGACTGTTGCTAAGCTCGTTTATCGCTTTATTAAGTAATTCGATACGACCTTGATTAGGAATAGTAACACCAGCGAGCAGTGATAATAAGGTTGATTTACCACAGCCGCTTGGACCATGAAGAAAAACATGTTCGCCTTGATCAATATCTAATTTAGAAATATTGATCGTCGGCTCAGGTTGTTTTGTGTGCCACTTGAATAGCACGTTTGCAAGCGTGATCATAACGACCTATCAATTGTTACCATCGCCAGTAATTTAATTTTTTGCGCATCTTAAAGTTACGAATAAAGTTACGTGGTTTTGGCTTAAGTGCTGGATTGCTCAATAGTAATTCATTGCTTGCAGCAAGTACACGTTGACTCGATAAGCCGTCTTGATATGGGTGAAGCTGTTGACAAAACTGCTCAATTTTTTCCATTAATTCAGCTGGTCGTGTAAAGGCATAATCTATCGCCTCAGTTAGCTTATCGGCATCAGTGATATCTATTAGATGTTCGCCAGGTGCTTGGTTACAGAAAGTGACAACAGGCTTTCTTTGTAAGATAAACATCAACAAAATAGACGATGTATCACATAGCATGACATCTGCCGCTTGTAATAGCGGTAATACATTATCGGTCTCGACAAAGGTAAGATTCTCATTTTGAAGCGCTTTGTATTTCGCAACAAGCTCGCTTGGCATTTTCGGGTGAAACTGCATTAAAATTCGCCACTTTCCTTGCTCACTGTACGCTTTTATCTGCTCGTATAATTTAGGGGCAAGAGAGAGGTTGCGAGAAAATGTTGAACAAATTAAAAGCGTTTGCCTTTGATCGCTCTCATCTATGTATGGATTGTTCGCCATTTTCGAAAATAACGGATCAAGAGTTGGCCAACCTGTTTCTTTGGTTATAAAAAAGCCATGTGCTTTAGCTAACTCTGAAAATCTTTTACTCGTATTTGGGCCTTGAGTGCAATATAAGTCAAAACAACCTCTTATATTGAAGTGATCTTCATATCCTCTTCGATTTAACTTTCCTGAGTTAAAGCCATGAAAAACAGCTACTTTTTTACCGGGTATAAAGTTTGGAATAATATTGCCAGGTATAAAAGAAATATCTGGATTCCAATCTATTACCGATTCAATTGAAGTGAGACAAGATTCATCAGAGTGCAAAAAGTCAGGATTAACTTCATCACCCTCTAAAAACCATTTTACTTCGCCTCCGCGCGCTAGAATCTCTTTCTGTAAAGGACGCAAAATAGCGTAAGAGTAGTTTTGAGAAATATACATTAAGTATTTTTTGTCTGCTGTAGCTGCTAAATAATCCAAGAACACCTCCTATTGCGAGACAATATTATAACGAAATCGCGCTTATGACAGCAAAATTACAGAATCGTGAATTATTTATTGTATTTAGTGTTCTTGATTATGCGCAGATAACCGGGCAATGATTGAGCTTTAAGCACGTCTGGATTATTATAGGCGGCCATAACCCCAATCCCATACATGTGCTCACAGGAGCATGCCAAATACTATCGGAGATAGCATGACTAGCTATAAAGTTTTAGACGTAAACGATGATTTACCGATCCGTACAAAAGGTGCGGTTCATAGTGGTAAAGTGCGTTCAGTTTATTGGTTAACTGATGAAGACAGCGCTCGTTTAATTAGTGAAAAAGGGTACCAAGTTCCAAAAGGTACTGAGCTGGCTATTATGGTTATTTCTGACCGCATTTCAGCGTTTGATTGTATTTGGCAAGGTGAAAACGGCTTAAATGGCGTGCCAGGTAAAGGGATTGCACTGAACTCAGTGGCATCTCATTGGTTTAAGCTATTTGATAAAGCAGGCCTTGCAGGTAATCACATTGTTGATATTCCTCATCCATATGTGTGGATTGTCCGTAAAGCGAGTACGGTTAAAGTAGAAGCGATTGCTCGTCAGTATATTACGGGTAGCATGTGGCGTGATTACGCTAAAGGTACGCGTAATTTCTGTGGTATTGATTTACCTGAGGGCTTAGCCGCGAACCAGAAGCTAGAAGAAGTGTTAATTACGCCATCAACCAAAGGTATTATCCGCGGTGTTGCTGACATTCCAGAAGTTGATGATGTGAATATCACGCGTGAAAACATCACGAATAACTTAGCTGTTTTTAACTTTAAGTCTGAAGACGATGTTGCTAAATACGAGCAATTACTTGTTGAGGGCTTTAAGCTGATCAGTGATGAACTTGCACAGCTAGACCAAATCTTTGTCGATACTAAGTTTGAATTTGGTTATGTTGAAGACATTGATGGCTCAGATAAGCTTATTTACATCGATGAAGTGGGTACACCTGATTCATCACGCATTTGGGATGGCCCTGCTTATCGTGACGGTAAAATTATTGAAAACTCAAAAGAGGGTTTCCGTCAGTTATTAATTAATAACGTGCCAGACAGCGACGTGTTATTAAATAAAGACCGCATGGATGAGCGCGAGCAGTTAGCAAAAGATTACGCATTGCCAGAATCTGTGATGCTTGAAGTGTCTAATACTTATGTTGGCATTGCCAGCAAAATAATTGGGCAAGAAATTACGATTCCAGCTGATCCTCGTAGTGAGGTTATTGCGATATTAGATAAAGAGTACGGCTTAATTAAGCACGGTTAACTTTTATCAATCAGATTTAGCAATTTGCTAGGTCAATAATACTAAAGCCAAGCTTTTTTCTAAGAAAACAGCTTGGCTTTTTCTTGCTTTTAACGCTTCTAGTCATTAACTTAAACTAAGATTAACCTATACTAATTAGCTAACTAAGCTAAGCAAGGATCTAATTATGTCGATTTTTGCGCATTGTGCTCGCGCTGTGTGTGGTCTTGCAATATTTTTCAGCTCTATAAACTTATTCGCTGCAGATCTTTCGTTTGTTGTGCGTGACCAATCTGGAGAGCCTTTAGCTAACGCCGTTATTGAGCTTGAAAGTTCAGCACATTCGTCACCGCAATCTTTGCCAGTAGCGATAATGGATCAGGTAGATAAACAATTCTCACCGTCAGTTTTAGTGATCCAACCAGGGCAGTCTGTGGACTTTCCTAACAGTGATAACATTCGCCACCATGTATATTCATTCAAGCACAGTAAAGTATTTGATATTAAATTATATTCAGACCGTCCAGAGCAGCCGGAGCGCTTTGAAGACCCTGGTGTTGTTGTGCTGGGTTGTAATATTCATGACTCAATGGTGGGGTATATCTATGTGGCAAATTCGAACAAAGTCATAAAAACCAATGCTGATGGCAAAGTGACTCTAAACGGCGTGACTTTACCTACTACCTTTACTGTGTGGCATCCTAATCAATTAACACCGCTCACTAAAAAGCAATCAGTCACCTTATCTGAGCAAGGCAAAGATGTAAGCATTAACGTTCAAGAACCTGCACCACGAAACACATTTGGTGAAATGTTTAAGGGCAACAATGATTAATAGTTTAAGAGGGCGCATCATTGCATTGTGTGTGAGCCTAGTCCTTTTGACTAGCTTAGTTAGCTTGGTAAGTTCCTGGTGGTCAGCGAATCGCTTTAATGATCAAAAGTTACTTGAAGACATTAATGTTGCTGAAAATGTTTTTAAACAGTATCTAAGTGCTAAAGAAAGTTTATTACTTACAGCTGCAAAAGTGTTGACCGCTGATTTTGGGTTTAAGCAAGCGGTTGCTACTCAAGACGCAGACACAATTAGTAGTGTGTTGAATAATCACAGTCGTCGCATAAATGCTGATGTGATGATGCTAATTGATTTATCTGGGCAATTAATTTCCGCAAATACTGATTTTAATCATACGCCTAGTGAATTTACCCCATTAATGAATCAGCTTATGGTCAATGCTGATCAATCGAACTTCATTGTGTTAGATAAAACGCTTTATCAGGTCATTTTATTGCCAGTTCGAGCTCCTCGTACTGTGGCATATAGTTTAGTGGGATTTGAAATCACGGACCTTGTGGCTGAAGAGCTAAAAAATCTCACCACGATGGATGTTAGTTTTATTGGCGAAGATGATGGTGTGGTTGAAACATCACTGGCAGAGCAGCCAAAAAATAACTCAGTATTAGCGCATTTTAATACGCAAACAACACAACGTATTTTTGGTGAAAAGCCCGTTTATCGTAATCGACTTGTGCAGTTACCTTCTCTACCAGGACATTTAGTTTCTGTATTGTTAAGTGCAGATCTTACTCATAGTTACCGAGAATTTGAGCAGCTGTTTTTTACTATTATTATTCTTGCTGCCATAACGGTTGTAATAGGTGTGCTTACTAGTGGCATATTAGCAAAAAACCTTACCACTCCCTTATCAAAGCTCACCTCACTGGCACAACAATTTGCGCTTGGAAACTATAAAGCTGAGTTTGTAGGTAATAAGCAAAGTACAGAAATCATTACCTTAGTTGATGCATTTAATAACATGGGTAATGACATAAAAGAGCGTGAGCGGCAAATAAGTTTTCAAGCAAGTCATGACTCTTTAACGGGCTTTTTAACCCGCTCTGCGATGTTAGAAGCAATGGAGTCATTATTTGAAGAAGGTGCAGAATACACGCTGGTTGCAATCGATATACGTGGCTTACGTCATATCAATGATAAGTTAGGACCACGTATTGGCGATGATTGTTTAAAAGCGGTTGCACAACGTATTGCCGAATTTGCAGCGCACTCAAAAGGAATGAACGCACGTATTGGGGGGGATGAGTTTTTAACCATTCTACCAGCAAGAGATACCGGGCAGTTTAAAGATGCTGTCATGAAGATGCTTGCACAATTACAAGCGGGTTATTTAATTCAAAGCTTAAACATCACGTTACGCTTTAGTGTAGGAGTTGTGCATTGCTTTTCACAAAGTGTCAGTCCTGAAGATCTAATGAGACGAGCATTGATTGCGGTTGACACCGCTTCTTGTGAGCACAAAGCCATTCATTATTACCAAGAAGGCGAAGATGAAGAACACCTTGAGCGTTTAGCGATTATTGATGAATTAAAGCAGGCATTATTGGATGATGACGGTCAGTTGTTTATGACTTATCAACCTAAGCTAAATATTAAAACACAGCGTATTGATAAAGTTGAATCGCTGATCCGTTGGCAGCGAAAAGACGGTCAATGGGTGTCTCCAGAGTTGTTTATCGACTTAGCAGAACAGTCGGGTGTTATTGTTGAGCTGACATCATGGGTTGTGAAGACCGTGGTTTCGCAAGTTGCACAGTGGCAACAGCAAGGGATTACGATGCAAGCTGCTATTAATGTTTCTGCACAAGATATTGCCTATCCTCACTTTTATTCGCACCTAGCAAAACAGCTAGAACAACATAATTTAAGTGGCCATTTGATCACGATAGAGCTAACAGAGCGCGACATGATCGAAAATGAAGAGCAAGGCATTAAAGCGCTAGAAAACTTAAAAACATTAGGTGTAAAAATATCACTTGATGACTATGGCGTTGGGCAAACCTCATTGGGGCGCTTGAAGCTACTACCTATTGATGAGTTAAAGCTGGATAAGTGTTTTATTTTACAACTCGATCAATCGAAGCAAGATCAATTTATTGTTGAGTCAACGGTGAACTTAGGCCACCAGTTAGGTTTTTCTGTTGTAGCTGAAGGTGTTGAAAATAAACCATCGCTAGACTTATTGATAGACATGAAGTGTGATTATGCACAAGGTTACTATTTGAGTAGACCACTAAAATCAGAGCAATTTTTGCAGTGGTTAGAGGTATACAATGAAGCATCTTAATGGGTTTTTTAGCTTAGTTCTTTTAGCCTTTGCAAGTACGGGACACGCAGCTTCAGGAAAATTATTAGCAACACCAGGCGTATCGCAAGTTGAAGGCAGCGCTGGCGGCGGTATCGTACCTTGGGCGCAACTTGCGGGCTATGCAAGCGATAACGAAATAGCCATCAATGGTTTTTGTAGCCGTGCAGATGTGAGTGATTACAGCTTAGATGTATGTGGTGCACAAGTTAACTTTTATGATCGTGTGGAGCTTAGCTACGCGGAGCAGCGCTTTGAAGTTCCAGCATTAAATACCGATATTGAGCAATCAATTACTAGCGCAAAAGTACGTGTCTATGGCGATATTGTTTACAGTAAATGGCCACAGTTGAGCGTGGGTGTACAACATAAATCATTGGATGATGGGAGTATTGCAAACCTATTAGGTGCAAAAGACACCAGCGGTACTGATATCTACTTAGCTGCCAGCAAGTTGCACTTGGGCGCTCTTGCAGGTTACAACTGGTTTTGGAATACCACCTTTCGCTACAGCGATGCGAATCAACTAGGTTTGTTAGGCTTTGGCGGTGCTGATAGCGATAAAGAGGTATTATTTGAAGCATCGACAGCGGTGTTTTTAACGCACCAATTAGCTGTAGGGGTTGAGTATCGTGAAAAATCCAACAACCTTGGCTTAGGGGAGCAAGATTGGCAGGATGTGTTTATTGCCTGGTTTCCTAATAAACATGTAAGTGTAACAGCTGCGTGGCTCGATTTAGGGCGTATAGCTGGTGCTGACGACCAAACTGGTTGGTATCTTTCTGTAACAGGGTATTGGTAATGATGAAACGTCTTTTTATTCTAGTGTGTTGTATTACTTTTCTTGGTTGTGCAGGCAAAAGTAATAACACCGTTTATCAGCAGATAGGCGGCCAACAAGGTATTGAAAGTCTGGTCGATAGTTTTATCAATCAAATAGGCCGTGATGCTGATATTTTGCCTTATTTTAAGCAAACGAATGTTGCACACTTTCGTCAAGGATTCATTATCCACTTGTGCAGTGTTACCAATGGCCCATGTGAGTATCAAGGTGATAGCATGGTCGATATCCATACTGGCATGCATATCACTGAAAAAGACTTTAATCGAGTTGTTGAACTATTAATAAACGCGATGGATGAGCAACAGATCCCGCAAACAGTGCAAAACAAGATTTTAAGCCGTTTAGCACCCCTTCGCCCTGAAGTCATTAATATTTAGCTTTTAACAAACTTTTTATTGATGGCTGAAACAAAAATGTAATTTATGTACAATGGCCGGCATTATCAACTATAAAGCTGTAAAAAATGCAACTATACTTTGATGTTCAACATCTTTATTACATTCCGCAGTACACCCCTGTATTAAAGGAGTTGTTATCAAATGGTCACCAAGTGTCGATGGTTTTCTATGAAAATCAAGATGCACGCAGTTTGGCTGCATGTAAAAGGTTTATAGAAGAACAGGGTATTAATGCGTTTTGGTTAACAAATAAAGAGGAAACCTTCTCTTTCTATCAAAACTCAGACGCAGATTGGGTTATTTTTGGTAATACCTTTGCCGGGGCTGAGCAGCTCAATAAGAAAACGGCGTTGATGCAACATGGTATTGGCCCCAAGCAGTGTTATTATGATGTATCGCATAATAAAACAACGGTACGTTTTGTTGAGGGAGAGCACAGGTTGCAGCGCCTCCAAGCGTTATACCCAGACGGTAACTTTGTTGATAGTGGCTACGCCAAATTAGATCCTATTTTCAACCAAACAATGAGTCATATTGATCTCAGTCGCTTAGGGTTAGACCCTAGTAAAAAAACACTTTTATATGCCCCTACTTTTTATCCAAGCTCGATAGAGTGTATGAGTGACAGTTTTCCTGCACACTGTGAGAAGTTTAATATCATCATTAAGCCGCACTTCTTTAGCTTGTTTAAACAAAAGTACAAAAAGCAGCGAACAAAACTTCAGCGATGGTCAGAGTTTAAAAATGTTTATGTAGCGAACGAGCATGACTTTGATCTAACGCCTTTTTTAGCAATCGCTGATATTATGGTATCTGATGCTTCATCAGCCATATTTGAATTTGCAGCACTTGAAAAGCCTGTCGTATGGTGTGATTTTTATAAGTTACGCTGGTCATATCGTGGTATTTTTTCATTCCGACTTAAATCTCGATTAGATGAAGATATTAAATACTTCAACAAGCTTTGCTCACGGGCAGGAGACTATAACGAGTTGCAAACTATACTTAACTCCGATTTTTGTGAGACAGCAGAGTTTAAAGAGTCAAGAAAACACATTATTAATAAACTAGCGGGTAAAACGGACGGTCGCTCAGCTAAAAGAATAGTATCTTATTTAGAGGAGCATAAATGAAACGTGTAATAACGTTTGGAACATTTGATATTTTCCATGTGGGTCATATTAATATTTTGGAACGGGCAAAAGCTTTGGGCGATTATTTAATCGTTGGAGTATCTTCTGATGAACTAAATCAAACTAAAAAGGGTCGTAAGCCTGTATATAGTGAATCAGACAGACTGAAAATTATTAGTTCTCTAAAGTGTGTTGATGAAGTGTTTGTCGAACACTCTCTTGAACTAAAAGGCGAATATATTAAAAATCATCAAGCTCACCTACTTGTTATGGGCGATGATTGGGCAGGACGCTTCGATCAATTTAAACATCTATGCGATGTGACTTATTTAACGCGAACCCCTTCTATATCGACTACAGAAATAATTGAGGTCGTAAGGCAGCCATAATACTGTCATCTAAAATTAACATAATAGCTATATGCACATTTATCTTCTTTCTAATTTAGGTTTTAAGATTTTCTCATATGGCTTTTATTTTTATCTCTCGCAGCAATGTACATGCACGCTATTATAAAAAATTAATTAAACAACTATCCTTCAATTGCACACTGCATATTATGGGCGTACCGCGATTAGGCGCTTTAAAATACCTAAAAATAGCGTCGCAAGTTGACTTTAATAAAGTTATTGCAAATCAACTATTACGCAAGCAGGCACGAAATAGCTTGTGGAGTAATGCAGTAATCATAAAAGTTTATACGATGTTTATGTTATGTGTAGAGCGCTGCCGCTTTGCTAAGTACTATGATTTACTTAAATCAGAGTCACCCGAAGCACTGGTGATTTGGAATGGTAATAAGCTGCCAAATATCACAGTATGTATGGCTGCTAAACAGCTAGGACTGACTACTTATTTTTATGAAAATGGGCTGCTACCGGGCACGACTAGTTTAGATCCGAGTGGTATTAACTATGCTGCATCTTTGCCAAGAAACAGTCAGTTTTATTTGAATTTCGACAAAGCTAACCAGCTACCATTTTCAGCTCCTGAGTTAATCCCTCGTATAAATCATAAAAAGCGTTGTCAATTTGATGCTATTGAGCTGCCTGAAAGGTATCTTTTTGTGCCTTTCCAAGTGCCTCATGATACACAGATAGCATGTTATTCACCTTGGTTAAAATCAATGGAAGCGTTATATGATGCAGTTGTGGCCTCAGTGAGAGAATTAGCAGATCCAAACCTTAAAGTTGTATTTAAAGAACACCCATCTTGGCATAAGCATTATGCGCACTTGTACGACAAAGACGACGTTGCAATTTTTGCAAATGGCAACTGTACTCGAGAACTCATTAATGGCGCTGAAGCAGTGATTACAATTAACTCGACAGTTGGCTTAGAGTCCTTATTACTAGATAAACAAGTGATTGCCTTGGGGCTTGCTTGTTACAACATTGATGAGCTTGTACTACACGCCAGTGATCAAGCTACTTTGATTAAGTGCTTAGAAAAACTACAAAATGGCTGGCAAGCAAATAGTATTGTAAGAGATAAATTTTTTACCTACTTAAAGCATGTGTATTGCTTGCCCGGTGTTTGGAAAGAATGTACAACTGAGCATGTTGAAGCGGTCGAAAAGCGCTTAACTCAGCAAGATACATTTGCACAGCTATCGCAAAAGGAAAGTTAATGAAAAACATTGTCTCGCCAGAATGGCTTAACGAGCATTTAAACAACGATAATTTGGTTATTTTTGATGCCGGAATGGTGCGTCCTGGCCTGTCTGGGGAATATGCGCCTAAAGCAATGCTACCTAATGCACAGCGTTTTGATTTTAAAAATACGCTGGCAGATAGCACTAACCCTGTACCAAGTATGATGTGCAGTAGCGAGCAATTTGAAGAGCAAATGCAGCTTGCGGGGGTTAACCAAGATTCACTGGTTGTAATTTATGAAGACCAAGGCTTATTCAGTTCAGCGCGTGCATGGTGGATGTTTAAAGCCATGGGGTTTGATAACGTAAAAGTTTTAAGTGGCGGTTTAGCTAAGTGGCAGGCACTTGGCTTTGCAACACAAGCAAGCTATTCAGCTGCTTCTGGGCAAGGCAATTTTGTTGCAAGCCCGCGCGCTGATTACTTTATTAGTGCTGAGCAAGTGCTTAACTCACTTGATGAGCAAAGCACACTAACACTCGATGCACGCCCTTATGCTCGATTTACAGGAGAGCAAGCTGAGCCGCGTGAAGGTATGCGCAGTGGTCATATTCCTAATAGTCGTTGTTTATCGCTGTCAACTGTATTGAATGATGGTGAGCTTAAACCGCTCAGCGAGTTGCAGGCATTATTTGATCAACATATAGCGCCGCATCATACCCAGTTGCAATTTAGCTGTGGTTCGGGTGTGACCGCTTGTGCAATAGCATTGTGTGCCGATGAATGCGGTTACGTTAACTTACGTGTTTATGATGGCTCTTGGAGTGAATGGGGCGCTCGTCACGACCTACCTATTGAAACAGGCCCGCATCAATAAACTCAGCGTAATTTTGCCAGCTGCCGATACTGTTTTTATTCAGTGGCTGGCGAATTTGCTTTTTACTCGCGGTGGCCGATGCTGCATTGTTTTTATAAAAAGTTAGGCAGTTTTCCTGCCAGCTTAAATCACAAAAAGCATAGAGCTTCTGAGTTTGTTGGGTTGGCTCGGCCACTAATTGCTCATAGCTTTGTAAAAAAACGTTTTCAGGATACTTGTTGGCAAAATGACTTACTAAAGCCAAGTAATCTTGATGGAATGAGGCTATATCTTCAAGTTTAAAGCTGTAGTGATGAAACACACTTTGCGGGCTATACATCTGCCTAAAATTGGCAATGCTGCAATCACGCCACTCCCGTTGCATACAAACGATTTTAGCATTAGGAAATGCCGCTAAAATAAAATCAATATAGTAAAAGTTAAATGGCTGTTTATCACAACTTATAAGGCCATCACTCAGCAGCTGTGCTCTTTGCTGATAGCTAGCGAGTGCTTTAGTTACAGCGGTTGATGAATAAGCTTTATCAAGCATTTCACTATCAATCACACGAGCTGATTGCGTGGCGTGTTGTATGTGTTGCGCAATATCATTTAATTCCCCAATACCTCGTAGCTGTGTACTTTGATTAAGGATTTTTTCAACTAAGGTTGTGCCAGAGCGGGGCATACCAACAACAAAAACAGGCGAGAACTCAGAGTCACTTCTTGCAAGTACTTGCTGCTTACTTTGCGTAATGAGCTTTTGACAAAAGCGGTGGTGTTGGCTTGCTTGATAGTTAAGTTTACTTGCTATGACTTGCTTACTTAGTGCAAAGTACTTAAATGCATTTTTGTAGTCATTGAGGTGCTCATAATTAAGAGCAAGACTATGAAAATACACTTGTTGTTCAACAATGCTTTTTTCTTTATCCGCCAAAGTTTGTAGTTTTTGAATATGTTGCTCTGCATCTAGAACAGTATTGAGTTCAGCCTGCGAATAGTGGGCTTGATAAAAGCGAGGTTGCTTTGTAGTTAGTTGCTGTAACAAGCTTTTAGCTTCATCGAACAGTCCGTGAATTTTATAACACACCGCCAAATTATAGCTAATTTGTAGGTTATCCTTGTTGCGTTGGTAGGCTGCTTTTTGCAAGTTAAGAGCGTCGTCATAATGCCCTAAACGGGTGGCAATATTAGCTAATGTATCAAAGTCAGCGGCGCTAAAGTCAGCTGTTTGCAACGCGCTTTGATAGTGCACAGCTGCATTACTTACTTTGCCTAATAGTACGTATAACTTGGCAAGGGCTAAATGGTAAATCGCAAAGGAGGCTAGGCTTAGCGCTTTTTCAAGGAGTTTAATCGCTTTGTTGATATCACCAGCTGCGGTGTTAACTTCGCTGAGTAAAAAGTAACAAACGTGGTCTTCAGGATTTTGCTTTAGGCGCTGCACAAGTAGGTGATGTGCATCGTTGAGTTGCTTGTTGCTTAACAACTGTTGGATATGAGCGCGAAGCGCTTGTTGGGTATCATTTAGCATAAGCGCATAGTATACCAATTCGCCATAATACTTAATTATTTTCAGGCTTATACCAATCCCAATAAAAGCCCTGCCTAAAAGTGGCAAGGCTTTTATGGGTATGTTTAATTACAGCTCAAAGTTGTAGCTAAACTTCATACCGATAGTGCGAGGCGCTGTGGTGTAGTGGCCATAAACACGCTGTAGCTCAGGTAGCTCTTTATTAAGCTCAGCATATTGCGACATACCAGCCCAAGACTTATCACGACGTACAGAAGTGAATGCATATTTATCGAATAAGTTGTCTACGTAAAGCGTTGCAGACCACATATCGCCAGTAATTTTGGCAGATAAGTTACTTAGTGCATAACCCGGTAATACTTCGCCGTCAGCTTTTAAGCCTACTTTGGTGATCACATCGCTTTGCGCTGTAATTCCGTAGTTTACGCTTAATAGTTTATCGCCTAGGATATCTTGCTCGTAACGAAGACCAAATGAGAATTGATGCTCAGGAGCACCCGGTAAACGGTCGCCTTTGGCACCATCATAGTAGCTTTGGTATTGCGCTAGGTCGTCGCCTAATACACCAAATAAGTAAGGCGCATCTTCGGTTAATTCAGCTTTTGCATACGCGTATGTCGCATATGCAGCCCAGTTATCACCAATCATTGCGCGAGTAGAAAGTTCAACACCTTTAGAATTAGCAGAGCCTGCGTTCGAGGTAATTAATTCTTGGCCATTTACAGTGCTGCTACCAACCTGCGCATCTTTCCAATCAACATTAAATAGCGCTGCATTGAAGTGTAGGCGGTTACGTAACCATGACGACTTAAAGCCTAGCTCATAGTTGACTGTTGTATCTGGCTTGTAATCTTCTTCGTTTGGTAGAGCGCAAACAATTTGTTGTTCAGGTAGTACATCAGGGCAAGGGGCAATACCGTTACCACCACCAATACGGAAACCCTCACTCACGGTAAAGTAAGCAAGCACACCATTATCGAATGTATAGTTAGCATTAAACTTAAATAAGTTTCCGTTATCGCTGGCGCTTACATTTTCCATAACTAGATTATCGAGTGAATCAAAATCCCCTGAGTAAAGCGGTGTTGCAGAACCTGATGTTGTTGATACATCGTATTCGTAAAAACGAGCACCCAAAGTTACATCAAACTGATCTGTGATGCTGTAGCCGATTTCACCAAAAAGTGCTTTTTCAGTGGTTTCACTATCTGAAATTAGAATGTACTCAAGGTCTTGTTCAACATTTGGAATGCCGCCACCCCAGTACTCAGTCAGACCCGGCGTGTACTCACGATCATCTGAGTAGCTTTCTACTTTGTTATAGAAGCCACCTACAATCCAGTTAAAAGCACTACTGCTATTTGAAACTAAACGAAGTTCTTGCGTAAACGTATCACGGTCTGAGGTGTCGTGTGTATAGCCAACAAAAGAAGGGAAGTCGGCATAACCTGACCAAATATCGTAAAGAAGATCAGTTTGATCGCGCTGACCAGACTGTTCATAGCTAGACCAACCAGATGCAGATACCAGCTCAGCAAAACCAAGATCTGCTTTTACTTCTAAGCTTAATAAATCGTTTTCTTCTTCGCCAGGCTCAAGTACACGAGCTACGTTTTCGTACTTTCCTGGGATGCCTTGTAGCGCACTGCTATCAGCAAGTGAGCCGTATTGCGATGTTGAGTTACCGCCATTTTCTTGCTTTTGATAAAAGTAGTTAAGTGTTGCATCAACATCTTCGGTTGCAAGCCAACGCAGTGATAAACGTGCTGTGGTAATTTGCTCGTCGTTAACATCGCTTACTCTTTTTAAGTTGGCGTTTACATCGCTGCTGTCTGAAAAGTCAGGGTTCGGGTTTGACACTCCAGGCTCTTGAACAACGTGCGTATAGTCAATGTAACCAGGGTTATCGTAATAGTTTAAGCTGGCACGAAATGCGAGTTTTTCTTCAATAAGCGGAGTGTTGAATACCACGCCAAACTCACCGCCGGTGCCGTCGCTTTCGTTGATACTAAATACATCGCCTGTAACCTGACCTTCTGTTAGATCTAGATCGGGCTGCTTAAGTAAGTAACGGATCGCACCGCCTAAAGTTCCCGCGCCATAAAGTGTACCTTGTGGACCAATTAACACCTCTACACGGTCAACATCAGTTAAACGTAAGTCGATGCTAAGTGGAATTTCACCAACATAAGTGGCCACTGTGCCACTATCAGAAATACGATCAGAGGTATTTGTGTTTAAACCACGAACGATTATCGGAGAACCTTCACGGCCACCTTGATCAGAAATTGTTAAGCCTGGTACCCAGCGCGCGACATCTTCAAGATCACCAATGTTTTGGTCGCTAATTACATCGCCATTTAGGGCTGTGATATTAAGCGGTGCATCTTGCACTGAACCTGCACGTCGTGTTGCAGTGATTTGAATAGTTTCAATTGATTTATCAACTTCTATTGCATCTTCAGCTGCAAACGCCATATTGCTATTGATTAAAACCGCAGAAATTGCACTTGCAAGTAGAGCAGGCTTAAAGGTGTTCATGATTGATTCCGATTATGTTGTAGTAAATTTATGCTCAAAAATTAAACAAAGGTAATAATTTAAGCGTAATTCTAGAGTGAATTAGTGAATTTATATCCAATTATAATGTATTTTTATTCTTTTCGTCATGTCTTATTTGCAAAAAAATTCACGTTATTTGAATAAATACTCTAGTGAGGAGTCGTTAGTCATTGAAGGGACAATGAGTACACCCGTTGGTGCAGCACTTACCACGCTTTAAAAAGAACCAGCGGCTAAACACCATATAGTTGTTTTCTAATGTGTAATCGAGGTTTTCAATCAAATTACCATGCTGGTAAAAGGGTTTCGCAAAGGCTATTTGCTCAGCCAGGGGCTGTTCATATAGTTTTGATAAAAAGATATTTATCTGTTTTATAGTACACTCACGACATAAGCAGGATGTTGCATTATTAATAGGTAAGATTGCAGGCAGTTCGTTACACCAGCAGGCATTTATATCATCAGCACGACATGTTAATGAGGCACCGCAGTGTGAGCAGGTAAGGGTTGTCATTGAGTCAAGGATTAACCGGTCAGTTTAAAAGGTAAGCATAGCAAATGGATAAATTACACGCATTAAGTCAGTTCGCTTGTTTTGGGGAGCTTTGGGATGAGGCTATCACTGTAATTGCTGCCTGCCCAGATAGCCAAGAGGGTGAATATATATTGACCAAGACAGTATTTCGCCAAGTTCTAGAGCGAGCTATTAATGGTGAAATTGATTTTGATGATCTGGTGCTTTGGGCCAGTGTTTTAGAGTCTCGTCAAGATATAGATGAGAGCGCCGTTGAAGGTGCTGTGTATGCTTTAAGTAATCATGAACAAATGGGTGAACTTACAAAGATGACATTAGTAAGGTTGTTAGCCTTGGTATAAAAATAACTCATCATTAGATGGTAGATTTCTATTACCATTAATTTTAGCTACAATATGCGCCGTTTAATTTTTCGGTAATCACAGTGGCTAATATTTTTAATAACGCAGTTTTAGCGCTTCGCGCACAGCAAATGAGCGAATCAAGGCGCGAATTTAAAGCACGAGGTGCAAAGCTTACTCGTTGTGAGCGTTGTTTATTAGCTGAAAACTATTGCATTTGTGAAGGTGTTGAACAAGCGCAGTGTAATGCCGCAGTGTGTTTACTGATGTATCATAATGAAAGCTTTAAACCATCGAATACAGGGCGTTTGATTGCTGAAATTATTCCTGAAAACTATGCATTTAAGTGGGACAGAACAGAACCTGATCACGCATTATTAGCCTTATTACAAGACCCACAATATCAGCCAATGGTGATTTTTCCGGCGAGTGATGTTGAAGATGAAACGCGAGTAATCGATGAAGTATCGCCACAGCAAGGTAAGCGCCCATTGTTTATCTTTTTAGATGGTACTTGGCGTGAAGCAAAAAAGATGATTCGCAAAAGCCCTTATTTAGATAACTTACCTGTATTGTCTATTACCCCAGAAAAGCTTTCAGATTATCGTTTACGAGTTGCTCCACATGAGCATCAACTTGGTACAGCTGAGGTCGCTATAATGGTGCTTGCGCTTGCTGGTGAAGTAGATGCTACACAAAAGCTCGAAACGCACTTTATAAAGTTTAGGGATGCATATTTACTAGGAAAGCGAAATAAAGGACGCCCAGAGTAATACTACTTTGCTTAATTAATCCCTCAAAATGATTAAGTATTGTTGCGGATTGGAATAACTATTTTTAGGCAAAAGAAAAGCGCGAACTATTGCTAGTCGCGCTTGCGGAATCTTCTTAATTTTTTGCATCCTGCAATTGAATCTAATCAACTCCCTAAACTTTGCCTATCCATGCGATTGCACTTTACTTTTTGGTTCTATGCAATGTAAGGCTTTCCAGCCTTGTTTCCTTGTCACTCCTTTACATCCATGCGGGTAATTTCTTTACCTATCCTTTACGCGTCGTCCTGACACTATCCATATGTTAGCAATTCCATTGCGATACCTTTCGGCCTGTCCTTTAATCCACTTTTTAAACATCCTGTATAACAACGTCCTGTTGTTATGCCATTTCACATCATCCTGATGTTGTCCTTAGTGTGTCATTCCATTGCGATACTCTTCCTGAGCCTGTCCTTGGTTCCTTTTTATCCTAATGAACCTTATTCCGCGGTTTTATGAGTAATACTTCCATATCCGTTTACTCATTAAGCTTCTTGCTTAGTTGTTGTATGTAAGTATAGGGAATTAGTGAGCATCGAATAGGTCAAAATCGCAATTAAAATAACGGTTACATTATTGTAATTAATAATAAATCACTATTTATCAATGTTTTAAGCTTTTTTAGGGACCGTTTTTCGAGTTTTTTTACTCAATAACTGCCATTTAGGTGAGATATATCTTACAAGTAAGTTCTCAAATGGCAGTACGTAAACTTATAGGGGGAATATAAACGGGTGCACTTTTAGCAGAGTATAGGTAAAATATTTTGATAATTGTTATTATTTAGGTGCCAACAATGAAAAAAACAGCCTTACTGATTTTGACTACTTTAATGAGTACGTCAGCACTTTCTGCCGATGTGGTTAATATTTATTCGTTTCGTCAACCATTCTTAATTCAGCCAATTTTAGATGACTTCACCAAGCAGACTGGTATTAAAACCAATGTGGTGTTTGCGAAAAAAGGTTTAATTGAACGTGTGAAACGTGAAGGTAAGCACAGCAAAGCTGATTTGGTGCTTACTTCAAACTTTAGCGCACTTATTCAATTAGAAGATCTTGGCTTAACTCAATCAATAAAAAGCGATGTTATAGATGCAAATGTTCCTAGCACATTTCGTGATGCTGATGGCCAATGGATCGCTTTAACGAAACGAGTTCGTAATGTTTACTCTTCAAAAGAGCGTGTTGGCGCACTCGCTGATTTAAGTTATGAAGACTTGGCTGATCCCAAATATAAAGGCAAAATCTGTACTCGCTCAGGTAAGCATCCATACAATTTAGGTTTAGTTGCTTCTATGGTTGCGCATCATGGCGAAGCAAAAACTAAACAATGGTTAGAGGGCGTTAAAACCAATTTAGCACGTAAGCCACAAGGTAACGACAGAGCGCAAGTCAAAGCTGTGAAAGAAGGATTATGTGATCTGGCATTAGGCAACAGCTACTATTTTGGTAAAATGATGCAAGATGAGCAGCAAAAGTCATGGGCTGAAGCGGTTAATATTAACTTTCCAAACCAAACCAATCGTGGCTCACATATTAATGTTTCGGGTGTTGTTATGACGCGATACGCTAAAAATCCGGAAAATGCCTTGAAACTGATTGAGTATATGACCGACAATAAAGCGCAAAATATGTATGCTTCGGTCAATATGGAATACCCTGTAAAGCAAGGGGTTGCATTGTCTGAGATGGTTGCGTCATGGGGTGAGTTTAAAGAAGATAGTCTTGCTCTTGATGAAATAAGTAAATACCGTCCTGTTGCGTTAAAGCTTATTGACGAAGTAAAGTTTGACTTATAACGAGGTTTTTCCTCGTCTTTTATAAAAGCTGTTTTTTAACAGCTTTTATTTTATCTGGTATTAATCCACTTATGCATGTGAAGTTTTCGTTGTCGCGTTGGCAAGTATTGGCTTGGCTAATCGGTTTGCTACTTGTTACGCCGCTAGGTTTTTTATTGTTTGAATCTCTGCAAGGTGGTTCGGATGTCTTTCAGCATTTATTCGATACTGTTTTGTGGGACTACACGCGTAATACCCTTGCACTCATAGCTGGGGTTGGGCTATTGAGCTGTGTTATTGCGCTGCCGCTTGCGTGGTTGACTGCGTACTGTGAATTTCCTGGTCGAAAACACTTTGAATGGGCACTGATGCTGCCTTTGGCAATGCCAACTTATCTCATTGCTTATGTTTATACGGACTTACTTGATTATGCTGGGCCTGTGCAAATTGCGCTCAGGGACTGGTTTGATTGGCAGTCACCCGATGATTATTGGTTTTTTGATATTCGAACTTTGCCGGGTGCAATTATTATGATTGCATTAGTGCTGTATCCGTATCTTTATCTTATTTTTAAAACGGCCTTAAGAGAGCAATCTTTTAAATTAGTGCAAGCTAGTCAGTTAATGGGGTTATCGCCATTACAAAGCTTTTTACGGGTAAGTTTACCGCTTGGTCGAGGGGCAATTGTGGCAGGAGTTACGTTAATCAGTATGGAAGCTATGGCTGATTTTGCCACTGTTAATTACTTTGCAGTGAGCACACTAACGACCGCTGTTTACGATACCTGGCTTGGCTATTATTCATTAACCGCTGCGGCAAAAATATCAGGCATTATGCTGCTTATTTTGTTTCTCACTATTATGGTTGAGCGCTTTAGTCGTCGTAATCAAGCTGTGTATGAACGCCAGTCGAGCATTAACAGCGCAACTTTATATCGCTTTAAAGGTAGCACAGCATGGGCTGCAAGTTTAGTCTGCACAGTTGTGTTGGTACTTGCTTTTGTCTTGCCAGTTGGAGTGCTTGTTAAATACGCCATTGTTTATGCGGATGAAGCATGGAATGGGGCATTTTTTAATTATGCTTGGCAGAGCTTTAAAGTCGCCATTGCTGTCAGCCTAGTGACAATCCTTCTTAGCTTGTTGGTACTGTTTTATCAGCGTATTGCTAAACAAGCGTATCCACTCATTCCGGGGCGTTTAGCAAGTACGGGTTATGCGCTACCGGGTACGGTACTGGCGATTGCGGTATTGTTACCACTAACACAAATTGATGATGCACTTAATCAATGGCTTGAACCAATAGGTTTATCGCCGGGTTTACTTCTGAGTGGGACATTATTTGCGATGATTTTTGCGTATATTGTGCGCTTTTACGCGATTGCACATGGCGCCCTTGAAAGCAGCTTTTTACGTATTAGCCCTTCTCTTGATATGGCAAGTCAATCTATGGGTAAAAGTGCATTTCAAACCTTGTATAAAGTACATCTGCCTTTACTTAAACGCGGCATTTTAACCGCTGGGCTTCTGGTATTTATTGAATGTATGAAAGAGCTACCCGCGGCCTTGTTATTACGACCGTTTAATTTTGAAACTCTTGCAACTCATGTTTTTCAATATGTTAGTGATGAGCAGTTAGAGTTAGCGTCTATCTCAGCCCTGTTTATTGTGTTAGTCGGGCTTATTCCTTTGTATTTCGTTAATCGTTCGATGGAGCAAAATCATTCATGAGTCATTTGATAATTAAAAATTTAGCTTATCAATACAATGGCACTAAGGTATTGGATGCGCTTAATTTGAATGTTGAACAAGACGAAATCGTTTGCCTGCTTGGGGCAAGTGGTTGCGGTAAAACAACGACTTTAAAAGCGATTGCCGGAATTATTGAGCCCTCACAAGGTTTTATGAGCATTGATTCGCTTGTCGTTAATGACGACAAGCATTTTGTTGCACCAGAAAAACGTAATATTGGCATGATGTTTCAAGATTACGCGTTATTTCCTCACTTATCGGTGAGCGACAATATTGCATTTGGTTTAACCAATATGAGTAAGTCGCAAAAGCGTGAGCGCGTGGATGAAATGCTGAGCTTAGTTAAGTTAACTGGCTGTGCAGAACGTTATCCGCATCAATTATCAGGTGGTCAACAACAGCGTGTTGCAATTGCTCGTGCGCTTGCTTATAAACCCAGCTTGTTATTACTTGATGAGCCATTTTCTAATATCGATACGCAGGTTCGCTTTGAGTTAATTGCCGACATCCGCCGTATCATTAAAGCTCAGCAAGTATCTGCAGTGTTTGTTACCCATTCGAAGGAAGAGGCGTTTGCGTTTGCTGACACCTTGGCTGTAATGTATGGTGGAAAAATAGCCCAACAAGGCTCATCAGAACAGTTATTTAGCCAACCTAACTCAAAGGAGGTTGCAGAGTTTCTTGGTACAGGCATATACTTAACGGCGAAAGTCTTAACGCCAACTGAATACGAAACGGCGTTTGGTGTAATACATTCACTCACAGTAAATAACAGTGCTCACAAACAAGGGCAAGTTTATGTACGGCCTCATTATATTCAGTTATGTGAAGCTGATCAGAGTGATGAAAATAGCCTGACAATTTTGCACAGACGCTTTATAGGCACACGTTATGTTTATCGTGTGAATATAGCGGGGCAGGAGTGTGAAGTCGCTGCAGAGCAAGACCGCGTGTTTGCCGTTGAGCAGCCTGTAAAAATAAAAATAATGCCGCACACAGTCAATTTTTTTCATGATTAGTACTGCTTAACAATCTTGAATTCTTGGCTAGGTGCAAATAACGAGAAGCTAAGGATTCACTATGGCGCAAGCGCAATCTGGGATTTGTGCTGAAGCAAACTTACATGGTTTGCACCTGTTTTTTAATGTTTATGATGGCCATGACGAGTCATTACGTAAAAAGCTAAAACGCGTGAGCGTCATTCAAGATGAGTTTGCGGATCAGTTCTCAGAAGCCATGCTGTCGTGCGTGGTTGCGCTTGGTGCGCAATATTGGCCGCATATTTTGCCTGAGTTTATTCCAAGTCAATTACAAAGCTTTCCTAATGTGACTCATAGTGAACATGTTATGAGTGCACAGCCATTTGATTTATTTGTACAAATTCGTTCAGACCGTGAAGATGTTAATCATCTTTTTGCCCTACAGATCCTGAAATTATTTACGCCAGATGTAGAGCTTGTGGAGCAAGTGCGTAACTTTCGTTTTTTAGATGGCCGCGACTTTAACGGCTTTATTTATGCGGGTGACACCCCTCATGGTAGACAAAAACGCAGTACGGCATTGATAGACAGACCGGGGCATTTTGAAGATCAAGGCAGCTACATTCATGTTCAGCGCTTTGTGCACGATTTAAGTGTTTGGCAACATTTGTCGTTATCAGAGCAAGAGCAAATTATGGGGCGTACTCGGCTTGATAACACCTTAATTATGCCTGCACTCGAAACTAGTCATGCAGTTCGTAGTGAACTAAAAGATGAAAATGGCCAGCCGTTGATACTTAATCAGAGCATGCCGTTTGGTGATGTTCATAAGCAGGGTATTTTAATGGTGTCATGTGCCGCGCAAGGTGATGCGTTTGAGCAGGTATTAAAGAGTCGCTTGGGGCAGGGCGATTGCTACGACCATTGGCTTGATTTTACTCAAGCCGATATGGGGTCGGCGTTTTTCGCCCCGTCAGTAAACTTTTTGAAGCAGCTTTAAACTGTATCGAATAAAGTGCGCACGCGATCAAGCGTGACATCTATTTCAGAAATCTTTGCAGGAGCGATAAAAATTGTGTCGTCACCTGCAATTGTACCAAGTACCCCATCAGCTTTACCTAATGAGTCTAGTAAGCGCGCGATAAGTTGTGCTGCACCTGGGCTGGTACGAATAATAATCATCATTTCGTTATGCATAATATCGATAACGAGTTGACGCAATGGGCTTTTCGCTGTTGGTACTCCCATTTCAGCGGGTAAGCAATACACCATTTCTTGTTTTGCATTACGGGTGCGTACCGCGCCAAACTTACTTAACATGCGAGAGACTTTACTTTGGCTTATGTTGTCGAAGCCTTGATCTTTTAATGCTTCGACAATCTCACCTTGTGAGCCGAAGTTTTCTTCTTTTAATAGCGCTTTGAACGCTTTGATTAGTGCTTCTTGTTTGTCTTGTGGTTGCATGTTGCCGTATCTGTAGTCATAAAACGTGAAGTAATTCTACACAACTCTGCATACTTATGCAGTACTAGTTTACATTTCTCGCCCTAAATGCTGTGTGTTTACAGTATAGTTTACAACTATGGTCGAAATTATACGCGAAATAAGCAGGATAAATTTGTTTTTAGTCGCTAATTTCATTATCTTTAGGGCCACAAATATTTCCTACCTCAAATTACGGAGAATTCCAATGAAAGTTGCTGTTTTAGGCGCAGCTGGCGGTATCGGCCAAGCATTGTCTTTATTATTAAAAACAAGTTTACCTGCAGGTTCTGAATTATCATTATACGATGTTGCCCCTGTTGTTCCTGGTGTAGCGGTTGATCTTTCTCACATCCCAACAGACGTTAAAGTTGAAGGTTTCGGTGCTGATAACCTAGACGATGCTTTAGCTGGTTGTGATATCGTTCTTATCCCAGCGGGTATGCCGCGTAAGCCGGGTATGGACCGTGCGGACCTTTTCAACGTAAACGCAGGTATCATCAAAACATTAGCTGAAGGCATCGTTAAAAACTGTCCTAAAGCGTTAGTTGGTATCATTACTAACCCAGTAAACGGCACTGTGCCAATCGTTGCTGAAGTATTCAAAAAAGCGGGTACTTACGATGCTGGCCGTGTATTCGGTATCACAACACTTGACGTGATCCGTTCAGAAGCATTTGTTGCTGAACTTAAAGGTTTAAGCGCTACTGACGTTAAAGTTCCAGTGATCGGTGGCCACTCAGGCACTACAATCCTTCCTCTTCTATCTCAAGTTGAAGGTGTTACTTTCACTGACGAAGAAGTCGCAGCATTAACTCCACGTATCCAAAACGCAGGTACTGAAGTTGTTAACGCTAAAGCGGGTGGCGGTTCAGCGACTCTTTCAATGGGTGCAGCAGCAGCACGTTTCTGTATGTCTTTAGTTAAAGGCTTACAAGGTGAAGAAGTGGTTGATTACGCATACGTTGCAGTTGAAAACGGTGACGCAGCATACTTTGCACACCCAGTACGTTTAGGTAAGAACGGTGTTGAAGAAATTCTTTCTTACGGTGAATTAAGCGCTTTCGAAGAGCAAGCTAAAAACGACATGCTTGAAACGCTTAATAAAGACATCCAAGAAGGTGTTGATTTCATCAATGGTTAATTTCGATAGATGATAGGTGCTATTAAAGCACCTAAAACAAAAAAGCCTGCATATGCAGGCTTTTTTAATGGCTCGAATAAATAGAGTTTAATGATCGCGGGCAACGGCGATGCGTGCCAAGCTCTCTAATGCTTGCTTGTATGGCGTTTCTGGTAAAAATGCAATACAGGCGATGGCTTTATCTGCCTCTTGCTCTGCCTTTTGCATTGTAAACTCAAGTGCTTTGGTATCAGCTAACGCCTCAAGAATACTGTCTAGGTGATCCATACCATTGCCAAGTTCAATTGCTTCACGAACGAGCTTGATTTGCTCTGGCGTGCCTTTTTGCATGGCATAAATAAGCGGTAAGGTAGGTTTACCCTCGGCTAAATCATCACCAATATTTTTACCAAGTTGCTCAGCATCGGCGTTGTAATCAAGCACATCATCAACAAGCTGAAAGGCTGTTCCTAAATGCATGCCATAAAGGTTTAATGCCTCAAGCGTTTTATCATCTTGTTCAGTGATAATTGCTGCAAGGCCAGTTGCTGCTTCAAATAACTTAGCTGTTTTGCTGTAAATGACCTGCATATAGCTTTGTTCTGTGGTGTCAGGATCGTTACAGTTCATTAGCTGTAATACTTCACCTTCAGCAATGACATTCGTTGCATCAGCTAAAATTTCCATGATTGGCATTTTACCAAGACCAACCATCAACTGAAATGAGCGTGTGTAAATAAAATCACCAACTAGCACGCTAGCGGCATTGCCAAACTCAGCATTTGCTGTAGGCGTACCACGACGTAAATGTGACTCATCAACAACATCATCATGCAGTAAAGTTGCAGTGTGAATAAATTCGATGATAGTGGCCAGTGTAATGTGGTCTTTACCTTCATAGCCTAAAGCTTTTGCTGCTAAAATGGCCAACATAGGGCGAACACGCTTACCACCGCTGTTTACTATATATAAACCGAGTTGATTGACCAATGCGACATCTGAGCGCATTTGGGCATGTATAAGTTGATTGACGTCATTCATCTCATGATCGATTAACGTCTGGATAGCTTTTATATCCATTGATCTCCGAGCCAATATTTATGGGTATACGAGGCTGATTGTACAACAAAAAAAGCACTTGCTCGATATTTTGTGCTGATTCAGTAAAAAAACACTGTAAAGTTTTTTATTTTAAATCAAATTTGAACAGTTAATTGTAGTTGTTTGGTTGAATAGTAAACATGCTTGCATTTATTTAACGGCGCTTTTGACGTGTTAATTTAATTGTCATGAGATCGTAAAAACCGCTTGGCATACGTTGTTTTTAGGATAGAATAAGGAAAAATATTGAATTGCTCTCAATGCAGCTATTTTTTATTCATTTTATAGCAAAAGAGGCTTGCTAGTTTTTGCGCATTAGCGTAAACTTCGCGCCCTATTGAAGAATATTTTAGTTGCGTCGATTTGAGGGCGCACAGACGGAGTTAATTATGTACGCGGTTTTCCAAAGTGGTGGTAAACAGCACCGTGTGACTGAAGGTCAAACAATTCGTCTTGAAAAATTAGACGTTGAAACTGGTGCAGCAGTTGAATTTGATTCAGTACTTTTAGTTGCTGATGGTGAGAAAATCGAGATCGGTGTACCGTTCGTAAACGGTGGTAAAGTAACAGCTGAGGTTGTTTCACACGGTCGCGGTGAGAAAGTGAAGATTGTTAAATTTAGACGTCGTAAGCATTCTCGTAAGCAAATGGGCCATCGTCAATGGTTCACTGAAGTTAAAATCACTGGCATTAGCGCTTAATTAGAGGTACTGAGAAATGGCACATAAAAAAGCAGCTGGTAGTACTCGTAACGGTCGCGATTCAGAAAGCAAACGCCTAGGTGTTAAGCGTTTTGGTGGCGAATCAGTTCTAGCGGGTAGCATCATTGTTCGTCAACGTGGTACTCGTTTCCACGCTGGCGCAAACGTAGGTATCGGTAAAGACCACACTATCTTCGCAAAAGCAGATGGTAAAGTTCAATTCGAACAGAAAGGTCCTTTAAACCGTAAATACGTAAATATCGTAGCTGAGTAATCATCTCGATATTTGAAAAACCCCGCCTTTGCGGGGTTTTTTGTTTTAAGGCAAATAATAAGGCGTGTAAATATATATCTAAGCTAAGCCTGCAATCAGAAGGGCTTAGGTATATAATAGAGTTATTAACAAGCCAATCTTAAAGTGAGTAATCATGAAGTTTGTAGATGAAGTAGAAATTCGTTGTGACGCGGGTGATGGCGGCAGCGGTGTCGTATCTTTCCGACGTGAAAAATATGTACCAGACGGCGGTCCTGATGGCGGCGATGGCGGCGATGGCGGCAGCGTTTATCTACAAGCCGATGAAAACTTAAATACCTTAATTGACTATCAATTTGAGCGTTTTCATAAAGCAGAGCGCGGCACAAATGGCCAAAGCCGTAACATGACAGGTAAAAAGGGCGCTGATTTGACGCTTAAAGTACCTGTAGGTACGCGTATCACTGACGTTGACACTGAAGAGTCACTAGGTGATTTAACTAAACATGGTCAAAAAATTGTAGTTGCGAAAGGTGGTTTCCATGGCTTGGGAAATGCACGTTTTAAATCAAGTACTAACCGTGCACCACGTCAAAAGACACTAGGTACACCTGGTGAAGTTCGCAGCCTACGTTTAGAGTTAATGTTACTTGCAGATGTTGGCTTACTTGGCTTACCAAATGCCGGAAAATCAACGTTTATTCGCAGTGTTTCAGCAGCGAAACCAAAAGTGGCGGATTATCCGTTTACGACGCTAATTCCTAACTTAGGCGTGGTTCGTCCTGATGCAAATAAATCATTTGTGATTGCTGATATTCCAGGTCTTATTGAAGGGGCTTCAGAAGGTGCAGGGCTTGGTATTCGCTTCTTAAAGCACTTAGAGCGTTGTCGTGTATTACTACACATTATTGATATTATGCCAGTTGATGGCACCAACCCTGTTGATAATGCCTTTGCAATTATTAACGAGCTGCACCAATACAGCCCTAAACTTGCAGAAAAGCCGCGTTGGTTAGTTTTCAATAAGATTGATTTATTGCCGGAAGATGAAGCCGAAGCGCTATGTAATGAGATTGCTCAAGAGCTAGGTGAAGAAACTAATGTTTACCGCATCTCTGCAGCAAATAAGCAAAATACCCAAGCATTATGTCATGACATCATGGCGCTGCTTGATAGTATGCCGAAAGAAAAATTCGCTGAAGAAGAGAAAGAAGAAGTTGAATTTAAGTGGGATACTTACCATCAGAAAGCAACATCTCAAGACGATGATGATTGGGATGACGACTGGGACGATGATGACTACGATGTAGAAGTTATCTACCAACGATAAAATTTGAAACTGAAAAGGAGCCATGCGCTCCTTTTTTATTAATAAGAAAAAAGTATTAAGGTTTAGTGTGAAAATTTCAATGATTGCTGCTATGGCAAATAACCGAGTAATAGGTCAAGACAACCAAATGCCATGGCATTTACCTGCCGATCTGCAACACTTTAAAAAAGTAACCATGGCAAAGCCGGTGATCATGGGGCGTAAAACGTTTGAATCAATTGGTCGTCCATTACCTGGCCGTCAAAACATTATTATTACTCGTAATGCAGATTATAGTGCACAAGGCATTGAGGTAGTCACTTCGCCTGAGGCAGCGTTGGCATTAGTCGTTGATGTTGAAGAAGTCATGATTATTGGTGGCGGAAATATCTACGAACAGTTTTTACCGCAGGCTGAGCGATTATATTTAACGTTCATCGATCTTGAAGTTGAAGGTGACACTCAGTTTCCAGATTACGAAAGTGTTGCTAATTGGACGGTTGCTGAGCAAGAACAGCATCAGCCTGATAACAAAAACCCTTATTCGTATACCTTTGTAACCCTGTATAAAAATTCGTAACATTATTGCGGTAAAACTAATTGGTTGGTATAATAATGTCCGATATTTCTACGAAGAAAGTATTGCATAAGGGCAAAATATGATGAAGTTATCTAACTTATTACTCGTGGCGGCAGTTGTTTCGGCTTCGGTTGCGTATACCGCACCAGCGAAAGCTGATGACCAATTAGCTGTATCTATCTGTGAATATATCGCGGCAGATGATAAAAACCGTTTACGTGATAAGCTTAAGAGCTCACGTGTTAAAATTCGTAACATTTTTGACGCTGTAAAATGTAATGGTAATAATATGCTTCGTCATGCTATCGAGAGCGGTGCTGCTGATACTGGTGAGTACATTGTTAAGAACTTATCAAAAAGCTCTTTAGAAGATGGTGCTGACATCGCATGGGCTGAAGCAAATGGCCATGGTGGTTCACCACTAATCGCTGTTATTAAGGACCGCGCAGGTCTTTAATACTAAAAGTAAACAGATTTTGAAAAAACCGCACAGTGTGCGGTTTTTTTATTTGTATTATGCCAATACGTAATAATGCTTAATCATGCTGAGACAATAAAAAGAGTAAGCCCAGCGATAGGCTAGGCTTTAGTCAACATTCGTGTTTTTAATCGTTAACTAAACTTATCAGTTTCCTTTTCTAAATCAGTTGTTAGACCTTTAATTAGATCAGTTGCTGTGTGCGCTTGATTAGAAACATCTGCCGTTTGTGATGCTGTATCAGAGATGATAACGATACGTTTGGCTGTGTCTTCGCCTGCATCGAGTTGTTCTTTAGCGGCAATTGCGATTTGGTCGCTCATTTGTGCTATGGCACTTAGTGAGCTGGCAACACGCTTTAGCTCATCATTGGCTTTTGTGGATTTTTGCACTGTTTGTTCACTGGTTGAAATACTTAGCGAGACAGCAGACTTGGCATCCTGAGTTGCTGCTTGTAACTTGCCAATCATATTACGTATTTCTTCTGTGCTGGTTTGTGTGCGCTGAGCAAGTCCGCGAACTTCGTCGGCAACCACAGCAAAGCCTCGCCCTTGTTCGCCGGCGCGCGCAGCTTCTATTGCCGCATTAAGCGCAAGTAAGTTAGTTTGCTCAGCAATACCTTGAATAACGCTGAGCACATTTGCGATGTTATTTACTTCATCATCAAGCACTTGAATATTATTACCAGCGCTGTCAATTTGTTGCTCTAAAAGCGCGATAGTGTCAGCAGCCTCGCTGGTTAAGTGGCTGGCACTTTGACCTTGTTGCTCCGCCTCTTGCACTGAGTAGGCCGCTTGTTCTGCATGTTCAACAACTGTTTGCGCCGAAGCTGTTAACTCAGTGATAGCAGAAGCAACCATTTGAGTTTCTTCGTTGAGGCTACGAGTAAGTTTATCGAGCTCAACAGAGCGTGATTCGTTATCAACACTTTGGTTCTTTAGGCTATCTGTAACGCCTTTTATACCGTCCACAACGCCACGTAAGCCTTGCTGCATGTAATGCATAGCAGCAATAATGCTTTCAGGTGGGGCATCTTGGCGAATATGTGAGTTTAAGTTGCCGCGAGAAACGTTTTTAACAATACCAATTACTTCGTCAATTTCGCCGCCTAAGGCATTGGTGAGTGATGAGCCAAAGCGAGCAATAGCAAAAGTAAGTGCAATAGTGATGAGCATTGATAAACCCAGCAACCACTTTGCGGTATTCCAATAACGCTCATCAACTTCCTTGGCGCTAATGCCTGTACCAACATACCAGCCAAATAGCGGTGTTTTTTGTACTACAGAGGTTAAATCAACGGTCTCTCCATCTCGCACTGAATCCCAGTGATAGGTGATGATTTTATTGGTTGTATTACCCACGAGGTTTTCGACCATACGGCCGATGCTGTTGCCACTGGCATCTTTAAAATCGTTAAAGCTGGTGCCGTGCAGTTCAGGGTCGTGAGGAGTCGCAACAAAATCTAAGTTGTTGTCGACAACATAAACATATTCTGATTCGTGGTATTTATTTTCACGAAGCACCTGAATAGCAAGCTTCTTTGCTTGTGCTTCTTCGAGTTGATTGTTTTTAACCATCAACTCAAATTGCTCAACAATATTGGTGGTGCTCTTCATGAGCTGGTTGATACGCGCGATGTTGTCGCTTTCGCTGGCATGGCGTAAAGATTGTAAGCCAAGTAAAGCTATCGCAGATAACGCAATAAACATAGCGATAGCAAATAAGGTGATTTTTGTTTTTAAAGCTAATCCTGATAACACAGCCAGCCTCCTTTATTATTTCCCCTTATTACTTCTACCACGTTTGTATTATTTTATTAAGTAAAAATGACAGCGTTATCATGATATTTGCTCAAGTACCTATTTAGAGCTTCAGTTCGGCTTCTGTAAGCGCTCGATATTCACCGCTTGCAAGGCTTTCGTCGAGGGTGATGTCAGCTATTTTTTCACGATGTAATTCAACAACTTTATTACCTACAGCAGCAAGCATTCGCTTAACTTGATGGTATTTACCTTCGCAAATTGAAAGGCGTAAGCTGTAGCTTGCAAGTTTTTCAACAATAGCAGGGCGAGTTAGCTCTTTCTCGTTGTGCAATTGCACCCCTTGCTCTAACGCTGCAATTGCCTCGTCTTCAATAGGTTCTTGAGTTTCAACTAAATACGTTTTGAATTTGTTATGCTTTGGTGCGGTAATTTTATGCGACCAGTCACCGTCATTAGTGATCAGCACTAAACCTGTGGTATCGATATCTAATCGACCTGCAACATGAAAGTCGCTCATGTTTGGCTCATCGATTAAATCAAATACAGTCGGGTGAAGGTCATCTTTATTAGCGCATACATAACCTGCAGGCTTATGTAGCATGTAGTAGCGTTTACCTAAAAATACTAGTGGCTCACCTTGCCAGCGAATATCATCATCTTGTGTTACAGACAAATCGAATGAGGTAATCACCTCACCATTAACAGTGGCGTATTTGCGTTTAATACCAGCTCTGGTCTTACTGCGCGGTAACTCAGCAATATGGCTAATAAATTTATCTAAACGGCATGGAAATTTCATTGGGATCACATTTTTAGTCAGCTACAATGGCGGCGAGTATAGCGGATACTAGTTACCTATGACAGTACAGCAAGGACAAATATTACAGCACTACCAAACAGAGATAGCGAATGGCAACTTAACTGAGGATGTCGCTCAAAGAGCAGCTATAACCGCACTGGATCAGTTATCACAATTGCTAACTACGCCAAGTCATTGGTGGCAAAGAGCAAAGCCGATTAAAGGTGTGTATTTGTATGGCCCTGTTGGTCGCGGTAAATCAATGCTAATGGATATATTTTATCAACGAGTTAGCATTGAGGGTAAAATCCGTTTGCATTTTCACCATTTTATGAAGCAAGTGCATGAGCGTTTAAGTGAGTTGCAAGGGCAAAAAAATCCGCTAAATGTGATTGCTAAAGAATGGGCAGAGCACATTCGCTTGATTTGTTTTGATGAGTTTTTTGTGTCTGATATTGGCGATGCCATGATCTTAGGTGGCTTATTTAAAGCCTTGTTTGCGCAGCAAGTCGTGTTAGTGGCAACGTCGAACTGCCAACCGGAACAGTTGTATCGTAATGGTTTACAGCGAGCTCGCTTTTTACCCACTATCGATTTATTAAATGATCATTGCCATATTCTAAGTGTTGAAGGCCATACAGATCATCGCTTTCGCTTTGGTAAACAAACCGAACATTACTTTATTGATAATAAAGAGGCGCTAACAGAGCGCTTTTTAAAACAAGAGCAAGCAATACAGAGGCAAACAACGATAGCGGTTTGCCATCGCAAGCTTAGCTGTGTAATGCAAGCTCAACACGCCATTATGTTTGATTTTATGACACTTTGCTCAGGACCCAGAAGCACCGCGGATTATATTTATTTGGCAGAGTGTTTTCAGCGGGTGTATTTACTCAATGTGCCAGTAATGGGGCGTGGAGCAACGGGAAAACAAATTGTGCATGGCATTGAAGATAGTTATCAGCGAGAAAAACAGGATTTACAAGAACACTTTTTAGATGATGAAGCACGGCGCTTTATTGCTTTGGTTGATGAGTTTTATGATCGCAACCGATTACTGGTGATCTCGGCCGATGTGGGTATTAGCGATTTATATCAAGGACAAAAGCTGGCATTTGAGTATGCGCGTACCGAGTCTCGACTAGTTGAGATGCAAAGCTGGAAAAGATAAAAGGCGCATTTTAAATGCGCCTTTGTTATCAGCCTAGCTGGGGATCTTCATATGAAACGGTTAAAAGCTATATTGAGCACCTACATACACGTAGCGACCAGCACCACCGCCGTATGCGCTATAGTAGTTACCACGGCCATATGGATAAAAGTCACCTTTATTATCAAACACGTTATTTACACCACCGAATACGCGCAGTTGGCTCTGTTCACCAAGTGACATGGTGTAAGACGCTGAAAGGCTGTGCTTTAAGAACGAGCCATAATCTTGGTAGGCAAGTTTTTCTGGGTTACTGATACAAGTATCTTCACCAGCCTCACAGCGGGCATCGTTTTCGGCAATATACTCTTGATAGTCTTCTTCAAGACTCTGGCTTGCTTTAAACGAGCCTAAGTAATTTGTGCGCCAGCGAATACGTAAGTTATCGTTACGCCATGTAACTGACATTGATGCTTTATCTTTGCTGCTGCCATAACCTGCGTAGTGACTGGTTACCAAGCTGCCATCAAGGCCTTCATAAGTTTGCGAGTTTTCGATTACATGGTTGTAATCTAGTTTAAACGACAACTGACCCAGGTTATCTAAGTCTAATTTGTACTGTGCAACCACGTCATAACCGCGCGCTGTTAGCTCATCGAGGTTATATTGACGTTGTAAGATTTTAATAATATTACCTTCGCTGTTACGGGTAATGTCATTACAAAATACGTTGTCTTCGCCCCATGCTGCTTCTGAGTTGTAGCACTCACGCATGATGTTTTCATTACTGATCTGCGAAATCGCATCAACAATGGCGATATCATAGTAATCAACGGCAAGATTAAAGTTTTCTAAAAAGGTTGGAGCCACTGTAACCCCAAAGGTATAGGTATCAGCGGTTTCTTCTTTTAGGTTTTCGTTACCAGTACCCGGTGAATAGCTGTTGTTCTCATCGCTAAACTCAAAGTTAGGATCAGCAGCAAGTTGTGCAGCTAATGTAGGCTCCTTACGGCAGTTATCGTGACCTGGTTTAGTCGATGTTGCTGTTAAACCGTCACAAATATCGTCATAGCTGTCGTAATCGCCACGTGGTGGTGACATAAGCTCGGTGATCGTTGGCGCACGTTGAGCTCGGGCGTAGTTTGCTCTAAATGCATAGCCCTCGATTGGCTCCCAAAATACACCTAGCTTGTAGCTGGCAACAGTATTGACATTTTCCATGCTGTAGTTAGCTAAACGTAATGAAGTTTCTGCGCTTAAGCTTTTTGCTAAAGGAGCATCTTTTAACAGCGGGATCGCAAGCTCTGCAAAGGCTTCGTAGACTTCAACTTCACCATAAAAATTTGGTACATAGTTAAAGGTAATACCGCCAGCTTTCATGTCGTCGCTGGTTGATAAGTCTTGGCTGTCTTTACGGTATTCGCCACCAAATACTGCGGATACTGAGCCTGCTGGTAATTCAAATAAATCACCCGTTATGTAGCCAACCACACCGTATTGCTTTATTTCGGTATCAATAATTGGGTTAGTGCGGATCCAAGCCGCCATCTCTTCGGTGATAGAGCCTTCACCAAATAAGTTAATTGGCACACAGCCTTCAGCACGAGCTGCTTCATCAATACATTGAATGGTGCCATCCGCTAACTGTTCAGCTTGCAAAGCTTGATTAAGTTTTACGGTATTTAATTCATTGCTGCGAATTTGGTGCTGGGTAAAACGACCATAACTTGCAGATAGATCCCAGTCCCACTCGTCGTTAAATAACGTGCCTTGAAGACCTGCCCAGCTGCGAATCGTTTTACGGGTATTATCTGTGCTGATATTACCGACTTCGCTGAAGCGGCGATCCCAATAAATGCGATCTTTATATGGGTTGGCATCGAGGATTTCTTGCGGCACATACGGGTTGTCGATTGGGATATAGCCCGGTGCTACATCTGCAAGGGGCTCGCCAGTAGTAGGGTCGTAACGTGGTACATACGCACCTTCGTATTCATCTTCAGGCGACTTATTGTTAAACGAGCCACTTTCGCTGTATTGAACTTGTGCGTAAAACATCACATCGTCAGTTAAGTCATAATCAATTTTAACTGCCGCAGACACGTTATCGCTTGGAACATCAAGCATTACGTATTGATTTGAGTTAATACCGTAAATTTCTTCATTGCCTTTCCAGTCATCACGTAGAGTTTGACCGTCATACCAAAACTGCGTGTCGTTGCGGCTGTTTTCTAAGAATACACCGCCCGGAATACCATCACTTTTGCTAACCCAGTCAGCTTGTGTGATGTCACGCATACATTGATCGCCATCTGCTGTTTGCATTACATTACACATGCGATCTGGATCGTAATCGTAACTATCTTCAATTTGTGCGCGTTTACGATCGTAAAAAGTCATACCAAAATCACGGTCCCAGTTGGCACTGAAATAAGCGTAGCCACGCTCATTAGCAAACGAGGTACCGTAGTTTAAATCAAGGGTAAATTCTTTACCGCCGCCATCAGTGGTTTCACCTGTGTTCGCTTTAAAATCAAAGCCTTCTTTTTTTGATTGGGTGATAATATTCACCACACCTGCTACGGCATCAGCACCATAGGTTGCCGATGCACCGCCACTGATTATCTCCACGCGCTCTACCATGCCGCTTGGAATGGTATTTAAACTAACATAGTTGCCGCTGTAGCTATTTGATACAACACGACGGCCATCAATCAGTGTTAGAGTGCGGTTAGCACCTAAATCTCGTAGTTCGACGGTAGATAACCCCGTTGCTGAAACACTTGATTGGCTGGTGGTGTTACCTATGCTCTCACTTAGAGCAGGCATGTTATCAACAAGAATATCTGATAAATTGGTTAAACCGGTATCGGCAATGGCTTCACGGTCCATTGTGACCAGCGGTGTAGGAATTGAAAAGCTATCACGCTTAATACGCGAACCCGTTACAACAATTTTTTCAGGCTCTTCAGTTTGTTCATTAGCTGTTGGGGTGGTGTTGGCGGTGCGGGCAATCTCAGCTTCATTGGCAAATGCATGTTGGCTAAAACCACTGGCAACAGCAAGTGCAATAGCACAGGGTTTGGTTAGTAGATTTCTCACAGGTGTTCCTAGTTGTTTTATTTTTAATTTTTAGAACCAGAGTGATGCTCTTTTTAAGGGCAGTTAAAATTTACAGTGAGCAACACTCTGGCTGGTCGGTATTGACGTAAAAATATTTATAGAAATGTGAACTTAACTACAATCTTAGGTGGCTCGTTTATGTCTCTATTTTATATCTACTGAATATCTATTCATTTAAAATCAGCGAGTTAAGAAATGTTCATTGTTAACTGTTTTGCAACGTTAAAGCTGGTGAAAGAAACGCTTTTAAGATAAATTGATAGGGCTTTATACTGCTGTACTTCTAAAATGGGGTTTTATTTAGAGTTAATGGAAACATCTAATCGCGCGTATCGGCTGGGTTCTTGTGTTATTAACCCACTCGAAAACAAACTTAACTGTAATGGTACTGAACAGATACTACAGCCTAAGTTTGTTGAACTATTAGGGTGTTTAGTCGCACGGTATCCTGAGCCCATCACACGCGAAGAGCTCATTAATCATGTCTGGGATGGTAACTTTTATGTTGGTGAAAAAGCCTTAACAAATGCTATTTGGCATCTACGAAAAGCATTTAAAGAACTCGACCCAGAACAAACTTACATAGAGACACTACGTAAAACGGGCTATCGTGTTTTGTTAAAGCCTGAGCCAATAGATACAGCTGATAAAGAAAAGTCAGTGGGTATTAGCATCACTACTGCGCAAATTCGTCAGCTGTTTGTGGCAATGTGTGTAATTAGTCTTGTGGTAATGTATTGGCTGTTCTCTTCGCCTTCGGAACAAATAAAGTCAAGCTTTGTGTTACCGCTTAATAGCATCGAAAGTGTTACTGCAAGCCCAGGTCGCGAGATTTACCCTTCAATTTCTAATGATCAGCACTATTTGGTGTATTCATGGCGACAGCTCGGTAAACCAAATAACTTATATTTACGCGATTTACATTTTCCTGAGCATCCAGCCAAGCAACTAACTGACTCTCCTTATACAGAAGGGCGCTCTGTGTTCAGCCCAGATGCAAATACTTTGTACTATTACCGCATGGGGTCTGATGTCTGTGAAATTGTTAAGTTGTCTTTGATTAATGCCACCAGTGTCGTATTAGGGGAGTGTAGTAATAAATATCCGACTGATCTCGATATTAGTAGTGATGGTAAAACCTTAGTCTATATTGCTGATCACACCACGCAATCAGGTGACTATGTCACTCGTATCAAACTGCTCGATTTACAGGCAAAACAAACAAATGAAACGTTTATTCCTTGTAATGATGACTGCGAAACTGTGTATGAGTCTGTGTCGTTTTCACCAGATGCACAGCGAGTTGTGGTTACGCGTAATGTTAAAAACAACCAAAAAGCGCTGTTTTTAATTGATGTAAAAACAGGGCAAAGCCAACGCCTAACTCATGATTTTGTTGATATTCATGGTGTAGATTGGCATCCATCTAAAGCGCAATTGGCGTTTAGTGCAGTTGAGGGTGGCAAACGTTATGGCTACTTCTACGATATTGATAATCAAACCCTAATCAACACGCAAATCGCTGGCATGAGCTCTCCTAACTACAGTAGCGATGGCAGTGTTTATTATCATCAGTGGGATTTAGATAAGGTGATCACGCGTCTGAAAATAGACGAACAAGTGGCCAGTTCACCGTTTTCTATGTTATCGACCAATTTTAGCTCGCTATTCCCAGAATATAATCAGCAGCAAAACAAACTGCTGTATGTGTCGAATGAATCGGGCAGTTCACAGCTTTGGATTGTTAACCCCGATAGCAGCTCGCGAAAGCAGCTTACTGACTTTGCACATAACACCGGGGAAATTCGTGACCCAACTTGGTCAGCCGATGGACGCTATATTTTGTTTTCATTGTATGACAATGGCAGTACCCGCTTATATTTTTATGATTTCAAAGTAGAGCAAAGCCAACAAATCAAACTGCCATTTAGCCATGCTGTTAAACCCAAGTTTAGTGCTGATAGCCAGCATATTTTAGTCTCTGATGGAGACTATCTTTACCGTTATGACTTAACAGCAAAAAGCTTCGGTAAAGCAGTTGAAGTGCCAGCGCAGTATGGTGTTGAAACACAAACAGGTGATATTTTATTTACTAACTCGCGCCATGCTATTTGGATTAAACATCATGATACGGGTGTAGAAGAAATGCTGGTGAATGATATTAAATTAGCGCGCAGCTATGCATGGTTGCTAGTGGCAAAGAATGCTTATCATGAGGGACGTATTTATTACTATAAAGAACGCTTAGGTGATTACCGTATTAGCTACTATGACTTAGCAAGTAAGCAGCATCATGATTTAATTGCTTTACCAGAGCGTGCTTATAGTCGCTCATCGGGCCTGACCTACATACCCAATGAGCGTTGGCTGGTTTACACTGCGTATTTATCGCCTGAGATAGAAATCAAACGCTTACCCGCAGCCTATTTACCAAAGTAATTAACACTTTCGGTAGATATCAGCATCCATATCGTAAATATTAACGCTTAGGCTATACGAGCGGCGACAGTATGTTCTTAAGCAACTTAGTAATTGCTCACTGAGCATTTGCTTTTGCTCTATGGTTCTTCCTGCCATGATTGATGCGCCGATGTGAATAAAGCCATCTTTGCCTTCACCTAATTCGTAATGCTGATAAGCAATTGCACGAGTCTTTATGGTCGAAAGCTCAAATAAGCCAGAGTCAAAAACGGCTTGGTGAACTTTTTCAACTAACACTTGTGGCAGAATTGGCAAATCTTCTGAGTGTTCTATAACAATGTGCGGCATGGGGTCTTCCTTAAAAGCGGTAACTAAAACCGATGTTTGTCTGAAATTGGTTTAACACATCACCATCAAAGTGCCATAGACATTGATTGTCTTCTGATGTTGGTAAAGTGCACGATACGTTACTTGCATTATTTACAATAGTTGCCAGCCAGCGAGTTTCAACATAAACCCGTGCTTGTTCAGTAAATAAATAATCGACGCCTGCATAAAGGCCCGAGGTAAAATACGTATCTGAGTCGGCAAAGTCAGTGCTGACGTGGTTTGCGCCAATTTGGGCGCCAACAAAGCTAACCACACGATTAGCCAGTGGCACTTCTATGGCACTTTGAAATAGCAGGTATTGCATCTCGACTTGCTTGTTGGTTTGGTCTTTCATATCAAGCTCGGTTGCCGAATAGAAGAAGCCATAGCGAGCATTATCAATGGTTCTATCGAAGCTGACAGTAAAATGGCTGTCATCCTCAAGCTCAATCTTTAGATTTTCTTCGGTTTGCACCGAGTTAGTAAAGTTTTTGCCGAAACCGGCGCTAATTGAGTAGCCAGCTTGAGCTGTACTACTTAAGAACATGAAACACAGTAAACCAAGCGATTTTTTCATTGTTTAGGTGCTCGTTGTTGAAGATATTTTGAGATAGTATTGAAACATAGCAAGCAAATCGTTGTAAACGGACAACTATCGCTTTTTAATAAGGAACACTAGGATGAAGTTACTAAAATTAGCTGGACTTACTGCGTCACTTATTTTGTTGAGTGGCTGCTCGGATGATGCTGCTTCGGTAAGCTTAGGGTTATTTACTACAAAAGACATTAAAGTAGTATCACAACAAGACCCAATTATTAGCGGTGTAACCTGTCACATCAGCCACATTGAAGCCAACCTAGACTTTGCTGATCCTTCTGATATGTCTATTGCCTGTCGTCAAACAGGGCCTATTACAGCGGAACAATTACAAAAAATAGATCGTAGTAAATCGGGTGAGGTGGTTTTTAAATCATCAAAAAGTATTTTATTTAAGTCGTTAAAAGTGCGCCGTATTTATGATGCGCCAACACGTACACTTTTATATTTGTCGTATTCAACAAAAGAATCAAGTGGCAGTCATCATCACGCTTTATCAACAGTGCCTTTGTATAACACTGATGCATGGCAATGGGCACAATCACAAGAGTAATTTATGTTAGCGTTATTTAAATCAAGTCCCCTTATTGATGAGCAAGAGCAGCAGTGGCTAATTGATACCTTTTTGTGGGCTGTTGAGCACTTTGATAGTGATTATTTTTTAAAGCATACGAAAATCATTTTACCTAATGGGCAGTTCTTTCCTGATAGGGTATCAAGTGTAGCCGAAATGGCTGAAAAGGTATTTAGTCGGGTGGTTGATTATGCGGGTATGCAGGCGTGGCCAATTAACTTGGTTGCACCTTCTGGGCTGACACCTCAGGTGTTTCCACACTTCGAATTTTTAGACGCAATACGCGGCGAAAATGTACAGTTGATCGTTCCTGCAAATCATCACGTGAATATTTCATATAACCCGAACCAAATAAATCAGCCACAAGATTTAGTCGCTAGTTTTGCAGGGACATTAGCGACGATTTTGATTCACCATGTGGGTGTGTTACCACCCGGCGGTAAAGAGTATTTACCGCAGGCAAGTGATGCGTTGGCATGCTATTTAGGCTTTGGGGTGATGATGAGCAATACGGTGTATCAATTTAAAGGAGGTTGTGGCTGCGGTTATAACCCATATGCTAATCGTCAAGCGGCGCTGACTGAGCCACAAACGCTGTTTATGCATGCGCTGGTTACACACTTTAAAGGGGGCAGTCAGTCGAAGACGTTTTTAAAGCCACATCTTCGCAGCCAATATAAAAAAGCGCAAAAACAAATTAAAGCTCTCATGCATGACAGTGCTAATCCTATGTTATTGGCATTAGATCAAAAAGCGATAGGGTAAGTAGTTGTGCAGTATCTAGATGAGTTTTTATTGATTGCCATTGCCCATTTTTTTGCGGTAGCCAGTCCTGGACCTGACTTTGCGATAGTGCTTAAGCAAAGTATTCAGCAAGGACGTAAAAATGCACTTTGGACTAGCGCTGGTGTTGGCGCAGCTATTTTGTTGCATATTGCTTATTGTGTATTAGGTGTAGCGTTAATTTTATCGCAGTCGCCTAGCTTATTTATGGCTTTAAAATACGTAGCGGGGGCTTATCTGGCTTACTTAGGCGTGCAAGCTTTACGCAGTGCCAAGCCGAGCGATAGTAAACAGCAGCCCCTTGCTCAGGCTGAGCCAGAATCGGTGTATAAAGCATTTCGACGCGGGTTTTTTACCAATGCACTTAACCCTAAAGCAACCCTGTTTTTTATGTCGTTATTTACCCTCGTAATTAGCCCTGAGACACCCGTTTTAGTTCAAGCTGGTTATGGCTTATATATGGCTATTGCAACTTGGCTATGGTTTTCATTTTTATCTTTGGTGCTATCAAAAGCATCGGTTCGTTCATTTTTCTTAAAAAGCGGGTACTGGTTTGATAGAGGCATAGGTATTGTGCTTATTGCGTTAGCTATTCGCGTTGTTGTGTGAGGTGACTATGACTATTTATAACTTTTCATTTGGGTCAAATATGTCTTCGAGCCGTTTGCTTGCAAGGCTTCCAGAAGCAAAGCGTATTGGCACAGCTATTTTAAAAGGCTATGAGCTTACGTTTGATATGGTCAGTACCGACGGCTCTGCAAAGTGTAGTATTCGCGAAACAGATAATACTGATGCCTTGGTGTATGGCGTGGTATATCAGCTCAATGAGATGGAAAAGTCGATTCTTGATGAAATTGAAGGCCCGCGTTATGACTGTGTAGATATCACCGTTGAGCTTATTGATGGCGAGCGTGTATCAGCTCATTGCTACATTGCCAATACCATTGATGACTCACTTTTACCATTCGACTGGTATCTTCAGCACGTTCATCGCGGAGCGCTTGAAGCGGGCGTACCAAATCATTACAGTGAAGCAATACTCGCAAGACAAAGTTGCGATGATCCAGATAAAACCCGGGCAGCGAGAGAATTCGCTATTCACAACAATAAAAATCACCAAGGGACATTATGATATTCCGTAAATTAGCCGTTGCAGCGGCATTGTTATCAAGCTGTTCATTTTACAGTTATGCCGACATTGATACTAAAAAAATAGAAGACGTTATCGAAACCTCAATGGCGCGTTTTGATGTGCCGGGTATGGCAGTGGCGATTGTTGAAAATGATAAAGTCGTGTTAGCAAAAGGCTTTGGTATCGCAAACCTTGATACTGGTAAAAAAGTGAATAAAGACACTTTATTTGGTATCGCGTCAAACACCAAAGCATTTACTGCCGCAGCGTTAGCTAAATTGATTGATGAAGGTAAGCTCAGTTGGGATGACAAAGTAATCGATCACTTACCTGAGTTTCGTTTATATGACCCTTATGTAACCCGTGAAATGACCATTCGCGATTTATTAAGCCATCGCAGCGGCTTAGGTTTAGGGCAAGGCGATTTAATGATTTGGCCTGATACTGACAAATCAATTGATGAAATTATTGCGGGCCTTAAGTATTTAAAACCGGCGAGTAGTTTTCGTAGTAAATATGCCTATAACAACTTAATGTTTGTAACCGCAGGTGAAGTGGTTGCGCGTGTATCTGGTATGAGCTGGAATGATTACATTGAGAAAAATATTCTCGAGCCACTCGATATGAAAAACTCACGTGCAGGGTTTTCACGCATTCCTAGTAGTAATAAAAACTGGGCGACGGGCCATATTCCAATGGATGGTCAATTACATCCATTTTTTGTGAACTACCTTGAAGATTTCCGTGGTGCAGGTGCAATCGCTTCTAGTGTGAGCGATATGAGCCAATGGCTACGCACGCAGCTTGCGCATGGTAAAATGCCAAATGGTCAGCAGTTATTCACTGAAAAGCAGCAACAACAAATGTGGCACCCGCACATTACCTCACTGGCATCAAAAAGCGCTTACGAAGCTTATCATCAACAATTTAGAGGTTATGGTTTAGGCTGGAGCATTGAAGACTTTCACGGTATTAAAAAACTGGGTCACGGTGGCGGCATCTTAGGCATGGTGTCTCAAGTGACGCTACTACCAGAGAAAAACCTTGGTATTGTTATTCTAAGTAACCAGCAAGCATTTAGTGCGCTATCTGCGGTGACCTATGAAGTGCTTGAAGATGCGTTAGATCTTGAAGACAAAGATTGGGTCGAAGAGTTGGCTAAAAAGCATTTCGAAAACAAAGAAAAAGCGTACGCAAATGCAAAACCAGAAACGCCAGCAGATTATCAACCAAAACTGCCAAACATCAACTACACAGGCACACTACATGACAACTGGTACGGTGATGTGGTCATTGAAGAATTAAATGGTCAGTTACGTATTGATTTTACTCATACAAAGCGTTTGAAAGGCCAGCTTGAGCATTACACCGGCAATACCTTTATTGTTAAGTGGGATGAAAAGTTACTTGAGGCCGATGCCTTTATTGAGTTTCAAATGAGCCCAGATAACCGTGTGAGTAGTGCGAAAATGCGGGCTGTCTCTACTGAAGTAACTGACTTTAGTTTTGATTTTAGAAATCTAGATTTACACGCTAAAAAGTAAACAAAAGTCGCAAAGCCACCATCAGGTGGCTTTGTTATACTGGGGGAAAATAATCCAAGGAGTGTATTATGAGAACGGCTGTAATAACTCATCCATTTTGCCGTAAGCATAAAATGATTGACGATCACCCTGAATGTCCAGCACGCTTAGATGTGATCACAGACCGTTTACTCGCCAGTGGTGTTGATGTTGCAATTACTCACTTACAAGCTCCTAAAGCTGCCCGAGACGATTTTTTACGTGCTCATGACGAATCTCTCGTTAACCACGTCGAGCAGACTATTCCTGATGAAGGGCTCGCTGAATTAGACGGCGATACTTGGTTATGCCCAGATTCAATGAAAGCAATTGAACGCGCTGTAGGCGCTGGATTATTAGCGGTTGATGAAATTCTTGCTGATAATCTCGACGCGGCTTTTTGCTCCGTTAGACCGCCAGGCCATCATGCAAACCGCAGCACCTCTGCAGGGTTTTGCGTTTTTAATAATCTAGCCATTGCGGTGAAATACGCGCAAAGCAAAGGCGTTAAGCGCATTGCTATTTTGGATTTTGATGTACACCACGGTAATGGCACCCAAGATATCTTTTTAGATGACGACAATGTGTTGTTTTGCTCTTTGTTTCAACATCCGTTTTATCCTAATACTGCCGTAGAAAATAATGCGACTTTAGTTAATTCGCCGCTGCCGATAGCCAGTGATGGTAATGATCTTAAAGCTGTTTACCTTGAGCAGTGGCTACCAAAACTCAATGATTTTAAACCTGAACTGTTGTTTATTAGCGCCGGTTTTGATGCTCACTTAGAAGATGACATGGCAAGCCTCAAATTTGTTGAAGACGATTACGCATGGCTAACTACGCAACTTGCTGAGTTTTGTCAGCAGCAAGAATGCAAGGGGATTGTCTCGTTTTTAGAGGGGGGCTATGCCTTATCAGCCCTTGGTCGAAGTGCCGTGGCGCATATTAAAGCGCTGGTGGATGCACCTTAATCTGCCAGCATCGCAAAGGCTTGCGTTGCAGTAAGCCTAGTTATTTTACTTAAACAGCACACACCTTCTTGTGCTAGATGCTCAGTCACTTTATTAGCAAGCTCCACGTCAGTTAACGCTTTAACGCTTTCTCCCTGCAAGTTGACATAGTGCCCTGTTGCTAAAAGTATCCTCGCTTCTTGTTGCTGCTCTTCACTTAAACCATAAATAAAGCTTTCTATATCGGCTTCATCTTCAACTAATGCTAATTCATTAGATGAAAAAATTATTTTAGGAAAAGATGTGTGCATTTATTGTCCTGCGTCAAAGTTGCCAAGGATGAAATGATTATAATTGTCAGTCCATGCAAGAACTAGGATTATTTACCTATGAATCAACCAAGACGACATCAAAAGGTGTGCGATGTGTTTTCGCAAAAGCTCGTTTCATGTCCTGCGCATACGCCTTTGGTTGATGCCGTAAGGTTGATGCATGTGCATGGTGTAACCGCCATTTTTATTAAACATGAAAAGTCGATTGTTGGTATCTGGACTGAAGCTGATTGCTTAAAGGTAGATATAACTAATCCCACTTACAAGAATCTTGCAATTCACGAAGTGATGTCGGCACCGGTTATCTCAGTGCCAAGTCAGTATCCAGTAAGTGATGCAACATTACGTTTTCAACAACACGGTATTCGTCATTTATTGGTAATTGACGATAATAGCCAGCCTTTAGGGATGTTGAACCTTTCTGATATCGTTCACAACCAAGGTTTAGACCACTATCTGCAGTTTAGGCCCATTCATGAACAGTATTGTACAGAATTAGAAGTGGTTGATGCCGATACGCCTATTGAGAAAGTGGTTGAACTGATGCGCATGAAACACCTTGAAAGTGTATTGGTTTATAATCAATCACTTGAAATTTATGGCATCATTACCCAGCGTGACATTGTTGAGTTAATTTTACAAACTGAGTGGTTAAACCCGTGCTGGGAATACGCGAGTTATCCACTTATTGAAATTGATAATAAAAGTAGTCTTTTTGATGCTTATCGAGTCATGACAGAACGCAATGTGCGTCATTTGGTGGTCAGAGACACCGCTATTTGTGGAGTGATTTCATTTGCTGATTTAATAACAGAGATTGAGTCGGCTTATTGCTGCGAGCTTGAGCGAGCAATTGAACAGCGTGATATTGCTTTGCAAAAATCACAGCGAAACCTTTTTCTTGCAAATAAAATTATTGATGCCTCACTCGATGGCATTATGTTAACCCGTAAAGACGGCACTATTATTCAAGTTAACCCTGCTTTTACTAAACTGACTGGCTTTGCTGAGCATGAAGTTATTGGCAAGCGGCCCAACATTTTAAGTTCAGCAAAACATAGCCGTTCCTTTTATCAAAAAATGTGGCACGCCATTGAATACGAAGGGGTTTGGCAAGGAGAGATCTGTAATCGTAGAAAAGATGGCGAAGAGTATGTTGAGTGGCTAACGATCATTCAGATCAAAGATCCCAATTTTGACGAAGTGCTCTATGCCGCTATTTTTAGTGATATTACAGAGCGCAAACGTGCCGAAGAAAAGATTGCCCAACTTGCCTATTACGATGAGCTGACTGGTCTGCCTAATCGGCGTTTGTTTCATGATAGGTTATCAATTGCATTGAGTGCTGCAAAACGAAATCATGACCTACTGGCGGTGATGTTTATTGACTTAGATCGCTTTAAAGAAGTGAATGATAGTTTAGGACACGATGCTGGTGATAACTTGCTTGAGCAAGTTGCTGAGCGAATTTTATCGATCCTTCCGGATGGAGATACCTTGGCGCGGTTAGGTGGTGATGAGTTTGTTTTACTATGTGAAGTAAATCGTATTGAAGACTTGCTAAACTTTGCTGAGCAAGTACTTCAACAAGTTAGTATGCCTTTGGCTATTAACGAGCATGTTGTGGCCATTACGGCATCGATTGGCGCAGCGGTTTACCCTGATGATGGTGTAGATAGCGCTACCTTGCTGAAGCACGCCGATATTGCGATGTACCGTGCTAAAGAAGTCGGACGTAATTCATTTCAATTATTCAAACCTGCGATGAATGCGCGCTCTTTAGAGAGGCTTGCAATGATGAGCCGGTTACAAAATGCAATTGAGAGTGATGAGTTTGAGCTGTATTTCCAACCTAAGCAGCAGTTAACTTCAGGGAAAATTTTAGGTGTAGAAGCACTCCTTCGTTGGCACGAACCAAGTTTAGGGGTGATTTCTCCAGCAAAGTTTATTCCCTTGGCTGAAGAGTTAGGCCTTATTGTAAAGCTAGACTTGTGGGTGATAGAAGAGGCTTGCAAAGAGTTAGTTAATTGGCAGCAACAAGGCATTGAAGCAGGGCGCTTAGCCATTAATATTTCGGCGAATCATTTACGTCAGGGGCAACTTGCGTCGAATGTAGAGCGGTTACTTGAGCACTATGAGGTTAACCCCTACCAGTTAGAGATAGAGCTCACCGAAAGCTGTTTTATTAGTCACTTTAGTGAAGCGAAACAAGAACTCATGGCACTGAAAAAACTCGGTGTGCATATAACTCTTGATGACTTTGGTACGGGTTACTCTGCGCTTAGCTATTTGACTAAATTGCCAATCGACACACTAAAAATTGATGCCAGTTTTATCGCTAAAGTGCCTGATGAATACGGCAATAGTGAAATTGTAACGGCAATCGTCACATTAGCTAAAAGCCTTAATATGCATGTGGTTGCAGAAGGGGTTGAGAAAATAGAGCAGTTAAATTACTTACGTTCACTTAACTGCGATACTATTCAAGGTTATTACTATTGCCGCCCAATTACGAAGCAGCAATGGTATGCCTTTTACCTCAATACCGAAAAAAGTGCCTAAGCTAGGCTAATTTCGTAAGAAGTAAACTTACGAATATTAATGACGCCAGTATCAAAAATTAAGTACTGGCCTTTAATACCTTTTAAAATGCCCGATACTTCTGGCGCTTTATCAAAATTGAAAGAGCTGATTTTGCTAGGGTATTCACTCACGGGATACTCTAGCTCAACAACATCTTCATCTAGTTTTTCAATGGCTGTGGCCCCAAATAGCTCAGCGAGTTCACTGAGTTTTTCATCAATTTGTGGGATAAGCTCTTTGGCAGCGGCTTTCAAATCAATTGCTTCTGATGGGCCTTTTAGCATGTTTCGCCAATTCGTTTTATCAGCAATAAACTTGGCTAGTGCAACTTCAACTAATCCTGATTGCAAGCGAGTTTGTACTTTAAAAATAGGCAGTGCTTGTGTTGCACCTTGGTCAATCCAACGCGTTGGAATTTGTGTATGGCGAGTAATCCCTACCTTTAACCCTGATGTATTCGCTAAGTATACATAGTGTGGGATCATACAGTTTTCTTCGCCCCATTGTGGCTCGCGGCAGGTACCTTTATCGAAGTGGCAGGTTTCAGGCTTCATAATACACATATCACAGCTAGCTAATTTGCGCATACATACAAAGCAGTGTCCTTGTGAGTAACTCTTTTTGGTTTTTTTCCCACAGTTACAACAAAAAATATTGCCCGTAAAAGTAAGTGTTAGTGGCTTACCAATATAGTCATTTAATGAAACTAGCTCATCACCAATAGGTAATTGATATTCGACTGGAGAGGTGAGGGTCGACTTTAATTTTCTGAGCGTACCTTGCATCTTCACTTGGCCCCTAAAGATGTTAAAAGAGGCAAGTGTAACATGGTCTATTTAAATTGTGTGGCAATAAACGTTAGATACTCACTTAATGGTATCGCTTTGCTGTAATAATAGCCTTGGCCTTGATCTGCGCCCATTTTTATAAGCATCTGTTCTGTTTCTTGATCTTCTATGCCTTCAATAGTGATATTCATATCGAGGTTATGGGCCATATCAATGGCTGTTTTCACGATAACTTGGTTGTTGTCGTTAGTTGTTAAATCAAGGGTAAATGATTTATCTACCTTGATAGTGCTAAATGAATAATTAACCAGATAATTGAGCGATGAGTAACCTGTACCAAAGTCATCTAAAACCACTTGGCTACCTAGTTTATTGAGCTCATTAATGAAAGATACCATTTCATTATGGTTTTTAATTAGCGCGAACTCGGTAAGCTCAAACTTTAATTGGCTGGCCATAATGCCATGCTTCATGATGGTATTTTCAACTTTTTCAATAAGCTTTGGAATGGTGAGATTTTTGGCACTTAAATTAACACTGATTGTATGGTCACGATAACCATGCTGATTAAGGCTTGCAACACTTTGACAGGCTTGATCAATTACCCATAAGGTAAGCTCGTTTATTAGCCCTATACGCTCAGCTAATAGGATCAGCTGCTCAATATGGATCTCTTTATCGGCGCAAGGCCAGCGTAATAAAGCTTCTGCGCCTGCCACTTTGCCTGTATTTAAGTTGATAATTGGTTGCAGGTAGATAGCTAAATTATTGTTTCGAATAGCGTGTTGCAGTGCAGCAGCTAAACTTAGATTCATATCTACATGAGGTTTTGCATGTTCAATATTATATTGAGGTCGTTGAGACAAGCTTAAGTAACCACGCTGTAACCAGGCATCAAATCCGTCGTCAGCAATCGGTTCTGCGACACTGCAGCGATAGTTAAGTTGTAGATCAAGACCCAAAATGCTGTATTGTTTTGGCAACTGTTTCAATAAGTCGTTAAGCTCTGCATAGAGCTCCTCTGGTGGCTGAATCTTTGTAGAGATAAATGCCAGTATTCCGTTTCCTAAATCTGCTATTTTAGGGCTGTTATCGAGGGCTGATTCAAGGTTAATGAATTGCCTATGTTTACTTACTTGACGTTCTAGTGAATCAGCAACTGTGATGATGATATGACTGCTTTGTGTTGAATTTAGAATATTCATCAGTGCAGTGAATTGCTCTATCTTTATAAGGCACAGATTAGCTGATCTTTGTTGTTTTCTCAGAACCATATAAGCTTGTTTGAGCATGGCCTGATTTAGAAGTTGTGTTTGTTGAGTATGAGTTGCGTGATAGAGAGCTTTCTCTCTTTGATAGCGCACTCTATCTGCTAGAGCCATAGCCATTAATACAATCTCGCATAAAATAGCGACTAAAAATATATGCCTAACGGTAAAGCTATAAGGGATAAAGCCGGTAAGTTCTAACGGTTGAATTGCTGCGCCAACAATCAGAGGGACCCATGACATCACATAAAATTTTGCCCACCGAAAGCCACTCACTAATTTTTTATAAATCATGCAAATACATAAAATGTACAGCGGCACCATAATGGCAAAGAAAATTTTTGATGAGTGGTATTCGAGCATAAAAAAGCTAATTAAGCTTAAGCTGAACAGTAGGGCTAAAAAGCTGAGACTAAGTTTATATAAGCGGCAATTGTCTTTGTGGTAGCGTAAAAACATGGTGCAAAAAGCAACGGTAAAAAAGGCAATAGCGTAGTTACTAAATACCACCTGTTTATTTAAAAATAACTGCCACGATAATGGCCAGAGATAAAAGCCAAAGCCGAGCACTGAGCCCATTAATAACAGCACCGAAATAATATAGCCAATGTAAATTAGGTATACACGATCTCGTATGCCAAAAAATAACACTAGGTTATAGAGCGCAGCCATGATCAGCACACCAATAAAAATTCCCCATACACCCACTTGTGCGCGAACTAAATCTTGAAATTCATTTTTACCATAGATGTTAATAGGCGTTTTACTGATCCCCACGGTATCAACTTTAATGATGATGGATGTTTGCTCATTACCATTAAGAGTGAAAGACGTATGTGGGGTACTGTATTTAAATAGGCTTAGATCAGGTACTTTATCGCCTAACACTGTTTTTTTAATAAGCTGTTGTTGTGTGTTTACACGGTAAACAGTGAGGTAATCAACCATAGGGTTATCAAAGTGAATAATGAGATCAATCGGCTTCGTTTGACGGTTTTCTAAGTCAAGTTTTAACCAGTAATCTTGAGCGCCTAAATACCACTCAATTTGCGAGAATGGCTTTTTTATAAGTTGTTCTGGCTCTGCAAGAAATTGGTTAAGGGTGAGAGATTTGCTTTGGTCAATACGATAAGCCATTTGAGAATACACTGGCGCTGTCTTATCAATTGTATAGCGAGTTGGACTGGCCAGATGCGCGCACAAATTGGCGATGATAAAAAACAAAGTAGCAAGAATAAAAAAAGAAACAAAATTATATTTCAATGCTTTATTATTCAAAACGCGTTCTTTATCTAGTTAATTATTCTTAATAGTGTAGCATTAAAAAAGCGCAGATAAACTGCGCTTTTAAGAGAAATAAGTTTTAACTTACTTACTTTTGTTCGCGAGCAATAGCGCGGTAAGCGATATCAGTACGATATTCCATGCCTTCCCAGCTGATTTGATCAACGAGTTTATAGGCACGTTGTTGCGCTTCAGTTACAGTGTTACCAAGTGCCGTTGCACAAAGAACACGACCGCCAGCCGTTACTACGTTATCACCGTCTTGCTTAGTACCTGCGTGGAATACTTTCTCACCTTCAGGGTAAGTAACTTGTAAGCCGTTGATAGTGTCACCTTTCGGGTAGCTATCAGGGTAGCCTTTAGCTGCTAATACAACACCTACAGCTGCGCGCGGGTCGAACTCGATATCTGTTTTATCTAGCTCTTCACGGTTAGCTGCTTCGATTAGCTCAACAAGATCAGACTTAAGACGAAGCATCATAGGCTGTGTTTCTGGGTCACCAAAACGACAGTTGTATTCAATCACTTTTGGCGTGCCATCAGCGGTGATCATTAAACCTGCATATAAGAAACCAGTGTATGGGTGGCCTTCTTTTGCCATACCTTCAACCGTTGGGTTGATCACTTCGTTCATAATGCGTTGGTGAATTTCATCAGTCACTACTGGTGCCGGTGAGTATGCGCCCATGCCGCCAGTATTCGGACCTTGGTCACCATTGTAAGCGCGTTTGTGGTCTTGGCTGGTTGCAAATGGTAGTACGTTTTTGCCATCAACCATGACGATGAAAGAGGCTTCTTCACCTTCTAAGAACTCTTCGATAACTACACGGCTACCCGCTTCACCGAAGCTGTTGCCTGCTAGCATATCGCGAATAGCTTCTTCAGCTTCAAGCTCAGTCATCGCAACGATAACGCCTTTACCTGCTGCTAAGCCGTCAGCTTTAACAACAATTGGCGCACCTTTTTCTTTCAGGTAAGCAAGCGCAGGTTCGATTTGTTCAAACGTTTGGTAATCAGCTGTTGGAATATCGTGGCGTGCTAAGAAGTCTTTGGTGAACGACTTAGAGCCTTCTAACTGTGCTGCACCAGCCGTTGGGCCGAAGATAGCCAGACCGTTTTCACGGAATGTATCAACGACACCTAAAACCAGCGGTACTTCAGGGCCAACAATGGTTAATTCAACGTTGTTTTCTTTTGCAAAAGTAACTAAACCAGCTAGGTCTTCAACATTGATAGCTACGTTTTCGAGTTTTGGCTCAAGTGCAGTACCAGCATTACCTGGAGCGACGAAAACGGTGTTTACTTTACTATTTTGTGCAGCCTTAAACGCAAGAGCGTGTTCGCGGCCGCCACTGCCGATGACAAGTACATTCATGGCGTATAATCCTATTTAAAGCGGTTTTTTAAACTTCAGCGTCATACGATCACTTTCACCAATCGCTTTATACTTCGCGGCATCTTGCTCGCCTAAACGAAGGCTTGGTGGTAGTGTCCACACCCCTTTAGGGTGATCTGCTGTATCAAGAGGGTTTGCATTAATGTCACTGCTTGCCACTAGTTCAAAGCCAGCTTGTTTTGCAATATCAATTACATAGCTTTGCTTCATATAACCTGATGATTTCTGATCTTCATCGCTGCGCGACTCAGGAAGGCGGTGTTCAACTACGCCTAATGTGCCGCCCGGCTTAAGGGCTTTGTAAAATGCTTTAAATGCACTCAACGCGCCTTCTTTATCTTTACCCATGTACCAGTTATGAACATTTCTAAAGGTTAAAACAAGATCTGCGCTACCCGCTGGTGCAATATCAAGATGTGTTACTGGCGCAAATTCAGTCAGTTTAACTTCACTGAAGCGCGCGTCTTCGCTCATCTTTTTCTTAAAGCCAGCTAATGAACGTTGGTAATAACCTACTTCAGAATCTGCTGGGAAATGTGCCGCGTAGTAAACACCATGGCCTTTTACAGCTGGCGCAAGGATTTCGCTGTACCAACCACCGCCTGGTGCAATTTCAACGACTGTCATATTTGGCTTAAAGCCAAAGAAATCAAGTGTTTCAACTGGGTGGCGGTATTGATCGCGAGCGCTATTTTTAGCATCACGTTCGCTTGATTGTACAGCATTTGTAAGCGCTGATTCATGGCTGTGGCTTAAAGCCTGTGCTGATGTTAGTGCAAGGCCTGCAACTAGCAGTGTTTTTACGGCAAATTTCATCATCTATTCCTTCATTATATGGGTCATTATTATTAGTAATCAGAATACGTGAATTTGTGGCAAACAAAAAGGGCTAAACTTTTCGCTTAACCCTTTGTGTTATTAGTGACGGAAATGGCGCATACCTGTAAATACCATTGCCATACCAGCTTCATCAGCTGCAGCGATAACTTCCTCATCGCGCATTGAACCACCTGGTTGAATAACTGCTGTGATGCCAGCCTCTGCTGCTGCATCAATACCGTCACGGAATGGGAAGAATGCATCAGATGCCATAACAGAACCTTTCACTTCAAGGTTTTCGTCAGCGGCTTTGATACCTGCAATTTTCGCCGAGTAAACACGGCTCATTTGGCCTGCACCAACACCGATAGTCATACCGTCACGTGCATACACAATCGCGTTAGACTTAACGAATTTAGCGACTTTCCAGCAGAATAATAAATCTTTTAATTCTTGCTCAGTTGGTTGACGCTTAGATACAACTTTAAGATCGCTCTGCGTTACCATACCTAAGTCGCGGTCTTGAACCAAGATACCGCCATTAACACGTTTAATGTCGTGACCTGTTGCATTACCAGACCATTCACCACATTCTAATAAACGTACGTTTTGTTTTGCAGAAACGATCTGTGCAGCGGCTTCAGAAACTTTAGGCGCGATGATAACTTCAACGAATTGACGAGAAACAATTGCTTCAGCTGTGTCTGCATCAAGTTCTTTGTTGAATGCGATGATGCCACCAAATGCTGATGTAGGGTCAGTTTTGAATGCACGGTCATACGCTTCAAGAATGTTGTCACCAATTGACACACCACAAGGGTTTGCATGTTTTACGATAACACACGCTGGTACGTCGAATTCTTTTACACATTCTAATGCTGCGTCAGTGTCAGCAATGTTGTTGTAAGAAAGTGCTTTACCTTGCAGTTGAACCGCAGTTGCAACAGATGCTTCTGTTAGGTCGTTTTCAACATAAAAAGCGGCGTCTTGGTGTGAGTTTTCACCGTAGCGCATATCTTGCTTTTTAGTAAACTGCATGTTGATAGTGCGTGGGAACTTAGTCTCTTCAGCAGCTTCTTCTGTGTAATCAGGAACCATTTTGCCGAAGTAGTTTGCAATCATGCCATCGTACTGAGCAGTGTGCTCGTAAGCTGCAATTGCAAGGTCAAAACGTGTTTTATACGTTGTTGAACCGTTGTTGTTTTGCATTTCGCTGATTACACGGTCGTAATCTTTTGCATTTACTACGATAGTTACGTCTTTATGGTTTTTCGCCGCAGCGCGAACCATAGTAGGACCACCAATATCAATGTTTTCAATTGCATCTTCTAGGCTGCAGTCTTCTTTCGCAACAGTGTTTGCGAAGGGGTATAAGTTAACTACAACGATATCGATAGCAGAGATGTTGTGATCCTCCATTACGTCTTCATCTTGACCGCGACGCGCTAGGATGCCGCCGTGAATTTTTGGATGAAGTGTTTTTACGCGACCATCCATGATCTCAGGGTGACCAGTATGGTCAGATACTTCAGTGACTTTAATGCCGTTATCAGCAAGTAATTTGCAAGTACCGCCAGTTGATAAAATATCTACGCCTTGAGCTTCAAGAGCGCGAGCAAATTCAACGATACCGGTTTTATCTGACACACTTAATAGTGCGCGACGAATTGGACGATGTGTATCCATTGTAGTTTTGATTACCTCAATGTTTGAGCTAGCTTAGAAAGGCGGTATTTTAACTGAATATTGCTGAGAAAACGATGTTTAAAGCGTGAGGATTTTGCATAGTTTTTAACAGCAATAAAAAAAGCACCCTAAGGTGCTTTTTATTCAAAACTTTTATACCAGTTGTAATGGGGGAGTAAGCGTTTATTAGCACAATGAATATGCAGGCTTACTATCAGTCCATTAAGACGGGTATCAGTTCATGCCGTATTTTTTAAGCTTTTTACGTAAAGTACCACGGTTGATACCTAGTAAGATTGCTGCACGAGTTTGGTTACCACGCGTGTACGTCATTACTTCTTCAAGTAATGGTGCTTCTAGCTCAGAAAGAACAAGGTCGTACACGTCTTGAACGTCTTGACCATTAAGTTGCTTTAAGTAGTGATGAACAGCTTTTTTCACTGCATCACGCAACGGCTGTGGTTTCTCGTGTGACTGTACATGAGGGTTTGTGATAAATGGAGAAGTCACGTTTTGTTCGAACATCGTTATATGTCTCTTTCTTTCTTAGTTAGCTGCTAGTGTTTTAAAGTATTCTTCTAATGCGTCGACTTGTGCCTGTGGGTTATCTAACGCATTAAATACTCGCCTAAACTGACCGTCACTGTCATGGGTTTGCAAATACCAAGATACATGCTTTCGAGCGATACGCGCTCCCATTGGCTCCCCGTAAAACTGATGAAGATTATCTAAATGCTCCATCAAAATGCTACGCACCTCTGCAATTTCAGGTGCTGGCAAATGTTCTCCAGTTCGCAAATAGTGGTCTATCTCCCTGAATATCCAAGGGCGACCTTGGGCGGCTCGACCAATCATAATGGCATCTGCACCCGTATAATCCAAAACCTGCTTTGCTTTTTCTGGTGAAGTAATATCACCATTGGCAACCACAGGGATAGACACTGAACGTTTAATATCCTTAATTGTGGCGTACTCAGCTTCACCTTTATACATACATGCGCGTGTACGCCCATGTACGGCCAATGATGCTATGCCATAACGTTCAGCGATTCTCGCAATCTCGACACCATTACGGTTTTCCTGATCCCATCCGGTACGGATTTTTAATGTGACAGGAACATCTACGGCATTGACTACCGCATCAAGTATCTCTTCCACTAATTCAGGAAACTGTAATAAGGCAGAGCCTGCAAGTTTCTTATTCACTTTTTTAGCTGGGCACCCCATATTGATATCTATGATCTGTGCGCCATTGCTGACATTGAATTGTGCTGCCTGCGCCATAAGCTCAGGATCGGCTCCGGCGATTTGCACCGAGCGAATTCCCGACTCACCGCTGTGATCCATACGGTTCATCGATTTTTCGGTTTTCCATACTTTCGGGTTTGACGAGAGCATTTCAGAAACAGCAAGGCCAGCACCTAAGCGACGGCAAAGTTGTCTAAATGGTCTGTCTGTAATGCCTGCCATTGGCGCGACAATTACGTTGTTCTCAAGTTGGTATGAACCGATACGCACGTTATTCAATTGGCCTCTTTTCAAGGGGCGCTAAGTTTACGGTTTTTTTTGCAAAAATCAAAGGCTATAAATTGAACAAAAGTGACTTTTTTTTGCCCTTTTCGTATTGACTTTTGATAACAGTTTGACGAGTAGGTTGATTTGTTTGTTATTTGAACAAAAATAATTTTGCTTGTACAAAGGCGAGAAACTGCTGACTGTAAAAATAAGGTAAAGCCTGTTAAATACTGGCTTTACCTATTAGCTTAGAGTTAATGCTCTAGAGAGGGTTAAGCCTTCTTCGTGCCACTAACTCGGGTCCATTCACCTTCAATAGCAATCTCATCAAGTGCTAAAAACGGGGCATAAACGTCCGCTACAGACTGAGCTTGCTCTTCTAAAATACCTGACATAGCAATTTTACCATTCGGTTTTAAAAGACCTAAGATCACTTCATGTAGTTCGCGAAGAGGCTGAGCTAAAATATTTGCAACGACTATATCGGCAGTAAACTCTGGTTGATCTTCTGGTAAATAGACTTCAAGTTTATCTGCGACACCGTTACGCTGTGCATTATCACGGCTTGCTTCAAGTGCTTGAGGATCAATATCGATGCCGATCATACGCTCAGCGCCAAGTTTGATCGCGGCTATTCCTAAAATACCCGATCCACAACCAAAATCGACTACGGTTTTACCTGTTAAATCTTGGCTTTCAAGCCATTTTAGGCAAAGAGCCGTGGTTGCGTGCGTCCCTGTACCAAAAGCAAGGCCTGGGTCGAGTAATACATTAACAGCATTAGGATCGGGAATATCACGCCAGCTTGGACAGATCCATAAGCGCTCACCAAATTGGATAGGGTGGAAGTTATCCATCCATTCACGTTCCCAATCTTTATCTTCAAGCTGTTCTATTTTATAAACGAGCTTATCGGCAAGGGTTGCTTCAGCTTTTAGAGTTTCTACCACGCTGTCCATGTCATGGTTAGCGTCATAAAGACCAATTACAGTCGTATCGGCCCATAGTTGAACAGTGCCAAGCTTAGGTTCATAAATAGGGGTATCTTTGGCGTCAACATAAGTTACTGACGCGCTGCCAGTGTCCATTAATAAGTCGCTGATTAATTCTGCGTTGTCAGCGTTTGCATTGATGCGAATTTGGATCCAAGCCATGAATATCTCTCGAATAGAAAAAAAGGCCGCAACAGCGGCCTTTTAGTTAATAATGCGATACTAAGTTACTTAGCATCTAAGAAGCTTTTCAGTAAGTCTGAGCGAGAAGGGTGACGTAATTTACGTAACGCTTTCGCTTCGATTTGACGAATACGCTCACGTGTTACGTCAAACTGTTTACCTACTTCTTCTAATGTATGGTCAGTGTTCATATCGATACCAAAACGCATACGTAGTACTTTAGCTTCACGTGCTGTTAAGCCCGCTAGTACATCGTTTGTTGCGCCACGTAATGATTCCATTGTTGCAGAATCAATAGGCGAATCGATTGTGGTATCTTCAATGAAGTCACCTAAGTGCGAATCTTCATCATCACCGATTGGTGTTTCCATCGAAATTGGCTCTTTCGCGATTTTAAGTACCTTACGGATCTTATCTTCAGGCATTAACATACGCTCAGCTAATTCTTCTGGGCTCGGCTCACGACCCATCTCTTGTAGCATTTGACGAGAGATACGATTTAGTTTGTTGATCGTCTCAATCATATGCACAGGGATACGGATGGTACGTGCTTGGTCAGCAATCGAACGTGTAATTGCTTGACGGATCCACCATGTTGCATAAGTTGAAAACTTATAACCACGGCGGTATTCGAACTTATCAACCGCTTTCATTAGACCAATGTTACCCTCTTGGATAAGGTCTAAGAATTGTAAACCACGGTTGGTGTATTTTTTCGCAATCGAGATTACAAGACGTAAGTTCGCTTCAACCATTTCTTTTTTCGCACGGCGAGCTTTCGCTTCACCAATACTCATACGACGGTTGATGTCTTTAATTCGCTCGATACTTAAACCCGTGCTTTCTTCAATTGCACGTAACTTGCTAATGCAACGGATGATTTCTGGTTTAACTTCTTCAAGTGCAACCGAGTATTTCTCGTTTGCAGCAATTTCAAGGTCAATCCAGCTAGTATCTGTTTCGTTGTTAGCAAAATGCTTGATGAAATTCTTTTTCGGTAACTTCGCAATTTGTACAGCTTGTTTCATGATGATACGTTCTTGTACGCGAACGCGGTCCATCATTTCACGCATGTTGTTTACCATGCGGTCAAACTGTTTTGGCACTAATTTAAATGTTTTAAATAGTTCGCCAATTTCTGCAATAGCTGCTTGTGAATCTGGGTGAGCACGGCCTTTTGCTTCAAACGTATCACGTGCTTTGTTGTAAAGCTCACGTAAGTTTTCGAAGTGAATACGTGCTTCTTCAGGATCTGGACCTGTATCACCATCGCTATCATCATCGCTATCGTCATCATCGTCTTCATCATCAGCTTCGTCGTCTTCGTCGTCAAGCTGCTCTTCGTTTAGTTCTGAACCGATGTGTGTAGCAGAAATTTGTGATTCGTCTTCATTATTAGGATCAAAGAAACCAGAGATAATGTCGCTTAAGCGCATTTCTTCGGCTTCAAATTTATCCCATTGCTCTAGTAGATAAGTAATTGCTTCTGGGTATTCAGCAACAGAAATCTGAACTTGGTTGATACCTTCTTCAATACGCTTAGCGATAACAATTTCGCCTTCACGTGTAAGGAGTTCAACAGTACCCATTTCACGCATATACATGCGCACAGGGTCGGTTGTTCGACCGATCTCTTTTTCTACAGTCGCAAGTGCAGCGGCCGCGGCTTCTGCTGCGTCTTCGTCTGTCGTTGTTTCTTGCATCATTAATTCATCAGCATCAGGCGCATTTTCGCTAACCTTGATACCCATGTCATTAATCATGCTAATGATATCTTCTACCTGATCTGAGTCGATAATGTCTTGTGGAAGGTGATCATTAACTTCTGCAAAAGTTAAATAACCTTGCTCTTTACCTTTTTGAATCAGAAGCTTTAATTGTGACTGAGGAGTTGGATCCATAGAGATTTATTCTTCCACTCTGAAAGTTGATACAACAGGCGCCAGCTCGCTTACTAAATAAGCGACACGAAAACTAACTAGACGCAGTGAATAGCACAGTATAACAGAATTATTCAGTTCTGACTAGCTGTTGCTACCTTTTAACGCTTGTGTTAGTAACAGACATTCTAGCCTTTCTTCGCTGCTTAAGCCTTGGGTCTTGTCTTTTATTAATAGGGTCTCTAGTCGATAATTTAAACACTGGTCTTCAATAAATTTAAAAGTATTTTTAAAAACTGTCTCTAAACGATCGTCATTTATTTGGTGCTGCCAAGTCGCTAATTTAATCAACGCATCGTACTCTTGGCTACCTCGGAACGATTCTAAAATTTGTGCCGTGGTGATACCTTGTCGCTCAAGCGCTAAGTGCTGAATGCGTAAAAATAACTCAATACCGGCAATTTTCATTTCAGCAAGTTCTGGCATATAAGCAATGCTTGTCGCGAGATTTGGATGCTGTAATAAAATTCCGATAGCTTGGCGCATTGGCGTTATTTTAAATTTACGCTCAATAGCATGCTGTTGCTTTGGAGTCTTAACACGGTTGTTTAATTGTTCTCTTGTTCGACCAATTAAACGGCCTAAATGTTCCAAAATATTTTCTTGATAAAAATCACTTGGGATTTTTTCAATTAATGGTAAGGCATCACTGAGTAGCTTTGCTTTACCTGCATCTTGAGTTAGGTCAACTTCTTGGCTGAGCTTATTAAATAATACTTTACTAAAGTCGTCGGCATCGCTCAATCTTGCTTCAAAGGCATCTTTACCTTCTTTTTGTACCAGTGAATCTGGGTCTTCACCGTCAGGTAAAAATACAAATTTTAATGATTTACCATCGCCAAGATAAGGTAGTGCATTCTCAAGTGCACGCCATGCTGCATCACGACCAGCACGGTCACCATCGTAACAACAAATCACTTTATCTGTGGTTCTAAATAAAGTGTGCATATGTTCTGCGGTTGTTGCTGTACCAAGTGCTGCAACGGCATATTCGATACCTTGCTCAGCCAAAGCAACCACATCCATATAACCTTCAACAATCAAAATATGGTCAAGTTTTTTATGTGCTTGCTTTGCTTCGTATAAACCATAAAGTTCAAAGCCTTTATGGAAGATACGTGTTTCTGGTGAGTTGAGGTATTTAGGCCCTTGATCGGCTTGCATGACTCGGCCACCAAAGGCGATAACCCGACCGCGTTTATCGCGAATAGGAAACATGAGTCGATCACGGAAAAAGTCAAATTGGCGACCAGGCGACTTTTCAGAAGCAAGCTTCAGCTCTACTAACTGCTCTTTTTGTTCTTTGTTACGGCCTAGTTGCTGGCATAACGCCTCCCATTCACTAGGCGCATAACCAATCATGAATTTTTTCGCTGTTTCACCGCTTAAACCACGCCCTTTGATATAGTCGATGACCATTTTAGAATTAGCATGATGTTTTAATTGATGTTGATAAAAGCGAGCAGCGTGTAACATTAAATCGTAATCAGAGCGCTTTTGTTCGGCAGTGCGTTGAGGACCTGAGCTGCCACCTTGTTCACGAGGCACGTCTAAGTTGAGCATACTCGCTAGCTCTTCAATGGCATCAACAAATTCTAGTTTGTCGTATTCCATAACAAACGAAATAGCATTGCCATTAGCGCCACAACCAAAGCAGTGATAAAACTGTTTATCTTGGGAGACAGTAAAAGAAGGGGTCTTCTCGTTATGAAAAGGACAACATGCTTGGTAGTCTTTTCCCGCTTTTTTTAAGCCAACTTTTGAATCAATTAGCTCCACAATATCTGTACGAGCGAGTAAATCATCAATAAATTGTCTAGGGATTTTTCCGGCCATAGCTGTTGTTTTTTCCTGCGCTATCTATGCGTTTTAAAATAAGATTTGAACACAAATACGGTGTTTATGAAAGACTAAAAGCAAGAAACCGAGCACTAGGCTCGGTTTGCTTGAATCATACATCTGTATGTGGGGGTTAGGCAGTTAATCGTTGCTTGATTAAGCCAGAAATCTTACCTAAATCGGCACGACCTTCAGCTTTGCTTTTGATAACTCCCATTACCTTACCCATGTCTTGCATACCCGCTGCATTTGTATCAGCAATAGCCGAGTCAATAAGAGCAATGATTTCTTCTTCACTCAATTGTTGAGGCAAGAATTCTTCAAGTGCTTTAATCTCATTGGCTTCAATTTCAGCTAAATCTTCACGACCCGCATCAATGTACTGGGTGTAAGAATCGCGACGTTGTTTTACAAGCTTTACTAAGACAGCGGTGATACCGTCGTCATCAAGTGTAATTTGCTCGTCAATTTCACGTTGCTTGATTGCTGCAAGTACCATGCGGATTGGCTTAAGACGTTCTTTGTCTTTTGCCTTCATCGCATCTTTTTGCGCATCTTTTAGCGTTAATAAAAGGCTCATTTATACAAGACCAAATACTGATTAGTATAATTTAACGCGACGTGCGTTATCGCGAGAAAGCTTCTTCATGTGACGCTTTACTGCAGCAGCTTTTTTACGCTTACGCTCAGCTGTTGGTTTTTCATAGTGCTCGCGACGACGAACTTCTGAAAGGATACCTGCTTTTTCACATGAACGCTTGAAGCGACGAAGTGCTACGTCAAACGGTTCGTTCTCTCTTACTTTAATTACTGGCATTAAAAATTCACCTACCTAAATAATGAGCGTTGCTCAAGTTGATCGAATAACGATCAAGTGGTTCAAAAATGGTGCGGTATTGTAATCCGAAGCAACACCACATGTAAAGGATAATATTAACAGAATCTGAGTCGGCAAAACAGTGCTAATTTGTTTCGCGTTGATACAATCTACAAATGACTTGGCCTGCAGTTTTTTCTTTTAAAAGCAGCCAGTTATCAGGAGTGTCTAAATTACTAAGCTCACTTTCAACCTCTACATAGATAAGAGCTTGCTCAGTTAACCAGTGATTTGATTCGAGCAAAAAACAACTTTTTTCGGCTAAATTCTGACGGAATGGTGGGTCAACAAAAACCAAATCAAATTTATCGTTCTCAGCATTATTATTTAAGAGTGTTAGGCTGTCCCCATGCTTTACTGTGGCATTTTTAAGTTGCAAAGTAGCGATATTGCTATTCAACTGCGCCGTTGCGCTTTTGTCGAGTTCGAAAAATACCGCGCTGGCAGCAAAACGAGAAAGAGCCTCAAAACCAAGCCCTCCAGAGCCGGCAAAGCAATCGAGTACGGCTGCGTCACGTGTATCTTGCATTAGCCAGTTAAATACAGTCTCTTTAATACGATCTGTCGTCGGACGTAAGCCCTGCACATCTTTTACGGGCAGTTTTCTGCCACGGAATTGACCACTTATGATACGAATAAAGCCATTGGCTGCTTTATTGTTAGCGGCTTTAACTGGGCGTTTAGCTGTTGATTTTTTTCTCATTTAACTCACTAATCATTGGTAACTGACCACTTGCTCAGATAATATTGTAAGCAATGGCTAGCGTGTCATTTTTCTAAAGCGCTAAAAGTGTTAGTATTGCGACCCTAGCGATAGATGGTATCCGTTTTAGTTTGGCTAAATTAGCTGGACTACCACCAAACTATTATTCATGTAAGTTTATCAGATTTTTATAAGTGGTTATTAGCAAGTATGGCAAAAAAAAGTAAATTCTTGTCTTGGTTTGGTTTTGGCAAATCAGAAAAACAAAAAGCAGAGCAAACAGCGACTGAGGCTGATAACCAGAAGCAATTAGAAGAGCAACAGCGCATCGCTGCTGAAAAAGCAGAAGCTGAACGTTTAGAACAAGAACGTATTGCTGCAGAAAAAGCAGAGGCGGAACGTTTAGAGCAAGAGCGCATCGCTGCTGAAAAGGCTGAGGCTGAACGTTTAGAGCAAGAGCGCATCGCTGCAGAAAAGGCCGAGGCTGAACGTTTAGAGCAAGAGCGTATTGCTGCAGAAAAGGCCGAGGCTGAACGTTTAGAGCAAGAGCGCATCGCTGCTGAAAAGGCTGAGGCTGAACGTTTAGAGCAAGAGCGCATCGCTGCTGAAAAAGCAGAGGTGGAACGTTTAGCTCAAGAGCAGCAAGCGGCAGAACAACAACGCCAAGAACAACAAGCTCGTCTTGCTGAGCAAGAAGCAGCTATGAAATTAGAGCAAGAACGTGCTGCAGCAGAACAGGCGCAGCGTGAAGCTGAGCAACTTGCAGCAGAAAAACGCGATGCTGAACGTGCAGAGCAAGAACGCATTGCTGCCGAAAAGGCTGAGGCTGAACGCTTAGAACAAGAGCGTGTTGCTGCCGAAAAGGCTGAGGCTGAACGTTTAGAACAAGAGCGTGTTGCTGCCGAAAAGGTAGAGGCGGAACGTTTAGAACAACAGCGCATCGCTGCCGAAAAGGCAGAGGCGGAACGTTTAGAGCAAGAACGAATTGCTGCAGAACAAGCAGAGGCGGAACGTTTAGAACAACAACGAATCGCTGAAGAACAAGCAGAGGCGGAACGTTTAGAACAACAACGAATCGCTGAAGAACAAGCAGAGGCGGAACGTTTAGAACAAGAACGAATTGCTGCAGAACAAGCAGAGGCGGAACGTTTAGAGCAAGAAAAAGCTGCTCAAGCTGCGGCTGAAAAACCAAAGAAAGAAGGTTTCTTCGCACGCCTTAAAAAAGGCCTATTAAAAACTCGCGTTAATATAGGTTCAGGCTTTGCGTCTATTTTTAGTGGTAAGAAAATAGATGATGAGTTATTTGAAGAACTAGAAACACAATTACTGACTGCTGATTTAGGTGTTGATACAACAATGAAGTTGATTGATAACCTAACTGATGCAGCAGACCGTAAGCAATTAAAAGACGGTGATGCGCTTTACGAGCTGATGAAGCAAGAAATGGCAAGCATGCTCAAAACGGCTGAGCAGCCGCTGGTTATTCCTAGTGACAAAAAACCATTTGTTATCTTAATGGTAGGTGTAAATGGTGTTGGTAAAACCACCACGATTGGTAAATTAGCTAAGCAGTTCCAAAACGAAGGTAAGTCAGTGATGCTTGCAGCTGGTGATACTTTCCGAGCTGCAGCGGTTGAACAGCTACAAGTGTGGGGCGAGCGTAATAGCATTCCGGTTATTGCCCAGCACACAGGTGCAGACAGTGCGTCAGTGGTATTTGATGCATTTCAAGCTGCAAAAGCACGTAACATTGATGTGTTAATCGCCGATACAGCAGGGCGCTTGCAAAATAAAGACAACTTAATGCAAGAGCTTGAAAAAATTGCTCGTGTAATGAAAAAAATCGACCCAGATGCGCCACATGAAGTCATGTTAACTATTGATGCTGGCACAGGGCAAAATGCAATTAGCCAAGTTAAACTATTTAATGAATGTGTTGGTTTAACTGGGATCACCTTATCTAAGCTTGATGGTACAGCTAAAGGTGGTGTGATCTTCGCTGTTGCAGATAAATTTAATATTCCAATTCGTTACATTGGTGTTGGTGAGAGTATTGATGATTTACGTACATTTAATAGTAATGACTTCATTGATGCACTATTCAGCCAAGATGAGGACGATGCATAATTAATTAAAAGGGAGCGTGCTCCCTTTTTCGCTGCAAGATGATTGATAATTAAAATGATAAATTTTCAGCAAGTCAGTAAAACATACCCAGGTGGCCACCGTGCCCTTGAGAAAGTTAGTTTTCATATAAAGCCTGGCGAGTTAGCCTTTTTAACGGGTCACAGTGGCGCAGGTAAAAGTACTTTGCTAAAGCTCATAAGTTTGATGGAGCGACCATCGGCAGGGCAGGTACTTATTAATGGTGTAGACTTAAACGCTGTTAAATCGCGGCAAATACCTTATGTGCGCCGCGATATAGGGATCATCTTTCAGAATCACCGCTTATTAGAACGTTACTCTGTGTTTGATAATGTTGCTTTGCCTTTAATAATCGAAGGGACGCATCATAAACAAATTGCAAAACGAGTAAATGGTGCGCTTGATAAAGTGGGCTTACTTGATAAAGCCAAATGTAATCCTGCGACACTATCGGGTGGTGAGCAACAACGTGTTGGTATAGCCAGAGCAATCGTCAACTCCCCCCCGATTCTACTTGCCGATGAGCCAACGGGTAACTTAGATCCTGAGCTTTCTATGGATATTCTGCGTTTGTTTGAAGATTTTAATAACCACGGTACTACAGTGCTTATTGCGACTCACGATATAGGTCTTATTGCACGCATGCGCTATCGCAGTTTAACGCTCAAAGATGGTCGTATGATTGAAGACCCGTTAGCTGAGGGGGCACTATGAGTTTATTATTTAAAAGCCGGCCTAGCCAAAATGAGCGCCAAAAAAAATCACTTTTAGCAGCGCCGTACTTCTTTATTCTTAACCTTATTCGTCAAGGTATTCACAGTTTGGGTGAAATGTGGCGAACGCCTCTTGCCTCGTTAATGACCATTGCGGTATTGGGGTTAAGTTTAACGCTCCCTGCGACACTTTATTTAGTAGTCAAAAATGTCTCACAAGTAAGCAGTGGCTTTGAAGATGCAGCAGAGATCTCATTGTTTGTTAAAGAAACTATGACAGAGCAACAAACGCAAACTTTAGTTAAGCGTTTAGCACTCTACCCAGAAGTTGATAAAGTGGAGTTTATCTCAAAAGGTGATGCCCTCACTGAATTCAAACAAGTATCAGGATTTGGTCAAGCACTTGAGTATTTAGACGCTAATCCGTTGCCAGATGTTGTGATTGTTACGCCTACAGCACGATACCGTCAGCCGAATACAGCCAAGCAATTACTGCAAAAGCTGGAAGCCGAAAGAGAAGTTGATTTTGGTAAGCTCGATATTGCTTGGCTTGAACGCTTAAATGCACTTTTAAGTTTATTAAAAGAAAGCGTTATTACCATTGCTCTACTATTATTAACTTCCGTCACTTTGATCATCGGTAACACTATCCGATTGTCAATTATGGATAAGAAAGATGAAATTCAAGTGATGAAATTAGTTGGCGCAACGAACACCTTTATTCATGCGCCATTTTTATGGACAGGGATTTGGTACGGCATTATTGGTGGTTTGTTCTCTTTTATTTGTGTTGCTTTAATGATGTGGTGGCTAGGAGCTGCGGTGAGTGAAGTGGCTGGCGTATATGAAACAAGCTTTGATTTAATCGGATTAACTTTGGCTGAGTTTGCTATTTTAGTTGCTCTTGCAACTGGATTAGGATTTGTTGGTTCTTACTTATCTGTAAACCGTTATATAAAAGAAATAGAACCTGATAAAGTTTAGCTAGTCGTATTGAGCGCTATAATTTTAGCGCTTTTTACTGTCGTTAATTTGTCATATTTAGCCGTTATGCTGTTTATTTAGGTTTGGAAGGGATACTCTATTTACCTTTCAAAACGCCTAAAAAGCTAGAATTCATCGCTTATTCAGCGCCTTAAAGTAAAATAAAATTATCTTAAAAAAACCACTTGATTTGAACTTTAAAAAAGTTTTTAATTCAAGTTAGCACTCTCGCTTAAAGAGTGCTAAGATGGTTTCAAATGTTTATCACTGAGGTGAAAAATGAGTAAAGATTTATACGCAATGGCACTTACTGCAGGTCAACAGAGCGCAAGTATGGACGGCTACCTTCAAGCGGTTAGCACTATTCCTATGCTTGATGCAGAGAAAGAAAAGCAGTTGGCGACACGTCTTCAGGAAGAAGGTGATCTTGAAGCTGCGAAGCAACTCATTATGTCGCATCTACGCTTTGTTGCTCATATTGCGAAAAGCTATTCAGGTTATGGCTTACCGCAAGCTGATTTAATTCAGGAAGGTAACATCGGTCTGATGAAAGCGGTAAAACGTTTCGACCCAAGTGTAGGTGTTCGCTTAGTCTCATTCGCAGTACATTGGATTAAAGCTGAAATTCATGAGTACGTACTGAAAAACTGGCGTATCGTGAAAGTTGCAACAACAAAAGCGCAACGTAAATTATTCTTCAACCTACGCAAAAATAAAAAGCGTTTAGGTTGGTTTAACCAAGCTGAGGTTAGCACAGTTGCTAATGAGCTAGGTGTAAGCGAAAAAGAAGTACGTGAGATGGAATCACGTATGAGTGGCCAAGATATGGGCTTTGACTTAACGGGCGACGACAATGACGATGCACCGACAAGCACATACTCGCCAGTACAATATTTAACAGATGGCAGTGCTGACCTTGCTGACGATATCGAAGAGCAGCAATGGCAAGAGCAATCTCATGCTCGTTTATTCAGTGCGTTAAAAACCCTTGATGAACGTTCACAAGACATCGTAAGTGCACGTTGGTTAGCTGATGACAAAGCAACACTGCAAGAACTTGCTGAGAAATATAACGTTTCAGCAGAGCGTGTTCGCCAGCTAGAAAAAACAGCGATGAAAAAACTGCAATCAGCAATGAGCTAATAGCAATCGCTATAGCAAACCATCTTTAGTAGACTACAAAGCCTCGCAAATGCGGGGCTTTTTGTTTTAAGGACGCGGTATGTCACAGATTGATTATCAACACGTATTAGATGAAATCACAAAAGAAGTTCAGCCATTACTGAGTCAAGGTAAGGTTGCTGATTATATCCCTGCACTTGCAGAGGTTGAGCCCAACCAGTTCGCTATTGCGATTCATACCGTGGATGGGAAAACCTACTGTGCGGGTGATTGTGGTGCACGTTTTACTATTCAATCTGTTTCTAAAGTAATGACCTTAACCTTAGCACTTCAGCGTTATGGTGATGAGCTGTGGCAACGAGTCGGAAAAGAGCCTTCAGGTACTGCCTTTAACTCACTAACACAGCTTGAATTTGAACAGGGTATACCACGCAACCCATTTATTAACGCCGGTGCTATTGTCACCTGTGATGCTTTATATAGTCGTTTATCAGCACCGATGCATTCAATGCTTGAGTCATTTCGTCAGTTATCAGGGAATCCTCAGGTTGTTATAGATAAAAAAGTCGCAAATTCTGAATATGAGTTTCGTCACCGTAATGCCGCCATGGCGCATTTAATGAAATCATTTGGCAACTTTAATAATGAGGTTGATGATGTGTTATGGGCCTACTTTAACTTCTGTGCCATTGAACTTAACTGCGTAGAATTAGCAAAAGCTTACAATTACTTAGCGAATCAAGGTAAAGATGCCAGCGGCAATAAAGTGCTCAGCGCCAGACAAAATAAGCAGTTAAACTCGTTACTGTTTACCAGTGGTTTGTACGATGCTGCGGGAGATTTTGGCTACCGTGTTGGTATGCCGGGTAAATCAGGGGTATCGGGTACCATATTAGCTGTGTTACCGAATCAATTTACTGTGGCTGTTTGGGCGCCAAGGCTTAATTCGTATGGTAACTCAGTAGCTGGGATAGCCGCTCTTGAGCGTTTATCCCAGAAACTGGATATTTCGATTTTCTAAAAGCGGTTACTGATCCCAGTAAACTTGCTCTAAACAATCTTCACGTTCAGGTAAACCACGCGATAAACGTGGAGAGTGCTGAACAAGTACTTCATAACTTGCACGGTTAGCGTATTTACTAATTTGTGCAAGTGATGAGTAAGTCATTGCAGGTTGCTGATGCTTCGCTGAGTTTGCCACATTAAGTTTGTGGTAAACGTTTGCTGATAAGTCATGTAATACCGCAGCAAGAGCACAATCGCCAGCACCATTGGTGTTTTTAATGCTGTCTGGGCCACCCATAAATGGTGCTGTGTGGCTATAAGCACGAATAGGGTTTTGGCAATCGTCTTTACGCATAGCGCGCGAAAATTCATAGCGGTTAAAGTCAGCAATCGCACCCGGTAATAGTGGATATTCTGTTTCACGCTTGAATGAATCGTCTACATAACCTGCCATAAATAAGCCTTTTTCGCCGGCAGTGCAAATAACTAAGTCTGTCCAGTCTAGTGCTTTGTCGGCAGCTAGAAGTGGGTCTTCAAAGCCAGTAATAGCAAGCCCTTCTTCTTCGTTCATCGCAAGAATATCAACATGTTCTTTAACGAAATCAGCCCACCAGGTAGGGTCTTGTTCAATTAAGAACTTAGTTCCAAGGGTTAAAACCACAGGTACGCCTGCATCATTGGCATATTTTACTGCCTGCATGGTGGCTTCTGTCATGGTTTCATCACCTTGCGTACGCATTAGGTATGCGCTGATCACCAGTGCTGAAGAGTTCTCAATAAGTTCTTGATCGATAGATTCAGGGCGAAGATGATTCATAAGTCCAGCGCTGATCGCAAAGGTACGTTCACCTGTTTCGTCAATCAAGGTAAAGCAGCGACCAATTGGGCCGTCTACAGGCTGAAGATAATCAAGATCAACACGGCTAGAGGTATTACATAAAAAGCGGTATGCATAGCTACCAATTTTAATGTTTTCACTCATGACCCCTAATAACACTGAACGGTCGTCAGCTAGTGTTGAGTAGTTGTGCATGGTGTTACCTACTGTACCGCCGGCAAACTCATAGTCGATCATGTTGTCGAGTTTCAGTCTGTCGTATAACGCATTGGTAATATCGCTATCGATTACTTGCGACATGCCACGGCGCAATTGAAATTCATCTAGGAAAGCTTGATCAACTTTCGCTTCAATATCCACCACAATTTGGTCGATACCCGTAATATAACTACGTTGTAGTCGTTCGGTTGAGTTAAGTTGATTCGTCAGTGGATCTTTGGCTTCCACCGGAAAATAATGTTTATGCCTGCGGCGTCCAGGAAATTTCATTTGCTACCCGTGTTGTAAGCTAAATAAAAAAAGCGCGAGATTATAGCGCAATATGAGGCTGTTGAGCCATGAAAAAGCCACTAAATTTTGCGTTAATTTTTAAGTGTAGCAGTATTTATTGCCGACATTTTTCACTAACTAGGTATAATTACTCACAGTTTTACAAGATTTGTGTGATATATGAGCGAACAATTTAGCGACCAGTATTGGATGGAAAAAGCATTGAGCTTTGCCAATGAAGCGGCAGCGATTAATGAAATTCCGGTTGGTGCTGTGCTCGTAAAAGACAATCAACTAATAGCTTTTGGCTATAACCGCTCAATTACCGATAACGACCCATCCGCTCACGCAGAAATGATGGCAATCCGCGAAGCAGGCAAAGTACTTAATAATTATCGCCTAATAGATTGCACCTTGTATGTCACCCTCGAGCCCTGTTCGATGTGTGCAGGACTATTGGTTCATAGCCGCATCAAGCGACTCGTATACGGTGCTAAAGATGCCAAGACGGGCTCTGCGGGTTCTATTATGAATCTATTACAAGAACCAAGGCTTAATCATCAAGTTGAAGTAACTGGTGAAGTTATGAGTGAGCAGTGTGGGGCGGTGATATCTAAGTTTTTTAAGCGTCGTAGAGAAGAGAAGAAGGCGGCTAAGCTTGCAGCTCGCAACGCCTAGTTATACAACCGGCGTTGCAGGAACTTGAGCTTCCATTAACTGCATCGCAAATAAGCGGCGACGCCAAATAACTTTTTTGTGTGTATTACGCAGCATGATACGACGGCGTGTCGCTGTTGAGTAAATAACATTACGCTTGAACTTATGTGTCTTGCGTCTTCTTTTTAACATGTGTGCTCCTTAAGTGAGAGAAAAGCATTATATACCCAAGCCACCTCAAGATGCGAGTTTCAGTTGGAATTAAAAGCGATTTAGGCAAGGCATTGATTGCAAGTAATAGTGGTTCTATTGTTAAAATCAATAACGCAGTATAAATCGCTTTTAAACCAACCGTTTGGGCGTTTCACAGGCACTTACTCTCATCGTTGTTACTTCTTAAAAGGGATGGCCATTCTTGCAAAGTAACGCCTTGATATTAAGCACCTGTGAAGCGCTGAATTCTGCATCTTGAGGTGGCTTGGGTATATTGATCTCTACAGGAAGATAATGATCATTTGATGACAAGTAAACAGATTTCTGGTGCTTTAGGTTAGTTGTTTTCTAACGTCTGCTGCTCTTGGGAGTCTGGTTGTGTTGTGTCGTTTGGCTTTTCGCTCGTTTCTGTGGAAGTGTTAACCTCTTCAATGGTTTGCTCTTCTTCGCTTGGGTTAGCAATTGCATCATTTTCATCAAGCCAAACCAACGCATCGTAATAACGACGAATATTATCAACATACTGCACGGCAACATCGCCACGTGCATAACCATATTTGGTTTTACGATAATAACGCTTTTTAATTAAAAGCGGTAAGCGCTTTTTAACATCAGCCCACTTATCGGGGCTTGCACCTTCTTGCTCGGTAATAATTCGCGCGTCATTTACGTGGCCCCAGCCAACATTATAAGAGGCTAAGGCAAACCAAGTTCTATCGGGTTGTGGAATACGTTCAGGGATCCACGAAATAACCTTCGCTAAATATTCGGCACCGCCTTTGATATTTTGCTCAGGCTCTAAACGGTTAGTAACACCAACTTGTTTTGCTGTAGTTTGCGTAAGCATCATGATCCCGCGAACACCTGTCGGTGACTTGGCTTTAGGGTTCCACATTGACTCTTGATAGCTCAAGGCGGCCAGTAAGCGCCAATCAATATTCCCTGAATATTGCTCAAACCAAGGTTGATATTTGGGTAGTGTTTCTTTGATAGCTTCGATATAGGCTAGGGTATTAACATAATTAAACTGACGAACGTGGCCAAAATACTTTTCTTCTAATACATAAAGTTGGTTGTTTTGTTTTACATCACCAAAAAAGGGCACCATCAAGGCATATAAAGAATCGTCACCATCCTTTCTTAGTAACCAAGCGATAGGGTCGTTACGAGTCACTGAAAAGCCAATACTTAAATTAGGGTGGTAGCGGCGAAATAATGACAAGGTGTGAGAGTCTGCGAGAGTGTAATCAATTTCACCATCAATGACAGCTTGCAGAAGTTCTTCTTCATCCATATCTTCTGTTTCATGCCATGTTAAGTCTGGATGAAGCTGTTTAAGTTGCTGTAATGCAAGTGAGTGACTACTTTTCGCAAGAACCGTTAGGTTCCCCGTTAAATCGGCAAATTCTCGAGGGCGAGTGCGGCCTTGCTTGTATACTAGCTTTTGGCTAATGGTGCGGTAAGTTGGCCCAAAACGATAATGTTCAGCCCGAATGGTATTATAAGTAAGTCCAGAGGCAATAATGTCTAAATCACCACTTTCGAGGCGAGAGAACATATCTGTAAGATTAAAAAAAGGCACCATCTCGAGCTCTACGCCAACATAATCGGCAAACTCTTGTGCTAATTCGTACTCAAAACCCTGCACACCTTGCGGTGCTTGATAGTAATTACTCGCGCCGGCTAAGGTGCCGACTCTTATCTTATTCTGTGCTTTGATATGAGCAAGTTGTGATGGTTGTTGTTGCATATCGCATGCACACAACATGAGCACAAGCGTAAATATAGCGAGTATTTTTTGCATAAATTAGAAATGCCCCTTAAACCATTACGTTACCGTTATAGCAAAACTTCACTGCCACGTCACTTCGCATATAGTTTTATATCTCTATTTAAAAATTAATAACTGTAATAGTGGCGGTAATAGATAAGTCATACAGAACAACAGCCTGCGGGAAAATAAAGAGTACTAAGATAGTTAATTGTTGCAACCATAATCGCGGTTATGAAGATTATTTAAATAAAAGCGCAATTTTGAGTTAAATCTAGACGTTATTTGCACTATAATACGCGCCTAAAATATCGTTCAATCCCTAACCCCGGATGAAAATACCTATGTTGATCCTTCGTGGTGCACCAGCACTTTCCGATTTTAGAGTTCAGAAAATTTTAGCGCGTTGCCAACAGGCACAACTTCCAGTCACTAACGTTTATGCTGAGTTCATGCATTTTGCTGATCTTACTGCTGAGCTTTCAGCAGATGAGCAAACAAAGCTTGAAAAGCTGCTTACTTATGGTCCAACGATTGCAGAGCACAGCCCTGCAGGCACGTTAATTCTTGTAACGCCGCGTCCTGGCACTATCTCGCCTTGGGCATCAAAAGCAACCGACATCGCACACAACTGTGGCTTAAGCCAAGTTCACCGTGTTGAACGTGGTATTGCATACTACGTTGAAGGTAATCTATCAGCTGAGCAAACAGCTGAAGTAGCAGCGTTATTACACGACCGTATGACTGAAGCAACGCATGCGGATATGGCTGATGCAGCTAAATTATTCCGCCACGATGAACCGCGTCCAATGTCATCAGTTGACATTTTAGGTGGTGGCCGTGAAGCACTTGCTAAAGCCAATGTTGAGCAAGGTTTTGCGCTTGCAGATGACGAAATCGATTACTTGGTAGAAAATTTCCAAAAGTTAGGGCGTAACCCGAACGACATCGAATTATTTATGTTTGCACAAGCAAACTCTGAGCATTGTCGTCATAAAATCTTTAATGCTGATTGGACAATTGATGGCATCGAACAGCCAAAATCATTGTTCAAAATGATCAAAAACACTTACGAGCAACACCCTGAAAATGTGTTATCTGCATACAAAGATAACGCAGCGGTAATGAAGGGCTCAGTAGCGGGTCGTTTCTTCCCGAACAGTGAAGGCGAGTACGCATACCATCAAGAAAACATCGAAATCTTGATGAAAGTTGAAACTCATAACCACCCAACAGCGATTGCGCCATTCTCAGGTGCATCAACAGGTTCTGGTGGTGAGATTCGTGACGAAGGTGCTACAGGTCGTGGTTCTAAACCAAAAGCTGGTTTAGTGGGCTTCACTGTATCTAACCTTCGTATTCCTGGTTACGAGCAACCATGGGAAACCGACTTTGGTAAGCCTGGTCGTATCGTTAATGCACTAGATATCATGACTGAAGGTCCATTAGGTGGCGCGGCATTCAATAACGAATTTGGTCGCCCTAACTTACTTGGTTACTTCCGTACTTACGAAGAAAAAGTATCAAGCCACAACGGTGAAGAAGTACGTGGTTACCACAAGCCAATCATGCTTGCAGGTGGTTTAGGTAACATTCGTTCTGAACATGTTCAAAAAGGTGAAATCCCAGTTGGTGCAAAACTTATCGCACTAGGTGGTCCGGCAATGAACATTGGCCTTGGTGGTGGTGCTGCGTCTAGTATGACATCAGGTCAATCGAACGAAGATTTAGACTTTGCGTCGGTACAACGTGAAAACCCAGAAATGGAACGTCGTTGTCAGGAAGTTATCGACAAATGTTGGCAGTTAGGTGATGCAAACCCAATCGCTTTCATTCACGATGTGGGTGCAGGTGGTCTTTCAAACGCATTCCCTGAGCTTGTAGACGACGGTGGTCGTGGTGGTAAATTCCAACTTCGTGATATTCCAAACGATGAGCCGGGTATGGCACCACACGAAATTTGGTGTAACGAATCTCAAGAGCGTTACGTATTAGCAGTTGCAGCTGAAGACTTCGCGCGCTTTGAAGCAATCTGTAAACGTGAACGTGCACAATACGCGGTTATCGGTGAAGCAACAGAAGAGCGCCACTTAACGGTTGAAGATAGCCACTTTGGTAACAACCCTGTTGACCTACCGCTTGATGTTTTACTTGGTAAAGCACCAAAAATGCACCGCGAAGTTGATTCTAAAAAAGCACAATCGCAACCATTAGACGTTGCAAACATTGATGCTGCAGATGCTGCACAACGTTTATTACGCTTACCAACGATTGCTGAAAAAACATTCTTAATCACCATTGGTGACCGCACGGTAACAGGTTTAGTTGCGCGTGACCAAATGGTGGGTCCTTGGCAGGTGCCAGTAGCAAACTGTGCGGTAACAGCCGCTGCGTTTGATACTTATCACGGTGAAGCAATGTCACTAGGTGAGCGTACACCAGCTGCACTGTTAAACTATGGAGCTTCTGCTCGTTTAGCTGTGGCTGAGTCATTAACGAACATCGCGTGTGCTAACATCGGTGGCCTTGAAAATATCAAGCTATCTGCAAACTGGATGGCTGCTGCAGGTCACCCTGGCGAAGATGCAGGTCTTTACGAAGCTGTTAAAGCGGTAGGTGAAGAGCTTTGTCCGGCACTTGGTTTAACAATCCCTGTGGGTAAAGACTCAATGTCGATGAAAACTCAATGGGATGAAAACGGTGAGCAAAAATCGGTTACTGCACCATTATCACTAATCATCACTGCCTTTGGTCGTGTTGAAGATGTGCGTAAAACAGTAACGCCACAGCTACGCACTGATAAAGGTGAGTCATCACTATTATTAGTTGATTTAGGTGCGGGTCAAAACCGTATGGGTGCATCAAGCCTTGCACAGGTTTATAAGCAATTAGGTGATGTAACACCTGATGTTGATAGCCCTGAGTTATTAAAAGGTTTCTATGAAGCAATGCAAGCGCTTGTTGCTGATAACAAGTTACTTGCCTACCATGACCGTTCAGACGGTGGTTTATTCACAACTATCGCTGAAATGGCATTTGCTGGTCACACTGGTGTTACTGTTGACCTTGCAGGCCTTACAGGTTCAGACATCGAAGCGCTTTATAATGAAGAGCTAGGTGCGGTTATCCAAGTGGCAAACGCTGATTTAGATGCAGTGAAAGCCGTTCTTGCTGCTCACGGCTTAGCAGCTATCAGCCATGAAATTGGTACATTAAACGCTGATGACCGTGTGGTATTCACTCGTGGTGATGATGTGGTGCTTAACCACACGCGTACTGAGCTTCGCACTATTTGGGCTGAAACAACTTACCAAATGCAAGCACGTCGCGATAACCCTGAGTGTGCTAAGCAAGAATTTGACGCTAAGTTTGACGCAAAAGACCCAGGTCTTAACGTAAAACTAAGTTTTGATTTAAACGAAGATGTTGCTGCGCCTTACATTGCAACTGGTGCGAAGCCGAAAATGGCGATTCTACGTGAGCAAGGTGTTAACTCTCATTTAGAAATGGCTGCGGCATTTAACCGTGCAGGCTTTGCAGCGGTTGACGTACACATGAGCGACATCCTTGAAGGTCGTTTAACACTTGAGCAATTTAAAGGCTTAGTGGCATGTGGTGGCTTCTCTTACGGTGACGTATTAGGTGCTGGTGAAGGCTGGGCTAAGTCAATCTTATTTAATGAGATGGCGCGTGAGCAGTTCCAAAGCTTCTTCCACCGCGAAGATACATTCAGCCTAGGTGTGTGTAATGGCTGTCAAATGCTTTCAACATTGAAAGAATTGATCCCAGGCACTGAGCACTGGCCACGTTTTGTAACCAACAAGTCAGAGCGCTTTGAAGCTCGCTTTAGCCTTGTAGAAGTGCAAGAAAACCCATCAGTATTCTTTAACGGTATGGCTGGTTCTCGTATGCCTATCGCTGTTTCTCATGGTGAAGGTCATGCTGAATTCGCTAACAGCGATGCAGTTAAAGCTGCGCTTGAGTCAGGCACTGTGGCAGTGAAGTTTGTTGATAACTACGGTAACCCAACAACGCAATACCCAGCTAACCCGAACGGCTCGCCTGAAGGTATCACAGGTATTACCTCTACTGATGGTCGTGCCACGGTTATGATGCCGCACCCAGAGCGTGTATTCCGTACTGTTGCTAACTCATGGCACCCAGATGAGTGGACAGAGGATAGCCCATGGATGCGTATGTTCCGCAACGCACGTAAAAACGTTGGCTAGAACTTAGCTATATACCTAGCTATACAAGCTAGGTTCATACAAACCGTTTAAACTAAAAAGGCTGCACTATTAAGTGCAGCCTTTTTGTTTATAATGGTGCTAGTAAGTGTAAGTTCAAAGGCAAGGAGAGTTTTTTGAGTTTTAAGCGGGTAAGCGTAGGGTTGCTAGGTATTGTGCTAAGCATGCTGCTGTTGGCGTATCTGTTCAGGCTACCACTGACATCGTGGTACTTAACGCCTATGCTTAGTAAAAATGGCGCTGAGCTTCACTGCATTGATTGGTCATTGACCAGCCAGCTTGATTTAAATATCGAGAAATTATGCTTAACTTATCAAGGGCAGCAAATAGAGTTAGCTGGCATCCTTGCTAACAAGCAACAGGTTAGGGTTTCTCGCGCTAATCTCATCGTTAGCGACCTTGCAAATAAACAACAACCAGAATCAGCACAGACTGAATTTAAAAAGCTCGCTTTAGTATTACCAGAGCAAAGACCGCTAATAAGCATTGAGCAGCTTGATGTAGTCTCACCGTTTACCGATAGCCCTGTTAGGTTGGCAATACAAGAAAAACGCTTAAACCATTTTACGATTTCACGTGATCTTAATGCAGATGTTGAAATATCTAATTATGAAATAAAAGCCGATCTCACCCTTGATGAGCAAGTAGCTAGGCGGTTCATAACATTGCCAGCAAGCAGCCATTTTAGCACTCAATCGCAGGTTAAGTTTGATGGTATTACGGTTGCAATTGAAAGCACCGTCAATGCAAGTTATCAGCATGCTCTAGCGCAATGCGACCTAGGTTTTACCACTGAAGGGCAACTGAGTGCGAAGTATCAATTAAACCAACAGCATTTATCTGCGGATTTATCAGCGTTACAAAATCAACTTAGCGCAAACCAAGCGTGTTTAAGCATCATCACAGACCAACAGCATCAATCATTTATTGAAGCGCAGCTACCGCTTACTTGGCAGTTACACATTGAAAAACCAGTTAGTGTAGAAGCCGAGCAGCTATCAGTCCCAATCGTAAAACTGCTAGCAACTGAAGGGCAAAGTGAAGTGACAGTCAGTAATACGACCCTTTCTTTACAGGATCCGCTCGCATCACTTAATAGCCAAGTTAGTATTGATTTTAACAGTAAAGATATTGATGAGCTTAAGCTAAATGCGCATTTGCATGAAAGTGACGTTAGCGCTGATTTTCAACTGTCACTTGATTCACTCCCTGCATTTTTAGATTTTCAGGCTGACGGTGTTCTGGTTGAGGGTATTGGGGCTAAAGGAAAGCTAAAAATTGATGAGTTATTTTCTAGCCCGATAGCTGCTAGATTGAACGCAAATGTCAGTGTTAAAAACGCGCTTATATCAGGTGCTCAGATAGCTGACTTTACCAGCACGATTGAGGCTGAGCATAATGCCGAGCAACACTTAATTGTTAAAGCCAACAGTAAGGTTAAATCATTAAATTATAATGATATTCACGCAGCAAAAATCAGTAATGAGCTAACCCTTAGTACAGATCTCAGTGTGGGGGAATTATTTGCTGATATTGATGCCAAAACCACGGCTGCTAAATTATCAACACCTGAACTTACTTTAAATAAGTTGTCTGTCGTTACAAATGCCTTACAAAGCCGCGCCTTGCAGGCAACGCATCATGTGTTTGCTGATGGCTTTGAAGCGCTTGTTAGCCATCATATGTCTAAGGTTGCGCACCCATTTGAATTGGTGATACCTGAGCAGGCAGTATCCAAGCTTAATCCGATAATTGCTCAGTTTGAGCCCCTTGCAACCATCACTGATGGGGTGGTTTCAGGGATTATTAAAGGTGATGTAAATCTTCAGCAAGCAGAAGGTAGTGTTCACATTAATAAACTCAGTGCGCTTTATAATGACTACCTAGCAAATGATTTTGCCGTGGATTTAGATGGGACGTTTAATTCAGGGAAGCTTAATATTGCAGCGACTAAATTTACACTCAATGAACTGCGCGCAGGTGCTGTGGTCAAAAATATGCAGGGTCAGTTGCAGGTAACGGCTAATCAGCCTTGCGCAGCTGATCTAACCGGTCAAGTTATGGGCGGCAAATTTGTGGTGAATAAATACTGCCCACTGAGTGACAACCAAACCGCGACCGTTAAGTTTGAAAATATTGATGCCAGCAAATTAGTCACCCTTGATGCTGAGTCTGGAATTAGTTTAAGCGGGCGCTTAGCGGGCACCTTACCTGTTGTTATAAGCAAACAGGGAATAGAGGTAAAGCAAGGGCAGCTAGTTAATCAAGGTGATGGTAAATTACTGATCACCAATAATGCGGGTTTTGAAGCTGTAAAAGCGCAGCAACAGGAGCTGAGTACCACGCTGAGTTTACTTGAGAATTTAGATATTAAAAAACTACGCAGCAGTGTTAACCTCAAACCTGATGGTTGGTTACATTTAGGTGTTAATTTAGAAGGTTATAATGAAGCGCAGCAGCAAGCAGTGAACTTTAATTATAACCATGAAGAGAATGTATTTACTTTACTTAGAGCGCTGCGTTTAAGTGATGAAATTACTCAAAAAGTTGAGAAAGAGTATGCAAAAAAAGGAAGCAATGATGGCTAAGTGGTTAGTAATGCTGACGGCAGTAGGCATGCTGAGTGCCTGTACTCACCGTGTTGAGGTGGCAGCAAAAGAGCCGATTACAATCAACTTAAATGTAAAAGTTGACCATGAGATCCGCGTAAAAGTGGATAAAGAACTTGATACCTTATTCAGTGATGACAGCGAATTATTCTAAGGAGCACACATGCGTAAATTACAACTTAAAAAACTAAATGTGATCACCTTGATCAGTGCTGTTTGTTTCTCTTTTTCTGCGTGGGCTATTAGCCTTGATGACGCAAAGAGCCAAGGCTTAGTGGGTGAAGATAGCTCAGGCTATTTAGGTTTAGTGGTTAATAATAGTGAAGCAAAAGCAGTCGTTGATGAAATTAATGCAAAGCGCAAAGAGCAGTACTTAAAGCTAGCGAAAAAGAATAACCTTTCGTTAGCGCAGGTAGAAGCACTTGCAGCTGCTAAAACTATCGAGAAAACTAAGCCGGGCCACTACATTGAAGTGAACGGTGAGTGGGTAAAAAAATAACTCACTAAGTTAAATTAGAAAAGCCAGCATTGCTGGCTTTTTATCTTTATAACGCCGGCAGGCGTTAGCGTTTATCGATGCAGCTTTGTAATAGCTGCTGCCAAAAGTCGATGCCTTTACGTCTTGCAAGTTTAATGTTGTGCTCTGGGATAGACTCAGGTTCATTGTAGTTATCTAACGCTTCGCTCATACTGGCTTCACGGATCAAATGTAGTGTTGGATAAGGTGCGCGGTTAGTATAGTTTGCAGCATCGCTGTTATCGCTATCGGCAAACACATAGTCAGGATGAAAGTTAGCTATTTGATACTTACCCTCATAACCTTGCGCAGCTAAAAGTGCATTGGCTAAATCGACTAAATCTAAGAACTCTTCAAAATCCTTAAAGCCTTGCTCAAACATCAACAGGGTTGTTTCACGCTGTGCTTGTTGGTCTAACTCGCTACACTGCTCAAGCATATCCATTACCGCATCATCAAGTGTAATAGACTGGCTGATTTGATAATGAATGCAATTGCTTTCAACTTCTTTGCGGGCAAACGGGCAGAAATTGTATTTCACGATTACACTTGATACCCATTCGCGCATTTGTTTTTCTGGGCGATTCATCACTTGCTTTGAAGTCACGTTATTTCTCTATTCTATGTCTCTATTTTACTTTTCTAAGTAAAGCTCAATTAAATTAACCGTTTTACTGATAGCACCTTGATTATTAGCCACGCATTTTGCAGCTTGTTGACCAAGCTTTATGGTCTGTTCTGCATCATTACTCAAAGCGATAAGCGTGTCAGCAAGTTGGTTTTCATCAGTGACAATTTTAGCTCCTTGAGCACTAATAAGCTCAGGGTATATATGGTCAAAGTTATAGGTATGAGGGCCTGCTAATACGCCAACCGAAAACGCTGCTGACTCTAACGGATTATGGCCGCCTCGCTCTATTAAACTACCGCCAATATAGCTGATGTTTGCCACTCCATATAAGCATTGTAGCTCGCCTAACGTATCCGCTAGCACAACTTGCTGGTTGTTATAGTTATCTGCACTGCGACGGCTAAAGCTCATATCTGAGTTTTTTAATATCTCCGCGACTTTATCAAATTGCTCGGGGTGACGCGGAGCAATAATCAAAAGAGCGTTGGGCAAGGCTTTTAACAGCTTTTTATGAGCACTTAAAATAAGCTCATGTTCAACAGGGTGAGTGGAGCCTGCAACCCAGATAAAGCGCTCGTTGTTATACTGATTTTTAAGTGCTGCGACTTTATTTAATTGCTCATCTGACGGCGTGATATCAAATTTAATTGAGCCAAACACGCGAGCCTTTTCAGGTTTTAAACCTAGTTCAATAAAACGTTTGGCATCATCTTGATTATGACTAGCAAGGTCGCTAATTGATTGCATGATCAGCTTAGTCAATGGCATCACCTTTTGATAGCCTTGCTGTGATTTAGCTGAAAGCCGGGCATTTAAAACAAGTACTTTTGTGCCGGTGTTGTTGCTTTGAGCCATAAGGTTAGGCCACAGCTCTGTTTCTAAAATACACAGTACCTTTGGCTTGATACGCTTTAAAAAACGCTGTGTAGAGAAGAAAAAATCAATCGGTAAATAACAGCAGCTAACAGTATCGTTAAAGTTGTTTTTTATTTGCTCGCGGCCAGTTGGGGTATTGCAGGTTACTAAAATCGTAAGCGCAGGGTGTTCGGATTGAACTGCCTTAATAAGCGGGGTTGCTGCTAGCACTTCACCTACAGAGGCACAATGAAAAACAATATCGTGGCGCGATAAATCTGCATAGCCAAAGCGTTCAGCAAAATGCATTCGGTAGCCTTGGTTTTTCTTACCTCGCAAAACATATAAGTAAAAAACAATTAGCGGACTCAAAATGTATAGGAGTAAAGAATATATAATACGCGCCATTGGTTAGCCTATATGAATAAAACCCTATGATAGCGTGGAACATACGCTATCTAAATATAAAATGTTAAATAGGGTTATCTATGAGAGTTTTAAGTGTTTAGTTTCAGGTAATTTGGTAGTATTTCGATTACTTATTAAATAAACGAAGCAGTTATGAAATTTAAAATGATAAAAGCCTCGGTAGTAGGTGCTCTCTTAAGTTGCGCTATGCCTTTATATGCAACACCCACCGCTTATTTACCTGTTGGCATGGACGCACAGCTTGATCATCAATTAGATACTTTGTTTGCACTAACAATTGGCACTCCTATGGCTAAACCATATCGTTTAGCAGAAGTAGAGAAAGCACTTCTTGTACTTGAAAAGGAGGAGCCTGGGTTAGTTGCTGCTATTCGTTCAAAAATAAAGCCATATCAAAGTGATGATGCAGTGACTCGTGTCGGTGTAAAACTACAAGTAGATACGGATAATGCAAAGAAAATAGCGAATCAAAGAGGCCTAAGCTCGGATGAATGGGGGCAAGGTTTTTTTGAAGGTATTTGGCGTGCTAATGATTATACCTTGGTACAAGTGGGTGTAGATTACCGAGCCAAAGCTAATAAATTTGTAAATTATAATTCGTTTATAAGTTTTGCTGGCGAAGATTTACAGTTAAATCTTGGTTATAAAGAACACTGGTTCTCGCCGTTTAAACATTCTGCGCAGATTATTTCTACCAATGCTAAAACAGCACCTTCGATTTCATTGGGTATGGTAAAACCAGCCCACAATTGGTGGAATTTTGATTTTGAGCTTTATTATTCTGAGCTTGAGCATGTCGATAATGGTATTCTTTATCAAAATGAGCTCCATAGCGGCACACCAAAGCTCGCTGGGACGCATTTTAGTATTGAGCCGCTTGATGGTTGGAAGCTGGGCCTTAATCGTATGATGCAGTTTGGTGGGGGCCCCCGCAAAGTCGATGTTGGTGATGTGGTCGATGCATTTTTTGATCCTGCGGGTAATGACAACTCAGGGCTCACTGGTAGTAAAGATAATGAGTTAGGTGACCAATACGTAACAATTACCAGTACGGTGAATTTTAATTGGGGAATGCCAGTTGAACTTTACTTTGAATATGGTGGTGAAGACACAAAAGACCACAAAAACTACCAATTTGGTAATACTGTTAGCAATTTTGGCTTCTTCTTGCCAAAACTGAGTAATACAATGTCGCTTAGGTATGAATATACCAACATGCACAGCCTGTGGTACGTCAATGAGATTTATCCAGTATATGGTAATACAGTGGGTGGTTTTGTAACGGGTCATTATGCGGCTGATCAACGTTATACTGAGTTACATGCGAATGGTGTTGCGAGGGTTTATGCAGATGCGCCACCGACGCAAGTGCACAGCATGGAGTTAACTTATAGTGAAAACTACCGTTCACTTTGGCGCAGTAAGCTCACACTGATAGAAAACGAAAGTAATTACCTAAATGAGTGGGGTCAAACGACCGGAGACTATGAGCGTGCCGTTGAACTGCAATTAAGCAATACACGCCAATTAAACGAGCATACATTAGAGACAACTCTTACCTATGGCGAAGATGTATTTGGCGATAACTATACGTGGTTATCTGTTGCCTATTTTTGGTAAGTAAGCCGTTAATACTTTTTAAGGAATTTATATGTCTAATCTTGATTCTGTAGCGGCAAGCTACCTCGAAAGTTTAAATCGCCATCAAATGTTGTTTGAAACGATGGAGACCTACCACCCAGAAGTGATGCAATTACTTGAAGCATGTCACAGTGCTTTGCAAGCGGGTGGCAAAGTCATTTGGTTTGGTAACGGCGGAAGTGCGGCAGATGCACAGCACTTAGCTGCTGAGTTTGTGGTGCGTTATAAATTAGAGCGCGGTCCACTTGCTTCAATCGCACTGACTACTGATACCTCAATTTTAACAGCGCACAGCAATGACTATCACTTTGATACTGTATTCGAGCGCCAAGTTCAGGCCCTGTGTAAGCCAGATGATTTGGTTATTGGCTTAACTACCTCGGGTACTAGCCCTAATATTAATTTAGCGCTTGCTGCTGCTAATGAAATCGGCGCTTTTACCGTAGCATTAACAGGCCGAGATGGTGGCAAAGTAAAAGACATCGCTAAGTTACCTATTATTATTAAAAATGATGAAACCGCACGTATTCAAGAAGCCCACATGTTCATCGGGCATTGGCTATGTGAAGCCATCGATATGGTTGTAGCGGAGCAAAAGTAATGGATTTAGCGTTACTAAAAAACCTTTCAAAGGCACGTATTTTAGTTGTTGGTGATGTCATGCTAGATAGATACTGGCATGGCGATTCTGGGCGAATTTCACCTGAAGCACCGGTCCCGGTAGTGAAAGTGAGTAAATTTGAAGACAAAGCCGGTGGTGCAGCAAACGTCGCAAAAAATATTGCTCGTTTAGACGGTAAAGTTGGCCTATTAGGTTTAGTCGGTGAAGATGAAAGCGGGCAAATTCTTGAAACCATCTTAAGTTCAGAAAAAATTGATTCGCAACTTGTAAGTGTGTGTGACTTACCGACAATTTCTAAAATGCGTGTTATTAGTCGTCATCAGCAAGTTGTTCGTTTAGACCTTGAAGAAACCTTCACTGAGCAGCACAGTCAATTATTACTTAATCGCCTAGAGCTAGTATTGGATGATTATGACTTTGTGTTGTTCTCTGATTACAACAAAGGCTCACTGAGCTTAATCCAACAAATGGTTCAGGTTGCAAAGAAAGCAGGCAAAACAGTGCTTATTGACCCTAAATCATCAGACTTAAGCTTATACCGTGGTGCTGACTATATTACGCCTAACCTAAATGAGTTTAAGCTTGCTGGTGGTTTGACGGACTCTGAGCAAAACTTGACTGACAGTGCTCGTAAATTAATTAGTGAAGCGGGCATAGCTGCGATGCTATTAACGCGCTCAGAGCATGGTATGTCGTTAATTAGTCAGACAGAAAAACATGATTTTGCAGCCCAACAGCTTGAAGTAAGCGATGTAACCGGTGCCGGCGATACTGTAATTGCGACATTAGCAGTGATGCTAGGCGCTGGTATGGCAGCAAAAGATGCGGTTGAAATTGCCAACCTTGCAGCAGGTATTGCTGTAAGCAAGCTTGGAGCTGCCACTGTTTCGCCTGAAGAACTCAGCCGTAAGCTTGGTCAATATTTACAGCAAACTGGCGAGCATTATCAAACACCGTTTGAAGATGTACTTCAGCATATTGAGTTTGCCAAACAAAATGGTGAAAAAATTGTTTTCACTAATGGCTGTTTTGATATTCTTCATGCAGGTCACGTACGCTATCTTGCACAGGCAAAAGCTCGTGGTGACAGGCTTGTTGTTGGCTTAAATAATGACGAGTCTATCACTCGCTTAAAAGGTCCACAAAGACCAATTAATCCACTCGATGAACGTGCCATGGTTTTAAGTGCGCTGGCGTCTGTTGACTGGGTTATTCCATTTGGTAGCGTTGAAGAGAATGACACGCCAGCTAAGCTCATTGAGCAAATTAGCCCCGATGTACTAGTAAAAGGTGGCGATTACACTGTTGACCAAATTGCCGGAGCTGATCATGTATTACGCCATGGCGGTAAAGTCGAAGTGCTTGAGTTTCTTAATGGTTGCTCAACATCTAACGTAATTAGCAAGATTAAGTCTTAAGCAAAGCTTGGTAGTCGCATATTAGTGACTGCCAATCACTTTGTCGCCAATGCATCTGTTCGTTACGGCCTTGCTCTTTTGCAAATGAACGAGCAAGGCGTTTAATATTCTCTGTTTGCCAGCTAGGGTGCGGCTTTTTGATTTCGCCGCGGTCAAAGTCGATGATAAACACCTTGCCTGTATCATCGAACAAGATGTTATTGATGTTTAAATCTGCGTGGTATACCCCGTGATTGTGAAAATCGCTGAGGGTGGCTGCAATCGCTTTGAGTTCAGACTGGCTTAGTGGGCGCGTGATTAAAATATCTAATACACTTTTTGCGCCTGTCACTGCCTCGGTGATGATATCGCCCCGATAGATAAAGCCGCTGGTTTTAATTTTGGCCCCAATCGGTGTGGGCACATTCAGGCCAAGCTCACGCAAACGCATCATTAGTGTAAATTCTTTATAAACTCGGGTTTGTTTTAAGCCAAAGTATAGGTACTGATCGCTGAGTAACTTACCAACGAGTCCTCCTCGCCAATAGTGGCGCAGAACACCTGTGAGCTGTTGATGTTTAAAAAACCACGCTGTTGCTCGGCCTTTTTTTGCGCCAACTATTTTTTCTTGTTGTTGCCAGTAGCTGGCATCGAACCACTGTTGCGTGAGCTCATCTTTATAGTCAGGGTGACACAAAAGGGTGGTGTTTTGTAGATGCTGAGTTTCGAACATAACAACTTCAAGATTAAATAGAATTAGCGCTATCTTACCGTATTTTTAGCTTTTCGCATAAGTGCTTGCATTAGCATCAAGTTAATTTAAGATCGCATATTATTTGCTGTAGCTAAGGGCGCACGTGACTCAATCAACCTCCTATTCAGATATTTGTATTTTAAGGCTTTCGGCTATTGGTGATGTATGTCACGCAGTATCCGCAGTGCAAGCAATTCAAAAGGCACATCCGAAGGCAAAAATTACCTGGGTGATAGGTAAAGTTGAGGCTATGTTGTTGGCTGATTTACCGGGCGTTGAATTTGTTGTATTTGATAAAAAACAGGGTAAACAGGCCTATCAGCAACTAAAAGATACTTTCAAGGGGCGTAAATTTGATGTGCTCTTACACATGCAAGTAGCACTAAGAGCAAATTTAGCAGCTCGTTGTATTCCGGCAAAAGTCAAAGTAGGGTTTGATTGGGCTCGTTCAAAAGAGTTACATAGTTTATTCATTAATAAGCGTATTGCCCCGCAATCTGAGGCACATGTCCTTGAGGGCTTTAAGGGCTTTGCTCAAGCGATTGGTGTGCCTGACTATACGCCTCACTGGCAAATGCCAATCACAGATGAACATCAACAAGCTGCTGATGCCTTATTGGGTGAAGAACGTTTAGCTGGGCGTATTTTTGTTATCTCACCTGCGGCAAGTAAAAAAGAGCGTAATTGGTTGCCCGAGCGTTATGCGGCACTTGCAGAGCATGCGTATCAGCAAGGTTTTTCGGTGGTTATCACAGGAGGACCAACACCTTTAGAAATAGAGTTGTCTGAACAAATAATTTCGCAAACGAATGCGCCTGTGCTTAACTTAGTAGGTAAAACTAAGCTTAAAGAGTTGTTGTGTGTATTGAAGCGCGCTTCTTTAGTTTTAGCTCCTGATACGGGGCCTGCACACATGGCTGTAACTGTTGGTACACCTGTAATAGGTTTGTATGCCCATTCAAACCCGAAACGTACAGGTCCATACTTGTATCTAGATTACGTGGTTGAGGTGTACCACCAAAACTTACGTGAACAGACAGGCAAAACAGCTCAAGAGCTACCTTGGGGAACACGCGTTAAAGGAGCTGATTTAATGACGCAAATAAGCATTGATGAGGTTATAGCTATGTTTAACCGTGTTGTAGATAAAGAGCAATTGTCATGAGTAAAGTACTGTTTTTAGACCGCGATGGTGTGGTTAATGCTGATCACGGTTATGTATATAAACCGGATGAGTTTGAGTTTTTACCCGGTGTGTTTGATGCGTGCAAAAAGTTTATTGATGCAGGTTATGAAATTGTCATTGTGACTAATCAGTCAGGTATTGGGCGTGGCTACTATTCAGAACAAGACTTTTTAAACCTTACAGACTGGATGAAAGCTGAGTTTATGCGTCATGACGTGCCAATTCTTGATGTGTACTTTTGCCCGCATCATCCGACTAAAGCAGAGCCTGCCTATTTACAGGATTGTCATTGTCGTAAGCCTGCTCCTGGCATGCTGTTACAAGCCATTGAAGAGCATAGTATTACTCCCTCACAAAGTATTATGGTAGGCGATAAGCTGGGCGACTTAATTGCAGCAGAAAGAGCGCAAATCGCGACCCGTGTGCTGGTTCGTTCAGGGCAAAGTTATGCTGAATCAACAGAACAACATGCTGATTACGTATGTGAGTCTTTAGCTGATTTACCTGCTTTAATTTTACAGTCTTAGCAGGTAAGACCAGTTTTATTTCTTTAGCCTCAAGGTTTGCGACGAACTGCAAACAGTGCAATTGTTCGTCTAAGCTTTTACAATAGGCGCAAATTTTACAGTCATGCTAATCATTTCTGGTTAGATACAAGAATATTTGGAGATTACAGATGAGAGCATCTGCGTTTTTTAATCAGCTGCAACAGCAAATCGACGAAGTAAAAGCTGAAGGTTTATACAAAAGTGAACGTGTTATTACATCGCAGCAGCAAGCTCAAATTGAAGTTGCCTCAGGTGATAAGGTAATCAATTTTTGTGCGAACAACTATTTAGGTTTAGCCAATAGCCCTGAGCTGATCAAAGCCGCGCAACAAGGTTTAGATGATCATGGTTTTGGTGTTGCTTCTGTGCGTTTTATTTGTGGTACTCAAGATATTCATAAAACATTAGAGCAAAAGATTTCTGAGTTTTTAGAAACCGAAGATACGATTCTTTACTCATCTTGTTTTGATGCAAACGCTGGTTTATTCGAAACAATTCTCGGCCCAGATGATGCAATTATCTCTGATGCGCTAAACCACGCCTCAATTATTGATGGTGTTCGCCTTTGTAAAGCAAAACGCTTCCGTTACGCTAATAACGACATGAGCGACCTTGAAAAGCAACTTATTGCTGCTGATGAAGCGGGTGCTAAAACAAAACTAATCGCAACTGACGGCGTTTTCTCAATGGACGGTGTGATTTGTAATCTTAAAGCGGTTTGTGACCTTGCTGACAAATACGATGCCTTAGTTATGGTTGATGACTCTCACGCTGTTGGTTTTGTCGGTGAAAATGGTAAAGGTACGCCGGAGTACTGTGGTGTTCTTGACCGTGTTGATATCATCACAGGTACACTTGGTAAAGCACTTGGTGGCGCATCAGGCGGTTACACATCTGGTAAAAAAGAAATTGTAGAGTGGTTACGTCAGCGTTCTCGTCCTTATCTTTTCTCAAACTCACTTGCGCCATCAATTGTTACTGCGTCGATTAAAGTACTTGAAATGCTGAGCAATGGCGGTGAGTTACGCGCAAAACTTTGGGATAACGCAAAATATTTCCGTGAACAAATGGAAGCGGCAGGATTTACCTGTGCAGGTAAAGACCATGCAATTATCCCAGTTATGTTAGGCGATGCAAAAGTCGCTTCTATGATGGCAGACAAATTACTTGCCGAAGGTATTTATGTAACAGGTTTCTCATTCCCTGTTGTACCTAAAGGCCAAGCACGTATCCGTACGCAGATCTCTGCGGCGCATACAAAAGAGCAATTAGATACCGCTATTGCTGCTTTTACCCGTATTGGTAAAGAAATGGGTGTTATCTAATTTTATTTCCTAAACCGAAGCTTTTGCTTCGGTTTTGTTTAATTGAGTGTAAATCATGAAAGCATTATCTAAATTAAAAGCAGAACCAGGGATCTGGATGACTGATGCGCCAAAGCCTGAAGTTGGCCATAACGATCTGCTTATTAAAATCCGCAAAACAGCAATTTGTGGAACAGATGTCCATATTTATAAATGGGATGAGTGGGCACAAAATACAATTCCAACTCCTATGGTTGTTGGCCACGAGTATGTTGGTGAAGTAATTGATATGGGTCAGGAAGTACGTGGTTTCCAAGTAGGTGACCGTGTCTCTGGCGAAGGCCATATTACTTGTGGTCATTGCCGCAACTGCCGTGCTGGTCGTGTGCATTTATGTCGCAATACAACTGGTGTTGGTGTTAATCGTGAAGGCGCATTTGCAGAATACCTTGTGATCCCTGCTTTTAATGCATTTAAAATTCCAGATAATATCTCAGATGAATTAGCCTCAATTTTTGACCCATTTGGTAATGCAGTTCACACCGCATTGTCGTTTGATTTAGTGGGTGAAGATGTATTAATTACAGGTGCAGGCCCAATTGGTATCATGGCAGCTGCGGTTGCTAAACATGTTGGTGCGCGTCATGTAGTTATCACAGACGTAAACGAATACCGCCTAGATTTAGCACGTAAAATGGGTGCGACTCGTGCAGTAAATGTAGCAAATGAAAAGCTTGAAGATGTAATGAAAGAGCTTGGCATGACAGAAGGCTTTGATATTGGTCTTGAAATGTCAGGCGTACCCGTTGCATTTAATAGCATGCTAAATAACATGAACCACGGCGGAAAAATCGCTATGCTAGGTATTCCACCTTCAGATATGGCGGTTGATTGGAACCAAGTTATTTTTAAAGGCCTTATCATTAAAGGTATTTATGGTCGCGAAATGTTTGAAACTTGGTATAAGATGGCGAGTCTAATTCAGTCTGGTCTTGATCTTAACCCAATTATCACGCATCAATTTTCGGTAGATGACTTCCAAAAAGGCTTTGATACAATGATTTCAGGCCAGTCTGGTAAAGTTATCCTGAATTGGGATTAAATGAAGGTCTAAAAGCCTCAAAATTAAGGCGGCTTTAGGCCGCCTTTTTAGTTTAGAGAGTATTATGTCGTATAAACATATTTCAGTTAGCGAAACCTTTTCGCTGTTAGACAAAGACGATGTCGTGATTGCCGATATTCGCGATCCGAATTCATTTCAAAGCGGACATATTCCAGGCGCTGAGCATTTATCGAATGCAAATATCAGCGAGTTTATGATGAACAAAGAGTTTGATCAGCCAATCATCATCGTTTGTTATCATGGCGTAAGTTCTCAAGGTGCTGCGAGCTATTTAGTTGAACAAGGCTTTGAAGATGTTTACAGCATGGATGGTGGCTTTACTGCGTGGCAAACGCAACTTCCGGAGCATATAGAACGATGATTGAACTGGGCAGCATTAATAATCCGCGCGCCGCACAAGGCTTTATTGACTACATTAAAAGTAAAGGATTACAGGGTGAACTGCGCTCGCAAGATGGACAAACTGTGATTATTTGTGTTGCTCCAGAGCATTTTCATCAAGCTCAACCTTTATGGCAAGAGTTTGCTGAAAATCCCAACGATGAAAAGTACTTACAAGCTTCATGGCAGGTAGGAAGTACACAATCGCCGTTGTCATATCAAGGCCAATCACTTGATTTAAAAGCGCGATTTAAGGCTTTAAGTTGGCTTAATCGTACCGTAACCTTAGTATCTATAGTCATCTTTGTTGCTTTTCTGATGGGTGGCTTTGAAACTATTTATGGCATGCTCCAATTTAACCCTGCCAAGCCACTTACTTGGCTTACCCCTGCCATTGTGCATTTTAGCTCTATCCATCTTATTTTTAATTTGATCTGGTGGATGACGCTGGGTAACGATATTGAAAAGCGCAGCGGTAAATTAACCTTAGTAGGGTTATTTTTAGTTACGGCGTTTATTAGTAATTGGGCACAATTTATAGTTGTAGGCCCTAATTTTGGTGGATTAAGTGGCGTTGTTTATGGTTTGCTTGGGTTTTGCTGGATTTATAGTGCAATGCGCCCTAACGAACCACCTTTAGTCAGCAATAGTATTGTTGGTTTTATGTTGGTTTGGCTTATTCTAGGCTTTGTAGATATGTTGCCAGTGAGTATGGCGAATTGGGCTCACTTAGCAGGTTTGCTGGCTGGTATGGCATATGCGGTGTCTGATAAGCTGCTTACACGTAAATAAAAAAGGCGGTTAAACCGCCTTTTTTATTAAACAAACTATTAATGGTACAAATACTTAGTAAATAACACTTCTCTGACAATTTCTTGGCCAGTTTCTTGTTTAAGTAGTGACTTTAATTTTGTAGTACAGCGTTTTCTGATTTCTTCTCGACCAGTAAGCGATTTAATGTTTTCTTCAGGCTCTTTTGAGAGTATTTCAACAATCGCATCACGCAGTAGAGGGGTGTGATGTTCAACAACGCTGATATCGGCTGTATCATTTAGCATAAGGTCAACGGTAATGCGCACGTAGCCTAGCTTCTTATTACCTTGGCCTATGTAGTTGGTGATGATATCAGGCTCAAAACCAAAGTAGCCAACTTTTGACTCAGCCTGTGCAGACAGACTGGTCATTGCGCCAATTAGTAGCATACTGACTAAGTAAATTGATAACACTGATGTTTTCATAATTAAAAATATTCCACCCTTTCAATGGTTTTAGTCTATACCCAAATTCGCTTGAGATACAGGCTGTTCTGTGATTTTTAACCGTGCTTGAGATTAAATCATGACTTTTGCCAAACGTGCAGCAGTGATATCATTTGCACGGTTTTTAAAAATAATGAGTCGTTGTGATCACATTCCCAGTTTCATTAGCTGCAAATTGGCAGCCTGCTTCAGCATTTCCAGATTTGACGCAACAACAGCAAGGTTGGCTGCTTGAAGCCGGTTCATTAACAGCTAAGCTCAAAAGTCACTGTCAGGCTTTTTCAGTTGAGGTACTAAACGAAGCGCCTTTTGATTTAACTGCCGAGCAACAAGCGCTACTAAATACCTCTTTAAGTCAGGCATTAAACCGCGAGGTGCTATTATTGTGCGATGGTAAACCTATGGTTTATGCGCAGAGTTGGTTACCAGCAGACGATACTTTAAAGAAACAGCAGTTGTTAAATATGGGGACGAGGCCGCTTGGCGATGTTATTTTTCAAGACCCCAGCTTGCAGCGAACAGAAATCGAGGTGGCTGAATTTTCTCAGCAGCATGCTATTCAAGCGTTAACAGCTCACCTTGGCTTACCGTCAAATTCATTGTGGGGCCGACGCAGCGTGTTCGCATTATCAAATGCTCACTTTCTTGTGGCTGAAGTGTTCTTACCTGAGGCATATATCTACTTATGAAATTAGCTGCATTACATCGCGCAAACATTCCTTATTACAAACAACTGATGCGAACGGATAAGCCAATCGGTACTTTGTTGCTATTGTGGCCAACATATTGGGCTTTATGGCTTGCTAATCAAGGCACGCCTAGTTTGTTAAATTTTGTAGTGTTTAGCTTAGGTGTCTTTGTGATGCGAAGTGCAGGTTGTGTGATCAATGACTTTGCCGATCGTAAAATCGATGGTTCAGTAAAGCGAACTGCTCAGCGCCCTCTGGCTGCAGGACTGGTTTCTAGTGCAGAGGCAATGAGTTTGTTTGTGTTACTTATTGCAGTGGCGTTCGGATTGGTTATGTTACTTAGCTGGTCAACTATTTTGCTTTCATTTGGTGCTTTAGCACTGGCGTTTTGTTACCCATTTATGAAGCGTTATACCCAATTACCGCAAGTAGTGCTTGGTGCTGCATTTAGTTGGGCAATTCCGATGGCCTATATGGCATCAATTGGTTCAGTACCATTAGAAGCCTGGCTACTATTTACCGCTAATCTTGTTTGGACTGTGGCTTATGACACCATGTATGCCATGGTTGATAGAGATGACGATTTAAAAATAGGGGTTAAGTCAACGGCAATCTTGTTTGCCAGCTATGACAGACACATCATCTTTTTACTCAATGCCTTATTTATCGCGATTCTTGTTTTCATCGGCATGAGTAACCATCTTGGCTTGCCTTATTGGTTGGGTTTAGCGGCAGCGGTTGGGTTTTTACTTTATCAACAAATGCTTATTGATAAACGAGAGCGAGACCCTTGCTTCAAAGCATTTTTGAATAATCACTATGTGGGGTTAGTGATTTTTATCGGATTAGCAGCATCCTTGCCACTGCCATTTTAATTATCTAGGTGGGTCGATAATACCGCTGATCGAGGCATTTTTTCTGAACCAACCCGCAATAGAGTAGCGAACATCATTTGCGGGTAATACCTCATGCATAAAGCGTTCGCTTTCAAACATTACCAGCATGCCAGCTTGAGGTTTTACGACAATCTCAATATCTTTACTTTTCGGCTTGTAAATCACCAACTCACCGCCAGATTCTGGCGTATTTAAGTAACAAACTGTTGTGAAAATACGGTTCGAACGGCCTTTGAAGGCATCATAGTGCTTTTTATAAAAGTCACCCTGTTGATACTTTGCATAATGGCATTCGTAGTCAAATAACCCTAAATAAAAACTACGATTTAACTGCGTTTTTATCGCTTCCATGGTCGCCAGATAAGTAATTTGTGCTTGGCTTGAACTATCAAACCAAAAGGTCTTATCTTTACGGACATTTTTATCAATTTGTTGGTCGTTTAAACGACCAATACCCGCTGTGTGAAAATGCGGATTTATACGATAGCAGTCGGCGATTAAATCATTGATTAATGTTTCATCAATCGCGTTTTCAACAATAGCATAACCAGCTTGTTCAATTGCATCTAAATAAGTGTCAGAAATCAGCTGAGCGTTCATTTATATACACAATAAAAAAAAGGTGCGTAAGTGTATCTGAAAAATAATGCGATGCACGCTTTTTATGCAATAAATAAGTGATTAGTAAAAGACGGGAGAAGCTAGCCTGTTTAATTCAGGCTAGCAGAAATAAGAGACGACTAATGCTGGCTTGCTAAGGCCATTTTTTCAATAAGATCAAGCAAGTGACTTACATGAGAGTTGTCGTTAATTTTTTGATTTGTTTGTATAACAAGTTGCTCTTGAGCAACACCTTTGTTGGTTTTTAAAAGCTGCAAGGCCGGATCAGAAGCAACATTGTTCGCGTGTTCAATGCTAGCTATTGCAATATGGTTCGATCGTTTTAGTCCTTCCATAACTTGTTCAATACTACCTACTTTAACACTGGCTGACTTATCGAATGAATCAATGGCGTCGTTTAGCATCTGTTGTACTTGTTTCGATTGTGAAAAGCAGCTGTACATAGGGTAGTCGGCAAAATCGCGTTTGCTGATATCACTCTTATTCGCTAATGGATGATCTTTAGCAACAAATAAAATCAGTTGGTCAGGTAAATGGATATCGCTTCCTATACTATTCATTGCTTGCGAACAAACACTAATATCAATTTCACCAAGCTGTAGCTTACGCATTAGCTCGCTTTGCTCTTGTAGTTGCATCTCGATTTTTACATGAGGATACTGCGCTAAAAATTGCCCGCAAGATACAGGAACGACAGCACTGGCTTTATTAGTGTAACCAATAACAAGCTTTTCGCTTGCGCAGCCATTTAGTGATTCGAAAAGATGTTGTTTTGTTTCTTCTAGATTGTCGAGGGTTTGTTGCGCATATTCTAAGAAAATTTCACCTTCTTTGGTTAACTTAACGGAGCGGGTTGAGCGAGTTACCAGCTCATAACCAATTTCGTCTTCAAGAGTTTGAATACTCCGGGTTAACGCTGAAGTGCTTATTTGTGTTTTTTCAGCAGCTTGGCGAAAATGCCTTAATACGCCTAATGCTACAAACTGTTCAAGTTGTTCAAATCTCACTTTATATAGTCCCTTGTTATAAGTAAGCCCTACATCCAGGCAATATAATTATAATCTACAGTGGCATAGTAAATTATAGTACCTGTTTTGGGAAGTTCGTTTTACAGAAAAGTTACATCTAGTCAGGGTAACGATCTTTAATCTCAAGGAAAAGTGGTAAATTTTCAAGTAACAAGTCAACAAGATTTGGATCAAAATGTTTCGAACGTTGCTCTTTTATCAATGACAGTGCTTCATCTAAGGGCCAAGCAAGCTTGTAGCAACGGTCGCTACATAGCGCATCAAACACATCGGCAAGGGCGGTTATGCGACCAACAATGTTGATTTCATTGCCAATTAAACCTTGCGGATAACCTGAACCATCCCATTTTTCGTGATGCTGATATGAAATCAAAGCGCCGCAAGTCAGAATTTCGTTACTTGAATTTTTTAAAATTTCGTAACCCACTTCTGCATGAGTTTGCATTATTTTCCATTCTTCATCAGTTAATTTACCTGGCTTATTTAAGATGCTATCAGGAATACTAATTTTACCAATGTCATGTAGTGGTGAAGCGAGCTTGATAATTTCACATTGAAATGGACTGAGTTGTGATAGTTTTGCAAGTAATTCACTATATAAAGCAACGCGCTTAACATGGGAGCCTGTTTCTTTAGAGCGTTTTTCAACGGCTTCACCTAAAATGTAAGACAACTCTTTTTGTGATTCTTTAACCATTTCTCTAAGCTTAAGGTTGTCGTAGGCTAGGGCAATATTGTTCGCGTAAAACTCTAATAGTTGATGATCGGTTGTTTGCAGTTTACTTCCTTTATGAACATATAACATGGTCTCAAGGCCTGCTTTTGTCGGAAAGTAACCAATATAGTCGGTGCTCGTTTTTAATGATGATTTACGCTCATGGGCGTCAATAAATAAACTTTTCACCTCATCTGGAATAGTATTTTGATTCGGCGTTGGCCCAACTCCCGACGCGGCTAATAGTTGAAAATCTTTCGCCGGTGAGGACTGAAAATTAACTGCTGCAGCGCAATAGATTTGTGCGTCATTAATTCCCATTACATTCGTGACGTGACTTAAAATAGTGGATGCAAATTCGTTAACACTATCGCATTTTAAGAAATTAGCAGACGCATTAATAATTTGCTCTAGGCCACTTTTATGGCGATCAATAATTTGTATATCGCGATGCCCTCTGAGTGCAGAATAAAGAAGCGTCTTAATTTTTATAGCCGTTAGTTCGGTTTTATTCTTGTAATCGTTTATATCATAATCACGGATAATCGACTCTTCAGGTGCCTCTCCAGGCTGACCTGTACGCAGAATTAAGCGAATATCATGGTTTTCTATTTCATCGCGAATGTATTGAATAAGCTCAAGACCTGCATGGTTTGTTTCCATGACAACATCGACAAGCGCGACTGAAAAAGGAATATTTTGCTTTAATAACTCTTTTGCTTCGGCTGCTGAATAGGCGTCATAAAAGCGCAGACCTTTATTTTCGAAAGTGAAGCCAGCTAGCACTAATTTCGTAACTTGGTGAATATCTTCTTCATCGTCAACAACAAGAATATGCCAACATTCTGATTCATCAATAGGAACGTTATTTTCTTCTAGCTGCTCATCAGAAAATAAAAAATCTTCCACAAACACACCACTTATTGTTGCATCTCGTAACAATAAGTATAGAGGCAGAAATTTACTCTGCCTTATCAGCTACTGGTTTTTTTTCGATATTTTTTAATTCGATTTCGATGGCATCGCATGAAATGTGGATCTCATACAAAGAGGTTAAAAGTGACATCGCTAAGCAAGCTAGGCTAATCCCAAATAAGATGATGCCTGTGGTATTAAATTCTATAAATAAAGCGAACATTGATAAGGTGCACATTAAAAATGAGGCAACGCCGTATACTTGCATCACTCTTATTAACTTAATGCGCTTTCTTAAGTTGGTAATTTGTGCGACAACAAGAGGGCGAATACTTTCCCCTTCGCGCGCATTCAGTTCACGAATAAGTTGAGCGAGCACCAAAAAACGATTGGTGTAAGCGAGTAAAAGTAAAGAAATCGCAGGAAATAGTAGTCCTGGTGTCGTTAATGTCATGTAGTTACCTTGAAATAAGCATTGCGGCAAAGCTTTTGTAGTTTAGGTTTTATATTTAGAAAAGTAAAAGAGAAGTAATTTGCAAAATAAGAAATTAAATCAAACCGCTAGCTCAGAACCGTTCAAATGGGTACGAGTATTTCAGGCTGAAAACAGCCTTGAAGCGAATATTATTAAAGGGCTGTTAAACAGCAAAGGCATTGAGTGTCAGTTACAAGGTGAGCTCTTACAAGGGGCATTGGGAGAGATACCCTTTGAACAGACGGGAGTTGATATGCTTGTTTACGCATTAAAAGAGCGCCAGGCGCAAGAAATATTGTTAAACTATCAGCAAGTAAAACAATCGGCTCCTGATTGGGTGTGCCCAAAGTGTCAAGAGCTTAACGGATCAACATTTGAACTTTGTTGGTCTTGCGGGACTGTTAAAAATGACGAAAGCGAATAATTTTCAACGCATTAGAGAATTAAACTATTTACAAAAAGCAGTATTAGGTGGTGCTTTGTTAGAACGCATGCTGCCTAATTACAGTTTATTCTGTGAAGCCACAGGGTTTGGTGATGCTGCGGTTTTTCGTAGTGCTTTGAATGTTTGTTGGGAGAAGATTTTACTGCCAAAAAGTAAAATTAGCCTCGAAAAACAAATCGAAAAAATAGAGCCTAATGTGCCTGAACTAACTGATTTTGATATGTTTGGCACTTACCCTGCTATTGATACAGCAACAGCTTTACTGGGCATGTTACACGGCTTAATGGCAAAAGATGACCAAGAGTTTTTGAACATTAGTAAAATTTCACAGGCATCGGTGGCACGTTACATTGAATATCAACTTACCGTTGATGGTGAAGTAGCTGACAATAAAGCAGTTCGTGAACACCCATTAATGCAATATGAAATTGAAGTACTGGCTGAGTTAATTGATTTTGTTGAGCAAATGGGCCGAATTAGCTCTGAAAACGTAAAAGAACTCAAACAGCTTGCGGTATCAGATGGTCAAACCAACATTGGTATTGCAATTTAATATTCAGTAATGCGTATTTTCACTGTAAAATACGCGTTTATTTTTCTTGGCGGAGTAATTGATGCGAATTTTAGGTATTGAATCATCATGTGATGAAACAGGTATTGCCATTTACGATGATGAACAAGGCTTATTAGCACATCAACTGTATAGCCAAGTAAAAGTGCATGCTGACTACGGCGGTGTCGTACCTGAACTTGCGTCACGTGACCACGTGCGTAAAACCTTACCTTTAATTGATGCCGCCTTTGCACAAGCGGGCTGTGGCCCAGAAGATTTAGATGGCATTGCTTATACTGCGGGCCCTGGATTGGTTGGCGCACTCCTTGTGGGTACTTCTATTGGTCGTTCTTTAGCCTATGGTTGGAATATACCAGCGGTAGCGGTTCATCATATGGAAGGGCATCTTCTTGCGCCAATGCTTGAAGAAGACAAACCTGAATTTCCGTTTATCGCGTTATTAGTATCTGGCGGCCACACCATGATGGTTAAAGTATCTGGTATTGGTGAATACGAAGTATTAGGTGAGTCAGTTGATGACGCCGCAGGTGAGGCATTCGATAAAACGGCGAAATTACTTGGGCTTGATTACCCAGGAGGCCCGCGTTTGGCAAAACTTGCTGAGCAAGGTACACCTGAGCGCTTTGTATTCCCGCGTCCGATGACTGACAAACCCGGCTTAGATTTTAGTTTCAGTGGTTTAAAAACGGCTGCGTCACTCGCTATTCGTGATAGCGATGATGATGAACAAACTAAAGCGGATATTGCTCATGCATTCCAAACAGCGGTTATTGATACCTTAATTATTAAGTGTAAACGTGCATTAAAGCAAACCGGTATCAAGCGCTTAGTGATTGCTGGGGGCGTGAGTGCAAACGTGCAATTGCGTGCGCAACTTGAGCGAGTAATGCAAGGTATGAAAGGGCGTGTGTACTACCCGCGCACGGAGTTTTGTACAGATAACGGTGCGATGATCGCTTACGCTGGTATGCAGCGCTTAAAAGCAGGGCAGTTTGCTAGCCTTGATATGAAAACAAAGCCGCGCTGGCCAATAGACTCGTTAGAGGCTATTTAACATCAACCTTCTTCATGTTCAGGGGCTTTTTTCTTAGCCCCTACTTTTGGCTCTTCACCGGCGAGTAAGCGAGTGATATTTGCTCTATGACGGAAAATTATCAACACGGTTAAAAAGGTCACAGGCAACGTATACAAAGGTTTTATCCACCAAGTATAAAGAGGTGCTAACGAAACCGTGACTAGTGCTGCAAGAGATGAGTAGCGCGTGATAGCAACAATTAAGATCCAAGTTGCAATTAACATCCCACCTAACGATAAACCAATGGGTAATAACGTGCCAAAAGCGGTCGCGACAGCCTTACCGCCTTTAAAACTGAAAAACAGCGGGTACATATGGCCTAAACAGGCTGCTACACCAATCAAGCCGAGCATAAGTGGCTCTATTTTTAAGAAGTAAGCACCCCAAACCGGAATGGTTCCTTTTAAAATATCAAAGACAAGAACAAGTACAGCAGGGACTTTTCCACCTAAGCGATAGACATTCGTTGCACCTGGGTTGTTCGATCCGTGACTGCGTGGGTCCGGTAGTTTAAACAGCCGAGAGACAAGGATTGCGGATGAGACCGATCCCAGTAAATAGGCTAAAACTAACATTAGGGCTGTTAACACGCGCTTCCTTATTTTTAAATCTGCACTTTTGGGCTATCATTGGCGGCAAAACCATCTGCCACTATTTTTGAGTAGAACATGTGAGCAATAATGCATCGCATCTACCCGTTATTGTAGGGGTAATTTTTATATATTAAAACAGTATGACAACTTATAGCGCGGATTATTCAAATCAATAAGCGTTTAGTATGAGAGGTGTTTTAATATTTATGTCACTTGGAGTATCAATGGACAAGGTATATATATCACAATTGCATGTAGACACCATTATCGGTGTGTATGATTTTGAAAAAGAAAGTAAACAAAGCCTGTATTTTGATATTGAAATGCTATGTGATATTTCTGCGGCAGCTGCGACTGATGATATTAACCTTGCACTTGATTATGCAAAAGTCAGCGAGCGGGTTATCGCTCATACAACAGCAAAACCAGTAGAGCTGCTTGAAACCTTAGTTGAACAATTAGCGGCCATTATCTTAACTGAGTTTGCAACTGAGCAAGTGACCATTCGCGTGAGTAAACCTGCAGCAGTGCCACAAGCCAAAACGGTGGGAGTCGAAATCACCCGTCGCAAGGCATATTAACATGGCGCAAATTTTTATTAGTTTAGGCTCTAACGTTAATAAAGAGCATTATATTCGTCAGGCGCTTGATGCTCTAAAAGTACATTTTCCTGATTTTATTCACTCATCAGTTTTTGAGAGTGAAGCGGTCGGTTTTGCAGGCAGTAACTTTTATAACTCAGTATTAGGGGCGCAAACTGATATGCCACTACCTGAACTGTGTAAGTTATTGAAAGAAATTGAGCTTGAAAATGGCCGTACCCGTGATGACAAAAAGTTTAGTCCACGAACGCTTGACCTAGATCTTTTATTTTATGATGACGTAATTTGTGATTCGCCTGCACAGTTACCTCGCGATGAAATTACCAAAAATGCATTTGTTCTTCAGCCTTTAGCTGAAATAGCCCCTGATTTTTTTCACCCTGTAGCAAAATGCACGCTAGCAGAGCTATGGGATAATTATAATAATCCGCAACAAAAACTATGGAAGGTGGAGTTTTCTTACCCATGAGTATTATTGAGATAATTGTTTTAGCCTTAATTCAAGGATTGACTGAGTTTTTACCTATTTCGAGCTCAGCACATTTAATTTTACCTTCGCAAGTTTTAGGTTGGCACGATCAAGGTTTAGCATTTGATGTGGCCGTTCATGTCGGTACTTTAGGTGCCGTGGTATTGTATTTCCGTAAAGAAGTGGTAGACATTCTAGGCGCGTGGTTTAAATCGTTTGGTTCACAAGGCGCAACCGATGACAGCCGCTTAGGCTGGTGGATTATTGTCGCAACCATTCCTGCATTATTAATTGGTTATTTGTTTAAAGATTTCGTTGAAAGTTACTCGCGAAATGCGTGGGTTATTGCCACCTCTACTATTGTGTTTGGTTTGTTACTTTGGTATGCCGATGTAAAAGCAAAGCAAGTTAAGAACATTTACCAAATCAATTTTTTCAGTGCGCTATTGTTAGGCTTTTCACAAGTGCTGGCTATGGTATTCCCTGGGACATCGCGTTCAGGTATTACCATCACCGTAGGTTTAATGCTGGGCCTTAACAAGCAAAGTGCTGCGCGTTTTTCATTTTTAATGTCAATTCCGGTCATTGCAGCAGCGGGTTCCTATTATGTGTATCAGCTTGCAACAGCGGGCGAGGCGATTGATTGGCATGCGATTTTACTCGGCGCAGGCTTATCATTTGTATCAGCTTATGCGTGTATTTTCTTTTTCTTAAAAGTTATTGAGCGCATGGGTATGATGCCATTTGTTATCTACCGCTTGTTACTTGGTGTTGGTTTGTTTGCATTCTTAATGCTGTAAATAACCATTCAACTTAATTCGAAAAACACCTCAAATTTGAGGTGTTTTTTATGATGGCTATTTGGCAATACTCTATTGACCGCTAGTCATGGTAAGTAAAGCTTATATTTGGCATTATAACGCTTTAGTTTATCTCTCATTCATTTTGCTCAGGACAGTAGATGCATATTCATATTCTTGGAATTTGTGGCACCTTTATGGGTGGTATTGCCGCAATCGCTAAATCGTTAGGTCATACAGTGACAGGCTCTGATCAAAATGTGTACCCACCGATGAGCACGCAATTAGAAGAGCTAGGTATTACGCTCACCCAAGGTTATGACGTTGCTCAACTAGAGCCTGCGCCAGATATGGTAGTAATTGGTAACGCTATGAGCCGAGGCAACCCTTGCGTTGAATACGTGCTTGATAAAGGCTTACCTTATACTTCAGGTCCTGAATGGTTAAAGCATAATCTGTTGCAAAATTCGTGGGTGTTAGCTGTCGCTGGTACACACGGCAAAACAACAACAGCGAGCATGTTAGCCTGGTTATTAGAGTATGCAGGAATGAAGCCTGGCTTTTTAATTGGTGGGATAGTACAAAATTTTGGCGTGTCAGCACGGGTTGGTGAAACGCCATTTTTTGTTATCGAAGCCGATGAGTACGACACGGCATTTTTTGATAAACGTAGTAAATTTGTTCATTACTTACCACGTACCTTAATTCTTAATAACCTTGAATTTGATCACGCTGATATTTTTGAAGATTTAAACGCAATAAAGAAACAATTTCATCACTTGATGCGTACATTACCCTGTAGCGGTAAGGTTATTTGGCCAAGCCAAGATGAAGCCTTACAAGATGTGATTGAGCGTGGTCTTTGGAGTGAAAGCGAAACGCTGGCAGGTGATTGGGATTACCGTTTACTGAAAGCGGATGGTAGCGAATTTGAAGTGCTACTTGAGGGAGAAGTTCAAGGCGTTGTTAGTTGGCAAGCGATGGGCGAGCATAATGTGAAAAATGCTATCATGGCTATTGCAGCAGCGCGCCATGTCGGGATTGCCGTACCAGTCAGTATTGCGGGCTTGGCTGAGTTTATTTCTCCTAAGCGCCGTATGGAGCTTAAAGCCGATATTAACTCGATTAAGGTGTATGACGATTTTGCCCATCACCCAACGGCAATTAAAACAACTTTGGCAGGGCTTCGTGCAAAAGTGGGCGATGAGAAGATTATTGCCATTTTAGAGCCTCGTTCAAATACCATGAAAATGGGCGTGCATCAGCAAACCTTGATTGACTCACTTGAAGCTGCCGATGAGGTGTATTTATTTGAACCAGACAATTTAAGCTGGTCACTCAAAGAATACGCCGCTGCGGCAGGTATGCATTGTAGCTCTAGCACTGAAGAAATTATTAAACACGTGGTTGCAGGTAAAGCGCCTAAGCAGCATGTTTTAATTATGAGTAATGGTGGCTTTGAGGGGATTCATCAGCGCTTAATTACCGCTCTTGAACACAACTAATCGGTATATGGAGCGTCAAAATATGCAATTTAAAGATAAAATAACCTTAGCTTTTAGCGGTGCCTCTGGTGCGCCATACGGTTTACGGTTATTAGAAGTGTTACTTCAGCAGCAGTTTCAAGTTTATGTGTTGATCTCAAGTGCTGCTCGAGTGGTTTTTGATACCGAATCAAATATCAAGCTATCGGGTAACGAAGATAAAGCGACAGAACAGTTAAGCACGCTTTTTAATGCTGCGCCTGAACAACTAAAGGTGTTTGGTAAAGACAACTGGTTTAGTCCTGTTGCGTCGGGCTCTGCTGCACCGAAAAAAATGGTGGTTTGTCCGTGTAGTGCAGGTTCAGTGTCTGCAATTGCGGTAGGTGCGTCAGATAACTTACTTGAACGCGCCGCCGACGTGGTTATAAAAGAACGGGGGCAGCTGATTTTAGTCCCGCGTGAAACGCCATTTAGCGAAATTCATCTTGAAAACATGCTGAAACTAGCAAGGCTAGGCGTAACAATTATGCCTGCGGCACCGGGTTTTTATCATCAGCCAGAGCAGATTTCAGACTTGGTTGATTTTATGGTGGCGCGAATTTTAGATCATTTAAACATTGAACATACTCTGACCAAGCGTTGGGGTTATGGAGAGGGCAAACAGTGAGCGAAAAAACGATCGCATTAAATATTGAAGGCCTAAAAAAGGTTTATAAAAATGGTGTTGAAGCCGTAAAGGGCATCGACTTACAAGTTCAACAGGGCGATTTCTTTGCTTTACTTGGTCCGAACGGTGCCGGTAAATCAACTACCATTGGTGTTATCTCATCGTTAGTGAACAAAAGCGCTGGCCGTGTCCAGGTGTTTGGGCATGACATTGATACAGATTTAGAAGCCGCTAAGTCTGAACTAGGTTTAGTGCCGCAAGAGTTTAATTTTAGCCAATTTGAAACACTGAACCAAATTTTGGTTAACCAAGCGGGCTATTATGGTGTACCAAGAAAGCTGGCGCATGAGCGTGCTGAAAAGTATCTAAAGCAACTGGGTTTATTTGAGAAAAAAGATAAGCAAGCGCGTACGCTGTCAGGTGGTATGAAGCGCCGTTTAATGATTGCTCGTGCTCTGATGCATGAACCTAAATTACTTATTTTAGATGAGCCAACAGCCGGTGTTGATATTGAGCTACGCCGCTCGATGTGGGACTTTCTTCGCGAGATTAATAAGCAAGGTGTGACCATCATCTTGACTACTCACTACCTAGAAGAAGCTGAGCTGTTATGTAAAAACATCGCGATTATCGACAGTGGCGTGATTGTGGAAAACACCACTATCAAAGCGCTACTTGCCAAGCTCGATAAAGAGACCTTTGTACTTGATTTAAAGCAGCCAGTGCAACCAATTAGCATTGAAGGTTACAAATATACACTAACTGATGACCACACTTTAGAAGTTGAAGTGGCGAAGTCTCAGGGCTTAAACCAAGTATTCAGCGCGTTGACCGAACAAGGTAATACCGTGCTGAGTATGCGAAATAAAGCAAATCGTTTAGAAGAGCTTTTTGTAGGATTATTAGAACAAGGGCGAGGCGAATAATGTTTAAATATGGAGTAGCGCTAAAAAGTATTTGGATCAAAGAGTGTATTCGCTTTTTACGTATTTGGGTGCAAACCTTAGTTCCGCCAGCAATCACGATGAGCCTTTATTTTGTTATTTTTGGTAACCTGATTGGTTCGCGTATCGGTGATATGGGTGGCTTTACTTACATGGAGTTTATTGTACCGGGTCTGATTATGATGTCGGTGATCACTAACTCTTACTCGAATGTAGCTTCAAGCTTTTATTCGACCAAGTTCCAAAAGAGTATTGAAGAGCTATTAGTTGCACCAGTGCCAAATTACATTATCGTACTTGGCTACATGGGCGGTGGTATGACCCGCGGTATGCTAGTTGGCTTAATCGTTACCTGTGTATCATTGCTGTTTGTTGATATCCAAATTCATAATATTTTTGTGATCATGGCGACGGTTATTTTAACGTCGGCTGTGTTTGCGTTAGGCGGACTTATCAATGCAATTTATGCTAATAGCTTTGATGATATTAGTATTATCCCGACCTTCATTCTTACTCCACTGACTTATCTAGGCGGAGTGTTTTACTCAATCAGCTTGTTACCTGAGTTTTGGCAAGGTGTATCGCAAGTGAATCCAATCATCTATATGGTCAATGCATTTAGATATGGTTTCTTAGGCGTGTCTGATGTCGATTTATCGGTAGCTTTTGGGGTACTTGGTTTATTTATTGTGGGTTTATTTACTTTAGCGTTAACGCTTATTAAACGTGGTGTGGGGCTTAGACACTAATGACTGATGCAAATTCGAGAAGTATTGTATCGAATCAGCCTGGCTTACATGAAAAGTTAGACGAAATAGTTTTAAAGCACTTAAGTGCGGATTTTAAAAAGCCGATTGCACAGCACACGCAAGCGGCTTTTGATGAGGTAAATGAAAAGGTTCAAGCGTTTAACGGGCCTATAATCCTTGATTCGTGTTGTGGTGTAGGTGAAAGTACGGCTAACTTAGCTAAGCGTCACCCTGATGCGTTGGTGATTGGTATAGATAAGTCATCTCATCGCTTAGAGAAGCATGAGATAGAGTACAAGCAAACCGATGCGGGCCAGTATATTTTAGTGCAAGCAGACTTAAACGACTTTTGGCGTTTAGCGGTAGCTGCTAATTGGCAACCGACGCATCATTATTTGCTATACCCAAATCCATGGCCGAAAGCAAAGCACTTGCAAAGGCGCTGGCATGGCGCTGCTATTTTTCCGTTTATCATTAAATTAGGCGGTCGTTTAGAGCTCAGAAGCAATTGGGATATTTACGTGAAGGAATTTGCCCGCTCGCTCGAGATTGCAGGACATCCTTGTGATGTTCAATTATATGAGAGCGATATAGCAATCACGCCATTTGAACGTAAATACTGGGCTAGCGGTCAGCAAAGCCACCGTTTAGTGATCAACCTTTAATGAATGTAGGGAGCTGGCGATGAAAAGTGGCTCCCCTGCATTAAATTAATCCCCGCACGAGACAGCGCGTCAGCAATTTGTTCGTTATCGACTTGCTCAGCGATAACTTGCAGGTTTAGCTGATTAGCGTACTTTACTAAATTCTCAATAAACAAAAAGTTATCATTATTACTGTGAATTTGACTCACAAGGTTTTTATCGAGTTTTAAACCATCGATCTCTAATTTTAGAATATGCGGTAAGTTTGAAAAGCCTGAGCCAAACTCATTAATAAACACCTGCGCTCCTTTATTTTTTAAAAGGCTAATAAAGGTTTTTACCTCACTAAAATAAGCAATAGCATCACTTTCATGAAATTGAAAAATAATGTTATGAGGCTGTGGGTAGCGTCTTAGTTGCTGTTCGAAAAACTCACTTAAGCTTGGATCAAGAATATCTTGCGCGGTGATGTTAATGCTCCAGCTTAGGTTGGTTTTTCTAAAATGCTCAACACAACGGGTAAACATGGTACGCCTTAACAGCCCATCCATACGTGAGCGTTTGAGCACCGTCATAAAGTAGTCAGGACTATGAATACGGCCTTGGGCACTGGCTAATCTCGCTAGGCATTGGTAGTGCTCAATCTGCTCAGTGTTGGTATCATAAATAGCTTGAAAGTAAGGCACAATGCGATTGTTATCAAATGCTTCTTTCACCTCTTTGGCAAGCGTTACATTATTTCTAAAGCGCTCTTCGACTTGTTTAAAAACATTTTCATAGCGAACAACTCGCTGATTATTAAACTTTGCTTGCTGTAAGGCTATGTGGGCATTTTCGATAAGCATAAGCTTGTTGCCAGATGCAATGCCTGCATACAAGCTAACGTAAATGAACGGTTCTTTTAACACCGGGATAGCATTGTTGAAGGTGTTAATTATTTCTTCTAATTCTTTGTCAGAGCTGCGCGTTTGCAACAAAGCTATCTTATTCGTGGCAAGGCGATAGGCAAAGCAGTCATTCGGCAAACGTGCTTGGAAGTAGCCAAGTAAACTTGCCATAACTTTATCGCTGACTTCGGTACCGTAAAAACTACTGATATCGTCTAATTCATTAATGACGATAACCGCGAGCTCCATGCGATATTTTGTTGTCTTTTTTAAGTAATACTCTAGCGCTACATGGTTGGCAAAGCCTGTGCGAGCATCTGTTGATAGTGAACGTTTGAGTTGTAAAAAATAGAGGCCTGCAATTAATACTGCTATAAAGAAAAAGAAACAGGCTGTAATTGCTGCGCGAGTAACACTGTATTGCAATTGCTGATTAAAATCGCTAAGTGTTATGTCTGCACCGGTGATGTAGGTCTGGCCGTTGTTATCGACAAAGGTTACGAAAATGCTTTTAAAGTAGCCCCATTGATCTTGTGAAATTTCATAAACAGGTTCTGTTGAATTAAAGGCTTCTTTATTTAATTCTGTTGCTTCAGAGTAGATGTCAAAAAACTCGGTAACTTTGCCTGTATTTTGATCTTTTTGAGTATAGCTTGAAGCACTGAAGTAGACGGTATCATCACGCTTAACCATGGCATAGACATAGGCAAGTTGCATTTGTTTTGCATACTCAGAGAGTGCGCGACTTTTTTCTTTGTATACAGCAGGAGAGATAGCTAAACCAGCATTAACTCGATCATGGTAATCATCACCTAAGATATGTTTTACACTCACAGCAGCATTAAATAATTTGTTATCAACATGCGTGATTATTTCATTGCGAGTGGTTTCATAGGTATAGTAAATGTAACCAAATAAGCTAACAAAAAAAGCGGCAAAGCCATAAAGTAGCCAGCTGGTTTTTTGCATTCCTTTGGGCATAAGTGCTCCCTTAGCTGTTATTACTTGATTATACTGAAAAAAGACTTAATCGATAGTATAAAATTACCGCAAATGTCATTTTTAGATCACTTTTTTGTCATCGAAGACGTGGCTTTTTTGCTTTAGACGAGACATTTTCGTGATATTCCAGTAAAGTTAGCCAATTTCGTAGCAACAGTGCCGCAAAAGTGAAAACGGTGATGTTTCAACATCTAATTCATTTTTAGCTGCTTAGAATGGGTATTAGGATGGATCAAAAGCGTTGTGCCGTCGCCTCAAAAGAAAGCTTGATTCGTATATTTACGGTGCCAGAGGCACCTGACTCAACCTTGAGTAAAATCGAATCAGAAATTTCAAGCAATCTTGCTGGGTTCTTAAATGAGAACATAGCGGCGATTGAGAAGCCCTTGCACGAGATTGAAAAAGATTTTCAGTCGGCCACTATCCCTGAAGAGCCAACTTTCGTCTCTGACTATGCACAAGACATTATGGAGCAGTTAGTTGCGCATTCTGTTCATACTGCAGCACCAAGCTTCATTGGTCATATGACCTCGGCATTGCCGCACTTCGTTTTGCCATTATCAAAACTGATGGTGGGCTTGAACCAGAACCTAGTTAAAATTGAAACATCAAAAGCGTTTACACCCCTTGAAAGACAAGTGTTAGGCATGATGCACCATCTAGCCTATAGTGAAGACGATGCTTTTTACAGCAAGTGGATGCATAGCGCTAAAACCTCTCTTGGGGCGTTTTGTTCAGGTGGCACAGTAGCCAATATCACCGCATTATGGATTGCCCGCAATCGGCTATTAAAAGCCGATGGTGATTACAAGGGAATTGCAGCACAAGGTTTAATCGCCGGTATGTTGCACTACGGCTATAAAGGGTTGGCTGTGCTTGTTTCTGAGCGGGGTCATTACTCTTTGGGGAAAACGGTCGACTTATTAGGTATTGGTCGCGATAACATTATTGCCATCGAAACTGATAAGAATAATAAAGTTGACGTTAATGCCATGCGTAAGAAGGCTTATGAACTCGAAGCGTCAGGTATTAAAGTGATGGCATTAGTAGGGGTTGCTGGCACTACAGAAACCGGCAGTATAGACCCACTAAATGAAATGGCTGATTTAAGTGCTGAACTAGGCTGTCATTTTCATGTCGATGCTGCATGGGGGGGAGCCACTTTACTGTCAACGAATTATCGCCACCTACTAAGCGGTATAGAGCGTGCTGATTCGATCACTATCGATGCGCATAAGCAAATGTATGTGCCTATGGGGGCAGGCTTAGTGTTATTTAAAGACCCTGCTGCTACAGATGCGATTGAACATCATGCCGAGTATATTCTTCGTAAAGGCTCGAAAGATTTAGGCAGTCATACACTTGAGGGAAGTCGCCCAGGTATGGCGATGTTAGTGCATGCTTGCTTACGTGTTATTGGCCGTAAAGGCTATGAAATGTTGATTGACCGCGGCATAGTAAAGGCGCGTACCTTTGCGCAGATGATTAAAGAGGATGAAGACTTTGAGCTTATTTCTGAGCCTGAGCTTTGTTTATTAACGTACCGCTATGTGCCTAAAGAAATTCAGGCCAAAATAAAAGACGCCGACGAAGAGACCAAGCTCGACATCTATGCGTCATTAAATCGCTTTACTGCAAGTATGCAAAAGCGTCAGCGTGAAGCCGGTCGTTCTTTTGTATCGCGTACTCGTTTGACACCTGCAAAATATGACCATCAACCAACTGTGGTATTTCGAGTTGTATTAGCAAATCCGCTCACTTCTAAAGCCATCCTTAAAGATATTTTGGCGGAGCAAAAAGAGCTGGCGAAAACCGATCCGGTATTTAAAAAGTACTTAAGTAAGTACATGGATTAAAAAAGGGAGCGTGATGCTCCCGTTATTCACTAAAGCAGCTTGCTTTAATCATCTTGCTAATTATCTCTTGTGACGGTTTTATTTTTTCCATCGCTAAAAACTCATCAGGCTGGTGGGCTTGATTAATTGAACCTGGCCCCATCACAATCGTTTCGCAACCTAGTTGTTGAATAAAGGGAGCTTCAGTGCAGTAGTTTACAGCAACAGCAGGTTGTCCTGAGATTTTTTCAGCTAGTTTTACAAGCGCAGTATCTGTGCTGCCACTAAATGCAGGGATAGGTTCATGCATGTCGATAACACTCACTGCATTTGGGTATTGGGTATTTATTTCTTCAGCAGCACTTAGCAAAATCGCCTGCAGTTCTTGCACGCTCAAACCGGGCAGTGGTCGCATATCGATGTGCATTTCACAGCAGCCACAAATACGGTTGGCGTTATCGCCACCATGAATATGACCAAGGTTCAAAGTAGGGTACGGAATTTCAAAGTGATCAACTGAATATTTATTCTTTAATTCTTCTTTAATGATTAACAATTTTGTAATCATTTTATGCATCACTTCGATGGCGTTTAAACCACGTTCAGGATCAGAGCTATGACCTGAGCGACCAATTACCCGAATGGCTGTACTCATATGTCCTTTATGAGTGAAAACAGGAGTCATATCGGTTGGTTCACCAATAATACAGCGCGCTGGTTTCAAGTTAGGGTGGCGGCATATTTGTTGCGCACCCGCCATTGTGGTTTCTTCATCGGCGGTTGCTAAGATTAATAAAGGCTCTGTTTGCTTTGTTGCATCAAGCTCACTAATCGCTTGTAAAACAAAGGCAAAAAAGCCTTTCATATCAATACTGCCTAAGCCATATAATTTATTGTTATGCTCGCTGAGTTTGAAGGGATCATAATTCCAGCGGCTATCATCAAATGGCACTGTATCGGTATGACCTGCCAACATTAATCCACTGTCACCTTCACCGCGTTTTGCCAATAAATTATAACGGCCTTTACCTTGCTCCAGTTCTGTTATTTCGCAAGTAAAACCGAGGCTTTCACACCAAGAGGCAAGCAAGGAGATCACCTCTTTATTGCTCATACATAGTGAATCTTCAATTGCACTGATTGAAGGCGCTGCAATCAATTGCTGGTACATAGATAAAAAAGACGGTAAAGACATAAAAAATCCAAAAATAATTATTCAATCTAATTGCATAACAATATAAAAGTATTTATGATGAATATCAATTCACTTTTTAAGCATAAATATTAGTGTAACTGTACTATGAACACAAAACGACGATAACCTGATTTCATTACTTTAGACAGTGTTTTTATTCGCTTTTCAGCGAGAAGTTTTAGGCGTATCGATAAATAGATTTAATAGGTAAAAGTAAGCAATGAATGTAGTGATTATTGGCGCAAGTGGTTATAGCGGCGCAGAGCTAGCAAGTTTAGTTGCTAAGCACCCTAAATTAACCCTACAAGCATGTTATGTCTCAGAGGGCAGTTTAGATAAAGGTAAATTATTAAGTGATTTATATCCTGAGCATTTAGGGCTGTTAGAGTATCCTTTACAAGCACTAACAACAGCTGCTTACAAAGATATTGAAAATAATGCTGATTATGTGTGCTTGTGTACTGATCACAAAGTAAGTGTCGACCTTGCGCCACAATTTTTAGCTATGGGTAAAAAAGTATTCGACCTTTCAGGTGGTTTCCGTTTAGCTGGGAATGAGGATTACCAAACTTATTACGGTTTCGCACATGAACACCCTGAGCTTTTAGCACAAGCTGCATATGGTTTAGCTGAATGGAATAGTGATGCGATCAGTAAAGCAAACCTTGTTGCTGTAGCGGGTTGTTATCCGACAGCAGCGCTTAACGCATTAAAGCCCCTTAAACAAGCAAACTTACTGGCTGAGCAGCCTGTTATTGTTAATGCTGTGTCAGGTGTGACAGGCGCTGGTAGAAAAGCCAGTGTTAATACGCATTTTTGCGAAGTATCACTTGCCCCTTATGGTTTATTTAATCACAGACACACGCCGGAGATTGAGCAGCATCTTGGACATCCAGTGTTATTCACCCCGCATTTAGGTAATTTTCCACGCGGCATCCTAGAAACCATTTATGTGCAGCTAAAGCCAGATGTCACTCCTGAACAGGTTAAAGAGGCATATCAAGTTTTAGCCGATGAGCCATTGATCCGCTTATTAGGTAATAAGATCCCAAGTATAAAAGGTGTTGCAAAACAACCTTATGTAGATATTGCATGGCAACAAAAAGGTCAGCAATTAATTGTAATGTCTGCGATTGATAACCTATTAAAAGGTGCTGCAGGCCAAGCGTTGCAATGTATTAATTTAGCGATGGGTGAACCTCATCATACAGGCCTTAGCGGAGCACTATGATGAAAACATGGGTTATTAAAATTGGTGGTGCAGTATTAAACACTGCCGATGCAGCAAAAGCATTGTTCGATGTTCTAGCATCGCAAGAACACGCTAATTTTGTGATTGTGCATGGCGGTGGAGCGCTTGTAGATGCATGGTTAAAAGAGGCGGGTTTTGTAACTGCAAAGCACCAAGGATTACGCATCAGTCCTAATGAACAAATGCCTTATATTGTCGGGGCACTTGCAGGTTGTGCTAACAAACAGCTTATGAGTCAAGCTATCGGTGCGGGCCATAAGCCTGTTGGTTTGAGCCTTTATGAAGCGGGCGTTGTAGTTTCAGAAAAACTCAAAGTATTAGGCCAAGTTGGTCAATGTAGTGGAAGCTGTCATAGCGTGTTACCGAGCTTATTAGAACAAGGTCGCTTACCTCTTGTTAGTTCAATAGGCTTTGGAGAGGACGGTCAGTGGTATAACGTAAATGCCGATGAAGCAGCCGCAGCCATAGCGAAAGAGCTCAATGCAGAGCTTATTTTTATGACTGATGTAGAAGCTGTACTTGATGCAAATAAGCAGCCATTACATCAATTAAATACGCAGCAAATCGATACACTTATCCTTGAAGGAGTTATTCAGGGCGGGATGGAGGTCAAAGTAAAGACCAGCCTTCTTGCTGCCCAACATTTACGACGTGGTGTGTATATCTCAAGCTGGCTAAAGCCAGAAAACTTAGTCGCTTTATTACAAGGCGAGCACGTAGGAACGAAAATTACACCATAGGTATTTCATGTTAAATCATTTTTTATCGGGTCTAGAGTTAGACCAAAAAGGCGCACTTAAACTTCTTAACCTAGCGCAAAAAATTAAAGCAAATCCTGCAGATTTTAGCCAAGCGCTTGCAGGTAAATCAGTGGTTACTTTATTTGAAAAACCTAGTTTACGTACCCGTTTATCATTTGATATTGGTATTAATAAGCTAGGTGGTCATGCGGTCTATCTTGATTCACAAAATGGTGCCATGGGCGCACGTGAATCAGTTAAAGACTTTGCACTTAATATCTCAACGTGGGCAGATGGTATTGTTGCTCGTGTATTCGAACACAAAACACTTACCACTTTGGGTGAGTTTTCAAGCGTACCTGTTGTTAATAGCTTGTGCGACTTATATCACCCATGCCAAGCTTTGGCTGATTTCTTGACTCTTCAAGAAGTACATGGCGATGTTAGTAAACTTAAGCTAGCTTACTTAGGTGAGGGGAATAATGTAACTCACTCACTGATGCTATTAGCAGCCACTTTAGGTACTGATTTTGTGGCAGTTTGCCCTAAAGGTAGCTCACCTGATTCGCAAATTCTTAAGCAAGCTGAGCAAATTGCAGCGATGAATGGCGCCTCTGTAATGGTCAGTGACCGAATTGAAGCGGCAGTTGGTGCAAATGCAGTCTATGCTGATACGTGGGTTTCGATGGGTGATAAAACACCGCTTGAGCAAGTTAAAGCTAAGTATATGCCGTATCAGCTAAATCAGGCATTGCTTGAGAAGACTGGCGCACAAACTGTGCTGCACTGTCAGCCGGCTCATCGAGAGTTTGAAATTACCTCTGAGGTAATGGATGGCCCGGCATCAAAAATTATTCAACAAGCAGAGAACCGTATGCATGCGCAGAACGCTCTTCTTGTGACATTACTAAATCCAAATTTTGTTTAAGGAACACCAATGAGTTCAATTAAAAAAGTCGTATTAGCCTATTCTGGTGGTCTAGATACATCGGCAATCGTGCCTTGGTTAAAAGAAAACTATGGCTGTGAAGTAATTGCCTTTGTTGCTGATGTAGGTCAAGGCGCAGAAGAGCTCGAAGGCGTTGAAGCAAAAGCGATTGCTTCAGGTGCGTCTGAGTGTCATATAGTTGATTTAAAAGATGAAATGGTAAGTGATTATATTTACCCAACATTAAAAACTGGCGCTATTTACGAAGGTACGTACTTACTAGGTACGTCTATGGCTCGTCCGATTATTGCTAAAGCACAAGTTGAAATTGCTCGTAAAGTAGGTGCCGATGCGCTTTCGCATGGTTGTACGGGTAAAGGTAACGACCAAGTGCGTTTTGAATCATGTTTCGCAGCCCTTGCACCAGACCTAAAGGTGATTGCACCTTGGCGTGAGTGGGACTTATCAAGCCGTGAATCATTACTTGATTACCTTGCAGAGCGTAATATTCCGTGTTCTGCTTCTGCGACAAAAATTTATAGCCGTGATGCAAACGCATGGCATATTTCACACGAAGGTGGTGAGCTTGAAGATCCATGGTGCCAACCAAGTGATCAAGTATGGACTTGGACTAACTCTCCTGAACAAGCTCCTAATGAAGCTGAATATGTGACATTAAATGTTGTTGAAGGTGAAGTGGTTGCTGTGAATGGTGAATCACTAAAACCGTATGACTGCTTAGTTAAATTAAATAACATTGCTGCGCCACATGGTGTTGGTCGTGTTGATATCGTAGAAAACCGTTTAGTAGGCATGAAGTCGCGTGGTTGTTATGAAACGCCAGGAGGCACTGTGATCATGGCTGCATTACAAGCTGTCGACGAACTAGTGCTAGATAAATCAAGCCGTAAATGGAAAGAAGTACTAGGCGGTGAGTTTTCACACTTAGTGTATGACGGTCGTTGGTTTACACCGTTAAAAGACTCAATTTTAGCGGGTGCGGAGTCTCTGGCTAAATTGGCAACAGGTGAAGTAGTACTGAAGCTTTATAAAGGCCAAGTAACTGCGGTACAGAAGAAATCTCCAAACAGCCTTTACAGCGAAGATTTTGCAACCTTTGGTGAAGATGATGTTTATGATCAATCACATGCAGAAGGCTTCATTCGTTTATTCTCGCTTTCTAGCAGAATCTCAGCACTAACGAAAAAGTAATTTTATTATCGCCCCGCTTTGCGGGGCGATAGCCCAATTTGGAGACAGTTCAATGGCATTATGGGGCGGACGTTTTTCTTCGGGTCCAGATGAAGCGTTTAAACAATTTAACGACTCACTTCCTTTCGATTATCAGCTTGCAGAGCAAGATATTATTGGCTCAGTTGCATGGGCCGGTGCTTTAAAGCAAGTTGATGTTTTAAATCAGCAAGAGTATGACGATCTTGTTGCAGCACTGAATACTTTGTTAGAAGAAGTTAAAGCTAATCCACAAGCTGTAGCAGTTGCAGGTCATGAAGATATTCATTCATATGTTGAGTCAGCACTGATTGACAAAGTAGGTGATTTAGCAAAGAAACTGCACACCGGTCGTAGTCGTAACGACCAAGTTGCTACAGACTTCCGCTTATGGTGTCGTGACACCGCAGAGCACATCTTAACAGCAATTAGTGACTTAAAAGCGGAGTTTGTTGCCTTAGCTGAGCGTGAACTCGGTACGATTTTACCGGGCTACACACACTTGCAGCGTGCTCAACCTGTGTTATTTAGCCATTGGTGTATGGCTTATGTTGAAATGCTTGAGCGTGATGAAAGCCGGTTAAATGATGCCAAAAACCGTATGAATTATTGCCCATTAGGTAGTGGTGCATTAGCAGGTACTGCGTACCCAATTGACAGGCAGGTTCTTGCCGAGGGGCTAGGTTTTACCGGGGCAACACGCAATAGTCTTGACGCTGTATCTGACCGTGACTTTGTGGTTGAGCTATTAAGCTGTGCATCAATTTCGATGATCCACTTATCGCGTATGGCTGAAGATCTGATTTTTTATAATTCAGGTGAAGCAGGCTTTATAGAGCTTTCAGATGGCGTAACCTCTGGCTCATCATTAATGCCACAGAAAAAGAACCCTGATGCATTAGAATTGATCCGTGGTAAAACAGGCCGTGTTTTTGGTGCATTTAGCGCCATGATGATGACATTAAAAGCGTTGCCACTAGCCTACAACAAAGACATGCAAGAAGATAAAGAAGGCTTGTTTGATGCAATGCCAACTTGGCTTGCTTGTATTCATATGGCGCAAGCATGTATTAAAGGTATCAAAGTAAAAGCTGATAAAACGCTTGCAGCAGCTAAAGGTGGACACTCAAATGCGACCGAGCTTGCGGACTATTTAGTTGCTAAGGGAATTCCATTTAGAGAGGGTCACCACATTGTAGGAACCTTAGTGCAAATGGCTATTGCCCAAGGGAATAACTTAGAAGATTTAAGTTTAGAAGAATTTAAGTCTGTGCATAGTATTTTTGAGTCAGATGTTTATCCTGTACTAGAGATAGATGCTTGTATTAAAGCCCGCCGAGCTCTTGGTGGCACTTCATTAGAGCAAGTGTCGAGTGCAATTAAGCAGGCAAAAAAAAACAGCAAATAACGGTTCGTGATGCTAACTTAGGTGATGTTGAATCGATAGCAAAGCTTATCCAATATTGGGCTGCGGTAGGTGAAAACCTTCCGCGAGCTAAAAGTGATATGGTTCATTCAATCAACGAGTTTGCTGTTGCACAATGTAATAACAAAATTACTGGCTGCGCATCACTATATATCTATGATACCGGTCTTGCCGAGATCCGCTCGTTAGGCGTTGATCCACAAGCAAAGGTGTCGGGACAAGGTAAGCTACTTGTTGAGCACTTACTTGTAAAAGCCAAAAAATTGGCGCTTAGCAGGATCATTGTACTTACGCGTGTGCCAGAATTTTTTGCAAAGCAAGGGTTTAGCCACTGTAGTAAAGACAGCTTGCCCGAGAAAGTTATAAAAGACTGTGAGCTTTGCTTACGAAAAGATAATTGCGATGAAGTTGCAATGGAATTCATTTTAAAGCCAAGTACTAAAGCGGTGATCCCGTGTAAAAGCGTGGCTTAAATTCCCTGGATAGAAAAAACGCACGGTTACCCCTGTGCGTTTTTTTATGTCTAATAATAAGCTGAAGATCAAAAAGATCATATGTTAACGAAAAGTTGGATCGCTAATTGCTTTTAGATTAGTGTGGTGGCAACATCACATTAATGCACAAAAAAGCGTCAAAAAAATGAGAACGTTAAGAAAGCTTACATTCAGCATGTAAAGTCAAGGTGCACAACAGTTAACTTAAAGGAATTATCTTATGCAAATTTCAAATAATAGCCAATTGCAAATGCAGGCATACAGCCAAATGCAACAAACTAAGCCAGCTTTGGAACAAACTACTAGTAATAAAACCCTGCAATCTGATACAGTAACTTTATCAAATGAAGCGCTTTCTTTATCTGGTGGGGCTGAGATCCAACGCGGTGGCGGTGGTCTAGTTTTTCCAGATAAAAAAGAGACATAATTATTGGAAATAAAAAGTTAGATGTATTTTGATTTAAGCTCGCTTGGTTTACATTTCGATACGATTATAGTTTTAGGGATGCTACTCGCATTTTTACTTAATTTGTTTTTTTATGTAAGTGAGCTTAATAAAGACAAGTCTTTATTAATAACATCTTTTTTCATGGCTGTTTCTTATTTCAGCAGCAACCACTTTATTAATCTTGAAAGCTCTAATACTAACTTATACATCGAATGGTTTATATACGATGTTATTACACTCGCCTTCATTCTCATATCTCATTATTTCTTATCTAAAACATCAATAGCAGCAAAATATATTTATGCAGGGTTAGTAGTTAATAGCGTTCTTTATGCTCTTATTCATATTGATTTAATAGTTCTGTGGAATAGAGAAGTCTGGTGGTTTTGGACTTTTTACTCTATTGGAGTTAACGTTGTTGATTTTTTAATGATTGTAGCTTTAATCACTAACAAAGATTTTCTGTTTATAAGTAAAATAAAACGTAATTTGTTTGGCAATCGTAAAAAACATAAACTTAACTATAGATAATAAAAATTTTATCCGTATATAGCATTTAGCTTAGCTTCTTCCCTGATACAAAAATTTCTTGTAGTGGCATTTCTCTTTCTATGAATTTCAATAGTTTATTGGTAAGCATTCAGCAATCATTCGGTACTTATCTAGCCACATTTATCATGTGGAGTTTTTTGATGGCTTTCTTATTCAATTTGGTTAAGAGATCATCACTTGTTCATACAGATAAAACATTGATGTGGATTTCTTTGGCAATTTTTCTGTCTTATCTAATGACAGATCCTTTAGTATCTATGGCTTTCGAGATAAAGTTTCTAGAAAGTGCTTCAGGTTTTATTCTCTGGTGTTTTCTAGATTTAGCATGTTTATTCATCATTATGTTCGTGACTCGAGGTAGTTCTATTGAAGATTATCCCGCTAAGTTGTATGTCATTGTTGGGCTGCTTATAAATAGCACTTTGTTCTTTTTTTTATACATAGATGTTGATGTGAATGGTAATGATGAAAGGTGGTTTTTATGGGATTTATACACGGTCACTGTTAACTTGATGGACATAACAATGTTAGTAGCATTACTAACTAATAAGGATTTTTTTAAGTTCGTGGCATTGTTCAAGCTTGTTAGACGTAGATTATTTAAAGTTAATATCGAATGCTTAAATTAATCCAAGAAAACTTTGGGGTCTATCTCGCCGCATTTATTATGTGGGGGTTTCTGATGTCTTTTTTATATAACATGGTGAAGAAGTCGTCTACGCCAAATGGTGACAAAACACTAATGTGGATGTCGCTGGCACTGTTTATCTCTTATATGATGAGTGATCCATTACTAAATATAGCGCTAGGCTATAATATTCTAGACTCGAGCTTTGCTTATATGATCTGGGCTGTTTCGGATCTACTAATACTTTTAATTATTAGCTTAATTGCTCGTGGCAGAAAGGTAACTTTGGTGCCAGCAAAGCTCTATATTTTTACTGGGCTTTTGATCAACACATCGCTTTTTTTAGGTATGTATTATGACATCAATTATGCCTATACGGGTGATTGGTGGTTCTGGAGCTTTTATACGGTTACAGTCAATGTCATGGACATCATGATGCTCATTGCACTTTTCTCTAATAAAGACTTTTTGGGGCTGGTGCGGCTCTATAAGGGTTTAACAGGTCAAGCTAGGCTAGCTTGACCTCAATAAGTTAAAAGCGGTATTCCCAACTGGTTCTGAGGGCCGTGTTGGTTTCGTTGTTATCGTTTAATTCATCTCTTGAAATTAATCCAGTTACTTTCCAAAGACCGCTGAGTAATGCTTGTTGATAGCCTACTTCTAACTGCAATTGGCTACTCTTAATGATATTTTCACTATCAATCCAGCGTAGTTTAGCATGTCCGCCATAGCCGTTGAGGGTGTGATAATAAGCCCCAAGCACTGCTGATTTACTTTGCTCTGGTGTTGAGCTGCCAATTAAACGCGAGCGCTGAGTATAGCTGCCTGAGCCATACACACAGTCACTGGCAATATTACATTGTTGCTGAGTATTCGAGTATTCGAGATACGTTTTTAGCAAGCTATCAGTTGTACCAAAGTAGCTTTCAAAGCCAACGGTGTAAAACGGCTCACTTGGTGCCAAACCGCTTTCGTTGCGGCCCATTAATTCACCATATACGGCAATAGGAACTGACATTAAAGTGGTTGAGTATTTAACATCAATCCCTGTTAAACGATGCGTTTGCTCGTTATTCTCAAGATTAATAGGAGCTAATTCTGGAGTTGTTAAATAGTCAGACCCAGCTGTATTAACAGCCACTTCTAAACCATTTAAAGGGGTACTAGCAAACCTCAACGCCCAATAATCACCTTTGTCGCTTGTATTCAAATATGGCTTTTGTTTGGCATAAATACCAGTCAGTTGCCAATTACCAATAAATGATAACCAACTAGGGCCTACATATTGAGTATTCGCTCTTGTAAAGCGTAAACCTTTCATGGGAGCTGCATTATTTGAAAGTAGTAACGCGTTATCGTTACTTGGTCCCCACCAATGACTGACTTGTTCGGCACTGAGTGACCAATTACCAACCAGCACCGCTAAATAGCTATCTTGGTAGTTTACATGCTGTTCGTCGAGTGCATCATCTGCGTAATTAACACTCACTTTTGCACTTACACGTTTACCCGTTATTGAACCGTAGCTATTAACACCGCTTTGCTGTTGATGGCGTTTACCAAACCCTTGTTGAGTATCAGTGCTGCCATTGTAGTTTAGTCGAACCCCTGAATCTGTTTTTTGCTTGGCAATATTTAACGCGTGTTTCACATGTTGATAAGCAAATTGAGACTGTTCATCAAGTTGATTGCTATCTACAAGGCTAAGATCGCGAGCAATACCTTGCCACATCAAAGGGTAGCTATTTATAGGCTGTTTAATCACACCTTGGTTAAATAACATCTCGATTGAGGCGCGTAATAATGGATCGTCACTTTCAACCCAAGGGCCTGCTATAGTCGGTGTCGAGACCATAAAAAAGGCCCCTAGGGTAAGTATTTTTTTTAGCTTCATCCGCGAATTTTTTCCTGTAAAGCTTTAGCAACAATAGGATCAACAAACTCGCTAACATCACCATTGTGTCTTGCTACTTCTTTTACTAAGGTTGATGAGATAAACGAATTTTTTTCGGCGGGTGTTAAAAATACACTTTCTAAATCAGGGTTAAGTCGACGGTTCATATTGGCTAATTGAAACTCGTAATCAAAGTCAGAAACAGCTCGAATACCGCGAATGAGCACTTCAGCTTTATGGTCGCGAGCTAAATCTGCTAATAGTCCAGAAAAACCAATTACACTCACATTATCTAGGTGTGCCAAGATGTTATTAGCAAGTTCAACGCGCTCATCAAGTGTAAAACACGGTTGTTTACTTGGGTTGTGCGCAATAGCAACGATGACATGGTCGAACATTTTCGCTGCTCGGTGAATTAAGTCAGTATGGCCATTTGTAAGTGGGTCAAATGTACCCGGGTATATTGCAGTAACGTTCATAACTATCAGCGATTTAGAAATTTGCCTGCTATATTAACAGTGTTTTAGCCTGTCTGCAGCTTAGAAAATACGCGTATCTTATTAGATTGTAAAACCCATCTAAGGTACTGCACCGATTGAGGTTATTATTTTTCAAGGTAGTATTTAATTGTCACGCATTTGTTTATACTGCTTGGCTTAGCAGGGCAATAGAATGCAATAACCACAACAACAGAGTAAACAGCATATGAGTACAAAGGATAAAATCATACACACCAGCATCGAGTTATTTAATCGCCACGGTGAGCGTGCTATTACAACCAACCATATTGCTGCACATATGGGCATTAGCCCTGGTAACTTGTATTACCATTTTAAAAATAAAGAAGACATTATCCGTCATATCTTTGCTTTGTATAGTGAACATTTACATACGCATTTTAAACCCTTGTCTCCTGATGATGATGCACTTGAAAACCTAGCAGGTTACCTTGATTCGCTGTTTGAACTGATGTGGCGTTATCAATTTTTTTATGACAACTTGGGCGATATTTTATCTCGCGATGAAGTATTAAAAAAAGATTACATTGATTTTCAAGCGGCGTTGCTAGAGCAAGTGAAAGAAGTTTTATTAGCACTTCGTGCTGGCGGTATCATCTGTATTGAAGATGATGATGTTACAGAGCTTGCACACATGTTAAAAATGACGGTTAGCTTTTGGACCCCGTATATAAAGGCGCGTCGCTTAAGTGGTGAGTTAGCAAGGGAAGATATCTACAATGGTATTTTAAAAGTGCTATTGCTGTTAAAAGCGCATTGCACAGAGCAGCATTTACCACAGGTAAATCAGCTAAGGGCAAAATATTTAGCGCTCAGCGAAGCCTCAGATCCTGAACAATAACCCCAGCCAAGCAGTTTATTTCCTAGACGCTATAATTTTTGTTATAATCGCGCGCCCTTGAGGTTGGTATTGCCTTGGGGCGTGTGAATCCCACAGTCTAAGAGTGAACTATGCTTAAATTTATCGTCAAATTACACCCTGAAATCGCTATCAAGAGTAAATCTGTTCGTAAGCGTTTTACCAAGTTATTAGAAAATAACATTAAGATCGTCTTACGTCGTGTTGACGAAAAAGTACAAGTTAGAAACAACTGGGATAATATTTCGGTTGTGAGCCTTTTAGATTCTGAGCAAGTTCGCCTAGATATCATCGATGGCTTAAAACGCATTCCGGGTATTGTGCAATTTATCGAAGTTACAGAAACAGACTTTGATTCGTTAGACGATATTTATCAAGAAGCCCTTGAGCTAATTGGCCACACTATCGAAGGTAAAACATTCTGTGTGCGTTGTAAGCGTTCGGGTAAACACGATTTCACTTCTAGCGATGTAGAGCGTTATGTTGGTGGCGGCTTAAACCAGCATGTTGCAGGTGCAAGCGTAAAACTATCCCATCCTGAAGTAACCATTCGTTTAGAAGTGCGAGATGATAAAGCGTATATCGTTACTGAAACTCACTTAGGTATGGCAGGCTTCCCGTTACCAACACAAGAAGATGTACTGTCGCTTATGTCGGGTGGCTTTGACTCAGGTGTAGCAAGCTACCAGATGATCCGCAAAGGCGCACGAACTCACTTCTTATTCTTTAACCTAGGTGGGGCAGCTCACGAAATCGGTGTTAAACAAGCCAGCTATTATATCTGGAAACAGTTTAGTTCTACCCATAAAGTAAAGTTTGTCACTGTAGATTTTGAACCTGTTGTAGCTGAAATCTTAGAAAATGTAGAAAACAGTCAAATGGGTGTGGTGCTTAAGCGTATGATGATGCGTGCAGGTAGCCAAGTTGCAGAAAAGTTAGGTGTGCAAGCATTAGTAACAGGTGAAAGTATTGGCCAAGTATCAAGCCAAACACTGGCTAATCTAAGTGTGATTGACCGTGTAACTGAAACTTTAATCATTCGCCCGTTAATCCAACACGACAAGCAAGATATTATTAATATTGCTCGTAAAATTGGGACCGCAGAAATGGCAGAAAGCATGCCTGAATACTGTGGTGTGATTTCTAAAAAGCCAACGGTTAAAGCCAAAATTAAAACGATTCTTGCCGAAGAAGCTAAATTTGATTTTGACGTGTTAAATATGGTTGTTGAAAATGCCCGTGTGATGGATATCCGCGATATCGACACCGAAGCTAAGCAAGAAGTAAAAGAAGCCGAGTCTGTATCTGATTTACCAAAGGGAGCGGTTGTTGTTGATATTCGCTCACCTGAAGAAGAAGACGCAAATCCACTTGAGCTTGAAGGTATTGAAGTTGTGCATTTACCTTTCTTCCGCTTAGCGACTAAATTTGGTGACTTACCAAAAGATAAAGAATATTACTTATACTGTGCTAAAGGTGTGATGAGTCAGCTTCAAGCGCTGATCTTACACGAAGAAGGCTTCAGCAACGTTAAAGTGTATCGTCCGTAAGGGATGGTGATAAAAGCGCGACAGGTTCGCGCTTTTTTAATGCCTGAAATAATTGTCAGAAGCTAGTAACTTTACTCTTTCCTCTAGTAGCTAGCTTTTTATTTTTATCATACTCAGCATGGCTTGGTTATACGGTGTTTTTACACCTAGCTTAGCGCCTTGTTCACACACATAACCACAAATTGCATCTATTTCTGATTGTCGGTTATGGCTGATATCTTGCTGCATAGAAGAAAAGTTTTCTGCAGTTGCAGTCATCACCGAGTAGGCTTGATCCAGTGCTTCGCAAAGCTTTACATCAACACCTTGTTTATTGGCTACCAGACATGCTTCACTCAGTAAATTAATGATGCGAGTGCTAAATTGCGGTGCACGGAGTTGGCCATTTTTAACGTTATGGATTGCTGTTAATGGGTTAATGGCAATATTGACTAACAGTTTTTGCCAGCGCAATGAGTGAATATCATCACTCACTGAAAAGTGTGGCAGGCTGCTAAATAGATGGTCAAGTTCATTGAGTTTTTCAGTTGCTGCTGCATTACATGCGCCAAGCACACTTTCGCCATTTCCTGTGTGGTTTACACTATAGGGCGTTGCTTTAAAGCCAGCTAAACGAGTTGTTAGAAACGATAACCCTTGAGTGTCTAACAGTTGGGCATTAAGTTCATCGACATTACCCATACCATTGTGAGAAATAACAAGTTGGCAGTTTTTAGTAAGGTAAGGTTTTATTTGCTTAAAAGCTGCTTGCACCTGAAATGCTTTAACAGTAATTAATACCAAGTCAAAGGGCGGCGATTGATTTAATTCTGCATAATTAATAAGGCGCGCTTTAATAGGGTGTGATTTGCCATTACTTGCTTGATAAAAACGCGTGGTCAGGGTTGGCTTACGAGTCAGTAATGTGATGTCATGTTGTGCAGATAAAAAATGGCTAAATAGCAGGCCTATTGCGCCATCACCCACTACTAATAAATTAGCCATTACGTTGCTTACTACCTAAATGAAAGCCAAGCTTTATAGCAAAATAGCTTACAGCACCAATAAAGTCAGCGATAAAGTCACCAACTGAGGCTTGGCGATAAGGCAGCATATCTTGCATAAATTCAATGGCGGCTCCGTAGCCTGCTAACAGTAAAATTTGTACCATTAGAGGTAACTTAAATGCCTTGTCCATCACCAAAGCGAGTGTGAAGAAGATACCAAAGTGCGCTACTTTATCGACGTGAGGAAACAGGTTGCCAACCCCTTTAATTTCTTTGGCAAATAAAATCGTAAAGCCAATAATGCTGGCTAAAAAGATAACTTGGTAAACACGCCTTGTCACAATAACCCCTAAAAATGCCGAAATTGAATGGCCAGTATATCAAACAATTTTTGCATCGCACCTGAACAAATCGGATAAAAATAGAAAGAATCGACAAATAAGCGTTATAATTGCCAACCATAAACGAATTTAAAAAAGACTATGTTAGGAGAACCCCATGCCTTCATTTGATATTGTTTCTGAAGTAGAAATGAACGAAGCGCAGAATGCAGTAGATAATGCAAAGCGTGAACTAGAGACGCGTTTTGATTTTCGTGGTGTTGATGCATCAATCGAACTAAGTGACAAAGTAATTAAGTTAAAAGCTGAAGCACCACAGCAAGTGATGCAACTTTTTGACATTCTTGCAGCAAAAATTTCAAAGCGTGGTTTGGATGTATCTAGCCTTGAATTAAGAGACGAGTCGCGTAGCGGCAAATACGTAATGCGTGACGTTGCACTTAAGCAAGGTATCGAAAAAGACGTAGCGAAGAAAATCGTTAAGTTAATTAAAGACTCAAAAATCAAAGTACAAGCCGCGATTCAAGGTGAAGAATTACGTGTAACTGGTAAAAAACGTGATGATTTACAAGAAGCAATGCAAGTTGTTCGTGCTGCTGATTTAGGTCAACCATTCCAGTTCAAAAACTTCCGCGATTAAAACTTATAGCTTTAAGCTGTAAGCCAGTAAGTTTCTGAGCTTTACAAGGAGCGTATCATGAGACGAATATTAGGTTACAGAGAAAAAGATATCTTCTAGCTATTTTCAGCTAGAGGATATTTATGTCAGTAAAAAACAAAACAATTGACCGTAATAAATACGGTAAAATAAACAGAAAATACACAGGTCCACACAGTACTTATTTTTATCAACAAACACCAAGTTGGTGGGTAAAAATGACGATGACTAAGCCAAGAAGACGCTTAAATAAAGCACTTTGCAAGCGTGTGATGAATGGTGCTGACCCAGAAGGAATTGTTTTTCCGTTAGGAAACTCAAAACCTCATGAGTATTTCTGGTAATTATTTGTTTGATAAAAGCCAATCACCATGTGATTGGCTTTTTTACTTTCGGCTTACGGCTTACAGCTTAAAATTTGTCTTTAGCGGTATAGCCGTCCATTGACATTCTTCCCTAAAATCATCACAATAGCAGCCTATTTTCAAGGTGCTTGCTGTATCTACAAAGATACGTGTTATTTCAAAGGGTGAAATAGTCGCAAGATAATCGGGAAGTCGGTGCGTTTTCAGGGAGAAAACAATGCCAACACTGCCCCCGCAACGGTAATGTGTATGCCATACATACGCAGAGTCCGGAGACCGGCCTTGAAGTAACTTACTATTTGCGTGTGCGGTGGGCACAGGCTAGGGGATATCATGCTAAATAAATCTGCGTTAGGCGTAGCGATTGCTGCTGCGTTGTCTTTTTCTGTATCTGCTGACGAGCAATCAATCGAGCACATCACAGTTACTGCCAATAAATTCGAACAATCAATTAATGATGTATTAGCTAGTGTTACAGTTATTGACCGTGCTGATATTGAGGCAAGCTATGTTCGTGACTTACCAAGCTTACTGGCAACTCAAGCTGGCTTTCAAATTAATGCCAATGGTGGTTTTGGGCAAAGCTCAGGTGTTTCATTACGTGGTGCAAGCTCTCGCCATACGCTAATTTTAATTGATGGTGTACGCACCGGCTCTGCAACACTTGGCTATAAAAGTATTAGCAATATTCCTTTAAACAGTATTGAGCGTGTTGAAGTAATTAAAGGCTCACGTGCTGCTGTATATGGTTCTGATGCGCTAGCTGGTGTGATCAATATCATTACGCGTAAAGCACAAAATACGACTTTAGATGTTACTTTTGGCTCAGACTCTTACCAAGAGTACCAAGTAGCGACAGGTGGTCAGTTTGCGGGTGTTGATGTGGCCGTTAATGCCGGTTATGAAAAAACAGATGGCTTTGATGTCCTTCAAGGCTTAGCGCCAGATGAAGACGGCTACGAGAACAAAAACCTTGGCTTTAACCTAGGTTATCAAAATGAGCAGTTAGGTGAGTTTTTAGCGCAAGCACAATACTCAGAAGGCGAAGCACAATACGATAGCGCTTATAGCCCTGCAGACAGCACTGTAGAAAAAGGCGAGTTCGAAAATTACCAAGCTTCACTAGGTTGGAAAAAAGCTTTCGAAAAACACAGCCATGCCATTGATATTGCAATATCAAGTGATAGTTCAGATGACTCACGTATTGATTACACTGGCGCGACAGTAGTCGATAAGTTTGAAACTGAGCGTGAGCAAATTGATTACAATGGCCAATACTTTTTCAATCAAGCGCTGACTCTTAGTGGCGGTTTGAATTGGTATAAAGATGAAGTGAACACTAACTCAGGTACTTACTTAAAAGACAACCGTGAAGTATTCGCTGCGTTCATTGGCGCTTATTATGATGATGAACAAGTACTTGCAAACCTAACTGTCCGCCAAGATGATGACCAGCAGTTTGGTGATGAAACCACTTACACAGCCGCTGTTGGCTATCACTTAAATGACATCGCCACATTCCGTGTAAGTCAAAGTACTGGTTTTAAATCTCCAACTTTTAATGACCTATATTATCCAGGCTCGGGTAATCCAGAGTTAAACCCTGAAACATCAGATAACCAAGAGCTAGGCCTATCACTCAATGTGAATGATATTAGCCTTGATATTGCGATTTTCCGCAGCGAAATCGACAACAAAATCGCCTGGGCGCCAAATGCAGCAGGGCAGTGGATCCCAACTAATATAAACGAAGCTCGCCATGAAGGTGTTGAGTTTAGCTTTAAAAACCAAGTGTTTGGCTTTGATCACAGCTTTAACTTCACTTACCTCTCTGCTGAAGATACCGAAACCGGTCAGTCACTAACCTATGTGTCAAACCACAGTGTGAATTGGTCATTACATAAAGCATGGGGTGATTTTGATGCCGGTATTGATATGCAATACCGTGGTGACCGTGATGGCAAGCTAACTCACTTACCTTCGTATACGTTATGGAATTTAGTCGGTCACTACCAAGCGACTGACAACTTAACTGTGTCTTTACGAGTAGAAAACCTATTCGATAAAGAGTATAACGCCGTTGATGCCTATGGCACTGACTTAGATGGTGACTTTATCAACGACGAGTTTTATTACTACAACACGGCCGAGCGCCGCTTGTTTGTAGGTGCCCGTTATCAGTTCTAATAATAAGGAAAATTATTAGTTCTGCGTCTAAAAGCTCGCTACCTACTTAGCGAGCTTTTTTCATTTTAGTTTATCAGCGAAGTATTGACCGAATTTCTCAAGTTTAGGCGCGATAAGGATACTGCAATAACCTTGATTCGGGTTTTCATTGTAATAGTCTTGGTGATATTGCTCTGCTGGGTAAAAGTTCGATATTGGGCTAAGTTCAGTGACAATTGGCTCACGAATTTGCTTCTGTAAAGCTGCTATCATCGTTTGCGCTTCAGCTTTTTGTTGCTCAGTATGATAATAAATAACACTACGATACTGTGTGCCTACATCGTTGCCTTGTCGATTTAATTGTGTGGCATCGTGTAAAGTAAAGAACATTTCAAGAAGGGTATTATAGCTCACAATACTGCTGTCAAAATCGAGCTGAACAACCTCAGCATGACCCGTTAAGCCAGTACATATTTGCTGATAACTAGGGTTTTCAATTTCACCGCCTGCATAGCCAGAACTGACATTAAGCACGCCTTTCACTCGTCTAAATGCAGCATCAATACACCAAAAGCAGCCACCGCCAAAAGTAGCTATTTGTATGTTGTTATCCATCGTTTATTCCCTCACTGTTTTGCTGACTATAGCTGAAAAAACAAAACGCCGTAAAGACGGCGTTTTATTGTTGCTTAAAGACAGTTCTAAATTTCTTCCAACGGTTTGTCTTTAGCTTGTTGTTCTAACTTGCTTTGTAAATACTCAGGCGACTGAGTATTACGGGCTAGGGCAGTATATGCTGCTGGCACAACAAATAGAGTTAGTAAGGTTGCCACTATTACACCTGTAAATACCACCACACCAATTACCATACGGCTCTCTGCACCCGGGCCACTTGCAAGTACCAGTGGTACCGAGCTCATAACTGTGGTCAGTGAGGTCATAATAATCGGGCGTAAACGCTGCGTTGCCGCTTGGGTAATCGCTTCGTTAAATTCAACGCCTTTATCACGCAGTTGGTTGGCAAACTCAACGATTAAGATACCGTTTTTCGCGCTTAAACCAATCAGCATTACGATACCAATTTGGCTGTAAATGTTTAGAGTGAGATCTGTGTACCAAAGGCCAAATAATGCGCCAACTAAGCCAAGCGGAACAGTCAACATAATCACAAATGGGTGAATAAAGCTTTCAAACTGTGCAGCAAGAACTAAGAAAGTTACTGTGAGCGCAAGAATAAACACATAGGTCATTGCTGATGCGCCTTCATAGAACAGTTGCGACTCACCTTTATAGTCAATTGCACCATCGATGTCGTTTTCTTCAGCGGCAACTTGATTTAAGAAATTAAGCGCTTCTTCTAGGGTATAACCATCGGCTAAGTTTGCACTTAACGTAATTGCGCGCATACGGTTATAACGATTTAAACGTGAAGCGGTGGCTTCTTCTTTTAAGGTAATTAAGCTATCTAGCGGCACTAATTCGCCACTGCGTGATTTTAAGTAGATATTTGAGATATCGGTCGGGTTCGCAAAGTCTTCTTTAGTACCTTTAAGTATCACATCGTATTCTTCACCACGGTCAATAAAGGTTGTTACGCGGCGCTGCCCCAACATGGTCTCGAGAGTGCGGCCTACATCAGACACCGAAACCCCTAAATCCGCTGCTTTGTTTTTATCAATGTTGATTAAAAACTGCGGGAATGTTTCTTTATAATCATGGTCGATTCTTACCAAGCCTGGGTTTTTCTCTGCACGCTTAATAATGCGGTCTCGCCAATCGGCTAGTTGGTCGTAATCATTACCTTGCAGTACAAACTCAATAGGACGTGATGAGCCACCGCCGCCAATACCACGGCGCATAATTGCAAACGCACGCACATCAGTTACTTCGGTCATTTTACTGCTTATCTCGTCCATTACTTCCCAGGTTGAGCGCTTACGCTTATCCCAGTCAGCCATGCCAATGATAGCAACACCACCTTGACCACCCCAGCCAGGCACACGAACAAGCACTCGGCTTAATTCGCCAGACTCAGAGTAAGGCATTAAACGTTCTTCAATTTTCGCCATGTTGGCTGCGTTATTTTCATAACTTGCACCCTCAGGGCCACTCATCATGATAAAGAAAGTACCACGGTCTTCTTTTGGCGTAAGCTCTGATGGCACTTTTTGGAATAGCATAAAGCTGGCAACACCGGCCAAAATCATGGTTAGTAGTAAGCTCCACTTACGGCCCATATTAGAAGTAAGTGAGTTACGATAAGCATTTTCGATTTTGGCGAAGGTTTTATCCATCCACTGGCTAAATTTACTCTCTTTTTCAGAAGCCTTGAGTACTTTTGAACACAGTGCCGGAGAAAGTGTTAATGCCGTAATACTAGAAAAGAATACAGCAGCACTAACAGCCATCGCAAACTCGGTAAATAAAGCACCAATACGGCCATCCATAAACACCAGCGGTACGAACACAGAGATGAGGACGAGGGTAGTGGCAATAATCGCAAAACCAACTTCACGAGCACCACGGAACGCAGCCAATAAAGGTGGCTCGCCTAACTCAATGCGGCGGTGAATATTTTCTAGCATAACAATCGCGTCATCTACCACTAAACCGATAGCCAATACCAGTGCTAGCAGAGTTAATAAGTTGATTGAGTAGCCCATAGCAAGCAAGAACATAAAGCTACCCACTAACGCAACAGGTACTGTCACAGCAGGGATAAGCGTTGCGCGAATATTACCTAAAAATAAGTAGATAACTAACACAACCAGCGCCATTGAAATCGCAAGCGTTCTATATACTTCGTCAATCGATTCTTTGATGAAAATTGATGAGTCGTAGCTGTCTTGAATAGTGGTGCCTTCTGGCAAGTTACGCTTAATTTTTTCGAGCTCAGCACGGGCGTTATCAACTACGGTAAGCGTGTTCGCTTTGGCTTGTTTTACAATACCCAAACCAATCATGTTACGGCCATTACCACGGAACAGGCTTTCGTCGTCAGCAGCTTCTAAATGAACATCAGCTACTTCACCTAAACGCACTAAATAGCCATCTTCACCACGTTTAATTACTAAATTTCTAAAATCTCGCTGATCTTTATAACTACGCGCAGTACGTACTGTAAAATCACGGTCGATAGATTCAATTTCACCGGCGGGTAATTCAACGTTTTCTGTACGTAATGTATTTTCAATATCGCTACTGGTAATGCCGCGTGCAGCCATCGCTTTACGGTTTAACCAGATTTTCATAGCGTATTTACGCTCACCACCAACGCGCACGTTAGAGACACCATCAACAACGGCTAATCGATCAACAATAAAGCGTTGTGCGTAATCAGATAACTGCAATGAATCCATGGTGGTACTGTTTAGTACGAACCATGCGATTGGGCTTTCATCACTGTTTGATTTAGAGACCTCAGGCGGGCGAACCTGCTCTGGTAAGCTATCAAGAGCACGGGCTACACGTTCGCGTACATCGTTAGATGCGGCATCAATGTCGCGGCTGATATTAAACTCAATGGTGATGTTAGAGCGACCATTACGGCTTGATGAGTTAATGCTTTTGATGCCCTCAATACCCGAAATGCGATTTTCGAGTACTTGGGTGATTTTAGTTTCGATAATTTCTGCACTGGCACCGGTATAGTCAGTGCTTACACTAACTATTGGCGTTTCAATATCAGGGTATTCACGCAGTGGTAGCATTGAAAATGCCACCAAACCAAAGGTGAGTAATAACAGGTTTATTACGATCGCAAAAACCGGGCGTTTAACGCTAGTATCTGTAATTTTCATGGTTTATCCCTTGATACTAACTTTACTGCCGGTACGAATTTTAATAATGCCCTCGGTTACAACTTGTTGACCATTTTCAAGACCTTTATCAATAGCAACCCAACCGTCATGACGACCAGCAACATGTACTTCTACTTTGTTTGCTACACCGTCTTCAATTTGGAATACGTAGTGTTTGTCTTGTTGAGGGATTACGGCTTTTTCTGGCACCATTAATGCCTGACTTGAGCTTAGCTCCAATGCGGTGTTTAACAGCATACCAGGTCGTAATAAACCGCTTTCGTTAATAAAGCTTGCGGTGACTTCAACGCTGCGAGTAACAGAATCTATGCGCGAGCTGATGTGGGTCACTTTACCTGTGAAGGTTTTATCAGGATAAGCATCATTTTGCGTCATCACTTTCATACCCAGTTGTAATTGCGCTAAGTACTTTTCAGGTACTTTAAAATCAACTTTAATGATGCTGATATCATCAAGGGTGGTGATGTTGGTAGTGTTGTTAACGTAAGTACCGATAGAAATTTCGCGCTTGCCAAGTAATCCTGTGAAGGGCGCTTTGATGGTCATTTCAGCAAGCTTTGTTTTTGCACTTTCAAGTTGTGCTTCGGTTGCGTCTACGCGTGAAAGTTGCTCTTCTAATAACGATTTAGCGGTTGCTTGCGAGCGTGAAAGCTCGGTTAGACGGTCTAATTGGCGTTTTTCTTCGCGTAGGTTGATACTTAACTCTTTAACGGCGAGTTCTTCTTCTTGTGCTTGTAATTGTACGAGTTTTTGACCTTTACTTACTAAGTCGCCATCATTGAAAAAGATGTCAGTAACATAATCGTTTTGAGCGCTTCGTATGTAAATAGCCTGATTGGCACGTGCGCTGCCTATTGCTTCAATAAGCACTGCGTTTTCTTCAGCGGTGACTGTGTGTGCTTTTACTTGCGTTGTGCGATCGCCAAAATTTGATTGCTCGCCTTGACTTGAAGGTAAGTACAAATAAATACATAACCCTAGCAATAGTGTGATAATAAAAGGAAAAAGAGCTTTACCGGATTGTGTAGAATACATCATCGTGTTACCAGAAAATTAGTTGAGAGTAGTGTACAAAATTAGTACGTGCCACGTATGTCAGATATCTCGTTTATTTGTGAATTTGGCGTAAAAGTTAAAAGTTCGGCAAATTTGTTCCTTTTATGAGATGAAAAGAGAGGTTTTGGTGTGAGTAAAGAACCAAAGTGTAACTATTGTTTAACGATCCGAAAGATAGTTTTGGTCACTATTATTATGTTTATTTTTTATTTTTCGTTTTATGGATAAGCAAGCCCCTATTTTGCGAGTGCGAGCCCAAGCATCTCGACATGGTATTGAATGTTTACTTGTTGGGGGCATTGGGTTGGTGTTTATTATGTTGATTAACCTGCTTAGGCCAGGTGAGATCAGCATTATCGAAATATTTTTAGCAACAAGTTGTATTGCCGCTATTTTCATTGGCTTTTTAAAGACTCAAGAGCCATATTATAGTTTTACTTTTTCTGGGAAATTACTTATTTTTCATCATAAAGCTGGCAATTGGCAGCTGAATCGCGATAATTTTTACCAAAGTGGTATACCAAAAGTGCATCTAGACCTCGAATACCTTGAGTTAAACGCAGTTGGTATTAAACTCAATAATATAGATGAATTTTTAACGCAGCTCCCTCCCAGAATTGCCGGGCGATTATTGATAGAGCAACGTCATTTATTTATGCAAGTTATTAAAAATCATTGCAAAAATGGCGATTGCCCATCAGAATGGCTTATAGAAGACACGGAATACACTGCCCCAAGTGGTCAGCTTTACAAAGGATTGATTGCTATGTTTGCTAATCGCACGCAGCATTTAAGGCAATTGACTGGATATGATTTATTATTGCCTGCCAATGTTCTTGATACTGACATTTGGCAATTTAGTGCAGATTTAAATCGTTGGAAGTTAAACCCAAACAAGTTTATTAATACTCGCTTAAATAATGAGCAGTAGGTGGTAGTAAGTAGGAACAGGCTATGAGTCAAGAACGTGCTTTTATTAAAAGCGGTCGCAACACGATTATTCATAAAGATAAGAAGCTCGACTTGGTGATCGTCAATGGCGAAACTCACCCACGAATTAAAGTGACCCAAAATGGCCTAGAGCCGTTCAAAGATGAACTGCCAAAAAACCGCCGTGAAGCCAAAGAACGTTATTTAGAAATGGTTTATATTTCAAGCACTGATGTGTTTGCAGAAGAAAAGCGATTACTGTTTATTCAAGCCCTTGATGGCAGAGAGTACAAAGTAGACTACAGTAAAGTCGGTACTAAATTGTTTGTCCGTATCCACCAAGAAAGTTACCTATAACCCTTAGCTTGGCACTTAATTTGCTTATTACTTCCTTATTTGTCAGTTCCTAATAAATTGGCGTGGTTAATTTAAGGTGGTAAATATGAGATTAGTGCTTCTTACCTTTGTTGCATTAACGGCACTATCGGCCTGTGGCGGAGGAGGTGGTTCAAGTGAAACCCCACTTGCAGCGACTGTTAATGCTGGTCTTGATCAGCAAATTATCGAAAAAAGTGAGTTTACCGTTTCTGCGAAGGGCTCTCCCGCTGATGGTACGTTTACATGGCAACGCGTCAGTGGTCCTGTTATTGAAGGCTTTCCAGCACAAGGAGCTGAGCAAACACTGACTGCTCCCGATATTAAATTAGATTCAGAGCTTATTCTGAGAGTTAATTATCAAACGACGGATGGGCAACTGGTTTCTGACGAGGTGAGTATTTTTATTACCTCTAATAATCAATTACCTGTCGCTGTAATCACTCAAATTGCCCCTGAAGAGCTGCCATCACAGTATAACGACACAATCGTACTCAGTGGTGCAGAGTCAATCGATATTGACGAAAATGGCTCCGTTGACAGCTATCTTTGGAATAAACTCGATGGCCCAGAGCTCATCGTTGATAGCTTTGAAAATCAAACAATCAGTTTTACCCACCCATTACTTGAATCAAATACGCCAATTACTTGGCGACTCACGGTGACTGATGACGAAGGCGGTTCAGCCAGTACCGAGCAAACATTTACCTTAAACAAAACTCTTGAAGTGATTATTGCCAATGCCGGTGAAGATCAACAAGTAATTGAGTTTGATACGGTCACTCTTGATGCCAGTGGTAGCGAAATTGTTACCGCAACAAAAGAGTGTTTTTGGCAGCAAATGAGTGGCGAAACAGTCACTCTTGCTAATCAAAATCAGTGTATTACCACTTTTGTTGCCCCTGATGTTGATACCGATACCGAGCTTAGCTTTGAAGTAACAGTAACAGACAGTAAATCGCGTAGTGACACCGACACGGTGACTATCGATATTAGCCCAAAACCGCTTGGTTTAATTAACGATACTGGCATGAGTGATTGCTATAACAATTCACAAAAAATAAACTGTAAGAGCGCTGATTTTCCAGATCAAGATGCGGATCTTGGTCGCGATAGCGTTGCAAACCAACTGGATAAAATTGGTCAGGGCGATTTAGCATTCGATTTCACAAAAATGAATGAATTTGCTGATGAACTACCTGATGATGCGACCACATTTAGTTGTGTTCGAGATAACGTTACAGGATTAATTTGGGAAGTAAAATCCCCAAGCACAGCACTGCCTCCAGCCACAACAACTCGCGCTGCGACTAACCACTATACTTGGTATTTAACGACTTCAAACGGCATTCAAGCAGGCAGCGTTCAAGGCGCTGCAAATTCAACTTGCCCAAGTGCAACATCGTGTGGTTTACAAACTTATGTAAATGAAGTGAATGCCACTGACTTCTGCGGCGGAACGAATTGGCGTGTTCCTACTTATACTGAGTTACTCGGGTTACTCGATTATGCTAAACAAGGTGGTACAAGTTTACTATCAACTGAGTTTTTCCCCAATCAGCCAAATGCAATGCAATTAAGTACTGATGGCAGTGCATTCATGCCGTACTGGACTTCACAAACTGCAGCGGATGGTACCAGTTTGTCGCAAGCTTATATCATAAATATGAGTAACGCGAATGACTTAGCTTATCCAAAAGGCAACACGGCTTTTGTGCGTTTAGTAAGAACTCCGGGAGAGTAAAATGATGAAATATCTATCTGCAGCCGTTACTTTACTGGTTAGTGTACCGAGCATTGTCAGTGCTCAGGTCTGTTATGATGCAGCAACCGAAACAACCCCAACAAGCCGCTTTGTCACGCATATCGATGGTACTGTTAGCGATATTAAAACGGGTTTGATGTGGCAGCGTTGTACTTTTGGGCAAAGCTATAATAGCGATATTGATGCATGTGAAGGCACCAGCCAGCAATTAACATGGGGTGAAGCGCTACGTGGTGCTAAAAATGCTACATTCGCTGGTTATTCTGATTGGCATGTTCCTAATATTAAAGAACTTGCAAGCATCTTAGAGCATAGTTGTGTGCAGCCTAGCATTAACGAAACAGTATTTTTATCAACTAAGCTGCAAAACTACTGGAGTAGCACATCCGGTATAACTCGCAGTGATTTAGCGTGGGTGTATCAGTTTGATAAAGGTATCAACAGTTTACATGCTAAAACATCGGATATTTATTTACGCCTTGTACGTTACGAGAAGTAACGACTAATGGCGCTGAGCCGCGCTTGTTCGAGCGCGGTTTTTATATCGGCCCCTTTAATACCTTGTGCGATAAATTGCTGAGGGTTAACAGCCTTTGCTTGATTTGCTGCAAGTGTTAACGACTCATGGCATGGTACGGGGTGCTGTAAACTGATTTCTAACACTTTAAGTACCTGTTGAAAACGCTCTGGGCGTCGCCATAAATCAAGCTGGTTAAAGCAGTTAAAAACCTCGTCGCAACTAGGCTGTTCGCTAGCTAAAACCGCTTGATGGGTTTGCGCGTTAATAGCCAGATCGCGTACTTCATTCGGTAAGCGAATTGTATTTGCGATACTGTTAATTTCCTGACTAGATAAACTTAGCGTTACTTGGCTGAATAAGAGTGCAGTATCATGCAACTGATGGTTATTAGCATAATCGAACCGAGCTTTGAGTGTTTTATAAGTATCCTCATTCCACTGTTTTTCAAGCTCTGCACTGATCACACTCAGGCCACCAATACTTGCAAGAACATTTAAAAAATCGCTAAATGCACCATCGCTTAATGACTTTTCACACTCTAACCACACTCGCTCTGCAGTGAGGGTTGTAAGCTCACCCGCTTTAACCATAGCAATGAGCAACTGTTTAGTTTCGGGGGCAATGGTAAAGCCCAAGTAATGATACCGAGCAGCAAAACGCGCTACACGCAATATCCGTAATGGGTCTTCGCTAAATGCATCGGATACATGACGTAATACACGCTTTTTGATGTCATCTTGGCCACCGAATGGGTCAACTAAGCTGCCATCTTCGGCTTGAGCAATGGCATTGACGGTTAAATCACGGCGAATTAAATCTTGCTCTAGAGTTACCTCTGGAGTGAAATCACAGATGAACCCTGTATAGCCTTGCCCTTGTTTGCGCTCGGTGCGAGCAAGTGCATATTCTTCTTTGGTTTTTGGGTGCAAAAACACCGGAAAATCTTTGCCAACTTGTTGGAAACCTTGGTTTATTAGCTGTTCAGGTGTGGCGCCGACAACCACATAATCGCGTTCTTTAATTTCACGACCAAGTAGAGCGTCTCTGACTGCTCCACCGACTAAATAAACCTGCATAGATCACCTTCAATTTTGTGTTTTCAGTATTTTACGTTATTTGTTCAATAAAATGCGAACAAGGTTTTAAGTAGCGTTGTTTTTTGCCATTATAGGCGGTGATTTTAAACGCAAGGAATATCACGGTGTATTTAAGCTATTTCGGCTTGTCAGAAAAACCTTTTTCGATTGCCCCCAATCCTGAGTATTTATTTCTGAGTGAACGCCATAAAGAGGCGTTGGCACACCTTACTTATGGACTCGGTGAAGCGGGTGGCTTTGTGCTATTAACAGGTGAAGTCGGTACAGGTAAAACAACATTAATAAGAAGCCTGCACGAGCAGTTGCCTGAAAACACCCAAGTAGCGCAAATCCATAATCCAGCTTTGTCGCAGCTAGAGTTGCTTGCCAGTATTTGCGACGAACTGAAAATTGATTACGACAGTGACAATGCCACATTAAAAACCCTCACTGATGTGATTAAAAAGCACCTTGAGGCAAATAACCAAGCTGGTGGCCATACCATCTTAATTATTGATGAAGCGCAATTACTCGCACCAGATGTACTTGAGCAGTTGCGCTTACTGACCAACATCGAAACCGATCACAAAAAGCTGCTGCAAATTGTGTTAGTAGGGCAGCCAGAGCTACAGGAGCTTTTAAAACGTACTGAACTTCGACAACTTGCCCAGCGTATTACGGCACGTTACCACCTACTGCCACTGACTGAAGGGCAAGTATTTGCCTATGTCAAGCACCGCTTGTTTAAAGCGGGCACTGAGCAAGCCTTGTTTTCAGGTGATGCGTTAAAAGCGATTTATCAAGTTACTCAGGGCGTACCTAGATTAATCAATTTATTGTGTGAGCGTTGTTTGGTGGGGGCTTTTTCGCAGCAAAAACTTACCATAGACAGTGAGCTTGTGATGCGTTCAGCCGAAGAGGCATTGCCGCCAACCAGCACTGAAGTTATACCTAAAGGTGCTCGAGAGCCGAGCTATGTATGGCTTTACCCTGTTTCATTTTTAGCCGTATTAGGAATGGGTATTGGTTTATCCTACCTAATTTAACGAGTGATCAATTATGTCATTACTTTTAGATGCAATAAAACAATCGGCTCAACATGAGCAAACAGCCGTTGATCACGATCAGGCTGCTTTACAGCTTAAACAGCAGCAAGAGTTAACACGCTATAAGCGTTTAGCCTTTTCATTTGGGTTATTACTGGCTGCAATTTTAACGCTAATGGCTGGTTTTTCGATTGGTAAGTGGTTACAGCAAAGTAAGCCATTTGCTGAGCAGCCAGCACTAACAAATGAGAATGAAAAAGTACCCAGTGTGACAGCTGAAAATGTGTCGGGTTCTAAAGATCAAGAGCAACTTCAAACAGATAACTCTGTAGCTAAAGTACCGTCTGGTTCGCAACCTGTGGTGGCACAACAGCAAATGATGCAACAACCCCCTCAGCAACAAACCATGATGCAGCAAGTTCCTGTACAAGGTGCTCAGCAGTACCAATGGGTACAAGTGCCTGTAAACACAGTGCCAGTTTATGCAAATCAAGCACAGCCGCAATATGCTCAGCCAGTGTATCAAAATCAAGCCGCTTATCAGCCGCAGCCACAGTTTTCGCAACCGATGCAAATGCAGCAAGCTGCACCACAACCGACAAATAGTAATGGCATTGATTACAGTAAATACAAGGTACTTGGTAAGCCTCTTGATGAGAACGCCAATAATCAAACTAAGCAAGCTGAGCCTGATGATGAGTTAAACGAAGTGTCGGATTCGTTAAAAAAAGCTTTTGCGCAAGCGGTTCAGGATGTTGACCAACAACGTTCTTCGCAGGTAACGCATAGTACTAAAAATTCGTCTTATGCTGATCCGATAGAGCTGCTCCCTGAGTCTATTCAAAATGCAATTCCAACACTTAAATACCAAGCGCACATCTACGCATCTGAGCCATCAAAGCGTTGGATAAAACTCAATGGTCGTGAGCTTTATGAAGGTGATAATATCGGTGTGTTATCGTTAATCGAAATCACGCCAGAGCAGAGTTTACTTAGCTATGATGGCTATGAATTCACTTTAAAAGCACTGCAAGACTGGCCTGAGTAGCCAGTCATGATGAATCAAGCTTAAGGTAGAATTGAGCTTTTGAAAAAACGGATTAGATCGATGTTAAATTCACTCGGTCTGACCGCTGCTTCAAGGCTGTCGTGGCAGCGACTGTTTGCTAAATCGATATCTTGTACTTCTGTATATCGGGTATGTTTAGCGTGATAAAAGACTTTCACTTGAGGTTTAAGTGGGCTTGTTGGGTTGCTGCGAGTAACCACACCAAGTTTTTGGCTTTCTAGCCTTACCAATGTGCCAACTGGGTGAATACCAATGCATTGAATAAATTTAGTGACCAAATCACCATCGAAACTATCTGGGCAGCCATCTTTTAATATTTTGAATGCTTTGATTGGTTCCATTCCTGCCTTGTAGACTCTTTCTGCGGTCAATGCATCATACACATCAACAATCGAGGCCATACGTACATACAGGCTTATTTCATCGCCACTTTTACCAAAAGGATACCCACTACCATCTAAGCGCTCATGGTGAAAGCCTGCAATATCAACGGCAATACCACTGAGACCAGACTGCTCTAATATTTCTTTGCTAAAGCGCGCATGATTTTGAACGAGTTGGTACTCTTCATCAGTCAATTTACCTGGTTTATTGAGTATTTTATCGGGGATATTAATTTTGCCGATATCATGAAGTAATGCACCGGTGGCAAGTTCTTGAATAATCGATTTTTCGATACCTAAATGCTTTGCAAAAATGCTGATCAAAATAGACACGTTGATTGAATGCTCAAGTAAGTAAGCATCTTTTTCTCGCATGCGAGTGATACAGGTTAATGCATCTTGATTTCTAAACACAGAATCGATAAAACCGCTTGCTAGCTCTTGAAAAGGGGCAACATCAATTTTGTTTCCTTCTCGAATGTCTGCAAATGCTTTGCTTTGGAGTGATTTGGCTTCTGTATAAAGACTATTTGCTTTTGTCATCTCTGCCGACATACTGTGCGTAGTGTGCCATGGATCGAATGGCTCAGAAGAGACGGCTGGTGCTGCAGGTTTTGGTTTTTCAGTGATTTTATTGTCACTATCTAGATTTAGCGTTTTATCAGGATCGATTTCAATTTCTAAAATACCAGCTTGCTTAAGCTTATCAATACTGCCTTGTGTTTTTACCCAACCTTGGTTTTTTATACGGATCTTGCCTGTCTGTTTTGTCACGCCGTGAACAAACATGCCAGGTTTAAGTTGATTGATAGGGAGTGTTTTCAAGGCCTTTACTTCTGCTCAGATACAATACTATTAAACTAGCAGAAAATGTGTATTTCAGTAAATATTAATAGTACTTAATGGTGTTTTAAACTGCAGGGCAACCTTAAAAACGACTATAAAAAAAGCCCCCAGCTGATAAGCTGGAGGCCCCTAGAAGTGACAATAAGTTAGATAAACTTATTTACTCGTCGTCTTCAACCAATGTCATAAGTGATGTGTTACCACCTGACGCTGTCGTGTCGATACTGATTGTTTTCTCAGTTAGTAGACGTTTGATTAGCGTATCGTAGTACTCAGAGCTAATTACCGGCAGGATTGCACCTTTACGTTGTGCTAACTGCTGGCTGAAATAGCCTAAGCGAGATGAACGCGCGGCAACAACGGCACCAGCAAGGTGAGGATGCGCTAAAATAGCTTGTAACTGATTAGGTTTAGCTACTTGGAATACACCCTCTGCAATACCTGTTGAGATAAACTTATCTTTAAACGCCACAGCTTCGTCATAGAACAACTCTGAAGCAACAGTGATAACAGTATTACCAGCCGCAAGTGCTGTGATAATAGAAATTGCCCAGAAGTTAAATGACGTACTCTTATCTGCATAACATACTACGCAACCACGTGGTTCTAAGTGTAGCGTGTTTGACTCACCCGTAGGCCCAGGCAACACAGTATGTTTACGCATGTGCTTTTCAAGACGGTTAAGCTGCGCACGTGCATCAGCAAGGGTTAATGCTAAGTCATCAGCAAGCTCATCAATGATTTCAACGGTTGCAACTTTAGCAAGTAATTGACGCACAGCCGAAACTCGGTCATTTAACGGTGTTGAACGCCAGATCTTCTCATCACGTAATGAGTTTTCCATTAACTTAGCAACTTGCTCAGCCGCACCTGAATAGTGGTGAGTATCTAGCTCATCAGGTGTTAGGTTTGTCATTTGCACGTTATCTGGTGATGCTTTCTCTTTCACTAGACGTTGTAAGTAGTTAGGGCCACCTGCTTTCGGACCAGTACCTGATAGACCACGACCACCAAAAGGTTGAACGCCAACAATCGCACCAATCATGTTACGGTTGATGTAAACGTTACCTGCACGCGACATTTTCGCTAAGTATTCACAACGCTCTTCGATACGTGAATGCACACCCATCGTTAAGCCAAAGCCAGTGCCATTGATTTGATCAATCACGTTATCAAGCTCTGTACCTTTGAAACGGATGATATGTACACACGGGCCAAATACTTCACGTTTAAGCACAGATAAGTCTTTGATCTCATATAGACGAGGAGCAAAGAAATAAGCGCCATTTTCGTTGTTATCAGGAATTTCACACTCATAATGAAGTGTTGCGTTACCTTTTAGGTATTCAACATGTTCATTTAAATTTTTCAGTGCTTTTTCGTCGATTACAGGACCAATGTCAGTCGAAAGTAACGAAGGATCGCCAACATGTAGCTCTTTTAATGCGCCTTTAAGCATTTCGATAATGCCATCAGCAACATCTTCTTGTAAGAACAATACACGGAGTGCAGAACAACGTTGACCGGCACTTTGGAAACCTGAGCTGATCACATCGTCAACAACTTGCTCTGGTAGAGCCGTTGAGTCAACGATCATACAGTTTTGACCACCGGTTTCTGCAATTAGTGGTACTTGAATATCGTTACGCGCAGCAAGTGTTTGCGAAATAAGTGTACCTGTTTCTGTTGAACCTGTGAACATAACAGCTTGAATTCGCTCATCAGGAACAATTGTTTTACCTACATCGCTACCACGTGCGATAACAGGTTGTACAACGTGCTCAGGTAAACCAACAGATAACATAAGCTCGATAGTACGTAAGGCAATTAAGCTTGTTTGTTCAGCAGGTTTTGCAATAACTGTGTTACCAGTCACGATTGCAGCAGCAACTTGGCCTAAGAAGATAGCTAATGGGAAGTTCCATGGGCTGATACATAAGATCACACCACGTGCTTCAAAACGTTCATCTTGTGCTAATTCTTCAGCTCGAGCTGCGTAATAGCGGCAGAAATCAACGGCTTCACGAACTTCATCAATACCATCTTTGGTAATTTTACCCGCTTCTTTAATACAGATAGCAACTAGCTCATCGTGATGACGTTCTAGAATATCAGCAATACGGCGTAGTAAGTTAGCACGCTCTTTAACCGGTGTTTGTGACCATGATTCAAATGCTTTTTCTGCATTTTCTAATAATCCTGTCATCTCTTCAGAAGAGTGAAGTTTTACATGACCAATCACTTCTTTGTGATTTGCTGGATTCTTCACTGCTAGAGAGCCTTCAGGCACATCATTTAAATCAATACGATGCTCTGCAAACCATGCATCTAGATTTTCTTTAAATGGAGTGATGACATTGATATCAGTTAAGTCCATGCCTTTTGAGTTAGCACGTTCTTCACCATATAAATCAATTGGCATTTTAATTTGCGTGTTGTACTTGTTACGTAAACCTTGCAGTGTTTCTACTGGGTCAGGTAAAAGTGACTCAACAGGCTTAGTGGTATCAACAATCGCATTTACGAATGATGAGTTAGCACCGTTTTCTAATAAACGACGAACTAAGTATGCAAGTAAGTCTTCGTGTTGACCAACAGGCGCATAAACGCGACATTGAATTTTTTCTTGGGTTACGATTTGGTCGAATAACGACTCACCCATACCGTGTAAGCGTTGGAATTCAAAGCCTTCGTGGTCGCCTTTAGCAACTTCTAAAATAGTTGCTGCAGTGTAAGCATTGTGTGTTGCAAATTGCGGGTAAAGCACATCACGCGCTTCAAGTAGCTTGATAGCACAGGCTTTGTAAGAAACGTCAGTTGTCGCTTTACGAGTAAATACAGGGTAGTGATCTAAACCATCTTGCTGAGTAGTTTTGATTTCTGTATCCCAGTATGCACCTTTAACAAGGCGAACCATTAATTTACGGCCAACGCGACGAGCAAGATCAGCAACCCACTCAACCACAAAAATAGCGCGTTTTTGGTATGCTTGAACAGCTAAACCAAAACCATTCCAGTTACCTAAATCGTCATCACTAAATACAGCTTCAATAACATCTAGTGAGATATCTAAACGATCAGCTTCTTCAGCATCAACAGTGAAGCCGATGTCGTAGCTTTTCGCTGCAAGGGCAAGTTCTTTTAACTTAGGTACGATTTCAGCGATTACGCGCTCGCGATGAGTGAATTCATAGCGTGGGTGAATTGCAGAAATCTTAACTGAGATACCAGGGCTTTTGATAGGACCACGGCCATTTGCCGCTTTACCAATTGCATGGATAGCCGTCATGTAGCTGTTGAAGTAACGCTCTGCATCTTTCATTGTGCGAGCGCCTTCACCTAGCATATCGTATGAGTAAACGTAGCCTTTTTGTTCTTTATCTGCCGCACGTTCAATCGCTTCGTCAATGGTACGACCCATAACGAATTGCTTACCCATGATCTTCATCGCGAAGTTCACAGATTTACGAATAACAGGCTCACCTAAGCGACCAATGGTCTTTTTCAGCACACCAAATTGTTGTTCTTTAGACTTGTCGCTGTAGTTAACCATTTTACCAGTTACTAACAGACCCCAAGATGATGCATTTACAAATAATGAGTCACTGCTACCTAAGTGCGAACTCCAGTCACCTTTAGCAAGCTTGTCACGAATTAGCGACTCTTGCGTTGCTTTATCTGGTACGCGTAGTAGTGCTTCAGCAAGACACATTAAAACAACGCCTTCTTCACTTGATAATGAAAATTCGTTAAGTAGTGCATCTACACCGCTTTGACCATCCTGATCGCGACGGATATTTAAAACCATTTGACGAGCACGTTCCCACGCTCGGCTACGCGCTTTCACGCCTACTTCAGCCAAAGGCAAAATATGATCAATTACCGCGTTTTCATCAATACGGTAAAAATCACGGATTTTTTGTCTTATTGGACATTCAGTTGTCAAATCGCCATTAAATAGCATATGTAACCCTCTGGTGTGTGGAGTCGAGAAATACAATTAACGCATTTCTTGCCATTGATATATTTCGTGCATTCTAATTAAAATCCAGCAGAATATGCTGGTTATATTTTTCGATTTACGATAATTTACAGGGCATACCGTTAACTTAGCCGCATAAAATTCTGTTATGACTAGTCCGAATAGATTACGCATGTTAGATCGCATCGATTTAGCAATTTTAGACGCTCTGCAAAAAAATGGCAGAATATCTAATGTGAACCTGGCAAAACAGGTAAATTTAAGCCCAAGTCCATGTCTTGACCGTGTAAAGCGTCTTGAACAAGAGGGCTATATTGAAGGCTATTATGCCAAGCTAAGTGAAGCAAAACTAAATCAAAGTTTATTAGCACATGTACAGGTATCACTTGTCACATCGAATACATCGGTGTTTAAAGTATTTCGCGAATATATTTTAAATATCCCACAAGTTGTTGAGTGCGATATGGTCGCAGGTGGCTACGATTATTTATTAAAAGTACGAGTTTCAGATATGGATGAATATCGTCAGGTATTGGGTGATTTAGTTGATATACCGGGGGTAGGCACCCATCACACTTATATGGTGATTGAGAAAATCAAGCAAGACAGTGGTTTGCTCTTTGATATCTAAATTAAACAGACAATAAAAAAGCACCTAACGGTGCTTTTTTATTGTTGATAGATTATGCCCAACCATCATATCGCTTACGGCGCGACAACATAATGGTAAGGATAATACCTAACAATAAACCAATAAATGCAATTGCGCCGCCATAGGTAAGTAGCTGACGTTTTTCTTTTGCACTGGCTGTTTGTTTAGCGTTGCGCTCAGATTCAATTGTGTTTTTAAGCGCTTGGATTTGCTCACTTAGTGCTTGGTTTTGCTCTGTGAGGGTTTTATTTTGCTCTTGTAACTGAGGCAGTTCAATTTCTGCTTGGCGAAGTTGCTCTTGCATTAAAGTCATATCATTACTTAATGCTTGAAACTGCTGTTGAATACCTGCATTTTCAGTCACAAATTTTGCTTCTACCCAGCCTTCACGATCTTTGTCGTCACGGATTTTAAAATAACCATTATCTTCAGCTGACAGTAAAGTAACTTGAGTACCTGCATCAACCGAACCTAAAATACGGTAGTTTTTACTCGGACCAGAGTGCATAAAGGTGTAGAGGTTATCGACTATGTATGCGGTGTTTTCGTTACTGCTTGGCGCTTCTTCTGCGTAACTAATAAAAGAGGTGGCCGCTAGGAGCAACCCAAAAATACACTGTTTTAACATCAATCTACCTTGTTAACGTAACCATTGCCTAGAAATGGCCAAATTTATAATTTCTTTATGTATAGAGATAGTAGGGATTTCAACTATTAATAGCAAGGAAGATATTGTAATCCATAGCCAACCTCAAGATTAAAATTCAGGAAAAAGTTTGCATTAAGTAGCTGCTTTGTTTATTTTGATCACTTAATTATTTTAAATGTACTCCGCAAAGCGAATGGATACTGAGATAGAACTGAAGTTTTTGGTGTCAGATGCCGTTGTTCCACTGATCCCCGCATTAATTACTCAATTTGCAAAAACCGTTACAAACAAGCCCTCACGTAGCTTACAAAATGCTTATTACGATACACCAAGCCGAGAATTGCGCGCATTAGATATTGGTTTACGTACGCGTTGCTGCGATAACCAATGCGAGCAAACCATTAAGCTTGCAGGCGAAGTGGTTGGTGGTTTACATCAACGCCCTGAATACAACTTACCGCTTGAGGGTACGCGCCCTGATTTACTTGCTTTTGATGCTGCAATTTGGCCGCATGGTATGCAAGTTGGGTCAATAGCCGATAACCTATACCCAATTTTTAGTACTAATTTTATTCGCCGTACTTGGTTAATCGAAACTGACAGCGGTGCAAAGATTGAAGTCGTGCTTGATAAAGGTGAGATTTCTGCGTCGGGCAAAGTTGAACCCATTTCTGAACTAGAAGTTGAGCTAGTAGAAGGTAGTCGCCAAGAGTTATTTGCTTTAGCCGATAAGCTAGTGCGCGAAAGTAATGTGCGTTTAGGCTTATACTCTAAAGCAGCTCGTGGTTATCGCCTTGCTGATGACAATCCGTTAAAAGCAAGCAAATCAATTGGTTTTGTGCCGTTAAAGCGTGATGCAACGCAAGAGCAAGCGCTTATAGAAAGCATCAACTATGCAATTCGCTTTGTGCAAAAACATGAAGCTTGTTACTTCATCAAGCCAAGCCTAAAAACCCTTAAACGTGTGACCGATGGAATTCGTTTGATTCGCCACACCTTCTGGTTGTTTGATGACATAGTAAGTAAAGATGACACTGATTTATTACGTACAGAGCTAAAATGGCTGCTAAGCGAACTAGCGTGGGTAGAAAATGCAATTCAGCTAAAAACCTACACGTCTAAACGCCACGCTTATTATAAAAAAATTAATAGTGCGCCAGAACTCACGCAAGTTATCAACGACTTAAAACAGTTACAACCAAGCATCGAAGATGTACAAGAGCTGTTTCATAGTACTCGCTATAATCGTTTATTGTTACAACTAACTACATGGTTGATAGAAAAACAGTGGCGTAAATCATGGGGACAAGCTGAGTTTAAAGCGGCTGAAGAGCCCGTTGCTGATATTGCAAAACGTTTATTTGCTAAAGATTGGCACGATATGCATGAGCTCATTCCAGAGCAAAAAGTGTTTACAGACAAAGATTACTTAGCACTGCGCACGCGCCTAGAAAATTCTCTGCTTAGTGGAAATTGTTTAGGGGCGCTATTTAACAAAGACGACCGTAGTGAGTTTCGTATTCCATGGTTAGATATCTCTCATGGTATTTATGAACTAAGTACACTTGAGTATCTAAAACAGCTGTGTGCTGGTCATGAAGATTTAGAACTTGCAAAAATACAGTCTTGGTTGGATCAAAAATCTGAATTTTTAGTAAGTGCAATGGAGCAAAGCCGTCACGCTACATTTGACACAGACCCTTACTGGCTATAAATAAAGTGCGTCTTTGCTTAATAGTTGGGTTAGCTTGGCTGAGTTTATCTGCCTGTGCTAACCCAATTGAATGGCAAATCTACAAGCAACAAGACGACATCAAGGTTAGTTATAAAAAGCATGACACCGGCATAATAGAAATTAATGCTTCTGTGCTGGTTAAAAACGCCAAAGCGAGTGACTTTATGGCGTTATTAAGTGATACAGAAAACGCGCCTAATTGGCTCGAAAACGTGAAAAGCGTAACCTTATTGGAGCGCTTAAGTCCCTCAGAAACTCTTGTTTATACCCACTTTAATTCGCCTTGGCCGGTATCAGATCGAGACTTGGTGAGTTACTCTTGTTATCGCGCTTTAGGTGAGCATAAAACTGAGCTACAAATTAAAAGCCAGCCCTATGCAAAAGCAGAAGTGGCAGGGGTTGTACGAATTAAAAACCTCACTGCATATTGGCGCTTAGAGCAGCAACAAAGTAATTTGTTGGTCAGCCATCAAGCTTATGCAGATCCGAGTGGCTCTATCCCTTATTGGTTAAGTAACAAAGTGTCATTAAAAAGTGTTTATAAAACACTACAATCGCTCAGAGAGCAGTTAACTAATAATCAGTTTTCGCGCACCAAAACCAGCAGCATCCCCGGTAATTGCTAGCAATTAAAACAAGAGTCTTAGGGTGACAGTGTAAGAGTTTATTATTATGATCAGGTTAATTCTGAGGCAGTAGGTAAAAAATGAAAGAACCAAAAATCCCCCTGGTCAATAAGCCAAATGGCCTTGGTGTTGGACGCATTTTAAAAGCAACTAAATGCTCGATTAAAGGCTTTAAAGCGGCGTTTAAAGAAGAGTCTGCATTTCGTTCTGAAATTTATTTAGGACTGTGTTTGTTACCCTTGTCGGTCGTATTGGCGCAGTCACTTAATCACTGGTTAGTGTTGTTTATTCCCTATTTATTATTATTAATCGTCGAGTTACTTAACTCATCAATAGAAGCGCTGACTGACCGAGTTAGCATTGAGTATCATGTATTATCTGGGCGAGCCAAAGATATGGCCTCTGCTGCGGTGACATTGTCGCTGGTGATTTTAGCCTTGGTATGGGGTGTGGCTGTTTACGAAAAAATAGTTTCCTACCTTTAAATCAAACACAAAAAAAGCGCCGTTTGGCGCTTTTTTCATTTTATTTAACCTATTACAGGCCAGCAGCTGCGCGAAGTGCGTCTGCTTTGTCTGTGCTTTCCCAAGGGAACTCATTACGACCGAAGTGACCATAAGCCGCAGTCGGTTGATAGATAGGACGCTCAAGATCAAGCATTTGGATTAAGCCGTAAGGGCGTAGGTCGAAGTGCTCACGCACTAATTCGATTAGACGTGCTTCATCTAATTTACCTGTACCAAATGTTTCGATGCTGATAGATGTTGGCTCTGCAACACCGATAGCGTAAGAAACTTGTAGCTCACACTTGTCAGCAAGACCAGCAGCAACCACGTTTTTAGCAACGTAACGTGCAGCATATGCAGCTGAGCGGTCAACTTTTGATGGATCTTTACCAGAGAAAGCACCACCACCGTGACGAGCCATACCACCGTATGTATCTACGATGATTTTACGGCCTGTAAGACCACAGTCACCCATAGGGCCACCGATTACGAAACGGCCAGTTGGGTTGATGAAGAACTTAGTCGCGCTTGAGATAAGCTCAGCAGGAAGAACCGGCTTAATGATAGTTTCCATTACCGCTTCAACTAAGTCGTTTTGTGAGATTGAATCACAGTGTTGAGTTGAAAGAACAACTGCATCAATACCAACAGGCTTGCCATTTTCGTATGCAAACGTTACTTGAGATTTTGCATCTGGACGTAACCAGTTAAGCTCACCGCTCTTACGAACTTCAGCTTGACGCTGAACTAGACGGTGTGAATAAGTGATTGGTGCAGGCATTAAAACATCAGTTTCGTTACATGCATAACCGAACATTAAACCTTGGTCACCAGCGCCTTGGTCTTCTGGACGAGCACGGTCAACACCTTGGTTAATATCTGGAGATTGTTTACCGATAGTGTTTAGGATTGCACACGAGTCAGCATCGAAACCCATGTCTGAGTGCGTGTAACCGATTTCACGTACAGTTTTACGTGTAATTTCTTCGATATCTACCCAAGCGCTAGTAGTGATTTCACCACCAACCATAACCATACCAGTCTTTACGTATGTCTCACATGCAACACGGGCATGAGAATCTTGCTCTAAGATAGCATCTAGAACCGCGTCAGAGATTTGGTCCGCGATTTTATCCGGATGACCTTCAGAAACAGATTCAGAAGTAAATAAATGTTTTGCCATTGTATTTCTGCTCACAAATATTGCGCTCCACAAACGTCGGTAATAGCGCTAAAAAAATAAGGGGCGTATTTTATCTAAAACAAATATGTTTGCATAGTAATTTTACGCCTAGACGTCCATTTAAAATTACTAATAACGTATTGTTCTTAACAAACGCCCATAAACGGTGCATTTAATGCGGATTTTTAATTGCACTGTACCCTTACAATAAGTAAGAATGGAGCTTCATAAACAACCAGCGCAAATACATAAAGGTAGGAGAATTCATGCCATCACGCAAAGAACTTGCAAATGCTATTCGCGTCTTATCAATGGACGCAGTACAACAGGCCAAATCTGGCCACCCTGGCGCCCCTATGGGCATGGCAGATATCGCAGAAGTACTATGGCGCGATTATCTAAAGCACAACCCTACGAATCCAGAGTGGGCAGACCGCGATCGATTTATTCTTTCGAATGGTCACGGTTCAATGCTGATCTATTCTCTACTGCACTTAAGTGGCTATGACTTACCACTCGAAGAAATTAAAAACTTCCGCCAAATGCACTCAAAAACACCGGGCCACCCAGAATATGGTTATGCGCCTGGTATTGAGACCACTACGGGTCCATTAGGTCAAGGGATCACAAATGCTGTGGGCATGGCAATTGCCGAGAAAGCACTTGCTGCACAGTTTAACCGTGAAGGCCACGATATTGTTGATCACTACACCTATGCATTTATGGGTGATGGCTGTTTAATGGAAGGTATTTCTCACGAAGCCTGTTCATTAGCCGGTACATTAGGCCTAGGTAAACTAGTTGCGTTTTGGGATGACAATGGCATCTCAATTGATGGTGAAGTAGAAGGGTGGTTCAGTGACGATACACCAGCGCGCTTCAAAGCATACGGTTGGCACGTAGTAAGCGATGTAGACGGTCATAACCCTGATGCAATTCGCGCCGCTATTGAAGAAGCACGTAGCATTACTGATAAACCATCACTAATTTGCTGTAAAACAATCATTGGTTACGGTTCACCTAACAAATCAGGTAGCCACGACTGTCACGGTGCACCACTAGGTGAAGACGAAATCAAAGCATCTCGTGAGTTCCTAGGTTGGACAGGTGATGCATTTGAAATTCCAGCTGAAATCTACAGCGAGTGGGATGGCAAAGAAAAAGGTAAGCAACTAGAAGCTAGCTGGGATGAAAAATTTGCCGCTTATGAAAGTGCATACCCAGAGCTTGCAGCTGAGTTTAAACGCCGTACAAACGGTGAGCTACCAGCTGATTGGGCTGAAAAGTCACAAGCTTACATCGAAGAGCTACAAGCAAACCCTGCAAACCCAGCAACACGTAAAGCATCACAAAATGCACTAAACGCGTTTGGTCCGTTACTACCAGAATTCATGGGCGGTTCTGCTGACCTTGCTGGTTCTAACTTAACACTTTGGGATGGCTCAAAAGGCTTAGAAGCAAACGATGCAAGTGGTAACTACATTTTTTACGGCGTACGTGAATTTGGTATGTCAGCGATTATGAATGGTATTGCACTGCATAAAGGTTTTATTCCTTACGGTGCTACATTCTTAATGTTCATGGAATACGCACGTAACGCAGTACGTATGGCTGCACTAATGAAGCAACCAAGTATCTTCGTATACACGCACGATTCAATTGGTCTAGGTGAAGATGGTCCGACGCACCAACCAGTAGAGCAAATTGCAAGCATGCGTTTAACGCCTAACCTAGTGAACTGGCGTCCATGTGACCAAGTAGAGTCTGCGATTGCATGGCAACAAGCTATCGAACGTAAAGATGGCCCAACGTCACTTATTTTCACTCGTCAAGGTCTTGAGCAACAAGCGCGTACTGCACAGCAGTTAGCTGATGTGAAAAAAGGTGGTTATGTACTTAGCTGTGACGGTGAGCCAGAGCTTATCCTTATCGCAACAGGTTCTGAAGTACAGCTTGCACAAGATGCCGCTGCAGAGCTTCGTTCACAAGGTAAAAAAGTACGTGTGGTATCTATGCCTTCAACAGACTTATTTGATGAGCAAGACGCTGCATATAAAGAAAGCGTGCTACCAGCAAGCGTAACACGCCGCGTAGCAATCGAAGCGGGTATCGCAGACTACTGGTACAAGTATGTAGGCCTAAATGGCGCAGTAGTAGGTATGACGACCTTCGGTGAGTCAGCTCCTGCTGATGAGCTATTCAAGCACTTTGGTTTCACTGTTGAAAACATCGTAAATAAAGCAAACGCTTTGTTCTAAGCTTAAGCCACTAAAATTTAAAAGCCCGCCCTGTATGTCACAGTGCGGGTTTTTTTATGCCGGTTTTGGGAGCGGAATGAGTCCAACACACTCAGAGCTGTTAGGTTGGGTATAACGGATTGAAGTCCAACACATTCTAAGCTGTCAGCTTTGAGCCATGATATAGTCCTTAATACAAATAGATACCTAATTATGGTATCAGTTGAGCATGGATGCGAGTTGTGTAACAAAGCGTTCAAGCCAGATTTTTGAACTCAGACTAAAGCAAGAATAATGCATTGGATGAGGTAAAGTAATGTCGTCGCTTATCATGCAGATACTCGCGCTAAAGCACGACCTACCACAATTGCACGATCGGCTTAAAACTGACAGCTAACCCGACTTGATTATTTCTCACCCAGCCACTCTTGAATGCTAAACCGACAACTGGCAATGTTTATACGTTAATAATAAAACATAACAGGAGTAAGTATGACTCAGTTTGACAGTGTAAGTGTTGTAAAAAAAGCGAATGTCTATTTTGATGGTAAAGTTTCGAGCCGTGTTGTGCTATTCGCCGATGGCAGCACTAAAACATTGGGCTTTATGCAGCCGGGAGAATTTGAGTTTGGTACAAATCAGAAAGAGCATATGGAGTTACTAGCAGGAGAGTGGCAAGTATTACTGCCTGGCGAAACTGAGTGGCAAGCCATGAAAGCTGGAGATTCATTTAACGTAGACGCACACGTGACATTCCGCGTGAAGGTATCAGACTTTGCTGACTACTGTTGTTCGTACACTTAATGAACTGTTGTTAACCTTTATAAAAAGCCCGTGTGATGCGGGCTTTTGCATATTTTATCCGCAACGCATGATCTAAATCATCTGTGGTTACAATCAATTACTAATTATCTGCAATTTTCGCTTGTGTTAATTCAATTCGCCCCCAATACTAACTGTGAGGTAACAAGAAAAAAGGATACCCTATGAAGATTAATATTTCTGGTCATCATGTTGACGTTACTGAGGCTGTTAGAGCTCATATCAACGAGAAGTTCTCGAAAATTGCTAGCCATTTTCCATCATTAATATCTCTCGATATTATTCTTTCAAAAGAGCATCACAAATACCAAGCTGAGATAAGCACTACCTATGAAGGCGCACGCTTATCAGTAAAAGGTGAAGACGAGGTGATGTACCCAGCAATTGCAAATGCTGCAAAAAAACTAGATGCATCATTGAAACATCGTAAAGGGCAAATGAAAGCCAAACTACACGAAAAGCCGGTCAGTACAACTCCGGAAATTGCCCACGAAATTATTCAGGAAATGGATTTAACTTAATTTTACTTAATAAAGTGCCGCGCTAGGTTTAGCTAGAATCTAGCGTTTACAATCAAACTAAGAAAGCCAACCGTTGTGAAACGTTTGGCTTTTTTGGTTTTAATATTCAGCCGTCAGATTGAAGTTCCAAAAGTTAGCGAGTTACTTGATTCGTTAGCTAACTTGCTAACGTGCTCTGCTTCCAATCTCACCTAAAACGCTGTAAGTTGCTTGTTACTAAGAATAAAACACACAAAGCATATGCAATCAGCAGTATCAAATTGGCAGTCTAAATTAAATGCTTTAGGGCCGGGGATTTTAATGGCCACAGCCGCCATTGGTGGCTCACATTTAGTGGCGTCAACACAAGCCGGGTCGTTATTCGGCTGGCAGCTATTTTGGCTAATCATAGTCGTAAACGTATTGAAGTATCCATTCTTTCGATTCGGTATGGAGTACACCCTTGCGACCAAACAAAGTTTAGTTGAGGGCTACAAGCAAAAAGGGCCGGGGTATTTCTATAGTTTTATTGCGCTTAATATTGTTGCCGCTGTGGTGAACACCGCTGGAGTTTTATTATTAACGGCCAGTCTGCTGCACTATGCATTACCTATCACTGTTTCTGTAACCTTATTATGCTGGCTGATTTTATCTGTGTGTTTGCTTATTTTGTTGTTGGGGCATTTTAAGGCGCTCGATAATGTTTCAAAGCTAATTATGGGGCTGTTAACGGTTACCACCTTAGCTGCGTTAGTTGTCGCTATTAATAATGGTCCTATGGCTCCTGTTGACTACGTGGGCCCGTCGCCTTATGAGCTTGCCATGCTTGGCTTTATGGTGGCGCTTATGGGCTGGATGCCTGCTCCTATCGAAATATCAGCAATTAGCTCACTGTGGCTAAAAGAAAAGCAGCACCAACAAGCGCTGACAAAACAACAAGGCTTGTTTGATTTTAATTTGGGTTACTGGCTTACCGCAGCACTTGCGTTAGTATTTTTCTCACTAGGTGTATTAGTGCAATATGGTCAAGCCCAGGCTGTGCAATTAGGTGGTGTTGCCTTTGCAAAACAGCTAATTGATATGTATGCCCTCACTATGGGCGAGTGGGCAAGGCCTTTGGTTTCGGGTATCGCTTTTTTATGTATGTTTGGCACTACGCTAACAGTGCTTGATGGCTACGCCAGAACATTAAATGAGTCGCATAAACTGCTACCGATTAAACAGTCTAAACACAGTTTAAATATGTGGTTATTACTGCAAGCATTTGCTGGCATGGCAGTGATTTTATTCTTTAAATCGGCCCTTGGCCCAATGCTTACTTTTGCTATGACCCTCGCTTTTGTAACCACTCCAGTATTTGCGTGGCTGAACTTTAGTTTAGTGCGCTCAGAAGCCAGCATTCATCACTCACCTTTTTTACGCACCCTAAGCTGGCTAGGCTTGGTTTATTTGGTGGGCTTTGCGCTGGTGTTTTTGGTTTGGAAGGTAATGTAAAGGGAGCTGTCAGCTTTCAGCCGTCAGTTTATAGCTGATCGAGAAGGGGCTTAGTTATTTGTGTTTATAAACAATTGTAACTTTACATTCATGTCTCGGTTTTTATGCTGTTTGACGGCTCTAACTCAATTCCCTAATTGCATTACTAATCCCATCTAGCGTGAGTGGATACATACGGTTATCCATTAACTGCTTTATAAAATCAATTGATTGATAATAGCGCCAGTGTTCAACGGGTTGCGGGTTGAGCCAAGCGACTTTATCAAAGTGATTAGTTATGCGGTTTAGCCAAGCGCTGCCGGGTTCTTCATTCCAATGCTCAACGCTGCCACCGGGGTAGGCGATTTCGTAGGGGCCCATGGTGGCATCGCCAACAAAGATCACCTTGTAGTCGCTGGTGAACTTGTTAATCAAGGTCATGGTATCAATTACGTTTGAGTGACGACGCTGATTATCTTGCCAAACATGCTCATACAAACAGTTATGAAAATAGTAAAACTCTAGGTGCTTAAATTCGCTATGAGCGGCGCTAAATAGCTCTTCGCAGGTATGAATGTAATCATCCATTGAACCGCCGATATCAAACAGCATCAATACTTTTACTGCATTGTGGCGCTCAGGTGCCATTTTTACATCGAGCATGCCGCCTTGCTTTGCAGTTGCGCGGATGGTTTCAGTTAAATCGAGGGTATCGCTGGCACCAGTACGGGCAAATTTACGCAGTTTTTTTAGGGCAAGCTTAATGGTGCGTGAGCCAATTTCACGGTCGCTATCAAGGTTTCGGTAGCTGCGCTTATCCCATACTTTAACGGCACGGCGATGTCGGTTACCGTCTTGACCAATGCGCACACCTTCAGGGTTATAACCATAGGCGCCAAATGGTGAAGTGCCACCGGTACCGACCCATTTATTCCCCCCCGCATGGCGCTTTTGCTGCTCTTCAAGGCGCTGCTTGAGGGTTTCCATGAGTTTATCAAGGCCGCCCATGGCTTGTAATTGCGCCTTTTCTTCTTCGCTTAAGTGTTTTTCAAACTCTTTGCGTAGCCAATCATCAGGCAAGGCATGTTGCTGTTTTAAGCTTTCGAGCAGATCAAGGTCGGCCACGCCACTAAAGTAATCTGCAAAGGCTTTATCAAAACGATCAAAGTGGGTTTCGTCTTTTACCATGATGGTACGCGCCAAATAATAAAACGCGTCAACGTCGGCAAAAATAACCCCTTGCTTGAGCGCATTGATCAAATCAAGTAGCTCTCGCAAACTAACAGGTAAGCGGTATTCGCGAAGCTTGAAGAAAAACGCAATTAACATCTTAACGGCGGCTCATAAACGCAAGTTTTTCGATTAAGCTAATGTCTTGCTCGTTCTTTAATAACGCGCCAAACATTGGCATTAAACCGCCTTTTTGGCTTTTATCATGTAGTGTTTTAGCGTCTATATCTTCAGCCATCAGTAGCTTTAACCAATCGAGTAATTCACTGGTAGATGGTTTTTTCTTAATGCCATTAACTTCACGTAGATTAAAGAACACCTCAAGTGCTTGGCGTACTAAGTCTTGTTTAATATGCGGGTGATGCACATCGATAATTTGCGCCATTTCTTCACTACTAGGAAAATCAATGTAATGGAAAAAACAACGACGTAAAAAGGCATCTGGCAGCTCTTTTTCGTTATTTGACGTGATGATCACAATCGGACGTTGCTTAGCAACAACGCGCTCACCGGTTTCATAAACATGAAACTCCATTTTATCGAGCTCTAATAGCAAGTCGTTGGGAAATTCAATATCGGCTTTGTCAATTTCATCAATCAATAATACAGGGCGTTTGTTATGTTGCTCACCATAAGTAAAGGCTTGCCATAATTTCCCTTTTACAATGTAGTTGCTGATATCGTGCACACGCTCATCACCTAATTGGCTGTCGCGAAGACGAGATACTGCATCATATTCATACAGGCCTTGTTGCGCTTTAGTGGTTGATTTGATGTGCCATTGAATTAGCGTGGTGTCTAAGCTATTAGCAAGCTCTTCGGCCAGCATGGTTTTACCTGTGCCGGGTTCACCTTTTATAAGCAGGGGCTTTTCGAGCAAGATAGCTGCGTTAACCGCTTGTTTTAATGAATTACTGGCAATGTAGTTATCGGTTGAATTAAAAAGCACGATGTCACCTTATCTGGTCTGAGCAGTGATTAATAACGTCATGATGCCACAGTTAGTCGGCGTCTGAAAGGTATGCAAAGCGTGGTACGGTTTTACCCTCTACTGTGACCGTTTCTGTAAACATACTAAGCGGGCGTGCCCACATACCAAATTCTCCGTATAGCGCTTGGTAAATAACAAGTGGCTCATTGCTTTCGCTGTGTGTGGCAACATACTCTACTTTGTATTTTGGGCCTTTATAGTGTTGGTAAATGCCGGGTTTGATTGTCATGTGTTTATCTCGCATCTTGGAGTCATTTGGGTATAATTGCAGTTTGCACATTTTACCCTGAAACAAACTGCCTAAACTATGAATTATATTTCGTTAGATGAATACAAAAAAGCCTGGGTTTTTCGTCATAAAGATATGCCGATAAGCGCAGAAGATGCCGCACAAATAAAACCAATGACAGCTGAGCGCGCTGCGGTTTTATGGACCACTATGGTAAGCCGTGAGCATGATCACCCTGACTTTTTTGATAAAACAGATTGGTGCGGTAAAGATGACAGTTTTTCTGAAACTGTTAACTGGGAAAATGCATGGGAAGCGGGTGATGAGCAACTACCTGAAGAAATCCTTAACCATTTAGAGTGGGAAGCCAATACGACCGTGTATTTTTGTATGGCGCGCGACAATATTATCGAAACCAGCTTTGCCGTATTTAAGCGTTGTTGGCAAAACTTTATGTTTTTAGCCGATGGTAGTTTATTGCTAGGTAAAAAGCGTGATGCTGTGGTGCAGTTTTTAGAATCTGGTAATGCAAAACTGGGTAAAAAAGGCGCAGTAAAGTAGCGCTCAATAAACGCTCTATGCTATAAAACAGTCAAGCAATTGTTTTATAAGAGCGCGCATTGTCTATTTCTCATTCACAAAGTGAAACGTCACAACAAGCTGAAATTTGGCAAACAGATGCCGAACGAGCATTGTATGCACAGTTATGTAACGCGTTTTATGCTCGTGAGATCCCACGGTTAGTTGATGAACCTGATGCAGCAAGGCTAAAACGCTTATTAGCAAGTTTGCCTTACTACATAGAGCGTTTAGCGATGCGTATCGTAAGCGGTGATGCACCATTACAACTTGATTCGCAAAATGGTAGTTGGCTCGAGAAACAAAAGGCATCGCCTCCGGTCTACAGTAAAGAAGACTCAAAAAATTTTTACACTAAATATGCTAAGCGCGGGTTAATTGTTCCTGTGTTAATTAATGATGAGCAATGTACAAGGGTGCGCATAGACAGCTTAGATCAAGTAAGCGACAATAAGGTACATTGTAATGAGCTAGGTTGGTTTGATGTGTCGGGAGAGTCACTAGAACACATACCAGCGCAAATATTAAAGCCATCAAAATTGGTTATGACAGCTGCATGCTGTGGTCATCAGTGGCAATACAATAAGCGCATAACACCTAAGCGTTTGTCATTAAGAGAAATGCTACTAGCAAGTAATATAAATTGGCGTAATCTAAAACGTCCTTTGACTTAATTTAACCGCGAAGGAGTGTTCAATGCGGGTTTTTCAATTCGCCTTGTTATGTTTGGCATTATTTATTCAGTATCGTTTGTGGTTTGGCCATAATGGAGTGCAAGATTACACTCGTTTAAAACAAGCCGTAGCATCACATCAAGATACGAATGCTAAATTATTAAAACGTAATACGGTACTAAAAGCCGACATTAAAGATTTAAAGCTTGGTCAAGAGGGTATTGAAGAACGAGCGCGTAACGAATTAGGAATGATTAAACCTGGTGAAACCTTTATTCGAGTATTACCAGGTCAGCAGTATAATGAACAATAAACAAATTATTACCGCAATTGTTCCCGCTGCGGGAGTAGGGAGTCGAATGCAACATTCGGCGCCTAAACAATATATCGAGCTTGCGGGTAAAACTATTTTAGAGCATACCTTAAGCAAGCTTGCTGAGCTTGAATGCCTTAATACCATAAAAGTCGCTATTAGTGATGATGATGGCTATTTTGCCGATTTACCGTATATAGATGCGCGAATTGAACGTGTGAGTGGTGGTAAAGAACGCGCCGATTCAGTGCTAAACGCCTTGCTATCACTTGCTGACAACCCACCTGACTGGGTACTCGTTCACGATGCGGCAAGGCCGTTAGTGTGCTTGGCAGATATTCAGCGTTTAATCGCTGAATGTACTGCTGCCAATGAAGGCGGTATTTTGGCATCAAAAGTAAAAGACACCATTAAGCGCGGTCATACCCACAGTGAGCAAACAGTGCCACGTGACGATTTATGGCAGGCGCTAACCCCTCAGTTTTTCCCTTACAAATTGCTGACCGATGCGCTATCAAATGCCCTTCAAAGTGGTGTGACTATTACTGATGAGGCATCGGCAATTGAATGGGCCAAACAGCCTGTTAAGCTGGTTGCTGGTCGCAGTGATAATATTAAAATCACCACCCCTGAAGATTTAGATTTAGCAGCATTTTTATTGCAAAAACAACAAAACGAGAGTACCTCATGATTCGAATTGGCCATGGCTTTGATGTACACAAATTTGGTGGCGAAGGGCCACTGGTGATTTGTGGTGAAAAAATTGATTATCCACAAGGCTTTTTAGCACATTCAGATGGTGATGTGGCAATTCATGCTTTATGCGATGCAATATTAGGTGCACTTGCAATGGGCGATATTGGCAAGCACTTCCCTGATACTGCGAGCGAATACGAAAATATTGATAGCCGAATTTTGCTACGCCACGTGGTTGGGCTTGCTAAAGAGCAAGGTTACGTTCTTGGCAATGCCGATGTCACGATTGTTGCTCAAGCCCCCAAAATGTTGCCACATATTCAAGCAATGCGTGAAAACTTATGCCAAGACCTTGAAGCAGATATTTCACAAGTGAATGTAAAAGCAACAACTACAGAGAAGTTGGGCTTTGAAGGTCGTAAAGAAGGTATCTCAAGTCATGCTGTGGTAATTATGAGAAAGCAAGATTGATGAGTGAACTAAATTACCTTTACGGCAAACCTCTTTCGAAAGCTGATTTTAAAACCACTGCCGAAGATTTTATGGTTGATGAAGACTTGGGCATTGAGTTTACAGGCTCTGGTGAGCATGTCTGCTTACAAGTGGTAAAAAAAGGTGAAAACACTCAGTTTGTTGCTAAACGTATTGCTGAAAAAGCCGGTGTTTCCCCGCGTGATGTGAGTTACGCGGGCTTAAAAGACCGTCATGGTGTATGTACACAATGGTTTAGTGTGCCAGTGCCAATTAAAAAGCATATTGAATTTAGTGAACTGAATAACGAGCAGTTTTTTGTTATTTCGCAACAGCGCCACAATCGCAAACTCAGAACCGGCTGCCATAAAGGCAACCGCTTCACCATCACTTTACGTAATGTGACTGAACCACTGGATATTTTATGCCGTATTAACGCGGTGCGTGCCGGTGTGCCTAATTACTTTGGTGAACAACGCTTTGGTCATGGTGGGCACAACCTTGAAATGGCAAAACGCATGTTTGCCGGAGAGCGTATTCGCGACAAAAAATTACGAGGTTTAGTGATCTCTGCAGCGCGCTCTTATGTGTTTAATGAAATTGTGAGCTTGCGCGTTGCTGAACATGGCCTTGCGAAAACCATGCACCGCGAAGTATTTATGTTAAGTGGCAGCAATGCCTTTTTTGAAGATAACATTAGCGACGATAATATTGCCCGCTTAGCGTCTGGCGATATCGTGATGTCGGCCCCTATGGTTGGTAAAGGTGAAAAAGGCCTTACCGAGGCCGAAAAAACGTGGCTCGAACCTTATCAGTCTTGGATAGCTGGCCTTAGCGAACTTGGTCTTAAAAACGAGCGTAGAATGTTACGCTTGATCCCAGATTCATTAGCGGTTGAAACCCTAGACGAGACAACATTAAAGCTGAGCTTTGGGTTACCAAAAGGGTGTTTTGCCACAGCCTTGTTGCGTGAGCTGGTGGACTATCAAGATGCCAGCCCAAAAGAACAAAAACAAAAGGATGCGTAGATGAAAATTTTATTAAGTAATGATGATGGTGTAAATGCAAAAGGGATCGCAGTTTTATATCAAGCCCTGACCCAAATTGCTGATGTGACACTTGTTGCACCTGATCGTAATTGCAGTGGTGCAAGTAATTCATTGACCTTAATGAATCCACTGCGTGCAACAACCTTAGAAAATGGTTTTATTTCCATTAATGGCACGCCAACTGATTGTGTGCACCTTGGTGTCAATGAGTTAATGGATGAGCAGCCGGATCTTGTGGTTGCAGGCATTAATCATGGTGCCAACCTAGGTGATGATACTTTGTATTCAGGCACTGTTGCTGCTGCAACCGAGGGCCGCCATTTAGGGCTTCCGGCTATCGCCGTATCCTTGTGTTCTAAAGAAGGGAATCATTTTGAAACCGCCGCCGCTGTTGCTGTGAGTATCATTAAAGAATTAGCTTCGCATCCGTTACCAAAAGATCAAATTATCAATCTAAACGTACCTGACGTGCCACTTGTTGAATTAAAAGGCGTGAAAGTAACACGCTTAGGAGCACGCCATAAAGCCGAAACCATGACTAAACAGCAAGATCCATGGGGCCGCGATATATACTGGTATGGTACCTTGGGTGCTGAAAGTGATGCAGGGGAAGGCACTGATTTTTATGCCATTAATAATGGCTACGCATCAGTCACACCACTTAGTGTTGATATGACGGCTAAAGAAAGCCTACAAGCCGTTGATAGCTGGTTAGCAAATATGGAGATTAATGGTGCTGACTAATTATAATCGCAGTGCACTTGCATTAGCTGAATTATTAAAGCGCGAGGGTGTCGAAGACAGTGTCGTGCTAGAGGCAATTGCAACAACGCCTCGCCATATCTTTGTTGATGATGTTTTACAGCATAAAGCCTATCAAAATACCGCATTACCAATTGGTCAAGGGCAAACTATTTCGCAGCCTTACATTGTTGCACGTATGACAGAGTTACTTCGTTTAGCTGGGGTTCGCGATAAAGTGCTTGAGATAGGCACTGGGTCTGGCTACCAAACAGCGATTTTAGCTAAAACCTTCACCAAAGTGTGCTCAGTTGAGCGCATTAAAGCACTACAGTGGCAAGCGAAGCGCCGCTTACATAAGCTTGATTTATACAATGTCACCATGAAGCATGGCGATGGCTGGCAAGGATGGCAGTCACAAGCGCCCTTTGAGGGGATCATTGTCACTGCTGCGGCAGCAACAATGCCGCACGGATTACTTGAACAACTTGCTGATGGTGGCGTGATGATTGCACCCATTGGTGAGCAAGATCAGCAATTAATGATGGTTGTTAGAAATGGCGACACATTTACAGAACATAAAGTTGCACCAGTGAGATTTGTACCTTTGGTGCCTGGTGATATTGAATAGGACCTAATACTTTGAAGTTGTTTACTAAGTTATATGATATGGCGCTTGTATGGGCTAAACACCGACATGCTGAGCGTTATTTAGCAGGGATGAGTTTTGCTGAATCTGTTTTTTTTCCGGTGCCGCCTGATGTCATGCTAGCACCGATGTCGCTTGCACAGCCAGATAAAGCATGGCGCTTTGCCAGCTTTACCACCATTGCTTCTGTGATTGGTGGTATTTTAGGTTATTTACTTGGCTTTTGGTTATTCGAACCAGTTGTTGAACCTCTTATTGCGCAAATGGGTTGGCAAGCTAAATTTGATACAGCCCTAAGCTGGTTTGAAAATTACGGTGTTTGGGTGGTTTTCTTAGCTGGATTTTCGCCTATCCCCTATAAGGTATTTACCATAGGCGCAGGTCTAATGCAGATGGCATTTTTACCATTTTTACTTGCTTCTGCTGTTGGTCGTGGGGCACGTTTCTTTCTTGTTTCGGCACTAATGAAATGGGGTGGAGTTAAAATGGAGCAAAAATTACGTCAATATGTTGAAGCCCTTGGCTGGGGATTGGTTGTTTTAGTGGTGGTTGCGTACTTTTTACTACGATAAGCCATAAAACCATTAGTTAGTACGATAAGGAGCATTTTACGATGAGCAGGCAGATAACAGTCTATGTTACTTTGTTTACTAGTATTTTGCTCTTTGGCTGTACGTCTCGCGAAGCACCCGCTCCGGTCAGTAGTTTAGATAATCATGTAAAGCCGACGACGCGCAAAGTAAATATCACAGGCTCAAAATACACAGTGAAAAAGGGTGATACTTTATATTCAATTGCCTTTAGTTCTCAACGAGATTTTCGAACCCTCGCAAAAATAAACAATATTCCAGCACCTTACACTATCTTTCCCGGCCAACGTATCTTGATTACAAAGCAGGAACAAAAACACAAAAAGGCGAAAAAATATACGAATTCGAGTAAAAAGTCTACTTTTTCCATACAAAAAAATAACAAAAAATTAAAGAAAGAGCTTGATCAGCCAAAACAACGAGAGTATGTTCAGAAACAAGCCAACAAAATAATTAGTGACAAAAACGGTAATTCTAATTCTAAAGTTGTATGGAGCTGGCCGGCTAAGGGCAAGGTCACGCGACGCTTTTCTAATAAAGAAAACGGCTTTAAAGGGTTACAGATCACTAACAAAGAGGGGGCTTCTGTTTTAGCTGCTGCACACGGAACTGTGGTATACGCGGGTAACGCGTTGCGAGGTTACGGTAATTTAATTATTTTGAAACATAATGATGATTACCTAAGTGCTTACGCGCACAATTCAACGTTGCTTGTAAAGGAAAAACAGGAAGTAAAGGCAGGGCAGAAAATAGCAGAAATGGGCAGTTCAGACTCTTCGGTTACGGCTTTGAGATTTGAAATTCGTTATCGGGGTCAAGCAGTCAATCCTGCTAAGTATCTACCTTAGCCATTAGGGTATTGATAAAAGTGATTTAGCTCAATCACATATTTGCTCGGGAGGACGCTTATGGGTCACACAGCAAAACTAGAGAAAACAACTGACGCGATTGACGATAAATTTGATGACACGGTAGTCGAAGATGATGCTTCTGAATTATTAGAAGAAGTTGATAACGAAGAAGATATATTTGCAAAAGACGAAGTTGCTAAAAACTTAGATGCAACCCAGCTGTATTTAGGTGAAATTGGTTTTTCTCCACTGTTAAGTGCAGAAGAAGAAGTATTTTTTGCTCGCAAAGCATTGAAAGGCTGTGAAGCCTCTCGCAAGCGAATGATTGAAAGTAATTTACGTCTAGTAGTGAAAATTGCCCGCCGTTATAACAATCGTGGCCTTGCACTACTTGACCTTATTGAAGAAGGTAATCTAGGCCTTATCCGAGCTGTTGAAAAATTTGACCCAGAACGTGGTTTTCGCTTTTCAACCTATGCAACATGGTGGATCCGTCAAACCATTGAACGCGCCATCATGAACCAAACACGTACAATTCGTTTACCAATTCACGTAGTTAAAGAACTAAATGTGTATTTAAGAACTGCACGTGAACTAACCCAGAAGTTAGACCACGAACCAACCGCAGAAGAAATTGCAGAGTGCTTAGATAAGCCGGTTGAAGACGTGACTAAAATGCTGCGTTTAAATGAAAAGATAACTTCAGTTGACACTCCTATTGGTGGTGAAAACGATAAAGCTCTGCTTGATATCATAGCCGATGAAAAAGGCTCTGGTCCTGAGGGAGAAGTACAAAATAACGACATTAACAAACACATTGTTGATTGGTTAGGTGAGTTAAATCCTAAACAACGCGAAGTACTCGCTCGACGTTTTGGTTTACTCGGTTATGAGCCATCAACTCTAGAAGATGTTGGTCGTGAAATTGGCTTAACACGTGAGCGTGTAAGACAAATTCAGGTGGAAGCATTACGTCGCTTAAAAGACATATTGCAACATGAAGGTTTAAGCACTGATAGCTTATTCGACCAATTCACCTGATATATAGCAAATTAGACAACAATACATAGGCTTTAGGGTCTAGAACACACAAAAAAGCTGACATTGCGTCAGCTTTTTTTATATCTTAGTTATACCTACAGTAAATCTTTTAATTGATACAGTAGTTGGTGTGCTTGTCTTGGCGTTAGGCTGTCTGGATCAAGCTGTTTTAAGGTTAATTCAAGCTCAGACGGTTCATCATCAAAACTTAATGTTTGCTGTTGCTGCTCAATGGGGGCCGTGACAGGTTGGTGGTTTTCGAGCATTTTTAGCTTTTGTTTGGCTTGTTGGATCACCGCTTTTGGAACACCGGCCAAGGCAGCAACTTGTAGGCCAAAGCTTTTGCTTGCTGCGCCTTCAAGCACAGTATGCATAAAGGCAATTGTGTCGTTATGCTCAATGGCATCTAAATGCACATTTACCAACCCTGTTTTTTGCTCGGCCAGCTCTGTTAACTCAAAATAGTGAGTTGCAAATAAGGTTTTAGCGGCAATTTTTGAAGCTAAATAGTCAGCTGTTGCATAGGCTAGCGATAAACCATCATAGGTCGAAGTACCGCGACCAATTTCATCCATTAGCACCAGTGATTGTGCTGTGGCGTTATTTAAAATAGTTGCCGTTTCTGTCATCTCAACCATGAAGGTTGAACGCCCTGATGCTAAATCATCGCTTGCCCCAATACGTGTAAAGATACGGTCAATATTTCCGATTTCAGCACTATCTGCAGGTACATAAGAGCCAATGTGTGCCATTAGCACGATAAGTGCTGTTTGACGCATATAGGTTGATTTACCACCCATATTTGGGCCTGTGATAATCAACATTTTACGGTCGTTATTAAGCTCCACTGGGTTGGCAATAAACGGGTCTTTCATTACCTGTTCAACCACCGGGTGGCGACCTTGTTTAATACTGATGTTATCGTTATCGCACAGTGTTGGCTTAGTATAATTAAGCGCTTGTGCTCGTTCTGCCAAATTGTTTAAAACATCTAAATCAGCCAGTACGGCAGCCATAGTTTGTAACTGTTCAATGTGCGGAGCAATAAATTCGAACAGTTGCTCGTAAAGCTGTTTTTCAAGCGCAAGTGCTTTTGATTGGCTACCGAGTACCTTATCTTCATGCTCTTTTAGCTCAGGGATAATATAACGCTCATTGTTTTTTAGCGTTTGGCGACGAATATAATCTGCAGGCACTAAATGAGAATTGGCGCGGCTTACTTCAATAAAAAAGCCATGCACTTTGTTGTAGCCAATTTTTAAAGTGCTAATGCCAGTGCGCTCTCGCTCACGCTCTTCAAGCTTTTCAAGAATATCGGTTGCACCTTGGCTTAGTGCACGCCATTCATCAAGCTCACTGTTGTAACCTGGTGCAATAACGCCACCATCACGAATAAGTACTGGTGGGGTTTCGATTACAGCACGTTCGAGTAAATCTTGTAGTTCAGGTAACTGTTGCGACTGAGCAATTATTTGGCTAATACGCGGGTCATTAGCATCCGTCAGTAATTCGTGTAGTGGTGCTAGTGCTTGCAGTGCACTACGCAGGCGCGTTAAATCACGCGGTCTTGCGGTACAAAGTGCTAAACGGGCAATGACACGTTCAATGTCGCCAATTTGTTTTAACGACTCTTGCAGTTCACCACATAATTGCGCATCAATAATGGCGCTAATAGCGTTGAGTCGAGAGTTGAGCTCTGTTTTACTGCGCACCGGTGTATGAATACGGCGTTTTAATAAGCGTGAACCCATCGCTGTCGCAGTTTTATCAAGTACTTGCGCAAGGGTATTTTCGTAACCACCCGATAAGTTAACGGTAAGTTCAAGGTTTTTACGGGTTGCTGCATCTAAGATCACTGCATGTTCGTTTTGCTCAAGGGTAATGGCACGAATATGCGGCAGGGCAATGCGCTGCGTATCTTTTACGTATTGCATTAAACAGCCCGCAGCCACTAAAGCGGCATGTGCTTTGTCTACACCAAAACCAACCAGATCTTTAGTGCCAAACTGGTCGCACAGTAAATGCTGCGCAGTATCTAGATCAAATTCCCATTCAGGGCGACGACGTGCACCTTTAATGTGCTCAATTAAGTGCACATTCGCAAAGGTTTCACTATAAAGTAGCTCTGCCGGTGCTAAACGCTGTAATGTTGAGCTAAATGCTTCATCAGTATTAACTTCTAATACATTGAATCGACCAGAGTTTATATCAAGATAGGCAACTCCATATAAACCTTGCTTGTTTTGCCAAACACTGGTCAGAAGGTTGTCTTGGCGCTCTTGTAGTAACGCTTCGTCAGAAATTGTGCCAGGGGTAACAATACGTACAACTTTACGTTCCACTGGGCCTTTGCTGGTGGCGGGGTCGCCAATTTGCTCGCAAATAGCTACGGATTCACCCATTTGTACAAGGCGAGCTAGGTAGTTTTCAACGGCATGATAAGGCACACCTGCCATTGGTATTGGATCACCACCGGCTTTACCGCGATGAGTTTGAGAAATATCAAGAAGTTGCGCTGCACGTTTAGCGTCATCAAAGAAAAGTTCGTAAAAATCGCCCATACGATAAAACAATAAAATATCCCGATGCTCGGCTTTTATTTTTAGATACTGCTGCATCATAGGGGTTTGTTGTTTTATAGTGTGCGGTGCATAAAGATCAAACGACATGTATTTACCCAAAGGCTGAATATGGAATTACATCAAGAGATTAAAACACTTGCTGCGAAATTAGGAGCTATTTTAACGGATAAACGCTTATGGATCACTACCGCAGAATCATGCACTGGTGGTGGCGTTAGTTATGCGTTAACTGATACCCCCGGCAGTTCGAATTATATTGACCGTGCGTTTGTTACTTATAGCAATCAAGCAAAACAGCAATTAATAGGTGTTAGTGAGCAAACATTAAACAGTTTTGGTGCTGTCAGTGAGCAAACCGTGCTTGAAATGGCATCGGGTGCTGCAAAAGCTGCAAACGCAGATATTGCAATTGCTATCTCAGGGATTGCAGGCCCCGGTGGTGGAACACTGGATAAACCTGTAGGGCTGGTATGGTTTTGTATTCATTTTGCCGGAAAAAACTACCCAAGCGAACAGGTTTTCTCAGGAGATAGAGCTGAAGTTAGATTGCAAGCTATTGTTTATTCATTAAAAACTGTAATTGAATTGATAAAATCAGAAAATTAGCTTGATACTGTGATTTCATACAGTATACTGTCTGCATTAGCCGGATTTGGAGAACAGAATGAACGATAACAAACAAAAAGCCTTAGATGCTGCTTTATCACAAATTGAGCGTCAATTTGGTAAAGGCTCAATTATGAAACTGGGCGACAACAAAGCCCTAGACATTGAAGCTATCTCAACAGGTTCACTAGGTATCGATATCGCATTAGGTATTGGTGGTTTACCTACGGGCCGTATTGTTGAAGTGTATGGTCCTGAATCATCAGGTAAAACAACGCTTACTTTACAAGTTATCGCTGAAGCTCAAAAGCAAGGTAAAACCTGTGCATTCGTAGATGCTGAGCACGCTCTGGATCCTGTATACGCTCAAAAACTGGGTGTAAACATTGACGAATTACTTGTTTCTCAACCAGATACTGGTGAGCAAGCATTAGAAATTTGTGACATGTTAGTTCGTTCAAGTGCTGTTGATGTTGTGATTGTCGACTCGGTAGCTGCTTTAACACCTAAAGCTGAAATCGAAGGCGACATGGGTGATTCACACATGGGCCTACAAGCTCGCTTAATGTCACAAGCACTACGTAAGCTTACAGGTAACATCAAGCGTTCAAATACGCTGTGTATTTTCATCAACCAAATCCGTATGAAAATTGGTGTTATGTTTGGTAACCCAGAAACAACAACCGGTGGTAACGCGCTTAAATTCTACGCTTCAGTACGTATTGATATTCGTCGTATTGGTTCAGTAAAAGAAGGCGACGAGGTTGTTGGTAACGAAACCCGCGTGAAAGTTGTTAAGAACAAGGTAGCGCCGCCGTTTAAACAAGCTGAATTTATCATCATGTATGGTGAAGGTATTTCTAAGCAAGGTGAGCTAATCGACTTAGGTGTTAAGCATAAGATTGTTGAAAAGTCAGGTGCTTGGTACAGCTACAATGGCAATAAAGTTGGTCAAGGTAAGGCAAACTCAATTAAGTTCTTAAAAGATAACCCTGAGATCGCAGATGAGATCGAAGGTAAGTTACGTGAGATGCTATTACTACAGGCAACTGTACAACCAGAAGATGGTGAAGATGCAGGCCTAATAGCTGAAGACGAGCTATAAACACTACTAAAGAGTACAGTTAAGCGTGATTTGACCCGCACTTAACACAAAAAAGACCGCTACACAGTTAGCGGTTTTTTTATGGATGAAAGTTAGAAAGGGGAAAGTTAGCAAGAGTAAAGCGTTTTGAAGCGGGGCAAACTGCCGTTACAGGATCAGGCAGTAGTTTGTAGCAGCGATTTTATATCGCGTTTAATCACTACATTGTGGGCGGTATTCAATGGTTTCGTGTCGCTTTTAGCTGTCAGAACACTCGATAGTGCCTGTAACTTTGCTCTTGCAACTCTTTCATAAAAAAGCCGCATATGATGCGGCTTTTCATGTAATTAAAGCTTAAAACTTTCAGCTTCTAGCTCAAAGCTTACAGTTGCCAGTTGAAAGACACTGAGTAGTTACGTGGTGCGCCGTAATAGCCTTGTGCCCAGAACAGGCTATGAAGATATTTTTCATTAGTGACGTTGTTGATATTAAGGTTAACACTTACATTGTCATTGATGTCATAAGTCGCCATTAGGTTTAATAAGCCATAAGCATCTTGCGTTGTGGTAATAAGAGGGGCATTAGTATCAGCATCACGAACTTGTACTCGCTTGGTGTCGTCTTGCCATTGATAATTTAAGCCAAAAGTTAAGCCATCAACTTCAGGTACTTTGTGTGTTACAGCAAGTTTGAATTGATTTTCTGGTGTGTAGTCTTTAACTAGCTCATCACCATCAATATTTAAATTACTGTAACTGAAACTCGCACTCAAGGTATCGTTAATTTGACCGCTTAATTCTACCTCAAAACCATCACTGTTTATGCCATCAGCACCATAATAACGTGTATCATCAGGAAGTGAGCCTGGCACGGCAACAGCAAGACCTTCCTGTTTAGCATCAAAATAGGCAAGAGTAACAAATAAGTTATCATCAAGTAGCTGTGCTTTTACACCAATCTCGCTGCTTTTACCTGTGATTGGGTCTAAGTAATCGCCATTGATGTCACGTTCAGTTTGTGGCACAAAGGTTTCAGTGTAGCTTGCGTAAGTTGATAAGCTTTCGTTGATATCATACACAGCACCGAAGTAAGGCACAGTTTGCTCACTGTCTTTATCTTTTGCTTTACCATATGACTCGCCCTCTGTTTCCCAGTTTACTTGGCTTACACCAGCTAAAATACTGAAAGCATCTGTGGCACGGATACGTGTTGAAATATACGCAGAACGTTGACGGCTGGTGATATCAGCACCTGTTAAACCATCAGTAAGCGTTGGCACTGGCGCAACACCATTCCACCCACCTAGCTCCGGCATTGCAGGAAAACCATTACCAGTCGTGTAGTCATACAGTGATTTATCTTTGTAATCTATATCTGCTTGGTTTACGCCAAAAGATAGGTCATGTTCCATACCAAATAAATCAAATTTACCCGTTGCGTAAATATCTAAAATGTCGTGCTTATCTTTGTGGTCATATTCACTTGCGTAACCTGTTAAGCCAAGACCTGTTTCTCTGTCTGGGGTACCGTAAACATAGAAAAGTTCTGAGTCTTGCTCATTTTCTAAGTGTGCGTAGCTTGCTTTTAAGAACCAAGTATTGGTAATTGCTTGCTCAATTGATAAAAACAACTGCTCTGTTGTGTTATTCCAGTATGACCAATCAGACGCTGTGCTGGTTGATGTATCAAAGTTTGTTGCAGTACCATCGCTATAATAAAGCGGTAGCGCGCCCCAAAGTGGGCTGTCGGCATCTTTCTTTTGATTTACATAGTTAGCAGTTACAACTGTGCTATCAGTAAGCTGACCTTCGTAGGCTAGGTAATAAATTGTTTTATCTTGCTCGTAACGGTCAAGGTATGACTCTGTTTTGTGCTTGGTGAATACAGCACGCACTGCATGGTTTTCGTTGATAGCAGTTGATGCATCAAGCTCTAGACGTTTGTTATCCCATGAACCATACGATACAGATGCATTTACTTGTGTTTGGTAAGTAGGGCGCTTTAGAACCATGTTGACGGTTGCAGATGGGTTACCAGCACCTGTCATTAAACCATTGGCACCACGTACAATTTCAACACTATCAAAAATAGAGGTATCAAGAGTACCTTGGATTGAACCGTTATCTTGTGGCATACCCATGCCATTAACTTGGAAGTTAGTGATCTCAAAACCACGGGCTTTAAAATAGGTACGGTCAGTTTCGATTTGTTCAACAGTCACACCAGGGGTGCTTTCTAGTACGGCATTTAGGTTATCGAGGGAGAAATCATCCATTAATGCACGTGAAACAACAGAGATTGACTGTGGTGTTTCTTTAATTGTTAGTCCTAACTTAGTTGCTGACTGTGCTTCTTCGGTGATGTAATTTTTATGATGCTGGCCATAAACAGCTATTTTTTCAATAGCTTGTTCTTCTTTTTGTTGTTCAGCTAAAGCGTGTCCACTAAGTAGTGCTGAGGTCACTAGGCTTAACTGCGATAAGCGCAAAAATTTTGTTGATGACATGCAAAGTTCCAATTAGTTCAATTAATAATGAAATTAACGCGTAATCTAAACTAAATGAGAACGATTTGCAATTAAGTTTTTGTGGGGCTTGAAATGTTTTTAAAAATGCAACGCAGGAGAATCCAAACGCTTGATAAAAAAAAGCGGCCGAAGCCGCTTCAGGAAGTAAAACTTTTAATTTTAAAACACGTATTTTGCAGAAAATTGCAGACGATCCATATCGCCATCAGTGCCACTTTCAAGCTCACGTTCTGCATGTTTGAATTCAACCCCAAAAGTCAATTTTTTAACTGGTGAATACAATAGGTTAGCGCTAAAGCTTTGGCTTGTCTTTGTTGGGTCAATAGACATAGCTAATAAGTCGGTATTGTTATCAGCAGAGAAGAATGAATACAGGAAGGTTGAGCGCCATTGGCTGCTCCAGTTTTGTTGATAAGCAATAAAGCCAGATGTTGAATCAATCGCATCTAGATCATCGCCATCAAGTACTGCACCATGAGCAACATTTAAACCAACATAGCGGCCTAAACCAGAACCTTGTGTAAGCATAAATTTAAGATTATTTTCACCAAAATTTACTTTACCTGATGCGCTGATACCAAACGATGATGTATCCGCATCAATGCCATTTTGTTTATAAGTAAGCTGGCGTGCCAGACCTGTTACAACAAGCTCACCCCAATCAGCCTTATGGGCATAACGTGCTGTAAAGTCAGGCATTGAAGCATCATCAGTCGCCACACGAGCACCACCTACAGTGACTGTGCTTTCAGGGTTTTCAACAGAGAATGACCAGTTACCTGTTGTATAGCGAATTTGTGCTTGGCGAGCAAACACAGTACCTTCTGCTGGGCCAACAAAGTCTAAGGTTTCAGGAAGGGCGCCAACGTTTTGGAAGTTTGACCAAGCTTGACCAAATAACCATCCATCATAAGTTACAAATGCTTGGCGTATACGCGGTGCATAAGAGTTTGTAACACGCTCATTTCCACCTGGTGCAGAAGCAAGGAAATCGATTTCTATTTTGGTTTTAATTGTTTTCCCATCATCTAATTTAGTTGCTGTGCCTAGGCTAAATCGAGACTGGCGAGCATGCATATCAAAGACAGCATCACTGTCGCTGTCTGCGCCCACGGGGGTCGTACTTGGGACATAGAAGTCGCGGCCAATGCTGCCACCGGCTGGTACACCTGCAGAGTAATCACTCCACATCGCATCTAGTTTTACATAGCCACCATAAGAAACGTCGGTGTTACCAATGGTTGCAGCGTTAGCGGTACCTGCAAGTGCACATAAAACAGCCGAAGCTGTCAGTGTTTTTAATGCGGTTACTTTTGTTGTTGTCATAATGTGTATTCCTGTCGAAGCTACTTGTTGATTGCATTAATGTTGTTGTATCACTGTTGTTTAAGAAATGACTTCTCTCAATTATCTATTGGTCTATTAGACTAAGGTGGTAAGCGACTCAAAATCGCTTACCTGCGAACATTGGACTAGATTATAGAAGGCGATTTCGAAGTTTTTTGTGAAATGACAAGATATACAACTAAGGTCTAATACTTTCAGGGGCTTTGCTGAGTGATCCTTGAGGCAGGCCGAAGGCAAGTAATTAAAATGGAGACGACAACAATGTCAGAAAGTATCTATCCAGTACCAGCGCATATCAAGAATGCAGCATTAGTTGATAACGATAAATATAATACAATGTATAAGCAATCTATCGATGACCCTGAAGGATTTTGGCGAGAGCACGGTAAACGCCTTGATTGGTCAACTCCTTATAATAAAGTAAAGAACACCTCATTCGACAAAGGCCACATCAGCATCCGCTGGTATGAAGACGGCCAACTTAACGCTTCATATAACTGTATTGACCGCCACCTTGCTACTAAAGCAGATAAAACAGCCCTTATTTGGGAAGGTGACAACCCTGAACACAGCGAAAATATCAGCTACCAACAACTTCACGACGAAGTAGCAAAATTGGCAAATGGCCTTAAAAAGTTAGGCGTATCAAAAGGTGATCGCGTTGCTATTTACATGCCTATGACACCGCAAGCTATTTACGCTATGCAAGCATGTGCGCGTATTGGTGCGATTCATTCTGTGGTATTTGGTGGTTTCTCTCCATCAGCGATTGCTGACCGAATTAATGACTCAGGCGCTAAAGTGGTAATTACTTCAGACGAAGGTCGCCGTGCTGGCAACTGTGTACCACTTAAAGCAAATGTTGATGAAGCGGTATCACAAGACTCAGTAACTACGGTTGAACACGTTATTGTGCATCAGTTAACCGGTGGCGAAGTTGAGTGGAATAGCCACGATATTTGGTGGCATGAACTTGTCGCTGACCTACCTGCTGAGTGTGAACCAGAGCCAATGAATGCAGAAGATCCGCTTTTCATTCTTTATACCTCTGGCTCAACAGGTCAACCAAAAGGGGTGGTTCATACTACCGGTGGTTACCTCGTTTATGCATCAATGACACATGAATACGTGTTTGATCTAAAAGAAGACGATATCTTCTGGTGTAGCGCTGATGTGGGCTGGATCACAGGGCACAGCTACATTGCCTATGGGCCATTAGTAAACGGCTGTACGCAAGTGGTTTTTGAAGGTGTACCAACGTATCCAACGGCGGGTCGTATGGGTGAAGTGATTGATAAGCACAACGTGACTATCCTTTACACTGCACCAACAGCTATCCGTGCTTTAATGGCGAAAGGTGATGAGCCAACAGCTACCTCAACACGTAATAGTTTACGTATCATGGGTTCAGTGGGTGAGCCGATTAACCCTGAAGCGTGGGCTTGGTATTACGAGCACATTGGTAACGAAAACTGCCCAATTGTAGATACGTGGTGGCAAACAGAAACAGGCGGCATCATGATCACACCGTTACCAGGTGCGACAGATATGAAACCTGGCTCTGCAACTCGTCCTTTCTTTGGTATTGCACCGGCACTTTTTGATGCTGAAGGTAATACACTTGAAGGCGCGGTTGATGGCAACCTTGTTATTTTAGATAGCTGGCCGTCACAAGCTCGTACAGTTTATGGTGACCATGAACGTTTTGAACAAACCTATTTCTCAGCATACCCAGGCGTGTACTTCACAGGTGATGGTTGTCGCCGTGATGAAGATGGTTACTACTGGATCACTGGCCGTGTGGACGATGTACTTAATGTATCAGGCCACCGCCTAGGTACGGCAGAAATTGAAAGTGCATTGGTTGCTCACGAAGCTGTAGCAGAAGCTGCTGTAGTTGGTTATCCGCATGACATTAAGGGTCAGGGCATTTATGTTTACATCACACCAAATGAGGGTGTTGTAGTCAGCGATGAACTAACAAAAGAAGTGCGTAACTGGGTTCGTAAAGAACTAAGCCCAATTGCTTCACCAGATATGATCCAATGGTCTCCGGGTCTACCGAAAACACGTTCTGGTAAGATCATGCGTCGAATTTTACGTAAAATTGCGGCAAATGAGCATCAACAGCTAGGTGATACATCAACTCTTGCCGATCCAAGTGTGGTAGATGAACTAATCGAAAACCGATTAAATCGTTAAAATCACGTTAAAAACTTGATTAGAAGTTGATTCTAAACGTAGTATATCGGCTGTCACTTAGAAATAGGTGTCAGCCGAATTTATTAGGAGTGAACCATGAGTCAGTTTTTAATAGCGGACGATCATCCGTTATTTCGTGAAGCGCTGAAAGGGGCATTAAGTGCTAAGTTCGCTGATTTAGAAGTGTTTGAATCGGAAAACTTTGAGACCACTTTACAGGTGTTAAACGAACAAGAAGATCTTGATATCTTACTACTAGACCTTCACATGCCAGGCAATGGCGATTTATACGGCCTTATTCGCATTCGCGAAGATTATCCTAGCTTACCAATTGCTGTTGTTTCTGGCAGCGAAGATATTAACGTTGTCTCTAAAGTAATGGCCTATGGTGCAATGGGATTCATTCCAAAATCATCATCGTCAGATGATATTGCCATGGCAATCAACCACATTCTTGAGGGTGATGTGTGGCTACCATCAGAATTAAAAGATAAAGTCTCTGATGTTGATGGCGAAGATAAAGAAATTGCCGCTCAAGTTGCATCGCTTACGCCACAGCAATATAAAGTTTTACAATACTTACACGAAGGCTTGTTAAACAAACAGATTGCTTACGAGTTACATATTTCTGAAGCGACAGTGAAAGCACACATTACTGCAATTTTTAGAAAGCTAGGTGTGTATAACCGTACTCAAGCGGTATTAATTGCCTCTAAATTACAACTAGAGCCTATTGAGTCGGCATAACAAAAGATAATAACAACAATAAAGAGGCCATACAGCCTCTTCATTTTATTGCTTAAGCGAACACCACTGTTCGATTTCCATTGATAAACAGTTTATGTTCAGACGCGAGTTGCAGCGCTTTGCAAAACACCGTTTTCTCAACATCTTTCCCCATTTTTGCCATCATCTCAGCGGTATCCGCATGGCTAACATGTGTCACATCTTGTAAAATAATCGGCCCTTCATCAAGCTCGTTATTAACAAAGTGAGCGGTCGCACCAATTATTTTTACACCGCGCTCAAATGCCTGATGGTAAGGCTTTGCACCAATAAAGGCAGGCAAAAACGAATGGTGAATATTAATAATCTTACCTTCAAAACGCGCCACAAATTCAGGGCTTAAAATACGCATATATTTAGCTAGGCCGATAATGTCAGGCTGATAGCTGGCAATTAAATCACCCACTTGTTGATCATGCTCAGCACGGCTTAAACCTTCGTGCGATACTACATGAAACGGCACGCCAAAGCCTGCAGCCAGTGGCGCTAAATCTGCATAGTTGGCAATCACAGCCAGTACTTCGATGTTTAATGCTTTTTCGAATTGCTTAAGTAATACACCACCTAAACAATGTGCTTCTTTGGTGGCCAGTAATACCACTTTGGTTTTTTCACTGCTGTGCAGCGCAAGCTCTGCGCCATCAGGAAGTAGCTCAGCAAGGCTTGGTAAAAAATCATCTGAAATAACGCCGCTTAACTCTGTACGCATAAAAAAGCGTTTAGCGTCTTTATCTACAAATTCGTTATTACGTGTAATGTTTAAATTATGCTGATGACAAAGACCGGTGATCTTGGCAATTAGACCAACATCATCATCGCATTGTGTGGTTAAAATCGTGTTCATAGTCCTCATTCTAATCCCGTTTGTGTGAGCCTCATTATTTGCTAATTTTTTAGCGCTGCATAGCGCAAATTGAACTATCTAATAATTTATCTGAATTCATTGTCTAACCTTACAAAATGTAATCATTATTTACTTTTCGTGTAAAAGTAAGCTGCTTTCACTATAAATGTGATTTTCTGTCCATAATTATGATTAATTGAGTGCCTTTCTATACCTTTTTCTACACTTTTTAACCTTAACGTAAGCAACTGTAAGTGAAGGTAATCGTTTGTAAAATATAGAATTTTATTGCTTTAGTTGAGTCAAAGTAGATTATTACAAACAATAAGGAATAAACTCCATGAAAAGTACTCTGCTTAAAACAATTGTTGCCACAAGTTTGCTTTCGGTGCTGGCTGCCTGTTCTAGTGACGACAGCAGCAATAGCAACAGCGGCTATGTGCAACTGTACAATGGCTCTTATAATAGCCCCTATACACGTTTATTTGTTGATGACACTGAACGTTCGGGCGCAGATTTTGGTGATGTATCAACCCGCCATAATTACAGCTCGGGTGAGTATGAGCTGAGTTTTCAGTATGTTGATGTCAACGATAGCTATATCACTATTGATGAAGAAACCATTAAAATTAAAGACGATCAAACCCAGTTGCTAGTAATGAATGGTGATTTTGCTGAGCCAACATTTACTGAGCTAAGTGTGCCATCTTCAAGCGATGAAGATGAGTTTAATGTTGGCTTTTTTAATATCGTCGGCGAAGACAATATTTACGACGTTTACATTGCCACTGATGACGGGTTATTTGATACCGCAGAGTTACTGATGACTTCGCAGTACCTGGTAGAGCCAGAACTATCTACGCTTGAGGAGGGTTATTACACTATTTATGTCACTGCCAGTGGTAGCACTGATGTGATTTTTGAATCACCAAAATTGTATTTTAATGATGAAGCAACTTACATGGCGATGATCCGCCCAAGTTATGCAACAGAAGAAGACGGCATTACCCTTGATGTAGTGACGGCAAGTAGCTCGGTGACTCAACTAAACCACCAAGACGCACAAGGCCAGTTGCGATTTATTAATACTATTGATGATTACACACAAACCCAATTTAAAGTAACCAGAGGAACAACGTCTACCAATACCGAAGTTGTAAGCAACGATAGTTACTCTGAATACATGAGTATGTCACCAAATAGTTACAGCGTAGCCATGTTAGATGAGGCTGGCGACAAGATTGTTGATAACTTCTTAATGACATTAGAGCGTGAGCAAAGTGCGGTTGGTCTATTCTACAATGACAAAGACTACGGCCCTCGTATGATGACCATTGAAGAAAACCTAACACCTAGCAGCTATAGCCACACAGTTACTGTGGTTAATTTAATTGATAACTATGCAGGGCAACAGATTGACGAAGTCGATGTGTATTTCACTCTCAATGGTGAAACCGTTGATGATACTAGTAATGTCGTTGAAGGTTTAGATCAATACGACCAAAAAAAGCAGGTGGTTGATAACGAAGTTTATACAACCTATGTGGTGTTTGAAGACAACGGCCAGCAGATTGTGCTATTGCAACAAAGCGACATGGATTTTACCGAAGAAGGTAACTATATCTTGGTGATTGAACATGATGAAACCACTGATTCAGGTTACAAAATGACCTTAGAGCGAACGGTGACTGAGCAGTCTTAATTGGCTTGAACGCAATATCGTTGTTTCTTTACTCTTGCTAAGTGTTTATTATATAAACAATTAAGGTTTTTGCTTTTTTGTTTAAAGCGTACACATGGAGTGAGTATGGACGACGGTATTGCGTTACTAGTATTACTAGCACTAGTTGTTGTAGGTGGCTCAATTGCTGGCATTATTGCCTTTTTTCAACTCTCTAGTTTGAAGCGTGAAGTAGCTGCTCTTCGAGTAGAACTTAACGCGACCTATATCCATAATCCACAAGCAACTATTGTAAATTCGTTTGATAATTTAAACGAAGATCTGACCGACGCTGCAAAACGAGAACCAAAGCCTGAAGCCATCAATAAGCCAACTGAGGCAATGGCTAAAAAGCCACAGCAAACGAAACCCAAGCCTGCAACTTTTAATCCGCTAGTTAGCCAACTAGTTACACAAATCAAAGCCAATTGGCTAACTTGGGTAGGAGCGGTTGCACTTGCCTTTGGTGGTATCTTTTTGGCCCGCTATTCACTTGAAGCCGGTTTATTATCCGAAACCATGCGACTCATACTTGGCGCTATTTTTGGCCTGAGTTTAATTGTTGCAGCTGAGGTTTTACATCGTAAAGGTATTACCTTTGAAGGATTTAGCAACTATATTCCCGCAGCGCTGGCAAGTGGCGGCTTTATTAGTTTGTTTGCATTGACCTTGCTGGCCTACAGTCATTACGGCTTACTCCAAGCCTTACCAGCATTTAGCATTTTAACCTTGGTTTCTTTGGCTGCAAGCTGGATGGCATTACGTTTTGGCCCCGTGCTGGCTGTAATTGGTATTATTGGCGCTTACAGTGTGCCTGTATGGGTAGATACTGGGAGTAATGACTTTATTGCACTCCTTACTTATGTTGCTTTTGTCAGTGTATCAGCTTCGCTAGTCGCACATTACGTAAAACGGCATTGGTTGTGGTATTTGTTATGGGCGGGGCATTTAGGCTGGTATTGCTTGGTTGCAATGAGTGCAGCTAAAAACCTGCACTGGTTTATTAACCTTTATGCGCTGTTTAGCATTATATTGTTAATTGCGATTCCACGCTTAGGGCTGAGTATTAAACAAGTTGAATACCGCCCACACCGCTTTAAAACGCTACTGAAACAACTGCCCGACAACCCTCTGTTATTAGCTGTTGTCATGCCACTTTATCTTTTACTCATCAGTCATAATGATCTGCTTACTTGGCAGCTTAGTATGTTGTCGTTAGTGGCTTTACTGTTGTTTTTGGTATTAAAAAACAGTGCATGGGATCACTGGCTGATAATTGCTGTAGTGAGTGTGGTGTGTTTGCTAACAGGGCAATACAATGCTGTTGATTACTCTGAGCAGCTTTTTGTTTTTAGACAAAATTACGGAGCAGGGCTGTTTTTTATTGCTTTGTTTGCTGGTTATGGTTTTTTGTTTGGTCGTAAATACCCTAAACGCTTTGGCTTTACCTTACTCGCTTCACTTTCAAGCTTTGTGATTATTAGTTGCTTATATGTCATCACTCCTGATCATGCCTTAATGACGGCATACCCGGTTTGGTGCTTTGTATTACTGGCACTGTCTGCTTGGTTATTTAAGTTATCAATTAACAGCACGAATCCGATGCAGGTATTTAGTTACTGGCTTGGCGGCAATGCCAATATTAGTTTGGCGTTAACCATGCTTCTTGAAGGGAGTAGCTTAACCTTGGCACTCGCTGCGCAAGTGTTGTTGATCAGTTTTTATGTCAATAAACATGCACTACACATACCTACTTGGCCGCTAAAAGGTTTAGTTGGTGCTTTACTTGTTAGGTTAAGTTTTGCACCTTGGTCAGCTGATTACAGTGATGCGCTATTACTTGGTGTGCACTGGAGTTTAGTTGTTTACCCTGTGTCTGCTTGCTTATTTTACTTGGCAGCAAGACACTGGCAGCAGCAATCTGTTCGGGTGTGGCTAGAAGGTGCTACGCTTCATTGTATCGCCTTATTCATTACTACAGAGACGAGCTATCAGTTAGTGGGGCACTATCCTGATTTTGAGAACTTGTCAGTGTATGAGCACATTTTGCTGACCTGTAACTGGGGTATATTGGGCTGTGTTTACCTGATGCGTTCACGTTTTACTGCGCAATTAGCTAAGCTCTATCAAGTGGCAGGTTTTGCGTTATTAGCATTAAGCGGTTTGTTAGTTCTGAAAAGCTTTACCGCTGAAAATCCGTTTTTTGAGCCGATAAATATTGGCAGTTGGTCGATTATTAATTGGCTACTATTACTTTGGTTAGTTCCAGCCATTATTGCAATTTGGGCAAGCCGACTGACGAAATCTCAGCACTATTTACAAAAGCTGTTTACAGCACTTGCAGGTGTGATGAGTGTTTTATATATCAATGCGGAAATTCGCCACAACTGGCAAGGGGAGTATATAAATCTTGCTTTACCGACCTCAGATGCAGAGCTGTATAGCTACTCTTTAGTTTGGCTTATTATTGGTGCTTTGGTGGTCGTGGCGGGGCAGTTAAAAACTATTACGGTTTTACAAAAGCTAGGCCTTGGTTTATTAGCGCTGGTGGTATTAAAAGTGTTTCTGATAGACATGGCAAACTTAACCGGATTATTACGTGCTATTTCGTTTATCGGTTTAGGCTTGTCGTTAGTTGCACTTAGTTGGTTGTTCCAAAAATTTAAGGCAAAGCCTACTGCTTTGCCTTAAATAAAGGGAATACATGGTGTTAAGTGCTATGGTTAAGCAGGGCTTTTAGTTTAGCGGGCTTAACGGGTTTGCTAAGGTAATGAATTTGCTCAGCTTTGGTTTGTTGTTTTAGCGCTTCATCACGTACTGCTGTGATTAAAATTGCCGGTACTGGGCTTTGCCAAATTTCTCTTAATGTTTTAATTAGCGTGATACCATCGCAATCATGGCCAAGCTGATAATCCATTAAGATCACATCGGGTGCGCCGTGGTCTTTAGCATAGGCCATGACAGTTTCAACTTGATCAAAGAGCTGATAATTTGCCTGCCATTTTTGCAATAGGCTTGCCATGGCATTAAGGTTTTCTGGGTCATCATCCACCGCAATAATGTTCATTGCACTGCGATTTTCAACGCCTTTTTTAGGCGTGTCTTTTTGCTGAATAAATTGGCTTTCACCATATGGTACTTCAATACTAAAGCGGCTACCTTTGCCGGGCGTTGAAGTGACATCCATACGTAGCGAAAGCAAGTCGACCATCCGTTTTACTACCCCTAAACCAAGTCCGACTCCTTTGTTATCGCCCGCTTCAATACGGTAGAAATCATTAAATATTTTTGCTTGCTCCACTTCACTTATACCCGGGCCTGTGTCCCAAACTTCAATACGTAAATGGTGTTTGCGTTTGCGACACGCAATTAAAACTCGGCCGCTTTCGGTGTACTTAACCGCATTTGACACCAAGTTTTGAATAATTCGTCGCAAATAGGTGATATCGCTGTGTACGATTGTCCCTTTTGAACGCACTGTAAGCTTTAAGCCTTTTTCACTCGACATAATGGCGTATTCATTTTTTAGCGGTGCAAGTATGTCATCAATACTAAAATGACGTGGCGTTGGGGTCATTGCCCCTTGCTCTAGCTTGGCAATTTCTAACAGTGCCGACATCAAATGCACCGTTGAATCTAAACTTGCGCCAAGCTTTTCAAAGTTGTTTAAGTTGTTGCTCGAAAGGGATTTATCATCGATGGCAGCAAGGTAAAGGCGCGCCGCATTCAGCGGTTGTAAAATATCGTGGCTTGCTAAGGCTAAAAATCGCGTTTTACTATCGTTGGCTTGCTCAGCCTCTTTTTTCGCTAAAGTAAGTGCTTGCTCAGTTTGTACTCGGCTATCAATTTGCGCTTGTAAATCTCTATTTATGGTGCGTATTTCTTGGGTACGCGCTTCGATGCGGTTTTCAAGATCCATGTTTACTTCTTCGAGGGCGTTTTGCGTTTCGATATGCACAGTAATATCAGAGAAGCTTGTTACAAAGCCGCCATCAGGTAATGGGTTACCTATCATTTCAAATACTTGGCCATTTCGGCGGTGGCGAATAAAGTGATGAGGTGTGCCGTTTTTAAGATGCTGTACACGCTTTTCTACATGACGTTCAACCTCACCCGGACCACATTCACCGCGCTCTGCGTTATAGCGGATCACTTCTTCAATTGGTTGACCAACCTCCAGAAACTCATCAGGGTAGTTAAACATTTCGGCATAGCGTTTATTCCAAGCAACCAAATTTAGTTCTTTATCAACAACCGAAATACCATGACTGAGGTTCTCAAGGGATGTGAAAAGTAAATTTTGATTAAATTGCAGTGCTTGTGTGGTTTCATCAAAAAAGTTAACCACTTCTTCAAATGCCATGCGTTTACCAGAGGCAACCGTGTGGATCAGCGCTTGTGCTGAAGATGCGCCAAGCACACCGGTTAAGGCTCGCTCACAATAAGCGATAAACTCAGGATCTGGATGTGCGTTGTTGTCATCCAAATTATGTGACAACGCAAAGTGAGCCAGTACTTGTTGCGAGCGTTGAACGCCTAAAAAGGTTTGTAGCAGCACTTTAAAGTCGTAAACGGTGGCTTTAACGTTTTTATTTAAGCGTCTGGCGAATACAGCTTGCTCTTTAGGGTTAACAAAGGCTGCAGCCTGAATCTTATCAATTAAACGCTCATCTGCACCGAGCGAAAAACTAATATAACAGCCAATATTGGCAAACAAGGCGATTAGGGTGCCACGTGTAATAAGTGTTTGTTGCAGCTCCGTATTTAGGCTATTACCCGCATCTAAAATAGGTAACATTAAGAATAATACCCAACAAATGAAGCCTGCTAATAATCCGGCATAAACGCCATAAGCGTGGCCTTTTCGCCAGTATAAGCCGCCAACAATGGCTGGAAGTAATTGCGACACCAAAGAAAAGGCCACTAACCCCATACTTGCCAGTGCTTTACCATGACCAAACCATTGCTGGTAGAAATACGACAAAATCAAAATACCTGCAATGGTGAAGCGCCTCACTAATAAAATTTGTGATTTATAGCTGCTGGTAATGAGGTTACGTTTAAACTTACGACGTAGCATTAACGGTAGTACCACATCATTTGAGATCATGGTGCTGAGGGTGAGTGTAGCCACTACAATCATTGCCGTGGCTGCTGATAGACCACCAATAAATACAAAAGTCGTTAAGAAGGCATTTTCATGGATCAGTGGTAGGGCTAATACAAAGCTGTCGGGCGAAAATCCACTGCCAATACCAGGGTGAATAGCGGCAGTTGCAATAGGGAAAATCATTGCCGCAGTTAGCAGTAAATACAACGGGAACGCCCAACGTGCAGTAAAAAGATGGCGTTTATCTTGGTTATCAACCACGGTGACATGGAACTGCCTTGGTAAACAGATAATCGCTGCTGCCGCCATCATTGATTGGCCGATAAAGTTGAAGCTAAAAAAGTCAAAATTATGCCAATGCTGCCAAACTGAACCTGTTAATTGCTCTGCTTGTACCTCACTGAGGTTAAACAAAGTGTATAGTGCAAGTCCTGCCACAGCGACTAAAGCTAGTAACTTCACCATAGATTCAAAAGCGACAGCGAGCATCAGCCCTGAGCGATATTCGGTAACATCCACTTTGCGGGTGCCAAAGAATATCGCAAACATTGCCATGATTAAGGTTGCAGATAACGCCAACATAGAGCCTGAAATACGGCTATCGTTTTGTAGTAATAAGAAACTACCACTGAGAGCTTTTAATTGCAGAGCAATGTAAGGAATCGTCGCTAATAAAGCGATAATTGTCACCATAATGGCGGTAGTTTGTCGTTTACCGTAGCGCGCTGAAATAAAGTCGGCAATCGTGGTGATATTTTGCTTTTTACTCACCAAAACTAATTTGCGCAAAAAACCTTGGCCAAAGAAAAATAGCAACGCAGGACCAATTAAAATCGGTAAGTAATTCCAACTGTTAGTAGCGGCTGTTCCGACTGAACCGTAGTAAGTCCAAGACGTACAGTAAATGCCTAATGAAAAAGAATAAACAAATGGATGGTGACTAATTCTTTTTGCAAGAGGAGTGGTTTTGTCCCCCCAATTTGCCAACCAAAACAACACGCCAATGTAGGCGAGTGCAACAAATAAAAGCGCAGCTGTCATGTTTAAATTCAGTAATTATTGTAATAACACTACCTTACCAGAATTATGCGCGATTTCGATGGCTAGATTTTTTGCAATAAAAATTAATAAAAAGCAAGTTGTTGATAATAAATGGATAGTTCTGTTTTATGCACGGTTATTAGACTAATGTCGCAGATCATTCGTTTTTACTATTTTCGCTATTTCGCAAATTTATCTTTATAGGTTAAGTTGTTGTTAATTATTGTTTTTTACCATTTGTTAACAAAAGGCGTTTTGCAGTTTACGTAAACGTAAACTGACTGTTACGACTATGGTCTCAATTCCATAAATCAGAACCCTTGCTAACTTAGTTAATGACAACTAATACCACTCATTACTTTTTTGTAATGCATAAGGGGATAAAAATGGCTTTTAAAGATGAAGAACAAGCAAAAGCTTATTGGGCGGAAAACCTCGCACTGCTATTTAAATTATTAGCAATTTGGTTTGTCGTTTCATTTGGTTTTGGCATTTTACTAGTAGACGTACTCAATGAGATACGTTTCTTTGGGTTTAAACTCGGCTTCTGGTTCTCCCAGCAAGGCGCTATTTACACCTTTGTAGCTTTGATTTTTGTTTACGTTTTCAAAATGAATACGTTAGATAAAAAATACGGCGTAGACGAATAGGAGCTAAGCAATGGATGTTCAAACACTCACGTTTATTATCGTCGGTTTAAGCTTTGCGCTTTATATCGGCATCGCAATCTGGGCCCGCGCGGGGTCAACAAATGAATTCTATGTTGCAGGTGGTGGTGTACCGCCGCTGGCAAATGGTATGGCAACCGCTGCTGACTGGATGAGTGCGGCATCGTTTATCTCAATGGCGGGTATTATCTCGTTTGCGGGTTATGACGGTGGTGTATATCTAATGGGTTGGACAGGTGGTTATGTACTACTTGCGTTATGTTTAGCACCTTACTTGCGTAAATTTGGTAAGTTCACAGTGCCAGATTTTATCGGCGATCGTTATTACTCACAAACTGCACGCGTTGTTGCGATTTTATGTGCGATCTTTATCTGTTTCACATACATCGCTGGTCAAATGCGTGGTGTAGGTGTGGTTTTCTCTCGCTTCTTAGAAGTGGATATTGAGACCGGTGTTTACATTGGTATGGTGATTGTATTCTTCTACGCTGTACTTGGCGGTATGAAGGGGATTACTTACACGCAAGTAGCTCAGTACTGTGTACTTGTATTTGCTTACCTTGTTCCAGCAATCTTCATTTCAATGATGATGACAGGTCACTTCTTCCCACAAACAGGTTTTGGTGCAACGCTTAGCGATGGCTCAGGACAGTTTGTACTTGATAAACTAGATGGGCTCAGTACTGAACTCGGCTTTGCGCAATACACCGAAGGCTCGAAGAGCATGATTGATGTATTCGCAATCACAGGTGCGTTAATGGTTGGTACTGCAGGTTTACCGCACGTAATCGTTCGTTTCTTCACTGTTCCTCGTGTTAAAGACACGCGTATCTCAGCTGCATGGACACTTGTTTTCATTGCAATCGTTTATACAACAGCACCTGCTGTAGCGTCATTCGCTCGTGTAAACATGATTGATACAATTAACGGTAAAGACGGTAGCGGTACAGAGTATGCAGAAGCACCAGCATGGGTTAAAAACTGGGAAAGAACAGGCCTAATCACCTTTAACGATAAAAATGGTGACGGCAAAATGTTCTACTCAGCAGGTAAGATTGATGATCCAAACAGCGCTAACGAAGTTAAAGTTGACCGCGACATCATGGTACTTGCTAACCCTGAGATTGCAGACTTACCAGCATGGGTTGTAGCATTGGTTGCAGCAGGGGGTATCGCAGCAGCGCTATCAACTACAGCAGGCTTACTATTGGTAATCTCGACCTCGGTTTCGCACGATTTATTAAAACGTACCTTAAAACCAGATATTAGTGATAAACAAGAGCTACTTGCTGCGCGCTTAGCAGCGATGATAGCGATTGTGATTTCAGCTTACTTTGGTATTAACCCGCCTGGATTCGTGGCTTCGGTTGTTGCCTTTGCCTTCGGCTTAGCAGCGGCGAGCTTCTTCCCAGCCATCATTATGGGTATCTTCTCTAAGAAGATGAATAAAGAAGGTGCGGTTGCGGGTATGGTGACAGGTATTACATTCACAGCGGCTTATATTATTTACTTCAAGTTCGTAAGTCCTGAATTAAATACACCGGCACACTGGTTATTTGGTATCTCACCTGAGGGTATCGGTCTAGTTGGTATGATTGTTAACTTTGTAGTTGCAGCTATCGTACTTAAACTAACAGCTGAAACACCAGTTGAAATCCAAGAAATGGTTGAAGGTATCCGTAACCCTAAAGGTTCTAGCGCAGCACACGCGCACTAATAAAACCATTTTATGAGAACACACTCTTGAAGATCAAAAGCCCGACTTAAGTCGGGCTTTTTATTTATTTAAAACAGGGGTAGTGTAGATATTGTCTCTATTTTATAGCGAGAATGACCATGAATATCGAGCAACAGGAAGTCGCCCAATTTGTGATGCAACAAACGCCGTTTAATCAGCTAGATAGCGCTGCATGCGAGTATTTTGTTAATCATCTCGATATTATTTATCTGACCCGAGAGAATCAAAATCAGTGGTTAAGCTCTGATAATTTACGGTTATTTTTAATTCGCTCTGGCGACTACGACTTAGTCGACCCAAAAGGCGATGTGATCACTAAGTTATCAAGTGGCGATTACTTTGGTTTTCCGTCACTGTTAACCGGCGAAGCGATTCAAAATAGCATTGCAGTGCAAAAGGAAGGCATTGTTTACATGCTAAACCAAGCGGCATTTGATTACTTACGCCGAGAGTACAAGGTGTTTGAGCAATACTTTGTTCGCGCCCATAAAAATCGTTTATTGTCGTCTCATTATAAAAGTCAAAACGACAGTTGGTCGGAGAAAAAAATTTGCGAATTGATGAATCGCAAAGCGGTCACTTTGGCGCCAGAGGCAAGTATTCGTCAAACCGCTAAAAAAATGAAACAGCATGGTGTTTCGTCGATTATGCTAACTGAACATGATCGCCTCGTAGGGGTCGTCACCGACAGAGACTTACGCAATCGCGTATTGGCCGATGAGGTTGACCCTCAAGAGTCAGTAAGTAGCATCATGACCTGTAAGCCCAAGTTTATTTTTGAAAACAATCGCGTGTTTTCGGCATTGCACTTAATGCTTAAGCACAACATCCACCATTTACCTGTGCTTGATGAACATCACAAACCGCTTGGTATGCTCACCAGCACAGATTTGCTGCGTCAGCAAAAAAGCGATCCAGTGCAATTGATTGGACGAATTTATAAAGCGCATAGCGTGGTAGATTTAAAGCGTTATTCGCAAGAGATACCCGGCTTGTTAAAAGGCTTTTCAAACAATATTGATGACATCTCCTTGATTGGTAAATTATTAAGTGGCTTAACCGATGCACTGACTTCGCGGTTAATCCTTTTGTTCCAAGAAGATAATGGCGCGGCACCAACCAGCTTTAGTTTTATTTGTTTTGGTTCACAAGCAAGGGAAGAGCAAACATTGCATTCAGACCAAGATAATGGCTTGTTACTACCTGATGATTTAACGGACGAACAACAAGATTACTTTAAGCGTATGGGCGAATATGTCTGTGAGCATTTAATTGAGTGCGGCATAAAACGTTGTCCTGGCAATATCATGGCGAGCAATGCAGAATGTCGAATGGGCATTAACGCTTGGACTGAAAAGTTTCATAAGTGGATCACCTCACCGACACCAGAGGCGATGCTCAATTGTAAGATATTTTTTGACTTACGTTTTATAGAAGGTTCCACTACCTTATATGCACGCTTTTGTGAGCAGCTAAAACGCATTTCTAAGAATGACTTATTCTATGCGGCTATGGCGAGCGACATTAAAAATACCCCAGTGCCCATTGGTTTGTTCAATCAGTTCAAATTAGAAAAAGACGATAAACAGCATAAATACCTCGACTTAAAAAAACGCGGTGTGGTGATCATTAACGACATAGTGCGTTTATATTCCCTCAAAGCGGGTATTCAGCGCGCTAATACCCAAGAGCGCATAGACGCGTTAATGAAATTTTCGCTACTCAATAAAGATGACCTATATAACTTAAAAGACTGTTGGCGCTTTTTAACTCAACTGCGTTTAGGCACGCAAATTAACGAAGAGGGACTGCCTAGCAACTGCATTAACCCAAATGCGTTGAATTCATTGGAGCGACATCAATTAAAAGAAGCATTTTATTTGGTTAAGCAGGCGCAGCAAGCCGCCGCATTTAAGTTTGCTCGCGGTAGTTTATAGGAGAGGGTATGGTTAAACGCTGGTTAAGTCGGTATTTAGCGCGAAAGCAACTTTTGGCAGCTGATGCCTATAAAGAGCGCTATGTAGTGATAGACATGGAGTTAACGGGCCTTGACCCTCGCCAGCACGAAATTGTTTCGGTGGCGTGGGTAATGATAGAAGAGCAATGCATTAAACTCAGTGGTGCGCAGCACTTAATAAATAAAGACGTGCAAAGCTTAGAGCAAAGCCCGATTTATCACGGTATCGCTAAACATGATATCGCTGCAGGTGAGAGCCTCGAAACCATTCTTGGCAAGCTGCATCAGCATTTTGGTGAGTGCATTCTAGTGTTTCATAACGCGGCACTTGATTGGGGATTCTTAAAACAGGCGTGCAGAACGCTTGGTTTAGATGCAAAAGCGCGTTTAATTCTTGATACCTTCGTTATTGAAAAAAAACGCCTGCACCAGCAAGGCCACGAAATTGGCCACGATGATTTAACACTTAGCGAATGCCGCAAGCGCTACAACTTACCGCATTACAGCTCGCACCATGCCCTTACTGATGCGATGGCAACGGCCGAGTTATTCTTAGCACAGTGTCATCAAATTAGTCGTGGTAAGGCATTGAAAGTAGGAGAGCTTGTGTGAGTCAGTTAGAATTAAAAGTGCCCCCAGTTGTGCTGGTTTTGATCATTGCGTTGATGATGTGGGGCACTGCAGAGTTGATTGCGAGCTTTAGCTTCTCGTTTTTTGTATCATCTTTTGTAGCACTACTCATTGCATTTTCAGGTGTGGTGTTTGCTTTATTAGGTGTTTATCAATTTCGCAAGCAAGGCACGACCGTTGATCCTCGAATTCCAGAACAGTCAGCAAGTCTTGTTACCAGTGGTGTTTATCAATTTAGCCGTAACCCAATGTATGTAGGTATGTTATTAATGCTAGTTGGTTGGGGAATTTATCTTGGTAATATTGCGAGTTTTATTATGCTGCCGATATTTATTCTTTATATGAATCGATTTCAAATTATGCCAGAAGAAACGTTTATGGCAGAGAAGTTTGGATTAGCATACCAGCAATACAAAAAATCTGTTCGTCGCTGGTTATAAAGGATTAAATAAAGAGACTGAGGTTGCTAACGCAGATTTATTTACCTTGCCCTCTTATAATAACTTTTCAGGTCGATTACCAAAATTGTGCCATCTAGGGTTGTTAAAGTAGTTTTATTTACCTTGCCCTCTTATAAAAATGTGTAAGGTCGATTACAATACCGCCATCTAAAAGGCAGCTGCCTTTATCTGCAAGCAAATAGAGTGGATTTTCTTCTTCATGGCAATCAAACTTGCAATTAATGGTTTTGGTCGAATCGGGCGCAATATCGTCCGTGCCCTGTATGAATCTGGGCTTGAAGATCAAATCAAAATTGTCGCTATTAACGAATTAGCCGACCCAAAGGGCATTGCCCATCTCCTTAAATACGATACATCTCATGGCCGCTTTTCATTCCCTGTTAATCTTGGCGAAGATACTTTAACGGTTGCTAACGACTCTATAGCCTTATTTGCAGAAGAAAACCCTGCAGAACTGCCTTGGCAAACACTAGATGTTGATGTGGTTCTTGAATGTACTGGGGTGTATCACTCACGTGAACATGCAGAGCTACACTTAGCTGCGGGCGCAAAAAAAGTATTGTTTTCACAGCCAGCAGATGCTGATGTTGATGCCACAATTGTGTATGGTATTAACGATGATGAGCTAAAAGCAGAACATACGATTGTTTCAAATGGTTCATGTACCACAAACTGTATTGTGCCAGTGATTAAAGTGTTAGATGACGCATTTTCAATTGAGTCTGGGGCCATTACGACGATTCATGCCTCGATGCATGATCAACAAGTGATTGATGCGTATCATCATGATTTGCGTCGTACTCGCGCCGCAAGCCAGTCTATTATTCCGGTAGATACAAAGCTTGCGCGTGGTATTGAGCGCATTTTGCCTAAGTTTCATAGTCGCTTTGAGGCCATTGCTGTTAGGGTACCAACTATCAATGTGACGGCGATGGATTTAAGTGTAACAGTGAATACCGATGTGAATTTAGCGACTGTCAATCAAGCACTTAAGTTAGCAGCAAAAGACCGTCTTGAAGGTATTTTAAGCTACACAGAAGAGCCATTGGTATCGGTAGATTTTAATCATGACCCACATTCTTGTATCATAGATGGCACTCAGACACGTGTTAGTCATAAACGACTGATAAAGTTGTTAGTGTGGTGCGATAATGAGTGGGGCTTTGCTAATCGTATGCTCGACACTGCGCGTGCGATGATGGCTGTAAGCCAATAATGTATAAATATAATATTAGTATCGTTAACTAAGGAGAAGTCCATGTCGGTCATTAAAATGGCAGATTTAGATTTAAACGGCAAACGCGTGTTAATTCGTGAAGATTTAAATGTGCCTGTAAAAGAAGGTAAAGTGACCTCTGATGCACGTATTCGTGCAGCATTACCAACTATTAAATTAGCGTTAGAAAAAGGCGCTAAAGTAATGGTGATGTCACACCTTGGCCGCCCTACGGAAGGGGAATATGATGAAGCGTTTTCACTCGCCCCTGTTGTTGATTATTTAAATAATGCTCTTGAGCAAACTGTTCGTCTTGAAAAAGATTACCTTGATGGCGTTGATGTAGCAGACAACGAAGTGGTTGTTTTTGAAAACGTTCGTTTTAACGTTGGCGAAAAGAAAAACGACGAAACACTGTCTAAAAAATTAGCTGCATTATGTGATGTTTACGTAATGGATGCATTTGGTACGGCTCACCGTGCACAAGCATCGACTCACGGTGTGGGCTTATTTGCTGATGTTGCATGTGCAGGTCCACTTCTTGCGGCCGAGCTAGACGCACTAGGTAAAGCGCTTGATAACCCAGCTCGTCCTTTAGTGGCTATCGTTGGTGGCTCTAAAGTATCGACTAAGTTAACTGTACTTGATTCGCTATCTAAAGTGGTTGATCAACTTGTAACGGGTGGTGGTATTGCTAATACCTTCATCGCGGCAGCAGGGCACCCAGTAGGCAAGTCTTTATATGAAGCTGATTTAATCGATGAAGCAAACAAATTAAGTGCAGCTGCAAAAGCGAATAATGGCGAAATTCCTGTACCAACAGATGTTGTTGTAGGTAATGAATTCTCTGAATCTGCAGTAGCGACACTAAAAGATGTGACTGAAGTAACAGATGAAGACATGATTTTTGATATTGGCCCTGATACAGCAAACCAATTAGCAAAAATTATTGCTAATGCGGGTACCGTTGTATGGAATGGTCCAGTAGGTGTATTTGAATTTGATCAATTCGGTAACGGCACACGTGCTATTGCAGATGCGATTGCTAACTCAAATGCATTCTCGATTGCTGGTGGCGGTGATACGCTTGCAGCGATTGATAAATACGGCATTGCCGATAAAGTTTCTTACATTTCAACCGGTGGCGGTGCTTTCCTTGAATTTTTAGAAGGGAAAAAACTACCAGCAGTTGCTATGCTTGAAGAACGTGCTAAGTAATTAGTGCGAAAGCCAGCGTAGTTGTTAAGTAATTACGCTGGTTTAGCTGTTTATAAAATACCTCTCACCCTCATTTTATTTACAGCTATTACGGTAGGCGACAGCTTCTCGCGATGCAGTGATGCATCAAAAAATAACTTATATCCGTTCAAACTAGATGGTAGGTAACTACTGTCGATACAATTTGGAGAATACCAAATGGCTTTAATCAGTATGCGACAACTTCTTGATCATGCAGCTGAAAATGGTTATGGCGTACCTGCGTTTAACGTTAATAACCAAGAGCAAATGCGTGCAATTATGGAAGCAGCTGACAAAACAAACAGCCCAGTAATTGTACAAGGTTCTGCAGGCGCTCGTGCCTATGCCGGTGCCCCTTTTATTCGTCATATGATTTTAGCTGCCGTTGAAGAATGGCCACATATCCCAGTTGTAATGCATCAAGACCACGGTACATCACCGGGTGTATGTCAGCGTTCAATCCAATTAGGCTTTTCATCAGTAATGATGGATGGCTCATTAATGTCTGATGGTAAAACCCCTTCAAGCTACGAATATAATGTTGATGTAACACGTCAAACAGTTGAAATGGCGCATGCTTGTGGTGTGTCTGTTGAAGGCGAGTTAGGTGTTTTAGGTTCACTTGAAACAGGTGAAGCAGGTGAAGAAGATGGTGTTGGTGCAGAAGGTAAACTGTCTACGGATCAAATGCTAACAGATCCAGAAGAAGCGGCTGACTTCGTTCGTAAAACGAAAGTGGATGCACTGGCTATCGCTTGTGGTACATCACATGGTGCGTACAAATTCACTCGTCCACCAACAGACGATATCTTAGCGATTGATCGCATCAAAGAGATCCATGCCCGTATTCCTAACACTCACTTAGTAATGCATGGTTCGTCTTCAGTGCCACAAGAGTGGTTAGAAGTGATCAACCAATACGGTGGTGAAATCCCTGAGACTTATGGTGTGCCAGTAGAGCAGATCATCGAAGGTATTAAGTACGGTGTTCGTAAAGTAAATATCGATACCGATCTTCGTTTAGCATCAACAGGTGCAATTCGTCGTCACTTAGCTTTAAACCCAGCTAACTTCGATCCACGTAAATACTTAGCAGAAGCAACGAAAGCAATGACTGAGATCTGTGTTGCTCGTTATGAAGCCTTTGGTACTGCCGGTCAAGCGGCGAAGATCAAGCCTATCTCTTTAGATGATATGCACCTTAAATACTTATCGGGTGAACTTGATCCACAAATCAAGTAATTGATAATAAGTTGAAAAAGCCGGCTTTTTGCCGGTTTTTTATTGCCTTGATCAAGACGGATCATCGGTTTACTTACTCATGCACCTCAGGATCAGTGTTTTACTAACCCTGGCTTTCACGGATCATTATTTTACTAGTTGTAGACTGATCAGGGGCTTTTCTTTGTTCACCTTTTAAACAATGGGCTGATCGCCCTAACATTAAATCAACAAGTTAACGTACTCTCTAAGTAAAAAACTGATCTGTGATTGATCAACTTAGTAAAAACCTGATCCTGATCTGATTTAGTTGGTAGATCAGTGATCCGTGATTTTTATTTGAAATATCCTCTCCTTGCCTTGACCAAAAGCCCTTTATGTTCGATTTTTAAGTTACTGCTTAAATTAAGGATCGCTACCATGAAAAAACCTGCCATGATGTTGTCGAGCTTTGCTATGTGCTTTATTTCTTTTCATAGTGCTGCCGAAGCAGTGGATGTATATGGACGGGCTCATTTAGGGGTTGCTAACAGCGACACTGGAAATGGCAGTGAAACTTCCATAGAGAGCTACAACTCACGAATGGGGATCAAAGGTAGTGGTGATATAAGTGATGGTTTAAAAGCCGTATATAAATTTGAATTTGCGGTTAATGCCGCTGATCAAGACAGCGATGGTAAAACTGAAGAGAATATTACCGCACGTAATCAATATGTAGGTTTACAAGGCAGTTATGGGCAAATTGTGATAGGCCGTCATGATACTGCGTTGAAGGTCGCGCAAGGCAAAGTTGATTTAATGAATGACTTTAATGGTGATATTAAGGCTTTGTTTAATGGTGAAAACCGTCTTGGTGATGTGCTGCATTATAACTCACCAATAGTTGGTAATATGCAGTTTGTAGTGACCTATATTGCTGAAGATAACTCCAAACAAAATGATGAAACAGGTATTTCTGCAGCGATAACATATGGTGATAGCAAGCTTAAAAAAGCGCCTTATTTTGTAAGTGTTGCCCACGACAGTAAAGTAGCAGGTTACGATACAACACGGTTTACTGCGCAAGGTAAATTAGGTGAGCTAACCTTAGGCGGTATGTATCAACAAAGTGAAAAAGTATCGGGTTCAAACAAAGAAGATGGCTTTTTAGTCAGTGCCTCTTATAAAATTGATAAATATAAATTACTCGCACAATATCAAGACTCTGATGGTGACTTTGGTAAGCTCAAAGATTCAGGCAGTGGTACCTCAGTCGGTGTGGAGCGAAGCCTGTCAAAACAAGCACGTATGTATATGTGGTATACGCAATTTTCACTAGATAATAATTCTGATGAAGATCATTTAGCAGTCACTTTAAGGTATGATTTTTAGCCTGAAAAGGCTGTTTTTTCCTTAAAATTGCTTATTTTTACGCTGATTTTTTTGAAGTTTTTGAATTACTCGTTAGACTTTCATAAAAATGTCATACTTAGTCATAATAATGAAACCAGTTCGCTAACGTAAGAGATAAATTGGAATGTCACGTAAAGTACTAGTCGTCGATGACGAAGCGCCTATCAGAGAGATGCTGGTTTTTGTTTTAGAACAAAATGGTTTTCAAGCAATTGAAGCCGAAGATTATGACTCTGCTATTGAAGCGATGGTTGAGCCATACCCAGATATGGTTTTATTAGATTGGATGTTACCTGGTGGTAGCGGTATCCAAATCGCTAAAAAGTTCAAGCAAAATGAATATACTCGTCAAATCCCTATCATAATGCTGACAGCGCGCGGTGAAGAAGAAGATAAAGTGCGCGGATTAGAAGTAGGTGCTGATGACTACGTAACAAAACCTTTCTCACCAAAAGAATTAATGGCGCGTATTAAAGCGGTTATTCGCCGTGTTTCACCTACTTCATTAGAAGAAGCTATTGAAGTTCATGGTTTACGCCTTGACCCAATTTCACACCGTGTAACATCAGAAGGTAGTGAATTAGATATGGGACCAACAGAATTTAGACTACTGCATTTTTTCATGACTCATCCTGAACGTGTTTACAGTCGTGAACAATTACTTGATCATGTATGGGGAACAAATGTATACGTAGAAGACCGTACTGTTGATGTGCATATTCGTCGTCTACGTAAAGCGATTGCACCATTGGGGCATGACCGTTTAGTGCAAACCGTTCGTGGTGCAGGCTATCGTTTTTCAAGTAAATTATAAGTGTCATAGGAATGACCTTAACAAGCTAATTTACATACTTAAGGTAAAGTGAGTGTATGTATCGAGTAGTGAATAAACAGGCGTTAGCAAAACGCCTGTTTATGTATTTCTTACCCTTGTTATTAGTTGGCGTACTTGTAGGTGCGCCTTTTTTGCTTTTATTTTTAGGCTCTTTTGCACTTCTAATTTGGCATTATCATCAATTATATCGTCTCAGCGATTGGCTTCTTAATCAACGTAGTTTTAACCCACCTGAAGGGGAGGGAGCGTGGGAGCAAGTCTTTGAAGGGATTTATCATTTACAACATCGTAACCGTAAAAAACGCAATGAACTGGCAGATTTAATACGCCGTTTTCGAGATGGTGCTGAAGCGGTACCTGATGCCGTTGTGGTACTACAAAAAGATCTCAGTATTATATGGTGTAACCAGCTAGCACTTAAAGTGTTAGGGCTACAATGGCCGACCGATCATGGCCAACGCTTAGATAATCTTATTCGCGATCCCAAATTTGCTAAGTATATGCACAAAGCCTGTTTCGATGAACCGCTCGAGCTTGATGGTGGCCACAGCTACGATCAAACTCTAGAGTTTCGTGTTATGCCTTATGCAAGTTCGCAGTTGATGATGGTGGTGCGTGATGTCACGCGCTTAAAGCAACTAGAACAAATGCGAAAAGATTTTGTGGCTAATGTGTCTCATGAGCTAAGAACACCGCTTACGGTGGTAACCGGTTACTTGGAAATGCTTGATTCAGAAAGCCTGCCACCTCCTGCAATGTGGCACAAAGCGCAAACGACTATGCTCGAGCAATGTAAGCGAATGGACAGCTTGGTTAATCAATTGCTGTCGCTGTCGCGGATTGAAGGGGCGCGTCGTCAAGATAACGACAAGCCTGTCAATGTACCGCAGCTGCTTACCTATATTCAAACTGAGGCACAGTCACTAAATCAAGATAAAGGTCATGAACTGATTTTTAACATTGATGCCAGCCTCGATATAAAAGGTGCTGAAGATGAATTGCGTAGTGCCTTTTCTAACCTTGTTTTTAATGCCATTCATTACACCAAGCCTGGCGGCAAAATCGTGGTTGATTGGCAGCGTAAAAATGACCAAGCTTTATTTAGTGTGACCGATAATGGCGATGGCATTGCGGCTGAGCACATAAACCGCTTAACGGAACGTTTTTATCGTGTAGACAAGGCTCGTAGCCGCACTACTGGTGGTTCTGGCTTAGGTTTAGCTATTACAAAACATGTACTTACACGTCATGACAGCCGTTTAGATATTCGCAGTCAATTAGGAAAGGGTTCAACTTTTTCGTTCGCATTTGGTAATGAAAAAATCGTATCGATAGTAGAAAAAATTGAAAAAACTGCAAAGTCATAAAAATGTCATTTTAGAGTAATCTAACTGTCATCTAGTGTCATTAGAGTAGACCGCAGTTAGGAAATGGGACGAACAAATCGGAGTAACCCCTATGAAATTCAAAAATCTCGTTGCCGCAATGGGTGTGGCTGTAACAACATTTGTATCAGCACAAGCAGCTGCAGTAGATAAAGATATGCCTGAGTACACAAAAACAAGTGGTATCTCTGGTAACTTCTCATCTGTAGGTTCTGACACGCTTGCAAACATGATGACGTTCTGGGCAGAAGAGTACAAACGCTTCTATCCAAACGTGAACATCCAAATTCAAGCAGCGGGTTCTTCAACGGCTCCACCTGCATTAACTGAAGGTACAGCAAACTTCGGCCCTATGAGCCGTCGTATGAAGTCAAAAGAAATTGAGGCATTCGAAAAACGTTACGGCTATAAGCCAACTGAAGTACGCGTTGCAATCGATGCACTTGCTGTATTCGTACACAAAGACAATCCAATCAAAGGTTTACGTATTGACCAAGTTGACGCGATTTTCTCTTCTACACGTAAATGTGGTGCTGAAGCAGAAGTTAACCGTTGGAGCGATGTTGGTCTAGAAGGCGATTGGGCTGCAAAAGATATTCAGCTTTACGGTCGTAACTCAGTATCGGGTACTTACGGTTACTTTAAGAAAAAAGCACTTTGTAAAGGTGACTTCCGTAATAACGTAAACGAACAGCCTGGTTCTGCATCTGTAGTACAGTCAATCTCTTCGTCAGTGAACGCGATTGGTTACTCAGGTATCGGTTATAAAACATCAGGTGTACGTACAGTACCACTTGCTAAGAAAGGCGATAACTTTGTTGATGCAACATTAGAAAACGTAGCAACAGGTAAATACCCACTATCTCGTTTCTTATATGTTTACGTGAACAAGCACCCTAACAAGCCTCTTGCACCAATTGATGCAGAGTTCTTAAAAATGGTGTTATCTGTAGATGGTCAAAAAATTGTTGAGAAAGATGGTTATGTGCCACTTTCAGGCAAAATGGCAATGGCTGAACTTAAAAAGCTAGGCCTTCTGTAACAACCATACAGACATAGCTAAGAAAACCGCTCATTGAGCGGTTTTTTTTCGTTTAGCTTTTGGCAAAGAGCTTGGCTTTAATACGTTGCTGAGCAATACGTACTTGCTTACGCTTTTTACCCGAAGGTGCCTTAAAGCTTTGAATTGGCATTACCGTAGGGTATTCATTCGGTAATGCAGGAACACTAAAGTCAGCATGTTCATCTTTTGGTAAACCAATTTCTTGTTGGTGTACACGAAGTGCCGCTAAAGTATCATCGTTTTCAACTTCACTTGGGCATAAAAATAAACCCATTTTACGCATTTTAACACCTAAGCCGATGCTACTTGAGTAGCGTACAATCGGTGCAGCCAAAATAAGACCCACTAAAATAGGTGATAACCACCAAAAGAAGGTTGGTGTGAAGTAGTAAGCGACGCCTCCCCAAATAATTGCGGTAATAGTCGAAAATAACGTATAACCAATCGCTTCTTTCCAAGGCACCATGCGGCCTTCACGAGGCTGTGCATCCCAACTGACTTTTTTACCCAAAAATACGCATACTACAAAATAGCTATGAAATACCATCATTAGCGGTGCAATCACAATCGCAAAAATGGTTTCGATGACTGAACCTGCAATAAGCTTCATGGTGCCGCCAAAGGCTTTGTTACGGTGTACCAAAGTTACAATAACACCCATTAATTTTGGCAGTAACAACAGCACGGCAGTAATAAATAATAACGAATCAATTAAATCTGTTTTGGCAATTTGCCAAGTAGGGAAAAGCTGATAAGCATGGTTAAAATACACGTCACTATTCAGCGCACGAGTCACCGCATCTAAGGTACTTAATGCCAGCATAGATAACCAAATTAACGATGAGATATAGGCTGTGGCACCAAATAAAAAGTGCATTTTACTCATTAGCTTAAGGCCAGATTTAGGCAATAAACCTAAATGCTGGATATTACCTTGCACCCAACGTCTATCACGAATCGCATAATCAAGAATATTACTTGGTACTTCTTCGTAACTACCTTCAACATCGCTCAGCAGTAACACATCCCAGCCACTACGATGAAGAAGTGAAGCTTCGACGAAGTCATGACTTAAAATTTCACCACCAAATGGGGCATTGCCTTTTAAAACTGGCAGACCGCAGCATTTAGTGAATGCCTCAACGCGAATAATGGCGTTGTGACCCCAGTAATTTGCTTGGTTTGTTTGCCAAAAAGCAGAACCGGTTGCTAGCATCGGGCTATATAAAATTGAGGCAAACTGTAAAAAGCGACCAAAAAAAGTGTCTTGGCGAACTGGAATTGGAATAGTTTGGATTAAGCCTGATTTTGGATTACTGATCATGCTAGCAGTAAGCTCAAGCATACACTGACCCGTCATAATGCTATCAGCATCAAGTACAATCATGTGATCGTATTGGCTACCCCAACGTTCACAAAAGTCGGTTAAGTTACCTACTTTACGGTGTTTATTGTCTTCACGGCGACGATAAAAGGTATGCTTTGCTAAATCACCTAAGCGTTTAGTAAGTGCATTCCATGCTTTAAGTTCATTACGTGCAATTTCAGGGTCTTGCGTATCACTAAGCAAGTAAAAGTCGTAATGTGGCATCTGCCCTGTTTTTGCCAGCGAGCGAAGACTAACTTCAAAACCAGCTATCACACGTTCAGTATCTTCATTGTAGATAGGCATAACAATGGCTGTTTTAGTTTGGCTTAAGGCATGCTGATCAATCTCGATTGGTTTTTGACGTTTTAAGGTCAACGGGTCAATACGAAATAATTGCAGGATGAAGCCTATACAGCCACTACAAAAGGCTGTAACAATCCACGCGAAGGTGACTGTAAATAATGCCAGTAAAGCGTACTCAAGCGGTGTCATGCCGTTAGAATTTAAAATATCGAACATGATCCACACGCCATAGGCGGTAATGGTGAGCGCTAGGCTCGAAAAAAGCCAAGCGCGTGTTTTTTTGAACGGCATTGCTGTTGCTTCTAATGCTTTACTATTGGACGTCGTTTGGATACCAGACATAGCTCCATACCTCGCTGATTTCTTTGTCACGTAGTTTTAACGATAAGCGCATATCTACAGGCTTATCTCCCTCTGGCGCCACTTTAAAGGCTACGCGCCATCCTTGATTATTTGGTAACTGCTGCACAGTTTTATCGCTCACTTGACCTGATGACAGGGTTAAATCGGCCATCATGGCAAAATTAGCTGAAAGTTGATTGATGTTTTCACCACTAAAATCAACGGTAAATTGACGATGGCTTTTCGGTGGTGGGTTTTTCTCACCTGGTAGCGCTGCACTGCCAATTCGGGTTCTTAACACGCTCGCTTTATCTTGAGTTGCCAGCGTGGCATTGAAAGTTGAAAGCTTGTAACTAAAGCTTAAGCTGTCACCGGCTTTCATTGGTTGCTCTGGCACCCAATAGCTAACAATATTGTCGTTGGTTTCTGTATCTGTTGGGATCTCAACTAACTCAACGCGTCCTTTACCCCAGTTACCCATTGGCTCAATCCACATGCTCGGACGATTATGGTAATGCGCCTCAGTATCAAGGTAGTTATTAAAATCACGGTCTCGTTGTGCTAAACCAAAGCCTTTTGGATTATCGTAGCTAAATGAAGTAACGCTTAATTTTTTTGGGTTATTCAGTGCACGCCAAACCCATTGACCTTGTTCTGATTGCATCAAGAGACCATCAGAGTCATGCACTTCTGGGCGATAATCATCAAAAAACTTGGTACTGTTTTCACCGTGATAGAACATGCTTGTTAAAGGGGCAATCCCAAGTTTTTTAATGTCTTTACGAGCAAAGATCTGCATCTCGGTTTTTACTTCAGTATTGGTAGAAGGTGTTAATTCAAAGCGATAAGCACCTGATACTGATGGGCTGTCTAATAGGGCATAAAGCACGATAGTGGTATCTTCGGGTGCTGGTTTTACTAACCAAAACTCTTTAAACACCGGGAACTCTTCACCTGAATTCAAGGCAGTATCAATTGCAAGACCGCGGGCTGAAAGACCATATACCTGATGCGGGCCTACTAAACGAAAATAAGAAGCGCCTTGGAATACTGCAACTTCGTCTTTGTACTCATTATTATTGAGTGGAAAATGCAAGCGGAAACCTGCATGACCAAGTTGTGTATCTGCAATTGCTTTACTGATCTCTTGTTCTAGTGGTGCAGCGGTTGCATCGTAACGATAGTAATCTGTTTTAAATGGTAAACTCTTTACTTCAGCATTTTGCTCAACAGTATTAATAGCAACCGGTGAACGGTATAAAAAGCCTGGGTGGAATAACTGCACTTCATACAGGCTTTGATCTTTCCAAATTGCTTTATCAGTACGAAAACGGATTGCACGATAATCTTGATAGCCGATGCTTGTTAATGCTTCAAGCTCTAAATCTTTTGGTGCAACATACGGTTCAGATGCTAATTTCTTTGCGCGAGCCTTGATGACTTCAAATAGCTTTTCTTGAGGAATCGTGATCATTGCAGGCTTAAGCTCAACAGCAGTATTATCCTTTACTTGCTGTTTTTCATTTTCGGTAGCTTGAACCTTGACGGCTGTTTGTTCTGTTTCAGTCGCTTTTGGCTGGTCTGGGTCTTCAATAGCGTAGCTAGTACCTGCACTCATGGCTAATAATACGCCCAAGAAGGTCTTCTTTTTGACAGCGCTGAAGAGCTTAGTTCGGGTTTCTGGTCTCATTCAATTTTCCTTTAGCCGTAAATCACGTTAATTCATTCATATCTCTTAGCAATTACTGAACCCATAATAAAAACTAATATTCTCAATGGCTTTGAGTTCGTACAGTAAATGCGAGTTGGTAAAAATTTGAAATTAGTGAGAAACAATTACACGGTTGCAGTTGTTTATTCGTCACCAATATGGAGAAGTTTAATGAACGAAAGCTTGCCCTAATATGAATAGCTTAAAGGACGAACAAAAATATGAACAAAATTACCATAGGCTTAATTGTGAATGCGAAATTGTAATCGAGGAGGGGAGTGCAGGCACTGAAGGGGTTTTCAGTGCCTCGAAAAATCAGCTTATTTAACTTCACCTAATTTTTCTGCATTGGCTTTACATTGGTTGTAAGCTTCAATGCACTTGTTGCTACAGACTTTATGAACTAAGCCATCAGCCGTGCTTTGTTGTTCACAGCTTGCTTCGCATTGATAGTTTTGCTGAGCACATTGCTGCATTTCTGGATTGTCAATTTTGTTTGAGCAGGCAGACAGTAATGTCATAGCAAACAATGTTGCTGCAATTGCTGGTAGTTTTTTCATGCTTATCCCTAGTTTATGTCTATTCTTTGCAATCCATCTTACCCAGATTGTTGCTATTTAATCCAGCTCAACTTGTAAATTGTCAATTAAACGCACTGTACCTAAATAGGCGGCAGCTAAAATAACAAGTTGTTTATCAGCCGCGGTGGCTGGTTTTAGTGTTGAGCGCTCTGCAATCGAATAATAGTCAGGTTTTAGTCCTGCCATTTCGAGCTGAGTTTTTGCATCAGCCTCAAGTGTTGCGATGTCCGCGTTACCTTGTTTAAGTGCTGTTGCTGTATTATTTAGCGTGGCAAACAGCACTTTTGCGGTGTCTTTTTGCTCATCAGATAAATAGCCATTACGAGAGCTCATGGCAAGCCCAGATATTTCGCGACAAGTAGGTACGCCAATAATTTCAACTGGAATAGATAAATCGCGCGTCATGGTTTTAATGACTTGTAGCTGCTGAAAATCTTTTTCACCAAAACAAGCAAAGTCAGGTTGAACCAAATTGAATAACTTAGTAACAACCGTTGCAACACCTTTAAAGTGACCAGGACGTGAGCCACCACAGTAACCCATAGACACACCCGGTACATCGACAAAACTTTGTTCGCCTAAACCATTCGGATAAATAGTCTCAACAGAGGGGGTAAACACAATGTCAGTACCAAGATCTGCTAAACCTTGTTTATCTTCGTTTAGTGTACGCGGGTAGCTATCAAGGTCTTCATTGGCACCGAACTGCATCGGGTTTACAAAAATACTCACAACGACTTTATCAGCCAGTGTTTTGGCTTTTTCAACAAGTGAAAAGTGGCCTTGATGTAAATTGCCCATGGTTGGCACAAGCGTAATGCTCAGGCCTGCTTGACGCCATGCTTTTACTTGGCTGCGTAACGATTTGATTTCAGTGATTGATTGCATTTATTTAAACTCGTGTTCGGCACTTGGGAAAGCACCACTTTTTACATCTTCACAATACTTTTGCACTGCTGCTGGCATATTGCCTGTCTCTAATAAAAAGTTTTTTGAGAACTTAGGAATATAGCCTGCTGAAATGCCAACTAAGTCGTGCATTACTAAAATTTGTCCATCAGTTTGATTGCCAGCACCAATACCAATGGTTGGAATGCTTAGTTCATCAGTAATACGCTTAGCAAGCTCACTTGGTATGCATTCTAATACGATAAGTTGCGCGCCAGCTGCTTCAAGGGCTTTTGCATCACTGACCATTTTATCAGCTTGAGACTGCTCGCGGCCTTGAATTTTAAAGCCACCAAAAACATGGACAGATTGCGGTGTTAACCCTAAATGACCGCAAACTGGAATACCTTGTTGCGTCATAGCCTTGATGCTGTCGTGCAGCCACTCACCGCCTTCAAGCTTGATCATATTAGCGCCTGCACGCATTAGCTCTGCAGCATTTTTACACGCATCAGTTGGGTTGGCATAGGTCATAAATGGTAAGTCAGCAATCACAAACAATTCACGACTACCGGCACGTACGCAGCGTGTATGATAAGCAATCTCACTGTTGGTTACTGCTAATGTGTCATCACCACCTTGCAATACCATTCCTAAAGAGTCACCGACTAAAATCACCTCGACGCCATTATCATGAAACAATTTAGCAAAACTGGCATCGTAGGCTGTTAATGCGGTGATTTTTTGTTGTTCTTGTTTCATTTTATTGAGAGTTGAAACGGTGATTTTAGACATAATTTCCTCTAAGGCTTCGCCTTGGTTGATTACTGCTGAGGGAGTTGTTGTAAACCGTTTAAAGGCAACGTTTTTGTTATATCAGCAAGTGATTGATTGTTCGGTAAAATGAGTGATGGCGCGATTTCAAGTAGCGGATACACCACAAATTCTCGCTCTGTTAGGCCGTAATGAGGCACGGTTAGGCGAGGGGTGTCGATCACATCATTGGCGAACAATAAAATATCTATATCAAGGGTACGTGGACCCCAGCGTTCTTCTTTACGTACTCGACCATGTTCAAGTTCAATAGCTTGAGTTAAATCAAGTAGCTGTTCAGGTTGTAATGCTGTTTTAACACAGGCTACGGCATTTACATAGTCAGGTTGATCCTGTGGTCCCATAGGTTTACTTGCGTAATCGTGCGAGACACAGACAAACTCAACTTCCTTTAAGGCTTTTAACGCTTCAACGGCCGCATGAATTTGTTTACGTGGCGCATTTAAATTAGCGCCTAATCCTAAATAAACCGTGTTCATACTTAATCAGCTTTTTTCTTGCGAGGGCGGCGGCGACGCTTCGGCCCACCTTGATGGCCGAGGTTTTTAACCATTTCTTTTTGCCCGTTGATGTCTTGGCTTAGGTAGGTTGTCCACCAAGTTGCCAGCTCTTCGTGCTGCTCTTCGCCAGCTTGAACTCGAAGTAGTAAGAAGTCATAAGCTGCTTTAAAACGTGGTTGTTGCGTTAGCCTGTAGGCGCGCTGACCACCTCGTTTATCAAGACGTTGCTGAATATGCCAAATATCACGAGCACCTAATGTAAAGCGTTTTGGTACTGCAACATGTTGCGCGTTCTCACTGAGTACTTTATTCATTGCTTGCGCAAATGCATCGTATTCTGATAGTTGGTCGCGCTGTTGTAGTTTCTTCGCAATATTAAGTAGTGGAAACCACAATATAGCGGCAAAAATAAAGGCCGGAGTGACTTTTTTATCGGCATTAATACGCTTATCTGTGTTTTTAAACATTTGCAGAATAAACGCATGCTCAATACCATCTGGGTTAGCATCTAAGATTTTATCAAGCGCAGGAAACAGCGCTTTGAATAATCCATATTGGCGTAGCATTAAATAGTTTTCTTCGGCTTTGCCGTTTAAGAACAGTTTAAGTGACTCTTCAAATAAACGCGCTGGCGGAATATGATCTAGTAAATTAGCAAGGCCTTTAATGGGTTTTTCTGTGGCAGGGGCTATGCTCATGCCCAACTTTGTTGCAAACCTAACCGCGCGCAACATACGCACAGGGTCTTCACGGTAACGGGTTTCTGGGTCGCCAATCAGCTCAATTTGCTTCGCTTTTATTGCGCTGATACCGTTAGCGTAATCATAAATGCAAAAGTCATTAATCGAGTAGTACAGCGCATTAATTGAAAAGTCACGGCGTTCAGCATCTTCTTCAATACTGCCGTAGACATTATCGCGCAGGAGTTGCCCGTGTTCGCTTGATTGGCTTATTTGATTTTTACTTTCATCCGCTTCATGGTGACCACGCATGGTAGCAACTTCGATGATTTCGCGACCAAACACAATATGCGCTAGGCGAAAGCGACGGCCGATTAGTCTACAATTACGAAAGAGTTTTTTAATTTGCTCTGGAGTTGCATTAGTTACAACATCAAAATCTTTTGGTTGCTGGCCTAACAATATATCTCGAATACAACCACCTACTAGATAGGCATCAAACCCACCTTCTTTAAGGCGGTATAATACTTTGATTGCATTTGGGCTAAATTGTTTGCGTGAAATACCATGTTCACTGCGCTCGATCACCAAAGGTAACTCGCTCGTTTGTACAGCATTACTGGATGTCGTGGCATTTGGGCCAATAATCTGCCGACAAAATTGAAAAAGCTTGGAAATAATAATCTGTCTCCTACGACGCGGACTCTGCGACTCATCAAGTATAGCGCTTGTTTGTTACTTCGCCGATGAGAGATTGACTCGATAACGGAGTGTTTAATATGACGCTAAAGCAAGGTGTTGATGAATCGTACACTTTGGGTCGCTATCATATACCAGCGTGGCTGAAAAATTAAGTTACTCGACCTTTAAAATTGGCAATTTATTTTGTAATAGTAAGAAAGTCACAAAAAGCTGAGTTAGGATCCTCACTAACTTGGATTTCTAGGCTCTTAGGAACCAGTTCCATACGATAGGTTTTAATTGCCCACTCAAGCATTTGCTCAATGCTTAACGAGAGGATGGATGCCTCAGGCTGTAATCCTAAAAAGCGCAAGGCATCAAACAGTGCAGGTTTAGGATCTTTTTTAGAAATGGCCGGCGCATAATTTTGTTTTGACAATTTAAAACCTGGTTTTGCAACCGCAAGGGGTAAATGTGCATACTGCGGAGCCGGTTGATTAAGTTGCTTAAATAAGCTTAGCTGCCTAGCTGTGGGCTCAAGTAGATCCGCGCCGCGAACAACATGAGAAATACCTTGTGCAATATCATCAACAACCACAACCAGTTGATAGGCGAATAATCCATCACTGCGTTTAATTAGATAATCTTCTTGAGCAAGCTGGCTGTCTACATGGATCTCACCTTGAATTAAATCAGCATAGTTGCTGGTAGCAAATTGCTGGGTTAAACGCAGCGCTGAATCAGATAAAGAATGATTTTTATGTCGGCAATGACCTTGGTAAATGCCCCCGATAGCTTTAATTTCTTTACGGGTGCAATGGCATGCATAAACAAGGTTTTGAGAAATGAGTTCATCAACAATAGCTTGATAATGTTCATGACGTTGGGTTTGGTAGATTACGCTTTCATCCCAGTGCAGGCCGTAAGCCTCTAGGGTGTGTAATATGTCGTCGCTAGCACCATTTACAACACGCGTTGTGTCGATATCTTCAATGCGTACTAACCATTTTCCTTGATTGGCTTTTGCATCAAGGAAGCTCCCCACAGCCGCTATAAGTGAACCAAAGTGCAATGGCCCCGAAGGGGATGGCGCAAAGCGGCCACGATATTCACGCTTTTGCGTATTAACGGCTGTGGTAGGCATGGGCTAATTAAGCAAATGGGTGTAATTAACCGCGTCCAGATTGTTTTTCTTTAATTTCCGCAAGCGTTTTACAGTCAACACATAAGTCTGCTGTAGGACGCGCTTCTAAGCGGCGGATACCGATTTCGATACCACATGATTCACAAAAGCCAAAGTCATCTTCTTTGATTAGTTGAATCGTTTTTTCAATCTTTTTGATCAGTTTACGTTCACGGTCACGAGTACGAAGTTCTAATGAGAATTCTTCTTCTTGTGCTGCACGGTCTACTGGATCTGGAAAGTTAGCTGCCTCGTCTTGCATATGCGATTTAGTGCGGTCAACTTCGTTACGTAAATCATTACGCCAAGCTTCTAAAATTTTTTTGAAATGAGCACGTTGTGCTTCATTCATATACTCTTCACCTGGCTGTTCTTGGTATGGTTCCAACCCGGCCTGAGCCAATAACCCTAGTCTTTTTTGGTCTGGCATAACTTTCTCCTAAATCCTTAATATTTTGCCCAGCGTTAGCCGGCGGCTATAAATAGCAGAATCATTAGATTGAGGCAAATTTATTTTAGCTTAATTTATATGCCTCGACCCCTGATTGCATAAATTGCCATGAGTAGAGCCACTACTCATAATTTTAATAAATTTGCTAAGTTATATAGGCAAAAAAAAATAATACAACTTAAATCGTGTTTTTTATTGTCATTTTAGTAAAAGAGTTGGTTAGCTCAGAAAATCACATTTTTCTTGCAGTTTAATTTCTTCAGCAGAAATTTTTGCTTTGTAAGCAATGACTTCAACACCATTTTCTATTGCATCTGTTAAAAGCTGAGCATATTTAGGATCGATATGTGCAGCCGCACTTACTTGATTGATACCTTCATGTAAAACGGCAAAAAATAGCACTGCACGATACCCTTGCTGCGCCATCTCTATTAACTCTCGAAGATGTTTTTGGCCTCGCTCCGTTTTTGCATCCGGAAAATAACCTTGTCCAGATTCTGGTTCTGCTTGCGAAAGCAATGTCACTGATTTTACTTCTACGTAGCAGTGGGGTTTGTGTTCATCTGTTAATAAAAAATCGATACGACTATTTTCTTGGCCGTACTTTACTTCTGAGTTTAGGGTTTGATAGCCAGCAAGCTCTTTAATCAACCCATTTTGCACTGCCTCGTGGACAACTTGATTGGCAATAGCGGTATTGACACAGATAAGCTGATTAAACGTGTTTTCAGTTAATTGTAAAGAGTGGGGATACTTACGTTTAGTGTTGTCACTCGTTGAGTAATAAGCGTTAAAGCCGGGTTCTGCACAACCAGTCATTTTACCAGTGTTAGCACAATGAGCGGTAAACTCGTGACCACAAGGCGTTTTTAAGTCAGCTAAGAAGCGCTTATAGCGCTTGAGTAAAGTGGCAGATTGTAATGGTGGCGTAAATTTCATGGCGTTATTGGATCGCTTTTAATTTTTGTATGTAATTCAATACATGGACTGAACCACGTCGATATTGGCTATTTATCGCAAGCAGTTGGGAACTGACGCGTGCTGTAGTAAACTCGAGCGACAATTTCTAGCGCAAAGAGTATTCTAACATGTCAGAAAAATTTTTAGTTCAACTTAGCGAGCACAGTGCTGCCGCACATTGGGGCGAAAAAGCCACTCTTTCTTTTACTGAACAAGGCGCAACTGTTCATTTAACTGAGCATGATACACTTAAAAGTGTTCAAAAAGCAGCACGCACGTTAGCTAATCAAGGTTTAAAAAACATCGCGTTAGTGGGTGACGTTTGGTGCACAGAAACACAGTGGGCCTTTTACCAAGGTTTCGTTTCACCAAAGAATTTAGATGCGATTGAATTTTTTGAAAACGCAAAAACAGACAGCAAAGAGCTAGCTTCATTAAAGCAAGCGGCTACATGGGCTCGCCAAATGATCAACGGCACAGCCGATGATATCTTCCCTGAAAGCCTAGCTGGTAAAGCGGCTGAGTTTATTCAGTCGTTAGCGCCTGAGCATGTAAGCTATCAAATCATCAAAGGCGATGCGTTGTTGGAGCAGCAATGGATTGGTATCCATGCCGTTGGTCGTGGTAGTGAGCGTCCGCCAGTTTTATTAGCACTAGATTATAATCCAACGGGTGATGAAAATGCGCCAGTTGCAGCAGCTTTAGTGGGCAAAGGTATTACGTTTGACTCAGGTGGTTATTCAATCAAACCAAGTGAAGGCATGCTAGGCATGAAGTGCGATATGGGTGGTGCTGCCACAGTAACTGCAGGCTTAGCGCTTGCTATCAGCCGTGGTATCAACAAGCGTATTAAATTGTTCTTATGTTGTGCAGAAAACCTTATTTCAGGTCATGCCTACAAACTTGGTGATATCTTAACTTACAAAAATGGCACCACAGTTGAAATCGTTAATACTGACGCTGAAGGCCGTTTAGTACTAGCTGATGGCTTAATGGCTGCGGGTGAGTCTGGCGCGCCATTAATTATTGATGCAGCAACGCTAACAGGCGCTGCACTTGTTGCTGTTGGTCAAGAGTACAACGCACTGTTTGGTCTTGATAAAGAGCTAGTACGTGACGTACAGGAATTTGCAGAGCAAGAAATGGAAGCGGCTTGGCCTCTACCTCTTGAAAAGTGGCATCAACAAAACTGCCCATCACCATATGCAGATACAGCAAATAGCCGTCCTCAAAAAGGGGGTGGCTTCGGTGGTGCTTCTAACGCGGCTGGTTTCTTATCACGCTTTGTGCCAAATGAAGGCAAAGGTTGGGTGCACATTGACCTTGCTGCAGCATTTAACATGGGTAGCACAAGCGAGTGGGCTGCAGGCGCTACAACACAAGGTATGCGTACCGTTGCAAGAACGTTACTAGAAAAAGCATAAGTAATTTTCTTGTAGCTAATTAAGCGCCTTAACTTTACCTAAGTTAAGGCGCTTTTTTGATCTAAAGAGTAATTTTACAAACTGATACAAGCTTTTTTGAGTAAATTAGTATAAAATCCCGCCCCACATTTTCTCATCCTGTGGTTAGTTTTTATTAAATTAGCTACACTTGAATGATCATTCACACTGGGGTCTCTATTTATGTCAGATAAGTGCTATATCACAGCGCAGCAGCTTCTTGAAGATTCATTTCGTGTTGCGGCACAAGTTTATAAAGATGGTTTCCGTCCTGATTTCATCATTGGTATTTGGCGTGGTGGCGCACCAATCGGTATCGCAGTTCAAGAATATTACGATTACAAAGGCATTGAGACTGATCACATCGCGGTTCGTACTTCTTCGTATTACGGTATTAACCAACAATCAAAAGAAATCAAAGTTCACGGTTTGCATTACATCATTGAAAATGCCAATGCAGACAACTCATTATTAATCGTTGATGACGTGTTTGATTCTGGTCGCAGTATTTTTGCATTGAAAGAAAAGCTTTCTGAGCTAATGCGTTTGAACTTACCACGTGATATTCGCGTTGCATGTCCTTACTACAAGCCTAAGAACTCAAAGGTAGATATGGTACCTGATTATTACATTCATGAGTCTGATGAATGGCTAGTATTCCCGCATGAGCTGTCAGGATTAACACCGGATGAGATTATTGAAGGTAAGTCTGATTTAAAAAATATCCACGATATTTTGTTAGAAAAGTAATCCAAGTATTTCTTCGCAGTTATGCTGTCATAACTGCGAAAAACTCTCTACATAATCACTCAGTTTTTCAATATCAACAACTTGCAGGCCTTGATTACTGCGTTGTACTAAGCCTTTTTCAACAAGTTCTGTTACTACACGTCTATAAGCTCTTTCAGTTGTGGCAAAGCGCTCAGCTTCTGCATTAACCGTTGGATATGCACGCAGCAGAGTGGGGTTGTTATTTTCTGCTCTCAGTAAACAATCTTTAGCTATGTTATAGCTAAGTGGTAAAAGTAACTTATCTAAATTTATTTTTTGATTTTCTTGGAATTTTGCAGCAATAGTTTGCGCTGTATATAAGCTCAGTTCAGGCTTTTCTAACAGTAGTGAACGCCAGTGCTTTAGTTCTATTAAGTTATAACTGACATCACTAAAGCAAGTTACTGTGTAAATACAGGGTAAGTTATTGAGCGCTTCAATTTCACCAATCAGAGTGTTGTTGCAATCAAGTTGACCTAATAACAGGCGACGGCCATTACCCACATCATAGCTAAACGATACAGTGCCACTTCTCACTAAAACAAGTTTACTGAGTGGTTGATCTTGGTGGATAAGCACTTCTTTTTTAGCTTGCTGAAAACTACTGCCTGCAAATGTCAGTAGCTGGTCAACAAGGTAGCTTGAAAAATGATATTGAAACATTAACGCCGCTCTTCGGACAATTGTCCTATTTATTACATCTTAATGACGCTAGCATTAAGATTCAAAGAATTTATGCTAACTTACTAGTAAGGTGATACACGTTACTGATACCTTCATTTCCCGTGTAATGATTTTAAAGCTAAGATGATTTCTTAAGCTTTACAAGGTTTTTAGTAGGTTAGCTTTTTTATTTATTGTCAAAGTAGCACTGAGTGCGTCAAAAAAAATGACAAGCCCCAATGCTAACCTAAAGCCTAGGAGAGAACAATTGAGTTGGGAATATTTAGGCTATTTAGCATCTGCACTGTTAGTTGCTTCTTTGACGATGAGTGATGTGGTAAAGCTCCGCTGGTTCAACCTAGCAGGGTGTATTGCTTTTACCTTTTATGGTATTGCAATTGGTGCCGTTCCGGTGGCCTTCACCAATGGCTTACTGGCATTTGTAAATATTTACCACATCATAAAGTTAAAGCGTCAGCAAAAAACTGACGCTAAAAACCCTTAATCCTCTTTTTTATATTTAAGCTCGCCTGCAATCCAAGTTTGAGTAACGCTAATAGCGTGAATTTCTGATACAGGCACCTTGTAATAGTCTTTATCAATCAAAATAAAGTCAGCCCACTTGCCTTGCTCTAAGCTACCAACTTTAAACTCTTGATGTGCGGCATAAGCACCACCTAAAGTAAAAGCACGCAGCGCTTCATCGCGAGATAATAATTCTTGAGGACGCCAGCCGCCTTCAGGCTGTTGATTGTGATCCATTCGTGTAATGGCTGAATATAAACCATCAAATGGGTCGGCAAGCTCTACAGGAAAATCAGAACCCGCTGCAATTACTGAACCTTGCGCTAAAAAGGTTTTCCAAGCGTAAGCCCCTTCAAGTTGTTTCTCAGTTAAACGCTGCTCAGCCATATGCATATCAGAGGTTGCATGAACGGGTTGCATTGATGGAATAATTTTTAGTGTCTTAAAGCGAGGTATGTCATCAGGGGCAACAATTTGTGCATGTTCAATGCGGTTACGCAGTAAAATGCCTCCTGATTTTTTAAACACATTTTCGTAAGCATCTAGCACTACATGGTTGGCTTTATCACCAATGGCGTGAGTGTTCGCACTAAAGCCATGAGCAAAACTCAGGTTAAATAATTGTTCAAGTTTCTCTTGGGTTTCAAGCATTAAGCCATGATGATTTTTACGATCTGCATACTCTTCGATTAAAGCGGCACCACGACTACCCAAGGCACCGTCAGCGTATACTTTGACACTGCGAATAGACAGCATGTCGTTCATATCTTTATAACGACCAGCTTTAAGCATGACTTCTAGCTGAGGATCGGCGGCACTAAGCATGGCGACAATTCTAACTGGCAGGGTATTTTGCTCAGAACGCTGCTTATATACTTGCCATGTATCATAATCGATACCAGCATCATGGGTTGAGGTGATCCCCAAACTTAGTAAATGCTCACCAGCATTGTCTAATGCTGTATTAATGCTGGCATGGCTTACTTTTGGTACATGCTTTGTAATAAGCGTTTCGGCTTTATCAATAAATACGCCTGATGGCTCACCTGAAGTCAGTTTGATGATTTCTCCCCCAGCAGGTGAATCGGTGGCTGCAGATATCCCAGCTAATTCTATTGCTTTTGAGTTAACCCAGACCGCATGGCCGTCAACCCGAGAAAGTACCACGGGTTTATCTTTTACATATTTGTCTAAATCAGCAGCGGTTGGAAACTGTCCGCCGGGCCATTGTTCTTGGTTCCAGCCGCGGCCAATGATCCAGTCTTGTTTATCTTTAGCAAATTCAGCCAGCATTTTGCCAACCTCATCTGCTGAACGGGTATTTCTGACATCAAGTTGAGACAGATTATTACCTAAACCAATCACATGACCATGAGCATCGACTAAACCAGGTAAAAGAGTGGCTTGTTTGCCATCAATAGTGGTAGCGTCAGGGAAGCTTTTTTTAATTGAGTCATCGCCAGTTTTTACGACTTTACCGTCTTTAAAAACCAGTGCTGAAAAGTGTTGGGTTTCACCTTGGTAGGTTGGTGTATAACCATTTACATTGTAGATAACTGTGGTGTTGGCAAAACAACTCAGTGAAGCTGTTGCCAGTAGGCTGATGATAAGTTTCATAATCTTTTAATTATTTTTTAATGTATGAAAACAGTATCAGAGTTGCAGTAAACTGCAACTCACAGAAGAAAATTTCGACTAAAAATAACGGCTATTTACTGGCATAAGCCTTGTATTCTGAGAGAGATAGCTTGTTATCTTTATTATTATCGTAATTACTAAACCGAGACCATAAAGCTGGATCTCGAGCAGATTCTGAGCGGCTCAAGAAGCCATCTTCATTACGGTCTAGTTGTTTAAATTTTTCACCAATACTATCTGCAGCGACACTGATTGTACTAAATACGCAACACATTGCGAGGCTGGCAAAGGTTAATTTTGACATTGCTTTAACTCTTATTTGTTAAGTAGTGTTTAAATTCAAGAAGCGATATTTGTTGATCTTTATTTTCATCCCACTGCGCCATATGCTTTTTTAAATGCGGTTGAGATGAAAGTTCTTCCAAAGATAAAAAGCCGTTTTTATCTTTATCTAGGTGATCAAAGCGCTGTTTTACATCCAATGCTAAGCTGTTGAAGCTTATAGTAATTAAGGTACATGAAGCAAGCCAGAAAATTCTCATAATTACTCTCCTTTATTAGGGCGCGCTGCCCTTCGGGTTCTTCCTAGGGGCGATTAACTCTTTGTTGCTCGATTTTTACTTAGCCCACTAGGTTACAAATCTCGCGCCGCGATTGAATCGTCCCTAAAGTGAACAAATTTTAATCCACAAAGGTCAACACGCTTTGGTAAAAGCGCTTGCCATAATTTAAGTCCCAAAATTTAAATCCGTTTACACATTCCCTCTGGGATTATGGCAAGCACTTTAAGCCGTTAAGGTTTGAATTTCTCAAACTCTTGTTCAGACAGAACTTGATCGCCGTTTTCATCCAGATCGGCAAATTGCTTAAGTAAGTTATCGTGTTTGGTTGCTTCAGTTAATGAAATTTCGCCATCGGTATTGGTATCAAATTTCGCAAAACGCACATCCATTTGCGATGCTAAAACGGTGGCACTTATAACTAAAAACATCAACGAGAATGCTGCAAAAAGTTGTTTCATCACACACTCCTAATTAATAAATGATTTAAACTCTGCAAATGAAATTTGACCATCTTGATTGCTATCAATTTGAGTGAAGTTTCCATGTAATAAAGCGTCTTCAGATGCTTCAGCATCACTCAAAAAACCATTGCTATCTTTATCTAATTCATTGAATGTATCTTTTAAATCAAATGCATTACTGCTCATTGAAATTACACTCAACAGCACGGCTAGTGTGTAGGTCCTCGTTTTCATTTGGTGTCCTAATAAACTTATTTGTAAGTGCTAATACAATAACAGTGCCAACTTTTATTCTTCTTTTTTATCAATGATTTATGTTATTTTACTGTTGTTGGGTACGAAATAGTTACAGAGTAATGTGTCTTTTTTGCAACGTAATTATTGGTTTTTATTTTTTTATCTTAATTTTCATTGAGTTGTGTTGTTGCAAAATAGCAACGTTGCGCCTGATTTAGGCAGTAAGTTGTCTTTTTTCAGTTCGGATTCAGCGAGTGTCTAAGTTCATTCACGAATAATGAATGCCAGCGTTTCTTATGAGGGTAAGTATGCAAAGTAGCATAGTAATTAAGTGCAAACAGTGTTTAAGCTGGCGACCAAGCTTAATTGGTCAGTTTGTATGTAGTATTTTACTTTCCTTATTACCATTGTGTTTAGTGGTGATTTTGTTTTTAAACGCACTGAATAAACAGCTGGCTGTTACGCAAGAAATTGTGGGTGATAATGATGAAATCACAAAGGTATTTAACAATTTAAAGCAAGACTTAAATAGCCTTGAAAGAGCAACGCGGCAAAATTGGGTACTCAAGAGTGAATCTTTAGATACATTAATTGAAAATAAGTGGAGTTCATCAATTCAGCGTATTGATGAACTGATCTTTTTAAGTCCTACGGCTGATTATATTTTGCAGTGGCGTCAATTAGCTGAGGTACTGCAATTTGCACAGCAGCATCTTTTATTTGAACAAAAGCAAGATGGTGAGTTATTTGCCCCCGCAAGTAAGTTAATTAGTGAGCAAACCAATTGGCTTAGAGAGCAAAACGAATTACGTATAACTAAAAACCAGCAGCAATTAAAAGCATTGCAAACATCTTTTATTAACTGGTTAGTAGCACTTATTCCTTTGACTCTACTCGTAGGCGGAGGGTTTTTATGGCGGATCAGTGGTCGTCTACGAGAGCTAACGAGCGTGATTGATAAGCTAGGTCAAGGCCATTGGCAGCAAAAAATAAATGTCCGAGGCTCGTCTGAGTTAGTTGAACTTGGCAACAAACTTGAATGGGTTCAAGCGCAGCTACATATGCTTGAGCAGCAAAAAGATACATTTTTACGTCATGTAACTCATGAGTTAAAGACCCCACTTGCTTCAATGGTTGAAGGAACTGATCTATTAACAGATGAAATTGTTGGCCCTATTAATGATGAACAAAAAGCAGTCCTTGAGCTAATCACCCAAAGCATGGTGCGACTTAGAGCAATGATAGAAAGTTTACTTAGTTATAATGCGATTCGTACTAGTAAAGAGACAGTGACTGAGCTTAGTTTTGCCGCCATAAAAGATAAGATTGAGCGTCACTTTGAACATCGTCTAGTTGCACGTGAACAATCACTGTTATGGGTTGATGAGCTGCCTAAAAAAGCACTTTATATTTCAATTGAGTTACTAGAAATGATCTTGATCCAACTCACTTCTAATGCAATCAAGTTTTCGCCTGAACAAGGCTGTGTCACGATTAAAGCGAATTTCAAACATGGCAAACTTATTATCAGTGTTATTGATCAAGGACATGGAATTGATGATTCCGAAAAGGCCGCGGTATTTGGTGCGTTTTATCAAGGCAAAAATGCAAAACAGCAGAGCGAGATGGGCAGTGGCTTAGGTCTCACAATTGTTAAAGAAACCGTAGAGCAATTAAATGGCAAACTCTCTATTACAGATAACGAACCTCAAGGGTGTGTTTTTACCGCCGAATTACCAATTCAATTAACCCAAGGAGTTAACTGACATGGGCTTAGCACATAAAGCCAGTTTTATCCTCATTGCATGCTCGATGCTTATCACGGGCTGTACATTAACGCAAAAGAAGCCCGTAGCAGAGGTGAAGACAGAAAATAATCAGGTCGCATCGCAAGGAAAACCTAATCCTAAACCGCGCCCGAAAAGCGAGCCAAACTACCCGCCAGCAAGTACTGTGATTGCTTGGCATGCAGCACAGTGTGGTGGTTATAAAGCTAGTACGTCAAAGCTAAATTTTGTCGGTGAGAATGAATTGAAAAGCCTTTTTAAATCAATGTGTTTGTTAAGTGCTACAGAACCTGAAAAAGCACTTGCTCAACTTGAAAAAAGCGATCACGCCTATTACTGGCCTGACGATATAAAGCAGTATCTTTGGTTGCAAAAGCAACATTTACAGCAAAGCTTAGCAGCAAAACAAGCAAAGCAAGCGCTAAGTGATGAAATGGAAAAAACCTTGTCGTCGCTTGCGACTATCGAACAACAACTTCTGCTACGTGAAGAAACCAAGGAGCAGTAATCATGAATGAAGTAACAAAACCACGGGTTTTATTAGTAGATGACGATGCGAGTTTATTAAAGTTACTAGCGATTAGAATTGAGTCTAAAGGCTATTTGGTTAGTACAGTTGAAAGTGGCATTGAGGCACTACAAACGCTAAAAAACCAAACCTATGATGCGGTGATCACCGACTTAAGAATGGATGAAATGGACGGCATGGCTTTGCATCGCCAGTTACAAAGTCGTTATCCTTCAATGCCGGTGATTATGATGACAGCACATGGTTCGATACCTGATGCAGTGGAAGCGACGAAGCAAGGTATATTTGCATTTATTACCAAACCGGTTGATAAAGATGAGCTGTTCGACAGCCTTGTTAAAGCTATCGAGATCCATGGTGTACACGGTGATGAAACACCGACACAAACGAATATTGTCACTCGTAGCGGGGCGATGTTGCATTTGCTTGAGCAAGTTAAATTGCTTGGTCCAACGCAAGTGAATGTATTGATCTCCGGTGCCAGCGGCACAGGTAAAGAGCTGCTTGCACAAGCAATACATCAACACAGCCATGTTAGTGACGGGCCATTTGTGGCAATTAACTGCGGCGCAGTGCCGGGAGAGCTTTTAGAGTCTGAATTATTTGGGCATAAAAAAGGCGCATTTACAGGTGCAGTCAAAGACCATCAAGGTTTGTTTCAACAAGCACAAGGTGGTACCCTTTTTCTGGACGAGATTGGTGATATGCCGCTAAATTTACAAGTAAAACTGCTGAGGGTTTTACAAGAGAAAACTATTCGCCCTGTAGGCTTTCAAGAAGAGATCCCAATTGATGTGCGGGTGGTGTCGGCGACTCATAAGAATCTTCCTGAGGCAATCAATAATCAGCAGTTCCGTGAAGATTTATATTACCGATTAAACGTGGTGAACTTAAAATTGCCTCCGCTTTGTGAACGCCGAGAAGATATCAGTTTGCTAGCACAGCATTTTGCAGGTCTAATTGCTAAACGTATGGGGCAAGAGCAAAAGCAGTTTGCTAACGATGCAATGCATGCTTTGGTTCGCTATGACTGGCCGGGTAATATCCGTCAATTACAAAATGTGATAGAGCAGGTAGTAGCCCTTACACCTGGTAAAGTGATTGCTGCTCAGTTAGTTGAGAGTGCATTAAATAGTAATGTTAGTATTGCTGAGCCACTTTCGTTAAATGATGCAAAAAAAGAATTTGAGCGAGATTATTTAATTAATACGCTGAAAATGTCAGCGGGTAATGTTGCCGAAGCCGCAAAGCTTGCGAAACGTAATCGCTCAGATTTTTATAAATTAATTAAAAAGCACAACATAAATGTTGAAAGCTTAATATAAGGAAAAACATGGCGCTTTTTTTAGTCTATCTGGGCGGTCGTATTCAAGGTTGTCACATTGAAATGCACGACGTTCGATTTGTCGTAGGTGATAACATTGAACAAACCTATTCAAAATTAAAAGCACAATGGGTGGGTGATAAAAACAATGTGCACATGGATAGCTACATGCAAATTCAGCACATCGATGGCTATCAGGTCGAAGTGGTTGATACTGCGCATTACCAAGCCGAAAAACTGTATTTTGTGAATTTAGGTGCTTACCGAGCTGATAGTCTTGCGGAGCAACATGATTTTGCATTGTACGTTGCGCGTAGCAGTGAAGAAGCAAAGCAACGCGCTAAAGAGTCTTTATTGGCTGGAATGACTCATCTTCATAAAGATGACTTACACGATGTAGACGATTGTTTTGCGATTGATTTGTTAGATAGCAACTTATCAATAAAATTAACGCCAAGCGGGCAAGCTCAAGCAATGAAGCCCGATTGGTTTGGCTATCACGTGCTTTAAGCTAATCTTGGTTATCGTTTTTACTGGCAACTTTAAAGGCGATAATCACCAATCCAAACAAAGCAAATGGCAGTGCAGCGAGTAAATACTCAACGGTATGGCTGTCTTGGTAGTTGGGCTGGAGTAGGAAGTGACCTGCAACACAAAGTAAAATAGCCACGAATAAAACGGGCAGTAAAATCAGTTCTTTTTTAGGTGAGTGTTTTTTCATTACAAGGCGTTATATTCCAAAGGTGCGCCATTGTAATGAGCTACCCTTAGCTAGGTCAAATAAGTTGCTTTGTAGTTTGCTTTATATTGCGCTGTATCAACTTTTTTTGTGTCAGCTTTTACAGGCTGCTTTTTTGGAGCCGCTGGTTTATCGGTTGCTTCATTATAGCTAAATAGCCCCATAATGAACTCAATCTCTTCACGTTGTAATCCAGATCGCATGATGCCCTCCAAAGAATAATTTGCCTTTTGTATTACAAATATTACGTCCTGTAATCTGAATTATCGGTGAATACTCAGTCATTAAACTGTAATCATATGTAACGCAAATATGCTTATTTAATAGGCAACTCCACAGTAAACACAACACCTGTGCCATCATCTAAATTTTCTGCCAATACTTTACCGTGATGGTAATCGCAAATAAGCCTTACAATATAAAGACCTAAACCCAAGTGTGGCTGCTGCTGATGTTGCTGACTTCTCACCGAGACCATTGAGTCGAAAATGTGTTCAACTAAACCGTCAGGGAGCAGAGGCCCTTGGTTGCTAATTGTTAATAATGCATGGTGCTCTTGCTTGGTTAAGCTGACTGAAATTGTGCTTTGCGGGGTTTTAAACTCAAGTGCGTTGTTGATGAGCTTATCGAGTAATTGGGCAATAAATTCTGGTGCGCCACTAACATTTAACGGCTCTTTACAAAGTGACAAGGTAAATAGGCTTTCACCATAGGTTATTTGATAGCCCTGCATGCAGCCGGTGATCACCTTGGTCAGGTCAAACTCTTCTGCCTCGGCGCTTTGAATACTTTGTTCAAGGCGGGTTGCTTCACTCATGGTGGTAATAATTTTACCTAACCGCTCAACCCCTTCACTGGCACGGTCGAGGTATTTTTGACTTAGTTCAGATTGCGGCTGCATTTGTAAATTTTCAAGTGATGAGCGTACAACAGCCACAGGCGTACGCAGCTCATGGGAGAGTCGTGATGACATATTTTCTAAGTAATCAGTATAACCACTTAAACGGCTAACAATGTTGGCAAAGCTGCGAGAAAGGTCGCCAATTTCGTCATTCGAATCGGCATAAGTAATTTTGCCGGTGATGCGCCCTTGGGCATCAATGGCTTGCTCGGCATTGTCACGTAAGCGGCGAATACGGTTGGAAATTCTTGAAGCAAAAAAGAATAGCGTTACAGTGCCAACAAGCATCACCGCTAAAATCACATTAAAGAGCTTTTCTAACGATTTATTACGCAGAGTGCGCACGCCGTTGGTGGTTTCTTCTGCGATTACTGCACCAATGACTTTATCTTGGATCCAAATAGGGTAGGCCGCCGATAAAATAACGGCTTTGTTATCTGGGGTTAAGCGCCATGATGATGCGGGTTTACCATTTAAAGCACTGGCTATGTGAGTACCTTGCATCGCTGCGACATCATGCAAGGTATCAATAAACTCATTTTCTGGGCGAGTTAAAATTTTATAGTAAAGAGGGTGTAAGTAATCTTGCTCAAAGCGTTGCCACCAGGTTGTTGCAGGCTCCTCTTTTAGGCCGTCTGCCCAAACGCCATCGGCATGATGAATTGAGCCTGATTGTGCAAGTACGCGATGATGGTTATCGACGACCCAAATTCGGCTGCCACTGTGGCCCATGCCTTTCAAAATACGGTTAATTTCTGGCGAAGGTACTAAAACAGAGCCGATATTATTGGGATTTTGTAGGTTTGAGGTCGACATAAGCTGGGGCTCAACCTTGTCTTCATCCCAATCTTCAATCGCAAAACCAAGCTTATTACCTAACATCGAAAGCGGAAAACGCAGCTCTATGTTGTAACCCGTGTCGGTGCTTTTAAAGTAGCCTTGGATTTTAGTGATAGGCTCTTGTGTTTTGGCATCAAAAGCATTGACCCAGCCATCTTGACGGGCAGCCACTACATAACTTTTAAATTCACCTTCTGGTGTTTTTAACATGATCTGTAAGTGATCATTGCGGGTAAAGCTAAGCACATTTTTAGCACGATACACCAGTGAGCTATCAGTGACTTTAAATGCTGCATAAAGATAGTTTTCGTACTTGCCCACCATGTGCTCAAAACTCAGATCGCTTGGTTGATGATCATTGCTTAGCCCTTGTAAGTAGCGTTTGTCATAATGCCAAAATAAGCTTTGATAAGGCTGCCACTCCGACAATTTACCATCAAGTTGAATCGGGTTATTTAGGTTATAGGCATATAAATCTCGGCCTTTTACAACTTGATCTAAAAAGTTGGTTTGCGAGTCAAACAAAGCAGGGCGCTCATGTAATGCCGTTGCAAGTGCGCGGGTGGTGCCCACTAAGGTTTTTTCTTGCCCTTGCCTTAAGAACTTTTCCATTTCCCAAACATATTCATAGCCAAGCCAAGGCAATAAAAATAAAAAGCAGGATAAGAAAATAAACTTTGTTCTAAGCCCCAAACGCAGCATTAAGCTTGCTCCCAGCGATAACCCATACCGTAAACGGTATCAATGCAGTCAAATGCATCATCTAATGCAATAAACTTTTTACGAATGCGTTTTACGTGTGAGGTAATGGTGCTGTCATCAACATAAATTTTCGCATCACTCATTAATTCGTTGCGGCTTTTTACATGGCCTGGACGCTGTGCAAGTGAATGTACCATCCAAAATTCTGTCACAGTTAAATCAACCAGTTGCTCTTGCCAAAAAACCTGCATGCGCTGAGTATCTAACTTTAACAGGCCGCGATGCAAAAGAGCGGTTTGATCGGCAGGTTGATCGAAGGCATCAAGGCGTCTAAACAAGGCACCAATTCGAGCAGCAAGATGCGCCATACTGATATCTTTGGTTAAGTAGTCGTCTGCTCCCATGCGCAGGCCACATACGGTATCAATTTCGCTATCACGGGCGGTTAAAAATATAATCGGTAAGGTTTTAGAAAGACTACGTAGTGTTTGGCAAAGTAAAAAACCACCATCCACTTCATGGCCAAGGCCAATATCAACAATGGCTAAATCTGGTAAAGATTGACTAAATGCCAGTTCAGCACTGGCTCTGTCAGCAAAGCCTACAACCTGATAGCCCTGAGCGCTGAGCATTTCTGTGTAGTTTTCGCGGATTGCTGTTTCATCTTCAACGATTGCTATTTTCTTCATTGTTAATACTTACTTAAATTCTTTCTATAGCGAACTATACCTAATTTTTTGCCTTGCGTACTGGCAAAAACGCGATTGCCATTTTTCTGCCACAATTGCTCAGCAGTTTGCCTTTTTTGATCCCCTTTATTGCCATTTCGACTTGTTTTAATAGCTCCATACCAAGTTCGCAACACCAACCAATGTTGCCAAGCAATTAAGTAGAAAAAGGATTAAACCATGAAAAAATTAATTATTGCCGCTGTTATTACGTCTGCTGTATCTGTAGCCCCTTTTGCAGACGCTGCGAGTCAAACTAAACAAGAAACACCAAAAGAAACAGCCATTGGCTTAGGTGCAGGTGCCCTTGTTGGCGGCATAGTCGGCGGCCCAGTGGGTGCATTTATTGGCGCGTTTGCAGGTGGCTTAATTGGCGAAAAAGAAGCGGCAGACAACACCATTGATGAACAAGCTCACGCATTAGTTGTAATGAAAGAGCAAACCGCAGATTACCAACAAGTGATTGCCGATAACGCAGCGCTAAGTGAGCAGCTTGAATTATTAGCTGACGAAAAAGAGCAGTTGTTACAAGCCCAATTGAACACCCTATTGGCGATGACGGTGCAGTTTAAAACCGGCTCTAGCGAAATAGCCCCGCACTTTGCTAATCAACTCGACAAAGTCGCACAGTTACTGATCGCTCAGCCAAATCTGGCTATCGACTTAAATGGCTTTGCAGATCAGCGTGGTGATGAGTTGGCTAATTTAATGCTTTCAAAACAACGTGTAAATGCAGTGCAAAGCTACTTAATTAAACAAGGTGTGCCTCATACGCGCTTAACCGCAACCGCCTTTGGTGAGCAGCAAAGTGTTGCCGATTCAAATAACTACGAAGACAACGTGTTTGACCGCCGCGTAACCTTAACGACACGCCCCGTGTCACAAAGCAGCTTACGTACAGCACAAAGTAACCACTAATTCATCGGTCGATGGAGTGACATATTATGTTGAGTAACCGTACCAAAAGGCTCCTTTTTGGGAGCCTTTTTATCCTCTTATTAGGCTATGCAATTAACCCTGCATTTGCAGCCAATGCCAGTGCCGAACTGCGTTTTTATGATGATTCAAATAGCCAAGTGTCGTCGGGCTTATTAGTGAAAAACGATGTCACTATGACGCTCACTGGGCTTATTAATCATGTTGTTGTTAAACAACGTTATCAAAACCCGCACCCGTTTGCGGTTAATGCACGCTATGTGTTTCCGTTACCTGATGAAAGTGCAGTTCATGCCATGCAAATGCAAATTGGTGAGCGCATTATCACCGGTAACATTGCCCTTAAACAGCAGGCTGAACAGCAATTTGAGCAAGCTCAAAAACAGGGTAAACGCGCCGCTTTAGTTCGTCAGCAGCGTGCGAACATTTTCTCAACTGATGTGGCAAACCTTGGAGCAGGGGAAGAGATTGAAATTACCTTGCAATACCAAGAGATAATCGGTTTTCGAGATGGTGTGTTTTCACTGCGTTTTCCAACCACTATTACGCCGCGCTACGAACCTTTAACGGCAGAACTGCAGCAAAAAGCGAATCTAGAAACAACAGACACAGAACAACAGAACGACGCAACAGCTAACACAGTGCAAGTGGCATCAGCGTGGCTAAAGCCTGTTTTTCATCGTACACAAAGCCAAAAGTCTGATGCGAGCCTAAACCTTGCAATTGCGATGGATATTGGCCTTGAACTCAGTGATATCAGCGCTAATTTAGCGGGTATGCAAATCGATAATCCAAGTTTTGGTCGGTACCAGTTATCACTTAATCGTGATGTTCCAATGGATAGAGATTTTGAGCTGACATTTAAACCCCTTGATAAAGCTCACTCTCAGGCTGCATTTTTTACCGAAACAGTAGCAGGGCAAGAATATGGTTTACTGATGTTAGTACCGCCAAGCGATCACTTTACCTCGCAAGCTCGTCTGCCTCGTGAAATGGTGTTTGTTGTTGATACCTCCGGCTCAATGCATGGTCAATCTATGGAGCAGGCCAAACAAGCCTTGTTTTATGCCCTTTCGTTATTGGATGAAAATGATAGTTTTAACATCATCGGCTTTGATAACGAAGTGTCAGTGTTAAGTGACACGCCAATGATTGCCAATGACTTTAACATTCGTCGTGCAGAGCGCTTTATTTATGGCTTACAAGCTGATGGCGGCACCGAAATAGCAAAAGCACTGACTCAGGTACTTGATGGTAAACAGCATGATGGCTTTGTACGCCAAGTGGTGTTTTTAACCGATGGCAGTGTGGGTAACGAAACGCAGCTATTTAAACAAATTCAAACAGATTTAGGTGACAGCCGACTCTTTACCGTCGGTATTGGTAGCGCGCCTAATAGCTTTTTTATGACCAGAGCTGCTGACATTGGTCGTGGTACATTTACTTTTATAAGTAGCACCAGCCAAGTACAGCCAAAAATGCAGCTGCTCTTTGATAAGCTGGCGCATCCAGCTGTTACTGAGCTTGCTCTTGAAGGCGACAAAGCAGCCCTTGAGTATTGGCCATCGCCATTACCTGACTTGTATTTTTCAGAGCCGGTTTTGGTTGCCGTGAAGCTTGATGGTAGTCAGCACTTAACATTAAAGGGGCAGACAAACACAGGGCCTCTCACCATTAATTTAGCAACTGCCAATGCTGCAAACGGCGAAGGTATAGCTAGACTCTGGGCCAGACAAAAAATTAAATCGCTGCTGCTTTATAACGAAAAACAAGCGGTACGCGCAGAAGTCGAAACATTAGCACTTCAGCATCATTTACTTAGCCCTTTTACGGCCTTTATTGCAGTTGATAACTACGCGGGGAATGAGATTGCAGAGCGTTCAATGCAAGTACGAAATAAACTTCCTAATGGCATGACACTGCCACAAACTGACGGACAAAGCCGAGTGTTTATGTTACTTGGGTTGTTGCTGCTTACATTCTCATGGTTATGGCAATGGCGACGCTAAATAAAGCGCTGCCAGTTTGCAGCGCCTTACTTGGCATCGCATTGTTTGTTAATGGTGGATATATGCAGGCGAAAGCGTGGCTGGCACAGGCGTTGATTGAGTCTGCTTGGCAGCAAGCTTTGCAAAGTCCTAATGAGCAAGTAAGGCCTTGGTTTTACGCCGATGGTTATGTCACTGCACACATAACTTGGCCAAGCCAGCAGCAAGAGTTGACTGTACTTGCCGGTGCGTCGGGGCGAAACCTTGCGTTTGCCCCCGGGCATTTTTTACCAAGTGGTGAACTTGGCAGTTCAAAAGGGGTGTTAATTGCGGGTCATAACGACACCCACTTTGCATTTTTAAAACATGTTGCAGTGGGTGAGCAGTTCTCTATGCAGTTGCAAAATGGCCAGATTGAACACTATCAAGTTCGCAGCATTGATGTTATTCATCAAAGCGAACAGGGCTTTTTAGCACAATCAGGCCTGTATTTATTAACCTGTTACCCTTTTGACTCGTTAGCTTCCGGGACTGAGTTTAGGCTATTGGTGTCGGCTGATAAATTATCGTCGTCTACGTCAACTTTCAGCTCTTGATGACGTTGGCTAACAATAACACCGGCGAATACCACTGCGATACTCACCCATTGCCAAAGTGTGAGTACTTCGCCAAGTAAAATGGCTGACAAAATTAACGCAAAAATTGGAATGAGGTTTGAGTAAGCAGCAGCGGTTAATACCGACACTTTACTGATGGCGTAGTTGTACATGCCATAGCCGCCTAAAGTGACACATGAGCCTAAATATAAAATGCTCAGTAGGGCACTTAAATCGTGCTGATTTTCGCTGGGTAATTCGATGAAAAATAAAAAAGGCGCAAAAAATAAGCTACCGCTAAATCCTTGGATTGCTATTAAGGTCAGCGGTGAGTAACGAGCGACTAAGTGTTTTACGCTCACGGTATAAAACGCCGCGCACACCATCGCCATCAATTCTAAAAAGTTACCGAGCAGTGGGTTAGGGGCTTGCTCTGTGCTTGGTGATAATAGCGTTAATAAAATACTGCCACCAATACACAAGGTAAAACCAACGACGATGGCTTTACTGATGTACTCTTTTAATATTAAGAACGCCAAAATAGCGACGATAATTGGTAAACAAGAGACAATTACCCCAGCTTGCGATGCCGAAGTATATTCAAGAGCATGCCCTTCAAATAAATAATAAAAACAAGGCTCAGCCAGTGACATACCAATTAAATACTTCCAGTCACCTTGTTTGAACTCAAAGCGGATCACATAGCGCCATAAACATAAGCTAATCAATAATGTGGTTAGCATTCTTAAAAAAATGACTAATACGGGATCATAAACATTGATTGCATGCTTTAAAGCAATGTATGAGCTACCCCATAAAAAGGTCGCAATAATTAAGCATAAACTGGCTGGCATAGGTGTCGCTATTGAGTAAAAAAACGAGAGCGCGATCCTAGCATGAATTTTTTTAACTTGTTCAAAAACTGTTAGCTGGTATATATAAATTCTCTATTTTAATTACAGAATATAAGAATCAAATGCAAAGGCCACACGTCGTTGTTGTAAAGCTGGGCACAAGCGTGCTGACAGGCGGTACCGACAAATTAGATAAAGCACACATGGTTGAACTTGTTCGCCAATGTTGCGAGTTAAAAAAGCAGGGTTATCAGGTTGTTTTAGTATCAAGTGGCGCGGTTGCCGCAGGTCGCGAGCAACTTATTACTCCCTGTGGTCGTTCTTTGATTGAAAAACAAATGCTTGCCGCTATCGGCCAAGGGCAGCTTATTCATATTTGGCAGAGCTTGTTTGCTTTGTATGGAGTGAATGTTGGGCAAATGCTCTTGACCCGCGCCGATGTAGAAGACCGTGAACGTTACTTAAATGCCCGCGATACCTTAAATGCGCTACTCGCTCATAATGTGGTACCAATTATTAACGAGAACGACGCCGTGGCCACCGCCGAAATTAAAGTCGGCGATAACGATAACTTATCTGCTTTAGTCGCAATTTTAGCAAATGCAGAAAAGCTGTTACTGCTAACTGACCAAGAAGGTTTATTTACCGGTGATCCGCGCTCTGATGTGAATGCCACACTCATCAATGAAGTGACGCATATTAATGATGAACTCAGAGAGCTCGCTGGTGGCAGTGGCACAACCCTAGGTACCGGAGGTATGGCAACCAAACTGCAAGCGGCCGATATTGCACGTCGCGCCGGTGTTGAAGTCATTATTGCCAAAGGCGCTGGCAAAAATGTGATTTTAAATTGCATGGCCGATAAGCTCCCAGGTACACGATTTTTAAAACTCACCGCACCAAAAGATGGCCGTAAAAAGTGGCTTCTTGCTGGGCCTAAAAGTAGCGGACAATTAGTGATTGATGATGGCGCAAGCGCCGCGCTTAAAGAACGTGGCGCAAGCCTTTTGGCTAAAGGCGTAAAAACAGTGCGAGGGCAATTTGAACGTGGTGATGTGATTGAAGTAGTGACGAGTCAAGGCCAGTGTATTGCTAAAGGTCTCGTTAATTTTAATCATCAAGAAATTGATCAAATTAAAGGTTGCCATTCATCGCAAATCACCCAGTTGCTTGCGTTTGCGCCGAGCAGTGAAGTTATTCACAGAGATGATATGATTTTGTTATAGTTTTTTAGTATTTCTGATAAAGTTAACTAAACTAAAGTTATATATAGTTTTGGGGACTTTATAGATGGCGTCTAACGCTTGCGGACATGACTGGGTTGTAGAAATTACGCAACAAGAAGAAGAGGCTGGACTTGACGAGGCGCTTATAAAATCTGTGAGCGAATTGGAAGAGTTTTCGCGCTATGCAATCTATATTAACAAAGTCTTCAAACCCGGTTTCCCAGCCCGTCTACTAAATAAAGACTCGTTGATAGAAGAGCTTACTGAGTCTGAAGTTAATGAACTTATTGATAAGGTTAGCCGTAACAAAATTCGTATAAGTCGAAACTATGGCTTTATTTCGACTTACATACCTGTTTATTACATGGGCAATGTGGTTGGCGTGCTTGTTGTTGAGTCTGAAAAAGAGTTGTCAGAGAGATGTAGTATGTTGGCAATTTATATGCTCAACATTTATGCCAACCAACTAGCGCTGCTTTATAAATCACAATTGGATCCCCTCACTGAGTTACTTAACAGGCAAACTTTTGATAAAAAAGTCATCGATATCGCATCAACTACTGTAAAAGGACAAAGCGAATTAGATCCCCATCATCGCCAATGGTATCTTGCTATTGTTGACATTGACCACTTTAAAAAAGTGAATGACAACTATGGTCATGTTATCGGTGACGAAGTGATTTTGTTAGTCGCTCAACTGTTAAAAAATAACTTTCGTATTGAAGATTACGTGTTTCGTTACGGTGGTGAAGAGTTTGCAGTGCTATTTCAAGCAAGCGACGAGTTAGATGCACGTAATGCACTCAATCGTTTTCGCGGATGTGTTGCCGAATACCCGTTCCCGCAAGTGGGTAACTTAACCGTGAGTAGCGGTTTTATGCCGATTTATGAGTTTGAAATGGTTGCCAGTCTTGTGCAAAAAGCCGATCAAGCCTTGTATCACTCAAAAAACAAAGGCAGAAATTGTGTTACAGCCTATTCTGAGTTAGATATCCCAGATTCTCAATGCAGTGATGACTCAATAGAGCTGTTTTAGCCTGTTGCAGCGTCTCTTGCTGTGTTAAAATTGGCCACTGTTTTTAGAACCCTATGAGAAGGTGAGATGAAGTTTGTTCGTTGGTTGTTAGGCCACATCATTTTGTTTTTTGATTTTGTATTCACGCCACGTAGTAAAAAGCGTCCAGCTGCTGAGCAAGCGGCGCTTGATTCAGTGACATCACAATTTAAGTTATATCAATTTAAGGCCTGCCCATTTTGTGTGAAAGTTCGTCGTGCAATTAAGCGTCAAGGTCTTTCAGTTGAAACTCGTGATGCCAAAAGTAACGAGCAATTTCGCCAAGAGCTTTTAGAGCAGGGCGGAAAAATCAAAGTGCCTTGTTTACGTATTGAAGAAAACGGCCAAGTAACTTGGCTGTATGAATCAAACGATATCATTGCTTATTTAGATAAAGTCGCTGCATAAAGCGGCTTTACACTTCGATTATAGCCCGTGCTGTGCTAGCATTTGGGCAAATTTTTTAATTGTCTTTTGAGAGATATAACCATGACAATTCGCACCCGTGTTGCTCCGTCACCGACAGGTGATCCGCACCTAGGTACAGCATACATCGCATTATTTAACTACTGTTTTGCTAAGCAGCAAGGCGGTGAGTTTGTGTTACGTATTGAAGATACAGACCAAGTTCGTAGTACGCCAGAATCAGAGCAAGCTATTATGGATAGCTTGAAATGGTTAGGCTTAAACTGGGATCACGGTCCCGATGTTGGCGGTGAGTTTGGTCCATACCGTCAGTCTGAGCGTAGCGATTTATATAAGAAATTCGCGCATCAACTCGTTGAACAAGGTAAAGCGTTTTATTGTTTTGCTACGAGCGAAGAATTAGATCAAATGCGTGAAGAGCAAATGGCCGAAGGTCTGCGCCCTAAATACGATGGTCGTGGTTTAAACCTTTCTGAAGATGAAATTAAAGCAAACCTTGAAGCGGGTAAGCCTTACGTAATTCGTATGAAGATCCCAAGCGAAGGCACGTTTAAGTTTAACGACTACTTACGTGGCGACATTGAGATCCCATGGGAAAATGTAGACATGCAAGTGCTACTTAAGGCCGACGGTTTCCCAACTTACTTCCTTGCCAACGTTGTTGATGATCACCACATGCAAATTAGCCACATTTTCCGTGGTGAAGAGTGGATCAACTCAGCGCCTAAGCTATTAAAATTATATGAAGACTTTGGTTGGGAAGCGCCAGTACTTGGTCACTTACCGCTTCTTCGTAACCCAGATAAGTCAAAATTATCGAAGCGTAAAAACCCAACTTCAATCAACTACTATAAAGAAATGGGTTACCTACCAGAGGCACTATTAAACTATTTAGGCCGTATGGGCTGGTCAATGCCAGATGAGCGTGAAAAGTTCACTTTAGATGAGATGATTGAGCACTTCGATATGAAGCGTGTGTCGCTAGGCGGCCCTATTTTCGACATCGATAAGCTTAGCTGGTTAAACGGTATGTGGATCCGTGAAAACTTATCTGATGCAGAACTAATGCAACGTTTTGTTGATTGGAAATTTAATACTGAGCTATTCGCCAAAGTATTGCCAGAAGCAAAAACGCGAATTAATACGCTTTCTGACATGGTTGACCTTGCCGGTCACTTCGTGGGTGGTATTCCAAGCTATGATCCTGCGCTATTAACAGCGGGTAAAGCTGATGAAGATGTAATCCGTCAAGCATTACAGTTCTTCATCTGGCAATTAGAAGGTTTACGCAGTTGGGAAAAACCAGCGATTTTTGCTATCGCAAAAGAAGTTGCGACTTTCCATGAGTTGAAGATTAAAGACTTCCTTGAGCCAATTTTCGTGGCTATCACAGGTAAGACATCTTCAACATCAGTACTTGATGCAATGGAAATTTTAGGTTCAGACCTTTCACGTGCTCGTTTACGTGTAGCATTAGCACATATTGGTGTGTCTAAAAAGCAAGCGAAAAACATCGAACGTGCCTATCGCGATTATCCGCAAGCTTAATCGCAATATAACTTTCAAAAACCGAGCTTTATGCTCGGTTTTTTTATGTTTGATTGACAGGCTAGATGGTTTTTAAGCAAGCTGAGTTAAATGTAATGCCTTTTACAAAACAGGTTTGGAAGTTAGCTCTCATATTTGGCTACTGAAATAACCAAAAAAATAACTAAAAACTGAAAACCAATGTAGCAAAATGTACATACTATTTTATATTTCATTCAATATGTTAGATTTAATTGATAGGGGATCATAAGCTATTTTTAACAGTGTAGACTGGAAAATAATTATACAAAAATGTAGGCAAACGATATGATCGCACCTGTAAGCGTTAAGAGTAGGCTATTGTTAGTATTATATAGTTGCCATAACTGTTTTTAATTATGGTATCGAGGTGAATCAAGTTAATGAATAAATTGTTTGGCTTAGTATGTTGTTTAACTGCATCAACTGCGTTTGCGCAGGTTGATGATAAACAGCCGCAATTAATTAAAAAGTCGACAATTCATGCCAGCATTACTCTGGGCTATGGGGGAATCGAAAACCCTGTTCTTGATGCTGATGATATTACTTCACCAATTTTACCTAGCTTTGCTTACTATGGTGATAATTGGTATTTCGACGATTTTTCTATAGGTTACAGCTTACTCGAAACAGAGAGTTTTTACGTTGATTTACTTGGTCGATTTAACGATGATGGCTTTTTCTTTGAATTAGATGGCATAGATAAGCTCTATGCTGTGGGTGTGATAAGATCAAACAGTGGCCGACCTACCATTCCTACCGCTTCACCTATAAATTTAACGCCAATTAAACGTGATCTATCATACATGGCGGGCTTATCATCTGCATTGAATGTATATGATAATATCTGGCTTAGCGCAGCATATGTGCATGATGTAACCGCTGTGCATAATGGCTACGAAATTTTGTTTAATGGTTATCAGGCATTTGAGCTGCTTTCAGGAGTCGCGGGTGTTGAAATGGGCCTTACTTATAAAAATGAAGAGCTCATTGATTACTACTACACAGTTGCACCTACAGAAAGTAAAACCCGTGTATTTGATTATGACTTACAAAGTGCCATCAATTATTACGTAAAAATTAGCTACGAATACCCAATTAACGATAGTCTAAGTTTAGATTTCAAATTAAAGCACACTTGGCTTGATAGTAACTTAGCTAATTCAACGATGATCCATAAAAATGGCTATTTTTCAGGTTTTACTGGGATTACTTACCACTTTTAGGCCAGCGAATAGTGATCCTCGCCCCGCCAGTTTCTGAGCTATTAGCTAAGCTAATTTTACCGCCATGCCAGCTAGCGATACGATGGACTATATAAAGTCCTAATCCATAACCACTGGCCAGCTTATCACCTTCACCTTGTTTAAAAGGCTCTATTAAGGCATCGGCATTTATTGGTAAGCCGGGGCCATCATCTGTAATGCTTATAGAGTAATGGGCTGCTTGTTCTTCACTACTTATTTGGATAGTGTGTTTTGCGTATTTTGTGGCGTTGATCAGTAAATTTTGCACTGCAATAGCCATAAAGCTCGCTTCACAATATGCAGTATCTATTTTTAACTTTGCAATAAATTGGAGCTCTTTATACAAATCGAACTTAGCAATTTCACAATTGATTAGCTTAGTTAAATCAACTTTATCTTGATTAAATACACTTTGTTGATGCTCTAAGCGAGCAAACGATAAATACTGCTCCAAACGCAGTTCAATCTCATCGATATCGCGTTCTATTTGGCTACTTTGCTCTGGTTCTACGTCAGCAATGGATAAAGCAAACCGCATACGTGTAAGGGGAGTGCGAATTTCATGCGAAATAATACGTGATAAATCATTATGAAGCTGAACGAATTTGTTAATGCGTTCAGACATGTGAGTAAAGGTACTAGCAAGCGGTGCAATCGACGAGTTAGGCTTAATATCAAGCTCGATCCGCTGCGGTTTTTTACTGAATTGGTACGCTGCGCGCTGTAACGAGCTTAAATCACGAAACACGGGACGAATAAACACTAGGATCATAGCGCCGAGTAATAGGTAAAAAGCAAAGAACGCAAACCAGTCTGTTTTGGTCTGCGAAATCAAAGTGATCGGGCCTACTTTTTGAATAGTTCCATTACTGCCTTTGAGATACACAAACTGTTGATTATTTTCGACCACACTAATAATGCCATTGTTTTCGAAAGTAGTTTGTAAAGAATCTGGTAACACTAGCTCATTTTGGTTTAAGGTGCTGATCCGTGAATCTTTATGTTCGGCGATTTGTGTAAGCTCATGGACGCTGAGTTGTATACTCGGCTCATGCTCAGAAAAAAATTCATTATACAGCTGCCCAAACGCAAGAACTAAAGCGATTAGACTCACTGTGATGATTAAATATAATTTAAAAAACTGCTGCTTCATTAATGCGAGATATCCAAGCTGTAACCTTTACCTCTTACTGATTTTATATCAAGCGACTCTTTATGTTCGCTAATCGTTTCTTTTAGTTTCTTTCTTAAGCGGCTGATTTTAAGGTCAATAGCACGGTCTAACCCGTCGTATTCACGACCAATGACATGTTTAAATAAAACTTCACGGGAAACAGGTTGCGGACTGTTTTTAGCCAAATAAGCAATGATCTCGAATTCACTATCATTTAGGTTGAGTGCTTTACCTTTAAAAAAGATATCTCTTTTCTTTGAGTCAATCCGAAGTAGGTCATACTCATTTGAAAAGCTATCTTGGCCGATGGTATGAGCTATGATTGTTTTTATTTTTGCCAGCAATAGCTCAGGTTTAATAGGCTTGACAAGATAGTCGTAGGCTCCGAGATCTAAGCCTTTAATTTGTGATTGCACAGAATCCAGTGCCGTTAGAAAAATGACAGGGCAACTGTACTTTTCTTTCAACTGAGAAATTAACTCAAAGCCATTGCCATCCGGTAGCATAACATCACATATGATGAGTGAAGGCATGAAGGTGATGTCGCTGTTGCGATAGGCCTTAGCAGTATTAAACACATCTATGGTGTAGCCATGTTTTAGTAAAAACTTTTGAATTAAACTTGCTAGTTTCACATCATCTTCAATTAAAAAAATATGCTGCATTATAAACTCCAGCCAAAACGCCGTTTTATGCGGTAATCTTTAGCTTCGTAATTTGCTATTGAAAGTAGTTGTTTTTTTACAATCTGATTGCTCAATGGGTTTACTAATTTAATAGTCAGTGGGTGCTTTGTTTTAATATTAAGCTGTTCAACAATTAGGCCATTTTGTGTGTAGCACTGGGTGTACTGAGGGCGTTGAGTTACTTCTAAACATAACTCATCAAAAGGGGCGATGCGAAAATGAACTTGTATTTTGAATTCACATGCTTTTTGTTTTGCTTCAGTGACACAAACGGTGGGAGATACTTTAAAAAAAGGCTGATTAGAAAACTCTTCGCTCAAACACAGCGACGAAAAAAAGAAACACAAAAGCAGCAATGCCAAATATAATCGTTTGATCATTTACGCACATCTCTGATTTTTAATAGTCTTTTTTTCAAAGTAACATTAACCGTCGAACGTTGATGTAACCAACTAGCACTCATTTGAGTACTTATCTTTGCCGCTAATTATAATTATTATTTATACAACCTAAATGGTGATTACACGATAAAAAACACAATTATCATACCTTATTTATTCTTTGAGCTACAAATAGCGGGATCAACTGCTTTAGATGTATTCAGCTTGTCAGATTGAGTCATTTATTTTGATTCATTAGTGTGTTGTTTTATCAAGAGAAGTGAATGTTTATCTAGTTTAAGTTAATAGTTTTTCACTACAGGCTTGTGAGGGGAAGTCTTATTATTCGCAAGGATTTGTTAATCACTTGCTACAAATTGATACAATGTTGCAGTGCTAATATTTGCTTTATTATTTTCAGTAACTTTGCTTAATTTTAACAGATTCGACCTCTCTTTATTTTTTTTCTGGTAGTATAGGCAGGTTATAAGTAGTTTAAGCAGTGAACAAATATGTTAAGTCCTTATTATCAGCAACATGCTGATTATGTTTCAATCTCGCGTGAGCAAGGCTGTCGTTTCGCCAAGTTAGTGGCTGATGATTTCAATCCATTACACGATAAAGACGCTAAAAAGTTTTGTGTACCGGGCGATTTACTTTTTTCGCTGGTTTTAAACCGTTATGGCATAAGTGAAAAAATGGAATTCACATTTGCTGGTATGGTTGATGAAAATTCAAAGCTCACTTTCCCTGAAGGTGCTGATGAGTTTGCCATTACTGATGGCGAAAAAGTCATGCTAAAAGTGAAACGAGAAGGGGCTGTTAGCCAGTGCCCTGAGTTAACAAATAGCTTAATTAAAAATTATGTTGAGTTTTCTGGCACCACTTTCCCGCATGTGATCATTCCACTAATGGGTAAGCAAGACGTGATGATTAACCCCGCGCGCCCAATGGTGATTTACGAGTCAATGCTAATCAACCTTGACCGCCTAGATATCAGCTCACCTGAACTGCAGTTTGCTGAGCCTGATTTTGAATTTACAGGTAAGCGCGGCAAAATTACGCTTCGCTTCAACTTGTTAGAAAATGGCGAGAAAGTAGGTTCAGGTGAAAAGCACATGCTTGTTTCTGGCATTCGTGACTATTGCCAAGCAACCGTTGATGATTTAATTAATTTTTACAATCAGCGCAAAGAATCATTAAAACCAGTGTGATTTTTTCGGTTGATAGAAAAGGCGCTAATTGCGCCTTTTTTGTTTATTGTGTTAAGCGTACAATAGCGCTTTTATAGTAAACGTACCTCATATCATGTCAGCAGCGACCTTTTCAGAGTTAAATCTTGCACCAGCGCTTTTAGAAGCATTGCAAGCCGAAAATTATCACACCCCAACGGCTATTCAAGCGCAAACTATTCCTCTTATTTTGGCTGGTGCTGATGTAATGGGCAGCGCACAAACGGGTACTGGTAAAACAGCAGCATTTGTTTTGCCTTTATTAGATAAGCTATTGTCCTTAGAAGCGCTACCAAGTGCCGTCAAAGTGCTTATTCTTACGCCAACCCGCGAACTTGCCCAACAAGTTTTTGCAAGCGTAGAGCGCTACGCTGCGCACACTGATATCAAAGCCGCGCTTGCTTATGGCGGGGCTAGTATTGGTCCGCAAATTAAAGCCATTAAAGGGGCGCAGGTTGTAGTTGCAACACCAGGGCGCTTACTTGATCACCTGATCAAAGGCAGTATTAAACTCTCAAGTATTAGCACCTTGGTATTTGATGAAGCTGATCGCATGCTTGATATGGGTTTTATTGATGAGATTAAACGCATTTTGCGTCATGTGCCAAAAGAGCGCCAAACCTTACTTTTTTCAGCCACATTTGATGACAGTGTTTTTAAACTCAGTAAGCAGTTATTGAATGATCCTAAATTAGTTGAAGTGAATAAGCGTAACTCAGCTGCGGTTGAAATTGAGCAGCTAGTTTATGCCGTTGATGAAGATCGTAAGCGAGAGTTAGTTTCTCATATGATTGGCATGAAAAATTGGCAGCAAGTACTGATCTTCACTCGCACTAAACAAACAGCTGATTTGCTCGCTAAAGAAATGTGTAAAGATGGCTTAAAAACAGAGTCTATCCATGGTGATAAAAGCCAAGGAGCGCGTGATAAAGCACTACAAAACTTTAAATCAGGTGCAACAAGGGTGCTGGTAGCAACGGATGTTGCGGCGCGTGGTCTTGATATTGCTTCACTAAAGTATGTGATTAACTATGAGCTGCCTTATGTGGCTGAGGATTACGTACATCGCATTGGTCGCACAGGGCGTGCGGGCGAAAAAGGCGTTGCGATGTCATTAGTTAGCATAGATGAGCAGTGGTTACTGGACGAGATAGATATATTGCTCGACACAAGGCTCACGCCGCAGTGGTTACCAGGTTATGAGCCGGACTTAACAAAAGAGCCAAAACAGGTTCGTAAAAATACGAATAAAGCACGACGTTCCCGCGATAAAAAACGTATTTTAGGGCAAAAAAGTAGGAGACGTTCCTAAATTTGGCATATATTTATACTATCCTCTGGCTAAAGATGAGAGTTTAGTATGTTAGAAGAGAATAAATGGACGTTTCGCCGCGCAGATAAGCAATTCTCCTTAGCAAAGTGGCAGAAAACAATAGATCTCATGACTGAGCTGTTTTCTGCACCCGCGGGCTTTATAGTCCACAAAACTGATAATGTTTATCGCATTATCGTTTCCAGTGAGCAGCAAGAAAACCCCTATGAGGCTGGGGCCGAGTTAAGTGCTGACGATAATATTTTCTGTAAAAAAGTACTGCGTGATATGGCACCGCTCTATGTTGATCATGCCAGTCAAGATAGTCAATGGGATGACAGCCCGCTGGTAAAAGATGGCTTTGAGTCTTACCTTGGGGTACCTATTAGCTGGCCAAGTGGTGACCCGTTTGGTACTTTTTGCGTAATGGATTTTAAACAAACCCATTATCAACAGAGCTTTTTAGAATTGATAGAACAGCTTCGCGATATGGTCGAAGATGACCTTGCGCTTTTAGACAACTTCACACAGATGCGTGAAATTGCCATGCTTGATTCACTGACTAATATTTATAACCGCCGTGCAATAGACCTACTTTGCCAACATAAATTGAATATATCGAAGCGTCTTGGTTTTGATATTAGTTGTTTATTTATCGATATAAATAGCTTTAAACCGCTCAATGACACTTACGGTCACGAAGTTGGTGACTTAGCTTTGATTTGTTTAGCCGACACCATGAAAGAGTGCCTACGAGAAACCGATATTATCGGTCGCTTAGGCGGTGATGAGTTTATTGCCTTATTGCAAGTTCAGCCCGGTGATTGCATCGATAGTATAGCTGATAAGCTTAATACCGCTTTTCAGATAAATTTAGAGAAGCGGGGCATTCCTGTCACGAGCTTAAGTATTGGTTCAGGGGTAATAGCTCAGCCAAAAGAAAACTTTGCTGAGCTATTAAAGCGGGCAGATGAAGATATGTATGAGAAAAAGCAAGCCTCGAAGGCGGCACGCTAAGCTATTTGCTTCTCAGCTAGGTTTAATTCCATGATTGCTTTTAGTAAACGGTACAGGTTAACTAAAAAGTATGGTGGGTAGGAATCCAGAAGGCTTATTTTTAAGTCATTTTTATGTTTCTGAAAAGCCAGCTTGAATGGTGTTAATTGTTTATGTAGATTGGGTTGTACTGTTTTAGAAAAGGATTTCAAACATGCACACTCCTATCCAATTTTATGTGACATTGCCATTTGATTTATTTAGGCTTGGTCGAAAAACTAAGGCAAAGTTTGACTATATTCGTACTACTCCTCCTAGGGAAGCAGAGCAGGCATGGGATGTAAGAGTTTATCAAAAAAATGATATTGATTTTGTAGATTCTAAATCTGGAGGTCTATCGCTATTTAATTACCGTAACCCTAAATTTGGTTCACTTTGGTGGAAGCTGCCGGCAAAGTCTAAAATGCCTCAAGGTTTACATGTTTCTTTAGATGAGGGGGGATCTCTTGGTAAAAACCATTTTACAATTCGCCCTTTATACGACATGCCTGTAACCTTATACTTAGAGAGGTTAAATCAATTAGATGCTATGGCAATTCCTTGTTTTATCGGTGTACCGAATCAGAAAGTAGGATGATTATGTTTTCAAAGCTAGAGCTTAGACTTATAAATAATACTCTAAAAAAAAGGATTGAAGAGGAAACTCTTGAGCTTAAACTGCTGGATGAAGATAGTGATGAGTATGTAGAAAAAGCAAATGATTTAATGTTACTTGACTCTCTAGTTTCTAAGGTTGAGAAGTTAAATATTTGAAAGTATTAGTCTATTAAAATTAAAGCGCATCAAGTGCGCTTTAATTTTTTTGTATTGTTAATCTTACTTTCCTGCAAAAGATAAGCTGGTATTTTTCTTTAAGCTATTTGCTTCTCAGCTAGGTTTAATTCCATGATTGCTTTTAGTAAACGGTAAAGATTGATTGATGCATCAATTTCTTCTTTACGGTTAGTTAAGCTCTCAATATTTAAACCTAGCGGTACATCTAAATGTGCGCAGCTTTGTAAAATTAAGTCGAGATTTTCACGGCAGATGCGCACTGATTCGCTTAAAGTATTTGCAGCATCGAGCATACGGTACTTAGTTGCCTCGGGTACAGAAATACCCAACCACTCCATAAACTCTAAAGTTTTTTCACCACCACAAGGGGTAAACGTTAAAATAATGCGTTTTGGTGTTGTGCCTTGTGCTTTACAGCTACGCGCATAACTGGTGATCAAGTCTATTGTCGCTTGGGCATTATAGACGGCTTGCGAAATAAAAAATTGACAGCCTTGCTGTGTTTTTTTAAGTAGTCTTTCATGCTCATTTCGCTTGCTCGCATGGCGCTCAGCAATCGTAACACCACCTAAAAATACATCACTATCTTGCTCTGCTAAGGTTTTGTATGCATCAGGTAGGCTTAATTTGATATCACCATCAGATGATGGACTACCGACTAGCACTAAGTTTTTTAACTCAAACTCATTTCGAGTTTCGTTTAGCCATTCGGTAAATTCAGCTTCGCCACGCTGGGCAACACTTTTATAGGTGATAACATCTTGCTGAGATAAGTTACGTAATAACTTAGAATACTCACGCGGGTCGACAGTCTCTTTGAATGGGAAAGGGCGCGGAATCGCTGTACGGCTGCTTTCATCTTGAATGTCATAAATGATTACACCATCGTATTCAATTTCGTGTAAACGACCAAGAAGCTTCTGCGCAATAGTTTCTAGTGTGGCTTTATCTGTGCCTGATTTTGGCGGTGTAGTACCAATTAGGTAGACGCCTTGATTGGTGTCTTCAATTTTCTCTTGTAGTGATAAAGCCATAATCCTCATTCCAGCTCGTGCTCATGTCTATGACAAACAATATAGCAGCCATTTAGACGTCTAGATAGATTTTTTTCATGAAAGTTTTTCAATGGCTATGAATTTTACTCATATTGAAAGCCGAGCGTTTCGCTAAATTGACACACCTGTTTACATAAATTATTGCACTGGCTCTCATATTTTCTGGCACTTTGATGCATAATCAATCAGCAATGATCATGAAAAAAATAACTAACAAGGGAACATTATGAAATTTAGATTACTAGCAACCAGTGTTGCTGTAACGCTTGCACTAAGTGGCTGCGCGAGTAATTCACAGTCAACTATGGTTAAAGAAGTCGAAATTGAGCAGCTAGCAAGCCAAGACGATAGCCGTGTATTCAGCCAAGACTACCTTTTAGAAGAGCTTGATAATGGCCTTCGAGTGATGGTGGTAAAAACCGATTACCCAGATGTAGTTTCACTGCAAATTCCGGTATCGGTAGGTTCACGTAACGAAGTTGAAGCAGGTAAAACCGGTTTTGCACACTTCTTTGAGCATATGATGTTTAAAGGCTCTGAAAAATTCCCGCAAGATGTGTATTCAGATATTTTAAAGAATTCAGGTGTTGATAATCGCGCGTACACGACCAACGATTACACTAACTATCACTTAAACTTTTCAAAAGAGCACTTAGACAAAGTACTCGAAATCGAAGCCGATATTTTCCAAAACCTCACATACAGTGAAGAACAGTTCCGCACTGAAGCGCTTACTGTTAAAGGTGAGTATCTAAAGAATAATGCCAGCCCAATTCGCAAGTTACTTTCTGCTGTTCGTAACGAAGCATTCGAAAAGCACACGTATAAGCATACCACGATGGGCTTTTTTGAAGACATTGAAGCTATGCCTGATCAAATGGCATATGGTAAAGAGTTTTTCGCTAAGTTTTATAAACCAGAGTATGTATCTTTAGTCATTGTTGGTGATGTTGATCCACAAGAAACCATGGCTATGGTGAAAAAGCATTGGGGTAACTGGAAAAAGGGCGATTACCAAGCTGATATTCCTGTTGAGCCAAAACAACAAGCTGCAAAATATGTACATGAAAAAAATGATGGTTTACCAGGTCACTGGTTGCTTGTGTCTTACAAAGGCACGGCATGGGATCCAACCCAAAAAGACCGTGCAGCCCTTGATTTAATCTCGCAGCTTTATTTCTCTAACAACTCGGCACTTTATCAAGAGCTTGTTGTTGATAAACAAATTGCTAGCCAAATGTTTACCTATAACCCAGATACTAAAGATCCGGGTTTATTACATGTGTTTGTAAAAGTCGAAAACGAAGCAGACCTTGCTAAAGCCCGTGATGCGATTAACCGTACTTATGCGCAAGCACGTACTGAGTTAGTTGATGCACAAAAGTTAGCGGATTTAAAATCAAACTTAAAGTATAGCTTTATCAATGGTCTTGATTCATCGCAGTCAATTGCGTCAACGCTTGCAAGCTACATGCATTTTGAGCGCGACCCTGAGGTTATTAACCAACTGTACGCAACTGCTGATAGCATCACTCCTGAAGATATCAAAGCGGTAGCAAACAAATATTTTGTTGATTCAAGCCGCACTACTGTGACAATGTCGGCGCTTGATAAAGTGGCTGGTTTTGAACAAGAGGTTGATTTAAACGCGCTGGTTGCAAGTATTGAACAAGCCCCAACAGAACGTCACTTTAAAGTACTTGATAAAACAAATAGCTCACCTTTAGTTGATGTTAACTGGTTATTTAATACCGGTGCAGCAGCTGATCCACAAGGTAAAAAAGGTTTAGCTGCACTCACTGCTGCGATGTTAGCACAAGGTGGCTCAGAAACTATGAGCTATAAAGATATTCAAAAAGCCTTATACCCATTGGCGGGAAGCTTTGGGTATCAAATCGATAAAGAAATGATTTCACTACGTGGCCGTGTGCACAAAGACAATGCAGCGAAGTGGTATGCACTTGTTAGCGATCAGATGTTAAACCCTGGCTTTAGAGAAGATGATTTCAAGCGTCTGAAAAAAGAGCTTATCGATAGCATTAAAGCAGGCCTTAAAGCATCAAATGACGAAGAGTTAGGTAAAGAAGTGCTTTATCATCAGCTTTATAAAGGTCACCCATACGAAAGCTATAACTATGGTGATTTATCAGACCTTGAAGCGTTGACACTTGACGATGTGAAAGCGTTTTATGCTAAGCAGTTTACTCAATCAAAATTAACGGTTGGTTTAATTGGTGCTATTCCAAGTGAAGTTAAATCAGCAATGATGAAAGATTTAACATCGCTTCCACAAGGTAAAGAAAGCCGCTTAATGATCCCAGATGCACCAGCGCTAAAGGGTCATCATGCGACTATTGTTGAAAAATCAGCGCAATCTACCGCTGTATCATTTGGTTTCCCAATCGATACTATTCGTAGCAGCGATGACTGGACAGCGCTTTGGTTAGTTCGCTCTTACTTTGGCGAACACCGCAGCTCAAACAGCTTCTTGTATCAGCGCATTCGTCAAACACGTGGTATGAACTATGGTGACTACGCGTATATTGAGTACTTCCCGCGTGGTATGTTCCAAACAAAACCTGATGCTAATTTAGGTCGTTCAGAGCAAATTTTCCAAGTATGGTTACGTCCGCTTCGTTCTAACAACGATGCGCACTTTGCAACGCGTACGGCGTTATTTGAGCTTGATAAGCTAATTAAAAATGGCATCAGCAAAGAAGATTTTGAAGCGACTCGTAACTTCTTAATTAACTTTGTGCCACAAATGGTTGCAAGCCAAGATCGCCAATTAGGCTATGCGCTTGATAGTGAGTTCTACAACACTGAGAGCTTTGTTGACTATGTGCGCGGCAAGCTTGAAAAGCTAACCCTTGATGATGTTAACCGTGTTATTCGCGATAACCTGCAAACTGAGAATATTCACTATGTGTTTATTACCGGTGATGGCAAAGACATGCAAAAACGCCTAGCCTCAGAGCAAACATCACCTATGGTGTATAACGCTGAAAAACCAGCAGAGCTTGTTGCTGAAGACAAACTGATTGCTGACTATAAACTTGCGATACCTGCAAAAAATATCAGCGTACTTGATGTTGAAAAGGTATTCCAATAACCGCTATTCAATGCCCCTAGTTAGGGGCATTTAGCTCACAATGTCAGTTTGTGTTTGTGCAACAACTAGCTTGTTTCGACCTGTTTCTTTTGCTTGATAAAGCGCTTTGTCAGCCATGTCAATTAACGTGGTCGCATTGTCTAAAAAACCAGGCACTAAAGTTGCTAAACCAATACTTACGGTTAGTTGTTGATTATGCAACTCTTCAATATGTAGCTCGGTTAATTGCGTCATAAACCGAGAGAGTAGTTGATAGGCCTGCTCGGCATGTGTGTTACCCAAAACTAATACAAATTCTTCTCCCCCGTATCTTGCACATAAATCACTGGGTCTGCGGGCAAATTGTGTAAGCAAGTTTGCTAGACTTTTTAAGCAAATATCGCCGACTAAATGGCCAAAGTTATCATTAAGCAACTTGAAATGGTCAAGATCAATCATGGCAATAGAAATGGGCTGTTTTAAACGTAAACAGCGACTCCATTCTTGTTCAAAGAAATTGTCGAAATGGCGACGATTCGCAAGTTGAGTAAGACCGTCAATGTGCGCGAGCATTTTTAATTGCTGTTCTGCTCGCATTCTTTCAGTAATGTTTAAGTGGCTAATAACGACATAGCGCTGTGATTGATATTCTAGTGGTACTGCACGCATTAAAAACCAGCGGCTTTCAGTATCACTGTGGCAAGGGTATTCTAAATAGTATTCTTGCTGTTGATTGTTGATGACTTTTTGTAGGCCTGCGAGTGCTTTTATACCAAATTCGTCACCTTGTTTTGCAGCTGATTCACAAATTGCTAAATAGTTTTGTTGGCGCCACTGCACGTCACAACTGCAATTATTATCTTGGCCAAAAGTCTGCCAACTGCGATTAACAAAGATGATATCACCTAATTCATTGATAACTACGATATGCTCAGAGATGCTATCGAGTATTAATTTTAAGAATTCTTTTGACTCAACCACTTTATTACCCAGCCAATACCAGTTATGTAAGATTAGCAACAAATGATAAGTTTTCACTGTTATGGTTGTAAAAAATAATCCGAAATGATTAGCTTTTCTGTGCTGCTGCTTTTTAAGAATATATGGATACGTCTGATAATAGCGAGGAAGGTGGCAAAACGTATTTTAGAAAATTACGTCGTTTTGGGATGCAGCTTTGTGTCAGAATCAAGCCCGAGGCTCAATTCTGACAGAGAACTTATTAAAATAAAGAGGCAATTTTCACGGCAATGCCGCACAATATTGCTACTTTCATGAAGGCTATAAGTGTTGCATAGCCACGTTGTTCCTTGGTCATTGGCTGCTCCTAAAAAATAACTAATACCGTCGCCATACCAAGGGCAAAACTAATAAACGAAGAAGCCGCTACGATTGCAGCGAGATTTTGCTTACTCACTGCGTGTATTGCGCTTTGTTCAGATACATCGTCTTCGAGTTTAATTAGCTCACCTTGGCGTACTTCAAACACTGCGCATAGGCTCATGGTGGTTTCTTTTGATGCCGCACCTTCTTTTTCAACTCGCTGAATGGTACGTAGGCTTACATCACAGGCATCGGCCAATTGCTGCTGCGTCCAATCGAATTTAAGTCTAAGCGTCTTGATTGTATTGGGATTCAGCTGCATCAGTTACTTCCCAAGAAACGGTTCAATGAAAGTAACGACTGCGTAACCAAATATTGCACCACCAATAAAACAGCCTAAGGTAACCATAGCCACTTGTTTTGGGTTATCAGTAAGCGCGGTTTGTGTGCTTTGTTTTACTAATTTACCAGCTTTGTAAAACGAACATTCAAGCTTGCCTGTGAGTATATTTTGCATCTCAAAACCGACAGCATAAGCAGTATCTTGGTAGTTAAAGTCGTGATGACTTTTAAAGCCGAAGCTGCGCTTTTCACTAACCAATTCGTCGTTTACATATATTTGTTCTTTACCGCTCATGATGTGACCAAAGCATGCGATTTGGTTATCACCATCTTGAAAGTAAAATTTATAACCTAGTTTATGTGAGTTTAGTACGTCGTTTTTCATCATCGTTTCCTTGTTAAGTTGATGATGTAAATTTAATGATTATTTTTGTTTTTTACGCCGTCAGCGATATGCCAGTGCCTATTTTGGCATATGACAGGTAAGATGTCATATCTGTTTTGTTATTGAAATATAAGAAGTTTAATTTAATTGTTGGCTTCATCTCTGAGTTTGCTTCTGTCATATGAGATAGCCTTAAAACTCCCTTAAAATGAGCAAAAAGTGGTTTTGCTACTCTGGTTATTAGATATAACCAGAACAAATAAACAACGGGTTAGTACATCTTGCTACAAATCCGTTAAACTTAAGCCTTAGCAGTTAGGTACAACCAGAAAGGCAATATTATGCGTCATGAAATTTGGCAAAAGCTCCGTGAAGAAGCAAACGAAGTCGTTTCCCGAGAACCGCTTTTAGCAAGTCACGTTTATTCGTGTGTGTTAAATCATGAATGTTTAGGTTCAGCGCTGAGTTTTATTGTTGCTAATAAACTCGCTGATGCGGTGGTTTCGGCGTTTACTATTCGTGAATTATTCGACCAAGCCTTTGTTAAATGTGACTTAATGCTAACGCATGTTGCTCATGACATAAAAGCAGTTAAAGATCGCGACCCTGCAGCTGATAGTTACTTAACTGTCATTCTTAATTTAAAAGGCTTCCATGCAATTCAGGCTCATCGACTCGCAAACTGCTTATGGCAACAAAACCGAAAAGAGCTTGCTCGCTTCATTCAAAGTAGAACCTCAGAGGTTTTTGGCGTTGATATCCATCCTGCTTGTAAAGTTGGCCATGGTATTATGTTTGACCATGCAACTGGGATTGTAATTGGTGAAACAGCGGTTATCGAAGATAACGTATCGATTCTTCAATCAGTAACCTTAGGTGGTACAGGTAACGAGCAAGGTGATCGCCACCCTAAAATTCGTGCCGGCGTATTAATTGGCGCGGGTGCAAAAGTACTGGGTAACATCGAAGTAGGTGAGGGGGCGCGTATTGGTGCCAATTCTGTGGTGCTGAGTGCGGTTCCAGCACACACTACGGTTGTTGGTGTACCAGCTAAAGTTGTGGGTAAACCAAGCTGCCCTTGCCCAGCAGAAAGCATGAACCAAAACTTTTTAGATGATGGTACGACTACCGCTAGTAATGCATCGCACACCAGTGCTATGTTGTAGTTTTACACCAATAAAGTGCAATGGAATTGTCTAAATTATCTTTTGTATTAGCTGTTATAGCGTCATTTATTTGTGGCGCTGTAGCCATGTCATTTTTTCAACCTGACCCACAACATCAGCCGCAAACTTATCAGCAAGAATTTGTTGAAATGCAAACAATGGAAGTCCCAGAGCAGCAAGCCACTGCTGTAGCGCCTGTTATTAAAAAACAAGTCGCTGAAGTTAATTCAGATAGTTCAGTAGCTGTTAGCAAGAGCGAGCTTGAGCAACAAGTTGCAGAGCTGAAGTTGCAAGTCGAAAACCAACAAGCAGTGATTGCCAGTTACCGTTCAAGTGCGATACCTCCGCAGCAAATCAACTCACATCTAGAGGATCTTTATACTTTATTAGAAGAGCAATCTCGAGATGAGGCGTGGGCTTACCAAATTGAAACAGCCATGAGCGACTTCTTAATTATGGCAGACTTACCCGTGCAGCCAGAAATGAGTATCTCTAGATGCAAAAGCTCAGTTTGTCAGTTTAAACTGCTGCAACCTGAGGGGGTTGATGAGTTGCCAAGCCATTATTGGCGTAACATGACCGATAAAATGGTGGAGCAAAGCTGGTGGAAGCAATTTAAATTTACTTCCACCACCTCAAGTGACGATAGTCTAACCATTATTGCAAGCACGGAGTAATTTTATACAACTTTTGATTGCAGTTGACCATCGGCAAGTTCGGTAGTTATAAGCTCACCAGAACTTACATCGTTAACCGATTTCACCACCCCACCTTGTTGGTTTTTAGTAATGCTGTAACCACGCGCCAACACACTGAGCGGGCTCACAGAATCTAAACGACTCGCCTGTAATGAAAGCTTGTTTCGAGAACCTGAAAGCTGTTGTTGCATTGCCTGTGTAAGCCTAGCATGTAATTGCGCCAGCTGATGCTCGCTCTTAGCTAACTGCTTTTCAGGAGAACGTTGCATTAAGCGTGGTGTTAAGTTAGCAAGTACTCGCTCATATCGCTGAATTTTACTATTCATCGCGCCGTGTAAGGCTAAACTTAGCTCATCTAATTTTTGCGCTTGTTGATTGAGTTGATTACGCGGATGACAAAGCTGTAAGCGGTGCTCAAATTGCGTTGCGGTACTGCGTTTTACTGCCAATGAATGTTTAAAGGCATGATTTAAGTGTCTAACTAACTGCTTAACTTTGTTGTGCAGCTCTTCGCTGTTTGGGCTAACAAGCTCCGCAGCAGCTGAAGGAGTGGCTGCGCGAATATCGGCGACATAATCACTAATCGTGGTATCAACTTCGTGACCGACCGCGCTAACGATGGGTAAGTGACTTGCAAAAATAGCGCGGGCTAGTTGCTCATGGTTAAAGCACCACAAATCTTCGAGTGAGCCACCACCGCGACCTAATATAAGAACATCTACTTCGTTACGCTGGTTGGCGATGTTTATTTTTTCTATTAGTTGGCTATGGGCATCTGCACCTTGCACCATTGCTGGGTAAATCACAACTTCAAGCTGCGGAGCGCGGCGTTTTAATACAGTAAGAATATCGCGAATAGCAGCCCCTGTGGCAGAAGTGATCACCCCAACACGATTTATATTGGTTGGTAATGGCTTTTTGTGGGCTGAGCTAAATAGGCCTTCTGCAGCTAAGCGCATTTTAAGGGCGTCAAATTCTTGTTTTAATAAGCCTTCACCGGCAGGGGCCATGTGTTCAACAATCAGCTGATAATCACCGCGGGGCTCATACAATGACACGCGAGCGCGAACGGTTACTTGTGCACCATTGCTCGGGCGAAAAGTTTGGCCGCGATTATTGCCACGCCACATCGCTGCTTTTACTTGTGCTCGGTCGTCTTTTAAAGTGAAGTACCAATGTCCTGAGGCTGGGGCAATAAAGTTAGAAATTTCGCCGTTTAATACCAGCGACGAAAAGCCTTGCTCTAAAACATGACGAATTTCTTTATTTAGTCGCGAGACTGTATAAACAGCCTGTGTTGATTGCGTGAAAGCCATTAAAAACCCCAGTAAAAAAATCTGTGTGTACTTTAACACAAATAAATGAATAATTTTATTTACTCGTGCCAACAACGCTGATAAAATTTGGCCGCAATTCCTTATACTCAGATCCACATGTGAGAAGTTGCACTATGCTAAGAATCGCTAAAGAAGCTCTTACCTTTGACGACGTACTTTTAGTACCAGGTCATTCTACTGTTTTGCCACACACGGCAAATATTTCAACTCGTTTAACGCGTGGTATCAATCTTAACTTGCCGCTAGTTTCAGCATCTATGGATACTGTTACAGAAGCTCGCTTAGCGATTGCTTTAGCGCAAGAAGGCGGGTTAGGTTTCATCCACAAAAACATGACAATTGAAGAGCAAGCTAAAAACGTACGTAAAGTAAAAACGTACGAAGCAGGTATTGTTTCTTTCCCTGTTACTGTGACTGCGGATCTTACAATTGCTGATGCTATCGCGCTTTCAGAAGAAAAAGGTTTTTCAGGTTTCCCTGTAACCGATGCTGACAATAACCTTGTAGGTATTGTAACAAGCCGTGATATGCGTTTTGAAACTAAGCTTGAACAGCCAGTTTCTACAGTAATGACGAAAAAAGAATCGTTAGTTACTGTAAAAGAAGGTGCAGACCGTGATGAGATTTTAGGTCTAATGCACGAGCACCGTATCGAAAAAATTCTTGTTGTTGATGATGCATTTAAATTAAAAGGCATGATCACTGTAAAAGATTATCAAAAAGCACAAGACAAGCCACACGCATGTAAAGATGAGCAAGGTCGTCTTCGTGTAGGTGCCGCTGTTGGTGTTGGTCCAGGTACTGACGAGCGTATCGCAGCCCTTGTTGAAGCAGGTGTTGACGTATTACTTATCGATACATCACATGGCCACTCACAAGGTGTAATCGACCGTGTTGCTCAAACACGTCAAACATACCCAGATTTACAAATCGTAGCAGGTAACGTTGCAACAGCTGAAGGTGCGATTGCTCTTGCTGATGCAGGTGTTGACGCTGTTAAGGTAGGTATTGGCCCTGGTTCTATTTGTACTACTCGTATCGTAACAGGTTGTGGTGTACCACAAATTACGGCTATTTCTGACGCAGTTGAAGGCTTAAAAGGCCGCGATATTCCTGTTATCGCTGACGGTGGTATTCGTTTCTCTGGTGACATCGTAAAAGCACTTGTTGCCGGTGCATCATGTGTAATGGTGGGGTCAATGTTAGCGGGTACTGAAGAAGCACCGGGTGAAGTTGAGCTATACCAAGGTCGTTACTACAAGTCTTACCGTGGTATGGGTAGCCTTGGCGCTATGAACCAAAAAGAAGGTTCATCAGACCGTTACTTCCAAAAATCGAACGAAGCAGACAAGCTTGTTCCTGAAGGTATCGAAGGCCGTGTTGCTTATAAAGGTCCTATCGCGACAATCATTCACCAACAGGTGGGCGGTCTTCGCAGCGCAATGGGCTTAACGGGCTGTGCAACAATTGAAGAGTTAAATACTAAACCTCAATTTGTTCGCGTTACTTCAGCTGGTATGGGTGAGTCACACGTTCACGACGTGCAAATTACCAAAGAAGCGCCAAACTACCGCTTAGGTTAATTACCTTAAGGTATTGAAATTACATGGGCTAGCATTTGCTAGCCCTAATTTATTGATCATCTCCCTTTGGGGGAGCAGTTCCTGACTAACGAGATACTCCATGAGCAAAGACATTCACGATTCACGAATTCTCATTTTAGATTTTGGTTCGCAATACACACAGTTAATCGCACGTCGTATACGTGAGATTGGTGTTTACTGTGAGCTATGGGCATGGGATGTAACTGAAGAGCAAATCCGCGAATTTAATCCACAAGGTATTATTTTGTCGGGTGGCCCTGAGTCTACAACACTTGAAAACAGCCCACGTGCTCCTGAGTATGTATTTAACGCAGGCGTTCCAGTACTTGGTATCTGTTACGGTATGCAAACAATGGCAACGCAACTGGGTGGTAGCGTACACAGCTCTGATAAGAAAGAGTTTGGTTATGCGCAAGTTGAGAAAGTAGGTAACTGTGCGTTATTCGATGCTATCGAAGACCACATTACTGACGGCGGTGCTGGCGTACTAGACGTTTGGATGAGCCACGGCGATAAAGTAATGGAAATTCCAGATACTTTCAAAACTACTGCTAAAACATCAACATGTCCACATGCTGCAATGTCTTGGGAAGAAAAACGTTTCTACGGCGTACAGTTCCACCCAGAAGTAACTCACACTCATCAAGGTCAACGTTTACTTGAGCGTTTTGCAATTGATATCTGTGGCTGTGAAAAGCTATGGACACCAGCTAAAATCATCGACGATGCGATTGAGCGTATTAAAGAAACTGTGGGTGATGACGAAGTTATCTTAGGCTTATCAGGTGGTGTTGATTCATCTGTTGTTGCTATGCTTATTCACCGTGCAATCGGCGACAAGCTAACGTGTGTATTCGTTGATAACGGTCTACTTCGTTTAAACGAAGGTCAGCAAGTTATGGACATGTTTGGCAACAAGTTTGGCCTAAACATTGTTAAAGTAGATGCTGAAGATCAATTCTTAGCAGACTTAGCTGGTAAGTCAGACCCAGAAGATAAGCGTAAAGCGATTGGTCATACTTTCATTAAAGTATTTGACGAGCAAGCTAAAAAGCTGAAAAGCGCTAAATGGTTAGGTCAAGGTACTATCTACCCAGACGTAATCGAATCTGCTGCATCAGCAACAGGCAAAGCACACGTAATCAAATCTCACCACAACGTAGGTGGTTTACCAGACGACATGGAAATGGGTCTTGTAGAGCCATTACGTGAGCTATTCAAAGATGAAGTACGTAAAATTGGCCTTGAGCTTGGTCTACCTTACGACATGCTTTACCGTCACCCATTCCCGGGTCCTGGTTTAGGTGTTCGTGTACTTGGTGAAATCAAGAAAGAGTACTGTGACTTACTACGTCGCGCAGATGCTATCTTCATCGAAGAGCTACACAAAGCTGAGCTTTACCACAAAGTAAGCCAAGCATTCACTGTATTCTTACCAGTTAAATCGGTAGGTGTAATGGGTGATGCGCGTAAATACGACTGGGTTGTATCACTACGTTGTGTTGAAACTATCGACTTTATGACGGCACGTTGGTCACACTTACCTTATGAGTTCTTAGGTGTGGTTTCTAACCGTATCATCAACGAAATCGATGGTATCTCACGTGTTGTTTACGATATTTCAGGTAAACCACCGGCAACAATCGAATGGGAATAGGGCTAGCTAAAAAGAGCTAATAAAGCCTTAAGCCAATAAAAAATGCCAGTCAGTTTTACTGACTGGCATTTTTTATAGGGATAATAACTGTTGGTTTTCAGAAATCAGCATATCCAGAAATCGACAACAGCTCTAACTCTGCATAAGCGTGCCAAATCTGAGTAAATAGCCAACCAAAGAGGCTGAACACAGCACACATTTGTGCTGATAAGAGTTTGTGATTAAGTGACTAGGTCTTCCTGTTAACACTGTTGTTAGCCATGAAGCTTAAACTCTCGTGACAAATGTGACGGTTAATGAGTAAGCACTAATAGCTTTGAGTCTTCGATTACACAGAATATGTAGCACAGTACGAGTTTTTTGGTGAGCTTCAGATACTTAATAACAGTTTCCATCTTGGCGCAAAGAAAATGGAGAAGTATCGATAGCCCACCGTTTAAATTTTGTGCGCGTTGTAGTCAGTCTGTTAAATATTTAAGGTTAAACAAGCGTGCCTTTCGAGCCATGTGGTTCAGAACGCAAATATTGAGGCGGAGCCTGAACCTGAGCACCTAGCGCAACGGCAGCTTGCCAAGGCCAATGCGGATTAAAAAGCACAGAGCGACCTAATGCAACCAAATCGGCATCCCCTTGTTTCAGCGCTTCTTCAGCCTGCTGTGGCTCGGTGATTAAGCCTACACCTATTACCGGTATTGTAACTTGTTGGCGAATGGCACTAGCAAACGGAAGCTGATACCCTGGTTTTACATCAATGGATTGCTGCGGCGAAAGCCCACCACTGGAAACATGCAGATAGTCACAACCCAGCTGTTCCAGTTGCTGACCAAACACAATCGATTGCTCAACATCCCAACCGCCATCAACCCAGTCAGTTGCCGAGAGACGAACTCCAACCGGAACTGAAGAAGGGATGGCTTTACGCACAGCTTCAAATACTTCAAGTGGAAAGCGTAGGCGATTTTCCAGCGAACCACCATATTGGTCCTGCCTTTGGTTACTTAGTGGAGAAAGAAATTGGTGGAGTAGGTAACCATGCGCCGCATGGATTTCTATTAGATCAATTCCTACACGTACTGCACGAATTGCGCTGTCAACAAACGCCTGTTTAATACGCGCAAGACCCGCTAAGTCGAGTGACTCTGGCGTTTCGTCTTGCTCATTGAAGCCCAACGCAGAAGGAGCAACCGTTTGCCAGCCACCTTCATCCATCGTCAATTTATGACCTCCCTGCCATGGCACATGACAAGAAGCCTTTCGCCCGGCATGACCAAGCTGAATACCTATACGAATGGGAGACCAAGCGCGAACATCAGACAAAACACTGTCTAATGCGGCTTCTGTTGCGTCATCCCACAGTCCTAAATCTCCCGCAGAAATACGGCCAATAGGTTCAACAGCTGTGGCCTCCAAAATTAGCAATCCAGCGCCAGACGTTGCCAGCGAACCATAGTGCATGCGGTGCCAGGAGCTAGCCTGTCCAGATTCGGCAGAGTATTGACACATTGGTGCGATAACTATGTGGTTTGTAAGATTGAGCTCTCCGATTTTCGCGGCACTAAATAATTGGCTCATTTTAACCTCTCAATGTTGTTTTCAACAGAATGCCATAGGATGGCCTCACCCCCAATTTTTCTGAGCAAAGTAGGGGAGGCTGAATCCCTCCTGCTGGTACCTATTTTTTGTATTTGCTTAATCAGTTGTTATTTCTAAATAGCATGAATATGAAATGTGATTACTGTGTTTATTAATCATAAGGTTAAAGTGGTCATCACATGTTCCTTTTTCAAGGGCGGTCACTGTTGATACTCAATAAATTGCGAATAAGTAACATCGGCTTTAATTTTAGTTAATTAATGGCTTCCTATTTTCTCATGCCTTGTGCATTTCAATATTCAAAGCGACGAGTCGCAAAAAACAAAACGGCGAATTAGCGTGCTAATTCGCCGTTTTGTTTATTTAAGAAGCAGTTAAACTAAAAACTGTGTTTTTTTACTTTACCTTTGAAAAAAGCTCTATATAATTCGTCGTCATTGCAGGGGCGTAGTTCCAATTGGTAGAACAGCGGTCTCCAAAACCGACGGTTGGGAGTTCGAATCTCTCCGCCCCTGCCATTTCTTCCTGCTTTACTTTAATCGCAAATCTTCCTATATTACTTGCTCTTAATCATGATTGAGTTGTTATGAATCCAAGTTACGCTGCGATATTCTCTGTACAATCACTCGAGTTAAAACAACATTATCGAACTGTGCCTGAAACTCAGGATGAACAAGTCACTGTAACAGCACAAGCACCTTTAGTACTTCCACTGCAGCTACATCAAGATCTTGAAAAAGCGTTTGCTCCAATAGTGATCACACAGGTAGTAAAAGCTGAGAATATTAGCTGGCAGGATGGCTGTTTAGCCTTGCCGAGTGAGAAGCTCACAGCTGAGCAGAAGAAACAACTTTGGTCTTTAATTGGTGAACAACTTGATAAGCTTTAAACCTGTAGATGCAACCTATATTAGCCAGTTAATGGCTATTGAAAATGCCTGTCATAGTCATCCGTGGACAGAAAAGACCATGCTGTCGTGTTTAGCTGGTCGCTATTTTAACCTTGCAGCCTTTAGTGATGATGAAATGCTTGGCTTTTACATCGGTGAACAAGCAGGGCCTGACTTTACTCTAATGGATATTTGTGTAGCGCCAGCGTATCAAGGGCAGGGTATTGCAAAACAATTATTAAATGCATTTATTGAGCATGGTGAGCAATACCAAGCAGAGAACTTATTTTTAGAAGTGCGAGAATCAAACAAACCTGCAATTGGTTTGTACGAGAGTGCAGGCTTTAGCTCAATGTCAGTGCGTAAAAATTACTACCCAACTGCGACAGGTAATGAAGATGCTATTTTGATGGGGCTAACTTTAAGGCTTTAGTTAAGCGGCCTCTTTTAGAGCACTAATGAGTGCTTCATAACAGTCTGCAACTTGTGCCATTTGGTTCGTGCTCAATGCCGTTTCTAGTTGACCTGCCGTTTTGTGGATTTCTTCAAAACTAAAACACCCAGCGCTGCCTTTAATACTGTGTGCAAGAGAGCGTAATGCCTCCCACTCTTTTGCACGATACAGTCGTACTACTTGGCTTAAATAATCAGGCAGTTTAGAACGGTAGTTATCATTGATCTGTTGGAATTTCTCACTTTTCAGTAAGTTTTCCCATTTATTTTGACTGTCTTTTTCAATATTTAAGTAGCTAACTAGTACTTTCTCGAGAGCGTGTTTATCGATTGGTTTAGCCAGCGCCTCATCGCAACCAGCTTCTAAATAAGTATCAACGTCATTTTTCATAACGTTTGCTGTTAAGGCTATGATAGGGCCATCGTATGCAGCATGACGGAGCATTTGCGTTGCTTCTAATCCACCCATTACTGGCATTTGCATATCCATGATAATCAACTGATAGTCATTAACCAGAGCCATTTCTACGGCTTCAGCGCCGTTTTTCGCAATGTCAGGCTCGAGCCCCCAAGTTTGTAGCAATAGTTTTATCAATAATTGATTATCTGGATTATCCTCAGCCACTAAAATATGAGCATCAAAACTATTTTCTGCGAAGGATAATTGTGTATCTGAACCCGGAGACAGTTGTTCATAGTTGTGAATAAACGCATTACGTTGTAATTGTTCAGGGTTTAAATGACAGGCCACTTGCACGGTAAAGCTACTACCTTTACCTAGCTCGCTGACAAGCTTTACATCTCCCCCTAATAGCTGGGCCAAGTTCTTTGAAATACATAAACCTAGGCCCGTTCCACCAAATCGACGAGTTGTTGTGGCATCGGCTTGTTCGAACGGTTTAAATACTCGCTCAACTTCACGCTCAGACATACCAATTCCGGTATCTTCAATGACAAATTCTAATAGCTGTCGCTCATCGTTATAGTGAATATCAAGCGAGATAAAGCCTTGCTCAGTAAATTTAACGGCATTGCTAGCAATGTTTATTAATATTTGTTTTAAGCGTGTGGTATCACTGTTAATGCTTTGAGGAATTGGTAAGTTGTAATTAATATTAAACTGCAGTTGCTTTTGATTCGCTAATGGACGAATGATTGAATCAATATCATGAATTAATTGAACAACCGAGCAAGGGCTTCGTTCGACAGCCAGTTTTTCTGCTTCAATTTTAGATAAATCGAGAATGTTATTTATGAGCTCTAAAAGGTGTTTAGAGTTTCGCAAAATTGTACTTAAATGCTGCTCATCATTCACCGCATCTTTGTTGTGTAGCAGTTGCTCAGTAAAACCCATGATTGCGGTAAGTGGGGTGCGAATTTCATGGCTCATATTTGCTAAAAAGCGGCTCTTTAATTGGTTTGCTTGTTCAGCTTGGGCAATAGCCACTTCAAGTTTGTTATTCATAGCTTCAAGCGCTTTAGTTCGGCTTTCTACTTTTTCTTCAAGGTGGTGTTTGTACTCTTCGAGTTCATCTTGGTAGTCACGAATTTGATTTACCATGTGATTAAAATCGTTAAATAAGACACCTACTTCATCGTTAGTATGCGCAGGTAAATAAACTGATAAGTCACCATCACCTACTCGGTGACTCGCAGCACCTAATAATTCGACAGGGGTTAACAGTAAATTACGAACAACGATATAAATTAAAATAGGTAACGAGATCACTGAAATAATTACAATCAGTGCAGTTATTAAGCTAATTGCTTTACCTGACTGATAGAGTAAATCTTTGGGAGTTGTTGAAACCAAATAGTCGCCGTCCGTCATTTGCACAGCGTAGATAATTCGCTCTTCTTTATCGATACTTGATAATTCAATATCGGCCAGTTTTCCGTAATCAGCTAATCTCTTTATTTGCTCGAGCTCATATTCACTTAAGTAATTGCCGCGCAGGTCATAATCAGAGCTAAATAAAATTTGCCCTTTAGTCGTTAAGAATAAATTTAGGGTGTTATTAAATGGGGCTTCTAAAATACTGGCGTTTAAAATAGATGGCTCAACATGTACCACAATAAAGCCAAGCTGCTGAGGCTGTTTTAGGTAGTAATCAATGTTATAAATTGGATGCACAAAATAGAGGCTGGTCGAACCGTCTTCTTTGGGGATCATAAATTGCTGTTGACGCAGGTTTGATTTGAGTACTTGTTTGAAAAACGGGTAGCTCTTTGGCGCTGGGGTCAATTGGCTTGAATAAAAAGCATCACTTCTGCCGTCTGGGGCAACATAATTAATACTAATTATATCTGGGTAAGCTTCTGAATAACTGGCAAATACATTCATTAATTCGCCAAGTCGCTCGATATATTGATTTTTAGAGCCCGGCTCTCGAGACAAAAAGTCGGCAAGTACTGGAGACGTTGATAATAAACGCGTAATAGAATGAAACGAGTCTATGTAGTTGAAGATCTTCTGTTGTTGTTGTTCAACAAAGCGACTCACAATCAGCTCAGCTTGTTTTTTTGTTGAATTGGTCACATTGGTTAACGTAAAGCCACCTAAAAACAACAAAGGTAAAATCACTAATGGGGTGATATACCATAATAATCGAATACTGAGCTTACTGGTTTTCATGACCTAAATTAATATCCTCCGTGCAATTTATCCATAGTATGCGTTACAACTTGATTACACAAGCTTAGCAAAAAAGTGAACAACGAAAATCCCTAATCCAAGGTGAATAATTACTTACAATCGCTGCTTTTTTGGCTAAGACAAACAAGGTATAATACTCGGCAATTCTATTTTATTTTTACAGTGCGCACCGAGCTTTATAATTTATAAGGCAGTTAAGTGCGCTTTGTTATGACTAAAAGCAGCTTACATGTATAATTTAACTACCGAAATTAATAAACGACGCACCTTTGCGATCATCTCGCACCCTGATGCCGCCCAGCCTTTCAACGCTTAAAACCACCTTTCATTGCACACCACAATCACATCTCTACGTACTGAATTTAAAGGCTTTTTGTCTTTTTCTCGTTTCTTTGCTTTTCAATGATGTTCAAGCGTAACCTCGGAAAGTGTGTACAAACTTGAGTACAAATTCCGTTTTAAAGGCCTTTGGCGATAATTCCATGACACAAGCTTGGCTGTAGGCCTTGTGGTTACAGGGTTTGACGTGAAAAGTACTACCTCTAAAAAGAGTCCCCATTTTTTGATAAATGTTTTCTTCTGCACCAAAATACAAAATTTAATTAAGGGGTTTATTGTTGGTGTGATTCTTGCTTTGGTGTTTGTTTTTGAAGATGCTTGAAGCGAACCAATACGACTATTTCTAACTGAGATATCGGACTTACCCTCAAATTTAACTACAGTTCATACCCTCGTTTTGCACTTTATTATCGGCCTGTGTGTACAAAATTTCCTGTAACTGTGTACAAACTTCCATTTGTGCACTTATCTTCTGGAGATTTGACGCGAGTTCTTCTGTAGCCCCTGCTGTATAAGGTCTGAGCGACAAAAGTACTTAGGGAGTTTGATGTGTCAGTTCGCGATTATCAGCGAGAGTATCGCTCTTTTGTCGATGACAAAAATCTCCTTCTACTTATATGTAATTATGTATCAGTTCATGGCTTTTGATATGTAATGGCTAATCGAATTTGTGTTATTTGAGTTACCGTGATATATTTTTGTATATAATTATTCTTAAGTGATGTATTAAGGTGTATCGAAATGAGCTATGTAACAGAGCAGATACTAGAAAGCCTTCGAGAAGCTCGGGTACGTAAAGGTTTTAGTCAAAGAGAGCTGAGCGCGCGTTCGGGTGTGCCGCAAAGCCATATATCCAGAATCGAGTCTGGCGGTGTTGATTTAAGAGTATCCAGTTTGATTGCTCTTGCCCGTGTACTAGACCTAGAGCTATTGGTTGCGCCTAAAAAATCTGTACCTGCCATCAAGTCGATCATTCGAAGTGGACAAGGTATTAACGGCATCAGCGACGAGGGTGAGCCAATGTCGCCCGCATATCAGTTAGAGGAAGACGACGATGACTAACCATGTCTCTACGCTCAACGTTTTGCTTTACGGTGAACCCATTGCAACGATCACCAACGTGGGCAATGACAGAACACTTTTTGCCTTTATGGATTCGTACATTAATGACGAATCACGGCCTGTGTTAGGGCTTGGCTTTAAAGATTCGCTAGGTGGCTTGCTGACTAGCTTCAAACCGACCCAAACCAAGTTAACCCCGTTTTTCTCTAACCTTTTGCCAGAAGAAACCATGCGAAATTACCTGGCAGAGCGTGCCGGTGTTAATCCAGCGCGGGAGTTTTTTCTATTGTGGGTGCTGGGACAGGATTTGGCAGGCGCGATCACGGTTGAGCCTGCGGATGGTGAAGCCTTACCACCTAATGTGCATCAAGACATAGAAGATGAAACGAAAACAGATGGGCCAATGCGTTTTTCATTAGCGGGAGTTCAATTGAAGTTTTCAGCTGTGCAGCAGGCAAATGGCGGTTTGACGATCCCAGCAACCGGTCAAGGTGGCTCTTGGATTGTAAAATTACCGTCGTCTCGGTTTGAAGCTGTGCCAGAAAATGAATATTCAATGATGGAACTGGCTCGAATGTTGGGAATGGACGTGCCAGAAACGCAGCTACTCCCTATTAATCGGATTACTAATATCCCAAATGGCATTGGCAAATTTGGTGATAGCGCTTTTGTGATCAAGCGTTTTGACCGTGCAGATGGTCAAGCTGTGCACATTGAGGACTTTGCGCAAGTGTTTGGCGTTTATCCTCAAGATAAGTACAAAAAAGCCAGTATGCGAAATATTGCTCAGGTTATCGGTATTGAAGGGCAAGACGAAGACATTGCTGAATTTACTCGCCGACTGGTGTTCAATACCCTAATTGGCAATGCGGATATGCATTTGAAGAATTGGTCTGTGATCTACAAAGATAAGCGCACCGCATCGATTGCGCCTGCTTATGACTTTGTTTCAACCATTCCTTATATCCCCGATGATAGTGCATCGCTGAAGGTGAGCCGTAGCAAGAGATTCAGCGATTTCACGCTGGATGAGCTATCACACTTAGCGGCTAAAGCCATGTTGCCAGAAAAATTGGTGTTAGATACTGCAAAGCAAACTGTAGCAGGCTTCCATGAGGTATGGGCGAAAGAAAAAGCGCATTTACCCCTCACTAAGTCAGTGATTGAAGCCATCGAAATGCACTTACGAAGTATACCGCTACGCTGAATTCCTAGTAGCTAGAGCGTGCATATCGATAAAGATGGTTTAACTTAATGCGATTTTACGGCGCTTTTCGCCGTAAACTGGAAATTTGGTAAACTGCACAATGATACCGGTGTCATGATAAGGCTGATCTTCTGAACAAATCATGCATCTTTCTGACCATCAACAAGTGATGAACCAGGCGATGATAGCTTTACATTGATTTTCAGGAGAATGCAGATGACAGCAGTAGCGCACCAGGTAACCCCTTTTCTAACATCTTACGAAGTGATGGCTCGTTACCACATTAGCTATACGACGCTCTGGCGAAGAATAAAAGATGGCAGCTTGCCGCAACCTCGTATCAACCGAAATACACGAAATAAGCTGTGGCACATTGAAGATTTGGAGGAGTATGAGAAGAAAGAGGACTGAGCCTCTTTCTTTTATTTTATTGTCCGAAACGCCAGTTGAATGAAAAGCCTGTCGGCTCGATGATGGTCTCTAGCTGTTGATACCAAACGTCGTAAGCATGACGCATTTCATCCAGGTACTGATATTGGTTGTAGATAGCATCCAACCCTTTTTTGCTGTGGCCAATCATCAACTCGGCAACTTCTTGCGTCGTGATGGCCGACATTCGCGTTCGCATCGTTCTGCGAAGATCATGCATAGACCAGTGTTCCATCTCAATACCAAGCGATCTGCGAGCCCAGATTTTCACATTGTTAGGAATAGTGGTATCAAAGCCATTTGTGGCAAGCTCTTCTTGTCCGTTCGCGGGAAACAAGTAGGTTGATTTGCTCATCTGCATCGCCAGTTCAATCAGCTCGATAGCAGGCCTAATCAATGGCCGCATGATCGGCGCTCCAATTTTCTCACCTTGTTTGCGGATCTCTATGGGCACTGTCCACATTGCAGATTGCAAGTCAAAGTGATGCTTTTCAGCTTGAATGAGTTCGCCCTTGCGACCGCCCAATAGCAGAAGCAGTTTTATGTAGATGCGATTCTTCTCAGTGATTTTTGACTCATGCAAATAGCGCCAAAGTATCCTGATTTCGTTGTCGTTTAGCACCCGAGTTCGTTTGCCTTTCTTACCGCCGACCTTTTTTGCAGTGATCCCAGCGGCAGCGTTAATTTCCAAAATCTGTTCATCTATCAGCCAGTCATAAAACTTATGCAGCACAGAAACTAGGCGTTCTGTGTTTGAAGGGGACGTCTCCGAAACCTCACGAAGACAGTTTCGTAAGGACAATTCATTGATGTCAGTTAATGGGTACTTGCCAAGTCGGGGCAGCAAATATATTTCACTGCTGCGTTTTTGGTAGTGCCACGTTTTCTCCTTTAGCCCTTGTTTACCGGCAGAGTCTATCCAGTCTCGAAAAATCGATTCGAAGCTTTGATTGGCAGAATACTTGGCCCGTTCCTGCTGTAGGTAGAGCTTGGGGTTTCTGCCCTGGTCGAGTACCGCCCTTAACCTATCCAGCTCATTCCTGGCTTCAGCAAGCTTCATAAGTGGGTAAGTACCTATGTCTACCCGCTGTTGCTTGCCATCGAAACGATAGCGAAACTGAAAAACAATTTTGCCCTTGGGCGATACCCGAGCACTTAGCCCATCTCGGTCGGCTTTTACTACGGTTTCTTTTGCTTCTTTATTTAACCTGGCATCGAGCCAGCTAACTGATAACGCCATGTTATAAGCCCAGCCCTAGTTTTGATTTTAATGATTGTTTACGTGATTCTGCTTTGGGTTCTGGCGCTGTACTCATAGAAGTCACTTCACCATCTGGTGCAAGGCCATCCACCGGTACAGATGTCGTGGATAGATTGGGTTGGCTCATGTGAATTAACCCAAAGGTGGCCAGCATCCGCAGACGCTCAGCGCGTTCCCGTGGCGGCGTCTTTTCTAATTCTTTGAGCAGTTCAGGGTGGCTCCCTGGGGGAATGTTGACGACGACTCTCATGATCACGCCCCATAAAACCAGAAGCCTCGGACGTTCGCCAAAACAGACTGTTCCGGCACGATAATCTTGCTTCGTGAAAAAATCTCCTTGGCCGCTTCCTGATAAGCCAAGGCTCCACCTCCGGCGATCAAAACCAAGTCCGCATTAATGCTTTCGTCACGCATGGATTGGCGCATGGCTGTAAGAGCAACAGGCGCTACCTTTTTCATGGCAGTATTCAGATAAGGTGAAATATCGACTTTTTCTCCAAATAGCAGCACCTGCAAGTCGCCGGTTCTCATGGCTTTTTCAAGTCGATCCATACCCACTTTGGCACCATGATCTTCCGAAATCAGCTTATCAATCGTTTCCAGTAGCACGGACATTGCCTGAAGACTGGTTCCTGATGAGCTGTAGCGAATTTCTCCGGCCTCAAGGGCAACCCAGTCAACAGAAAAGAAGCCTGGATCTATGACGACGACGCGACCTTCTTCAATCAAGCCCAAATCACCACCTGTTTGAACCAGATCCATGTAGGCACCGGCAGGCTGCGGCAGCACTTTGACGTCATGAACAGTGATGCTGCGCTTAGGCGTCACTTGATGGACACCTTTTAAACGCTGCACAAGGTCAGACTTACGTTGTGGTTCATGAAACTGGGAAACCGGTAATCCAGTGACAACCAAATCGATGGATTCTGTTTCAGCCATTAACAAGGCGGCATGAAAAAGCGCTTTATAGGTTTTTGTGGTCGGATATTCCGGGTGAAGCTCTCGTTCCCAGCCTTGAAGGCGTCCAGCAGGAACACCAGCGGCCCAACGCTCATTATCGACAGACACATACAAACAAGTGTCATCATCGCCTCCACCGATACGCTCTGGCATACGATCCGCAGGACCGGCACCCGCAGGCAAAATAATGGTTTTCGGTTCACTGCCTGATTGGCCAATGGCCAGCTTCAGGTTTGAGTAACCGATATCTACGCCTAGTACAAACATACTTATCTCCTGTGCACTCAAAGTGCTCTAACGGTTTTCAATCAACCGCACTGGCCACGCTTGGGCATGTCCAAGTGCTCTGGCGGTTCACTCAAATGTCATTATCAGGATTCGGTGCACTGGCGGTGGGCAGAAAGGTGACAAATCCTTTCATCTATCTGCCTATTGCATTTTCGCAAAAGTATGAGAATAGGCTCTGTTTGGCGGCGGATGACCTAGTCAAAAAAATCGAGACGCCAAACGTCGTTTGCATTCTGGCCTGAACTCGCCAAACGGTTTGTATCTTCATGACGATACGTCTTTTTAGGCGTTTTTAAGTGAAATCGGGCTGTATCCCTTGTCAGGTATGGGATTGCGCGAGTTGATTTATATCGAGACGCCAAACAGTGATTGTTACGGCAGTTTTACGTTTGGCGTTTCGATCCAAAAGCCAAACGGATAGTGGTTTTGGCTTTTGGGGTTAATTGGATGGGGAAATTGGTTTGGTAGAAATCGTCAATGAACAATGGAAAGCAGAGGTATCAGATTTACTTCAGCAAGAAACAGACAGGCTAAAAGCGCTGGCACGAGCTGAAGTTGATGACTTTTGGGTTACCCATTACAAGGTTCGCGAAAATGCGTCCTTTAAAGATTGGGGGCTGCTTGGTGTCCGTATCAGAGACTTTAAGTATGGCTTTGGCATCGAGTGGTACATCAACAGTTTTCACGGTCAACGAGGCAAACGCGTGGTATTTAGCAAGGGGCTGCGTATCTCAAAGACGAAGCTGAGATACTCATTTTTGGACTGCCAAGGTCTAGCCAAAGAATGGGAGTTAGCGCTGGCCATGGAGAAAGAAGAATTCTTCAGTGATATTCGACGCCAAGTTGATAAGCTCAACATGCTGCGTCGCAGAGTGAACGCTTATTGCTAAGTTGTAAATGGCTATAAATGGTTATATCATTCGGTTCTAACCTTAGGGGAGTAGTCTCTCAGTTTTTACTGTGATAGCCGTCAACAGTCTCCGAACAGCAGTTCGTGGCGGTTATGTCCATACTTGGATTGACAAGACTTAAGGCAAATGGCGCTCTCGGGGTGGAGAGTCTCGTTTGCCTTTGTCTAAACCACCCCAAGGAAACACTCATGTCACATATACACATCGATATTACGAATAGCCGATTGGCACTTTTTGCCTTTGGCAATACTTGTAAGTCTTCTTTCGAAAAAAACATTAAGCAACTTCCAAACTGCATCTCCTTTGATAACAAAAACCATTTTACAAATGGGAGTGTCGTCTAATGTTAGTTGCTTCTTTAGCCATTTTAGGTGGTTTCATTCTATTGGTTTGGAGTGCTGACCGTTTCGTTGAAGGTGCTGCTGCTACTGCTAAACATGCGGGTATGCCATCTTTATTAATCGGAATGGTCATCGTTGGTTTTGGTACATCAGCCCCGGAAATGGTGGTCTCTGCAATGGCAGCCATAGACGGTAACCCAGATTTAGCTCTCGGTAATGCTCTAGGCTCAAATATTGTCAATACAGGTTTGATTCTAGGGTTAACTGCCATTATTACCCCAATATTGGTGCAATCAAAGATAGTAAGAAAAGAGATACCTTTATTATTGCTTATTAGTTCAGTGCTTGGATATTTCCTTTGGGATGGCTCGCTAACACGCCTTGAGTCAGTTCTTCTTTTGGTGGGGTTCTTTACCTTAATTGGCTGGAGTATTTACTCTGCTATGAAAGGCAAAGGGGATAAATTAGAAAGTGAAATGGTTCAAGAACTGGTTGAGCACGAGATGCCTATCAAAAAAGCTGTTTTTTGGCTGGTGATTGGCTTGGTACTTCTGATAGTGAGTTCACGAGTACTCGTTTGGGGAGCTGTGAGTATTGCAGAGGCTCTGGGTATAAGTGATTTAATTATCGGCTTAACGATTGTTGCTTTGGGCACGTCACTCCCTGAATTAGCAGCATCCATTATTGCAGTTAGAAAAGGTGAGCATGATATCGCTATTGGCAATGTGGTGGGTTCTAACATGTTTAACTTACTCGCTGTCGTTGGTATCGCGGGCGTCATATCGCCGATTACAGGTATGTCTTCCGAGGTTATGTCTCGCGACTGGTTAGTTATGATGGGTTTGACAATCGCCTTGCTATTTATGGCTTATGGATTTCGTGGCGCTGGGCGGATCAGCAGATTGGAAGGCGCAGGTCTACTAATCGCATTTTGTGCTTACAACACTTGGCTAGTTTCTTCTGTGATTTGATCACGACATCAAAAAGTATTAAATGTGCATGTGGACTCAGCTCACATGCGCACAATGAACGAGAGAGAGATATGAAAGATTCACTTATTCAATTTTGGCAAAATCATTCAGAGGCAATAGTAGCGCTTGGTTATAATTTAATCTTGGCAATTGTTATTTTGGTGGCAAGCTCACTTATTGCAAGAGCAGTGCGCAATGCGATTCAAGACACTAACTCTAAGTTGAAAAAAGTTGACGCGACCCTGATACCAATATTTTCAACCGTAGCCAGTTACGCGGTATATGTCATCGGCGGTGTATTTATTTTAGACATATTTGGGGTAAATACTGCTAGTCTTATCGCTCTGGTTGGTGCGGCAGGTTTGGCAGTTGGTCTTGCGCTTAAAGATACGCTCAGTAACATCGCAGCTGGAATCATGCTACTGATCCTTCGACCGTTTAAATCTGGAGATTTTATTGAGTTTGGTTCAACTCAAGGGACAGTTAAAGAGATAAATCTTTTTACAACAGTGCTTGAAACTATAGATGGATTGTATATTGCTTCCCCGAATAGCGTCTTATGGGGAAATAATATCAAAAACTTCACCCGTAATGGTAAACGCCGGATGGATATTGTTGTTGGTATTTCCTATTCAGACTCCATAGATGACGCGTTTAAAATATTGCAAGGTGTTGCAGAAAATGAATCAAGATTGATGACTGATCCAGCGCCTCAGGTAATGGTTGCGTCCATGGCCGACAGTGCAGTAAACATTCAGTTGAGAGCATGGGCAACCAATGAAAACTATTGGTCAGCTTATTGGGATTTAAATAAACAAGTAAAAGAAGCCATTGAAGCGGCTGGTCTGACGATTCCGTTCCCTCAGCGTACGCTCCACATTATCGAAAACTCAAGCAGCAAATAAAGAGAGCATTACCGCACTCGCGGCAACTGGTCCCAGCGTGTTGTGTAGGCGGGAGACAAATGCTCTCGCTTCATCGACCAATCTTTCTTCGTACCTTGTCCAGCAAAGAAAACCTTTCCGGCACCGCTTTGGTTAATGGTGTCCAATACTGACATTAACTGTTGGCTATTAGAGCGGGTCGATACGTCATCGAATAGTCCTGGTTGAAACATGCCTGGATCGTAAAAGTCAGACAGCATGACGCCCGCTTTGGCATAACGAAAACCATCCTTCCAAATTCGCTTGAGTAAGTGACTGGACAGCTCGATAAAATCCCGCGTGTCGCAACTGGGTATCAACAACTCGCCCGATGCGGAGTTGCTGTATTGCGGCTCGTTGTCCTTAAAGGGGCTGGTACGTATAAACACGGTCATCACTTTGGCTTGCTGCTGTTCTTTGCGAAGCTTCTCAGTGGCGCGGGTTGCGTATTCGCATACGGCTTCACGTAACAATTCAAAGTGCGTCACTTTTACGCCAAATGAACGGCTACAGACGATTTGTTTCTTAGTTGGCGGGATCTCTTCAAGTTCAATGCACGACTCACCATTGAGCTCTCTGACGGTTCTTTCTAAAACCACCGAGAACTGGTCTCTGATGGCTCTAGGAGAGGCATTGGCGAGGTCTAGGGCTGTGGTGATACCCAAAGCATTTAAACGCTTAGAAAGCCGTCTACCAACGCCCCAAACATCATCAACAGGTACTAATGCGAGCAATCGACGTTGCCGATCTGGATTGGTTAGATCTACGACCCCCTGAGTGCCGGGATATTTCTTGGCGGCATGGTTAGCCAGCTTGGCGAGTGTTTTAGTCGGTGCAATGCCTACACAGACGGTGATCCCGATCCAGTGACCTATCCGCTCTCGCACTTGTTGTCCGAACTCGACAAGGGATATGGCAGACTCAATACCGGTTAAGTCCAAAAACGCTTCGTCAATGGAGTAAACCTCTACTCGTGGTGCCATCTCCTCCAAAGTGCGCATCACTCGACTGCTCAAATCTGCGTACAGCGCGTAATTGGACGAGAATGCCAAAATACCATGGCGCTGCATTTCAGCTTTGATTTGAAAAACGGGTACGCCCATTTTAATATCGAGTAACTTAGCTTCACGCGAGCGTGCAACCACGCAGCCGTCATTGTTGGACAGCACCACAACCGGCGTATCTTTTAAATCAGGACGAAACAGCTTCTCACAACTGGCGTAAAAGTTGTTGCAGTCCACCAAGGCAAATACAGGCATGGGATACTCACGACTTGCGGCGCATGTTTCGCACCACATTGGTGACCACACCAAACATCTCTAACTCTGTCCCTTCGGGAATATGGATGGGTTCATACGCCCGGTTTCTTGGGATCAGCTTGACGCACGGCCTCAGTTGAAGCTCCTTTACCGTGAGTTCACCATGGATGCCAGCGATGACAATGTCACCGTGTTCTGCTTGGACAGAGCGATCAACCACCAAAATATCATCTGGGTGAATCCCGGCATCAATCATTGAATCACCTTCAACACGCACAAAGAAGGTTGCAGCAGGTCGCTTGATGCACAGCTCGTTGAGGTCGAGCGTTTGCTCAACATAATCCTGCGCTGGTGAGGGAAAACCAGCAGACACACGTTCCATGAACAATGGGATACGAAGGCGCTTGGCTTTGATGAAGGCAAGTGCGCCGCTACGGCCTATCAGCGAGACACTCATGACGAACCTCGAAAAATTACAATTGATACTGTTTGTTTATACAGTATCTAATGCTATGCTGATTTCTACAAGTAAAATTGTAGGTAAAACTGTAGTTGTTCGAGTAAGACGTTGTGTTGTCGGTGATTTATTTTTTGTGTTGAAAAACTAGATGTGGGGGATCGCTCACCCTCGTCAAAGCCTGCAAGGCTTGGACATTACTGTTTCTGCCTACTGCTCTTGTTTCTGTTACTGATCCTGTTACTGCTACTGGTTAACGCATGGGTCAAGTAACCGTCAGACAAGGCTTGTTGAACCCTTTGCAAAGGGTTTAAAAACAGTTAGTAAAATTCTGCTTCGTATTGAATTTACAGGCTTAAAGCGAAGTCAGGAGCACCATTAAGATGCTCAGTCGAACTCAGTTCAAGCCTTTTGCAACCGTTTGAAAAGGGGTTGGCTAAGCCATACGTAAAGGGTATCGGTAAGGGTTACCTAAACGGTTTAGCTAAGGCTTTCTGAAAGGCTTAGTCAAAGCCTTTATACATAGGTTCACCCCAGTAGAAAGATCAAAAAAACGCTGAGGTATCCAAGGTGCATTTTGTACAACCTGTGGCACAGTGAAATAACCCAAAGCGAACAATAGAATTGAAGAGGAACCATCAATGACAAGAGCCCCTGCGCCATTTCCGATAGAGCGCCTCGCGGATATCCCAGAAAGACCAGAAGATTTTAGATTGCTGGAGCGTATTCCATTAACGCGTGAGCCGCAGTCCTGGCCACTTGAATTCTCTCCTTTGGTCGGTGATGAACAACCGATGTTGCTGCTCGATACAGAGACAACCGGACTGTCTGCCGATGACGAGTCCATTATTGAGCTTGGTATGGTTAAGGTGCTTTACAGCCCCTCTGCTAAGCGGATTGTGTCGATTGTTGATATGATCAGTTTGTATGAAGACCCCGGCAAGCCAATCCCTGAGCTGATTACCGAGTTAACCGGTATCACCGATGATATGGTGCAAGGCCAGCGCATTGATGATGCACTGGTAGCGAGTTGGTTATCCGATGATCCGCTGGTGGTTGCACACAATGCACAGTTTGATCGTCCTTTCTTTGAAAATCGGTTTGGTGCATTAGGACATCTATCTTGGGCCTGTTCAGCCAGTGGCATAGATTGGAAGGCGCTGGGTTTTGAAAGTCGAAAGCTTGAGTACCTGCTGCTTCGCTTAGGTTGGTTCTATGAAGGACACCGAGCTGCAACCGATTGTTTGGCGATGGCCTGGTTGTTTCATTTGTTGCCCGAGTCCGTTGCAAACTTGTTGTCTGAAGCAGACAGGCGAACTGTGTTAGTTCGTGCGTTTGGTGCGCCGTTCGATGTAAAGGACTATCTAAAAGAGCGTGGTTACCGCTGGCATGACGGCGTAAAAGGTGCCAACAAACATTGGTGGCGCGAAATCAGCGAAGACGAGTTGCCGCAGGAACAAATTTACCTGGATGATTTGTACCATCGTGGCTCAGAACATGCCCACTATGACTACAAAGATGCCCGCAATCGATTTAAAGCTTTGTAGCTCTCTACAAGGTAAGCCTTGCATATTTAAAAACCTCTGGAAAATGGAAAGTGAACTCATGGTTTAACCAACAAGAGGAATCTTTCCATGTACCAAGACACCTACATTGAATACTGGGGCGAAATCTTCGTCTCTGCCCGCATCATTGAATTTGGCATCACGTTCGAGCGCTTTCTTAACGATCCATGGAAGCACTTGATGTCGTGTGGCCAAGAGTCTGCTCCAGACGCGATTGCTGAAGGGATGCTGCCATTGCTACCAGCCCAGGCAGAGGTTGCCAGGCGCATTCGGGAGAGTGAGCAACGGGCTCTGCTGTCTACAGAGTCGGACAAAGGGGTATCTCATCGCGGTAACATCGTGGTGCCACTGGTTCGGGTAGCACATTGATCACGGCTATCAGCATTGACACGAAACAAGGTCTTCAAGTCCATACCTGAGCGGCAATTGCAATCCAGATCAAAAAGTTGTCGCTTAATCTTCCCTACAAAATAATTTGTGATAGGATGATACCTAATAAAATTAATTAGGTTGAAGCCTATTCAGTGTTTTATGGCAATCTGTCCAGCTTCAACCAATAGAGATTGATTAGTCATTGAGGATAAAGAGCAGCCATGTGCCATGCCGTTCAATGTGATTACGCGATGTCGGTCCTTACTTTATAAACAGAGTTTTAAGAATCTGGTTGAATTGGATAAACAAGACGCATGACAAATGATGGTCTGAAACAAACGGTAGTGGCGAAGCCAGATAGGCTTTCGCAGATAGCGCAGTTGCCACAAGCAACCAGGGATCGCATTGCCCACATCGATTTCACCTTATTGTTTAAGGGAGAGGCGGTACGGGCGGATTTAGTCGATCGCTTCAGTATAGCCGCCGCACAAGCAACGAAAGACTTCACCATGTACAGAGAGCTTGCGCCAGGCAACATTGAGTATGACCAAAAGCTCAAGTTGCACAAGCGCGGTGAAGCATTTGAGCCCTTGTTCGACTACGACGTTGTGAGAACGCTGGCGACGATTAGCCAAGGGTACGGCGATGGCTTTACTGGAAAGGTAAAACCACCCCTTGCTTGTGAAGCGCCTTATCACCTTAACAAGCCGAGTTTATCGATAGTAGCGAAAGTCACCGAGGCCATACACAAAGGCAAAGCCTTGCGTATCACCTATGTATCGTTATCGAGTGGTGAAACCACGCGTGAAATTGTACCGCATACGCTGGTGGACAATGGCCTGCGTTGGCACGTTCGTGGTTTTGACCGCAAGCATGGTGAGTTCCGTGACTTTGTACTGACCCGAATTAAAGCAGCGGTTGTGCTTGAAGACTCTACGTTATCTGAGGCTGAACTTGAAACCCAAGACCGGCAATGGAACCGATTTGTAGAGCTTGAGTTAGTGCCGCATCCACGTATTGAGCACAGCGAAGCGATTGAACTGGATTATGGCATGACGGGTGGCGTGATGAAGGTCGAGATCAGAGCAGCAACCACTGGGTACTTGCTTCGGCTTTGGAATGTTGATTGCTCCAAAGAGGCTCTGCTAAAAACACCCGAATTCCATTTATGGCTAAAAAATTATCAAACTTTATACGGTGTCGGTAACCTTGCGATTGCGCCTGGTTTCGATAGCGTCACAGCATAGGGAAGAACATGAATAATTCAGAACAGCAGTTTTTAAAAGAACTCGATGGGAAGTTGTGGTCGGCAGCCGATCGGTTACGTAACAACCTCGATGCCGCCAACTATAAGCATGTAGTGCTAGGCATCATTTTCTTAAAGTACGTGTCAGACGCCTTTGAAGAGCGCCAACAAGAGTTACGTCAGTTGTTTACTCAAGACGATAGCGACGACAACATTTACTTCATGCCTCGTGAAGATTACGACTCTGATGAAGAATACAACGATGCGGTCAATGCAGAATTAGAGCTACACGAATATTACCAAGAGAAAAACGTTTTCTGGGTGCCAAAACAGTCACGCTGGGAATTTCTTAAGAGTACAGCGGCGCTGCCTATTGGTACAGAAATTGAGATTCAAGCAGCCGGGCCTAATGGCGAAAAAGAAGTCTTTAAACTTAGCTCAATTTCTAAACTCATCGACAATGCATTAGAAGCAATCGAAACCTATAAAATCGACGACAAGCTGGCCAACCCCAAGCTAAAAGGGGTTCTGCCTCGCATCAGCCGTTATGAGGTAGATAATCACAACCTTACTGAGTTGATTAACCGCTTCTCTGATACCAGCTTCCGTAACCCAGAGTACAACGGCGAAAAGCTCGATCTACACAGCAAAGATATTTTGGGCCATGTCTACGAATATTTCTTGGGCCAATTCGCTTTAGCTGAAGGCAAACAAGGCGGCCAGTATTACACCCCAAAAAGCATCGTTACACTGATCGTTGAAATGCTCCAGCCTTATCAAGGCCGAGTCTATGACCCTGCAATGGGGGCCGGTGGCTTCTTTGTGAGTAACGACAAGTTCATCGAAGCTCATGCCGCTGATAAACATTACAACGTTGCTGAACAGCGCAAACATATTTCTGTTTATGGCCAAGAAAGCAACCCAACTACTTGGAAACTGGCCGCCATGAACATGGCGATTCGTGGTATCGACTTTAACTTTGGCAAAAAGAACGCCGATACCTTCTTAGATGACCAACACCCCGACCTGCGTGCTGACTTTGTGATGGCCAATCCGCCGTTTAATATCAAAGACTGGTGGCACGCCAAACTGGAGGGCGATATTCGTTGGAAATATGGCACACCGCCGCAAGGTAATGCCAACTACGGTTGGATACAGCATATGCTGCACCACGTTAACGATAACGGCTCAATGGGCCTATTACTCGCTAATGGTTCTATGAGCTCGAACACCAACAACGAAGGTGAAATCCGTAAAGCTTTAATTGAGGCAGATCTAGTCGAGTGCATGGTGGCTTTACCCGGTCAGCTATTCACCAATACGCAAATCCCGGCCTGTATTTGGTTTTTAACCAAAAACAAGAAAGGCGGGACTTCTCCAAGTCAAAAAGGCAAGCGTGATCGCCGTGGTGAAACCTTGTTTATTGATGCTCGTAACCTCGGTTTTATGAAAGACAGAGTGCTGCGCGACTTTACCAATGATGATATTGCAAAAATTGCAGATGTTTTTCACGCTTGGCAATCGGGTACAGACTACCAGGATGAGAAAGGATTCTGCTTCAGCGCCAAGCTTGAAGACATGCAAAAGCATGATTATGTACTAACACCAGGACGCTATGTGGGCGCAGCCGATGCTGAGGAAGATAGTGAGCCTTTCCCAGAGAAAATGCAGCGATTAACCGCGCAATTAAAATCTCAGTTTGAAGAATCTGACCGATTAGAAAAGGCGATTAAGGATAATCTTGCGGGGATTGGTTATGAGCTCTAATAAAACCATATCAGAAATTGTCGATTTTAACCCTAAACGACCAATTAAGAAGGGAGAGATCAAGCCTTTCTTAGAAATGGCAGCCTTACCAGTCGACAGCCGAGATGTAAGCGAGCTCGGAGAGAGAGAGTTTAAAGGTGGAGGGGCAAAATTTAAAAATGGCGATACATTATTCGCACGAATTACGCCATGTCTCGAGAATGGAAAAACAGCAAAAGTAAACTGTTTAGACAAGGATGAGCATGGGCATGGCTCCACAGAGTTTATTGTCATGTCCGCCAAAGAACCAGAATACGATGAGGACTATGTTTATTACTTGACGAGGCATTCCGATTTTAGAGCTTATGCTCAGTCGCGCATGGAAGGAACATCTGGTCGGCAGCGTGTAGCCTGGCAGTCTCTAGCTGAGTTTGAGTTTGATTACCCAGATAGAGAGCTAAGAAAGGAAGCAGGTAAATTTCTAAAAGAAATTGACGATAAGATAGCTTTAAACAACAAAACCAGCCAAACCTTAGAACAAATTGCTCAAGCTCTATTCAAAAGCTGGTTTGTCGATTTTGATCCCGTCAAAGCCAAGATTGAAACCTTGGCACAAGGTGGTAGCGCTGCGGATGCCGAACTGGCTGCCATGAGTGCCATTTCTGCCAAAACCCTTGATGAGTTGCACGGTTTAAAAACCAACAATTTCGAGGCATTTAACAATCTTGCCCAAACCGCCGTCCTGTTTCCTGCTGCAATGCAAGACTCCGAACTTGGTGAGATACCAGAGGGGTGGGAAGTCAAGCAACTATCAGAAATCTGCCAAGTAATTAACGGCAGGGCATATAAAAACACCGAATTCAAAACTGAAGGCACTCCGATAGTCAGGATCCAGAACCTTTCAAATGGAGGAAAGACCGTCTATTCAGATTTAGAGTTACCACCTGAAAAGTACATTGATCGGGAAGACTTTATTTACGCTTGGTCTGCCACATTTGGCCCTCATATCTGGCGAGGTCCAAAAAGTATTTACCATTACCACATATGGAAAATGGAAGTAGATGAATCAGTAATAAGCCGGTATTTTTTGTATCTGAGCATGTTTAGAAAAACTGAGGCAATGAAAAATGCAGGCACCGGGTCGATATTCACCCATCTAACAAAAAAGATTATGGAATCTCAACATGTCTTAATTGGTGATCACGCTATTAACAAAAAATTCTCAGACATAATTGTTCCAATCTTCGATCAAATTAGCTCATTAAAAAATGAATCTACCCATCTTGCTGATATTAGAGATGCACTACTTCCAAAATTATTAACTGGTGATGGTTTAACCTCGGAGGTGGCGAATGTCTAATGAATATGCAGGCTTAGCCTCAGCCGTCGATAAATTTAAAGATGCTGTTAAAAAAGAGCTAGATAATAAAAATGGTGAATTTCACGAAGCAATAAATGACGAAGAGCCCATAACTTTCAAGGGGTTAGGGTCTGAGGGTGAAAGAAGCGAGTATTTAGTTGACCCTAGTGATGTTCTTTTTTGGCACGACCCAACTGCCTATTTAGATGAACTAGAGCGTTGGAAGGGTCAGAAAGTCTTGGATGAGCACCTGGAAACTCGAAAGTATTTAGATGACAGCGATCAATTAAACCCTTTCTCCCGCCTTGTTGAGGCAATAAAGCGTGGACGCGTCGCCCCATTCGTGGGTGCAGGTTTATCATATCCTTACAAATTGCCTTTATGGGGACAAGCTTTAGAACGGCTGATAACTAAGCTTGAAGGCGCTTCGAAGTCTGACCAAAGAGCGATGCTTCCGGCACTTCAATATCTTGAAAATGTGAAGGAACTACTAGACCAGTGGAAGTATCTAGAAGCGGCACAATTGATTTACGAAAACCATAAGACTCGGTTTGAGAGTTTTGTACTCAATACATTCGATGGTTCGAATGTGTTGGAATATTTTGGTGTCCTAGATTTATTACCCCAACTGAGCGATGGATGCATTATAACAACCAATTTTGACAATTTGATTGAGCGAGTATATACGGAAAAAAATCGATCCATCGAAGGCTATATGCATGGTACTCAGTCTCGGAATCAATTTGCATCGAAGCTAATACAAGGCGAACGCTGCATATTGAAATTACATGGGAATTATAGTGATCCCGAAACGTATATTTTTTCTAAATCACAGTATGACCAAGCTTACGGAGAAGAAAGCTTGGATTATACGAAGCCATTGGCAAAAGTTCTTCGTCAGATATTTGTCAGTCATTCTCTTTTGTTCCTTGGTTGTAGCTTAGAGACGGATAAAACATTAGAGCTTTTTATTGATGTTGTCAGTTCAGAAGCATTCGATATTCCTGCACATTTTGCGTTTTTACCGGATCCATCTAATCACCAGAAAAAGCTTGAGAAAGAAGACTTGTTAGCTAAAGCAAAAATTCACCCTATTTGGTATCAAGTTGCCATTGATGATTGCGGAACGCGAAATCACTCTCAATTGGAAGATTTGATTAAATTCGCAGTCGCTTGCGCGACCGGTAAAGCTAAGGTCTAGGAGTATAAAATGAACGAAGAGCAACTAGAAAATCTCTGCTTAGACTGGTTCCAAGAAGGTGGTTGGGATGTTTTGCATGGCCCTGATATTGCCCCAGATAGCGACAACCCACTTCGTAATGACTACGCGCAAGTGGTATTGGATGGCCAACTTAGGGCGGCATTTGAAACGATTAATAAACACCTTCCTGCCGTACAGATTGAGCATTGCTACGAGCAATTTAAAGCGATTGTTTTAAAACCTGAAAGTTTAGATTTAATCACCAACAACCGCGCATTTCATCGGTTGTTATTGGAAGGGGTGCCTGTTGAATACAAAAAAGACGACGGCGAACCAATTGCAGACCATGCATTTATCATTGATTTCGATAACCTAAACAACAACACCTTTTCAGTCGTCAATCAGTTCACGATTACAGGCACTAAACAGCCACGTCGGCCTGATGTCATTTGTTTTATCAACGGCTTACCGATTGCTGTACTTGAGCTGAAAAGCCCAAGCGATGAAAATGCCGATATTTGGGATGCCTTTAATCAGCTGCAAACTTATAAAGATGAAGTTTCAGACCTTTTCATCTTCAATGAGGCGTTAGTAGTCAGTGATGGTTACACCGCTCGGGTAGGCTCTCTAACTGCTAACCGAGAGCGTTTTATGCCTTGGCGCACCATTAAAAATGAAAACGACAAACCGCTACTGGAGTGGCAGCTAGAAACCATGGTTCGAGGTTTCTTTGATCGTGAGTTGCTTCTGGATTACATACGATTTTTTGTATTGTTTGAAACAGACGGTGAGACGATCATTAAAAAGATTGCTGGTTATCACCAGTTTCATGCCGTGCGTGAAGCGGTAAAAGCTACGGTAGTTGCGGCGCGACAAGTTAATGGTGTAAGCGAGAAGCGGGCAACCTATCCTGATGAGGTTGTACCTGGTAGTAAAAAAGCTGGAGTGGTTTGGCACACTCAAGGCAGCGGCAAAAGTATTTCAATGTGTTGCTATGCCGGAATGTTGCTTCAGCAAAAGGCCATGAATAACCCAACGCTGATTGTCGTAACCGATCGCAATGATCTTGATGGACAGCTCTATGCCACGTTCTGCAATGCAGTAGAGCTCTTAAAGCAAACACCTGTTCAAGCATCTGACCGAGATGCGTTAAGGCAGTTATTAGCTGAAAGAGAATCCGGCGGTATCATTTTTACCACAGTACAAAAGTTTGCCCTGCTTGATGACGAGAAACATCATCCAATTCTCAATGACCGCCACAATATTGTTGTTATCTCAGATGAGGCACACCGAAGCCAATATGGCCTGAAAGCCACTCTAAGTGCGGATGGCCAATATAAGTTTGGTTATGCTAAGCATATGCGCGATGCCCTACCATCTGCTTCTTTTATTGGTTTTACTGGCACACCAATTTCGCAAGAAGACAAAGACACTCGAGCCGTTTTTGGTGGCTATGTGTCCATCTACGACATTCAAGATGCAGTAGATGATGGCGCAACTGTTCCTATTTATTATGAGTCACGCTTGGCAAAGCTTGATTTGAACCATGCTGAAATCGCTGAGTTGTCCGAGCAAGTTGATGAAGTGGTCGAGGATGAAGAGGACGTCAGCAACCGTGAGAAAACTAAGGGCGAATGGAGCCGTCTTGAAAAGCTTGTTGGTGCGACACCTAGATTAAGCCAAGTTGCGGCTGACTTGATCGAGCACTTTGAGACACGCAATGCCACTATGGATGGTAAAGCCATGATAGTAGCCATGAGTCGTGATATCTGTGCGCATCTCTACAATGAGATTATTGCTCTGCGCCCAGAATGGCATTCGGATGCTCCTGAAAAAGGGGCGATTAAGATTGTGATGACAGGGTCAGCTTCGGATAAGCCACTTCTGCAACCCCATATCTATAACAAAAAAACTAAAAAACGCTTAGAAAAGCGCTTTAAAGATATGAATGATCCTCTGAAGTTGGTCATTGTCAGGGACATGTGGTTAACGGGGTTTGATGCGCCTTGTTGTAACACTATGTACGTGGATAAACCGATGAAAGGCCATAACTTGATGCAGGCAATTGCTCGGGTTAACCGCGTGTTTAAAAATAAACCTGGCGGTCTAGTCGTTGATTATATCGGAATAGCCAATGAACTTAAGCAAGCATTAAAAACCTATACAGACTCTAAAGGTAAAGGCGAGCCAACACTCAATGCAGAAGAAGCGTTTTCTATTCTTTTAGAAAAAATTGATGCTATTCGTGGGATGTTCGGGAAAACACCAAAATCCGGTGGTTTGGACATATCGGGTTATGAAACACAAGCGCACAAACTCTTGGTGCCTGCCGCTAACTATGTACTCGGCTTGGAGGATGGTAAAAAGCGTTTCTTAGACTTAGTGTTGGCGGCGACGAAATCTTACTCACTATGTAGTACTTTGGATGAGGCTAAAGAGTTACGAAAAGAAATTGCGTTTTACTCAGCCATTAAGGCCGCTATTAGCAAGTTTACCAGCGTTGATAAAAAGCGTACTCAGGAAGATAAGAACTCGGCACTGAAACAGATTCTAGATAACGCAGTGATCGCCGAAGGCGTTGCTGACGTCTTCGCACTTTGTGGCTTGGACAAGCCCAATATTGGTTTGCTATCGGATGAGTTTTTAGAAGACGTGCGACAGATGCCGGAGCGCAACCTCGCCGTTGAGTTACTTGAAAAACTACTCAAGGATGACATTAAAGCGAAAACACGTAATAACGTTGTGCAAGAGAAGAAATACGCAGACCGCTTGCAAGAAACGCTTAGAAAGTACAATAACCGCGCCATTGAAACAGCTCAGGTAATTGAAGAGCTCATTCAAATGGCCAAAGAGTTTCAGGAAGAAATGATGCGCGAGGCTGAACTGGGGTTAAATCCAGATGAGATCGCGTTTTATGATGCTCTAGCCAACAACGAAAGCGCAGTACGTGAACTTGGTGATGAGATCCTTAAAAAGATTGCCGTCGAAATCACAGACAAACTCAGAAAATCGACCACGGTTGATTGGCAAGTTCGTGACAGTGTCCGAGCTAAATTAAAAATACTCGTGCGCCGCACTTTACAGCGTTACAAATATCCACCTGACAAAGCCGCTGAAGCAGTAGAGCTTGTGTTAAAGCAAGCAGAGTCATTGTCAAACTCATGGAGTAAGGCATGACGATAGTCAATAGTAAGGAGTTCATTAAAGAGGTAAAACGGACTCCTCAGAATTTCTACATTATTCACTATTCTTGCCAAAGCTTGAATGATGATAACGATGGCTTATCTCCTCGAATTACGTCGATTGCGATACTGCACTTGTCTACAGACCAGACAGTGAGTTTTTCTATTCATGCAATTGCTGAAGAACTTGGTATTAGTCGAGACAATATCCATCAACGTCTCGACGATATTGAGCTTGCCTTACTTAGTAAATTTAATGATTTTGTCCGTGATCGTCGAGATAGATACTGGATTCACTGGAATATGCGTAATCTCACTTACGGTTTCGAACATTTAGAACATCGATATCGAGTGCTTGGTAAAACCGATATGGCAGTAATTCCTGTTGAACGACGAATCAATCTCAATGATATTTTGTCTGACCGTTATGGTAGCGGCTACGTTGCAGATCCTCGGTTAAAGTCATTGATGAATTTAAATGGTGGTATCCATCGGCACTTTTTAACTGGTGCGGAAGAAGTAGAAGCTTTCAAGAGTAATGAATTTATCAAAATGCATAACTCTACGCTGTGTAAGACTGGATTTTACAGGAAAGTAATCGATAAGTTGGCCCAAGGAAAACTTAAAACGAACTCAAAGGGTATGGGGGTTCTCATTGATAGGCTTTTTGAAAGCCGGTTGGCTAAGACAATTGCATTGGCTAGTGCATTAATTTCGGTGCCCATCTCTGTTTACCAAGGCTTTATTTGGCTAACAACATGACGGGGCGGTGTTTTATGGTCAGGGAGGATTACTCATGCCAAAACTAAAAGGTTCTGAAATTAGAACAATAGACAAAATTTTCGAAATGACAGATGGCTACCTGTTAGATTTTTCAGATAGGACAATGGCTGAGTATTTTGAAGACGAGTTGAGCATTGATATTACTCAAGAAAAGTACCAGATTAATGGGGGCTCAAAGGCTAAACGTTTAAGAGCTTTTATTGAGCTAGAGGATGGTTACTTGGTTGGTCAAGTACTCAGAAAACTTTGGCAGTATAAATGTGATTACAAGCCTGAAGACCCGCAGGAAAAGGAAAAACTGTTTGAAATTTTAGCCAAAATTGAAACCGGTGTTAGTGCTTCAGTTTTAGCAACGCTTTCAACCAAAGCTGAAGTTTTGAATATGGATACGGTATCTAGGGACCTTGATAGAGCTCTGGAAAGCGCCTTTCGTGATCCGGAAAGTGCAGTCACATCGGCTTGTTCTACGCTAGAGAGTGTGTGCCGCTCGATCATAATTGAACTTGGCTTTGAACTCCCTAAGAAGAAAGATATTAAGGGATTGTTTGACTCAGTAAAGCGACCACTAGGGTTGTCTCCTGGTGAAATTAATGTAAATCCAGAAATTGCTGATGACGTAAGAAAGGTTCTATCTGGATTGGCAACCATTGTTGAAGGTATCGGGGCTCTGCGAACACATGGTGGTGATGCTCATGGTCGAGAGCGGGGTTACACCCGACTAGATGCCCGTATAGCCAAGTTAGCTATTCACTCAGCAAGTACCGCAGCGTTATTTCTAATTGAAACATGGCAACTAAAGTATCCATCAAAAGAACTCGTAAAACATTAATAGCAGGCTGTTAACCTCTTAGTGGCCTGAAAATGACATGGCAGTTTGATGCAAGATTCTTGAAGCTATCGAACTAAACAACTCTGTTTAAACCTTCACACTACCGTGTCGGAGGTTCACTATGTTCAAAAACCTATTTTTTCAAACCAAAGCACTTCCAGAGCTGTCATCGCAACTGGATATAGAAATTCCACGCTATCCGCCATTTCTGAAGGGGTTGCCAGCTGCGTCACCTGAAGATTTGCAGTCCACACAAGACGAGCTAATTGCCAAACTGCGCCAGGTACTTGGCTTTAACCTGCGTGATTTTCAAAGACTAATTCAGCCCTGCATTGATCATCTGGCAGCTTATGTTCATTTGTTGCCAGCATCTGAGCATCATCATCACAGTGGCGCTGGTGGTTTATTACGTCATTCGTTGGAAGTTGCTTTCTGGGCGGCACAAGCAGCTGAAGGGATCATCTTTGTTGCCAGTGGCACACCGGTTGAGAAAAAAGAGCTTGAACCAAGGTGGCGTGTCGCGGTGGCTCTTGGCGGTTTGTTCCATGATATTGGTAAGCCCGTTTCAGACTTGTCCATCACAGACGAAGATGGACGCTATCAATGGAACCCTTTTTTAGAAACCTTATCCCAGTGGACCACTAATAACAGCATTGAACGCTATTTCATTCGTTGGCGCGACGGACGGTGCAAGCGGCACGAGCAATTTTCAATTCTGGTGTTAAACCGGGTGATGACACCTGAGTTGCTCGCCTGGTTAACCCAGCCGGGCCCTGAGATTTTGCAAGCCATGCTGGAGGCAATTGGCAATACCGATCCCGAGCATGTCCTGTCTAAATTGGTCATTGAAGCTGACCAAACCAGTGTCCAGCGAGACCTGAAAGCTCAACGAATTTCCGTTGACGACAATGCCCTTGGTGTCCCAGTCGAACGCTATCTACTTGATGCCATGAGGCGATTACTTGCCAGTTCCCAGTGGCTGGTCAATCAGCGAGACGCCAGAGTCTGGTTACGAAAATCGAATCAATCAACCCATCTTTACCTGGTTTGGAAAAGCGCGGCTAAGGACATCATTGAGCTGTTGGCCAAAGACAAGATACCTGGCATTCCAAGAGATCCCGATACCCTTGCGGACATCCTCATTGAGCGAGGATTGGCCACTAAATCCGCCTCGAATGAGCGATATGAAAGCCTTGCCCCTGAAGTGCTGATCAAAGACGACAAGCCAATCTGGTTACCCATGCTGCATATATCTGAGGCCGATTTATTGTTCAGCTCGAATGTACCAAGTGGTGTGACACTGTTTAACAAATCTGAGTGGGAAGCAACACAGAAAACACAAGAAGAGCCACAGAGTCGCTCCAGTGAGCATTCAGACTTGCCTGAAGGGTCATCATCAATCGAACACGGCAATTCGTCTGAGTCACCATCGACAAACTCGTCCGAACAAGATGATGAACTTCGTCATGCCAGTGATGTTAATCACCTTGAGGAAAATGAAAACGTTCCGGGTGATGGATGTGAAAAGCCTAACAATTCATATGATGGCGCTATCTCAATTAACGTAAACCAGCACGATGCAGAGGCATTGAATCTCCCTGAATCTTTGGCGTGGCTCCCAGAGGCCAGTAGCGCGCTGGTTGTGTTTGGTGAACAGATACTGATCCGCTATCCCGATGCCGTAAGACATTGGTGTGCACCCCGAAAACTGCTTGCTGAACTCAGTCGATTGGATTGGATTGAACTAGATCCTGCAAACCCGACACGTAAGGCCAGAACCGTGACTACGAATGAAGGAGTTCAGGAGCAAGGGTTACTGCTGAAAGTATCGATTTCTAAAGGGCTTACTGCACTGATAGACCTTTCCAAACAAGACGCAGAATCAGTGACAGCAATTCAGAACGAAGAGGCTTCACCGCGTCCGAGTCGAATTAATACAAGCAATGCCCAAGCAAAGGAGCCCGCCACAAGAGCGGAGCGTAAGCAAAAGCCGATTGCGCCCAATGCGAACTCATGTACAGACCCTAAACACGCGCAGCGCCAACAGATGGTTAATTTTGTGAAAGATTTGCCCATCTTACTGACCGATGGCGATTACCCAGACGTGGATCATAGTGCCGATGGTATTCGCGTCACGATTCAAACCTTACGCCAAGTCGCCAATGAGCATGGCATTCCAGCCGGACAGCTGCTTCGGGGGATCTCGGCCAGTGACGAATGCCAGTTTGATGAGGGGGAAACGGTTCTGTTTACCGCTCACGCTAAACGTTAATCCATTTGAAATTAAGCGGATTGCAAACGGTTATTTGCGGAGCATGAATGAAAGAAAACGCATACGAAATGCCCTGGCGCACGAACTATGAGGCCATGGCAGCAGCAGGTTGGCTGGTTGGGGCCACTGGGGCTATTGCCGCAGAAATGCTGACTGAGCTACCACCTGAGCCATTTTGGTGGATGACAGGGATTTCCTCGGGCATGGCGTTGTACCGCCTGCCTGAGGCTTATCGTCTTTATAAGTTGCAGAAGGGGCTAAAAGGCAAACCATTGGCTTTTATGGCGCTGTCGCATTTGCAAAAAGTGATGGCAAAACATCCTGATGAATTGTGGTTAGGTTATGGCTTTGAGTGGGACCAACGCCATGCCCAACGCGCTTATGAAATCCTAAAGCGGGATAAGCAAACCTTGCTTAACCAAGGTCACGGCAAGCAAATGGGCTCGACCTGGATTCATGGTGTTGAGTCCAAAGAAGAAGATGTGTACCAGCCAGTTGGTCACACTGAGGGGCACACCTTAATTGTCGGTACGACCGGTGCCGGAAAAACCCGATGCTTTGATGCGATGATCACTCAGGCCATTTTGCGTAATGAAGCCGTGATTATTATTGACCCCAAGGGAGACAAGGAACTTAAGGATAATGCGCAGCGAGCCTGTATTGCCGCCGGTAGTCCTGAGCGCTTTGTGTATTTTCATCCGGGTTTTCCTGAGCATTCAGTACGTCTTAATCCCCTGAGAAACTTTAACCGTGGTACTGAAATAGCCAGCCGAATTGCGGCATTAATCCCATCTGAAACCGGTGCTGATCCATTTAAAGCCTTTGGCCAAATGGCACTGAATAACATAGTGCAAGGTTTGTTGCTTACTTCACAACGTCCTGATCTGAAAACACTGAGACGATTCTTGGAAGGTGGCCCAGAAGGCTTGGTAGTAAAAGCCGTCACGGCTTGGGGGGAGCAGGTGTATCCGAACTTTAGTGTGGAGATCAAGCGCTTTACCGAAAAAGCCAACACCTTGGCTAAACAGGCCATGGCGATGCTGCTTTTCTACTACGAACGCATTCAGCCCGTTGCCGCCAATACCGATTTGGAAGGCCTTTTGAGTATGTTTGAGCATGACAGAACCCACTATTCCAAGATGGTGGCCTCATTGATGCCGGTGCTCAATATGCTCACATCAAGTGAACTTGGCCCACTGCTATCACCGATTGCAAACGATGTGGATGACAGCCGGTTAATTACGGATTCTGGCCGTATTATCAACAATGCCCAAGTGGCCTATATCGGGTTGGATTCATTGACCGACGCCATGGTTGGCAGCGCCATTGGTTCGTTGCTTTTATCCGATCTCACCGCCGTGGCCGGTGACCGCTATAACTATGGTGTTGAAAATCGTCCCGTAAATATCTTCATCGATGAGGCTGCTGAAGTCGTCAACGATCCCTTCATTCAACTGCTCAACAAAGGCCGTGGCGCAAAAATGCGTTGTGTGATTGCTACTCAGACCTTTGCTGATTTTGCAGCTCGTACAGGCAGCGAAGCTAAGGCCCGTCAGGTGTTAGGTAACATCAACAACCTGATAGCTCTTCGGGTGATGGATGCCGAAACGCAGCAGTACATTACCGACAATCTGCCTAAGACTCGGTTGCAGTACATCATGCAAACTCAAGGTATGTCGTCCAACTCGGACAGCCCCGCGTTGTTTACCGGCAATCATGGTGAACGCTTGATGGAGGAAGAAGGCGATATGTTTCCACCGCAGTTATTAGGCCAGCTCCCCAACCTGGAGTACATCGCCAAGCTTTCAGGCGGCCGCGTGATCAAAGGCCGCATTCCTATTTTAACCAGCTCTACACAGGCAGCATAAGGAGTCTGTATGCATCATTCTGTCTGTCTTAAAATGACAACAATTACCAGTAAAGAAATGCTCGCTCAGTGCCAGCAACATAACCCCCAGTTCAAGGAAACTTTAAGGCTGCTTGAAACCGACTGGCCTCATGCTTTGGCCTCAGTGCACTGTTTGGCGGACTATTTAACAGATGCGCTCACTTTAGATGGCCATTCCATCTTTGATTTGTGCCTTTGTAATGGTTTGGGCAGTTATGACGAAGTCAGTTGTGATGATGACAGTATCCGACTGTGGCATTTCATTGAGGCACTGACCTGGACTGCCGCCAGTGCTTTAACGGGGGTTCGGCTGCGTGATCCTGACCATTTCGAGTGGGCTGCCGTAGATGGTGTGTATTTCTACTCCTGGATTCGTAATCGTCAAAATCGGATGGCGTATTTGGCTGAAGGTCGCATCGCAGTGCGTTATGAAAGTGGTCATACGACGACAAAGCGGCTTCAACAAGTAATTAAAGCCCGGATTATGACGCCAACCGTTGCAGCCATGCTGGCGCGAGTTGAAGAGGATGTTTGGCATGAGCAAGCATAAGTCGGTTTGGCTGCTGTGTCTGGCGCTGATGCTGGAGATTATTGCCATTGGCGTGTTAGTGCCCGGTGATTGGACTGGCCGGGTTATTAGTAAAGAGAAACAGATGATCCAAAATCAATTGGGCGCTCAAACAAGCTATTGGATTGGTCAAACTAGCCATGGCTGGTATCAATCATGGGTTGTAGATACGCAGATGGAGCAATCTGTGCGTGATTTTCTAATCCCCACTGAAGAGCAACGACTGCGCTCTAAAGGGATGGAGAACATGGGAGGCTTTTGGTTTGTCTGGGTGGAAGATCGTATTCAGGCATTTTTTGATGTGCTGTACCAAGTGTTCACTCGATTTGCTTTGCTGATGGTCTGGTTGCCCTTTGCGCTTATTCTCATGTTACCGGCGTTGTGGGACGGTTTGATGACCTGGAAGATTAAGAAAACAACCTTTGATTTTTCGAGCCCTATCATTCACCGCTACAGCATGATAATTCTGGGCTCAGGCGTCATTTTGCTGTTTATGGGATTGTTCGCCCCGCTGGCTATTCCACCGGTGGTACTACCGTCGCTGATCATCGGCTTGGCGTTGATGGCAGGGTTGGCGTTAAGTCACTTGCAGAAGAAGATATGAGGCCAGTTAGGCCTCATCTTGTAGAGCTAAAACCTTACGCCTACGGTATTGCCGTTCTCGTCTTCAGCTGGCAAATGATAAGTATCAATAAGGTGACCTTGAAGCCAAATATATTGCGGCATCCAAAACGAGTACTGTCGTATAAGAGCCAATACTTCTTTTAACGGTTTGTTTGCATGAGGCTCGGCAAGACGAAAGTACATGAATGAGCAATCATCTCGAAAGTACTCCTGAAGCTCTGAATCCGATAGCGTTTCTTTTAGAGGCCTGTTTTGTTCGTCGTCCTCATCAGGGGAGTTGGCATAAATTTCAAATAGCTGCTTTTCAGTGAGCATCTCCAAGAAGTGGTCTTCAATTAAAACCCCATCACTGGTATCGACATCCATACCATCTTTGACATCAAAAGCCATGACACATCCAGAAGATAACGCCACTTCTGATGGTTTAAGTAAGTCATTAGCTTGCACAACTTGATGCCAATGATTAAAACCAGCAGATACTGCAACTTCATCGAGTGCTTGAGTGTGTGGAATAGATTTTTCACGTTTAAGCTTTCGTGCTTTTTGCTTTAAACGTTCAACCGAGGCAGAGGAAATGATTTTAGTAATTTGCATTGAGTTTCTCCTATTAGCGAATACGGTGCCCACTGCCGAGGTCGCAGAAAAAACCTAAGCAAAAAATAAATTTTGGGTAAGCGGATTAAATGGTTGATCTTACCTTTGCATGAGAGTGAGACAGACCGGCATCTCATCGGATTATCTGGTTGATGCTTCACCTACTGCTGGTGCATGTTTCCTTCGCTAATTCCAGC